>Ga0302167_10000004_pt1 | contig 564783 bp, 509 predicted proteins | sample I_Fen_N1_1_FD_193496 | JGI IMG/M metagenome (GOLD analysis project Ga0302167, IMG submission 193496) | Peat permafrost microbial communities from Stordalen Mire near Abisko, Sweden - I_Fen_N1_1 | ecosystem: Environmental > Terrestrial > Soil > Wetlands > Permafrost | place: Sweden: Abisko... | reverse complement strand
CGGTTCCATTGTAATTTAAAACCGGAGTAAAAGTTACAATTCCTAAAGCACTTACAGTATAAGTTCCTTGTCCCGCAACTGTAAAAGTAGTCTGGATTCCCGGTGTAGCAGGATCTAAATCTACTGTTGCAACATCAATAGTTCCGTCAACATCAGTATCATTTGCTGTAACATCAATAGTTACTACTGTGTCTTCGTTTGTTGTTTTACTGTCGTTATTCGCAACCGGATTATCATTGACAGCCGTAACTACAAACGTTACATCTGCATTGTCACATAATCCAAACGTATCACATAAAGTATAAGTAATTTTTGCAGTTCCGTTATAATTGTCTGCCGGATTAAAGGTTACAATTCCTGTAGCTGTGTTTAAAGTCCAAACACCTTTAGTATCAGAATACGTCGTTTGAATACCTGAAACAGCAGGATCTAAATCTACTGTAAATTGTCCGGCTCCATTTACTGGTGCAGTTGGATTACCATCTGCATCTGTATCATTAGAAAGTATATTAACTGTACCATTAGCTCCATCCTCAATTAAAGGAAAAGCACTAAGATCATCATCATTTGCAACTGGCGCATGATTTACTGCCGGTGTGGCTGATCCGGAATCATTGCCGGGAGTTGGATCATTCTGTCCTCCTGTAATTGTAGCTGTATTGGCATAAGGGCCCGTAGCATTTACTGTTGCAACAATCGTAAGCGTAGCATTTCCTCCATTGGCAAGATTTCCAATAGTCCAGTTTGGTGCTAACCATGTTCCTGTTGACGGTGTTGCACTCACAAAAGTGTAACCTGCAGGAAGCGCATCACTTACTGTAACTCCCGTAGCATTACTTGGTCCTGCGTTAGAAGCAGTAATAGTAAAAGTAACGTCAGTTCCTACGTTATGTGTACCTGTACTTGCTGTTTTAGTAACAGAAAGATTGGTCTGAACGACAGGTGTTGCAGTTGCTGTATTATTTGAAGTATCAGTATCAGGATCGTTTCCGGAAACGGTAGCTGTGTTAGCATACGGTCCCGTAGCATTTACTGTTGCTACAATAGATAAAGTTGCACTTGTACCGTTTGTAAGGCTACCAACAGTCCAGTCTGGTGCTGTCCAGGTTCCTGTTGATGGTGTTGCACTTACCAATGTATAACCAGCAGGTAAAACATCATTTACCTTAACTCCGGTGGCTTTATATGGTCCGTTATTTTTAGTTGTAATCGTAAAAGTACTATTGTTGCCAACACTTGCATTAACATTATCAACTGTTTTTGTAATCTGTAAATCTAAAGGACAAAGTGCGGCATCAAAATTTTTAGTGGTTACTGATGTTCCGCCACAGGCAGTTATTACCGAATATTGAACCACAACTGTACCTGCCGCAGTAAAATTAACCGTATTTCCTGTCAGTGTCCCAGGACCACTTAAGATACTTAGCGTACCACCGGCAGGAGTAGGACTCAATAAAACAGGATCACCAACACAATATTTTGAGTTAGGTCCACCACCTGTTGAAATAGGCTGAATAGCAGGATTCGATTCTGCACCACAAATCTGTACATTTGCTGTAGCAAAAGTATAGCTAGCTTCTTCTGCAGTTGCAGTAGATCCATTACCCATACTTCCACTTGTTCTATGCCCCACATAACCAAATTTTGCTTCGCATGCTTTAACAATCATTGAGGTATGCCCTCCCGTTTCAACTGCGAGAATATCATCGGACAAAGTTAAACCACTAGGCATACCAGGATCAGTTGTACTGGCAGCTGCAGCTGTACCTGATGCTCTTCCAATCAATGAATTGTTACTATTACCAAATGCGTAAAGCTTTTTATCGTTGTTAATAACATTAATTGCAGCATAATTACTGTCATGCTCTTGTGGACTTATCCATTTTATATCGTTCATCGCAAGACCACTTGCAGAGGTGTATTTAGGCTGAACCCATGCTAGTCGATTAGTATTTGTCCAGTCTCCCAGTTGCCTGCTACTATTGTTCCCCAAACTATACAGATTACCATCAGTAGCTAAAATATAGTACGATCTTGTTGTAGCGCTTCCAGTCGATCCAATCATTTTCGGTGTTTTACCAGCAGGCAATGTCATTTGTACAGCATAAGGTTGACTCGCTATTATAGGTGTATTATTTCCTACTAATACGTTACTTCCCCATACATAAACAGTACCATCTGACTTTAGTGCCATAAGACCATCAACGCTTCCTCTACAGGCAACAACATCAGTCAAAAATGGATTTCCGGCAGCCGAAGTTTTAACTCTGTACCAAGTTGTATCTGAAGTCGCCGTAGTTCCATTACCTCTAGCATTTAATGTTTGTGAGATTACCCAAACATCCCCATTACAGGTTGTAATTACTAATGTTTTAGAAGTTATAAACATCATTTTAACATCACCAGGAGTCACTCCGGCCGGAAGCCCGGTAGTGTTTCCACCTATTGTCAATTTTTGAAAAGCTGTACCAGATGTAAGTGATGAAGCCAGAACAATACCTGCTGTAGACCAGGCATATAAACCATCTGTAGCTAAAACAATACCTTGAACATTATTTTGAGAAGTACTTCCCAATCCTGCCTTCAAAGGAGTACCGGTTAAGGCTGGATAATTTGTACTATTTATTGTTATAGGTGATACTACGTTCGCATTGGTCGCACCTGAATTTTGAATTTTCTCTCCCCATGTCTGAAAAGAACCATCAGAAGTTCTTACAACAGTAGTATGCCAACTTGAAACAAAATTATCATACTCAATAGTTGCGGAATTATTATTTGACTGACTTCCAAAATTGGACAAATCAGTATTTGAACATCCTACAGATGGACTTATACACTGAGCATTGGATATTTGACTGAATAAAGAAAGTATAAAAAACAAACAAATTGTTTTTTTCAAGTTCAATATTTTATTTAAAGTAAAGTAGTTTTTCATCATAAGTAATACGATTATTTTATTATCTGAGAAAGATTATAAGTCTGTGCCTGATTATTAAAGTCATAGAAATCAAACATCAGATAAGTTTGCTCATTGAGTATTCCTGATACTTTATATTTCAATAATTGAATTTTATTATCTAAGAAAATCTCTTTTTCTACTGGCTCAGCGGTCAATAAAACTCCTAGTCCGGCAACTGACATTCCCGGTGCCGGTAATTTTGTAACCGCATTATCTTTTACAGTAATTTTTGCAGGAACAGTGATGATTAAACCTGAATAATTTCTTCCTTTTTCCAGCTTTTGTGAAAACTGAATTTTCGAAAAATCAAAGGATAATTTAACAGGTGCTACTTTTATGCGAAATCTTTCTGCAAACATTGCATGATTGCAATCATCTTCATCATGCTTTTTATTTTCCTGAAAATTAATTTCATATTCCCCAGGTTCCTGGAATAGATAATCATTAATCTCATTACCTCGAATCGTAGTATAGATATTGCTTTTAGAATTTGTTATGGTCCAGTTTACTGAAGCATCAATATTTCCAAAATCAATTTTTTCGCCATATGAAATCACTTTATAAAACTGTTGATTTTCAGTACTGATTTTGTTTTGAGCTGTTGATTTATAACTTATAAATAAGATGATAAGTAAAAAACAGACTAATTGCCTTTTGATGTCTGAGCAGGCTGGAGGCCAATTCAAACCTCTTTTTTTATTAGTCAATAAAATTTTTAAAAAAGTAAAGTTCACCATATATAAATAATTAAAATTCTGTAAAAAGTAATTGGAGATATTCATTTATCTCCAAATGTTGTAATGATCGAAATCAACTGATAATGACTTCGATTTTTAATGTTTTATTAACTCACATGACCCAATTTTGACGCCTCACGCACCATACCGGCAACGTTGCTTACATCAAGTTTGTGAAAAATGCTTTTCCTGTGATTTTCTACTGTATTAACAGAGAGTTGTAACTCTTTGGCAATATCTGCTGTAGTAAACTCTTTTATGATAAATTGCATTATGGTTAGCTCTTTTGCTGTTAGGGTAATTGCAGTTCCAATTCTGTTTTGTTTTGCCAAAAATGAATAATCTTCCGGCAAATAAATTCCTCCATCCCAAACTAGTTCTATAGCTTCCAGCAGATCTTCGATATCCTGATTTTTATTTACATAACCTTTTACGCCCATAGCCAATAGGTTTTCGACCAAAATTGGACTGGAAAGTGATGTAAAAGCAATAACTTTTAAATCCGGATGAGTTTTATGAAGGTATCTGTAGACTTCCAATCCTTCTACATCATTTGCAATCAGATCGACTATGATTAAATCTAATCCCGAATGCTTTTGGATTTTATCATATAAATCCAATTTGGTTGTAGCGTAAAAAAGAACTTCTAAATCTTTTTGATTCGAAAAAAAACTATTAAGACCTTTGCAGACAATGGGCTGGTCTTCAAAAAAAGCAATATGTATCATGGTACAAATAAGCGACAAAAAATTTGTTAAATAAATAGCGGTTTTCCCTGATTTGGTAATATAATTCTAAAGGTACATCCAGCAGATTCATTGTTAAAAACATCGAGGGTTCCTTTGTTTTTCAGCATTAACTCCTGACATAAATACAATCCGATCCCAAATCCGGATTCCAGATTGGTACCCAGTCCGGGGTTTATACTTTTTTTGAATAGTTTGTTTATTTTCTTTTGTTCGATTCCTTTTCCAAAGTCTTTCACCCTGATTTCATTATCTTCATATTCAATAATAATCACACTATTTTCATAACTAAATTTGATCGCATTGTTAATTATATTTCGAAGTACAATACTCATCACAGTCGGATTAAAAACAATAATAGTTTCTTTTAAAACCCTGTTTTCAATCGTAATATTTTTTGCCTTTAACTGATGTGACAATTCTCTACGGGCTGTGGCAATAAGATCAAACAATTTAATGTCACTTGTAGTCGAAATCTTTGTGATCAATTCCGTTTTTGCCCAATCGAGCAAACTGGTAAGCATTGCATCAGATTGTTCTAATTGCTGGCTTATTGATTTAATATAAGAAGAGACTATTTTGTTTTCGTTACTTATAATTTCTTCCTTATCCAATAGAACTTTGAGAGTCGTAATGGGTTCTTTAAAATCATGAGAGATAACGCTAAAGATTTTTTGATGAAGTAAATTAAGACGCTTTAGCTCACTGTTTTTATCCTCAATTTGTTCTTTTTGAAATTTGAGTGTTTCATTAGTCACGCGCTGTTTTCTGGTTAATACAACAATTGAATACAATAATATTATAAGTAACGTTATCCCTATCAGCGAGACAATAAGAGCAATTTTTTGTTGTTGTAACTTTACCTCTTTAGAATCATTTATTCGCTTCAGATTATTATTTTGCTGTTCTTTCAGTTTGATTTTATTTGCAATTTCAAATGAATCAATTCTAACATTTCTTCTTTTCGTATCCTCCATTCCCACCAGTCGATCAAGCTTTTCGAATATTTTATGAGCACCTTCATAATCTCCATGCTCTACAAGAATTTCCCTTAAGGTTCTTACAGCATTAATCTTATTTTCTAATGCATCGCAACTATCAGCTATTCTAATACTTTCCGCAATTGTTTTCCTGGCTTTATCCAGTTGGTTTTGTCTGCTATAAATCCTGGCCGTTTTTACATAAACTTCTGACAGTTTACAGGGATCATACACTTTTGCAGCATTTTCAGCCAGTAAAAATTCCTGCATGCTCTTTATATAATCATAATTTATATAGTAATAGTACCCTATAATTAAATGAATACCAATATAATCATTAGCATTATGGCTGTTTAAAGGGATATTATTTTTGCATAAACCGGCATAATAAAATGCTTTTTTATAATCTTTTTTAGTAAAATATAAATCTGATAAAATATATAAACTCTTATAATATATCTTATCAGCTCTTTCTCCTTTTACTTTTAAAGCGATTGACTTTTTTAGAACCATTATGGCATCAGAAGATCTTCCTATCTGACTGTAATAATTTCCCTGAAAAAAAAGTACCAACTGAAGTTCGAAACCGCTCAAGTTATTTTTTTCTAAATGATTCTCAATTACGTAACCAATACTATCAAGCTTATTCTGTTCATTATACCGATTTAAATTTTCTCCCAGTTGCTGAATTGTAGGACTAACTTCCTGTGAAAATAAATTTGAAGAATATAGAAATAGCAATAACACTACATATTTTATAAAATTATTGAACGTGCAGGTTGAAAACATAAAGACGAATTGATCGAAATAGTTATTTTTAAGTTTAATGATAAATCAATTAAGTTATCATAAAAAAATTTGCTACTTGAAAAAAAAGCTGAGAAGTACCGCCATTACAGTAATTTATTTACTTCTATATTGCCTATTATTTTTTTTTCACGTCCAAATGTAGAGCAAAAAAAAAGCCATCAATAGTCAATTCGGACATTTTTAAAACCAATGGTGAAATGTGTTTTTTTGAAAGAAAAGAATTATTTATAACTCCTCTTTCATTTTGCAAAATACTGAAAATCAAAAAATTACATAAAAAATATAAAAACCACATTATTAAGCAATTAGGAAAAAATCATGTTTGTTTTTGAAAAAAAGCATTTCTGAGCTATTCAAAACGCATCTCCGAAGGCAATTTACCAAATCGTTTTTTAAAGCTTGCCGCAAATCTACCGGCTGAATCATAACCAGTTAAAAGAGCAATATTCTGAATATGAATATCCGAATGCTGAATTAACTGCTTAGCCAATAACATATTTTTCTCTTTATGATATTGCAACATCGAAAAGCCAAAAACAGTTTTAAAATTTGATTTTAATTTTGTGGGAGATGTATTTACTTCCTTTGCTATAGTCTCAATACCAATAAACGGAAGATGTAAATTATGTAAGATAATTTTCTCTGCCTTAGCCACATTATGATAGTCTAAATTACTTAACGAAACATTATTCATTATACGGCTATCATCAAAAGAATTATTAAAAAATTCCATGATTAGTTTCATCGATTTTTTCTTCAAACCAGGCTTATTGGTTTCAAGTGAATTTGCATTTTGTATAAATATGGACAACTCTTCCGCTAATTCATGGGCTTTTGGAGCAATATCCAGCCAGGTATAAGATCCCCTATTGCCATTTAAAAACTTCTTAATGGCTTTTGTTTCCCTGAATTTTTTGGACGTAAAATTTTTATTTGCCCAATCCTTTGTAATAGCAAAGCTAAAAAGCCTGCCGGTGGTGCCTTTATAAAAATAACTTGAAATTTCTGTATCCGGTTTACTAAAGGTCCAACAGGTACTTAAAAGCGTTATTTCCTGTTCCTCCTTCAATTGAATTTTATATTGAAACACAGAAAAAGTAAGCAAATAATATTCGCTTACTTTATTCTTATCATAATAAGATCTTGTAACTATGTTTTCTTTGATATTCATATACATAGCCAAAACCCAAAAACCTTGTTCAATTTCCCGATAATACATTTTTACCTTACAAAGAGAGGTACTCAATGTAATTATTTGTTTTAATGGTATGTGTTTCATGATTGGCAGTTTTAATAAACTATCAATCATTATTTTGGGAGAATTAAATAAATACGGCAATTGAAGAAAATCATCTTTTAGAAGAAAAAGATATTTTTGGACATTCTTCGGCCAATTATCTAAAGTCATAAATTAAAGTCTCATTTTTAAGAATAAATTTTCACAAAACCCGGCCAGCATAAATCCTAAATTCATCAGCACAAAAATAGAAATAAGACCTTATTATTTATATGAAACAATAAAATATATAAAGCGCGTATTTAGTTAGTTTTTCTTAACACGGAAACATCAGAAAATTTAAAAAATTCCCATATTTTCAGGCTTGATCGTAAATCCCAATCGTACCATACTTTTGTGCTCCTGATAATCAATCAAACTTTCTGTATAGCCTACAAACCATTGGAGCGTGAGATAATAATTCTCTTTCTTGTAAGGCCTCCAGTTTACCTGAGTCTGCAATGATCCATAATTAATAAGACCACTTCCTTTTCTGAAAAGAATATCTGCACTCCATCTTCCCGGCTGTATCTGATACGTTGCGCTTGCTTCGCCATAACCCACATATTTGGTAAGCCCTGGATTATCTTCCTTATCAACAATCGGAATCCATCCTCTTAAACCGACAATCCATCGTGGAGAAATCTGTGACTTTAATGAAAACGCAAGCATGTTCCAGGTTCTGGAATAAATAGAATCCCTCCCATTTGACTCGTGTTCTAATGAGATTGTTCCATACGTCAGCCTTCCGCCTTTTAAGTAAAACGGCCTTACAATGGCAATACCCGGGTTAAAATTAATTTCTGCAAATGGTTTTGAACTGGCATAAATATCCCAAAAAGCTTTTTGAGTATACATTAAATAAGGAAAAAAACCACCCCATAAAGGCTTTGAGTTTAATCTCAGCTTAAAACTTACCTGATATTTTACATCTGCAGTATTACGGGTAATATCAGTGTTTACAGGTACGCCCGTTAAAAAATAATTGTCTTTGTGAACAGAAAAACTATCTTCCTTCAACAGCGAATCTGCTGCGCGGAAATTTTTGTGATCCTCTACAATTTGTGAATTTGCGTTGATTGAAAACAACAGGAAACAAATCAATAAGTATTTCAGATACATTCTTATGAATTAAATTGGGGTTATTTTTTTAACATTTATTATAAATGTATCCCATTTTAATAAATTTTATTAACTCAATAAAAAGAAGAGTTAACTCAAAAAACATTAGCATTTATTATCATCTAGTTAGCAGTTTATTTTTTGAATAAAAACACAATCTGAATCAATAAATTAAAAAGATTTTAAATCTGGTACTTAATGGTTTCAAACTTTCTGATTAAAAGCCCCAAACAAAAAGCCCATTCCTTTCGGTTTGGGCTTCTTAGTCGTTACAACTCAATTTGTTTTATTGTGATTAATTCAAAAGCGCTATTTCAGGCAAGTGAATTCTTTTTTTGCTTAATTATGCAGAACAGATTTTAACTGGACATACTTTTCCAGATTTTTAAAATCATGTCCTTTACTTTTCATTGATTTGATAAAGGATGGTGTTGTACCGGTTGCTTTTGCCCCAATAACATCATCTATCTCCAAATCATTAAAACCAAGATCTTTATACTGTTGTATTAAATCAGGTGTTATGTTCTGTGATTTCATAGCAACTAAATCCTCTGCTGTTATATTCTTATATCCTGCTTTTTGAAAATCATTTGCATATTCTGGTGTTACATTTAGAGATTTCATGGCAATAAAATCGTCTATTTTAATGTTATATCCTGCTTTCTGAAAACCATTTACATATTCTGCTGTTACATTTAAGGATTTCAAAGCGATCAAATCACTATTGGAAATATTATTATATCCTAATTTTTTAAAAGAATCAATAAATGCCTGATCAATATTCAATGATTTAAATGCAATAACATCTTCATCTGCATCTTTCGTAGTTTCTGCACCAGAAGAATTTCTGACATCAGCAATATATTTGCCACTAATACCCTGAGATTTTAATGCTATAATGTTATCCGGCGTAACGTTTTTATAACCTGACTTAATTATATCTTCAATAAAGGCTTTATCAATACCTAAAGATCGAAAAGGAATAAGCTCATCCAATTGTATATCTTTCATCCCGGCTTCCTGAATAGAAGTAATGTAGGCTTCATTTATATCTAAGGCCGCAAGAGGAATCAGTTGGTCTGTGTCTAAATTACTATAGCCTTTTTTCTTAAGCATCTGCACATAAGATTGTTTAATATTGACTATAAAAAAAGTCATCAGTTCATTATCTTTTGTAATATTTACCCCTTCTTTCAGCATTGCTTCTTTATAAGCCGTACTGGGAGTAAATTTATAGGTTCCCATTCCGTTGTTTCCCTCAAATTTTCCGGTAAAAGACATTGTTCCCGCTTCGCGTGTTAAGATAAATGTTCCTTGTTTATCTCTGGGAAGGCTTTCAAAATCATTCAGCTTAAAAGTACTTGAAGAGTTATTGTTACCACTTTTAAATTGGATATTTATAATATTTTCTTCAATACTGGCAAACCAGTTTCCTTCTGTTTTAATTCCTTCCTGAATGTTTACATTGCGCTTGGGTTCCTTTTTAGACATAAGGGTTTGACTTTGTGCTGCCGGCTGATTAAAAAGGCAGACAAACAATACCATTAGTGGCAACAGGAAAAAATATTTCCATGTAGTATTCACATTTGATTTTTTTGAGTTCATCATGATGATTCGTTTTTTTAAAAGTGATTGATTATAATTGGTTGTAAGACTCAACGGAAATTGTGGTGCTGCTACTCTAAGCAAACTAAACTGATAACTTTCTTTTTCAACGCTGTCCTGCTGCAGCATCTGATCATCAGTTAAAAATTCAAGATTAATTTCTAATACTTTTCTCCATTGCCATGCAAAAGGATTAAACCATTGAAAGATGAGAACCACCTCAGCAAGCATAAGATCAAGGGTATGTTTTTGTTCAATATGAATTTTTTCATGCAGTAAAATTTGATTATAGGTTTCCCAATCGTACTTTTCGGGATTGATAAAAATATTGTTGGCAAAGGAACAGGGAGCCTTGTCTTCCGCTATTTCAACAATACGAAATTTGCCATCCTGAATTACAGATCCTGAATAGGCTCTATAAAGTAATAGGATTGCCTGCATTAAAAAGTTAATACCAAAAATCACTACTCCAAACCAGTATAAATAGACTATACATTGTATTAAGAACTCAACATTGATGATTTGTCTGTTCTCTTCAACAACTGTTGGCTGAACCGGATGCTCTTTTAACACTGCAACTTTGTTATGGATAACCGGAATTGTTGCAAACGTAATATTCTTTTCTGCAGAAATTTTTCTGAATGACAATTGTTGAGGAACCGGAATAAGGGGCAAAACAAAAGCCAGTATCATACAAGACAGCAATACATATCTGTTCAAGTAAAAAAAAGTTTCTTTTTGCAAAAGCAGTTTATAAAATAAAAAGCAAGATGAAAGAATAAGCGCTGCATACAAAATATAAGGTATCATAATTTTTCTTGTTTAATGATGTTAACTATTTCATCTAATTCCTTTTCTGAAAGCTTTTGTTCTTTTGCAAAAAAGGCAAGCATTCGCGGATAAGAGTTATCAAAATACTGGCTAACAATATCTTTCAATGCAAATTGCTGGTATTCTTCTCTACTAATAACCGGAAAAAAGCAGTGCATATTTCCCGCTGTTTCATGATTTAAAAAACCTTTTTCTTCCAGTATCTTCACTATTGTAGCCACACTGTTATAGTGCGGTTTAGGATCTGGCAATAATGGGATTATATCCCTTATAAATGCTTTGTTTAAATCCCAGAACACCTGCATGATCTGTTCTTCCCGTTTAGCTAGTTTTATCATCTTTAAATATTTTTGTGCAAGATACTACTAATTTATTAGTAGACAAACTAATTAGTTAGTTTAATTACTAAACAATTAGTAAACACACATAAGCACTTATAAATAAACCACTTAAATCATTATATTAAGATAGCACTTAAAAAACTTCTTATACAAAACCAAAAGCCACTCATTGAGTGGCTTTTGGTACTAATATGATTGCAATAAAAAAATCTGCTACACTTTTAGAGGTGTTCCTTCAGCATTTGACACAACTACATCAATTTGAATTAAAGCATCTTTAAGCAAGGCTGATACACCAACTGTTCTTCTTGCCGGAAGGCCATTTGAAAAAAATGTGTTATAAACTTCATTCACAGCATCAATATCTGCAATATTTTTAAGGAAGAGATTGACTTTTACCACATCATCTATAACATGATCGATACTTTCTAAAATTGCTTTTATATTTTTCAAACATTGCTCAGTCTGTTCTTTTATACCACCAGCCACCACCTGATCCGTTTTTGGATTCAAAGGCAATTGAGCCGAAATGTGATTGTAGTGAGAAAACGCTACTGTTTGTGCATACAAAGAATTCTTTGGTGCATTTACTGTATTGTTTGCCTTTATGACAATCCCATGTCTATCCTCAACAGCTTGTGGAGGCGTACCATCTCCATGTGATACCACTGCTTCAATTTGTACCAAGGCATTCATAGGCAAAGCCGAAACTGCAACTGTTGTACGTGCAGGGAAATAAGATGTAGCCCTGGCAATAGCTGAGTCTGGGAAAAATGTTGTATAAACTTCATTTACAGCTTCAATATCCGAGAGATTTTTAAGAAAAATGTTAATTTTGACAATGTCATCAAAAGGAACATCGATACTCCCTAAAATTGCTTTGATATTTTTTAAGCATTGTACAGTCTGCTCTTTTATTCCACCGGCCACCAATCTACCAGTTCCGGGATCAATAGGTAATTGAGCCGAAAGATTATTATAATGAGAAAATGATACAGTTTGTGCAGAAAGGATATTTACAGGAGCATTTGCTGTGTTATTTGTAAGCTTAATTAAATCACCTGATTGTGGCGCATTTGCAATTGTCCCTTCACCATTTGAAACAAGTGCTTCAATTTGCACCAATGCATTCATTGGTAAACCCGCAACTGCCATTACCGTTCGTGTAGGAACATAGGTTGTAAAGAATGTTTTATAAACTTCATCTACAGCATCAATATCTTTGATATTTTTAACGAATACAGTTATTTTAACAACATCGCTCATAACATGGTCGATACTTTCTACAATTGCCTTAATATTTTTAAAGCACTGCTGAGCTTGCTCTTTTATTCCACCCGCTACCAGTTTACCCGATTTTGGATCTACAGGCAATTGAGCTGAAAGATTATTGTAATGAGAGAAAGCTACACTTTGCGAATACGGACCAATACTTTTTGGAGCATTTTCAGTATTTCTTGCTAATAATGAATTTAATTTATTTGACATAGTTTTGTCGATTATTTACCGTTAATAATTTCAGTTATTTTAAATTTTAGCTTAATTGACAAGAGTTAAGTGCCTATTTTAGCTAAATCAAAAATATTATTATTACGATCTAAAATCGTCCACAACAAGACATAAAAACACAAACATAAGACTTTCTTATTAAAAAGAATTACTGCGTTTTTCAGTAAAAGAATACACTTTCATATTTTAGCAAATGATACAAAAACAAAAAAGCCACTCAATTGAGTGGCTTTTCGTGAACACAGAAGGATTCGAACCTTCGACCGTCCCGATTGAAAATCGGGATACTCTATCCAGCTGAGCTATACACTTAAAAAATGTATAGACATAAAACAAAAAAAGCCACTCAATTGAGTGGCTTTTCGTGAACGCAGAAGGATTCGAACCTTCGAGCGTCCCGATTGAAAATCGGGATACTCTATCCAGCTGAGCTATACACTTAAAAAATGTATAGACATAAAACAAAAAAGCCACTCAATTGAGTGGCTTTTCGTGAACGCAGAAGGATTCGAACCTTCGACCGTCCCGATTGAAAATCGGGATACTCTATCCAGCTGAGCTATACACTTAAAAATATATAGACATAAAAACAAAAAAGCCACTCAATTGAGTGGCTTTTCGTGAACGCAGAAGGATTCGAACCTTCGACCGCCTGCTTAGAAGGCAGGTGCTCTATCCAGCTGAGCTATGCGTCCATTTGTTTTTAAACTTCATGGCAAAGTTTTTGTCGGGGTGGCAGGATTCGAACCTGCGGCCTCCTGCTCCCAAAGCAGGCGCGATAACCGGGCTACGCTACACCCCGAGAATTTTTTCTGTGCTATTCCCAATTTTCAATCGGGACACATTACTCAGGTTACTTCAAAACCTCAAAAGCAAATTATTAAGCGGAGAGACAGGGACTCGAACCCTGGCGACGGTTACCCGTCGACAGATTAGCAATCTGCTCCATTACCGCTCTGGCACCTCTCCAAGCTCAAGAAACGTGTTCTGTTTTGCGGTGGCAAAGGTATGACAACATTCCATATCTCACAACTATTTCTGCGCTTTTTTTTATCTTTTTTCAATCTTTTTTTTAAACCACTTCACAATCAAACAAATAGAATTAACAAAAATTTCATATTAAATTTAAAATCCAATCGAATTGCCCCAAAATTTGAATTTATTCAAATAAAGAGTAAATTTGCTTGATTAACTAATATTAACAGAAAATGAACAAAAGAGTTGTTATCGTTTCTGCCGTTAGAACACCTATCGGAAGTTTCATGGGAGGTTTATCTACCGTACCCGCACCAAAATTAGGTGCTGCCGCTATAAAGGGAGCACTACAAAAAATTAACCTTGACCCAAAATTAGTTGATGAAGTATTTATGGGCAACGTGGTACAAGCCGGAGTTGGACAAGCGCCAGCACGTCAGGCTGCGCTTTTTGCCGGTTTATCTAACGAAGTTGCCGCTACAACAGTAAACAAAGTTTGTGCTTCAGGAATGAAAGCTGTAATGTTTGCTGCTCAGGCCATCGCTTGTGGCGATGCCGAAATTGTAGTTGCCGGAGGAATGGAAAACATGAGTTTGATTCCGCATTACGTACAAATGCGTAACGGAACTAAATTTGGCCCTGCAACAATGCTTGACGGAATGCAAAAAGATGGTTTGACAGATGCTTACGATAACAACGCAATGGGAGTTTGCGCTGATTTATGTGCGTCTGAATACAACATCAGCCGTGAAGAACAGGACAATTTTGCGATTCAGTCTTATGAAAGAAGTGCAAAAGCATGGGATTCCGGGAAATTCGACAACGAAATTGTTCCTGTAGAAGTTCCTCAGAGACGTGGTGAGCCAATCATCGTTTCAAAAGATGAAGAATATACCAACGTAAAGTTGGACAAAATCCCTTCGTTAAGTGCCGTTTTCACAAAAGACGGGACAGTTACTGCAGCAAACGCCTCAACAATAAATGACGGAGCTGCTGCTTTAGTTTTAATGTCTGAAGAAAAAGCAACCGCATTAGGACTTAAACCCCTGGCTTACATAAAAGGTTATGCTGATGCTGCTCAGGAACCAAAATGGTTTACAACAAGCCCGGCAAAAGCATTACCAAAAGCTTTAGACAAAGCAGGAATTGCAATTGGCGATGTTGATTATTTCGAGTTCAACGAAGCATTTGCGGTGGTTGGATTAGCCAATTCAAAAATCCTTAATCTTGATAACGATAAAGTGAATATAAATGGTGGTGCTGTTTCATTAGGTCATCCTCTTGGATGCTCTGGAGCCAGAATCATCGTAACTTTACTAAATGTTTTAGAACAAAACAATGCCAAAACCGGAGCTGCTGCAATTTGCAATGGCGGTGGTGGTGCATCAGCAATTGTTATCGAAAGAGCTTAAATAAAATAAATCAGGAGTTATTTTTAATAAATTAACTCCTGATTTTCAACTTATAAATTACCTTAAATGTTCGGAATTTGCAATCTAGCCATAGTACCTGTTCGATCTGAGCCAAGTGACAGAAGTGAAATTGTTACACAACTTTTGTTTGGTGAACAAATCGAGATTTTAGAACGCCAAAATCAATGGGCCCGAATAAAAATTCAGTTCGATGATTATGAAGGCTGGGTAGACTCTAAACAATATCAGGTAATTTCAGAAGCCAATTACAATCAGTTAAGTAATGACGCCATTATCCTTAATGCTGATTTGATTGATTATATCAGTGCGCCTGAAAACTTATTATTACCAATTCCGCTTGGTGCATCATTATCCTTTTTGAATAATAACGAAATCAATACTTCTAATTTTGAATTCGAAGGCACCAAAACAAGTGGCGTAAAACCTAAAAGTGCCTTAATAAATACCGCTTTTATGTATTTGAACGCACCTTATCTTTGGGGCGGAAAAACACCGTTTGGAATCGATTGTTCCGGTTTTACACAAATGGTATACAAACTAAACGGATATAAAATACACCGTGATGCCTCACAACAAGCACTTGAAGGAGAAGCCTTAAGCTTTATTGAAGAAAGTGAACCGGGAGATTTAGCCTTTTTTGATAATGACGAAGGAAACATCATCCACGTCGGAATCATAATGGACAATAATTACATCATTCACGCCAGTGGAAAAGTACGAATTGATCGTCTAGACCATTTAGGAATTTACAATCCTGAGCTCAACAAACACACGCATAAACTAAGAGTGATAAAGAAGATAATTTAAAACACGAATTACACCAATTAACACAAATTAAAAATCATTTTAATCTGCGTAGTCTATAATAAAAAAATCCGCGACAATCCGTATTTTCGCTTGCGAATCTGCGTCATCCGCGTGCCATTATTACGCGCTGATTCGTATCACTTTTCTAAACTCCGACGGACTATTTCCTCTTTGTTTTTTAAAGAATTTATTAAAATGGCTTTCATCCGTAAAACCAAATTCATATGCAATTTCGTTAATACGTTTATCACTAAACTGCAAACGATGTTCAATCAGTTTTGTTTTGTAATTGCTGATATATTGCTGCATGGTTTCATTCGCGTGTTTCTTGAAATAACGCCCTAAGTACGTATTCGAAATACCAAAATACTCACTAAGCGATTCTGCTTTAATTCTTTCCGGATAATAAATATTGTTCTGGATGTATTGCAAAATATCCATCGCTTTCGCTTCACAGCCAATATTAACCTGTTCCGGCAAATATTTCGCAATATTTCTCGCCACAATAATAATTAAAGTATTCACCAATTGCTGAATCAATTCCTTATTATAAACATCCTTATCCTGACGTTCGCGAATAATCGCTTCAACCATTACTTTTACCAGACATTTATCAGCATGATTCTTTAAAATACAACCCGGCTGATGATTCGCATTTTGTAGAATATATTCTAAACGCTGAATATTCTCATTTTGCAAACTCGAATTCTTCAAATAAATATCATTGAACCTCAAAAAGAAAAATTCGGTTTTGGTTTCAATGGTAAAATTATGACAATCATCTGGCGTCAATAAAAACATATGTCCGGCATCATATTCAAAAACATTTTTGTTGATACACTGCCTTCCCGTTCCGCCCAGAATATAGACCAGTTCAAAGAAATTATGACGATCCCCAACATCCGGATACTCATCCAGAGTTTCAAAGGAAACAGTAAACGGCTCGTATAAATTTTCTTTTTTCATAATGCTATTTATTAATTCGGCTACAAATTTACATAAAAAAGACAAATATATACAACTTAACAGTCTTAAAAATGGTATAATTTTGCCAAACAATTTTTAAGCATTAAAATATAATATTATGGAATATAGAAAATTAGGCAATACAGAACTTGAATTATCAACTATTACATACGGTGCATTTGCTATTGGCGGAAACATGTGGGGCGGAAACGAAAAGAAAGATTCCATCGATTCTATCCACGCTTCAATCGATCACGGCGTAACCACAATCGACACCGCACCTTTCTACGGATTTGGTTTAAGCGAAGAAATGATTGGAGAAGCTTTAAAAACAAAAGACAGATCAAAAGTACAATTACTAACCAAATTTGGTTTAGTTTGGGACGGAAGCAATAACGGAAAAGGAGAATTCTTTTTTGATGCCGAAGACAACGGAAAAAAAATACCGGTTTATAAATACGCATCAAAAAGCAACATCATCAAAGAGGTCGAAGATAGCTTAAAACGTCTTCAAACCGATTATATCGACTTATTGCAAATTCACTGGCCAGATGCTACAACACCAATCCACGAAACAATGGAAGCCCTTGAAACCCTGATTCAACAAGGAAAAATAAGAGCTGCCGGAGTAAGTAATTATAGCCTTTCGCAAATTAAGGAAGCACAAAAAACAATAAAATTGGCATCTAATCAGGTTCCTTATAGCATGCTAAATCGCGGTATCGAAACTGATGTGATTCCATACACAACAGCAGAAAACATAGGAATCATCGCTTACAGCCCAATGGAAAGAGGTTTACTAACCGGGAAATATTTCACAGACAGTAAACTAAAAGACAACGACCACAGAAACGGCTATTTTGGTCAGTTTGATCTTCAAAAAGTAAAAACTTTAGTCGAAGAATTAAGCTCATTGGCGAATGCAAAACACATTTCGATCTCTCAATTGGTTTTACGCTGGACAACTTTACAAAAAGGAATTACGATTGTTTTAGCTGGAGCAAGAAACGCAGAACAAGCCATTTCAAACGCAAAAACTTTTGATTTTGATTTATCAATTTCTGAATTAGAATTCATCAATCAGGCTATTTCAAAATTAAAATAAAAAATATTTAAACACATAGAAACATAGCCAATAGAAATGTAGAAAGGCATTTCACTTATCTTAAATTCACATAGCTGTGAGGAAAAGTCAGCTTTGAGCTTTGTCAAAGTTCAAAACTTTGAGAAAGCTACACATAGCTATGTGTGAGAAACTAGTTTCTTTTTGCATTCTTTTAAAAGCAAACAAAAAATCTATGTTTCTATGTGTTTAAAATTCTACGCAACAAATTAAAAAACAATAAAAATAATTTGGCGTGTCCCAAGGGCCGGGCTATCCGTTGCAATCTTTTATGCCGAACACCGGCACAAAAGGATTTTCACTCCTATCCCTCACGCAACCCAGATTCATTAGAACAAAAGAAAAATGAAGAAAATATTTATCATCAACGGAAGTCAAAATTTTGCGCATTCAGGCGGAAAATTCAACGAAACCGTTACCAATTGGACAATCGAATACTTAACCAACAGTAAGCAATTCGAAATTAAAACAACCGACATCAAACAAGATTTTGACCTCGACGAAGAAGTAGAAAAATTCGTTTGGGCAGATGTTATAGTGTATCATACACCGGTTTGGTGGTTTCAATTGCCAAACCAATTCAAAAAATACATCGACGACGTTTTCACAGCCGGACACAACAAAGGAATTTACAGAAGCGACGGAAGAACGAGAACAAATCCCGACATCAATTACGGAACCGGCGGACAATTACACGGACGTAAATACATGTTAACCACAAGTTGGAATGCGCCTGCAACCGCTTTCACACTTCCCGGAGAATTCTTTGAAGAAACATCTGTAGATGACGGAGCAATGTTTGGTTTCCATAAAATGAATAAATTTACAGGTATGGAAAAATTAGACGGATTCCATTTTCACGACGTTGAAAAAGGTGCTACTGCAGAAAACATTGACATCTTTAAGAAAAACTATACCAAGCATTTAGAACAAACCTTTAAAAACTTATAATCATGATTTCAATTACTGCCATTTTCAAAAGTAAACCAGAAAATAAAGAACAATTACAAAGCATGTTAAACCATTTGGTGACCGAAACCAGAAAAGAAACTGCTTGTGTGCGTTACGATCTTCATAATTCAGAGAATGTTTTTATCATATGGGAAGAGTGGAAAGATCAGCCAGGTCTTGACATACATGACAACCAAACTTATTTACTGGATTTTATTGCTAAAAGCGAAAGTTTAGTAGCCACACCTATTCAGGTTTACAAAACAGCACAAATACTATAATAAAAATAATAAAAGCTCTTTTTACCAATAATTACGAATCTGCTTTGTGAGCACAAAAAGTAATTCAGCAATTCAAAGAATTATTTCAGATATTATAAAAAAAAGCTTTTAGGCAAGTTCTAAAAGCTTTTTTTAATCATTTTTATTGTTGCCCGTAGATCGCTAATGATGCTTTTTCTAAGCTATTGGCATTTAGCATAAAACCAACTAAAGCACCACTTGCATTTTTATCTAACGTTAATTTAGTCTTTAAAGCATATACAGTTATCAAATACAAATGACTTTGTCCAACAGGCGGACATGGACCTAAATAACCAAACATTCCCACATCATTAAGACCGTTAATCGCCTCTTTGGGTAAATTTTGCTGAGAAATATTTCCGGCATCTACATGCAACATTTTTGTACCTGCCGGAATATTATAAACGACCCAATGCCAAAAACCGCTTCCTGTTGGGGCATCTTTATCATACATTGTTACAGCAAAACTCTGTGTCCCTTGTGGGGCATTTTCCCAAAAAAGCTGTGGTGATTTATTCTCTCCATTACACCCAAACGTGTTACTAAAATTTTTACTCATAAATTGTCCTCCTAAATCAGTACTCTTTAAAGTAAAAGTTTGAGCAGAAAGCAAATTAAAAATCAATAGCGCGACAATTGAAAATGTTATATTCTTCATATTTTTTATTTTTTAAATCTATTTAATTCCGCCAAAAGCGCCAAAACACATATTCTTGTGCAAAATTTCAACACTGGTAAAACCCACTTTTCTCATTAAATCCAACTGGTAATTCATCGATCTGGGTGTGTCTTCTTTCTCAACATAATCCAATACTTTTTTACGGTATTCTGCTCCGCCAATTCCTTCTAAATAATCACCGTAACGCTGCCACGTATATTCATTCAGTAATTCCGTATCCTGAGTAATCAAATCCGAAATCATAAAACATCCACCAGGTTTTAATAATTTAAATATCTTAGTAAACGTAGTTTCCCAATCCTGATCATCACGTAAATGATGCAAAACTGCCCCAGCCAAAATAATGTCAAAATGATTTTCCTGTAAATTTACTTCCCGAATATCACCTTGCATTACTTCTACCCTTCCCTTTGTTGCTGCCGAAACCCTTTCAAAAGCCCTGTCTAACATCGGCAAACTCAGATCGACCAAAGTGCAATTCAAATTTGGGATTTTAGACAACATTTTCAATGTATAATTTCCCGCTCCGCAACCTATATCCAAAACGTTCACTGCATTTGGAACGATTCTTTTAGAAGCTTCTGTTATTAACTCTAAAGATATTGTCGCATCAATTGTGGCAACCTGTCCTGTTTCTAAGTTCGAAAAGCGTTCGACATCATTATCAAAACGTTCCCTGATTTCTTCAATAGTTGATTTTTTCATAGTTTTTTGTTTTTTGATTTCACGCAGATTTTAAAAAGATTAAAGCAGATTTAAAATGATCTTTTATTTTGAAATCGGCACAATTAAAAATAAAGCTGCGTTAATCAGTTTAAATCTGCCAAAAATCTGCGTGAAACATTTTTTTATCAAAACTACCACTTTGATATATACTTCAAAAATACTTATTTTGTCAATTATTAATACTTAATAGGTATTTATGGAATTACGTCACTTGAAATATTTTTTGGCTGTAGCCGAAGAATTAAACTTTACGAAAGCCGCTGAAAAACTTTTTATTTCCCAGCCTCCTCTAAGCCGGCAAATCATCGAACTGGAAAATGAAATTCAGGCAAAACTTTTCATTAGAAATAATAAAAAAGTAGAACTGACAGAAGCCGGGAAATATTTTGAAAAAGAAGTAAAAGAACTTTTTCAGAATTTGGAACGCATTTCTGTGAAGACAAAAAAAATTGCAGAAAACATTTCGGGAGAATTCAGAATCGCCTACATCAGCTCTATTCATTCGGCTGTAATTTCAGATTTGATTAAACATTTGAAAACACAATTTCCCTATGTAAATTTCAAACTTTTCGAAGTTTCTACTACCAAACAAATTGATGCTTTAGAACAGGGCAAAATAGATTTAGGCATTATTCGTTCTCCTGTAAAATCTCCCAAAATAAAATCGCAATTGTGGTTTCAGGATGGATTTTCGGTAGTGTATAATAAGGGTTTAATTCAAATTAATTCCGAGAAAGAAATCCCGAACCTTAAAGACGAAACTTTTGTATTCTTTAATAAAGACTATGCGCCGCATTATCATGAAGTCTTACTGGAACTTTGCGCTTTTTATGGTTTTACGCCAAAAGTAGTTCATGAAGCAAACAACATCAATTCGATTGTACAACTGGTAAAAAACGGCTTAGGAATTTCGATCGTTCCATCAAACATTGCCAAAAACAATCAAGATCTGCAAATTGGTTTTATCGAATTAAAACAAGTCAATTTATTTACGGATGTTTCATTGATTACTTCAAAAGAAGATGATTCTGAAATCACAAAATCAGCCGTTAATTTTTTATTGCATTTTTCTAAGTAACGTTTGCCACGAATTATTTGAAACGATGGAAATCCGTAAAAGTTAATCACAAGAAGTATCTAAATTGCAAACTATAAATTAATTTCACAAAAACTTAGCAAGCATTTGCTTTAACACAAAACAATTCGTGAAAATTCGTGGAATTCGTGGCAAAAACCTCGATTTTTAAATACCTTAGCAGATTATTATATTACCTAAATAAAATCAATAAAAATGGCAGAGCAATCTTCAATTCAGTGTCCAAATTGCGGAACAACTATCGATGTCAATGATATTCTAAAACATCAGTTAGAAGATAGTATCCGTAAAGAATTTCAACAAAAAGCCAATGCTCAGGCAAAAGAACTGGAACTTAAAAACGAACAATTCGAAAAAGCCAAAACCGAATTTGAAGCTAAAAAGAAACAGGAAAATGAACTTTTTGCTGAACGTCTGGATCGTGAAAAAAAGATAGCCGAAAAAGAAATCACTGAAAAACTAAAAACAAAACTCGACGAAGAAAACAAAGATCGTTTGCTTTTGATGGAAAAAGAACTTTCTGAGAAATCAGAGAAACTTCGTGAACTTAGTAAAATGCAAGGTGAAATTGCCAAACTTCAGCGTGAAAAACTGGAGATGAAAGAAGCAATTGAAGCCGAAGCCCAAAAGCAGCTTAATGCGACTTTGGTTCTCGAACGTGATAAAATCCGCAAACAGGAAGAAGAAAAAAACGAACTAAAAATAAAAGAATACCAAAAACAATCTGACGATCAAAAAAAACTGATTGAAGAAATGAAACGCAAGCAGGAACAAGGTTCTATGCAATTACAAGGCGAAGTAATGGAATTAGCAATCGAAGAATGGCTGGCTAATAATTTTCCGCTGGACAGTATCGATGAAATTAAAAAAGGGGCTAACGGAGCTGATTGCCTTCAGGTTGTAAATACACGTGAATTGCAAAACTGCGGTTCTATTTATTACGAAAGTAAGCGTACAAAAGCCTTTCAGCCGGCGTGGATTGAGAAATTCAAAAATGATATTAGAACAAAAAGGGCCAATATTGGGGTTTTGGTAACTGAAGTAATGCCTGCCGGAATGGACCGAATGGGAATGCGCGACGGAATCTGGATTTGTACCTATGAAGAATTTAAAGGTTTAAGTGCTGTTTTACGTCAATCGTTAATTCAGGTAAGTCAGGCAGTTCAGGCGCAGGAAAACAAAGGCGATAAAATGTCTATGCTGTATGATTTTTTAACCAGTAACGAATTCCGCTTGCAGATAGAAGGTATCGTAGAAGGCTTCACGCAAATGCAAGGCGATCTTGATGCCGAAAAAAGAGCCATGCAGCGTATCTGGAAACAACGCGAAAAACAGATAGAGAAAGTGGTTCACAACACATTAGGAATGTACGGTTCGATTCGCGGTATTGCAGGAAACGCGGTGCAAACTGTTAGAGCGCTGGAATTAGATTTTATTGAAGAGGATCAGGAAGATCCTAAAGAATTGGAATAACAATGCGAAATGGCACACGGATGAAACAGGTTCGCTAAACCGAAAACACAAATTTACACGGATTTTTTTATTATTTTGATTTTCATCGTCTGGTTTGCCATTACAGGGAACTAGTGATGAAAATCAAAAAAATCTAATCTACTTTTCTAAAAACCAAAAGTTTACCTGAAGGATTCGAAAGCGTTAATCTGTTATCTCCAATAGCATAAGTAGTTGTGCTTTGAAGCGCTTTTATAAATTGGTCTTCCTTGTTTCCCGGCGCACAAGCCATCATAGTCGAAACTACTTTTGAAAATCTTAATAAATCTTTTTCATAAAAAATACCGCCACTAACGGCATTACAACCACCAAATCCCATAAATGTATTTTCTGAAGAATTAATTTCAATTCTTGGCAGTTCCTTTTGAAAATCAGTAATAAAAACTTTGAATCCGTTTAGTTCTTCCAGAACCCAAATATCGTGAAGGCGATAATCCGTATTATATTTTCCACATCCGTCTAATTTAGTAGAAACAAGTTCAGAATTGTTTTTAATTTCAACTGAAACTTTATAAGGAGAAATAACGCCGGAGGTCGAATTTTGACATTCTAATTGCTGAATAGTAATTGTTGCACTTGATTTTTCATTACTCACTTTGTACATTTTTATATTGGCATCCATCGCTTTTATAGCTTCACTTGCAGGAAAAACAATTTTCTCTTTTCCGGAAATTACAGATGAAAATTCAATACCTTCTCTTCCCATTTTTAATCCCCAAAAAGGTTCATTTCCGGTCGCTGTAAAGTAGTATTTCATTTGATCTTCCTGAGTTCCGTATTCAGAAGAGACTTCTTTCATATCCGGATTTTTATTTGCTGCTGTTTTACAACTTATTATCAAAGAGGACAATAGCAAAAGTAAAAGTAGTTTTTTCATGAGATCTGTTTTTAGAGATTGAATGCTACTCAAATTTAAGAAAAATAATACACTTTATATAAATCTAAAGATCAAAAGATCTGTCAGTATAAAATAAGCAGCAGTACTGCATATATCTCAAAAACAGTAACAACAAAGATCCATAGGCTTTAGAGATTAATTATGTATATTTGAGATCTATTATTTTTACCGGAAAAATGACTACACCTTTTCAAAAAGCAAGTGAATGGATCGATGCCGAAAATACGCAGGATCCTAATATTGAAACTGACCAGAATACTGAATATCCTAAAGAATTATTATATTCAGACAGGATGTATAAAAGACTGATGCAATTTGAGCCTGGAGCTTCAGAAGAAATTCAGATTGCGTCAAAAGCCCAGCATATTTGTCGATGGAAAGTGGCCCGTGAATCCTACCCAATGGATCGTGTGGGATATTTGAAATGGAGAGAGGAATTAAAAAAATTTCATGCCAAAACTACCGCTGAAATTTTAAAAAAAGCAGGATACAATCAGGAGTTTATTGATCGCGTTTCTTTTTTAATCGAAAAAAAATTACTTAAAAAAGATGCCGAAACACAATTGCTCGAAGATGTCATTTGTCTGGTATTTTTAGAATATTATCTGGATCCCTTTGTACACAAACACGACGAAGAAAAACTAAAAAATATCATTAAAAAAACCTGGGATAAAATGTCTGAAAAAGGACATCAGGAAGCTCTAAAAATAAACTATTCAGAAGAAAATTTAAATTTGATAAAAGCCTCTTTAGGCTTGTAATCTAAATTGATTTCCTACAAATATTAAGAATTTACTTTTATTACTCCAGCCTTAGGTAAGCTGCCGCTAGCTAGTAAATGCAATGAAATCCTACACAGAAACTACTGCGCACAATGAAAATTATAGCCTGGAATTGTAATATGGCATTCAGAAAAAAAGCCGAATTTATTTTAGCTTACAATCCTGATATTGCCATAATTTCTGAGTGTGAAAATCCAGAAAAACTCAAATTTCCCGTCGATACAAAATTGCCAACCGACATTCTTTGGTATGGAACAAATCCACATAAAGGACTTGGCGTGTTTTCTTATAGCGATTATAGATTTCAATTATTGGATTGTCATAATCCAAATTTCAAAAACATTTTACCCATTGCGGTAACGGGCGGAAAAGTTGATTTTACTCTGTTTGCAATCTGGGCCAATAATCCTGAAGACAAAGACGGACAATATGTTACCCAAGTCTGGAAGGCGATCAATTATTATGAAGCATTAATCAAAGAAAACAAAACGATTTTAATAGGCGATTTTAACAGCAACACCATTTGGGATAAACCTAGTCGGGAAGGAAATCATACAACGGTTGTAAATACCTTAGCCTCAAAAAAAATCTTTAGTACGTATCATCAATATTACAACCAGATTCAGGGTAAAGAACAACATCCTACCTTATACTTATATCGCCACGAAAACAAGCCTTATCATCTTGATTATTGTTTTGCCTCTCATGATTTTATCGGTGTTTTAGAAAGTGTTGAAGTTGGCACTTATCACGATTGGACTTCACTCAGCGATCATAAACCTTTAATCATTAATTTCAATTTATAAAAACTATGAACAACACCTGGACAGACAGATGGAACGACCGTTACAGCAATGAAGAATTTGCTTATGGCGAAGAACCCAACAACTACTTCAAAAAACAAGTAGAAAAATTAAACATCGGATCAATTCTTTTTCCTGCCGAAGGCGAAGGACGAAATGCTGTTTTTGCAGCCAAATTAGGCTGGAAAGTTTCGGCTTTTGATATTAGTTCCGAAGGAAAAAATAAAGCCATTAAACTGGCTGAAGCCCATAATGTAGAAATTGATTATCAGGTTGGAGAATTAGAATCTCTAAATTATCAAACCGAACAATTTGATGCAATTGCCTTAATTTATGCTCACTTTCCGGCTGAGATTAAATCATCAATTCACAGAACATTAGAAACTTATTTACGAAAAGGCGGAATTATTATTTTTGAAGCTTTCAGTAAAAAACACTTAGAATATCTGGCCATAAACGATAAAGTGGGCGGGCCAAAAGATATTGAGTCTTTATTTTCTATTGAAGAAATCCAAACTGATTTTCCTAATTATGAAATTATTCAGTTAGAAGAAAAAGAAATCGAACTGAATGAAGGTTTGTTCCACAACGGAAAAGGTTCGGTTATTCGCTTTATTGGAAAGAAAAAATAATTATACCCGACGTAGAGACGCGCTGCGGTGCGTCTCTGCAAAAATCCCCCTCCTATTCGATCTGTCCGGCTTCTCATCTATCCACTGCCTTTTAGCCTTCCGTAATAATTATTTTCTCCATTACTTTACGTTATTTCTTAGTAAAATTGTTAAGAGATTTTATTTTTAAAATTCTAACAAAACCGCAACCAATTAAAATTCAATACGTTAATTTTTTAATTTAATAAAAAACTTAACATTGCCGAGTTTGTTTAATGATTATATTTACTTAACCCTAAATTAACATTTTGGTTACATTGGTAATAATATCTTCATCTAAAAGCGTATAAATATGGAAAACAAACCCACAGAAACCACCCCTGAGAAAATTGATTCACCAACATCTGAGAATAGCCAACCCGTTTCAGATAACATAAAACCTGTAGAACCGGCCCCGGTAAAATCACCTGTTCGTAAAGCGGCTCCAGCTAAAACAACAGCTGCAAAACCGGCAACACCAACAACTGTAAAAACTGTAGCGTCTACAACTGCAAAACCGTCAGCACCAACAGCGGTAAAACAAGTAGTATCGAAAACTCCCGTAAAACCTGCTGTAAAAACAGCCGCAACAACTGCACCTAAGTCAGCAACTCAAAGTGCTCCCGCAAGAAAAGTTAGTGGAGCTGTTATTGAGAAAACAGAAGAAATAACAACTCCAAAAGTAACAATCAAAGTGCAAAAAGAAAAAGACACTATTGAAACAACTGGAGAAAACAATAAAGATAAATCAACAGATAAAAAGAAGAAAAAAGTGAAAGACAAAGACAAGGAAAAAGAGAAGAAAAAATTAGCTAAGAAAAAAGAGAAAGCTAAAAAAGACAAGAAGAAAGAAAAAGCTAAAAAAGCAAAACAAAAAGCTGCAGCAAAGAAAAAAGAAAAAGCGAAAAAAGCGAAAGATAAAGCGAAAGCGAAAAAAATAGCCAAAAAGAAAGCTAAAGCTCAGAAAAAAGCAAAAGCGAAAAAGAAAAAATAATTAAGAAAGAGGGTTGAATTTAAAATTCATCCCTTTTTTTATGCACTGAATTTTTTCCTGCATGATTTATAATGACAAGATTGTCAGTAATTATATTTACATAAATTTTGAAGATTCCTGAAGAAAGCCCTGCTTTGGTAAACCTTATAAAGTAAAATTTCGATTTCGTCTCTAATTACTCCTCCGATAAATTTTTCGCTAAATTCTCCTGAATATAAGAGGTCAAAACGGATGTATTTCTTACTACTTCGCCAATAACAATAATTGCCGGTGATGAAATTTTAGTATCAGCTGCTAATTTTTCAATGGTACGAATAGTTCCGACCACTTTTTTTTCAGTGTCTTTGGTTCCGTTTTGAATAATAGCAATCGGTAAATCATCTTTTCTATTGGCTTTATAAATAGAAATTATTTCACCCAGTTTATGCATCCCCATCAAAATCACAACCGTTGCATTTGATTTTGAAGCTAAATGAACATCTTTAGACAATTCATGATTTGATGTTGTTCCTGTAATCACCCAAAAACTATCCGCTACCAAACGTTCTGTCAAACTAATCCCAACAGAAGTCGGCACACCTAAAGCAGATGAAATTCCCGGAACAATTTCCGTCTCCAGTCCAAATTTCTCTACATATTCAATCTCTTCACTTCCTCTTCCAAAAATAAACGGATCACCTCCCTTTAAACGTACCACATGACCGTGACGATTTGCCATCGAAACAATCAATTCGTTAATTTGATCCTGTGTATAAGCGTGACATCCCAAACGTTTGCCCACAAAAACAATCTCAGCATTTATGGCATATTGCAGTAAGTCCTCGTTGACTAAGGCATCATATAAAACAACATCAGCTTTTTCTAACGTTTTTATGGCCTTTAATGTAATTAATTCTGCATCGCCTGGCCCCGCTCCTACGATTGTTAGTTTTGGTGTTTTCAAATCTCGCATAATTCTTAACTTAAATTGATATTCAGATCGTTTAATTCATCGACAGAATCAATAAAATGGTAGTTTTCCTTTTCTTCAATCGCGACAACCTGATGCGGAATATTTGCTATTAGATCCTTCATTTTTAAATCATGGTTATCAATTGCTGTTTTGACAACAGGCAATATTTTTTTTGAATAAATCCCAATTAAGGGATGCGTTTTGCTTTCAGAAGCAAAAACCGTAATTCCTGCTTCCTGATTATGCTTCGAAATTAATTCAGATAATAAAGCTGTGGAAATTAAAGGAATATCGCAACTCAAAATCAAACTAAATTCAGTTTCAGAATTTGTCAAAGCCGTATAAATTCCGCCTAAAGGTCCTTTGTCGGTAATGATATCCTGTATTTTCTGATAAGGCAGATAGTCATATTCTTTCGTTGTTGTTACCAATTTTATGGCAGCTGTAATAGGCAAAATAGCCTGAATAATGTGCTCAATAAATGGCTTATTCTGAAACAAAAGCAATCCTTTATCAGGTTCTGTTCCGGAATGTTTTCCTCCACAAAGAATAAAAAAGGTTATTGTTTCCATGATACGACTATTATACATTAAACTAAAAGTATGGGAAAATCATTTTTATACTTGCCATTCCTGACAGAAACTACAAAGCAACCTCAATATTAATCTATTTGCAGTAAGGTTATCAATTGTCCTTTTTTAAGTATTTCTGTATCATTCGGCACAATTAATAGGCTGTTGGCAATAGCAAACGTATTTAGCATTGCTGAACCTTGTGCGTCCAGAACGGTAACATGGGTTCCATCATACAAGGCTTTTAAAAACAATGTTTTTCCTGTTGTATTTGTAATATTATGATTTAATTTTCGAATTATTTTCTTTAGATGAATATCCGAAAAACCCATGCGGTTTTTGATTGCCGGATATACGTAAATATAAAAATTTGTTAGTGACGAAACCGGATTTCCGGGTAAAGCAAAAACTAAAGTTTCATTTTTAGACCCAAAAAACAATGGTTTTCCGGGTTTCTGATTGATTTTATAAAAAAGCTCTTCCACTCCGTTATCCAGTAAAGCTTCCTTCACAAAATCATAATCTCCAACCGGAATTCCGCCGGAAATTAAAACAATGTCATATTTTTTTAAGATTGCTTTTAGGGTGTTTTTTGTAGCTTTTAGATTGTTTTTTACTTTATAAACTTTTGTTTTTTGTATTCCAATTGCCTGAAGCGCTGCTTGCAACATTACTGAATTGCTTTCGTAAATTTTCCCTTTTGGTAATTTTTTACCCGGCTTTATCCATTCGTTTCCGGTTACTAAAATAGCAACTTTAGGTTTTTTATAAACTTCAATTTCTGAAATTCCCAAACAGGATAAAAAACCAATTGCTGCCGGTGTAATCAAAGTATTTGCATTGAAAACAATTTCCTCTTCGGCAATTTGCTCCCCCTTATTGCGAATATTTTCATATTGTTCCGGCATTCTGGTAATCAAAATCGAATTGTCAGTAGCCATCACATGTTCCTGCATCACCACAGTATCAGCATTATGAGGCACAAAAGCACCTTTGAAAATGCGTACTGTTTCGTTTTCTTTTAGCTTTATTTTTGAATAATCTCCAGCCTTTGAAACCCCTATAATATCATATTGATGTTTTTCGCTATGAATAAATGCATAACCATCCATAACAGATTGACGAAATGGCGGCATTGCAATTGGCGAATAAACAGTTTCAGCCAAAACATATCCCAGTGCTTTACTCACTTTAATTTTCTGAACCGGCATATTAGTGCTATTTCCCGCAATAATTGATAAGGCTTCTTCGACTTGAATCATAGTTGTTATTTTATGTATAAACAAAAATACTTATTACAAATACAAGTAGTTTCACTTAGTTTAAATCATTAATTATCTAAAAATTTTAAAGATTATAAATTTAAGCTTAATTCCCGATATACCTCCCGAAAAAAATGATAAATAGCTTTTGATGTTTATTTTATATGAAGACTACTTTTTGTTTAAAATTTTCTGGCTCAGCTATTAAAGCAGTCTTTGCTCGACGTTTTTATATTATTTTCAAATTAGCTAAGCATCTAAAAATTAGAAAATTAAGTATAAAATACTACATTTTATATCTTTTTTAAAAAGTTTTTTTAACATTTGTTTGACACCAAAAAAAAGAATTAAATACTTGATTTACAAATATTTAAGCACATAATATTTGAACATTACCTCTCCTGTTTTGCAACTTTTTAAAAAAAATTGAACAAATTTTTGGATTTTATTATATTAAAATTAACTTTGTCTATAGGATTAGTAGAGTATAAAAATATTTTAAACCATAAAGAATTATATTTTGAAAACAACCGAAAGCATATCGTATTACGTTTTTCCTAAAAAAAATACTTATAACACTTTTTGTTATATGTGCTTCTGTTGCTAATTCTTAGCATTTTTTCGTTTGTATTCGATTCTCCCTCAATATCGAATCGGTTTAAAAACGAACTTTAAAAAACATCACAAGTTTACTTATTGAAAATTACAAAAGTCTGTTTGATACCTTGATTTGTATCAAAAGGATTCCTGAAACTATACCTGCAAATTAAAAAGAAAATAACTAATAACTAAAAAAACAAAGATGAAGAAAATGCAAAGCTGTTGCTGTAAATAAAAAAAGCCATTTCTGCGGCAACAGAAATGGCAAGGCTTAAAGAACATTTATCACTAAATCAAGGAAACACTTAGAGAGTTGAAAATTCAACTTTCACGGAGCCTTGTTAATTACTTAAAACCAGTACAAAGAAATGAAAAAAAAATTAAACATATACTCATTGCTTTTTATCCTGCTATTATCCGCAGGAATTAATGCCCAAAATACCACTCCTCTCATACAATCTAAGCTCGACGGAACTGTGGTCGACGATGTTACAAATCAGCCTATTATTGGGGCTTCGGTAAATATTAAAGGTACAACTCACGGGGTTCAGACTGATGCAGAAGGAAAATTCTATTTCCAGACCGGACAAAAATTGCCTTACACTTTAATCGTAACCTACATTGGATACAAAAAAACAGAAATAATCGTCGATAAAAATCCTGTTACGATCAATTTGAAAGAAGAACGTCAGGAATTAGATGAGTTGGTAGTTGTAGGATACGGTTCTCAAAAGAGAAAAGACATTACAGGTTCTGTAGCATCAGTTCCAAAAGCAAATTTAGCACAGGTTACCTCATCGGCAGATAATTTACTACGAGGAGCAATTCCAGGAGTGGTAGTTACACAAAGTTCAGGTCGTCCCGGGGCTTCTTCAAGCGTACGTATCAGGGGAGGAAACTCTATTACGGCCGGTAATGAACCACTTTATGTTGTAGATGGCATTTTAATTTATAATGATAACAACAACAGTACGGCCGGAGTTACTAATGCCGGTGCAACAGTGAATGTCTTATCTACAATCAATCCGGGTGATATCGAATCGATTGAAGTTTTAAAAGATGCTTCGGCAACTGCTATTTACGGATCTCGCGGTGCCAATGGAGTTGTAATAATTACGACTAAAAAAGGTACTAAAGGACAGGATAATATTTCGTATCAGGGTTATTTTGGATTCCAGAATGTTTCAAAGAAATTAAATTTAATGAACGCCAGCCAATGGGCAAGCTTACGTAACGATGTTCAGGCAAGCATTGGCCAGGCACCTTCTTTTTCTGCTGCTCAGATAGAAGCTCTCAAAACATCCGGAAGTTATGACTGGCAGGATGCTCTTTTTAGAACTGCTGCTCCCATTCAAAATCATCAGTTGACTTTTTCCGGTGGCGACGATCGTTCGCGTTACGCTATTTCAGCAGGCTATTTCCAACAGGACGGAATTGTAATTGCATCTGATTTTAAAAGAATTTCACTTCGTGCAAACTACGAAAGAAATTATTCTCAAAATTTTAAATTTGGTGTCAATGCAAATTATAGCAATTCAGTTTCAAATGGTGTAGGAACAAATGGCGGAGCTGCTGCCGGAAGATCTCCAAACCCATTAGTAGTCGCTTTATACCAACCTCCTGTAGTGCCTATTAAAAATCCCGACGGAAGCTATAACCTGACCAATAATCCTTATGCAACGGCAACTAATGGCATTATACCAAACCCCATCAATGATTTGGTAAGTACAATTAATGAAACTAAGATTAATAGAATTCTAACCAGTTTATTTGGTGAATATAAAATCACAAAGAAACTTACTGCAAAAGTGGCTGTTAGCGGAGACGTTATCAACACCAAACAAAACTACTACGCACCCGCAACGACAACCAGTGGTGTAGGAACTAAAGGTTTAGCTTCTGTCGGGGACAGATTAGTAAGTTCTGTATTAAACGAAAACACGCTGAATTACAATACTAATTTCGGCGAAAATCACAAATTCTCTGTTTTAGGAGGATATACACTTCAATATACTCAGGGCGAAGTTGTAACTGCAGGAGCACAAAGTTTTATAAACGATACCAACACTTATAATGCGATACAGGATGGTGTGCCGGTAAAACCTTATAGCGATGCTTTCGAAAGTGTATTAAAATCATGGTTAACCCGTGTAAACTATTCTTACAAAGGAAAATACAACTTTACAGTTTCTGCACGTGCAGATGGTTCTTCAAGATTTGGATCTGAATCGCTTTGGGGTTATTTTCCTTCAGCAGGGTTTTCATGGAATATTACCGAAGAAAATTTCGCTAAAAACCTGAAAGGTGTTACCGAAGCAAAGCTTAGAATAACAGCAGGAACAACTGGAAACCAGGAAATTGGAAACTACCTTTCCCTGGCACAAATGGGTTCTGTAAACTATTCTTTTGGAGGAACCTTATACACTGGTCTGGCTCCTACCCGATTAGCAAATCCGGATTTAAAATGGGAAAAAACAAATCAATACAATGTAGGTTTAGATTTATCATTATTAGATCGAAAAATCAATTTTGTATTTGACGTGTATTACAAAAAAACAAACGATTTATTAATTAGTGTACCTATTCCGCTTACTTCAGGCTATGCCAGTGTACTTCAGAATATTGGTGGCGTTGAAAATAAAGGTGTTGAAATTGGTTTGATTACTGAAAACATAAAAACAGAAAATTTCTCCTGGAATTCAAACATTGTGTTTTCTGCCAATCGAAACAAAGTAGTTTCAATAGGAAACGGAGTTGATCAGTTTTTTCCGGTAGTACCAAACGGTTCTTTACTGCAACAACAACCTGTAACCGTAAAAGTAGGATTGCCTTTGGGAACTTTCTGGGGGTATAAAACCAATGGTATTTTCCAGACTCAGGAAGAAGTGAACACACAGCCAAAAATAAACAGTTTAGCCAATACAAAAATTGGAGACCGAAGATATGTTGATACTAACGGAGATGGTGTAATTACTGCTCTTGACAAAGGAAATTTAGGAAGTTCTCAGCCAAAATTTGTTGGAAGCTTCAGTAATACGGTTTCTTATCATGATTTTGACCTTAATTTCTCATTCCAGGGATCTTACGGCGGAAAAATATTCAACGCCTTGAACCAGCAATTAGAGATTTCTACTTTAGGAACAAATGCCAATGTTACGCTGGATGATCGTTGGACACCAACAAATCCAAGCAATGAAGTTCCAAGAGCAACAAGCTCACCACTGGGTATCGTCTCTGAACGTTATGTAGAAGATGCTTCTTTTTTAAGATTAAAATTAATCACTCTTGGTTACACATTACCAAAAAGTGTCTCTAAAAAACTGGGGGCAACAAGTGTGAAATTTTACGTTTCTGCAGAAAACTTAATTACATGGACTAAATACACAGGATATGATCCGGAAGTAAGTTCATACGAACAAAACAACTTATATCCGGGAATTGACTTTGGTTCTTATCCAAACTCCAAAACATTCATTTCCGGACTGAACTTAACTTTCTAAGTAAAAAAACATACACAATGAAAAAGATTATACTAACATTAATAGCAAGTGCCGGTCTGTTTGTATCGTGCGCAGATTTAGAGGTAACGCCAACCTCTTTTGTAACCGAAGAAAATTACTTTAAAACGCAGGATGATGCGATTGCAAGCGTAACAGCAGCTTATAACTCTTTAAGCCTAGACCCGGGAGAACAAAGTTTGTTTGGAAGAAATTTATATTTCCTGACAGATATGGGATCTGATTATGCAGCAGCCGGAGTTTCTGCAACCAATCCTCAGGTGAGAGCGATGAGCAGTTTGACTCACGATGCGACAAATGATCGTGTTCAGGTCGCATGGCGTCAAATCTATGCCGGAATAAACAGAGCTAATGTGGCTATCGATAACATTCCGAAAGTGGCCGGTACAGAAGCAATAAAAAGCAGACTGATTCTGGAAGCAAAATTTCTTAGAGCATTATTATATTTTCAGGCAGTTCGTCTTTGGGGAGGAGTTCCAATTGTTTTGCATGAACCAACTTCTATTCAGTTAGAAAGTTTAAAATCAAAAAGAGCTACAGTAGATGAAGTATATGCTCAAATCATTACAGACTTAAAAGATGCTGAAAGCTTACCGGCAACTTATCCTGCAACTGATGCCGGACGTGCCACATCCGGAGCTGCAAAAGCCATTTTAACCAAAGTTTATCTGACCAGAAAAGATTATCCAAGTGCTATCCAGAAAGCCAGGGAAGTAATTAATGGCGGTTACGGATATGCTCTTTTTGAAAGTTTTGCCGACATTTTTAATAAAGCCAAAAAGAACGGAAAAGAGCATATTTTTTCTGTTCAGTTTGAAGCAAATCAAGCAGGAAACGGATCTAGCGGAAATAATTTCCAGGCAACATCATTTATAGGATATACCGCTACAGAACCTGCAGATATTATTTCAGACGTCGCTTTATTTTATGATATTTATGCCCCTGGCGATACCCGCAGAGATGTAAGTTATGCCAAAACGTTAACCGTTACCGGAACTACGAACGTGTATACTTTTCCTAAACCAATTTTCAAAAAATACATCGATTTTACCAATTTGGCAACACCCGGAAACGTAGCAATTAACTTCCCGATTATTCGTTACGCCGACATTTTACTGTCTCTCGCAGAAGCAATAAATGAGCAGGGAGCACCAACAGCCGAAGCATACGAACTGATCAATCAGGTAAGAAGAAGAGCTTTTGGAAAACCAATTACAACACCGGATGCCTCTGTAGATTTATCAGGATTAACCCAGGTTACTTTCAGGGCTGCTATTCAGGAAGAACGCAAAAAAGAATTTGTTCAGGAAGGACAACGCTGGTTTGATTTAGTTCGTTGGGGAACTCTGGTTACCGAAGTCAAAAAAGTTACCGCTAAAAACTCAGTTTCAGAAAGAAATAATCTATACCCAATTCCGCAAAGCGAAAGAAATATCGATCCGGTTGGGTTACCACAAAATCCGGGTTATTAATAAAAATTATGAAAAAACTGTTTCTACTCACCCTATTGGTTGTTGCACCATTTCAGCTATTTGCACAGAAAAAGCAACCTAATATCATCGTCATTCTGGCAGATGATTTAGGTTTCTCAGATATTGGTGCTTTTGGCTCAGAAATTAAAACGCCAAACCTGAATAAGCTCGCTAAAAACGGGCTTATTATAAAGCAGTTTTATAATGCAGGGCGTTGCTGTCCTTCCCGCGCTTCATTGCTCACGGGTTTGTATCCGCATCAGGCAGGTATTGGAGACATGGTTCAGGATAAAGGATTTCCTGCCTATCAGGGATATTTAAACGAGCATTGTATCACGATTGGACAAGCATTAAAGCAGGCAGGATATAATACAACTGTTTCAGGAAAATGGCACGTGGGTTTAGTACCATCAGCCTGGGCGGTGAATAGAGGATTTGATGATTCTTTTACTTTACAAAACAATGGAAGCAGTTATTTTAACTCGCAGCCATTGTATAACGACGGAAGAAAAGTCACTTTTTTGAAAGGGGATAAAGAAATTATCCGCACCGATACTGCCACTTATCTGACTCAGGAAATTACCAATTTCGCTATTCGTTCTTTAGAAAAACAGCGAAATCAGCAAAAGCCTTTTTTTCTTTATGTGGCTTATAATGCACCACATTGGCCCATTCAGGCATTACCGGAAGATATTGCAAAATACAAAGGCAAATATATCGAAGGCTGGGATAGATTGAGGGCAAGCCGTTTTAAAAAATTGAAAGAATTGGGAATCATTGATAAAAACTGGGACTTATCAAATCGTTTTGAAAAAGTACCGGATTGGGAAAAACTAAGTGCCGAAGAAAAAGACAAATGGGATACCCGAATGGCAATTTACGCCGCCATGATCGACAGAATGGATGCCGGAATTGGAGAAATCCTGCAGAAAGTCAAATCTTTGGGAGAAGAAGATAATACCCTTGTTCTTTTTCTTTCGGATAATGGCGGAAGTGCCGATGATGTGAAAAACTGGAATTATGTTGCTCAAAAAAATGGAACAGCAGGTTCAGTTGCGTCAATTGACAGTTACGAAAGTCCGTGGGGAAATGTGAGCAACACGCCTTTTCAATTATTCAAAAAGAACACCCATGAAGGCGGAATTGCTTCTCCTTTTATAGCTTATTATCCCAAGCATATTAAGCCTGGTACAATAAGTAACAGAGTAAGTCATGTGATTGATATTTTCCCAACTTTTCTGGAGTATGCCGGTTTTCAATATCCCGATTCTTTTCAGGGAAAAAGTCTCACGCCTTTAGAAGGAATTAGTTTAAAAAAAGAATTTGAAGGACAACAATCTGGCACACATGAAGCTTTGTTTTGGGAACATGAAGGTAGCAAAGCAGTACGAAAAGGCGATTGGAAAGCAGTAGCCGAAAACAATCAGCCCTGGAAATTGTACAATCTTGCTACTGACAGGACAGAAACCAAAAATCTGGCAAAATCAGAACCAAAAATACTTCAAACCCTGATTGAATTACATCAACAATGGGCAGTAAAAGTAGGTGTTGAAGATTGGAATAAAATAAAATAGTTAAACAGTGATTACGCATTAAATAATTAAAAATTTAATCTAATGAAAAAATTCAAATTTAATAGTACAATCAAAAGCTCAAAAAAAGGGCTTTTGATTACTGCATTGCTTCTTGCACAATTAGGTTTTGCTCAGGAAAAACAAGATGCAGATTTCAAAGGTGTTATTGGTAAAACACTAGCCGATTCTAAAGAATATTGGCCAGATCCCGTAAAAGCTCCTGCAGGCGCACCAAATGTTGTTTGGATCTTACTGGACGATGTAGGATTTGGGGCTTCAAGCGCATTTGGAGGTTTAATACAAACCCCAACTTTTGATAATTTGGCCAATAATGGCTTACGATATACCAACTTTCATACAACAGCCATTTGTGCTCCTACCCGTGCAGCATTATTAACCGGAAGAAATTCAGGAAGAGTTCACGTTAGCGGTTTCTCTCATACCATTTTATCAGCAGGATTTCCAGGTTGGGATGGTAGAATTCCATCTGATAAAGGAACAATTGCCGAGATTTTACGCGAGAACGGATACAATACTTTTGCCGTTGGTAAATATGGTGTAACGCCAGATGAAGATGCAACAGATGCCGGACCATTTGACAGATGGCCAACCGGAAAAGGATTCGATCATTTTTACGGATTCCTGGGTTCTCAAACAGATCAATATAATCCTGATTTAGTCGAAGATCAGGTTCATATAAAACCAGACGGAAGACATTTAAACGAATTGATTACAGATAAAGCAATAAGCTTCATTCAGAAACAACAAAAAGCGGCACCGGGAAAACCATTCTTTTTATACTATGCACCGGGAGCAGCACATGCACCTCATCAGGTCGCTACAAAATGGAGTGATCCTTATAAAGGAAAATTTGATAAAGGATGGGATGCTTATCGTGAAGAAGTAATTGCCAACCAAAAGAAATTGGGAGTAATTCCTGCAAACGCTGTATTACCGGAACGTAACCCATTAATTACAGATTGGAAAAAATTAACTCCGGACCAAAAGAAAGTATATGCTCGTTTTATGGAAGTGTATGCCGGATTCCTGACCTATACCGATTATGAAATTGGAAGAGTGATCAATTATCTAAAAGAAAGCAATCAGCTAGACAATACTGTAATTTTTGTTGCAATTGGTGATAACGGAGCCAGTAAAGAAGGAACTACAGAAGGAACAATTAATCAAAGTTTATTCTCTCAAGGTGGTTCTGATGATGAAAACCTGAAGAAAAACTTAGCAAACATCGACGAAATTGGTACAGCAAAAGGTCTTAATACCAATTATCCTTTAGGATGGGCTCAGGCAACAAATGTTCCTTTTAAAAACTGGAAACAAGATGCACAATCTGAAGGCGGAACCCACAATCCGTTGATTGTTTTTTATCCAAAAGGAATCAAAGAAAAAGGGGGAATCAGAAATCAATACAGCCATGTAACCGATTTATTACCAACTACATTGGATATTGCAGGAATTAAAGCTCCTGAATATATCAAATCTGTAAAGCAGGATATTATTCAGGGTTCTTCTTTGTATGCTTCTTTAAATGATCCTAAAGCAGAATCATTGCACAAAGTTCAGTACTACTACATTTTTGGCAACAGGGCAATCTACAAAGATGGCTGGAAAGCCGGAGCAGCACATTTACCGGATTCTTTTGCTGTGAAAAAAGCATTAGGTAAAAATGAAAAACCTGCCGAAAGCAATTTTGATAACGATGTTTGGGAATTGTACAACTTAAACGAAGACTTCAACGAGCGCAATAATCTGGCTAAAAAATACCCTGAAAAATTAGCAGAGCTTAAGCAATTGTTTGATGAACAAGCCAAAGAAAATAATGTTTATCCGCTTATCGACTGGCAGGATGTATACAACAGAAGAATTCATAATAACGGAGCCGATAAAGGTAAAACGCTGCAGGATTTGGTAAAACAAGTCACTAAATCGGGAGATGCCGGAAGTTCTAAATAACATATGATTTTAAATCCTGCAAGTTTTAAAATCCTTGCAGGATAATAACTTATAATAAATAAATTATGGCAGCAACAAAACCAATTTTGAAAAAAGGCCTATTCGCCTTGATTCTTGTAGTAATTGCAGTAAGCTTTTACTACCTCACGATCTGGATAACTCCATACTATGTCCAGCAAAAGTTTGCAGAAAAAAGTCTGGGTTATGTCAATACACCACGATTTGGAGAACAGCCCAATGCTGAAAACAGCAGAGTAATTCCGTTACCAAATCCAGATTTTTTATATTCTACAATCAATTATGATTTGAAAGAAAATGTGTTGAAAATTTCAGGAATTGTTCCGGATTCGACTTACTGGTCTATTTCGGCCTATCAGGAAAACACCACTAACTTTTTTGTAGAAAATGAAGAAAAGGTAAAAGCCAAATTCGAATATTATTTAGCACCTGAAGGAAGTACTTCAGAAGCTTTGAAGAATATTCCAAAAGAAAAAATCATTTACAGCCCTACAACTAAAGGATTGATTTTGTTTCGTTATTTAGTTTCAAAAGCCTATCCGGTAAAAATATTGGCAGAATTGCAACATGGTGTTACGGTAGAGAAATTAGTGAAATAAGCCTTTCGACAACTTTGTCAAAGTTACCACAGTCTATGTCATTCCGAGGAACGAGGAATCTCCGCAAGTAGCTCGACAAAGATTGAAAAATTTCTAAGCAGAGTTACTTTCGAAAATGCTTCCTCTTTGAGGATTACAAGATTACGCATAAGCTTTGTCATGGTACGCAGATGACACGGATTTGCTTTGCAAAGACACGGATTTAAACGGATTTTTTATTTTAATTCAAAAAAACGTCATTGGCAGAAATGAGGGATCTCCCTGAGTAACCCGACAAAGACTGGCCTAGCCCCGATAGAAGTGGAAATCCTTTTGTGGCGTCCCGATAGCTATCGGGAGCCACAAAAGATTGCAACGGATAGCGGGATTAGCTCCTAAAAAAACAAAACATTCAACATAAAAAAAATTAAAATGGCTTTAAATCAAAAAATTAAAAAGATAGGACTTGCAGTAGCACTGATCATTCTGGCTATTGTATTAGGAAGTGCCGTTGGTGTTTACAACATCAAATCCGGCAAAAGCGACTCGCAACGCATTATTGGCAATTGGCAGACTGTCGATAAAGACAAAGATCTCAACTCTGCTGATTTATTAACCATCGCACAAGTGGCGGTTTACGGACCTTATGCCCTGACTAAAAAAGAAGTAATCTATTTGAGTACAGGTACCGATAGCGAAGGAAACGCCTTTGATCCCAAATCAGATTATGTAATTAGCGGAAAAAAATTGGACGCTAAATACTGGAGCATCACGGCATATGATGAAAATGGTTTTTTAATTAAAAATTCCATCAACAAATACAGCTATAATCTCGAAACTGTAAAATATGAAGCCGATAGTACTTCGTATAAAATCAATCTTTCAGCAACTGAAAAAAAGGAAAACTGGCTGCCCATCAACGACGTTAAAAAAACAAGTTTAATCATTCGATTGTACTTGCCTTCTGAAAAACTCAGAGACAATTTAACGGTGGAGACACTTCCAACCATTCAAAAAGTAAAATAATAATCAATAGATATTATAACAAATATTGAAAAAATTAATAAATAAAACTCTACTAAATCCATAGAATTAGAATATTATTTTATTTATTTTTACATTTATCAAAAATACACTGATTTTCAATACAGTAATGAACATAAAAATTAGAAATCATGAAAAGAGTAGACTTTGAAATTATAGGAAAAAAAATCATCGTGGGAGCGATTGTTTTTTTAGTTCCGCTAGTGATTTTGGCGGGAGGTTTAGCATTAATTAGTAATTTTTTAAAATAAGATATCATGGCAATAATAGATCACAATTCAAGAGGCAGACTAATAAGAGATTTAAGTATTAGTTTTTTAATATATTCACTTCCGGTAGTGGCCATTTTTCTCTATTTCAAATTAACAAATGGTGTTATAGCACAATCACACCTTACATTACCCTCTTTTTTAGAATTTACAAAACCCGCTTTCGAAAACATTCGTACCTGGGGATTAACCGTTTTTATGCTCGTTTTAGGAGTTATAGAATTCACTGCAGGATTATATGACGACGAATGGACAGGCGAAGAACGCAAAGTAGATATCGTTTGTTTCTTAGCGCCAAAATTACTTTTACCACCGATAATTGCCTTTTTCAGCTTAACAGCATTGCCTTATTTAATCCCGAATTTGGCCAACTCTCTTTCATGGGTTCCGTTTTGGGGAGGATTTTTCCTTATCGCAATTGCTGATGATTTAACACAATACTGGTACCACCGTTTGCACCATCAGGTTCCTTTTTTATGGAGATTTCACAGAACGCACCATTCAGCTCCGTATATGGGAATGGCAATGGCTTCGAGACAAAACTTTATCTATACTGTTTTCTTTTCTCAAATTTACTTAACGGCTACCTTGACGTATTTAGGTTTAGGATTACCGGCATTATTTGTTTTGGTAATTAAAAGTTTCATCACTCTTGGGGCACATTCAAGCATTAAATGGGATAAACCTTTTTACAAATACAGAATATTACACCCAATTGCCTGGGTTCTTGAACGTGTAATTTCTACTCCTGCAACGCATCATGCACATCATGCCGATACCAGCGGAGATGGTGTTGGACATTTTAAAGGCAACTTCGGGAATATGTTTTTTATCTGGGACGTAATTTTCGGAACGGCGTTGATCACCCGTAAATATCCAAAATCATACGGAATGAAATCGTACAAACAAGAAGAATGGTACGCGCAATTTTTGTGGCCAATATTCAAATCCAAAAAAGAAGGAAGTGCTTTGGCAGAAGGAGTTTTAGCAGTTCCTGTAAGACCAAAAACAGAAACAGTTATTGCTTCGAGTCCGATTTATCAAGAAGAACCTGTTCAGGTATAAAAACATGAAAAAAAATAAAATTACGACGCTTTTAATAGGTTTCACTATTATAGCTAACGCGCAAGCGCCAAAACAGGCGTCAACTTTTACCCAAAAATCAAATGAGGCAGTATATTCAAAATTAAACTTTGATGATAATGCCGATTTTACCGACGCCAAGAGGGGTTTTATCGCCACTCTTGCCGACGGTAAGATTCTTTCTAAAACTGGAAATGTCGCTGTAAACCTAAATGATTTTGCTTTTATAAAAGGAAAATCTCCAGCCACAGTAAATCCAGCTTTATGGCGTCAGGCGCAACTCAACAATATCAACGGATTATTTAAAATTACCGATGGCGTTTATCAGGTTCGCTCTTTTGATGTAGCCAATATTTCGTTTATCGAAACCAAAAATGGTTATGTCGTTATTGATGCCTTAACAATTGGTGAAGCTTCGACGGCTGCTTATGAACTGGTCAAAAAACATGTGGCCAATAAACCTATTCTGGCTGTAATTGTTACCCATAGTCATGGCGATCATTATGGTGGTATAGAAGGATTGGTTGCTGCGGAAGATATCAAATCCGGTAAAGTAAAATTCATAACACTAAAAGGTTTTTATGAAGAAGCAGTGAGCGAAAATGTACTTTTAGGGAATGTAATGCGCCGAAGAGCCGGATATCAATTTGGTTTAAGCTTAGAAAGAAGCGCCACTGGCCAGGTCGATGTGGGTTTAGGAAAACCGTTTTTAAGCGGAGGTTCCTCCTCTCTTTTACAGCCTAATTTCGAAGTTGAAAAGACAGGACAAAAAATCACTATTGATGGTTTGGATCTTGTTTTTCAGCTTACGCCGAATTCTGAAGCGCCAGCCGAATTAACGGTCTTTGCTCCTGCTCAGAAAGTTTTCTTTTCTGCCGAAATTGCCAGTCATACCTATCACAATGTTCTAACGCCTCGTGGTGCCAAAACCAGAGACGCCAAAGCCTGGGCAGGATATCTGGACGAAGCCATTGATTTGTTTGGAGATAAAACCGAATTCATCGTTCCGTCGCACACCTGGCCGGTTTACGGACATGATAAAGGCATTACTTTCCTGGAAAAACAACGAGATTTATACAAATACGTGCACGATCAAACCGTTCATTTAGCCAACAAAGGTTTAAATAAAGATGAGATTGCCGAAGAAATAAAATTGCCTGCCGAATTAGGCAAAGAATGGTACAACCGTGATTTTTACGGAACGGTAAAACACAATGCCAAAGCCACTTACCAATTCTACTTAGGCTGGTGGGACGGAAATCCTGCTGATTATGATAAATTGCCACAAGTAGAATCGGCTAAAAAATATGTCGAATGGTTTGGCGGTGAAGAAACTGCTCTGAAAAAAGCAACCGAAAGCTACCAAAAAGGAGAATACCGTTGGGTTGCCGAAGTCCTAAAACATGTAATCTTTGCCAATCCGGAGAATGTTGCGGCTAAAAATTTACAAGCCGATACTTTCGAACAAATTGCTTATCAAAGCGAATCCGGAATTTGGAGGGATTTATATTTATCCGGAGCCAAAGAACTTCGCGAAGGTGTAATTGTTCCTAAAAACCCCGTAAATCGTGCTGCAGGATTTTTGTCAACCTTAACTCCCGAAGCTATTTTCGATTATTTATCCGTTACTGTTGACGGGAATAAAGCAGCCGGAAAAGACGTGAAATTGCGTTTCATTTTTCCGGAACTCAATAAAAACATTCTGGTTTATCTTAAAAATGGCGTTTTGCATCAAAGTCAAACCCGTGTAAATGATAAAGCCGAATTTACCTTAACCATTCCAAAAGCCAAATTTGTCGCCTTATTATCCAATCCTGAAACGGCACGAGAGATTCTAACATCCGACGGTGTTAGTTTTGAAGGTGATCCGTTTAAATTCAGAGAACTGGCCAGCACTTTCGAACCGGCAAATCCGTATTGGAATATTGTGACACCCTAAAATCAAAATCATGAAAAATAAAATATTCAAAAACAGTTTCACCATTGTCTTTTTGCTTTATACTGTTATAGGTTTTTCACAAGATAAAGGCTCTGCCAGTATCGTATTACTGGATGCCTTTTATTCGAAAATTAAAACTCAGAAAACGCCACAAATAATTGATGCCCGGGGCCCCGAAGAATTTGCTTTGAACCATATCGAAGGCGCTTTAAATTTCAATCTTAAATCAGAAAACTACGAAAAAGCTGTAGCCGCTCTAAATCCCGCACAACCCGTGTTTATTTATTCAATTGCTGCTTACAGAAGTGGTCTTTTATCTACTGAATTGATCAAAAAAGGTTTCTCTGAGGTCTATATTTTAGAAGGAGGAATTGCAGCCTGGATTGGTGGCGGAAAGCCTTTTTACTCCAATTTAAAAAGCAAGTTAACGCTCCCTGAATACAAAAAAATCATTGCCGATAATACGTATGTTTTAGTAGACATTGGCTCAAAATATTGTGCCACCTGCAGAACCGTAAAACCAATTTTAGAAAACCTCAGAACACAATACGGAGAAAAACTAAAAATTGTTCAGATTGAATTAGAAGAAAGTCCACAAGTTATTGCCGACCTGAAAACCGTAAAAGTCTTCCCTACTTTGATACTATATCAAAACGGAAAAATTGTGTTCAAAAACGATGGTTTAGGCGATTTGAAAAACAATGTTGATGTGGCTTTGGCTGCGAAATAAATACAATCATCATCGCCATTTTTGTTATCCCGAGGAACGAAGGATCTCCGCAAGAAACTAACACAAAGTTTATGCAGCATGTCGAGCTACTAACGGAGATCCCTCGTTCCTCGGGATAACAAAAATGCGCATAATAACTTTGAGTGTAAACTTTGTCGAAGTTTAGAACTTTGACAAAGATCACCGCTAAGCATATTATTTCTCGAAATTAAACCAAAAAACATGGCATTATCCAAAACAAAAAAAATTATTCTCCCAATAGTTATAATACTTTTTCTATTGGCAGTGTTTTTATTCTGGCCCATCAATACCGATGGAACTTTAATAAAACCAGATGCCAAATTATTAGCCGGAAAGTCGGCATTTCTCGCTGAAAAAGTTCCCACAGACAGTTCCTTCAAAAAGCCGAATATCATTATTATTCTTGCCGATGATTTAGGAAAATATGATATTTCGCTATACGGAGAAAAATCGACACCAACACCGCAAATAGATTCTTTGGCAGCGTCAGGAGTTACTTTTCAGGACGGTTATGTTTCGGCTTCGATTTGTTCGCCCTCTCGTGCCGGAATTTTAACGGGGCGTTATCAGGAACGTTTTGGGCATGAATACCAGCCCGGAGACCGTTATCCAAAAAACAATCTGGAATATTATGGTTTCAAGTATTTAATCAATACCAATAATTGGCGATTAAATGATAAAATCAATTATCCAAATGAAGCCTCAATTGCCACACAAGGTTTGCCACAATCTGAAATTACCTTTGCTGATCTCGCCAAAAGAGAAGGTTACAGCACGGGAATTATCGGTAAATGGCATTTAGGGCACAACAAAGGATTTTTTCCTTTAGATCGCGGTTTCGATTATCATTACGGGTTTTATCAGGCCTTTTCCCTTTACACTCCCGAAGACGATAATCCGGATATTATCAACCATCACCACAAAGATTTTACCGATAAAATCATCTGGGGAAATGGCCGCGTTGGCATTGGGCAAATTCGCCGTGATACCACGATCATTCACAATAAAGCCTATTTAACCGAAACATTTGCTGACGAAGCCGAAGCTTTTATTAATCGAAATAAAAACAAACCGTTCTTATTGTACGTTGCTTTTAATGCGCCGCATACGCCTTTTCAGGTCCGCAAGAAATACTACGACCGTTTCCCGAATGTAAAAGACGAAAACAAGCGTGTCTATTTTGCCATGATCAGCGCCTTAGATGATGCCATAGGTAGAATCAGGGCGAAAGTCAAAAAAGAAGGTCTTGAAGATAATACCCTCATATTTTTTGCCAGTGACAATGGTGGCGCCGATTATACTTTTGCAACCACAAACGCACCATTAAAAGCCGGAAAGTTTTCTCATTTTGAAGGCGGCGTAAATGTTCCGTTTGCACTTTCGTGGAAAGGAAAAATCAAACCGCATACGATCTATAAAACTCCGGTAAGTACATTGGATATTTTCAGTACAATTGCTGCTGCCATCCATTCTGATTTACCCAAAGACAGGGTTTATGACGGAGTTGATCTTGTGAGTACAGTCAATGAAAATAAAGAAGCGCACAAAACTTTATACTGGCGTTCCGGCGATGCAAAAGCGATCAGAAGCGGCGACTGGAAACTAATCATCAGCGGAAAAACGCATGAAGAATGGCTTTATAACTTAGCTTCAGACAAATCTGAAACGACAGATCTTGCTCAAAAAAATCCGGCAAAAGTAAAAGAATTACATCTTGCCTTACAAAACTGGGAAAAAGGTTTAGTAAAACCATTATGGCCGAATTTAACGCATTATGAATTTGATTTTGGTAAGCAAAAATATTTTGTGGATTTATAAATTCTAATTAAATATTAACAGATATTATTATTAAACAAATATTCAAAGTAAGTGCCGTTAGGCACTAAATATTGGTAGAGATTAGATATGGAAGTCGTTGGCGTGCCGTAGGTACGCAACAAAACGATAATTATTGCGTACCTACGGCACGCTAAATATTAAATAAATCCTTGTTTTCTACCAATATGTAGTGCCTAGTGGCACATTTTAAACTTGATTTTCATTATCATAAATTTCACACCTAACAGATAAAAAAGAATTGTTAGGAACAACAAATTAATAAACTTTACAATGTCAGCCCCAACCAAAACATTCACCATTCACGAAGACTGGACCGTCGTAATCTTAGGATTTATAATCATCGGGATTTCCCTTTTTGTTTTTCTTCCCGAAGTTCCCGTTTTCAAATGGTCAAGCGGAACCGATTTATTTCATGATGTATTCGATTCAGAAAACCTGAAAATTATCGGATTACAATTTTTATATCTTATTTCCATCGGAACATTAGGCGCTTTTTTAATCTGTAAATCAGTAAAATACTTTTTATTGGGTTTTCCGGTGGTTTATGTTTTAACAATGATTGCGTTAATTATTGCAGGAAATACCGAAGTAAAAGGACTGAATCTAGAAGCTGTTATTTTCAGTTTAGCAATTGGTTTAGCAATTGGGAATTTCTTTAAACTTCCGGAATGGTTCAAGTCAGCACTTTCGACAGAAGTATTTGTCAAAATCGGATTGGTGTTATTAGGCACCAGCGTCATTTTTTCAGACATTCTAAAAGCAGGTTCTTTAGGATTAATTCAGGCTTTGGTTGTGGTTTTATCCGTTTGGTATTTTGCTTTTTGGTTGTGTAAAATACTAAAAGTCGATGACGAATTGACGATGATGATTTCGAGCGCGGTTTCTATTTGTGGAGTTTCTGCTGCCATTGCCACTTCGGGCGCAATCAAAGGCGATTCCAAAAAACTATCTTATGTAATCTCAATTGTATTGGTAACCGCAATCCCCATGATGATTTTCATGCCCATAATTGCCAAATATTTCAATTTCCCTGAAGAAGTTACCGGAGCATGGTTAGGCGGAAGTATCGATACATCCGGCGCTGTTGTGGCATCGGGTTCTTTGGTTGGCGAAACGGCTTTGAAAATTAGTACCATTGTAAAATTCTCCCAAAATGTCTTATTAGGAATTGCCGCTTTTGCGATCTCGGTTTACTGGACGTACACGCACAACAATTCGGCAGAAGCCATAGCATCAAAACCTACTTTGAGTGTTATCTGGGAACGTTTTCCAAAATTTGTTATCGGTTTTATTGCCGCTTCCCTGCTCTTCTCTTTCCTGCTTACTGCTGAAACCAGAGATGGCGTAAAAGACAGTCTGAAGAACTTACAAGGCATTTGGTTTGCACTGGCTTTTACAAGTATTGGATTAGAAACGAACTTTAAAGATTTACTGAGCAACAATAGCCGAAAACCTTTGTATGCGTTTTTAATCGCGCAGTTATTCAATGTGATTGTTACGCTGATTATTGCTTTTTTATTGTTTGGTAAATGATTTAATACTGAGCGTATAATTTTTTAAACACATAGAGACATAGCTCTTTGGAGAGCTAAAACAGTCGTTTCACTCATAATAAAACACATAGCTATGTGAAAAACCAGATTTTGACCTCGATAACTTTGTAGTTTTAAACTTTGAAAAAGTTAAAATTCAATGATTTAGACAAAAGTAGCCACAATCATTGTCATCCCGAGGGACGAGGGATCTCCGCAAGAAAATCCGCAAAGAGTGTCGCAATCTTTGTCGAGCTACTCACGGAGATCCCTCGTTCCTCGGGATGACAAAAATGCGCATAACAAATTTAAGCTTAAAACTTTGACAAAGTGAAAACCCAAAAATTCCAAAAAAATTAAAATATCAATTACAATGAAAAAAACACTTCTTACCTTAAATCTTCTACTCTCCGTAGTGGCTTTAAATGCACAAAACATAACAACTTCTGAAAAACCCAATATCATTTTAATCATGGTAGACGATATGGGCTACTCTGATTTGGGAAATTATGGCTCCGAAATTAAAACCCCCAATCTTGATAAATTAGCCAGCGAAGGTTTACGCTTACGCGAATTTTACAATAACTCGATTTGTGCACCAACCCGTGGATCTTTGCTTACAGGACAATACCAGCACAAAGCCGGAATGGGATTTTTTGATGTCAATTTAGGATTACCGGCGTATCAGGGGTATTTAAACAAAGAATCTCTGACATTGGGAGAAGTTTTCCGTTCAGGCGGTTACAGCACTTTGCTATCCGGAAAATGGCACGTAGGTTCTGAAGATCAGGCGCAATGGCCGAATCAGAGAGGTTTTGATAAATTTTACGGAATCCTAAAAGGGGCTTCTAACTATTTTGATACCAAACCGTTGCCTTTCGGGAAAACGCCTTATCCTGTAAAATTGATTCGTAATAATGAGGAATTACATCCAAAAGATGATTCGTATTATTTTACAGATGAAATCGGGAATAATGCCGTGACTTTCCTTGACGAACAGAACAAAGAAAATAAACCGTTCTTTTTGTATTTGGCATTTACGGCTCCGCATTGGCCACTGCAGGCAAAACCGGTTGACATTGCCAAATACAGAGGCAAATTTGATGAAGGCTGGGATGTGTTAAGAGAAAAAAGAATTGAAAAACTAAAAGCAAACGGTATTTTACCCGCCAATCAAACCGTTTCTCCAAGAGATCCTGAAGTGCCGGAATGGAGCAAACTAACCTATGACGAAAAACAATTCTGGAAAGCCAAAATGGAAGTTTACGCCGCCATGGTCGATAATATGGATCAGAATGTGGGGAAAGTTTTAGAAAAATTAAAAGCCTTGAAGAAAGACAAAAACACACTGATTATTTTCATTTCAGATAATGGTGCTCAGGGTGGTTTTAATACCTATAACCCGTTAGGACGTGGTTTGGTTCGAAATGACGGACCTGTTGGAACCTCAGGATCTTTTGATTATCAGGAACAAAACTGGGCGTATTTATCGAACACTCCATTACAACAATATAAAAATAATATGCACGAAGGCGGATTCAGTTCTCCGTTTATTGCATGGTTTCCATCCAAAATAAAAGCGGGCAGAATCGATAAAGGAACCGGACATATTATTGACCTTGCCCCTACTTTTTATGAATTGGCCGGAATTGAATATCCCAAAGAATATAATGGTGTGACGACAAACCCTTTGGTTGGAAGAAGTTTGTTGCCTGTTTTATTTAATAATGTTTCGCAGGTCGATAGAGGCGCACCATTATTTTGGGAAAGAGCCGGAAACAGGGCTGTGAGAGATGGCAAATGGAAATTGGTTTCGACCTATCCATCCTACGAATGGGAACTGTACAATATCGAAACGGATCGTGGCGAAACCACAAATGTGGCACAGCAAAACCCGGGTATTGTAAACCAACTTTCGGCTGCTTATTTTGACTGGGCTGATAAAACCGGCGTTGTTGAATACAGTAAATTCAAATTGAAAACGGAGGTGATGCCTGGCGGAGCAGCATTAAAAAAGTAATTTATAAATTATCATAAACCAAGTCCCAGCGGGCAATGTCATTAAGTTAAGCTTTAAAAGAATAAAATTTATTTCAAATCAAATCCGTTTTTATCCGCGTTTTTACGAAGTAAATCTGTTTTATCCGTGTCAAAATTAGACGCTGATTTTACTGATTCGCTAAAGCGAAAACGCTGATAAAACGGATTTTTCTAATTGGTTTCTTGATTAAACTGTTAAGTAATTTTATAGATTTCTACTTAACTTAATGACATTGCCCAGCGGGACGATATATTGATAGAAATTTAATTTGACAAGAAGAATGCGAACCCCATCGGGGTGGTATATATGTCGCTCCTCTGAAGCTTTAATACGGGAAAATATATAATTGCTATAAATATACCGCTCCTCCAGAGCTTTCATAATTAAATAATAAAAATGAGAAGAAAACTTTGCGTCTTAGAATCTTTGCGAGATTAAATGACAAAGATTATGGTTATTTTGGATAAAACTAAAGTTACTTTTTCCTTTTGATTCTTTCACTAAGCAAGAAATTTGCGCGCAAAGACGCAGAGGCGCAAAGTTTCTCTGGATAGATTCTTTTGAATTTTAATTTAAAACACATAAAGACTTACCTAAATAATTTACTCAAAAGAGAATATTTCATTTACATAAACCTCTTAAAGACAGAAAAATAAGTGTAAATATTTAACCTATACTTATTTTTTGTTTTTTTTATTCAGACAGAATAAAATTCAAACAATTAAAAATCAGCATATTAAACACAATATCATTTCACATCTTACCTGCTTACCTCTTACTTTCTCAAATAAAAATTAAAAAAAATTTGGTTTTTATTATATTAAATTTAACTTTGTCTATAGAATTAGTAGAGTTTAAAACCAAAAGAACTACATTTTGAAAACAACCGAAAGCATATCATTTTACATTCTTCCAAAAAAAAATACATATAACACTTTTTGTTATATGTGCTTCTGTTGTTAATTCCCCCACATCCCTTTCGTTGATAATCGGTTTTTATCCCATAAAATCGGAATTTCAAAAACGAAAATTATTAAACCTCAACGGTTTCTTATTGAATAGTATACAATCATTTTGCTGCATTTTTTGCATCAGGAAGAATTATCACGCATCACTATAAATCATCCAAAAATAATAACCAAATACGAACAAACATGACACCACTACCAGTATAAAATCGCACCTAATATTTCTGCGGCAACAGAAATGGCAAGGCTTAAAGAACATTTATCACTCAATAAATAATGCACAAGACATACAATCTTACAGCATTTTTTAATTACAAAAAATCAATAATCAGGAATGAAAAAAAAAAACTACGTATACCTGGCCTGGATTAATCATTGCAGGAATCGGAATACTTGTTTTTATATCAGGGGAGAAATTTTCAAAACCCAAAACCGAAGACATTTAATATGCTTTAAAATACCATTCAGATTAGTGGATTTCGCATAAAGATGTTAGTTACGAACCAAAAAACAGTTTATTATGAATTCATTTTATCAGGAAATAGCCAACAACCACCAGAATTTATTGATCCTTCCTCAAAAAAAGGTAATCCATCAATTTATTGAGGATTTATTCTCTGTTTTATTTTCGAATACTTCAAAACGTTTTGGAGATTTATCCATTATCAAAAACAAATTTGAAGTTTTAGAAAAGCAATTTAATGAAATCGTAATCGACTATACGTCCGAAAAAGAAAGCAGTTTCGAGGAAACAAAAACCTTTTTTGAGGCACTCCCTAATCTGTACAAGAAAACACTAAACGACGCCGAAACGATTTTTAAGAAAGATCCGGCAGCCAAATCTATAGAAGAAGTTTTATATGCTTATCCAGGCTTTTTCGCCATAGCCGTTTATAGGTTTTCGCATCAAATCTGGGAACAGGATTTAAAGCTTTTAGCCAGAACTTTTTCAGAATATGCGCATATCAAAACTAGTATAGAAATTCATCCAGGTGCACAAATAGGTAATGATTTTGCCATAGACCACGGCACCGGAATTGTAATAGGCGAAACGACTATTATTGGCGATAATGTACAAATCTACCAAGGTGTAACATTGGGCGCTTTGAGTGTAAAAAAAGAAGAAGCTTTTATAAAAAGACATCCTACGATTGAGAACAATGTTATTATTTATTCGAATAGCACAATTCTGGGCGGGCAAACTGTGGTAGGGAGAGATTCGATTATTGGCGGAAATGTCTGGCTGACATATACCGTTCCCTCAAATTCAGTAGTCTATCATAAAAATGAAATCAAAGTGAAGGATAATAATCCGTTTCCGGAACCTATTTTTTATTCGATTTAAAACGTTTTTTTTTAAACCATAGAAGTTATATAAGAGCATAAAAAGGGCTTGCAAACTTTGATAAAGTGTTGACCATATAGTTTGTCATCCCGAGGAACGAGGACACTAGCGATAGCGAACTGGCGAAGCAATCCGTTAGTAGCTCGACCAAGATTGGCGATTTTGTATGTGGAGTTTCTAGTGTGATCCTTCCTTCGTCAGGAGGACAAAAATGAGTGTAATCGTTGGGCGTAATATTAGGCAAAGTAGTAAACTTAATCTTGTCATCCCGAGGAACGAGGGATCTCCATCAGTAGCTCGACAAAGATTGAATATTTTGCATACGGATTTTCTTGCGGAGATTCCTCGTTCCTCGGAATGACAAAAATGAGCCTAATCGTTGTGAGTAAATATTAGACAAAGTGTTGACCGTATAGTTTGTCATCCCGAGGAACGAGCAATCTCCGTTAGTAGCTCGACAAAGATTGAAGATTTTGCATACGGATTTTCTTGCGGAGATTCCTCGTTCCTCGGAATGACAAAAATGAGCATAATAACATTGAGCGTAAATCTTTGACAAAGTTTAAAATTATAGACAGCAAAAATAAAAACATCATGAAATATCAAAATATACTGGAAACCATAGGAAACACGCCTCACGTAAAACTCAACAAGATTTTTCCGGAACATCAGGTCTGGATCAAAATAGAAAAGTCGAACCCGGGAGCGAGTATCAAAGACCGGATTGCACTGGCCATGATTGAAGATGCGGAGGAAAAAGGACTTTTAAATCCTGATTCGATTATTATAGAACCTACTTCGGGAAATACCGGAATCGGACTTTCATTGGTGGCTGCGGTAAAAGGATACAAAGTAATTCTGGTCATGCCGGAATCGATGAGTATCGAAAGACGTAAAATAATGAACGCTTACGGTGCTGAATTTGTTCTGACTCCAAGAGAAAAAGGAACTTCGGGAGCTGTAGAAAAAGCAAAGGAATTAGCATTATCAACTCCCAATTCGTTTTTGCCTTTTCAGTTTACAAATCCTGCGAATGTTGAAATTCATGAGAGAACAACGGCTCAGGAAATTCTACAAGATTTCCCTGAAGGTATTGATTACCTCATCACCGGAGTTGGAACGGGCGGGCATATTACCGGAGTTTCTAAAATTTTGAAACAACATTTTCCTAATCTTAAAACTTATGCTGTAGAACCTGCCTTATCTCCCGTTTTAAGCGGAGGTTCTCCTGCCCCACACCCTATTCAGGGCATTGGAGCCGGATTTATTCCGGAAGTTTTTAATCGGGATTATGTCGATTTAATTATTCCGGTAGAAAAAGAAGATGCTTTTTATTTTGCAAAAAGATTACCAAAAGAAGAAGGCATTTTTGCCGGGATTTCGACAGGAGCTTCTTTGGCGGCGATTTCAAAACAAATCTATAAAATCCCGAAAGATGCGGTGGTATTGACTTTTAATTATGATACCGGGGAACGATATCTTTCGGTTGACGAGTTGTTCGATCCGCTTTCATAACATTATAATTCAACAATTTAGATATTATTATACGGTAAATTAAACAACATTTATTTCTGACACTTTTATTTTTAACATAAATTTACTAATACAATAAAACAGTGTTTTTACGAATGAAAATTCTTAAAATATTGTACCAAAAATAAATTAACCATTAAACCTTTAAAGCCATGGCTGAACAAAAACAACAACAAACAGCATTAGGAGATGTTGCAGCAAGACAATTAGCGATTGCAACACGTACGGTCCCTCAAATTGGGACAATTTCACCACGTTGGCTCACACATCTTTTGCACTGGACACCAGTAGAATCAGGCGTATTTCGTTTAAATAAAGTAAAAGACGGAAGCCATATCGAAGTCGATTGTTCTGCACGTGACGAAAGAGTTTTACCAAACACTTTTGTCGATTATATCGAGAACCCAAGAGAATATAATCTTGCGGCGGTTCAAACCATTGTAGATGTACATACAAGGGTTTCTGATTTGTACAGCAAACCATACAATCAAATTTCTGAGCAGCTTCGTTTGGCTATTGAAACCATCAAAGAGCGTCAGGAAAGCGAGTTAATCAACAACAAAGATTATGGTTTGTTAAGCAATGTTGCACCTTCGCAAATTATCAAAACCAGAACCGGTGCACCAACTCCGGACGATTTAGACGAATTATTGACAAAAGTGTGGAAAGAACCGGGCTTCTTTTTATTGCATCCTTTAGCAATTGCTGCTTTTGGCCGTGAATGTACACGTCGTGGAGTTCCACCTCCTACTACATCTTTATTTGGATCTCAGTTTTTAACCTGGAGAGGGATTCCGCTTATTCCATCTGATAAATTGCCAATCAAAAACGGAAAATCGAAAATTATTTTATTGCGTACCGGAGAAAGCCGTCAGGGTGTTATCGGATTAATTCAACCTGGATTACAAGGCGAGCAATCACCTGGATTATCGGTTCGTTTTATGGGAATCAATGAAAAAGCAATTGCCTCTTATCTGGTATCTCTTTATTGCTCATTGTCGATATTGGTAGACGATGCCATCGCAGTTCTGGAAGATGTAGAAATAGGAAAGTACCATGAGTATAAATACTAACCACGACGGCTTACCCAACATTGAGGATTTGCAGCTTTTGGCCAACGAATTGTTCAGGACATTGCCTAACGAGTTTCCTAAAGAAATTTCGTTAAGTCCTGATCGCAATGAACATCCGCGCGCTACAAAAATTGCAGAAACCTTGTTAAATGCCGGGAACTTAAGCGGTAATAGTGCGACTTCTCTCCCATTACAGGATGTAACAACGCCACCTTCCGGTACGCCTGCATTTAGCGGTTTTGGGGTTTCGCCAACTGTTGCCAATTATGGTTCAGGAGCTTCGGCTTTATATCCAAACGCCGGAGCCGGATTTGATCCTCAAAGTGGCGTTTCTTCATCAGGAATTCCACACGGAAACAATGTCAATGTCAACAATCCGCAAACGGGTTTTCATGACACCAATTTCAAGAATGGCGGAACGGCACAATCAAATGAAGAAACGTTATTTTCGAAATTACTTTTAAACCATGATTATCTGCCTTTTCAAACTGAAAGTTCTTCTTTTGAAACCGAATTGAATGCCGCACTGAAATTTGTTGATACACAATTTACAAAACGTTTAGATTTTCCGTTAAACGGAAATGAAATTCCGAATTCGTATTATTTTTTAGAGCAAAATCCGTTTGCTTTTGATCAGAGAAATTCGAATTTGATCGTTGGAAATACTTTTGAAAAACCAGATTTTGGCAATGTCTCAGGTTCTCGTTTTGATGCTAATCTGATTAAAAAAGATTTTCCCATTTTGAGTGAAACGGTAAACGGAAAACCTTTGGTTTGGTTTGATAACGCTGCTACAACTCAAAAACCACAATCGGTTATTGATCGTATTGCGTATTTCTATGAACATGAAAACTCAAATATCCATCGTGCAGCACATGAACTTGCTGCTCGTGCCTCTGATGCTTATGAAGCTGCCCGCGAAAAAGTAAAAACCTTTTTGAATGCATCTTCCGTAAACGAAATTGTATTTGTTCGCGGCGCTACAGAGGGTATTAATCTGGTGGCTCAAAGTTGGGGCGATCATAATCTGGTTGCCGGAGACGAAATCATTGTGAGTAATCTGGAACATCACGCGAATATTGTTCCGTGGAAACGTCTGGCCGATAAAAAAGGGTTGAAATTAAGAGTAATTCCCGTTGATGATGACGGACAAATTTTACTGGATGAATATTCAAAACTACTGAATTCCAAAACGCGTTTGGTTGCTTTCACCCAAGTTTCAAATGCACTCGGAACTGTAACGCCTGCTAAAGAAATTGTAAAAATGGCACATGCCATTGGAGCAAAAGTTTTAATCGACGGCGCACAATCGGTTTCGCATATGAAAGTCGATGTTCAGGATTTGAATCCGGATTGGCTGGTTTTCTCCGGACATAAACTTTTTGGTCCAACCGGAATTGGCGCTTTGTACGGAAAAGAAGATTTACTGAACGAAATGGAACCATACCAGGCTGGCGGAAACATGATTCAGGATGTGACTTTTGAGGAAATCAAATACCACAAAGCCCCGAATCGTTTCGAAGCGGGAACCGGCAATATTGCTGATGCTATTGGACTTGGAGCTGCAATAGATTATGTTACCAAACTGGGTATCGATGCTATTGGTCACTACGAACATCAGTTACTGGAATATGCGACAAAGTTGCTAAAAGAAATTCCAGGTGTTCGATTAATCGGGACGGCTGCTAACAAGGCAAGCGTTCTTTCTTTTAATTTGCAAGGCTACACCAATGATCAGGTGGGTCAGGCTTTAAATAAAGAAGGAGTTGCCGTACGAACAGGGCATCATTGTGCTCAGCCTATTTTGCGAAGAATGGGTGTTGAAACTACGGTTCGTCCTTCACTGGCTTTTTACAATACTACTCAGGATGTTGATACTTTCATCAAAACGCTTTGGGAACTTAAAAAAGTTAGATTTTAAAATATTATAGAGAATTCCTTCTCAAAAAAATAATTACTTTTTTTGATATTTTAAGTAATTATAACCAAAAGCGATTGTTCCCGGAACAGTCGCTTTTTTCACGTTAAAAAAAAAGCAACTATTATTATATCAATATACATATTAAAAAACAAGTGAATTTAATTTCATATAATCGTTAAATCAACAATTTAAAATCAAACAAAATCAAAAAACAATTACACAATATCTAATAAAGAATATTTATTTTTAGAAATAGCGATATATTTTGGCACAAATGTTATAAATAGCACAAAAACAACAATTCATGTTGTATTTAATGTTAAAAAAAGAAGAATCATTAACATAAATTTAAGATATTTGAGAGAACTAATCCTAAACTTTTTTTAAAATGAAAATTAACTTAAAGCATTTTTTTTGGCTTTTGTTGGTATTATTTGTGCAAGTAGCCCATGCACAAGGAGGGTCTATATCCGGTAAAGTTACCGATGCAAAAAAAGTTCCTATTCCAGGAGTAAATATCGCGGTGAGAGGAACAAAGGTCAGCACTCAGACTGATTTTGACGGAAATTTCAAAATAGCAGCAAATAAAGGAGATATTTTGATTGTGAGTTATGTGAGTTTTGCAACCCTTCAGGTGCCGGCTTCCAACTTAATGACAATTGAATTAGTAGAAACCCAAAATGAACTTGAAGCCGTTTTGGTTGTAGGTTATGGAACACAAACTAAAAGAAATTCAACAGATAATATTGCCCGTGTAACGGCAAAAGATATTCAGCAGATACCGGTTTCTAATCTTCAAAATGCTTTGGTCGGTAAGCTTGCCGGTGTACAGGTTACCCAAACAAATGGTAAAGTTGAAGGAGGAATCAACATTAGAGTTCGTGGAGCTGCCAGTATTAGCGCAGGATCACAACCTTTGTATGTATTAGATGGTATTCCTCTAATTGCAGACGATGAATCCAGTAACGGAGCTCCAACCAACCCATTACTAACTTTAAGTACAAGCGAAATTGAATCGATAGATGTTTTAAAAGATGCATCTTCTGCGGCAATTTATGGAGCGCGTGGTGCAAATGGAGTTGTAATTATTACCACTAAAAAAGGAAAAGAAGGAAAAGGTACTTTCTCAATCAATTTCTCACAAGGTGTCAGCGAAGCCACTCATACAAAGAAATGGCTAAATGCCAAACAATATGTAGCGTTGCTCCAGGAAGCCGGAAGAAATGTTGATGATTTAGAATCTGTAGAAGATGAGCTGGAATATTTATCGCAAGGAACAGACTGGAGAAACGGAGAAGTAAATACAGACTGGCAAAAAGAAGCTTTAAAAACTGGTTATACTACTGATGCTGATTTTTCGGTATCAGGAGGTGATGATAAAACAAAATACTTTTTCTCGGGCTCTTACAATAAAACAATCGGAATTGTAGACAGCAACAGCTTAGAAAGACTAACGGCAAGAAGCAATTTATCGCACAAAGTATCCGATCGTTTTACTGCAGGAATGAACATTGGTTTTTCAAGATCATTAATAGACAGGGTTCAGGACGATAACTCTTTTACAACTCCATTACAATCCGTTGCCCAGGCACCAATTTCACAAGCCAGATTAGCAGACGGAACACCAAATCCGAACACAGAATATGCCAATTATCTTTTAGCCAAAGACAATACTTTCTGGAAAACAATCATGAGAAGAGTAACCGGAAAAGTATTTGGAGAACTTAAAATTTTAAATTCTTTGAAATTCAATTCTGATTTTTCATACGATCTTTTAAGTCAGACCGAAGATTACTGGCAAGGAAAAAATGCTCCTTTTATGGCCACTGACGGAGCCGTGTTTGCAACCTCTGTAAATACTGAAAGTTATGTTTTTAGTAACTACTTTACTTTTGATAAAACCTTTGCAGAAAAGCATACTATAAATGCTGTTGCAGGTATGGAGTTTAATAAATACAACCGAAGATATCAGGATGTAAACAGTATTTATTTCCCTAACGATAATTTCCAGACCGTAGATGGAGGAGCAGAAGTAAACGAAGGTCACGGAAGTCAGACTGATTATGCCTTTGTTTCTCAATTTGGAAGATTAAATTACAGCTATGATGGTAAATATCTTTTTAAAGCCAGTGTACGTCGTGACGGTTCTTCCCGCTTTGGAAAAAATAACAGATTCGGAATTTTCCCTGCTTTTTCTGCTGGTTGGGTAATCTCTCAGGAAGAATTCTTAAAAGACAATCCTGTTTTAAGTTATTTAAAAATAAAGGGAAGTTGGGGAAAACTAGGAAATGCCGAAATTGGAAACTTTGCTTCACGCCAATTGTACCAGACAAATCCGTATAATTTAAAATCGGGATTGACTTTTTACCAACCCGGAAATAACGATCTTACCTGGGAAAAATCAACCCAGACAGATGTTGGTTTCGAAATTGGATTCCTAAACAAAATTTCGTTTGAAGCAGATTATTATCAAAAAGATACAGACGGATTACTTTTTGATGTTCCGCTTCCTAAAAGTGCGGGTGGTGGTACCAGCGGAACAATCAGCAAAAATATAGGGCAAATCAGAAGTAATGGTTTTGAGTTTACTTTAAACACCAAAAATATTGAAACAGAAGAATTGAAATGGAACACCAGTTTCAATATTACAACCAATCAGTCTAAAGTAAAATCTTTACCAAATGATAATACAGATATCATTTCAGATTTTACAATCAACAGAGTTGGTGAAAACATTTCTTCATTTTACTTAGTAGAATATGCAGGAGTTGATTCAGAAAACGGAGATGCTCTTTTTGTAAAAAACACTAAAAATGCCGACGGAACGATTGACAGAAGTACAACAAATGATTACAGCCAGGCGAAAAGAATTATTGCCGGAAATCCTTTTCCGACTTTGATGTCCGGTTTAACCAATACGATCATTTACAAAGGCGTTGATTTCACCTTTACTTTTCAGGGAGAATGGGGTGCCAGTATTTATAATTCAGCAGGATTATACCAGTCAACAGCGGCTGATTATTTTGACAATCAAACTGCTGACCAGTTAAACCGCTGGCAAAAACCTGGCGATATTACAAACGTTCCCCAGGCAAGATTTGGCGGTTCAAACGGAACACAGAATTCAACACGTTATTTAGATAAATCAGATTTTATTCGTTTAAGAAATATAACACTAGGATATTCTTTACCTAAAAAAACGGTAAGCGACATGGGAATGAGCAATTTAAGAGTTTACATTACTGCTGTGAACCTGCTTACTTTTACCAATTACGAAGGAACGGATCCTGAAGCAAGAAGAGATGACTCGAGCAGAACCAGCCCAAGAGCAGGAGAAGATTTCTACTCTGCCCCACCAGCGCGCACAATTGCTATGGGAGTAAATATTAATTTTTAAAACGAACAAAATGAAAGCAAATAAAATAATCTTATATATATTTTTCGTAGCCCTTTTTGCAAGTTGCGAAAATGAATTAGATATAGACCCTAAACAAACAGAAGATGCTTCTATCACGCTTGGAACAGAAGGTGGTATAACAAATATACTTACCGGAACGTATGCTTTGGCAGCAAACGGTAACGCTTATGGTGGAAGAATTTTACTCTACGCCGATTTATTAGGTGTTAGCGGAGCGCTAAATACAACTGATTTAAGATGGCGCGGAACTTTTGGAGAATTGAGACAGATGTATTTAAAAACAATGTTATCAGACAACGTAATTATTGAAGGCACTTATTCCAGATCTTACGAAATTATCAATGCGGCAAATACTGTAATCGAAAACGTTGATAAAGTAAAAGATCCTGCAAAACAAACCAGAATGATTGGTGAAGCCAGTTTTTTAAGATCGCTGGCTTATTTTGACCTCGTTCGCTTTTTTGCAAAACCTTATGTAAGTGGTCAGGCCAATACTCAGTTAGGAGTTGTAATCAGACCCAATGCGATTTATAATTTTAATGTGGACCTTTCAAAAGAAAGAAGTACCGTTGATGAAGTGTATAAAGTAATTATAGATGGCTTAAATCTTGCTTATACTAATCTTCCTGCCGAGAACAGTTTTTATGCAGATAAGTATGCTGCAAAAGCATTATTAGCGAGGGTATATTTACAGCAAGGCAACTATGCCGAAGCGAGAGATGCTGCAAATGATGTTATAGAAAACAGCGGACACGGATTATCTCAAACCTATGCCGCAGCCTTTAATCACGATACAGATCAGACTGAAGACGTATTTGCAATACAAATAACCAAACAAACCGGAGTCAATGATGCTAATACCTTTTATGAATCTGAAGACAATGGCGGTCGTAGCGGAGATTTTTCTATTAGGGACCATTATTTAGAAAAATTTAGCGATCCTGATGACAGAGCAACTTTTAATTATGAAAATGAAGCAAACGGGCGAATATTGACTTCTAAGTTTACAGATCAGTTTGCTAATGTGGGAATTATTCGTCTGGCCGAAATGTACCTAATAAGAGCTGAAGCTAATTTTAGAGAAGGAACTGCTATTGGAAATACGCCGCTTGACGATATCAATATCATCAGATCAAGAGCTAAAGCAGCTAACCTACCAGTCGTTACCCTGGATGATATTTTATTGGAACGCGAATTAGAATTAGGCATGGAAGGTTTCTTAATTCATGATATTAAAAGAACAAAACGTTCAATTGATATTAGTGAAGATGGAGATGGCTCAAATTTAATTCTTTATGATGCTAATAATCTTGTATTCCCTATTCCGTTAAAAGAAACTGATGCGAACAAAAAAATCACTCAGAATCCTGGATACAGCAATTAGATTTTAAAAAAAAGTAATCTGTAACAAAAAAAACTTCTACGCAGATATATAAATATTTGAAAAATCATTTTAATCATTCCAGTCTGTGGCAAAAAAAATTCTCGCAGATTCGGATAGATTAAAAAAAATCATTTATAAACAAAAAACCATTCCGCTAAATCGGAATGGTTTTTTTTTCATTTTAATGAAATTTTATATTAATGCTTCAACAGCTGGCGACACTACTACTTGCGAATCAATTATTGATAAAGTAAGCTGATCTGAATATCCCATGAAAAATGTATCCAGTATTTCCTGAAAAACCGGATGAGCTCCTTCAACCTGAGAAAACAACGTCATAGACGAACATAGTTTACGGGCACCAAGATCTCCCAGAATTCCCTCGGCAGATTTTCTTTTAAAAGTCAACAGAAGTTCTGAAATTTCTATTAAATGTTTTGATAAAACAGGATGGCCTAGAAATTCTTTAGCTTCCTTAAGATCGGCAATGGCATAATATTTTGAAATATTACTTGTACCTAATCCTTGTATTTGCGGGAAAATAAACCACATCCAGTGGGTTTCTTTTTTTCCTTTTTTTATTTCGGAAAGAGCGGTCAGATAAAGTTTATTCTGCGCATCTAAAAAACGTGTTATATCAGTATTTGAGTAAGCCATTATAATAGAATTGTATTTATAAAAATTAGTAAAACCTTTTTAGTCTTTTTTTATTTCTTTAACCAATCAAACCTCTTTTGAAGATTGATTTTTAAAGACATTCAAAACTACATATCATCTCTCTCAAAAAAATTACACAATTAGTGTCGCTTCTTATATAATTTATGGGATAAAAAAAAGTTGCAGGAATGTCCTGCAACTTTTATGAATATATAATGAATTAAAACCTCTTAATCTCTAAAATCATTTAATGATTTCTCAATAATTTCCAGACATTCCTGAATTTGGGCTTCTGTCATAACCAATGGCGGTGCTAATCTGATTTTATTTCCGTGAGTTGGTTTTGCCAATAATCCGTTATCTCTGAATCTCAGGCAAATTTCCCAGGCAAGATCAGAATCTTCACCACAATTAATAACTATGGCATTCAATAAACCTTTTCCTCTAACCAATGTAATCAGGTTATTTCTTTCTGCAATTTCGTTTAATCCTTTTCTTAAAATAATTCCTAAACGTTCTGCATTTTCTGCCAGGTTTTCTTCTTTAATTACTTCAAGTGCAGCAATGGCAACAGCAGCAGCAACAGGATTTCCACCAAAAGTAGATCCGTGCTGACCTGGTTTAATGACATTCATAATTTCGTCATTACATAAAACCGCAGAAACAGGATACACTCCACCAGAAATGGCTTTACCTAAAATTAAAATATCCGGTTGTACGTTTTCATGATGTACAGCTAACAATTTTCCGGTACGTGCAATTCCGGTCTGAACCTCATCAGCAATAAACAAAACATTATGTTTCTCACACAACGCTTTTGCTTTCGATAAATATCCTTCAGAAGGCACATAAACTCCCGCTTCACCCTGAATAGGCTCAACAAGGAATCCGGCAATATTTTTTGATGATTCAAGCGCTTTTTCAAGAGCTTCCAGATTATCATATTCTATTTTTATAAACCCTTCTGTAAAAGGTCCAAAGTTTTTACGGGCACCTTCATCATTAGAAAATGAAATGATTGTAGTAGTTCTTCCGTGAAAGTTGTTTTCACAAACAATAACCTGCGCCTGATTTTCCGGAATACCTTTTACTTCATAAGCCCATTTTCTGCATACTTTAAGTGCCGTTTCAACAGCTTCAGCACCAGTATTCATGGGCAAAACTTTATCAAAACCAAAATACTTCGTTACAAACTCTTCATAATCACCTAATTTATCATTATAAAAAGCACGTGAAGTCAAGGTTAGTTTTTGCGCCTGATCGATCATTGCTTTCACAATTTTAGGGTGGCAATGTCCTTGGTTTACTGCAGAATAAGCCGATAAAAAATCATAATATTTTTTTCCGTCTACGTCCCAAACATATACACCTTCTCCTCTTTCTAGCACAACAGGAAGTGGATGGTAATTGTGGGCTCCGTATTTATTTTCTTTTTCAATCAAAACTTCTGATTTTGACGAAAGGGATTTTTCAGTATGAATCATGATTTATTTATTTAAAGTGCAAAAGTATTAAAAATTATTCATTCTCAAGGCACAAAACATTTATTTTGACTTTTTAAAACCATTATTAAAGTCAAAAATAACATTTTTTACACAATAAAAAATCAATTGTTTTAATTAATGAAAGCGCATTATTCCCTTTTATTGAAAAAAATAATTACTTTTATGGATGTAAAATTTATAAATCATTACGAATATAATTTGGCAGCAAAATTATGTTTGTCATTTTATTTTTCTACCAGAATTTAATCTCTCCGGGATATAGGAACTATATTCGGCAAACATGAATTTTATACTATAAGCAATCAGCATATATTCCGTTAGGAATAAAATATCGGTAGAAAAAGAAAATCACAAACCGGTAAAAATGTTTCGTAGGAACTACATATTTACCACAACAATAAAATAGTAGATAATTACAATACAACTTAAATAATGGATATATTAGACGAATTTGATATCAGCATCATTAAAGAATTAGAAAAAGATGGCAGAATGGCTTTTTCTGCAATTGCTGCTAATTTAAAAATATCAAATACAATGGTGCACCAACGCATTAATCGAATGATCGAGCAAGGTGTTATTGGCGGAATAAAACCTATTATTCAGGAAAAGAAAATTGGTTATGACTGGGCATCGTTTACCGGAATCACCTTAAATAAAGATTCTGATTCGGATCGAATTATTGAAGCTCTAAAAGAAATCCCTGAAATCACAGAATGTTATTATGTAACCGGTTCGTTTACACTTTATATCAAAATCATTGCAAAAAATCACGAACATATGCGAAGAATCCTATACGAAAAAATCGATAGTATTCCCGGTATTGCCAAAACTGATTCAATTATTGAGTTAGGCTGCGCTTTTAAACGAAATATTACTTTATAATCACTTTCTAAACTAAAAAAGATGCGTTTACGAATTCTACTTTTATTTACGCTGTTTTTTTGTAAATCACTGTTGTTTTCGCAAACTAGCGTTTCAAATCCGTCTAAAAGTGATTTTTCAGGAACGCTTTCTTTTTTATCTTCAGACTGGATGCAAGGCAGGCAAGCTACACAAAAAGGCGGTTTCATGGCTTCTGAATATATTGCCTCAATGATGGGATTATATGAATTGGTTCCTTATCATGCTGAATCGGGTTATTATCAGGATTTCAAAGTTCTGGAATATACCGTAAAAAAGGTATCATTTGAAATTAAAAAAGGAACTGAAGAAACTCTTTTTCTTTCCCAAAAAACTGATTTTCAAATTACTCCAATTGCACAATCTTTACAAAAAGAGGCTCAGATTGTTTTTGTTGGATACGGCTTGAATGTTCCGGAAGAAAATTATGATGACTACAAAAATCAAAATGTAAAAGATAAAATTGTTGTGGCCTTAAAGGGATTTCCCGGACATAAAGACAGTACTTCTGTACACTATCAAAAATTTAAGCAGCTATTTCCAGAACAAAACAATCTGGAAGAAATCAAACTGCAAACCGCTATAGATAAAGGTGCAATTGCTTTAATTATTATTGACGGACAAGGACATTTCAAACCTAAAAATTCAAAAGAAAATACCGTTTTTCATTCTTTAGAAAAAACAGCCGTAAGTTCTATTCCTGTTTTTAAACTAAGTAAATCGGGTGCCGAAAAGCTTTTTGCCGGGAATAATATTTCGTTAGAATTGATAGAGAAAAAATCGGCACAAAAATTAACCACTGCTTCTACCCTATTAAAAAATACAAAAGTTAATTTCTCAATCGAACTGCAGTCGCAACCTTTTCCGGTTCGAAATGTTTTGGGAATGATTCCGGGAAAAGATACCACAAAAACCATTATTGTTGGCGCTCATTATGATCATTTGGGTATTATAAACGATTCAGTCTATAATGGTGCGGATGATAACGCGTCCGGAACTTCGGGAATGTTGGCCCTGGCAAAAAAATGGTCCGAATCAAAAATAAAACCTCCATACAATATGTTATTCGCTTCCTGGACAGCCGAAGAAATGGGACTTTTGGGCAGTGAATATTTTGTTCAGAATTTCGATCTTAAAAACCAAAAAATACTACTTGCCATAAATATGGACATGATTTCGAGAAGTGCTCCGGAAGATAAAAACCACCGGATTTTAAGCATTGGGACAGAAAAAGAAAACAATAATTTAAGAGACATTGCTAATTTCAGCAATAGTAAACTTTTAAAACCTTTTGCACTGGATCTTTGGGAAACCAACGGACATAACGGGAGTGATTATGCTTCTTTTACTGCAAAAAGGATTCCGATTATGACATTTTTTAGTGGCTTTCACGAGGATTATCATACGCCCCGCGACACTTATTCAAAAGTAGATTTAGATAAAGTAAAAGATGTTCTCTTTATTGTTAATGCATCACTTTTGATATTTATAGAGAATACCCTTAATTAAATCAAACCAAAACCATGAAAAACCAGTTTCTTTTCAAATTTTCGACCAAAAAATACCTTTTGATTTTATTTTTATCCGCTGGTTATTTTTTACAAGCACAAACTCCAAAAGGAAAGTTATTTATTATTGGCGGCGGAGATCGCTCTGATGCATTGATGAAACAGGCTTTAACCGTTGCTGATTTAGGCAAAAAAGATTACATCGTTGTCTTGCCCATGTCGAGCGAAGAACCGGATAGTTCGTTTATTTTCTTTAAAACACAAATGACAAAATTAACTTCTAACCCTATTGTGATGCTTAATTTCAATAGAGAAACTTCTCAAAATAAAGTATTGACAGATTCGCTGCAAAAAGCAAAACTGATATTTATAAGTGGTGGCGATCAGGTTCGTTTTATGAACGTGGTTCAGAATACACCAATAAAAACGGCGATACAAAAAGCATACGAAAACGGAAGTACAATTTCGGGAACAAGTGCCGGAGCAGCTGTAATGTCTGAAAAAATGATAACAGGAAATCAGAAATTACAAAAAGAATATTCCGGAACTTTTGACAATATTCGATATGATAACCTGGAAACTTCTGAAGGTTTGGGACTTTTAAAAACAGCGGTCATCGATCAGCATTTTCTAAAAAGAAATCGTTACAACAGGCTGCTTTCTGCTTTAGTCGAATTCCCTGCTTTAACCGGAATCGGAATTGATGAAAGCACTGCAATTATTGTTCGAAACAACGAAATTGAAGTTGCCGGAGAAAGCGAAGTTATTGTGGTTCGAAATCCTAAAGGAATTTTGAAAGCCAAAAAAAACAATCTTATCTCGATCGAAAACCTTCAAATGAGCATTTACACCGCAGGACAAAAATTTAACATCAAATAATTATGTTCAATTCCAATAAAATAATTCAATTAACCTTTATCTTTTGTTGCGTTAATTTTCAAATTTCTGCACAAAAAATCGATACAAAAGAAGTCAATCGGCTGGAGAAATTAGCGCAACAGGTTTCTATTATCAGAGACAAATGGGGAATTCCGCATGTTTACGGAAAAACGGATGCTGATGCTGTTTTCGGATTATTGTATGCACAATGTGAAGACGATTTTAAACGAATTGAAATGAATTATGTCGAAAAACTGGGGCGCCTTTCGGAGATAAAAGGGCAATCGGTTCTATACAATGATTTAGAAATTCGCCTTTTAATTGATCCTGAAGAAGCCAAATCAGATTATAAAAAAGCACCTCTCTGGCTCAAAAAACTGTTAAACAGTTATGCCGATGCCATCAATTTTTATCTATACAAACATCCTGAAGTTACGCCCGCGCTCTTAACGCATTTTGAACCTTGGTTTCCCCTACTCTGGACAGATGGAAGTATTGGTGCTATAAGCACGGCTGATCTTTCAACCGGAGAATTAAAGGCTTTTTATTCCGGTAATAATGATAAAGTGGCCTATGTAGAACGTGAAAAAAATGTGCAAACAGGTTCAAATGGTTTTGCCTTTTCGCCCTCAAAAACTGCTGACGGAAATGCCATTTTATATATTAATCCGCATACCACTTTTTATTTCAGACCTGAGGTTCAAATCACAAGCGATGAAGGATTAAATGTTTACGGAGCTGTAACCTGGGGACAATTTTTTATTTATCAGGGTTTTAATGACAATTGTGGATGGATGCATACATCATCAAATGTAGATGTTGCCGATATGTACGCAGAAAAAATCACTACTAAAAACGGTAAATTATACTACGAATTTGATAAAAAATTATTACCTGTCATTGAAAAAGAAATCGCAATCAATTATATCGAAAACGGAAAACTGATTCCTAAAAAATTTAAAGCTTATTTTACCAACAACGGTCCTGTTATGGCAAAACGTGATGGTAAATGGATTAGTTTAAAATCAAATAATCGCTCGATGACCAGTTTAATTCAGAGTTGGGTCAGAACGAAATCAGCCAGTTTTGAAGACTATAAAAAAGCAATGGATCTGAAAGCCAATACGTCTAACAATACCGTTTACGCAGACAGTAAAGGAAATATCGCTTATTGGCACGGCAATTTTATCCCAATACGGGATAAAAACCTTAACTGGGCAAAAGTAGTTGACGGATCTGTTTCATCGACACAATGGAAAGGTCTGCATGAAGTTAATGAAACTGTTCACGTGTACAATCCTGCAAATGGCTGGCTGCAAAATTGTAATTCAACACCCTATTCTGTTGCCGGAGAAAACAGTCCGAAACGAGAAAATTATCTGCCATATATGGCACCGGATGGAGAAAACTTTAGAGGAATAAATGCTGTGCGTATTTTTAATAAAGGAGATCACTACACTTTAGACAAAGTAATCGCTGACGGATATGACACTAAATTATCCATTTTTGAGATTTTGATTCCAAGTCTGATTACTGTTTTTGAGAAAAATATTAAAACTACAGATCCGGAATATGCTGAATTAGCAGAACCTGTTTCTGTCTTAAAAAACTGGGATTATTATGCCAAAGAAAATTCGGTTGCAACAACATTAGCAGTCGAATGGGCATATAAACTGGATCCAATCATTTTAAAAGCGTATATCGATCAGGGCGAATTAGATCAGGTTGAAAACACCAAAAATTTTGCAAAGAATGCTACCGTAAAACAATTAGTACCCCAATTACAAGAAGTTTTAAAAGAACTAAAATCTAAATGGGGAACCTGGAAAGTGGCTTGGGGAGAAATCAACCGTTTTCAGCGTTCAGGCGGTGATATCGATTTAAAATATGATGATTCTAAACCAAGTTTGCCGATAGCTTTCGGTCCCGGCTCCTGGGGAAGTTTGCCTTCTTTTAAAAGCAGTTATCAAAAGGATTCCAAAAAGCGGTACGGCTATAATGGCAATAGTTTTGTTTGTGCTGTAGAATTTGGCCAAAAAATAAAAGCAAAGTCATTATTAGCAGGAGGAAACAGCGGCGATCCGAAATCAAAACATTTTGAGGATCAGGCTGAAATGTATCAAAAAGGACAATTTAAAGACGTTTTATTTTATAAAGAAGATGTGATTAAAAATGCCGAAAGAACCTATCACCCCGGTGAATAATTTTTATCTTACAAATTAACTTAGAAACCTCGGAAGAAATACATTTCGAGGTTTTTTTGTAACATATTATTTCAGATATTTGTTAAAAATTGTAAAACTATGAAAAATTCGGCTCTACTCTTATTCGCTACTATACTGTTTGCTAACACTATAAATGCACAATTAAAAGCTGTAAAATATACAGATGGTTCTCAGGCACTAAATGGATTGTTTGCAAAATCTGCTAAAAAAAGCAGCCAAAATCCGGGTATTTTACTTTTACCGGCCTGGTTAGGAATTGATAAGGCATCAAAAGATATCGCAGAAAATCTATCAAAATTGGGCTATAATGTTTTCATTGCAGATATTTATGGTGAAGGAAACTATCCTAAAAACACTACTGAAGCCGGAAAACAAGCCGGTTACTACAAAAAGAATTATGAAATCTATCAAAAACGTATTAATGCTGCTTTGCAGGAATTAGTTAAATCCGGTGCAAACGCTGACAATATTGTGGCTATTGGATATTGTTTTGGAGGAACAGGAGTTCTTGAAGCAGCGCGCGGACATTTGAATGTAAAAGGTGTTGTTTCATTTCATGGTGGCTTAGGCAAAGATGCAGCCCGTGCAGTTGAACCAATTACTACAAAAGTCCTGGTTTGTCATGGTGCCGATGATCCGTTTGAATCTAAGGAAGAAATTACTGCTTTTCAGCAAGAAATGCGTGACACAAAAGCCGACTGGCAAATGATTTATTATGCAAATGCAGTTCACTCTTTTACCAATCCGGAAGCAGGAAACGACAACTCAAAAGGAGCAGCATATAATCCGGTTGCAGCAAAAAGATCTTTTGAGCATTTGCAACTATTTCTTAACGAAGTACTAAAAAAATAAGCGTATGCCCGCAAATTGAGCTGATTAAACGGATTTACACAGATAATTAATCTTTTTAATCTGTGGGCAACAAAACATAACCAAAGCCAAATCAAACCAACCAATTAACCAATGTCACATAGTCCGATTAGAAAAGACAAAACCTGCTTAAACTGCAGGCACGTTGTTGAACAAAAATTTTGTCCCAATTGCGGACAGGAAAATACCGATAGCCGAAAAACATTTCATCATTTGTTTATCCATTTCTTTGAAGATTTGACACATTATGAAAATGCTTTCTGGAAAACGATTAAAAATCTACTTTTTAAACCTTCTACTTTAACCAAGGAATATCTTTCAGGCAGAAGATTATCGTATTTGGCGCCAGTTCGACTTTATATCTTTATCAGTTTTATTACTTTTCTTTTGATTGCTTTATTTCCAAGTAGCGTAGATGAAAAAATTGATAAGAGCGAAAAGGCCCTTTCTGCAGAAATTGCAAAAAACGGTGGTAAAGAAAAAGACGAAAAGTTTGATCGGACTACTCATTTTAAGTTAATGACGATGAAAGAAATCGACTCTATTCAAAAATACGGAAAAGAAAAAGAGAAATTTTCAGATTTTGAATATTGGGCTTCTGAAAAAGTGATATATGTGACGGAACATAATACGAAAAGAGAAATTGTCGAAAAATTTTTGGAATCGTTTGTTCATAATCTTCCTAAAATACTTTTCATAATAATGCCTTTCTTCGCCTTCTTTTTATGGATTTTTCATAACAAAAAGAAATGGTATTACTTTGATCACGGGATTTTTACGCTGCATTATTTTTCGTTTTTACTTTTAATATTCCTGATTTTATTTATTGTCGATAAAACAATTGGGGCTATCCCTCCAATATCTTTTATAGCTGACATTGTCAATTTTGCGGGAATCATCTGGATGTTCTATTATTTTTATCCTGCGCATCACCGCTTTTATGGAGAAACGAGAATAGTTTCATTTGTTAAAAGTGTATTTCTATTTTTTATAAACTCGTTTTTTATCCTATTTTTACTGGTTCTCTATGTTTTCTACACATTCATTAATTTACATTAACAAACAATGAAAAAAATTTTAATTATATTATTAATTGGTTCTGCATTTTCATGCAAAAACTTGCAGTCAGCTGCATCAAAAGACAATTCAGATCCAAGCAAATACATAAAAGCTATTAGCGAAAAAGACTTAAAAACAATGCTTTACGTTATTGCTTCTGATGAAATGGAAGGTCGCGAAACCGGATCAAAAGGACAAAAAAAAGCGGGTCTTTATATGATCGAGCAGTACAAAAAAAGCGGAATTTCGTTTCCTAAAGGCGCTACAGATTATTACCAGCATATTCCCGCAGCTTTTCTAAATGCAAAACGCAATGAAAATTTACCTGATTCAGAAAATATCTGGGCGTATATAGAAGGTTCTCAAAAACCGGATGAAGTTCTGGTAATTTCTGCACATTATGATCACGTAGGAATAAAAAATGGAGAAATCTACAATGGCGCAGATGATGATGGTTCCGGAACAGTAGCAGTTATAGAAATGGCAAAAGCATTTGCAAAAGCTAAAAAAGAAGGCCACGGACCAAAACGTTCTATTTTATTTTTGCACGTAACCGGTGAAGAACACGGATTGCATGGTTCTCGTTATTATTCTGAGAATCCTTTATTTCCTATTGCCAATACCATTACCGATATTAACATTGATATGATTGGCCGTCGCGATGTAGAACATGCAAATACGAACAATTATGTTTACGTAATTGGTGCTGACAGATTATCTACAGATTTACACAATATTGTAGTAGCACAAAACGAGAAATACACCAAATTAGATCTAGATTTCAAATTTAATGATCCTAAAGATCCAAATCATTTCTACGAGCGTTCTGATCATTATAACTTTGCAAAACATGGCATTCCTGCAGTTTTCTTCTTCAACGGAGTTCATGAAGATTACCACCAAAAAGGCGACGAACCTCAAAAAATCGAATACGATGCTTTGACCAAAAGAGCACAATTAGCCTTTTCTATCGCCTGGGATTTAGCCAACAGAGAAAACAGACCGGTAGTTGATAAAAAGTAGTTTCAAAGCTGCAAAGGTTCTGAGGTTCTGAGGTTTTCCCAAAAGGGACTGATTTGCGAAAATTTCACAATAAAGACGCACAGCAGTGCGTCTTTCTAGAATCCTTAAATATCTAAAAGACCACAACATTTTATCAGATTACCTAACAAAAAAGGGATGAGTTTTAAAAAACTCATTCCTTTTTTTATATTTACAGATCCTAAAAGAAAAACCTCAGAACCTTTGCGACTCTTAACCTTTGAACCTTCCTCTAGTCATTCATAGAAATCAAAAACTCTTCATTATTTCTGGTTTTCTTGAAACGGTCGTTTACAAAATCCATAGATTCTACCGGGTTCATATCGGATAGATATTTACGCATGATCCACATTCTTTGCAATGTTTTTTCGTCTAATAATAAGTCATCACGACGTGTACTTGAAGAGGTAAGATCGATTGCAGGGAAAATACGTTTGTTTGCAATTTTACGATCCAATTGAAGTTCCATGTTACCGGTTCCTTTAAATTCCTCAAAGATAACCTCATCCATTTTAGAACCTGTTTCAGTCAATGCAGTTGCGATAATACTCAAAGAACCACCGTTTTCTACATTTCTAGCCGCTCCAAAGAAACGTTTTGGTTTTTGTAATGCATTTGCATCAACCCCTCCACTTAAAACTTTTCCTGATGCAGGCTGAACCGTATTGTAAGCTCTTGCCAAACGTGTAATCGAATCTAATAAGATAACCACATCATGTCCACATTCTACCAGACGTTTTGCTTTTTCAAGTACGATATTGGCAATTTTTACGTGTTCTTGTGGCTCTCTGTCAAAAGTCGAAGCAATAACTTCTCCACGTACACTACGCTGCATATCCGTAACCTCTTCAGGACGCTCATCAATTAATAGTACAATAAGATAAACTTCAGGATGATTGGCTGCAATTGCATTTGCGATGTCTTTTAACAGCATTGTTTTACCCGTTTTAGGCTGAGCGACAATCATACCACGTTGTCCTTTTCCTATTGGAGAGAATAAATCGATAATACGGGTTGAAACTGAGCTGCCTTTTTCGGCTAATTTGAATTTTTCAGAAGGAAAAACAGGTGTCAGGTGTTCAAAAGAAACTCTGTCGCGAACCACCTGCGGATCATGACCATTAATTTTTAGTACACGAACCAGTGGGAAAAACTTTTCGCCTTCTTTTGGAGGACGAACCACTCCTTTTACAGTATCTCCGGTTTTAAGACCGAATAATCTGATTTGGGATGTTGATAAATAAATATCATCCGGAGAGGCTAAATAATTATAATCTGATGAACGTAAAAAACCATAACCATCCGGCATCATTTCAAGAACGCCTTCACTTTCGATAATTCCGTCAAACTCAAAGTCTGAATCTCTGAAATTATTCTTCTTATTTTTATGATTTGGATTTTGATTCCCGTTATTCCCATTTCCGTTTGGATTCTGATTTGGGTTTGGGCTACTGTTTTGATTAGGATTGTTCTGGTTTGGATTTTTTATCTGGTTTGGATTGACCTTTTTAACCTGAACCGTTGCTTCTGTTTTTTCAGCAGTTAAAGATTCTGCTACAGCTTCGCCTTCTGGAATTCCTTCTTTTGTGGCTTCTTTTTCTTTTTGCAAAGCGACTTTTTTCTCGTAAGCTGATTTATTGAATTTTACGATTTTTGGTCCTTTTTTCTCTACTGCCGGAGTTTCCGGATTTTCCTGAACTTCTGAATTCTCAGGAGTTTCTGTTACTTCCTTAACTTCTACAGCCGCTTTAGCTGCCGGTATTTGTTTGGTTTTAGGAGCTATTTTTGCTGAGGGGGCTATTTTAACTGCCGGAGTTTGTTTTACAGCTACAGGAGCTTCTGTTTTTTCCGGGGTTTCCTCTATTGTATCAAATTCTAAGACCGGAGCATTTTTACTAATAGCTGCCTTTTTTACAGGAACAATTCTTGCTCTTTTAGGTTTATCATCAACTTTTTCCGTTTCAGTTACAGCACTTGCAGTTGGTGCAGTAGTTGTTTCCTGATGTGCTAAAATCTGACTAATTAAGGCCTCTTTTTTGACACCAGTAAATTTTATAGTTTTAGCTAACTTAGCTATTTCTTGAAGCTCAGCAAGCTTCATTTCTTTTAATGCAGAAATATCAAACATGAATGTTCTATGAATTTAATTATTTTAACGGAAATACAGTAAAAAGAATAGGTAGATATTTTTTTTCAATTGCCCGCAGTATGAAGTGCTTACGGTATTATGATGCAATAATACGAATAAAATTTAATCATACAATAGTATTTTAAAAAAAGAAAATATATTTTTGTAAAACAATTTTAGACCATGATACAACGAATTCAAACTGTATATTTAATTCTTACCTTTTTAATAACAGGTGTATTACTGTTTTTTATTCCGCTTTGGACATTAAATAATGGCAAACCATTTTACTTTATGCAGGATCAGTTTTATACTATCTTGTTAGGTTTAAGTACTATGTTGAGTATTATTAGTATCATTTCATACAAAAAAAGACAAAATCAGTTTGTTATGGGCAGACTGAACATAATATTAAATTTAATTTTATTAGGATTGTTTGTATATCGCTCTCTAAATTTATCTGGAGAAACAGTTACTGTTTCAGAGAAAGGTATTGGGATGTTTCTGCCAATTGTTGCTATCGTATTATTAGTTTTAGCTAATAAGGCCATCAAAAAGGATGAAGATCTTGTAAAATCTGTAGACCGTTTGAGATAAACCTATAAACTTAAGTTTTTTGTGCGAAGAGAACCCGAATTTTTCAATTCGGGTTTTTTTGTGCCTCTTTTTTCAATTCTTATAAAAAATAGAAAACAAACTCAAAAACAATTTTGTAAGATAATTTTTTCATAAATTTGCTTTTCAGTTCCAAAACAATCATGACAAAAAAAATAAGGATACATCTTGCAGATGATCATCAGGTACTTATTGATGGCCTCACCAATTTACTTCAAACTGTAAGTAACTTTGAAGTTGCAGGCAATTCATTAAACGGAACTACAGTTTATGATGACGTCATTAAAAACAATGCTAACATTTTAGTTTTAGATATAAGCATGCCTAAAAAAGACGGTATAGAAGTACTAAAAGAATTTAGTGAAAAAGAATTTCCGTGTAAAGTGATTATTCTATCGAGTTATGATGATTTAAAAATCATAAAAGAAGTAATGAAATTAGGTGCTAAAGGCTACCTTACTAAAAAATGCGCCGGTGAAAACATTATAGAAGCTATTGAAGCTGTTTATCAGGACCAGGAATACTTTTGTGATGCTGTAAGAGAAAAAATCTTTAATAGTTTTACACAAAATAATCCAAAATTAAACAAGCCTCTTTACATTGAAAATCCTATTTTAAGCGCTCGCGAAATTGAAATCATAACGCTTATTTCACTGGAATACAGTGGTAAGGAAATCAGTGAACAACTTTTTATTAGTGCGAATACAGTAGAAACCCATCGAAAAAACATCATGAAAAAATTACAAACCAAAAGTACAATAGGTCTTGTAAAATATGCCCTGAAAAACAATTTAATAAATCCTTAATCCTCAAGAATTTAAACCTTAATAATAATTTTAGTTTATTTATGGCTTTTATCAGAGTTTTTATATGGCTTGTTTTCTTCATCTCTGCAAATGGAAGCGCTTTATCTAGTCAGCCCGATTCAGTTTTAGTTTCGAAAGAACCGAGTGCTGTATATCCGGAAAAATCAGATCAAAAAAATGTTTCTGAAATCCGAAAATACCAGCAGTTACGAAACAAAAAAATAGTTAGTCTTTCTATAGTAGTTATAATAATTCTAATGTTTTTGTTCTATTTTTTTTATCAGAACAACAAACTAAAGCAAAAAATTAAACGCAAGGATGTAAAGCAAAAAATATTGCTCAATATTATTAATTCAGGAATTGACAGTAATGAAATTGAACGTAAAAAAATGGCTTCTTTTTTACATGATAACATCAACTCGTTATTATCTTCAGTAGGGTTGCATTTAAATACCTTTACAGCACAAAACAATATCAGATCTGAAGAAATTCAGAAAGCAAAAGCTATTTTACAACAAGCACATGATCTCTTACGTGATATGTCGCACGACCTTGTCCCCAGTCTTTTGGTTCGTTTTGGTTTGATTTATGCTTTGGAAGATTTATGCGAAAGAAACTCTAATTCCAGTACCGCTTTTGATTTTTTAAGCAGCATTCCGGCAGATAAAAGATATAGTGAAAAATTTGAAATGAAGGTTTATTTTATTGTATCCGAATTGTTCAATAATATTATAAAACACAGCGGTGCAACAAAAGCTCAGATTTCGTTGTCTGAAAACAACAATCAGATTATCATTATTATTCAGGATAACGGGAAAGGTTTTAAAACCCAAAAATTAAATGAAGCCGAAGGTTTTGGCCTGAACCGAATCAGAGCCCGAATCAAAAAATACAAAGGAAACTTATCTATTGTTTCAAACGCCGATGAAGGAACTTTGATCAAAATTAAAATACCATTACCCCATTAATTAAATTTTACTTTTTTCCAATTTCGACAATCTCCAAGTCTTTTATTTTATCATCATCTATTACAAATCGCAACATGGTTCGTACCTGATGGAATCCGCTTTTTCCTGCCGCACCGGGATTCATGTGTAATAAATTATTCTTTTTATCGAATATCACTTTTAAGATATGCGAATGTCCGCAAATAAATAACTTAGGCGGATTCAAAGCCATCTCTTCTCTAATAGCCGGATTGTATTTTCCGGGATATCCGCCAATATGTGTAATCCAGACAGAAACATTTTCACATAAAAACCTATTATGCAATGGGAATTCCAATCTCGCTTGTGCATCATCTATATTGCCATATACACAACGCAAAGGCTTTAGTTTCTTAATAGTATCTGTTACATTCAAATCGCCAATATCTCCTGCATGCCAAACTTCATCGGCCTGATTTACGTATTTCAAAATAGTATCATCAATATGACTGTGAGTATCAGAAAGGAGGAGGATTTTTTTCATTCTAAGATGCAAAGGTTTTCTTTATGGGTACAAAGGTTCAGAGGTACAAAGGTACAAAGGTTTTCTTTAAAGGCGCTAAGATTTTGAAGCACTAAGGTTCTGAGTTTTTTTGTAGAGGCACACAGCATAGTATCTTTCGAACGGTTTTCTTCTCTTTTTGAACATAAAAAAAATCCGATCTGCGATGCAGACCGGATTTCAAACTTTGTGTGAGACGCACTGCTGTGCGCTTCTACGTCATATGATGTGTTATATTAACGTTTTTACATCTAACATTTCACTTCTAACGTTTTACCTTTTACAATAATTACTGTTTCTTAGGATTTTTACCGTCTTTAGAATCTTTGGTATCCATCATTTCCATTAATTTTAATCCCAATAAACCACTGATAGAACCATCAGAACCGCCGTTACCTGTAATTAAAACATCTGGAATTACTTTGATATTTCCTTTACCAATTTCTTCAGTAACTTTATATCTGGTGAAGTTATCTCCGCCCATTGCACTAACCTGAAGCTGATACGATTCAGCAGTAGATTTACCAATTGCCATAATTTTCTCTGCTTCTGCCAAACCTGTTTTCGAGATTCTTTCTGCTTCGGCACTTGCGTTTAATTTGGTTGCTTCGGCTTGTGCTCCCGCTCTTGCTTTTGTTGCTTCGGCTTCTGCATTCGCGCGCATTTTTGTTGCTTCGGCTTCAGCATTTACATTCAGTTTTAAACTGGTTGCATCACCTTCTGCTTTTTTAACCGTTGCATCTGCTGTACGCTGCGCGATTTCAACACTTTGAGAAGCTCGTACAATTTCTTTCTGCATATCAGCAATCGCGGTTTCTTTTTCCATTCCCTGACGTTGTTCCTGCGCCATTCTTTGGGTTTGATATGTTTTTTGCTCTTCTTCTGCCAGTTTCCTGTCGGTTAACGTTTTCATCAACGAATCCGGCGGAACGATATCTCCTATCAAAGTATCAACTGCATTTACGTTGTATTCGTCCAATACTAATTTGATATGATTTTTAGCCGATTCCTGACGTTCTTTTCTGGTTGATAAGAACGAAATCACATCGCTATCCTGAGCCGAGTTTCTGAAATAGTTACCAATTGTAGGCTCAAGAACCTGAGAAACTAAGTTGTTCATACTTCCAAAACGGGCAATAACTTTTGGCGCTTCGGCAGCAGGAACGTGAATAATTTGCGCTACATCCAGATTAAACGGGAAACCATCTTTTGAACGAACTGTAATAGTAGATAAGTTTTTATCCAGATCATGCGATTCGCTTCTGGCATTTGCCCAGTTTAAAACCAGGTTCGTTGTTGGAACAGCTTCGAGTTTTGTCGTATATTTATTCAAAGCATATTTTCCAGGTCCAAGAGGCTCCATCCAGACACCACGTTGTCCTTTTGAAACAATGTTTCCGTGTTTAAAAGTATCTCCCGTTACATCCTGACCATCTTCTCCAATATACGAAATCACAACACCAACATATCCAATAGGCACATCGGTCATTGGGTTTTGTTCGATCTGTACTCCCCAGGTATTGATATAGTACGATCCTGCCAACATTACCTGAGGCTGCAATCCACGATTTCCGCCGCTTCCTAAAAACTTATCGAAATCCTGAAAGTTATTATGTCCTTCAACAAATTTACCGGCAATTTGTCCTTGCGGAATTGGCTCCCCGTCAAGAGCGGTTACGATACCAATCATATTCTCATAAATCTTGATCTGATCTGCAATTACAATCTCAAATAAGAACGTATTAATACGATACGAACCTGTGGTAATAAAAGCAGTCTGACGTCCTTTTTGTCCGCCATTGTTTAAGAAAAAAGTAGCATCCTGAAAGTTGTCACTGTCTACTTTTCGGGCTAAGATTCGTCCGGTTGGGATTTCCTGTCCGTCCTTACTTAAAACCAGTCCAATTTTTCCTTCCGGAATAACCGTAAATCCGGACATATCTATTGAATACTGCCAGATCCACATTCCCCAGTATAAACCCGGAGCAAGTGTTTTTGCCTGATAACCTGCCTCGCCTTTTGTCGCAATAATACGACCATCAGGAAGGGATTTGTCGGTTCCAAACAAAACGAATTTTTTAGTTACCAGACCAATTTTATTCTCGGGAACCATTACCATCCCGAAGAAAACACGAAGAATAAATTTGTAAAAAAGAATGGAGAACAGGATTAAAATTATCCACCAATAAGAAGTAATTTCATTCATAGTTTTTGATATTTAGGCTACAAACATAATAGAAATACTTCCTGTTAAAATGAAATATTTTAAAAATTAACTTTTGCGAATTTTTTCTAAAAAATGTTAAAAAAAATCTTTAATTAAATCGTTGGAATTGTCAATTTCTGACACGATTTTTTGCCGGGCAAACTATGATTGGTATTTTTGATTTTAACAGTTTTTTGAAGCTACTAAGTGGCTAAGATTCTAAGTTGCTAAGTTGTCTTTAGAGAGATTACAAAACAATCGTTTTTATTTTTTTTAATTCAATGTCAGAGGCACTGCTGTGCGTCTCTACGGAAAACCTTTGAACCTAAAAAAAAAAAAAACTCACCAACTTAGCCACTTAGTACCTCAGCAACTTAAAAAAAACCTTTGTACCTTTGCACCTTTGCACCTTCAAATGAGATATTTTATTCAATTCGCTTATAACGGAACCCTTTATCATGGCTGGCAATTTCAGCCCAACGCCTCTTCTGTTCAGGAAACTTTAAACAAAGCGTTTTCGGTTTTATTAAATGCTCCTATAAATATAATGGGTGCCGGAAGAACAGATACAGGTGTTCATGCGCAGGAAATGTACGGGCATTTTGATTTTGATTCTCCAATTGATGTTCCGAATTTAGTGCACAAGCTGAATTCGTATTTGCCTAAGGATATTGCGATTTTTGATATTATATTGGTTCACAATGACGCTCATTGTAGATTTGACGCTACGAAAAGAACCTATGAATACCATATCAATACGGTTAAAAATCCGTTTTTACAGGAATTGAGTTGGTATTTTAACCAAAAATTAGACGTAGCTTTGATGAATGAAGCTGCGAAAATCTTACTGAACCATACCGATTTTCAATGTTTTTCGAAGGTAAACACGGATGTAAATACTTTTGATTGCACGATTTTTGAAGCGTATTGGAAAACGGAAAACAACAAACTGATTTTTACCATTTCGGCGAATCGGTTTTTACGGAATATGGTTCGTTCTATTGTGGGAACTTTGGTAAATGTTGGGTTACATAAAATTACTCTGACTGATCTTGAAAATATTATTGCGAGCAAAAGCAGAGAAAAAGCCGGATTTTCGGTTCCGGCACACGGTTTATATTTAACCGAAATTAATTACGATTACATCATAAAATAGCCCTGATTGAAGTGAAAAGCTTTTTTGAAAAAAATATAGTTTTTGTGTTTTTATAGAGCGACCAACGGAAGCTTTATAAAAACAGTACAAAAACATATTTTTGAGAAAAACTTGTAACGAAAAGCAGGAAATAGCTCCTAAAAAATAAATGAAAGCAAAAGCATTTGATACCGGCTTATTCAAACGAATTTTAAAATATACCAAACCTTATAAATGGCGCTATTATGGCGTTATTCTCTTTGCCGTTTCCCTTTCGGTTTTTGCAGCACTTCGCCCCTACTTATTAAAGCAAACGGTCGACGGCTATATCAAGACGCACGATAAGGAAGGTTTATTAATGTACATTATATTAATGGGAGCAGTACTTTTATGCGAAGTTTTCTCTCAGTTTTATTTTGTGTATTGGGCGAACTGGCTGGGTCAGGATATTGTAAAAGACATCAGAACGAAACTTTTCAAACATATTTTGAGTTTCAGAATGAAGTATTTTGATTTGGTTCCGGTGGGACAATTAGTGACCAGATCGGTTTCAGACATTGAATCGATTGCGCGTATTTTCAGTCAGGGATTATTTATGATTATTAGTGATTTGATGAAAATGCTGGTAGTACTGATTTTTATGTTTTATATGAACTGGAAACTGACCTGGATTGTGGTGGTTGCAATGCCAATCCTGGTTTTTATTACCCGAATATTCCAACGAAGAATGCAGGTTGCTTTTGAAGAAGTCCGAACTCAAATTGCCAATATGAACTCGTTTGTGCAGGAACGTGTTACGGGAATGAAAATTGTTCAGCTTTTTAATAGGGAGAAAATCGAAGCTGAAAACTTTAAAGAAATCAACAATAAACACAGGGTTGCCTGGATAAAAACAATTTTGTACAACTCGATCTTTTTTCCAATTGCAGATATTATCTCCTCTATTACTTTAGGATTAGTAGTGGTTTATGGCGGATTCAAAATTCTGAACGGAGATCACTTTACTACTTTTGGGGATTTATTTTCCTATACAATGTTTATTGGGATGTTGTTTAACCCGTTGCGCCAGATTGCGGATAAATTTAATGAGATGCAATTGGGAATGATTGCTGCCAATCGTGTTTTTGATATTATCGATACTGAGGATCATATTCAGGATACCGGAACACTTGAAGCTCCTGTTTTTAATGGAAGTATCGAATTTGCAGCCGTCCGTTTTAGTTATATTCCGGAAGAAGAAGTGATAAAAGGCATTGACCTTTCGGTTGCCGCAGGACAAACCGTTGCCATTGTAGGTTCTACAGGAGCAGGAAAATCAACTATTATTAATTTACTGAATCGATTTTACGAGATCAATAGCGGAACTATCTTTATTGACGGGCACAATATTGAAAATTATACTTTGGCGTCGTTACGAAAACAAATTGCGGTTGTACTTCAGGACGTATTTTTGTTTGCTGATACGATTTACAATAATATTACTTTGCACAATCCCAAAATTACACGTGAACAGGTTTTAGATGCAGCTAAAAAAATTGGTGTACACGATTTCATTATGAGTTTGCCTGATAATTATGATTTTGATGTAAAAGAACGCGGCGTCATGCTTTCGTCAGGACAGCGACAGTTAATTGCTTTTTTACGTTCGTACGTAAGTAATCCGAGTATTTTGATTTTGGATGAAGCTACTTCCTCAATTGATACGTATTCTGAAGAATTGATCCAACGGGCTACCGAAACGATTACAAAAGGCAGAACTTCGATTATCATAGCGCACCGATTGGCCACAATTGTAAATGCAGACAAAATTGTAGTAATGGATAAAGGCTTGATTGTAGAACAGGGCACACACCACGAATTGCTAAATAAAACCGACGGTTACTACAAAAACCTCTACGACTCGCAATTTGCTGTGGCGAATTAGCTTTTGAAATGCTAAAAAAATTCTTAAAAAAGTTAAATTAGCGTTATAGGAATCATAAATGTAATATCTGGGCGAAATTATATAATTGCTATAGTTTTTGAATTATTTATCTTTGAGAGACAAAATTCAAATGCAAAAGAAAATGCCACAAAATAGATTTTATCCTAACGAACAGTTCAAAGAAATAGAAATAAATGCCTCATTACAACTTAGATATGCCATTTCAAACAAAGGCCGGTTAATCAGCTTTTCCGATGAAATTCAAAACGGACGTTTGCTTAAAGGCGGTTTAAGTGATGGATATCCAACTTTTAGATTTAAGGTAAAAAAAGACGACAAAATTGTCAATAAATATCTCTTTTTATACAAATTGGTTGCCCAGTATTTTATCCCAAAAACATCAGAAGAACAAACCTATGTACTTCATTTAGATTATAACCGAAGTAATGATGATGTCAATAATTTACGCTGGGCCACAAAAGCCGAAATGATGGAGCACAGCCGCAAAAGTCCGCGCGTGATTCAGGCAAAAAAGAACCTGATCGAACACAACTTAAAGGCTGACGGAAGAAAATTAACTACAACCAAAGTAATGTTAATCAAGAAAATCCTTGCCCGACCGGAACAAAAAACACGTTTAAAAATGATTGCCAAACAATTTGGCGTAAGCGAGATGCAAATAAGACGTATTGCCAGCGGCGAAAACTGGGGACATGTGAAGGTTTAAATTGCAGATTTAGATTTAAAACTGTGATGCATAAACAATAAATTTATTTAGCCACAGATTACAGGATTAACACCGATTTTTTAAAATCATTTTAATTCTGCAATCTGTGGCTGTTATTTTTTAGACTACTAATCAGACTTTGTTTATTTTGATAAAGATTTTAATTTGAAACTTCGCTTCTAAATCTGATTTTTCATTCATAATTCACAATTTGCAATTAACAATTACTTAAGTTTCTGTGAAAAGATCAAAATCAGAGCGGGTAAAAATAAAATTTCAGGTGTTTTTTAAAATAAATCCTTAAATTCGCAATCACAAATAACAAAGAATAAAATCGGAAAATGAGTTTCGGAATTAAACTTCATTTTCGGTAATAAATACTAAAAACCAAAAAAATGAAATACGACGTTATTGTTTTAGGAAGTGGTCCTGGCGGATATGTAACAGCTATTAGAGCTTCACAATTAGGCTTTAAAGTAGCTGTAGTTGAAAAAGAAAACCTTGGTGGTGTATGTTTAAACTGGGGATGTATCCCAACAAAAGCATTATTAAAATCAGCTCAGGTTTTTGATTATCTAAAGCACGCTTCTGATTATGGATTGAAAGTTTCTGAATTTGATAAAGATTTCCCTGCAGTAGTTCAACGTAGCCGCAGTGTTGCTGACGGAATGAGCAAAGGAGTTCAGTTCCTGATGAAAAAAAATAAAATCGACGTTATCGAAGGTTTTGGAAAACTAAAACCAGGAAAAAAACTTGACGTTACAGACAAAGACAATAAAGTTACTGAATATAGCGCTGACCATATTATTATTGCAACAGGAGCCCGCTCTCGTGAGTTACCTAACTTGCCTCAGGATGGTGTAAAAGTAATAGGTTACCGTCAGGCAATGTCGTTACCGACACAACCAAAATCTATGATTATCGTAGGTTCTGGAGCTATTGGAGTTGAATTTGCACATTTCTATAACTCTATGGGAACTGAGGTTACTATCGTAGAATTCATGCCAAACATTGTACCTGTTGAAGACGAAGACATTTCGAAACAAATGGAACGTTCGATGAAAAAAGCAGGTGTAAAAATTATGACCAACTCTTCTGTTGAGAAAATTGACACTACAGGAACTGGCGTAAAAGCAACTGTAAAAACAGCAAAAGGAGAAGAAATTCTTGAAGCTGACATCGTACTTTCGGCAGTTGGAATTAAAACGAACATTGAAAACATCGGTTTAGAAGAAGTTGGAATCGCTGTTGACAGAGATAAAATCTTAGTAAACGCTTACAACCAAACTAATATCCCGGGTTACTATGCCATTGGAGATGTTACTCCAGGTCAGGCTTTAGCTCACGTAGCTTCGGCAGAAGGAATTAACTGTGTTGAAAAAATTGCAGGTTTACATGTAGACCCAATCGATTACGGAAACGTTCCTGGTTGTACTTATGCAACTCCTGAAATCGCTTCTGTAGGTTTAACTGAAAAACAAGCTAAAGAAAAAGGATACGAATTAAAAATTGGTAAATTCCCATTCTCAGCTTCAGGAAAAGCTAAAGCTGCCGGTAATGCTGACGGATTCGTAAAAGTAATCTTTGATGCTAAATACGGAGAATGGTTAGGATGCCATATGATTGGTGCTGGTGTTACAGATATGATTGCTGAGGCAGTTGTAGCCCGTAAACTGGAAACTACAGGTCATGAAATCCTTAAATCGATTCACCCTCACCCAACAATGAGTGAAGCGGTTATGGAAGCTGTAGCAGATGCTTACGGCGAAGTAATTCACTTGTAAAAATATACCGTTTTACGGTTATATATAATTTTCAATTTTTAAAATCCGATTTGTGAAAACAGATCGGATTTTTTTATTTATTCAAAGCTGGTAAATCTTTTCAGAACCCAGACCAAAAGCGTCACTATAAGAAATCCAATGCTGGACCATATCACGTTTTGAATAGAAAAACAAGATATAAAGTAACCTCCAATTATGGTTCCGCAAGTTACTGCAGCATTACCACAAGTTGTAAAAATACTGTTTACAAACTCCGGTGATTCAGGAGCTGATGAAGTAAGATTCACATTGCTAATCAAAAAACCTGCTGTATGCACAAAACCCCAAATTGCAATTAATAATATCATTGGAACAAAATACAAACCGTAGCAATACAAAAGCAAATGAATTAGTAGTAAAGCAATAATGAACATTAAAGCGGTTTTCAAAATACTCTTACTTAACATAAAACCTGCGAGCCAATTACCTGCAACCCCAGTTAACCCAAAAATTAAAAGCATCCAGCTAATTTGTGTTCCATTCATTTTAGTAACTTTAGTTAAAAAAACAGCCATAAAACCATAAGTAGAAAACATTGCCGCAATCATCAAAAATGACAAAATAAAGCTAATCCATAAAATAGGTTTCTTCAAAATTTTAGTTTGTGATGATACCGTTTGTTTTTCAGCAGCTTTAATTGAAGGCAAAAAAAACAATATCCCAAGAAAAGACAAAATATTAATAATAGCACATAACACAAAAGAGGATTGCCAATTAAATACCGAAGCCATTAAGGTTGCCAATGGAATTCCGATAACGCTGGATACTGTAAATCCACCAAAAACAATAGCAACTCCTTTTGAAGATGTTTCACCATGCAAGCTATTTGCGGCAATCGAAAGAGCAATAGACCAAAAAACCGGATGTAAAAATGCAGGCATTATCCTGGCAATTAAAAGCATATTAAAACTAGTCGCAAAAACAGAAAAAAGGTTTGAAATAGCAAAAATACCCAAGACAAATAGCATCAATTTTTTCCTATTCAATGAAGACATCAGAAGCATTACAAATGGACCCGAAATTGCTACAATTAAAGCAAACAAACTTAATAATTGTCCAGCTTTTTCAATTGTGACTGAAAAAGCAGTTGCTATTTGAGGCAAGATTCCAATTACTCCAAATTCCGTTGTTCCAATTCCGAATGTTCCTAAGGCTAATAGATAATGTATACGTTTCATAAATTTATTTTTTGCAAATTTGCAGCAGTAATAAATAACTTATGTGTTACTTACATTTATGTAATACACTTACCTTTTTGAAAGTTAATTGATTTTTAAACACTTAGAGAAATGCCTGATTTTTTTCACGACAGAAAACTTTATTATACTCCAATAGAATTTGCACTGGCGCATATTGGAGGCACATGGAAAATGCCCATATTGTGGAGACTACAAAACAGTGTTTTGCGATTTAGTGAATTGAAGAAAGATATTCCTCATATCACAGACAAAATGCTAACCAGCCAATTAAAGGAACTGGAAAGCAAAGGCTTAATTACCAGAACTGCTTATCCTACAGTACCGCCAAAGGTCGAATACAATATTACCATAAAAGGAAAAAAAGCGATTCCGGTTATTGAAGTGATAATGAAATATGGATACGAACTTATCAAAGAAGAAGGAATAGAATATCCGCCAATACTTTGAAGACCTACCGCTGAACATCCACGACTATATATAATTTTAAATTTAAAAAATCCGATTTGCGAAAACAGATCGGATTTTTTTTATTTATATATTATTATATTTATCCTGATATAAGTCTTGATCCCTATTTCAAGGCGCAAAGGATTTTAAATACAAAAATGAATCTGAATTATAATTAGAAATAATCTTTAAAACAGAGAAAATGAAAAAATATATAATTCTTATCTTTTTAATAGTAGTAAAAACCGGAACTGCATTCTCACAAAATAAAACTGAAAAGCGCCTTAAAACACTCAGTGAGCAATATCAATTTGTTAAAATGGATAGCGTAAACAACAAAATGAAAACCAGGGAATATTTTTTTTATAAGGCCCTGTTTGCAAACGTATGCAACAAGCCTAAAGTATCAAATTTGTATTTAGACAGTTTAACACAAAACGACATTACGCAAAAATTCAATTATTATAAATTAAAAAATGACAACTATTTAAAGCTGTTTGATTATAAAAATGCATTTAAAACATCCAATATTCTAACTAGTACATTTTCAAAAAACTTTAGTACAGAGGAGTTAAACGACGAATTGAATACACAACGCATTTGGCAAGTACTCAAACTACAAGAACCTCAAACAATTGATTCCTTTTCAGAGCTTAGTGTAGCAACAAAAAAAGACAAAGCCGGTTTAATTAATACTTCTGTCTTAGCTAACAATATCGAAACTGATTTTGTTTTTGATACCGGAGCGGGTATTAGCTGCATCACAGAAAGCCTGGCAAAAAAACTGGGGTTTATTATTTTACCGGATAATAATATAGAGGTTATGAGTTTCAGCGGTATTAAGAACAAGGTACTTATTGGTATAGCGCCTGTTTTGGGTATTGGAAGTATAAAAATTCACAATGCTGTTTTTTTAGTCTATCCTGATGATGCCTTTACATTTGCTAATGGCAGTTATGTAATAAACGGCATTATAGGATTTCCAATTATTAAAGAATTAGGCACAATTACAATAGAAGAAAATAGCTTAACTTTTTCTAAAAATAAAAGCCCTGAAAATAATGACAAAAATTTATTTATAGATGAGCTTCGTTGTGTAGTAATGCTAAATTTTAAAGGAAAAACATTGCCTTTTAACTTTGATAGTGGGGCAAAACAAAGTTTATTTAATAAATCATTCTACGAATTATTTAAATCTTATCTCGATACTAATGGTATTATTATTTCTGAAAAATCTGCAGGAGCAGGCGGACAAGAAATTATATCTGAACTTCTCGAAATAAAAAACCAATCTGTCAAATTAGGAAAAATCACAATAGATTTAGTAAAATTACAAGTTGATACAGCGGATTATGGCGTTTACGGAAAAATGAATTACGGCAACATTGGACAAGATATAATGGGTCAATTTAAAAAAGTAACCATTAGTTTTGATGCTAATTATCTTAAATTAGAAAATTAACTTTCAATCGACAAATTGGCAGTAAAAACATTTAAGGATAAGCCAAAAACAGACAATCAAAATGTTATACAAAAGCCAATCGATTAAGATTGGCTTTTGTTTGATTCTTAGTTTGCTTTTAATTCTTTAAACTGCTCAGTATACATATCTTTTACCTCTACTTCAGTATTGTCTTTTAATCTGCGTATTTTGTATGATATTGGTGCAGATGACGAAACAAGATCTGAAGAACTCGGAGCTTGTAAAAAACTTACAAAACTATTATAATCATTCACTTTTCCTCCCAAAGCCAAAGGCCCTCCAACGATCATAACTTTTACTTTATTTTGTGCAAATAATTTTTTAAACTCTTCAGAGTAGTTTACATCTACAGCAATATCTACAACTTTTAAAGCTACACCCACAGATGCCTTAACCATCGTATTGTTATAAGCTTCATCTTTTGTAGTTTCAATCAATATATATGCAACTCGTCCATAATCTACATTGCTTACATATACAGGTTCATGAGTTCCAAAATTGTTTCCATTAATATCACCATCAATCCAGTCTGTATAGTATTTTGGGTCAATAGTCATACTATACAAACGTTGTCTTACTTTTACCATTACATAAGATTTGATGTTGCTTGAACCGCTATTTTGTGTATAACCAAAATTTGCTTTTACCAAGCCACCCAATACGTTTACATTTAAATGTGCATCAAGTGCCTTTTTAAAACTATTTTCTGTAGTAATCTCATCACTTTGATATTCGTAATAAGTTGGAACAGCATTATAGTCAATTAACCCTTTATTTTTACTTACTAGTCCATTTATAACAGTATTTACTTCACTTGGAGTAGGTAAAACATTCGCACTAACAGATAAATCTCCTCTTAAAGACATTGATAAAACAACAGGTTTAAAAGCATTTTTAAGCACTAAAGGATCATAAGTTCCATTCATAAAACTGGAACCGCGCAAAATACTTCCCGGATAAATTACATCGAGATTTGCCTCGTTTATAATAGACAAAGGCGAAAGTGTGGTTTGTTTTTCCACTTCGGTCAAATAAACATATTCGTTATTACCCGTCGTAGGATTTAATTCTTGCACACCGGTTTTTTTAGAACTTAGCACATTATCGGGCTTAGCAGCGAAAACTACAGGCTGTAAATTGTCTAAACTTCCGTTAGAATCATTGTCATTAGTATCATCGCTACTGCAAGAAGTAAATAAGGCAGCGCAAATGGCCAGAGCCAGAATTACGTTTTTTTTGATTTGGTCTTTCATTTTAGTTATTTTAAAAGTTATTATTTCTGTTTAATATTCAAATTGTAATAGGTTATAATATTATCAGGTTCATTATTCCTTTTTTGAGTTATTGTAAGCTCAGCTAATATCCAGTCCGGAACTACTTGCGGGCCTTTTTCAGTATTTACCTTTTCGCTAAAAGTCAATACTTCCTTTATAACAATGTTTCCTTCATATTTTTTACCATTGTATAATGCCGAATAAGTATTCTTTTTAGAATCACTGTCTGTTAAATAAGTATCGTTTGACTGATCTCCGTCGTCAATAGTAAATTCATAATAACGACTGTGTTTTGAACTTGAAAACATAGTAGCATTATCTGTTTGCACATTTCGGGTATAAGCTTCGATTTTTACGGCAGAAAAAAGCATTTCCTGTGTTGATGCAGCAACACGTTTATTCGATCGCATTTTGTAAAGCGCGTATTCGTGTACAAAATTTCCCGGTTTTAAAATTGAGACAAAAAAGGAAGAATTTGCCTTTTTAAGGATAATGCTGTCCTGAGTTTTTTTAACAAGAAGACTATCTTTTGCCAACGCAAATACATCAGAAGAAGGTATTTTTATTTCTTCCTGAAAATTATAGTCAATTTTGTTTTGTTGGTGTTTAGTGGCATCTGTTGTAATTGGTTTTAACACATATACTACATCGGCAGACGAATCGAAATTTTTGATTTTAACATCAAATTTTAAAACTTCTTCCACTTGAATATTGTTCCAGACAGTGCGTTCACTACTTTTGGATAATGTAAAATTAGCTTCATTTTGTTGAATAGATTCTGACGACGAATCATCACTACAAGAAGCAAAGGCAACAAGCAAAAAGATAAGATATTTTCTCATAATTATTTTTTTTAACAAAGAAACACTTAAGAAATATTCTATTTTTCCCCTATAAGTTTTTATTGTAACAGAATAAGGTTAATTTGAAAAATAATTAAAAAGTGAGTTTATTGAAACTTAGGAAGACTAAATATTATCAATAAAAAATCCGATCTGTTTTTACAAATCGGATTTTTTTTATTGATAATATCGTTCTGGGGAATTTATTTGAAATCAACTAATTTAGAAAGTGATATCTCTAAAGCATTTGCAATTTCAAGCAAAGTATAAATTTTCACATTAAATTTTCCACTTTCAAGTCTTTCTATAGATTGGCGATCTTTTTTACACGCTCGTGCCAAGTCAGATTGACTCCAACCCTTTTCTTTTCGAAGTTCGACAATTCGTTGACCTATTTTATTTTGTAATTGATCTGGTGTCATAAAACAAATGTCAAACAATTTATTGAAAACTTTGTCATCACACGTGTTGACGTTTTAAATTATTAATCTACATTTGCATATATAATTATTTGCAATGAAAGATTCAAGAAAACTAAAAATCCATACAAAACGACAATCCGGTTACTATCGTGCCACAACAATTCCTGTCATAAAATTAGAAGGTAAATGGCTTAAAAAATTAGGTTTTAATGAAGGACAAATGATAAACATCAAGCAGGAAAAAGAAAAACTAATAATCACAATCGACAAAGAGAAATAATCTTATTTTCATTAAAAAACAACGCCTATATTTTAATAACTTTATAACAAAATCAGAAGTCATGAAAGAAATATGCATTGTTGAATTTCCATCAAACTTAGGTTTAAAAGAACCTCAACCCGGAAAAGAACCAGGCGTAAAACGCTTGCCGGATTGGTTATGGAAACATAATTTGCATAAAGCAATTGATCCTAAAGACATTCTTAGACTTGATGCCCCAAAATATACTAATATCAGGGATACAGCAACTAATATTCTCAACGCAAATTCATTAGTTGATTATGCCAGAGAACAAGCTTATTTAATTAATAACTTATTGAGCCAGAATAAATTTCCGTTTGTATTGGGCGGCGATTGCAGTATTCTTTTAGGAGCTGCGATTGCGTTAAAACAAAAAGGCAATTACGGATTATTGTATCTTGATGGCCATACTGATTTTATGGATGTTTCTTTATCCGAAACCGGCGGAGTTGGCGGAATGGCAGCTTCTATAGTAACCGGAAAAGGGCCTGAAAAACTAACCAATATTCTTAATTTATCGCCCTATATAAAACAAGAAAATCTTTGGTGCGTAGGCAATCGCGAGTATGACGATGAATACGAAAATGAAATCAGGAATTCTTCGGCCACTTATATAAGCCTTGGCGAATTACGAAAACAAGGTATTTCAAATTGCATTCAGGCTTTTCTTTCGCACGTTAAATCTCAAAAACTGGACGGTTTCTGGCTTCATATCGATGTCGATGTTTTAAACGACTCGATAATGCCATGCGTAGACAGCAGAACTCCGGACGGACTTACTTATGAAGAATTTAATGAGCTTACCTCCTATTTATTTCAAAACGAAAAACTTAGCGGACTCGAAATTACAATACTCGATCCGGATTTAGACACAACAGGACAATACACAAAAGATTTTGTAAATAATATTACAACAACCTTCAATTTATTTCAAAAAAGAGAGTAAACTATTTTTTGATCCGGATTCATTTCTACATCACAAATATTAACGATTTAGTATAAAATTACCCCGGATTTTACAATAATAAAGTGGTAATTTTGCAGCACCAAATCAAATCTTAGCCTAAGATGAAAAGAATAATATTTATTGTAACAATTGCATTATTGTTGCCCAATAGTTTTTTTGCCCAAACAAAAAAAGAAGTAAATTCAGATTCAGAAAAACAAAGCCCTTTTGCAAAATCGTATGATCATGTAAATGATTTCGAGAAAATATTAACCTCAAATCAAATCACGACATTAAATACGACATTAAAATCATTCGAAAAAAAATCTCTTTACAAAATTATTATCGTAACAACTTCTTCTATCCAACCTTATACTGATATATATCAATATACACAGGATTTAGATAAATATCTTGATAGTACTTTTAGAATGCGCCCTACCATAATAATTCTATTAAGCAAACAATTAAGACAAATTCAAATTCTGGGAGAAGATTCTATCCGTTATAAAATGACAGATGATCAGACAAAGGAAATTATAAGCAATTTTGCAGTACCTGAATTTAAAAAAGGCGATTATTACAAAGGTTTGGAAGCAGCTGTAAATGAAATAATTAAAAAACTGCAATAGTATTTTCGAAAATTTTAAATCCCATACTAAAATCCGATTTGTGAAAGCAAGTCGGATTTTTTATTAGTAAAATTTAAAAAAAGTTTTAAATTTATAATATCACATCTAAAACTAAGAGCATGACATTAGAAGAATACAAAAAACAATTTTCAGACGAAGATGCTGTTGGTTGGTTGTCCATAGATCAGGAATTCGATCGTTTGTATCCCAATCAGGAACCCAAACATTTTGCTCCCGCATTAAGTTATATGCTAGGCGGCGATAGTCCGCTTGATGGTGTAAGTATTTACGAAAGCAAAAAACAAACAGATCATTACCATTTTATAACCTATGGCTTTTCGGAATTGTATTATGACGAAGCAAAAATAGACGGAGAATTTAGCAAATGGGGATTCGAGCTTACCTTTAGGCTAAAACCTTTTGAAGAAGACAACGGAAACCCAAGCTGGGCAATTGCACTCTTGCAAAACATTGCCAAATATGTGTTCGACAGCGGAAACTGGTTCGAAGAATTTCATTATATGCCAGCAAACGGGCCAATTCGACTGGGTACTGAAACCGATATAACGGCTTTAATCATTGTAGCCGATCCGGAAATAGAAAAAAAGCAAACCCCACATGGCGAAGTTTCATTTTTGCAAATCGTTGGCATTACTTCTGCCGAATACGAAAGTTTACTTGCAAATCCGGAAAGTGCCGAAGATTTAGTCCGCAAATTAAAAGAAAACAACCCTTTATTAATTACTGATTTGACAAGAAAATAAATCTGAAACCGTTTTTTTTCTTTACCTAAAAAACACTTTTACACCTACAATTATAATCACCATAATACATCAATAATGGAAAAAACGCCAATATTCTTTGCAGACGGAGAAAGTCAAAAAATGATCGAAGCCTTTAAAAAAGCACAGGAAACCTTTAAATATTTCTGGAGAGAAATCTCCTGGGAATATCGTCGAATTGTTCCGGCACTAGATTTTGCCTGCGTAAAACTGGCATTTATCCAGGAGGTTAATGGCGAAAACATAGTCGAACACATGTGGATCAACGATATAGATTTTGATGGCGAAAACATAAAAGGCACATTAGTAAACGAACCAACCGAACTAACAAATGTGAGCAATGGCGATTATGTAGAAATTCCAAGAAATCAAATTAGCGACTGGTTATTTGCCACTCAGGACAAAACTTACGGAGGTTATACCATACAGGCAATGCGCTCAGAAATGAACGAAGCCGAAAGAGAGGATCACGATAAAGCCTGGGGATTAAATTTTGGCGATTACAACGATATTCTCATTGTCTACGAGCAAAAAGAAAAACCGGAAAACCTTATAGAACACCCTATGAGCAAGAATATGAAGCAAAGCCTTGTCAATTTTGTAAAAAGCAACCCAAATGAACTAACCGCAAAAGATGAATTGGGTTATACTTTTTTACACCGCGAAACAATTGCCGGAAACAGCACATCTGTCGAAGTATTAATCGCATCCGGAGCCGATATTAACGCTAAAACCATACATGATAAAACAGCACTGGATTTTGCGAAACAATTAGAATGGGATCATCTAATTCCGTTATTTTAAAAACCTCATCACAATCCGGTTTACTTTACTAAACCGGATTTTTATTTGGGCGTGTCCCTCCGGGTCGGGCTATTCGCTGCAAGTCCTCGCACTTCCTTCGTCAGGCTGTGGGCTTTTCACTACTATCCCTCACGCAAATCAGGATACAATAAAATTTCTTTTTCATAAGTATTTTATGTCCTGAGATTAATACCTTTTACCAATATCGAATTCATATTATAATTTGTATTTTCGTTTAGTCAAAATAGAAATATAATGGAAATAAGAGAAATCCAAAAAGACGATTATACATCCTTAAGAACCTTATTCTTAAAAGAGAGACAAAACACCTTTTCGTGGCTTGATCCGTCAATTTTTCATCTGGAAGATTTTGACAAGGCAATTCACGGAGAATATGTTTTAGTTGCCATTCTTGATGAAAGTATAGTAGGCTTTATCTCAATCTGGATGCCCAATAACTTTATTCATCATTTATATTTAGACCAAAAACATCAGGATAAAGGTTTAGGAACCCAATTATTAAAAGCAGCAATTAAGAAAACCAATTTCCCTCTTACTTTAAAATGTCTCGAGGATAATACCAAAGCCGTAGCTTTTTACAGAAGAAAAGGATTTATCGAAAAAGAAAGAGGACCATCTGAACACGGAGATTATATATTATTTGAATTATTAGAAAATATACATTAAATAAAACAAAATGGCCAATACCTTCTACTCTTATTTAGCATTTATAACACCTTCATCAAATGCAGCTTTACCGCTTCTAAAAAGCAATTTACAAGCTTTTTACGAAAGACCTGTAATAGACAATAAACCGGAAATTGTACTTGAAGAGGATCAAATCAATCTTATCTTTAATGATGAATATCGCTTATACATTGCTTTTTCTGAAGAAGAATATGTAAATGAAGAAGCACTGGAAATTGCAGCAGAACAAAAACTGGATTGGAATGAAACCTCTTTTGATAAAGCAAAACTAGAAACCTGCTATAAAAGATTTGAAGTTTGGGGCGATGATGATTTTGATATGGAATATTTCAATGACAGTTTGTTTGTAATAGAGCAAATAGAAAAATTCGACGATGTTATCATATTTAATATTCAGTAAAAAATCCCTGTAAAAAACAAAAACCCATAAGTTTAATACTGCTTAAAACAAAACCTAATGAACTTAATAACCCAAAAAGATCTTGAAAAACCTATTGGAGGTTTATTTTTTATGATCATCAATACCGCAGTCTGGACTTTTATTGCCGAATATTATATTGAAAACAGCAACCTAAAAATTATCGGAATCGTTTTAGGATTAATCATTGCCGTTTTTTTATACTTTTATTTTACGTTTACACAAGCGCAAAAGAATCTGGCCGAAAATACAATTGAGAAAACTGCGGAGGAAAAAAGCAAAGAAAAATGGTTTCTGATTATCTTTGGTTTAGAGGGTTTAGGAATACTGCTTGCCAAAAACATTTTGGTGAACATCAATCATAACGAATTGTTTATTCCGTTTTTTGCTTTAGTGGTTGGTTTGCATTTTTTTCCGCTGGCTAAAATATTTAAACGCACTTTTGATTATTATATGGGAACCTGGACGTGTTTGTTTGCCATTCTTGGTATTTATCTAATAACACAAAAAGCTGCAACAGTAAACCTTGCCAATGTCGTGGTAAGCTTAGGATGCGCTTTTGCAACCATTTCTTACGGCATAAGAATGATCTTAGAAGGCAGGAAATTGCTTTTAACCAAAACGAAATAGAAACTTAGAAAAGCAAAACAAACCATTCTAAAGCAACTATTGAACAAAATTTGCATCTATTAATTAAACCCCTGTAATTTTTAAACCCATGAAAAAAATTTTCATAATACTTGCAATAGTTTTATCTATTTCCTGCAATAGCGATGATAATGATCCTTCTTCTAAAAACAACCTGAAAGGACGATGGAACTGGATTGTTTCTTCGGGCGGTTTCACCGGCGCTAAAGTAACTCCTGAAACATCAAAACAAACAAAAGTGCTGGAGTTTTCAGGCTCTTATCTTAAAACATATATCAACGGAAGTTTATCCGGTAAACAGAAATTCCTGGTCAAAACTAAAAAATCAATCTTTGGCGGAGATAAACAAATGATTGTGATCGATAAAGGAAATTCATTAAGCGAGGAATACTATATCGACCGTTCTTTTGAAATAAAAGGCAACAAATTATATTTGAGTGATGAATGTGCAGATTGTTATACTTCAGAATACGAACGCATAAAATAATAGACAACTGATTGAAAACCGTCATAAACAGAGTATAAAAAAGAAAAAACTTACTTTATATTATACTTTTGATTTCTGAAAAACTTCATATCATAATTTAAAAAACTAATATCCGATCATGGAAGAGACAACAATCGAAAAATCAGTTTTTGAAGAAATACCAACAGAAAAAATTTATTCTGAAAAAGCCATTCGGGTAGGAACTTTTTTAGGAGGGCCATTGGTTGCCGGTTATTTTATGGCCGAAAATTTTAAAGTTTTTGGTGATTTTAAAAATGCAAAAAATACCTGGATTGTAGCGATACTTTCGACAATAGTTGTTTTTAGTTTAATCTTCCTGATTCCGGAAAATATTAATATCCCAAATATTATATTTCCTCTTATTTATATGGGAGTTGCGGGTTATCTTGCAAAAAAATATCAGGAGAAAAAAATAAACGACCATACCCAAAACGGCGGCGAAGAGTTTAACTGGTGGCGAATAATAGGCATCTCTGTTCTTGGATGTATAGTAACTCTCGTTGTAATACTTGGAATTTCTTTTATTAACGAAGCTGTAAACGGAAGACTTACAGAATCGACAAAAACTTATGGCGTTATGAATCATGAAATTGCATATCAAAGCAATATTAATGAAAATGAAGTCGATAAAATTGCCAAATCTTTTGAAAAGGAAACCTTTTTTGATGACTCTTATACCAAATATATCTACCTGGAAAAGATCGATAACAATTACGAAATATCTATTTCATGCAATGAATCGATTAAAACTGATTTAACATCCTATCAGGCTTTTATAGCATTAAGAAATAATATGCAAAAGGATTTCCCTGACAATAAACTAATTTTTAAACTGGTAGTTGACGATCTGGACAATGTAGTCAAACGAATAGAATAAATATATAAAATGACAATAGAAGAAATTATCGATACTCAAATGTTAGCTTTTAATAACAGAGATATCAAAAGTATGATGCCTTTATATCCTGAGAATATCAAAATTTATAATTTTCCGGATCATACATTAGCGATTGATGGTAAAGAAGAATGCGAAAAAATGTTCATCACCTTATTCGAAAATTCACCAAATCTTCATGCCGAGATCATAAAAACAATTCATTTTGATACTAAAGTGATTGTTCACGAATACATTTATGGCCGAAATGGAAGCGACGAAAGAACAGAACAAGTCGTTATTTTTGAAGTAATCGATCAAAAAATAAGCCGAATGGATATAATGAGATAGCAGGAAATTGTTCCTTTTGAAAAATAGATTTCTGATCCAGCCCCGATGGCAGCGATATCCTTTTTCTGGTTTCTTTAACCAGGAAAAGATATAGCGGACAGCGGGACAAAAGGTCTTCTGAAAAAGAATTTTCTGCTTCTGAATTAAAATCTAAAATTAGGAAATCTGTCTGATTCAGTCCTTAAAATTGTCTCAAAACAACCCTAACTTATTGATTTTTAAAAGATAACTTTGCTGTATAATTTCTAAATCAAACAAAATGAGTGCAATAGATTTTACCTCAACACTAGTAGTAGACCAATCTCCCCAAGAAATTTTTGATGCCGTAATCAATGTACGGGGTTGGTGGTCTGAAGAAATTGAAGGCGATACCGCTAAACTAAATGATGTTTTTGATTATCATTATGAAGATGTTCATCGTGCTAAAATTAAATTAATTGAAGTGATTCCGAATGAGAAAGTGGTTTGGCTGGTAACCGAAAACTATTTTAAATTTACCCAAGACAAAACCGAATGGACAGGCACGAAACCTACTTTTGAGATTTTGGAAAAAGACGGTAAAACAGCACTTCGTTTTACACATTTTGGTTTGGTTCCGGAATACGAATGTTTTGAGATTTGCAGGGATGCCTGGACAAATTATATTCAGAATAGTTTGCGAAAGCTTATTACGACAGGCACAGGCGAACCAAACGCTACCGGAAAACCACAAACCGAAAACGAAAAAAAATTGTCTGAGGAATAATTCACGAACTTCCCTCCCACCTTTAGACTACGACAATCGTAGATTTGACTACAGCTATCCTACTGATGTTACGCAACTTTGTATTATAAAATTTGAGACAAATGAAAATTACAATCACAGGTTCGTTAGGGAACATCAGCAAGCCACTGACTCAGGAGTTAGTGCAAAAAGGACATCAGGTTACGGTAATTAGCAGCAGCGTCGAAAAACAAGCTGAAATTGAAGCTTTGGGAGCTTCGGCTGCCATAGGTTCTGTTGAAGATGCAGCATTCCTGACCAAAGCTTTTACGGGCGCAGATGCGGTATATTGTATGATTCCGCGTGCGAATTATTTTGATCCTAATCTGGATCTGGATGCTTTTACGCGTAAAATTGGAAATAATTATGCCGAAGCTATCCAGAAATCAGGTGTGAAACGTGTAGTGTTTTTAAGCAGTATTGGCGCGCATTTAGAGCAAAATTCAGGAATTATTCAGCGTTATAATGAGATAGAAACTGTTTTGAGGCAACTTCAGGATGTTTCGATTACGTTTATGCGTCCAACTTCGTTCTTTTATAATTTGCTGGCTTATATTCCGTTAATTAAATCGCAAGGTATCATTGCTGCCAATTATGGTGCTGACGGAATGATCCCGTGGGTTTCGCCAAATGATATTGCCGCTGCTATTGCTGAGGAAATTACAACGTTACCTGACGGAAAAAAAGTTCGTTATGTGGCAAGTGAAGAACTTACGGGCGACGAAACCGCTCGTGTTTTAGGAGAAGCTATTGGAAAACCAGATTTAAAATGGGTTTTAATCAGCGATGAAGAAACTTTAAACGGTTTGGTAAATGTTGGAATGCAGCCTAAAATTGCCGAAGGTCTGGTCGAAATGTACGCCGGACTTTACAATGGCGTGTTGGGCGAAGATTATTACCGTAACCGGCCTGCCGAAATGGGAAAAGTAAAACTGGCAGATTATGCTAAGGAATTTGCTGCAATTTTCAACCAGAAATAAGTACCTTAGACTATGTCAAACAATCAACCACATAAAATTAAAACCATAAGCGAATTTCATGACTTTCGGGATTTGCCAAAACCGGAACATCCGTTAGTGAGCGTTTATAATTTTGAAGATCTTAAACGCCTGAACGAAGAAGAGCCAAAGAGTTTAATGCTGGATTTTTACTCGATTGCATTAAAACGCAGCCCGAATGCTAAGATGCGATACGGTCAGCAGGAATATGATTTTAATGAAGGGGTTTTATTGTTTATTTCGCCGGGACAGGTTTTTTCTATAGAAGGCAACGCAGAGCTGGAACATACAGGATGGGCATTAATTGTTCATCCTGATTTTTTGTGGAATACGCCGCTGGCAAAAAAAATCAAACAATACGAGTATTTTGGCTATTCGGTTCATGAAGCTTTACATCTTTCGGATAAAGAAGAAAAAATGATTATTGGCATCATGAAAAATATTCAGCAGGAATACCAATCCAATATTGACAAATTCAGTCAGGATGTTATTATCGCTCAAATCGAATTGCTGCTTACGTATGCAGAACGTTTTTACAATCGCCAGTTTCTTACCCGAAAAATAAGCAACCATCAGATTCTGGCCCGTTTAGAAAACTTGCTCGAAGAATACTTTAGTACCGGTTCTTTGTCTAAAAGCGGTTTACCAACAGTTCATTATATTGCCGAAACTTTAAATGTTACTCCCAATTATTTAAGCGGATTGCTAAAATCGCTTACAGGTCAGAGTACCCAGCAACATATACATGATAAACTGATCGAAAAAGCCAAAGAAAAGCTTTCGACAACCAATTTATCAATAAGTGAAATTGCCTTTGAATTGGGTTTCGAACATCAGCAATCTTTCAGCAAATTATTTAAAACCAAAACAAATGTCTCGCCTCTGGAATTCAGACAATCTTTTAATTGATAAGGTTTATAATTTTCATAAATTCGTGAAAGTATAATTGACAATAAAAGAATGAAAAAAGTTGGACTCGTAGGCGGAATCAGTTGGGTATCTACTATTGATTACTATAGATTTATAAATGAAGGCGTAAATAAAAAACTGGGCGGATTGCAATTTGCAGAATGCCTGATCTATTCTTTAAACTTTGGTGATATTCAGGGAAAAACCTGGGTGAACTCCTACGAACTTATCCTGAATGCCTGCATGAGTCTGAAGAAAAGTGGCGTCGACGCCATTGTATTGTGCGCCAATACAGCGCATATGTTTGCAGATAAAATCGAAAAAGAAATTGGATTACCGATAATTCACATTGGTACTGAAACTGCAAAAGCTATCACACAGGAAAAAATTACGACAATTGGGCTTATCGGAACTTCGTTTTCGATGGAAATGGATTTTTATAAAGACCGCCTGAAAAGTTTTGGATTAAATGTACTGATTCCTGAAAAACAGGAAACCCGCGATTATATACAGCAAGTTTTAAAACAAGAACTTGGCAGAGGAATTATCAATCCGGAATCCAAACAAAACTATATCAAAATTGCAAACGAACTGATTGAACGCGGCGCCGAAGGCATTATTTTAGGCTGTACTGAAATTCCGCTACTTATAAGTCAGGCAGATTTTGACGTTCCGGTTTTTGATACTACAAAAATTCATTCTGAAGCTATTGTAGAATTTATAGTGAACTAAAATTAAATCTTTAAAGATTTAATTAAAATTTCTTTATTTAATTCATCTGTAAATTTATGTGAACCAAAACTAAAGTTTTAATCAAAATTTCATTTTTTGTAATAAAAAAGCTATATTTTTGACTGCTGTAAAATATAGTTAAAATAATGCGAAACAATTCCATTAAATGGTACAAGATAGCGGCAGTTTTTTATGCTTGCTGTTTATTGTTTACTCCCATAAGTTTATATCATTCTTATAAAATTTATATTGTAGTATCCGAATCTTTAATTTGTTTATTGCTTATACTATTGGGGCTAAACAATATAAATAAAATTAGTGAATTACTTCATAACGGAATTACGCTAATATTTTCCAGAAGGTATTCTCTAATATCTTTTATCACATTTTTAATTTTATATTTTAGCATAAATTATGTCTTAAGCCAACGAATTGATAATGGTATAGAAAGCAACGGAATAATAACAGAAGCTTCTATTAGCGGCCTACATGAACAAATTAGTGTAAGACATATAAGTAAATACAATAGATCTTTTAGTTCATTAAAACCTCAAAAAAAATATACTGCCCTTGTGTCCTTTAGTACAAAAGAGGGCAAGAAATATACTATCATAAAAACAGTCGACAAAGTATTTTATGATGCAAATATGAATACCAAAAAAATAAAAATCAGGTATTTACCGGACAACCCATCTATTTTTAAGATCATATAAATTTCTTTGTAAAACAGGTTTAAAATTCAAATAGAAACGGTGGGAAACATAACAAATAGTTGTTTTTTCAAAATAAGTAACTTCAATGTATTGATAAAAAAAGCATTAAATTCAAATTAAGTTTTTAATATTTTTAAATCAAAAAGAAAAATGTAATTTATGAGCTACTTTGGCGGACTCGGTGCAGGGAAAGGTTGGAACACATTTAATTTTATACTTACACCCAAAGAATTTGAATCAATTTTTAAGGATTTGAAATTTTATTTTGTCATAACAAATACGAGAGTTCCTATAGATTATAGAGCAACTGAGAAATCTTCTGTCTTTATTGGTTATAATGATTTTTTTAATGAAACATTAACTGGAGGAAGAAAATTAGACAGAAAAGAACATTGGTTTTATGAAGATAAAATTAGAATATCTATTACTGATGATATCGACAAAATAGTCTTTGAGAATATTGATAACCAAGAAGTTTCAAAAGAATTTAAACTTGTTAGACCTACGGAACCCGTAATTAATATAAGTCCTTTTTATCTTTTAAAAAAGAAGGAAAGTTTAAGTGTTGCTTATATGAATACAGAAGGAACTATTGGGTTAGAATTAACGTATCCAAAATTTGTAAGTTTTTTAACTGATGGAGATAATTCTATAATTGACGCACATACTTTTAGTGCCTATAATTTATATAATGATTTGGTAAAAAATATCAAATCAATATCCAATAAAGCAAAAGTACAAAGCGATAAAAAACTATATCGTCCGAATTTCTGGATTAGTCCGGAAGCAAAAAAAGTGATCAATGAAAACCGATATCTAAAATCTAATTCACTAATTATCCTTTAATCCTATAAATTTAAGCATTTAGAATAAAATATTAAATGCTTTTTAACCTTCATGAGCACTTATTTCATAACTTAGTTAGCTTTTTAAATTTTAAAATCATGACTAAGAAAGAAATAGCCCAGGACTTTTTAAATCTCGCTGCAAAAGGGCATTCGCATGAAGCATTTCGATTATACGTTGGAGAAAAATTTAAACACCACAATGCTTATTTTAAAGGTGATGCCGATACGTTGATGCTGGCCATGGAAGAGTCAACCAGAACAAATCCAAATAAAATTTTTAAGATTCACCATATCCTCGAAGACGGAAATCTCGTTGCGGTACATTCTCATTTAAAACAAACTCCTGTCGACTTAGGTTTTGCGGTGGTTCATATTCTTAAATTCAAAGCAGATAAAATTGTTGAATTTTGGGATTTGGGACAACCTATTCCGAAAGAACCCATTAACGAAAATGGCATGTTCTGATTTTAATCGCAAAGAACACAATGTTTTTTTATATACGGAGTTTTATAAATTGGAAAAGTTCGCAAAGCGAAATCAATACAAAGCTTTGCGAACTTTGTGTTTTTAAACTTTCTGACTGATAAAAAAACTTAGCGTTCTTTGCAGCTAATTCCCAATCACAGTAGCAACAAAATTTACACCCAAGACTGAAAAACCTGAAACCTGAAACCTGAAACAAAAAAAATGACTTCCAATCTTCGAATTACCTTTATACTATGCTTTATTCTATTATTTTCCAACAGTTTTTCATTCGCTCAGAAAAAAAATAATTACGCCGGTCAGATTGATAGTTTAATTAGTGTCAGCGATCCATTATTTAATGGGGTTGTCCTTATTACCAAAAACGGAAAAAACGTTTACAATAAAGTATATGGATTTACTAATTTTCAAACCCGAAAACATTTAAAAACAGACAGTCAATTTGAAATCATGTCAAATACAAGGCAAATCACTGTTGTTTTGATTTTAAAAGAAGTAGAACAAGGCCGAATTAATTTACTTGCACCTATAAAAAAATATTTACCCCAATTAAACCAAAGCTGGGCAGATTCTGTAACGGTTCATCAACTTTTAAATCATACTCATGGAATATTGGACCTGAAAAAGCCTCTTTTATTCAAACCGGGAACTGATTTTAAATATGGAGATTTAGGGTACAGTTTACTGGGGAAAATAATTGAATCGGTTACTAAAAAAAGCTATCCTGAAATAGCAAATGCCTTTTTTAAAGAGTTAAAGATGAAAAATACGCTTTGCTTTTCTGCAGCTCCGATAAAAAATTTAGTTTCCGGGTATATCAACAACAATAATTCTTTTAAAATGGTATCAAGATCGATGATTACTATAGAAAGTACATCATCTAACGGAATTGTTTCAACTGCCAATGATTTAGCGCTTTGGAATGAAAATCTTCATAAAGGAAAACTGCTGAAACCGGAAAGTTATCAATTAATGTTTAAGTACACCATATCTGCACAAAACAGTCTCTTTGGAACAGAAAAAGTTGGCTACGGATATGGCTTTAGAGTTGTTGATAAAGAACCTATAAAATATGTGGGGCACACAGGTCTGGGTGATGGGTTTTCTTCTGTAAATTTGTATTTTCCTGAAAGCGATGTAAGTTTAATTATTCTGGAAAACCAAATGAATCAAAATCGCGATTTGTTTTATGCTAATGAATTGAAAATTAAAAATATTCTGCTGAAAAGCAATTTGCTCAATAAAAAATAAAATACAATGGCAAAAAATAAAACAACCGAAACCAATGCAAGTATTGTTGATTTTATAAGCACTTTTGTCGAAGATGAAACAAAAAAAAACGATGCATTTGAGCTTATTAAAATAATCCAGGAAATCACCCGTTTTGAACCCAAAATGTGGGGACCAAGTATTATTGGTTTTGGGAGTTACCATTATAAATATGCCAGCGGTCATGAAGGCGATGCGCCACTTGTGGGATTTTCTCCAAGAAAAGCAGCCATTTCGCTTTACATCTATACTTCACCTGAAAACAGAGAAGAAATACTTTCTAAATTAGGAAAACATAAAGCCTCAAAGGGTTGCATTTACATTAAAAAATTAAGCGATATTAATATTGATGTTCTTAAAAACATGATTTCACTTTCTTTAGAATATCTAAAAAAATTACACTCCTCAAATTAGACACAATTATGACCATTACAATACTTATTATCTTATTCGTGATTCTTGTATTCGTTTTTAAACACCCACGCTATGGTAAAAAACCTTCGGGTGAAAGACTGGCTTTAATACAAAAATCACCAAACTATAAAAATGGAAAATTCGAAAACGTTAGTTTTACGCCTGAACTTGCAGAAGGTTACGGTTACTTTAATGTAATCTCTGAATTTTTATTTAAAAAAGTCGACAGAAAGATTCCAACAGATAGTATTCCGACCATAAAAACAAATTTACTGGAACTTTCTATCGATCAGGATGTTTTGGTTTGGTTTGGACATTCTTCTTACTACATTCAGCTTAAAGGAAAACGTTTTTTAATTGATCCTGTTTTTAGCGGCAACGCTTCTCCTGTTTACGGAACTACAAAAGCGTTTAAAGGAACTGATATTTATACGGCTAATGACTTTCCTGAAATTGATTATTTATTAATCACTCACGATCACTATGATCACCTGGATTATAAAACGATTATGGAATTAAAACCTAAAATAAAAAAAATAATCTGTGCCCTTGGCGTAGGTTCGCATTTTGAATTTTGGGGATTTCAAAAAGAACTCATTATCGAAAAAGACTGGCATGAAAAAATAGAACTCGATCAAAATTTAACGCTTTACACTACTCCGTCACGACATTTTTCAGGCAGAAGCACTAAGCGTTGCAACACACTCTGGACTTCTTTTGTTTTAGCAACCCGGGATTTTAAAATGTATTTGGGAGGCGATAGCGGTTATGATACCCATTATGCGGAAATTGGCAATAAATTTGGCCCTTTTGATATTGCACTTATCGATAACGGTCAATACAATCCTGCCTGGAAATACATTCACAATCTACCCGAAGATGTAATTAAAGCAATAAAAGACATACAGGCAAAAAGAGTATTTCCGGTACATTCTTCTAAATTTTCATTAGCACTGCATCCCTGGGACGAACCCTTGAAAAAAGTAACAGAGCTGAATGCCGCTTCACAAAATCCAATTCCGCTAATCACGCCAAAAATTGGGGAATTAGTCGAATTGAGAAATGAAAATCAGGAATTCCAGCAATGGTGGAAAGGAGTTAGATAGATTATTGATTGCAGATTGCAGATTTTAGATTACAAACTGTGACTGAAACACAATTCGAAACACGTATAGTTTGTCACTCTGAGGAACGATGAGTCTCCGTAAGTAACCCGACAATCAAAAGAAAATGTCAATTTTGTCGATCTTGCAACAGCAATTCCTCCTTTCCCGGAATGACAAAATTGAGCACAAACCTGAAACTAAACAAACCTGAAACTAAATAAAACCTTGAAACTAAAAATCACTCTTTTCGCAATTGCCTTTCTGGTAACCTTAAATATCTTCTCTCAAAAAACTTATGTCTTTTTAGGAAGTTATAACCGTGATAAAACGGCAGAATCTATTCAGATTTATCAATTGGATACCACAAAAGGAAAATTAACAAAGGTAACCTCAGCAAAAAATATTATAAATCCATCGTATTTGACTTTATCGCCAAATGGAAAATATTTATATGCCTGCACCGATACTAAAACTCCCAATGCCGGAAGTGTAAGCAGTTTTGAATTTAGCCCTGAAAATAAAACCCTTAGTTTTTTAAACAAACAATCGAGCGGTGGCGAAAACCCCGTTTATGTTTCGGTTCATAAAAGCGGAAAATGGCTTGTAAATGGTAATTATACTGAAGGAAGTGTTTCCATTCATTCTCTATTAGAAAATGGCCAGATTGATTCTATTGTCCAAAATTTTCAATATGCTGATGGAAGTGTTCATAAAGAAAGACAAACAAGATCGCACGTTCATTCGGCTGTATTTTCACCTCAAAACGATTATTTGTTCCTACCCGATTTAGGTGCTGATAAAATTCGCTGTTATCGTTTTGATGAAAGTCAAAAACAACCTTTGGTGGAAACAAAAGTTCCGTTCACCAAAACTGATTTAGAAGCCGGACCAAGGCATTTTACATTTCACCCCAATCAAAAATTCGGGTATTGTATCGAAGAAATGGCAGGCGCAATAAGTGTTTATGACTATCAGGATGGAACTTTAAAACCAATCCAACGTATCAATACACATCCTGATAACATCAAAGATGGTTTTGAAAGTTCAGACATTCATATTTCACCTGACGGAAAATTTTTATACGCCACAAACCGGGGAAAAGAAAACAATATTGCCATTTTTTCTATTGATGAAAATGGCTTTTTGAAAAACATTGGCTATCAATCGACTTTAGGAAAACATCCACGAATCTTTGCTATTGATGAAAGTGGGAAATTTTTGGTTGCTACAAATGTCCTTACGGGAAATGTGGTCGTTTTTAAAAGAAATCCACTAACGGGATTGCTTAAAAAAGTGGGAAAAGAAGTTAAAATGGAAAATGTTTCCTGTGTGCAGATTAAGAACATATAGTCGCCCGCAGATTTGCACGGATTGAACAGGTTTTCGCAGATTTATTTAATTTATGTCTTTTTAACAAACTTTGGATAAAATCATTAAGATCTTATAATCTGTGGCCAAAAAACAGTTTTAAAAAATAAATTCGTGACCCGAGTGATAGCAAGCAGGCGAAGCAAATTCGTGGCAAAAAATTTTCTAATCATTATAATCTGTGGCAATAATAAAATTACAAAAGATGACAAAATCAGAATTCAATTTACAACCTGAACTTTTAGAAGATGACATTACAAAATTAGTTCCGCTACAGGAAAGTGATTTTGATGCCTTATATAAAGTAGCTTCAGATCCTTTAATTTGGGAACAACACCCAATGAAAGACCGATATAAAATAGAAGTTTTCAAACCCTTTTTTGATGCTGCTATCAATTCAAAAAGTGCTTTTTTAATTTTAGACAAAGAGACCAATGAAATTATAGGCAATACCCGTTATTACGATTACAATCCGGAAAAATCAAGTATTGCAATTGGGTTTACTTTTATTGCCAGAAAATATTGGGGTGGTTTATACAATAAGTCCAATAAAAAATTATTGATCGATTATGCCTTTCAACATGTAGATTCAATACTGTTTCATATTGGTGCAGATAATATTCGTTCGCAAAAAGCAGCATCAAAACTGGGAGCTGTAAAAACGGGTGAAATGATTGTTACCAGTAATGGAGTTGAAATTGCTCATTTTGAATATGAGTTGAAGGCTGAAAATTATAAATTATGAATTATGAGTTGAGAGATATCTATTAAATTTTGATAATAGCTTTTCTGGCATCGAAAATCAAGAATTGAAATGTGCCTTTAGGCACTAAAGATTGGTACTTATAAAATTGGTTAGTGTGCCGTAGGTACACAATAGGATGTTTTTGTTGCGTACCTACGGCACGCTAAATCCATTCTAATTCCTATTTTTCTACCAATCTTTAGTGCCTAACGGCACACACAAGATATAGCCTTTTAATCTTTGATTGGCATTACTAACTTCTAATATTTACCCGTTAACTAATAACTCATAATTCATAACTTCTAACATTTAACATCTAACATCTAACAATGAAAAGAATAACAGTTTTCTGCGGATCTAGTTTTGGTACCGAAGAAATTTACAAAGAACAGGCAACTTTGCTGGGAAAAACATTAGCGAAACAAAACATAGAATTGGTTTACGGCGGAGCAAACGTAGGTTTAATGGGCGCTGTAGCCGATGGCGTTTTAAATGCAGGCGGAAAAGCCATTGGCGTTTTACCCAACTTTTTAAGATCGAAAGAAATTGCCCATTTGGGTTTAACCGAATTAATTTTGGTAGAAAGCATGCACGAAAGAAAAACCAAAATGAGCGATTTATGCGACGGTGTAATTGCACTTCCGGGTGGTTTTGGAACTCTTGAAGAACTTTTCGAAATGCTGACCTGGGCACAATTAGGACTTCATAAAAAACCAATCGCGATTCTAAACATCAATGGCTTTTATGATTCTTTGATCGAATTAACAAAAGTGATGGTAGAAAAAGGTTTATTGAAAGACACAAATCAGCAAATGCTTTTGATGAGCGATAATATTGATGATTTATTAGATCAAATGAAGAATTACGTAGCGCCAACTACCGGAAAGTGGATTGATAAGGATAAAGTATAAAATAACTTTAATCCGATGAGATCATTAATCAAATTACAATGATTTTAATCTTTTTTAGATCAAGTTTCCAAAGAGCGGCATTTTATTTATGTAACCTCCTATAATAAAGCTCCAGCGGAGCGACATATTTATAGAAATGTATTATGAAATTCTAAAGTAAAGCTTAAATCAAGAAAGTAATTAGAAAAATTCGTTTTTATCAGCATTTTCGCTTTAGCGAATCAGTAAAATCAGCGTGTAATTTTGACGCGGATAAAACAGATTTACTTCGTAAAAACGCTGATAAAAACGGATTTGATTTGCAATAATTTTAATTTTTAAATGCTTAACTTAATGACATTGCCCGTTGAGGCTTATAATTAATTTCATCGACTTTAAATCATACTCTAATTATTAAACTGCTTTTTATAGTCACTTGGATTCAATCCTGTATATTTTTTAAACAATCGATTCAGGTGGCTTGCATCGCTAAAACCAAATTCATACACAATTTCGTTGATTTGCATATTGGTAAAGTTCAATCTCGTTTCGATTAGCTTTATTTTATATGCAATGGTATATTGTTGAATGCTTTGTCCAGTTTTGGTTTTAAAATACTCACTGATATAAGTGGGAGAAACATGAAATTCAGTAGCCATTTTTGCTGCTTTTAATGCTTCCGGCTTATAAATATTCTGATGTACATAATGGAGCAAATCCAAACTTGATTCTGCATTAAACTGCTTAAGGGCAACTGGCGCGATGAGTGAAATATTTCTGGCAGCAATTGTGATAATAGTATTCAGGATTTGTTTGATAACTTCCCTTTGCTGCGGAAAATTACTGTTTTCTTCCCGAATCAAAGCCTCGATCATCGCCCTTAATAAAGGTTTATCGGTTACCGTTTTTAAAATACAGCCGGGTAAATGATTGTGGTTATGAAAGATAAATTCCAGTTTCTGAATCCAGTCACTGCTTTGTGTTTTAAGATAACTGTCATGAAACCTGATAAAGAAAAACTTCGTTTTTTCGGTCACTTCAAAACTATGGGTATCCTGTGGAAAAATTAAAAACAGTTTATCGGAGGCATATGGTAATCTGTGATCATTAATGATCTGGATGCCTTTTCCTTCCAGAACAAAAACCATTTCAAAAAACGTATTCTTGCGTTCTTTGGTTTCATACTCTGAAACTTCCAAAAACTGAAGTTCAAAAGGATGGTATAAATTTCTAATTTCCATCTTCCAAAAATACAAATTATTCCAATGATTATACAAATCCTAAAAAATAGTTCTTCTCAACTTTGTAGTATAAAATCATACAAAAATGGAAACAACATCTTTTTTATTATTACGCCTTGCCGTTGCCATCAGCATGTTTGGTCACGGATTGGTACGTCTGCCAAAATTAGCAACCTTCAGCAACTGGATGATTGGGAGTTTTGAAAATTCTATGCTGCCTAAGTTCATCGTAACCCCTTTTAGCTATATTTTACCCATAGCCGAATTCGCAATTGGTTTACTTTTAATTCTGGGCTTGTTTACAAAACCTTCTTTAATCGCAGGAGGAATTGTGATGCTGGCATTATTATTTGGAACATCAATGATTGAGAACTGGGAAGCCATTCCTTCACAATTAATTCATGTGGCTTTTTTTGCCTTGCTATTGCATTTTATCGGTTACAACAGTTGGGCTATTGATACTTTAATTAAAAAATAACAATCATGAGTTCAAGAAGAAATTTTATTAAACAAACCGGAATTATCGGAATGGTGGGCATGATGAATCCAATAGAAACATTCTCAGAAGTAGCAAAAACAGAATCATTTTCAGCTTCTCAAAAAACAAAATGGGCGGACGGTTCACGATTAGTAGTTTCAATTTCGATGCAATTTGAAGCTGGCGGACAACCTGATAATGCCGAAAGTCCGTTTCCTCAAAACATACAAAAAGGCTATATCGACCTTCCTGCCGCAACCTGGTATAATTACGGATACAAGGAAGGTATTCCGAGAATGCTGGACAATTGGGATAAACTGGGTGTAAAAGTCACTTCGCATATGGTGGGAACAGCAGTTTTGAAAAATCCTGAACTGGCCAAAGAAATTGTACAACGCGGGCATGAAGCTGCAGCACATGGTATGAACTGGAGCACACAATACACAATGCCTTATGAAGAAGAAAAGAAGTTCATTAAAGATGGTGTTGATGCGATTAAAAATGTAACCGGCTTTACTGCTGTTGGTTATAATGCCAACTGGCTGCGTCGCGGAACCAACACACTCAACATTTTACAAGAATTGGGTTTTAAATATCATATCGACGATATTAGTCGGGATGAACCTTTTATTATTCAGGTAAAAAACAAGGATTTTGCTGTTGTTCCGTATACGCTTCGATGCAATGATATTGTGTTGATTGAAGGAAAAAACTTTTCGGCTGATCAATTTTTACAGCAGGTCAAAATGGAATTCGACCAGTTGTATGCCGAAAGCGAAACACAACGCCGACAAATGTCAATTAGTTTTCACGATCGTATTGGCGGAACTCCACAAATGGTCAAAGCAGCAAACGATCTTATCAAATATATGCAGCAGCACAAAGGTGTAAGCTTTAAACGCAAAGATCAAATTGCCGAAATGGCGCTGCGGGACAAAACTACGATAAGAGAATAATAGATCTATTTTAGATTATAGACTTTAGATTCTACAATCCATGCAGGTAAAAACTTGTGTGGATTTTTTTTATTAAATTAGGGGTTCAAAAAAGTATCAAGTTTAAGCCCGATCTTGTGAAACTAAGCGTTTTTTTTGAGGTTAAAACTTTACTATATAAAAACACAAATCAAACATGAAAGCAGAAAACAACCACTTCGCAAAAGCCGAAATGCTGATCAGGAAACCTGTTTCAGAAGTTTTTCAGGCTTTTACAGATCCGGAAATTACCCGTAAATTTTGGTTTACAAAAGGTTCCGGAAAATTAGAGCAAGACACCACAACCGAGTGGACATGGGAAATGTATGGTTTTTCGTTAACGGTTACAACTCATGTTTTACAGGAAAATAAAAAGATCGTCATCGAATGGGGAAATCCTGATGAAACGACTTTGGTAGAATGGATTTTTAGTCCGTTAAACGAAAATGAAACTTTTGTTAGTATTACAAATTCAGGCTTAAAAGGAGATGCCGATAAAATAATCGATCAGGTGCGTAATTCGACTGAAGGTTTTACGTTAGTATTGGCTGGAGCAAAAGCTTATCTGGAGCATAATATTTTACTGAATTTGGTTTTGGATCGATTTCCGAAAGGACTTGCATAAAAAGTTTCAAGTTTTATTTTGTTCCAAGTTTCAAGTTCACGCAAAACCTGAAACTTGAAGCCTGAAACTAAAAAAACAAAAAAAATGGAAATAAAGAAACCCAAAAATATCAACGAATATATTGGCGCATTCCCAAATGACGTTCAGGAGATTTTAGAAAAAGTCAGAACAACAATTCACAAAGCAGCTCCTGATGCCAAAGAGAAAATCAGTTATTCGATGCCCGCTTTTGAGCAAAACGGAATTGTGGTGTATTTTGCAGCTTTCAAAAATCATATTGGTTTGTATGCTTTGCCAAGCGGTCATGAAGCTTTTAAAGAAGAACTTTCGAAGTATAAATCCGGAAAAGGTTCTGTACAATTTCCGCTCGGTGAACCAATGCCATATGATCTCATTACTAAAATCGTAAAATTCAGGGTCAAAGAAAACCTTGAAAAAGCAAAAAAGAAATAATACTAAATGGATTTAACCCAACATTATCATCAACTGTATACTAAATCTTCCCACGCAATTTTAGCCGGAAATTATAAACCTGATACGCGAATAAATGATGCATCAGATTCGCGTTTCGGCATTACGTTGCTCATTCGCCCAAGCGAAACAATTAAAGCGAATATTCAGTTATTTTTAGAGGAATTAAAGGCGATTGAACCCAGTCAATATTATTATCCGGATTCAGATATTCATATCACCGTAATGTCGATTATTTCTTGTTACGAAGGTTTTAGTTTGGATAAAATAAACATTCAGGAGTATATAGATGTAATTCAACAAAGCCTGGTTGTTTTAGATCAAATAAAAATCGAATTTCGAGGCGTTACAGCTTCGCCTTCTGCAGTAATGGTTCAGGGTTTCCCAACAGATGAATCACTGAATAATTTCAGGGATAAACTTCGTGAGAACTTTAAAAAATCATCTTTAGAACAAAGTATTGATAGCCGATATAGCATTGCAACAGCACATGCTACGGTAATGCGTTTTCAGGAAAAGCTTGAAAACCCGGAACAATTACTACAAGTTGCAGAAAAATTTCGTGATTATGATTTTGGTACATTTGAAGTGAAAAATTTGGAATTAGTTTATAATGATTGGTATCAAAGAGAAGCAAACACAATTCATTTGGCCGATTTTATTATTTGATATTGCGACACGAATATTTTTTTTGCCACGAATTTCAATAATTTAAATATATAAATGTTTAAATAAAATTTGTGCTAATTCGTGAAATTCGTGGCAAAACCTTTATACTAAATTTATTTATTAAACTTCCCAAAGTGCCACAAAACGCCTGACGGATCGTGTAAAAAGCATTCGCTCCCCCAATCAAAATGCACGGTAGGTGTTAATTTTACTCCGTATTTTTCAGTTAAGTTTAAAGCCAATAACTCATTGTAATAATAATCAACATCTTCGACTTCAAGAAAAATCATCGTGTTTTCATTCCAGCTTTTATCATAATAATCCTGAAGATAAAAGGCTAGATCTCCTGTTTTAAAAACAGAAAACTTGGGATCTAAAACGCCTTCTTCAAAACCTAAGTCGCGATAGAAACTTCTTGAAATTTCGAAATCTTTTGCTCCAATAAAGGGACGGATTGATGTGGCTTTGTGATTCATTTTTATTTGTTTTAAAAGTCAATAGCTACTTGTTCAAATCTTTATAATACTACAAAATGGTTTAGCCCTTCTTCAAAATATTCCCCAAACCTCTACCAATTTGTTCAATAGCTTCAAGGCCTTTGGTTAATGGTGTAGCGGTAAAATCTTCATATGCATCCATAGAAGTTCCTTTGCGATCGTCTTGTGCATAAACCAAAATCAGATTATTATCATTGAATGATTTTTCGAATTTCTGAGGCAATTTATCAAAGATCGACTGGTACGAAACAGAACCTTTTCGGGATAAATTAAATACAATCAAATCAGTTGGTTTAATCTCATCTGAAATTGATTCAAAATCATCCCAATCCATAATGCTTTTAAAACCTAACTTGGCATTTAATTTTAAATTATTTGCAATTTGCTGAATCGTCTGATGTGTTTTATACTCGGCATAAATCACAATCGGAATGCTTAATTCCTGTGATAATCGGGAAATTTTCTGCATCAAAAGATGAAATCCAACGCCTCTTTCAGAAAAAGGCGGACAAATAAAAACCAGTCTTTTTTCTTCTATAAAATTCTTTTGAAATCTGCAGATGAATAAACTTTTATCGACATTGTTAATGATTGAATCTACGTTTTCACCAAAAATTTTATCCAGAAAACCTGTTTTTCTTGGCCAGCCCACAATTACAATATCCGACATGATTTCTTTGGAAGTTCTCGCAATCCCGCTTGCAGGATTATGGTCAATTCTGGCGATCGTATTTATTTTTACTTCAGATGCTGAGCCCTGAATTACGAATTTATCAACTGCTTTTCGATACTTCAGAATATTTTTTTCTGCCTGATCATTATTGGGAACAATCGTTAATAAAGTCACCGGATTGGCTGATTTTTTATCTTTTATCAAAAGCGCAAAATCTAATAAAGTGGCTGTAGCCGAAGTTTTTGCTAACGGAATTAAAATGTGTTCATCTAAAATCTGATCGCTGTGTGCATCTTCATGAGAAACTTCTTCTTCGCAAATCGCTATTTTTTTAGCTGCTTTTTCAGTGGCAAAAGACGCTACGATACAGGTAATTAATATTAAGATAATGGTTCCGTTTAAGATATTTTCATCCAGGATTTTCGCTTTAAATCCAACCAGAATTACGGCTAAAGTGGCGGCTGCGTGCGCACTGCTTAACCCGAAGATAAGTTGTCTTTCGGTTTTGGTATATTTAAAAACAATCTGGGTAAAAAAAGCTGCAATCCATTTCCCAAAAATAGCCACAACACTCAGCGTTCCGGCAACAATTAATGCTGTTGGTCCGCTTAATATTACGCTGATATCTACTAACATCCCGACTGAAATCAGGAAAAACGGAATAAATAACGAATTCCCGATAAACTCAATTCGGTTCATCAATGCAGACGAATGCGGAATTAAAGGATTTAATGCCAAACCGGCCACAAACGCACCAATAATAGGCTCGACTCCTGCTACTTCCGCTAAAAATGCCGCAAAGAAAACAACAGATAGCACAAAAATATAATGCGCGTGTTTTTCACTTTCCAGTTTTTTAAAGAACCATTTTGCAATTCTCGGAATCACCAAAAACATAATAGCAGAGAAAATCGCCAATGAAACTGTTAGTTTTATCCAGAAAGCCTGATTCAGATTTCCCTGACTGCTTCCCATAATAACCGCCAGAATAATCAAAACGGCTGTATCTGTTAATATTGTTCCTCCTACAGTAATCGCAACGGCCTGATTTTTTGCAATACCCAGTTTACTCACTATGGGGTAGGCTACCAAAGTGTGCGTGGCAAACATACTTGCGGTTAAAAAACTCGCATTAAAATCATAATTCAATAAATAAAAACAAACGGGAAACCCGATCGATAACGGAAAAATAAAGGTGAAAAATCCGAATAACAAACTCTTATTTCGGTTCGCTTTAAACTCATTCATATCCAGTTCCAGACCTGCAATAAACATAATGTACAAAAGTCCGATGGTTGAAAATAAATCTACGGCTGAATTTTTTGCCAGAATATTAAGTCCGTGAGGTCCAATGATTACACCCGAAATAATAAGCCCGATAATTCCCGGAATATTTATTTTTTTAAGTAAAATAGGTGACAAGAGAATAATGAAGAGTATTAACGAAAAAATCAATACTGGGTTGCTTAAGGGTAATTCGAATTCTTGTAAAAAATGCTTGAAAAATTCTATCATAATGTAATTTTATCTTCTGTGTGGTATTTTAATTTCGTAAAAAGAGGTAATTAAAATGAAAATCTCAGAAGTTATTTTACCGATTATTTTAAAACTAAAAAAAATCGGGATTCTTTAGTGATTGCTTCATTACAAAAATACCTAAAAAAACTGCGAACTTTTCACGAAAACCGCATATTAAGCAATAAAATTTGATTCGTTGCCAAATTATTAAAATTTAATATTTTTTTTAACAAAACTGCAACATTAACAAACGAAAATAAATGTTCATTGCATTATTCAATTATCTTTGTCTTAATAAATATTGCACAATGGAAGAATGTATCTCTGTTTTTGATATGCTTAAAATTGGCGTTGGTCCCTCAAGTTCGCATACTTTAGGGCCCTGGAGAGCCGCAGAACGTTTTTTAGAAGAGTTAAAAAACGAGTCGATTTTAGACCAGATTAAACGTGTAAAAATCGATTTATACGGGTCACTTTCTTTAACCGGAAAAGGTCATGCCACAGATTTATCTGTAATGTTGGGTTTAAGCGGACAGGATCCTGAATATATCCCGATTGATAATATTGCCGGAATCATTAAAACGATCGAAGACACCAACGAGATTATTCTGGCTAACGAATATAAAATCCCGTTTTACTTTCTTCAGGATATTGTCTTCAATAAAGAGTTTCTTCCCTTCCATGCAAATGGCTTAAAATTTACGGCTTATAAAGAAGATGATTCTGAATATGAGTCTACATTTTATTCTATTGGAGGAGGTTTTGTGGTCAAAGAAGAACGCACCAATGCCAAAATCAAAGAGGTTATAAAATGTGCTTTCCCCTTCCCGATTCAAAATGCGGTGGAACTTTTAAATTATACGGTTTCAGAAAACAAATCCATTTCGGAAATTGTTTATGAAAACGAAAAATCGATGCGTCCGGAAGACGAGATTCACTCTGAATTAATGCGCATCTGGAACACGATGTTAGAATGCATGTACATTGGCTGTCATACCGGAGGAATTCTTCCTGGCGGATTAAACGTTCGCAGAAGGGCTTTCGATATGCACCAAAACTTAATAGGTTTATCAAATTATTCTAACCCGCAAACATGGTTAGAAGAAATCAGAAAAACCGAAGTAAAATTTCGTCAGATCTTAAAATGGGTAAGCTGTTTTGCACTTGCCGTGAACGAAGTGAATGCTTCTTTAGGTCGCGTAGTTACAGCTCCTACAAACGGAAGTGCAGGTGTAATTCCAGCCGTTTTAATGTATTATCTGGTGATCGAAAACCATGATGCAGGCGAGAAAGAAATCAAACAATTTTTGATGGTTGCGGGAGAAATTGGAAGTATCTTCAAAAAAGGTTCCACTATTTCTGCTGCAATGGGCGGTTGTCAGGCCGAAATTGGTGTCTCATCATCAATGGCCGCAGCAGCACTTTGCGAATTAATGGGCGGAACTCCTGCTCAGGTTTTAATGGCTGCTGAAATCGCTATGGAACATCACTTAGGTCTAACCTGTGACCCAATTGGCGGTTTGGTTCAGATTCCGTGTATTGAAAGAAATACTATGGGCGCCATAAAAGCCATAAATGCAGCTGAATTGGCTCTTGAAACCGATTCTAAAAATGCCAAAGTGCCTTTGGACAAAGTCATCAATACGATGTGGCAAACCGCAAAGGATATGAATTCTAAATACAAAGAAACTTCCGAAGGCGGATTGGCAATTGCCGTGAATATGGCTGATTGTTAAAAAATAAGTTTGCCACGAATTGCACGAATTTGCACGAATTTTATATTCGTAACGCATAAATTCAATACTAATTAGTGCAAATTCGTGGCAAAAAAACTCTTCCAAAATATACTTCATGAAAAAATACTTCTTTCTTATTGCAATATTATTTTGCTCGGTTTTATTGCATGCTCAGGAACGTTATTTCCTAAATTCAGATACGCGTTTGTATACGTCAGCGAATACTTCTGCTGATTTTTTGGGTTATTTTAAATATGGTGCCGAAGTTCAATTATTATCCGAAAGCAAAAATGGCTGGTACAAAGTAAAAGCGGATAATTTATCCGAAGGTTATATTCCTGAAAAATATATTGCTACACGATTAAATGCCAAAGATGTTAAAGTAAGAGACAACGAAAACCCTCTTATAGAAGGCGGAGATAATTATTACGGGAGCAATCATCTTTTTGTTTTAGTGGCTGGTTTAAAAGCACGTGCACAACCTGATAAAAACTCAAAAATTAAAGAAATCCTAAATACCGGAGATCCGGTTGCTATAAACTATCTTCCAAAAAATCAGGAAGACTGGGTAAATATTAGCGGCAATTTTAACGATGAATATGCAAAATTTACGTTACGAAAATTCGTTGGCAAAAGACCTGATTTCAATACTTTAATAAAAGACTTTGACAAACTGGATGTTACTAATATCACAGAACGCAAAACTATTGGCGAGAGACTTGTAGAATTAGCGTGGAATAGTGAAACCACAACATTAGCTCCTGCATATCAACGATATTACGAAGTGGTTAAGCAATTAAACGATCCAAAACTTCTGGCGGATACAGAGCTTAATATGGCTGTAGCCAAAGGTGTAGCCAAACATAAACAACCGGAGGAGATTCTTGCTTTCGTTAAAAAATCCGAGTTTATTCTAAAAGGCATTAAAACCAAAGCCTGGTACTTAACTCAAAAAGATCTGGTAAAAACATTCGGAAAACCATCTAAAAAAGCAAATGTAAGTGATGAATGCGGTGTTTATTTAAGTGAACTTTTTTACTATTATCCAGATCTGGAAGCTTCTGTAGATGAACAAAAAAATCAGGCAGAAATCACTAAAGTTTTCATCAACGAAAACAACAAATTGGTTTTAAACCCAAATGCAACCTTAAACAATAGCTTGTCTGAAAAAGCATTTATCGAGAAATACGGTACATATATTGGCGCTTCTATAAAAGCCCCGCATTCTTACTCCATACAAATAGAAGACAGCGAATTTAGAATAGAATTTAAAGATGGAAAGTTATTTACCATCGAAATAATCTTCTATTGCTGATTTCAATCTATAATTATTCAATACTTTTACATCTTCAAAAAAAAAACAAAATGTCAGTAGCAAAAAAAGATTATAAAAGAATCACAACAAAGTCATTAATCGAGATGAAAAGCAACGGAGAAAAAATCTCTATGCTTACGGCTTACGATTTTACAATGGCAAAAATTGTTGATACCGCAGGAGTCGATGTGATTTTAGTGGGTGATTCAGCATCAAATGTTATGGCAGGTCACGAAACGACATTGCCAATTACCTTAGATCAAATGATTTATCACGCTTCATCTGTAGTTCGCGCTGTAGAAAGAGCTTTAGTCGTGGTAGATTTGCCTTTTGGAAGTTACCAGTCTGACCCAAAAGAAGCTTTGCGTTCTGCTATCAGAATCATGAAAGAAAGCGGCGGTCACGCTGTGAAACTTGAAGGAGGAAAAGAAATAAAAGAATCTATCAAAAAAATACTGAACGCCGGAATCCCGGTTATGGGACACTTGGGTTTAACACCGCAATCGATCTATAAATTCGGAACTTACAGCGTTCGTGCCAAAGAAGACCAGGAAGCCGAAAAACTTATCGAAGACGCAAAATTACTTGAAAAAGTTGGTTGTTTTGCTGTTGTTTTAGAAAAAATCCCGGCTGATTTAGCTGAAAAAGTAGCTAAAAGTATTTCGATCCCCGTGATTGGTATTGGTGCCGGAGGTGGCGTTGACGGGCAAGTTCTGGTTATTCACGATATGTTAGGCATGAACAATGAATTCAGTCCACGTTTCTTACGTCGTTACTTAAATTTATACGAAGAAATGACAAAAGCAATTGGTCAATATGCTGCTGATGTTAAGTCGAGTGATTTTCCTAATGCTGGGGAGCAATACTAATTTAGACCTGCTTAGACTTCTTAGATTTTTAGACTAGCTTAGATGCTATTCTTTTAAAATAGTCAATCTAAGAAGTCTAGGCGAATCTGAAAATCTAATTAATCTAAAAATGCATCAATTCAAAGAACTTTTAATTTGGAAAAAAAGCAGGTTATTTTGTTCTAAAATTTATAGTGCAACAGCTACATTTCCGAGTGAAGAAAAATTTGGAATAACAAATCAATTGCGAAGAGCTTCAGTTTCAATTCCTTCAAATATTGCGGAAGGATCTTCAAGAAATTCAAATAAAGATTTTGCCCGATTTTTAGAAATTGCTATTGGTTCTGCATACGAAGTAGAAACACAACTTTTAATTTCATCTGATTTGGGATTTATCAATGAAGAAAGCACAATTGAATTAACAAATATGTTAGAGGAAATTATTAAAATGACATCAAGATTTAGAGCAACTTTATTATAGTTTTTCAAAAAAATCTAATCTAATCCACTCTAAAATCTAAGAAGTCTAAGTCAGTCTAAAAATCTAAGCAAGTCTAAAAATGAAAATTCTATCAGATAAAAACAACCTCCAAATCCTCCACGAAGACAACCATATTATTGTGGTGAACAAACGTGTAGGTGATATTGTGCAAGGTGATAAAACGGGTGATAAACCTTTATCTGATGTTGTAAAAGAATATATAAAAGACAAATACAACAAACCTGGCGACGTTTTTCTGGGCGTAATTCATCGTTTAGATCGTCCTACAACCGGAATTGTTGTTTTTGCCAGGACAAGCAAAGCCTTAACGAGAATGAACGAAATGTTCAGCAATCGCGAAACACAAAAAACCTATTGGGCAGTTGTCAAGAATAAACCTCAGGAAACAACGGCCAAATTGGTTCATTATCTTAAAAGAAACGAAAAAAACAATACTTCAAAAGCACATTTAAAAGAAGTTCCGGAAAGTAAACTGGCCAGTCTGGATTATACCGTTTTTAAAGAACTTCAGAATTATGTGGCTCTCGAAATCAATTTGCATACGGGTCGTCATCATCAGATCCGTGCGCAGTTAGCCGCTATCGGTTCTCCGATAAAAGGAGATTTAAAATATGGTTTTGACCGAAGCAATCCTGACGGAGGAATTCATCTTCATGCCAGAAAACTGGTTTTCGTGCATCCTGTTTCTAAAGAAAATATCACAATCGTAGCGCCAACTCCTGATGAAACAATCTGGAATGCGATTTGATTTTATGATACAATTGTTAATTTTTTAATTTTTATCGATTAACTTGCATGGGCAAAATTCAAGTGAATCATAAAAATGGACTATAAAAACGACATCGGATACAGAAAAGAAACGCTAAAAAAATTGTTGTATAACATTCAGAAAAGCGAAGACTTAATTGTAAAAGCTTTATACGATGATTTTAAAAAGCCAGAATTTGAAGCGGTCTTAACCGAAACCAATTATGTCATTTCGGAATTAAAAGACACCATCAAAAATATCAGTAAATGGGCAAAACGAAAACGTGTTTTTCCCTCACTTCTTAACTTTCCATCTACAGATTATATTTATAAAGAACCTTACGGAAACGTTCTGGTCATTGCACCCTGGAATTATCCTTTTCAATTGGCATTATGTCCTTTGATTTCTGCCGTAGCAGCAGGAAACCGTGTGGTTCTAAAACCATCAGAACTTACACCTAATACCTCAGCGATAATTGCTAAAATCATCGAAAAAACATTCCATGTAAATCATGTCGAGGTCTTTGAAGGCGGTGTCGATGTTTCCAATACATTATTGGCACAACGCTGGGATTACATTTTCTTTACCGGAAGTGTTACTGTTGGTAAAGTCGTAGCCAGAGCAGCAGCTGAAAATTTAACGCCTGTTACACTTGAATTAGGCGGAAAAAATCCTTGTATAGTGGATGAAACAGCCAATCTGAAATTAGCTGCTAAACGAATCGTATGGGGAAAATTTATCAATGCAGGCCAGACTTGTATCGCTCCTGACTATGTTCTCGTTCAAAAAAACATGAAAGTTAATTTTATCTCTTTTTTAATCGAAGAAATTATCAAAGCATATGGCAAAAAAATAGAGAAATCTCCTGATTTTGCCCGTATTATCAATACTAAAAACTGGTTGCGATTAGCCAATATGATCGAAACCGAAAAAGTAATTTTTGGTGCGGAAACAGATGCAAATAAACTATATATATCGCCAACCTTACTTGAAGAACCAGCATTGGATAGTGCAGTAATGAAAGAAGAAATTTTTGGACCTATTTTGCCAATCCTTACTTATGAAACAGAAGCTGATATAGAAAACATAATTAGCCGTTATGAGAAACCTCTTTCATTTTATATTTTTAGCGAAAATAAATCTTTCGCTAAAAAATTAATCAAAACCTATTCTTTTGGTGGGGGCTGCATCAATGATACCGTTGTTCATTTTTCTAATAACAGACTGCCATTTGGCGGTGTCGGCCATAGCGGAATCGGTGCTTATCACGGTCAATTGAGTTTTGATGTTTTTTCACATCATAAAGCGATTGTAAAAAAAGCAAACTGGCTGGATTTGCCCATGAGATATGCACCTTACAAAGATAAATTAGGCCCCATTAAAAGGATATTAGGCTGGATCTGATAGCAAAAAAACATTTTCTTAATGTTCTGTTGATTTTCATATGAATTTGATTAAAAATATTATATTTACGTCTCAATAACATCCTAAAGCACGGAAATATAAAATAATTCTACTTAATCAAAAATGAAATCCATACCTGATAAAATCAAAGACATTAAAAATCATGGTTATACCTTAGATTTTTCAACTGTTTTTAACCTTGCTTTTGAGAATTACAAAAAAATAGCGGTTTACGCCGGATTAATCTTGCTAGTCTTCTCTATTCTTTTTGGTATAATAGCTGCTGTTGTTTTGATACTAATTTTTGGTATAGACAAAGTCGAGAATGTCAAATTCCTTACCATTCAGCCGGAAGTTTTATCACCAACCCAATTAGTTTATTACATTTTTGGGACTGCAATTTTTTCAGCAATTCTTAGTCCGTTTACTGCCGGATTTCTAAAAATGGCAGATTCTGCCAGAAAAGACGAAGAATTTAAAGTGGCAACCGTTTTTACTTACTACAAAACCCATCATTTTTCACAAATTTTTCTTGCAACATTTACTGTCTCCTTATTAAATGTGGTAGCAAGTATATTTTTAGAATTACAACACTTAAAGATTTTAGGACTGGCGGTATCTTTAATGCTATCATTTTTTACATTCTTAGTCGTTCCGCTTATTATATTCGGGAATTTAAAAGCATTCGACGCTATAAAATCAAGTTTCATTATTATTTCAAAGCAACCGGCCATAATCCTCACCTTGCTAATTACTGTCGTTTGTGCGATGCTTATTGGTCTTATGGCATTTTGCATCGGGATAATCTTTACAATTCCATTTACTTACTCAATGACTTACGCTATATATTGTACAATTTTTAATATTGATAAAGAAGATCCAATTGATTCAATTGGGCAATCGGATTCAGAATAAAACAGAAAATTCTAAATAAAAACGGAGCCTCACCTTCTCTCTTTTAGAATTTTCAAAAAACTATTTACGAAACCAAAACATATTCAAATTCTATGGTAGAAAACTATAGTATTTTCAATTCGTTGATTTCAGGAATTACCGTTCTCGGTAATGGCCTAAAATCAATTATTGCAAACTGGTATGTTTTTACTTCAGATATTATTTTTTACAACAATCCTAAACTTATTATTTTAGGATTGTCTTTGTTTGGATTCCTGGGAATCCTCGTTTATCAGTTTTTTAAGATCAAGGCGCGAATTGGTTATTTCATCGAAAAAAAGCTGGAAATCGAAACAGCCAATAGAGAATATCAGCTTTATCTTTTATTTTTTGGTATTGCGATTATTGTTATTGAAATCATCAATGAGATTTTCAAGGTCAGACCCCGCAGTTTGTTGGTTTTAAATGTAACCATAGGATTTTCGGTACTTCTGGTTTATTTAATCACAGATAAAATTCAATTTTTACGTGACAGGGTTCAGCAAATATTCATCACCTTATTTTTAATATTTCTGGTTTATGTAGGCTACAATATTATTTATCTTACCGATGATATTGTACCGGTTATTGCTTTTTTAATCTCATTTTACTTCTCTTACAGTATTTTAAAACCCATAAAAGTCTATTGGACTTTTGCCGGAGTTGTTTTTATCTATCTGATACTAACCGTTATTTTTCATTTAATTCCAATAAAATCATCCATATTACTAATCAATTACTGCATCATTGTTTTTATCATCAATCAGATAAAATATGCTGTTTTATTGAACAACCGGGATAATTTCAGGTTTACAAACGAAATTGTCCACAAAGGAAATTCACTGACAATTGCCACCAATAAAAAAAATGAAGTCCTCTTTTGCAGCGAAACAATAACCTCAATTTTAGGTTATTTACCGGATGAAGTAATGGGTTTAAAATTTTGGAACCTCACAAAAGAAACAAATTTCATAGATGATATAAAAAGTTTAAACGGCGAGGAAAACAAACTCTATATCCGGAAATTAAAAAGCAAAAACGGCGAGTACAAATACATTCAGTGGAAAGACAAAAAATTCTCCGAAAATTTAATTATCAGTATTGGACAGGATGTTACAGAACAAATTATTGTGCGGGACCAGTACAAGAATCTGATTCAGACCGCGACTGATATTATTTTTGAAATTGATACCGAGGGTTATTTCACTTTTGTAAACGACTTTGGATTTTCTATTTTAGGCTATTCCGAAAATGAGATTATCTCCCAACATTATTCTAATTTCATTCATGAAAACTATCAAAGAAACGCGGTTGACTTTTATGAAAATCTGGAACTAAACGAAAACAACTTCCCTACAATTGAAATTCCGATTTTAAAGAAAAACGGCAAAACATTATGGATCTCTCAAAAAATCATAATCCGTAAAAATGATTTAGACCAGACTATTGGTTTCGCAGGAATAGCAAGGGATATTACAGATATCAAAAACATAGAAAACGAGAAAAAAAAGCGTCTTAAAAAGATTGAGGCCTATAACAACTCAACAAAAAAATTATCGACTACAGATTTTAGCAACTATGATAACCTGGATACCGTAATTGATTATATTATCAGAGAAGCAGCAACCGTAACAAAAACGAATCGCGTAAGTTTCTGGAAATATCATAAAGATTTAATTAGCTGCAAAAATCTCTTTAGCATTGATAATCAAAACCTAAACGATAAAAATATTCTGGATAAAGAATCCTATCCTATTTATTTTGAAACTTTAAAAAGCAAGGCCATCATAAATGCACCTGATGTATTTAATAAATTAGAAACATCAGAATTTCAAAAGCTCTACTTTACCAAAAATCAAATCAAATCGATGCTCGATGTTCCGATATTTTTGAGCGGTCAACTGGCTGGTGTTGTTTGTTTTGAAAGTACCTCTGAAAAAAGAGACTGGGATAATGAAGATATCAATTATGCCAGAACCATTTCAGATGTAATCTCGCTTGCAATTTCGTCACAAATGCGTCTGGAAGCTGAGCGGAGATTAGAATTTAAAAGCCAGTTGCTTTCTGCCCTTTCTTTATGTACCGAGAAATTTTTATTGAGTAAAACGACTCATGAAATGTTTCAGGAAACCTATGATTTAATTGGTAAAGCGGCCAAAGTGGATCATATGTATTATTATGAAAGGGACTTTACCTCTGACACTGTTTCCCAGAAATACAAATGGTCCAGAAAAGGAATCGCACATCAAATAACCGAATTACAACATCTTACAGATGATAATGTGAAGGAAATCTACGAGGCGGCACAAAACAAAAAGATCTTAAATACACTTACCCGTAAACTTGATGATACTTTTTTTAAGCAATTATTGATTGCTAACGAAATCAAATCAATTTTGATTTTGCCCTTGTATATCAATGATATTTTTACCGGTTTTATTGGTTTTGATGATTGTACGAATGAAAGAAAATGGTCTGACGAAGAAATTTATATTTTTCAGGTTCTTGCTAATAACATTTCATCTGCATTAGAAAGAAATCGAAATGAAACCAGAATTCTTGAGAGTGAAGAGAAATTCAAATTAATCGCCAATAACATTCCGGGCACCGTTTATTTATCAAAATTTGATGCTTTTTCAACCAAAATATTTCTCAACGATGAGATTCTGAATTTAACCGGGTATTCTAAATCAGAATTTATTGAGAATAATTTATCCTTTTTATCCCTTATTCATCCTGATGATAAAGATGAAGTAATCAACAATCAAATTGATAATTTACAAGGCGGAATGCCTTTGCATAATGTTTACCGAATTCGTCGAAAGACCGGCGAATATATCTGGGTAGAAGAGTTTGGCGACGTTATTAAAAAAGGAGATGAAATTGAATTTGTTGGTGGAATTTATTTTGATATTACAAACAAAAAAGAAACCGAAGATGCGATAAAAGCGAAGCAACTGGCCGAAGCTGCGAACAAATCCAAATCTGATTTTTTAGCCAATATGTCGCATGAGATCAGGACGCCATTAAACGGTATAATTGGTTTTACGCATTTATTGATGAAAACCGAATTAGAAGAAATTCAGGAAAAATACATGACCACAATCAATCAATCGGCACATTCGCTGTTGGAGATTATCAACGACATCCTGGATTTTTCTAAAATTGAAGCCGGAAAACTGGAACTTTTTATTGATTTATACGATATCAAAAAAGTGCTGGGACAGGTTTTTGATTTAATTGTTTACGAATCGAACCAGAAAAACCTAAAATTAGAATTAAATGTAGATCCTGATGTTCCTAAATACATCTGGACAGATATTGTCAGAATCAAGCAAATTTTAATCAATTTACTGTCAAATGCAGTAAAATTTACCAATGAAGGCTCTATTAAACTGAATGTTTCAGTTTTAGAAAAAAATAAAAACAATAATTGCGTCATCCGATTCTCAGTTATTGATACCGGAATCGGGATTCTCGAAAAAAACCAAAAGAAAATTTTTAAAGCTTTTTCACAAGAAGATAGTTCTACGACAAGAAAGTTTGGAGGAACAGGTTTGGGATTAACTATTTCAAATCAGTTGTTAGCTTTAATGGAAAGCCGATTGCAGCTGGAAAGCAAGATTGATATGGGAAGCAATTTTTATTTTGATTTAAATTTAAAAACCAGCAATCAGAGTATCAACGAAAAATACAATAGTGAACTTAAAAAAGTCAATCTTGAATTAAGTTCCAACACCATTGGTGTAAGCCATAAAAACATTACATTTTTAATTGTAGAGGATAACAAAGTAAACATGTTGCTTTTAAAAACCATTATCAAAAATTTATACAGTACCGCCTATATTTACGAATGCGAAAATGGATATGAAGCTGTTAATCAATTTGAAAACATCAATCCGGACCTCGTTTTTATGGATATTCAGATGCCTATTATGAATGGTTATGAAACTACAAAGGCGATCCGAAATACCATTACAGGCAGAGATATCCCGATTATTGCCGTAACGGCCGGGGCAGAAAAAGACGAAAGAAACAAATGTTTATCAGCCGGAATGGATGATTATATTTCAAAACCAATTATAAAAGGAACTGTAGAAGAGGCTTTGGTAAAATGGTTAAAATAGTAAAAACTAAATGGTAACTGTAACTTGTATTTCCCGAAAAATATATAAATTAGTACAAGAAAAAACTTAATAAACTAAAATACACTATAAATATGAAGTGGAGAGGAACAAGAGAAAGCGATAATGTTGAAGACAGAAGAGGTGTTTCTGGCGGAAAAGTAGCTCTTGGAGGCGGAGTTATTGGGATAATTATTCTGTTGTTAAACGTATTTGGAGGTGAGACCGGACAAACTGTAGGCAATGTACTGGAACAAATGCAAGGCGGACAGCAACAAACTGAAACTGCGGCTCCGTTAAGTAAAGAAGATGAAGAAATGGGACATTTTGTAAGAGCTGTCCTGGCTAAAACTGAAGATACCTGGGGCAAAATATTTACAGAACACGGCATGACGTATAAAAACCCGAAATTAGTACTTTTCAGAGGCTCTGTAAACACTGCGTGCGGTGGTGCATCATCTGCATCCGGACCATTTTATTGTCCCGGCGATCAAAAAGTATATATGGATTTAGGCTTCTTTGAGGAATTAAAAACTAAATTTGGGGCTGAGGGTGGTGATTTTGCTATTGCATATGTTATTGCGCACGAAATTGGGCATCACGTACAAACTTTATTAGGAACCTCAGCAAAAATGCATCAGGCACAAGAAGGAAAAAGTGAGACCGAAGCCAATAAACTATCTGTAGCCTTAGAATTACAAGCTGATTTTTATGCCGGAGTATGGGCTCATGATAACCAGCAATATATAGAAGCCGGTGATATCGAAGAAGCTTTAAGTGCTGCTAATGCAGTTGGAGATGATGCCATACAAAGTAAAATGTCCGGGCAGGTTGTTCCGGATTCGTTTACACACGGAACATCAGAACAAAGAATGTACTGGTTTAAAAAAGGCTTTAAAACCGGAGATATTAAACAAGGGGATACTTTTGATGAAATACGATAATTCATAAAACCAAATTATAATAAACCAAATGAGCATGACTTAACCGTCATGCTTTTTTTATGGAAAATTCAAAAAAAATAGATTCCAAATTCCAACTGGGAAATTTGAAACCTATTTTTAGTATGAAAACAAAAAAAGCCCTGAATTTCTTCAAGGCTTTAAACTTCTGGGTGGCTGACCGGGTTCGAACCGGCGACCCGCGGCACCACAAACCGCTACTCTAACCAGCTGAGCTACAACCACCATTTTTGCTTAGCGATTGCAAATATATAACAAAGGTTTACTTCTGCAAAGAAAAAAAGGTTCAAAACCAGAGATATTAAGCAAAAAAATAATTTTGATAAAATAAAACATCTTACAAACCAAACTATAATAACCAATAAACCAAGGGCTTAAACGTTGTGCTTTTTTTGGTTTACAAAAATCTAATACTTTAAAAAATTTCAACATTATGGGATCAAAACAAAAACCTGTAAAGCTATAGTAAGGGTGAATTTAACCGCAAAGTCCGCTGAGATCTTTAAAAGTATGGTTTTATAAAAATACAAAGTTCGCAAAGCTTTGCGTTGATCCAGCTTTGCAAACTTTGTATTTTTGTAAAAACTAAGAGTAAAAAAACTTAGCGCTCTTTGCGGTAATTTTTTTCTCTCTCCACAGGATTTCGGATTGACACAAAAACGTTAAAAAAATAAGGTGCACAAAAAAAGCCTTGAATTTCTTCAAGGCTTTAAATTTCTGGGTGGCTGACCGGGTTCGAACCGGCGACCCTCGGCACCACAAACCAATACTCTAACCAGCTGAGCTACAACCACCATTTTTCTTTGCGGTTGCAAATATACAACAAAGGTTTACTTCTCCAAAGAAAAAAATGAAAAATTTATATCAAAATCACATCAAATCATCTAAGCTATTGACTGCCAAACACCTTTCAACAGTGAAACCTTCCGCAAAATCTTTACCAACTAACCTTCCTAAGTCCTGCGCACGGTAATTTACACTTTCAAAAAAGTTTTTACTCGTAATTGGCGTTACAGGTTCTGTTGAATTTGGATCATAAAACTGAGTTTTATATGCCATAATCGCTTCTACTTTTTTATTTTCGAAACCAGTAATATCTACTACAAAGTCAGGCTGAATGTTTTTCCACTGAATATAATGATAGACTACTCTGGGTCTCCAGGCTTCTTGCTTTTCTCCATCTATAGAAGTTTCAATTTTCATCAATCCAGATAAAAAACAAGCGTCAGAGACTAATTTACTTCCTTTTCCATGATCAATATGGCGATCGTCGATAGCATTGCACAATACTATCTCCGGTTTATATTTCCGAATCATCTTGATGACTTCCAGTTGATGTTTTTCGTCATTGACAAAAAATCCATCACGCAAACCTAAATTTTCGCGAACCAAAACCCCTAAAATCTTCGCGGCATCTTTTGCTTCCTGATCTCTGGTTTCTGCCGTACCACGCGTTCCTAATTCACCGCGTGTCAAATCAACGATTCCTACTTTCTTTCCCAGAGATACTTCTTTTAAAATTGTTCCCGCACAACCCAATTCTACATCATCCGGATGTGCCCCAAAGGCTAATATATCTAATTTCATAATTTTCAATGTCATGTCAAAAATCAATTTCAATTTCAATATAAAAACTAAATTGACCTTTTATTATCTACTCTCTTTATTCTATTCTCTTTATTCTATTCTCTTTACTCTATTCTCTTTACTCTATTTTATCCTCAACACCCTTTTCATTGTCATGGATTTATTCACGCTTTCCTCCCATTCTTTTTCAGGAACACTTTCTTTTGTAATGCCGCAGCCCATATATAAAATGGCTTTATTTTCCTGAATTTGCATGCTGCGTAAATTTACAAATAAATCAGAACTAATATCGTTATTGGCAAAACTGCTGTTTAATTCGCCCAGAAAACCGGTATAAAAAGTTCGGTCATAGTTTTCGTTTTCTATGATAAATGCCTTTGCTTTTTTCTTTGGTAAACCACAAACTGCGGGAGTTGGATGCAGTGTATCGATCACTTCTTCCAGAGTCGAATTAGCATTGAGAACTCCGGAAATATCCGTTTTAATATGCCAGATCGATCCTGCTTTTGCGCTGTAAGGTTCCGTTACATCAACAGAAGAAGCTACTTCACGTAATCTTTTTACAATAAAATCTGTAACATATTGCTGTTCGTCTTTTTCTTTTTGCTGCCAGAAAATTTCAGTTTCCAAATTGGCTTTTTGCGTTCCGGCCAAAGCAGTTGTTTCAAAAACATTTCCGTTGGCTTTTAGTAATTGTTCCGGCGTTGCTCCCATCCAGAAACCAATTTCGGGATGAAAAAAGCAGTACGAAAAAGTCGTTGGATACAATTGAACCAAATGCTGAAAAGTGGCTATAAAATCAAATTCCGTTAAATCAACAATTTCACTTCTGGATAAAACAACCTTCTTAAACTCGTCATTTTTAATCGCAGTAATACCTTTCGAAACTAAATTTTCATATTGGTTTTTAGCGGTTAAATCAAAACTCAAATCTTCAATTTCGATGGTTTCAAAAGTGATTTCGCCTAGTTCTGTTGTGATAACTTCAGATTCATTCTCCGGAATTAAAATCAGTTGTTTTTCATCAAAAGAAGCAAAAACAAAACCTTTTTCTTTATAATTTGAAATTTTAAATAAAGTATCATTTTGCTGTAAAAATCCAAAAATACTGGTTGAATTGGGCTTGGAATACATTACAAAAGGCAAATGCTTTTCGTAATGTTTTTTTATTTTAGAAAAAAAATCATTCATGTTTATTCTGTTTTCTTTTTCTCCAAAACCATATTCGTCAGTTTGCAAAGCGAAATCAGATTTCCGGCTTCATCGGTAATTTTAATTTCCCAAAGGTGAATACTTCTTCCTTTATGGATAATTCTTGCTGTTCCGAAAACCCAGCCTTCACGAATACTTTTTAAGTGATTTGCCGAAATTTCAATTCCGCGTACTTCCTGTTCTTTCGGATTAATAAAGAAAAACGATGCCGCACTTCCTACACTTTCTGCTAAAGCTACTGAAGCTCCTCCGTGTAAAAGCCCCATGGGTTGGTGAACAGCAGGATTAACCGGCATTTTTGCTGTCAAAAAATCTTCGCCGGCATCTATATATTCTATTTTTAGCGTTTCCATCAGCGTGTTTTTAGAAAACTCATTGCAACGCGCTAAAATTTGCTCTTTTGTATAATTCATTAAAATGGAATTTAAAATCGTAAAATTAAAGAAAAGAAGAGATACAAATTCGAAAATGCAATTCTAAATTAAAAATCATCGGCAAACATGTAAGTTTTTTGTTATTTTTACAAAAACAATCAATATTGATCTTTGGCTGAAACATAATGTTTTTTTTGCCACAGATTACACAGATTTTCACAGATTAAAATAGTAAAAATCTTTTTAATCCATTGAATCTGTGGCAAAATAAAAAACCATTCAAATGCGTCAATACTTTATACTCTTCATTCTGGGTTTCTTTATAACTTTCAGCTCTTGTCGAACTGATTTTGATACCGTTGCGAGTTCCGGAGATTTAAAGTTTTCAAAAGATACTGTGTATCTGGATACTGTTTTTAAAAACATTGGTTCCAGCACCTATCAACTGAAAGTATACAACAAAAGTAAAAACGACATCTCGATTCCAACAATCCAACTCAAAAACGGATTAAATTCTAAATACCGAATGACGGTTGACGGAATGAGCGGAAATAATGGAAAAATCTTTAAAGATGTTACACTTTTAGCAAAAGACAGTTTGTACATTTTTATAGAAACCACAGCAGATATTACAGATGCAAATCCAACAGATTTTTTATATACAGATCAAATTCAGTTTGATAGTGGAGCCAATCTTCAGGAAGTTGCTTTGGTAACACTTATTCAGGACGCTATTTTTCTATATCCAAAACAAAATCCTGATGGAACTAAAGAAAAAATAAAGATTGACGGAAAAGATGTTGATGGTTTTTATCTGGATGAAAATGATCCTGCAAACGGAAACGAATTGCTTTTCACCAAACAAAAACCTTATGTGATTTACGGATTTGCAGGTGTTCCCGAGAATAAAACTGTCACTTTTGAAGCCGGAGCACGAATATTTTTCCACGCTAATTCCGGACTTTACGTTGATAATAAAGCATCACTTCAAATTAACGGAGCCGTATCTGCAACGGATAAACTAGAAAACGAAGTTATTTTTGAAGGAGACAGATTAGAATCTCTATATGATGATATTCCGGGACAATGGAATTCGGTTATCCTGGCAAACGGAAGTAAAAATCACGCGATAAATCATCTCACCCTAAAAAATGCTATTACAGGTTTAAATTTTAAAAATCCGGATAATAGTACCACGATCCAAATCAAAAACACGCAGATTTACAACTGTGCCGAATATGGGATATTAGCCCAAAATGCCCATATTAACGGAGAAAATATTGTAATTAATTATACTGGTTTAACAGGTTTATCTTGTGTTTACGGCGGGAATTATGTTTTTACACATTGTACTTTCAACAACAATTGGCAAAGTAGTGCGCAATTTGCCGTTAGCTTAAGCAATAGTTTTGCAGGAGCAACTCCGGAAACAAATCCGCTGACACAGGCAACTTTCAATAACTGTATTATTTATGGTTCAGCGACGAATGAATTTAATTTGAGTAAAAATGCAAATGCTGCTTTTATATATCAATTGAACAATTGTTTATTAAAATTTAGCAGTTCCAGCACAAATCCGGATTATCAGTTCAAAACAGATGCCCTGCATTACAATCAGATCATCTTAAATGAGAATCCGAAGTTTTACAATGTGAATCAAAATAAATTCAACATTGACAATACTTCTTCTGCTTTCGCGAAAGGAAATCCGGCATATATCATTCCACAGGATATTATTGGAACTACAAGAACTTCCCCACCCGATTTAGGCGCTTATCAAAGTGCGGCTTTCCCTAAATAATTTCCCTTTTAAACGATATAAGTAAGATAGTTTAGTTGTGTTATATTTTCTGGCAGGATTAATTCAGGTTATTTCTAAAAATGAACATATATCAATTATAGCGTTTAAAATAGGTTTTATATCAAAAAAAGCGAGTAGTAAGAAAATATATCTTAAATTAAAGATGACTTAACGTAGCGTATTCATAAAAGTAGTATTTTTGACACATTTACAAATTAAAACACTAGTATTCAAAATCTTGACGTTTTAATTTAAAAATTTTAGCAACCAAATCTTAAACTATTTTTTATGAAAAAAAACTACTCTTTACTATTATTACTCTTTGTCTCGGTTGGTTTTGCCCAAATTCCATCCGGTTATTACAGCACTGCTACCGGAACAGGTTATACTTTAAAAACACAATTGTACAATATTATTAAAGGCCATACGGATAATGGTTATGCAGGTTTGTACACTACTTATCAAACTTCTGACGTTGATAATTTTTACGAGAATGACGGAACTGTTTTAGACATGTATTCTGAAAATCCATCAGGTACAGATCCTTACAATTACAGTACGGGAAGCACACAGCGCTGCGGAAATTATTCAGCAGAAGGTGATTGCTACAACAGAGAACACATCATACCACAATCTGTTTTTAACGAACAGTCTCCAATGGTTGCAGACGCTCATTTTATCACTCCAACTGATGGAAAAGTAAACGGAATGCGTTCTAACTATCCGCACGGTACTGTAAGTTCAGCAACTTATACTTCTCAAAACGGAAGCAAATTAGGATCAAGTGCTGTATCCGGATATTCAGGAACTGTTTTTGAACCTGTAAATGCTTTTAAAGGCGATATTGCCCGAATGTATTTTTATTTTGCAACCCGTTACGAAAATACTGTTGCAGGTTATTCTTATGCGATGTTTGACGGTTCCAGCAATAAAGTATTTACAACTGCTTTCTTAAATATGTTATTAGCCTGGAATGCTCAGGATCCGGTAAGCGCGAGAGAAATTGCAAGAAACAATGCCATATATGCCCGTCAGAATAACAGAAATCCATATATCGATCATCCGGAATATGTAAATCAAATCTGGGGTGGTACTGCTCCTTCCGGAGATACTCAGGCACCAACTGCTCCAACGAGTTTGGCTTCTACATCAAAAACAGCAACTTCTATTACCGTTGCCTGGAACGCTTCTACAGATAATGTTGGGGTTACTGGCTATAACGTTTATGCAAATAATGTCTTAAAAAGTACTGTAACTGCTTTAAATTATACCATTACAGGATTAACTGCATCAACAAGTTACAGTATTTATGTAACGGCCAGAGATGCGGCAGGAAATACTTCATCATCCAGCAACACCATTGCCGTTACAACAAATGCAAGTGGCGGAACCGGAGGAACAGCAAGCGAGTTGCTTTTCTCTGAATATGTTGAAGGTTCAGGAAATAACAAAGCTTTAGAAATTACCAATAATACAGGAAGTTCTGTGAGTTTATCTGCTTATACCGTAAAAAAACAAACAAATGGTGCCGGTGCCTGGAGTACAGGTTTAACGCTGAGCGGAACATTGGCCACGGGAAGTAAATTTACGATTGTAAACAGCTCCATGTCCTCAAGCTGCTTTTCTACAAGTGCTGCAAATATTTCTACAACAGCAACCGAGTTGACTTTTAACGGAAATGATGCTGTCGGGTTATTCAAAAACGGCGTTTTAATAGATATCATCGGAACTTTTAATGGAGGTACGGCAAACTTTGCAGCGGACGTTACTTTAAGAAGAAAATCAACAGTTACTGCACCAAGCACTACTTTTAATCTGGCATCTCAATGGGATTCATTTGGTACTGATACTTGTTCAAACTTAGGGGCTAAACCAGGCGGAAATGACGGAACTCTTGAAATACCGGAAGAAACTTTTACGGAAGTAAAAGGACTGTTTTTATATCCAAATCCGTCTGATGGAAATTTCAATATTTACTTTGACAATACTTCATCACCTTATTCTATCGAGATAATTTCAATATTAGGTCAAAAAGTATTTGAGAGATCAAACACTATAGATTCATTATCGACGATACATAATTTGCCAAAAGGCATCTACATTGTTCGTATTAATCAGGATTCTGAAACTTTTAGCAAAAAGATCATAATCAACTAATTAAAAGCAAACAATTATCTAATGAGAAAGCGGCAAATTTGCCGCTTTTTTTTGTTTTACCATATAAGTGATATAAGAAAATTTAAGTTTTTTCTTTTTTTCAAAGACGTAAAGACGTAGGTAAAAAAACTTTGCGCCTTTGCGCCTTTGCGAGATTAAAAATTAAACTTCTAAAATGAACTTACATCACTTATATGGTTTAAAAGAACATCTAACTTTGTTGTTTTCAAATTTGCGCTTGCTATTTATTTACACTAAATTTGCACCTCAATACAACAAACTACACAAAACAATGATCCATTTCTTTGAAAACCAAAGCAAAACTGTTTTTGCCGTACAAACGCAAAACGAAATTTCAGCTCAAGACATTTCAAAATTAAACTGGCTTTTTGCCAACTCCAATAAGATCGAAAAATCCGCACTGACGGATTTTTTTGTTGGTCCTCGTGCCACTATGATTACACCCTGGAGTACAAATGCTGTAGAAATTACTCAAAATATGGGTATTCCGGGCATTATCAGAATTGAAGAATTTCATCCGGCAACGGAAGATTTCACTGATTTTGATCCGATGCTTTCACAAAAATTCAATCAATTAGATCAGGAGATTTTCACGATTAATGTTCAGCCGGAACCAATTTTGGAAATCGATGATATTGCAACTTATAATAAAGTAGAAGGATTAGCCCTAAGCCAGGAAGAAGTAGATTATTTAGACCATCTTGCTGTAAAACTGGGAAGAAAGTTAACCGATTCTGAGATTTTTGCTTTCTCGCAAGCCAACTCAGAACACTGTCGTCACAAAATTTTCAACGGAACTTTTGTAATTGATGGTGAAGAAAAAGAAACGTCTCTTTTCAAATTAATCAAAAAAACATCACAGGAAAATCCTAACGATATCGTGTCTGCTTACAAAGACAACGTTGCTTTTGTAAAAGGACCAAAAGTGCAGCAGTTTGCACCAAAATCAGCTGACAAACCTGATTATTACGAGATAAAAGAATTTGATTCGGTTTTATCTTTAAAAGCAGAAACACACAATTTTCCAACAACAGTTGAACCTTTCAACGGAGCCGCTACAGGTTCAGGAGGAGAAATTCGTGACCGTTTAGCCGGAGGACAAGGTTCTTTGCCATTAGCAGGAACTGCGGTTTACATGACTTCATATTCTCGTTTAAACGACGACAGAAAATGGGAAAATGCTGTTGAAGAAAGAAAATGGCTGTATCAAACACCAATGGATATTTTGATCAAAGCTTCAAACGGAGCTTCTGATTTCGGAAATAAATTCGGGCAACCGTTAATTACAGGTTCGGTTTTAACTTTCGAACATTCAGAAAACGACCGTAAAATTGGTTACGATAAAGTAATCATGCAAGCGGGAGGAATTGGTTACGGAAAATTAGATCAGGCCATTAAAAAGAAACCACAAGAAGGCGATAAAATCGTAATTCTTGGTGGAGAAAATTATAGAATCGGAATGGGTGGAGCTGCGGTTTCCTCTGCAGATACAGGAGCTTTTGGTTCAGGAATTGAATTAAATGCGATCCAGCGTTCAAACCCGGAAATGCAAAAACGTGCTGCCAATGCCATTCGTGGTTTGGTAGAAAGCGATCATAACCCAATTGTTTCAATTCACGATCACGGAGCTGGAGGACATTTAAATTGTCTTTCTGAATTGGTGGAAGAAACGGGTGGATTAATCGATTTGGATAAATTACCGGTTGGAGATCCTACACTTTCTGCAAAAGAAATTATCGGAAACGAATCTCAGGAAAGAATGGGATTGGTTATTGGTCAAAAAGATATTGATATTTTGCAAAGAATCGCTGACAGAGAGCGTTCGCCAATGTATCAGGTTGGGGATGTTACGGGAGATCACCGTTTTACTTTTCAATCAAAATCAAATGGTTCAAAACCGATGGATTATGCTTTAGAAGATTTCTTCGGAAGTTCTCCAAAAACGGTTATGACTGATAAAACGATCGACAGAAAATATGCTGATGTTTCGTATTCTGCAAATGACTTCGAAAGTTACCTAAAAGACGTTTTACGTTTAGAAGCTGTGGCTTCAAAAGACTGGTTAACGAATAAAGTGGACCGTTGTGTTGGTGGAAAAGTAGCCAAACAACAAAATGCAGGACCTTTGCAATTGCCTTTGAATAACGTTGGGGTTATGGCGCTGGATTATTTAGGTAAAGAAGGAATCGCGACTTCTATTGGCCACGCTCCTATCGCTGCTTTGATTGATCCGGTTGCAGGAAGCAGAAATGCTATTGCAGAATCGTTGTCAAACATTATCTGGGCACCAATTAAAGATGGTTTAAAAGGAATTTCATTATCTGCAAACTGGATGTGGGCTTGTAAAAACGAAGGTGAAGACGCTCGTTTATACGCTGCTGTTGAAGGTTGTTCGGATTTTGCTATCGAATTAGGAATCAATATTCCGACAGGAAAAGATTCCCTTTCGATGAAACAAAAATATCCAAACGACGAAGTAATTGCACCGGGAACGGTTATTATTTCGGCTGGAGGAAACTGTACCGATATTAGAAAAGTAGTTGAACCTGTTTTACAGAAAAACGGAGATTCTATCTATTATATCAATTTGTCTCAGGATGATTTCAAATTAGGAGGTTCATCTTTTGCACAAATCAGAAACACGATTGGGAACGAAACTTCTACTATTAAAGACGCTTCTTTCTTCAAAAATGCTTTTAATACCATTCAGGAATTAATCGGTGAAAACCAAATTCTTGCCGGACATGATATCGGAAGCGGTGGTTTGATTACTACTTTATTGGAATTGTGTTTTGCTGATGTAAACCTTGGAGCTAAAATTGATTTCAGCGCTTTCGCAGAAAAAGATCTATTGAAAATTCTTTTCGCTGAAAACATCGGAATTGTTTTCCAGGCAAAATCAGATGCAGCTGTTGAAGCTAAATTAAAAGCCAACAATATCGAATTTTTCAAATTAGGAAAAGCGACAACTACTGAGACTTTAGACCTTGGACTTTGGACTTTAGACATAAAAGCTTACAGAGATATCTGGTTCGAAACTTCTTATTTATTAGATCAGAAACAATCTAAAAACGGAAGAGCTCAGGCACGTTTTGAAAATTATAAAAATCAGGTTTTACAATATACTTTCCCAACTCACTTTACAGGAAAAAAACCGGTAATTGATGCTTCGAAAGCAAAACCTAAGGCCGCTATTATTCGTGAAAAAGGAAGTAATTCTGAGCGTGAAATGGCAAATGCAATGTATTTAGCCGGATTTGACGTAAAAGACGTTCACATGACCGATTTAATTTCTGGTCGTGAAACACTTGAAGACATTCAGTTTATTGGTGCGGTTGGAGGATTTTCTAACTCAGATGTTTTAGGTTCTGCCAAAGGTTGGGCCGGAGCTTTCTTATACAACGAAAAAGCAAAAACGGCTTTGGATAATTTCTTTAAAAGAGAAGATACTTTATCTGTGGGAATCTGTAACGGTTGCCAATTGTTTATGGAATTGGAAGTGATCAATCCGGAACATGAAGTTCACGGAAAAATGCTGCATAACGAAAGCCAGAAACACGAAAGTATCTTTACTTCTGTAAAAGTTCAGGAAAACAATTCGGTTATGTTATCTACTTTGGCGGGAAGCACTCTTGGAGTTTGGGTTTCTCACGGAGAAGGAAAATTCAATTTGCCTTTAGCCGAAGAAAACTACAACATTGTTTCAAAATATGCTTACGAAGGTTATCCTGCAAATCCTAACGGATCTGATTATAACACGGCAATGCTATGTGATAAAACCGGAAGACATTTGGTGATGATGCCTCATATTGAGCGTTCAACTTTCCAATGGAACTGGGCAAATTATCCAAAAGACAGAAACGACGAGGTTTCGCCTTGGCATGAAGCTTTTGTTAACGCCAGAAAATGGATTGAGAAAAACTAAATCAGTATTATTATAAAAAAAAATGCCCCGACGAAGTAATGTCGGGGCATTTTTTTTAACGCTTAAAAGAAGAAACGATACCCGTTACTATACTCGCAGAAGCAAAAGCAACCAGTCCTGAAGCAATTGCTGCCTGTCCGGCAAAAAACTGATCTTCTAAAATTCTTCCCTGAAACAATGTTCCTCCGGCTAATCCTGCAATTGTCCCCAAAACAACAGCACCAATATACCACCATGGTTCCGGATCCGGCGGCGGTGGCGGAATTTTAAATAAACGTCTCCACCAACCCGGATACAATGTTCCGCAAATACCCAGTATTGCATAAAAAAATGTTGCCATAATAATTAGATTAAAAAATAACGCCTACTCGTTTGCTTTTCGGCTTTCGCATTTTAACAGGATAAAATTACTAGTATCATTTATGAAAACTTTAGTGGTATTTCCTGTTTTTAACAGGGGAAAAACCACCTTTTTTAACTCTTAATTCTTTCCTTATTACTATCTAAGAGTAATTTAATGATATCTTAAGCCGCTTTTTATACCCGTATTTATTGGGATAAATATCTTTGTCTCATGAAAAACTGGAAACAAAAAATCTCGCTGGTATATCTTTTATTTTCTATAAGCCAGCTTTCTTTTGGTCAAAAATCTCCATCGGTAACAGGAAATATTTCTGACGGAAAACTTCCTGTAGAATTTGTAGATGTAATTTTAAAAAATACAACTGATTCAACAAAAGTTGCTGCTTATTCAGTAACCGATGCTGCGGGAAATTTTTCTTTAGACAATGTACTTTCGGGCGATTATCAATTGCAATTCAAATTAATTGGATATAAAACGAATACTCAAAAGATAAAATTTACTGGCTCTCCAATTGCTATTGGAACTATAGCATTACAAAGTGATACCAATTTACTAAATGCTGTTGTCGTTAATTCTCAAAAAAAACAAATTCAGAAAACAGACGAAGGTTTTGTATTTAATGCCGTTTCAAATATTTCGCAATCCGGAGGAACAGCCACAGATATGTTAAAAAGCATCCCGACGGTTGCCGTTGATGCTGACGGAGGAATAACATTGAGAGGAAAATCGCCTATGATTTTAATTAACGGGAAAAATTCGGCCATTACCAATATGGACCAGATTGCAGCAAGCAGTATCGAAAGCATTGAGGTTATTAGTAACCCAACGGCTAAATATGATGCGAATGCAGAAAGCGGAATCATCAATATTAAACTTAAGAAAAACAATCAAAACGGTATCAACGGTGCAGTAGTTTTAGGATCGGGATTTGGCGCAAAAGGCAGATTAAATAGTTCTGTGCTTTTAAATCAGAAGACAGAAAAATGGAATTTTGGTCTGGGATATGACAATCGTTTTGCCGGAAGAACTAAAAAAATAAAAGGCGAAAGAATCAATAATTTCATCGACGACGAGCATTTTATCAATCAGGACAGAAACGATCAGCGAACTGAGGGATTACAAAATTTAAAATTCAATGTTGATTTTTCACCAAACGAGCGAAACAGTTTTTCGTTTGAAGCTTTAGGAAATATGGAAAGCCAGGACAATGACGAAACTTTACATACTCAGGTACATACTAGTGCCAATCAGTTTTTCTCTGATAATATCAGGCATTCGTTAGAATTAGAACGTTCAAAAGTTGGAGAACTGGCTTTTAGTTATGACAGAAAATTTGCTGATGACCGAAAAAGCTTAAACGCCAGTATTACTTCTTCTTTTAATAAACACCGCGAAAATACGGATATCGACACTTATAATTATGATCAGTATAATACGCAAATTGGAGATGCTTTTTTACAAAGGACACATAATTATGAACATGAAAACATCTCGAATGCTATTGTAAATTATGCGCTTCCTGTTTCTGAAAAATCTATTATAGAAACAGGTTATAAAGGAACATTTCGTTTTTTTAATTCCGATTTTCAAAGTGCCGATAAAACAAATGATGAATATATCATAAATCCTCTGGCAAGCAATAGTTTCAAATATAACGAGCAAATAAATGCTGTTTACGGAATGCTGAATTCGTTTATGGGAGATAAAGAATCCCCAAAATGGAAATACAATCTGGGATTGCGTGCAGAACAGGTTTCGAACAACGGAAAAACACAAAATAATAGTGATAATTTCTCCAATCATTACCTGAAACTTTTTCCTTCTGCATCTGTACAGATGAATTTGGCATCAGATGAATTTGTAAAAATTGGCTATAGCAAACGTATTAATCGTCCGGATTTAGATGATTTAAATCCGTTTGTGGATATTACAGATGCATTAAATCCACATGGAGGAAACCCGTATTTAAAACCTGAAATTATTCATATTGCTGAAATGAGTTATAATAAGGAATGGTCAAAATATTCGTTTTCTACCAATGCTTTTTACAGAAATGCGACCAATACCATCAGGCAATATGCAGAACTGCAAGACAATGGGGTTATTTTCCTGCAGCCACAAAATATTGGAAGTACTATAACGTATGGCCTGGAAACTATCTTTAGCCTGAAACCTGTTGGCTTTTATGATGCGAATATTAGTATAACGGCTTTTCAGCAGAATATCAACGCTTCTAATTTAGCGCAGGATGTGGTGAATAGTGCCTTTAGCTGGTACGGAAAAATCATTAATAATTTTGTCCCGTGGAAAGGCGGGAAATTACAGATAATAGGAAATTACAATTCGGCATTGGCAACTCCGCAGGGAAAACGAATTCCGATTTACAATGTAGACATGGGTTTTCAGCAAAAAATTGGTAAAGGAAATGCGCGTTTAGGATTGGTAGTTACAGATATGTTTAACACGCTCGAAAGTGGTTTTAAAAACAACACTTTGCTTTTTACCAATAACAGAACTTCAAAATCGGATACCCGTGCTTTGATGGTGACGTTTGCTTATACCTTTAAATCGGATTTTAAAGAAAAACTACTCGAAAATCAGTTTTCAACAGAGTAATAATTAGATGTAAGCAAAAAAACTCATTCTTATAAATGGGATTCATTTTTCTATGAAAATTTGAAGTATATTCGCCAAAAAAATTCTGCCACTGGATTTTTTTTGGCGTTTCCAAAAACACTTAAACCTACATAGAATGAAATCAATACATTTATTGCTAATTACGTTATTTTTTGTTGCTGCACAGTCTCATTCACAAGTTCACGTAGATCAAATTACTTACAATGGCCGTGATCATTTTATCACGACTACCATTGGTTATCCTGTTCCGGGAACTTATGTTCCTACGGGACAAAAAGAACCTGTAACTTTATTAAATCCTGATGGTACCGGTTTTATTCAGGCAGATGATTTAAGCAAAAAAAAGATCAACTGGGGAATTGAATGTACAGATGAAGGAATTCCGGTTTTTAAGGAAGGTTTCAATAGCGCCTCCTACACATTTTGGTACAGAGCAAATGATAGTGAAGCCTGGAATTATTCTCAGTTTTCTATTCATTTCGCTAAGAAAAAAATGTTCTTGATGGGTGAAAGAGTAAAAGAATATGTGGATTATAATGTGCAATAATCTGGCTTAATAATTGGTTAAAAAATAAATTTTTCTCGGTATTTTAAAAAATTACTACAAAAAAGAAAACGTTTTCGTAGAATTTCTATATTACCTATAATTTTTCCCATAAAATTGTATAAAATTAAAAATTATACCTAAATTTTATTTAATTTGCGGTAAAATTCAATATATTAAACATGGTTTCAATCACACGCCTTTTTGATTTTCCCTATTATCAACAAGAAACTTATAACCTTCCGGTTGCCTTAGCAACCAAAAAAAATGGAGTCTGGGAAAAAACATCTAGCCAGGAATATATTGCAAAAGCTAATGCTGTTTCAAGAGCATTATTACGTATGGGCATTCAGAAAGATGATAAAATTGCCTTAATTACTTCGAACAATCGTACCGAATGGAATATCATGGATATCGGTATTCTGCAAACCGGCGCGCAAAACGTTCCTATTTATCCAACCATTGCCGAAGAAGATTACGAATATATATTAAATCACAGCGGTAGTATTTACTGCTTTGTATCTGATGAAGAAGTACTTCAAAAAGTAAATGCTATTAAAGCAAATGTACCAACCTTAAAAGAGGTTTATTCGTTTAACGAAATTGCAGGCGGTAAACACTGGACTGATTTATTGGCACTTGGTGAAGACACCAGTAATCAAAATGATGTTGAAGCGAGAAAAGAAAGCATTCATACAGATGATTTAGCGACCATCATTTATACTTCAGGAACAACAGGAAGACCAAAAGGAGTAATGCTTTCGCACAAAAATATCGTGTCGAATGTATTAGACAGCGCACCAAGAATTCCGTTTGATCCGGGAAAAAGTACGGCCTTAAGCTTCTTGCCTATTTGTCATATTTTTGAAAGAATGATTTTGTACATCTACCAGTATTATGGTGTATCGGTTTATTTTGGAGAATCGATTGATAAAATCAGCGATAATTTAAAAGAAGTCCGCCCAACGGTTATTACAGCTGTACCAAGACTTTTAGAAAAAGTTTACGATAAAATTTATGCAAAAGGAACTGAATTAACAGGCATCAAGAAAAAACTATTTTTCTGGGCTATTGATTTAGGTTTAAAATATGAACCATACGGAGCAAATGGCTTTTGGTATGAATTTCAGTTAAAAATTGCCCGTAAACTTATTTTCAGTAAATGGAAAGAAGGTCTGGGAGGAAATCTGGAATTAATGGTTTCCGGAAGTGCCGCCTTACAGCCACGATTAACAAGAGTTTTTGCTGCTGCCGAAATTCCGGTAATGGAAGGTTACGGTTTATCTGAAACCTCTCCTGTTATTGCCGTAAACGACCAAAGAAACAAAGGCTTCAAAATTGGAACAGTTGGAAAAGTAATTCGTAACGTTGAAGTTAAAATTGCACAAGACGGTGAAATTCTTTGTAAAGGGCCAAATGTAATGTTAGGTTACTTTAAAGATCCTGAAAAAACGGCCGAAGCTTTGCAGGACGGATATTTTCATACAGGTGATATTGGTGAAATTGATGCCGAGGGATTCCTGAAAATTACCGACCGTAAAAAAGAAATGTTCAAGACTTCAGGAGGAAAATATATTGCACCTCAACTTATTGAAAATGCCATGAAACAATCTCGTTTTATTGAGCAGATCATGGTAATTGGTGAAGGCGAAAAAATGCCAGCCGCTTTTATCCAGCCAAATTTTGAGTTTGTAAAAGAATGGGCAAAAATTCATAAAATCACTTTAGGAAGCTCTAACAAAGAAATTGCTGAAAATCCTGAGGTTATTAAACGTATTGATAGTGAAATTGAGGAAATCAACAAAAAATTTGGACACTGGGAACAAATAAAACGTTTCGAGTTAACTCCGGATGTTTGGTCTATCGATGGCGGACAACTGACTCCTACCTTGAAACTGAAACGTAAAATTATTAAAGAAATTTATAAAGATCTTTACGCTAAAATCTACGATCACAATTAGAAATCAAAATAATATAACCAAAAGAAAAAGGCTGCCTTGATTAGGACAGCCTTTTTTAATTGTGCAAACACCAGTTTAAAATTTTGGCAATATTCTTTGCATCATCGATTCCGCGGTGATGCGTTCCTTCTAACGGAATATTTAACAGATGCAGCGCACCATTCATTCCGGTTGGTTTTTGCAGACCTAATTTCTCCGCAACAAGTGTTTTTACATTTATATGCTGATCACCCATTGGATAAGGAACCCCGAACAACCTGCATTGCTTTTTAAGCATATTAAGATCGTACTGACCGTAACTTGCCCAGGTATATAAATCAGGCTGGTATTCATCAACCAGTTTTTCAATGGCTTCTTCAAAGAGTACTCCGTTTTTATCGAGTAAATCAGGAGTAATAGTCGTTAGTTCTGTACAAAACGGACTCACCCCTGAACGCTGGGGCCTTATTAATATCCCCTGATTCTTTGTAATTTCACCGGTTTGTGAATCTAAAACGGCTAAGCCAATTTCAATAATTTCATTCTCCTGACCTTCAGGAACTGTGCTCTGCCAACATGTGGCTTCTAAGTCGATAATAATAATCTTATCTGTAGTTTTCATTTTTGTTTGTTTTTATTTTAATAATTTAATTTTCTCTTTTAAAGAGATTTCACTTCATGAAGATATCCTTCAATTGACTAATAACGTTCTAACCACTCGAAATCGTAACTGATTTTCCCGGATACAGCTGCCCTATTTTTTTAGAAAACAGAGTAGTGAAATTTGAAAAAAGATTTGCTTGTTTAGGATATTCGCCTGACTTTTCATTTTCTGTAAAACGCTCTGTTTTACTAATTCTTTTCTCTATTTCAACAACCGCTTCAGCTTTACAGCTATTATCAGTCTGTTTTGCCTCCTCAACTCTACAGCTTGCATTAAACTTTTTAAAAGGACGCGGTTGAAAATCAACCATAATTGCTGCCAGATTTATGGCATCAATATTCGATGGATCTGTTTCGCCCTTAAAGAAGGTTTCAATAGGTCTGAACTTATCTCTTTGCTCCTTAAACTTATTCTTTTTGGTATGATCAAAATCTAAAGAAAATAAATTTCTAAAAACATTTAAGTCATCCTTAGTTGGGTTATCCTCGAAAATAAGCCAGCAAAAGTCACGAAGCTTGCCACGTGAAGGACTGTACAAATAATCAAAGTATTGTCCTTCTTTTTCTATCTCATATTTTGCTCTAATCGCATTTTTATATTTTTCTAATGTATTGTTATTCATAATATTCTATTTTTTTTAAAGGAATTCCGGGTAATCTCAGGGAAACAAGGGAATTCTGTAGATTCCTTATCTCCAGGCTTTAAAAGCACCTTTACTTTGCCAGAGAAAAATCATCAAAATGATATACATGATCCCTGAACTTACCTTTTTATTCCATCGTTTAATAAGCTTCGAATTCATCTCTTCTACCAGATCAAACAAACGCTCACTAAACCTGTTTATATTGGTATGACCAGAATGATGATCATACGTAAATTTCTTTTTACTCATTCTTAAATCTTATTTTTAAACTAATTCTACACTGTTAATTCCAAAATCAGATTTCCTTAACCTACAGGCATGGGCTGTACCATCAAATCTTCTTGTCGCAATTACATCTTCGCCGAAAACCCATTGGTTTCCATCATTAATCTTATTTACTACCCCTGACAAATTGCCCGGGTATTTAACAAATAGTGTACGTCTCTTTTTCATATCTGTTCTTTTTAAATTAAACCTTTGATTTGCGTCCTTGCAACTTTGAACCCTTGCTCCTCTCAATCTTTTGAACCCTTTTTGGCATAAAAAAAGCACCCGATTAAAGGTGCTTCATGAGATTCAATACGATATATTTATCCTATTGCCTATATTCATGCACCTGCATAGTCAAACATCCCGAACCGAATGCTGAGGCTTGTAATTCTACGCTATATGAGTTAAATTTGAAATCCATTTTAATTTTATTTGTTGTATTATATATTGAAATCATTGTTATTTAAAATCATTTATTATTTGAAATTCTCATCAGAATTTGTTCTGCAAATATAAATGTTAAAATATCAATTATCCAAATTCTTTTTAAGATTAATTTACTGACAATCAACCATTTAAACCTTGATTAAAGTCATAGAAATGCCTGTCCGCATACTTGTGCAGATTTCCATTTGTATCAAATGACTGTCTTTCATCAGATTACTTTCCAGACTATATTTCATTATTTAGTTTTATCATGTAACATTTGGTCAATAATTTTTTTGGTTCTTTTTTAGTTAAAAGTTCTTTTTTATCATTTTCTATCATAATGCGTAATCTAAATTGTCATATTAAACGATTTTTTTATCCTCCTTTCGACTTCGTTCAGTAGGAAAAGGCACAAAAAAAGCGCCCGGATAAGGACGCTTTTATATATTCATATTGAGTTGGTAACACCATTTATACTTCAATTTAAAATACATATAACGTCCTGAGCATCCAGCCGGAACAAATCCCGCTAAACGATCACTAAATTCTATTGCCGACAGGCTGATATATATATTTTTTATTTCCATTGCAATGACAAATGTAATAGTTTTTATGAATATAATTTAACATTTGTATGTAATTAATTCTGAAATATTTATCATACCGCTAACATTTTTAACCAAAATTTTCACTTAAAACCTCTGCTATACTTTAAATTATTTTATATTTTTGAGAATATACGCACAACTTTATTTTTATCAATTCAGTTTTTAAAAAAGCATGAAAAAATACCTAAAATACATAGACGGAAATTCCGATAAGTTTTGGCAGATTGAAGTTACAGGATTAGAATATACTGTGACTTATGGCAAAAACGGAACTTCGGGAACTTCTCAAATCAAAAAATTTCCTACAGACGAAGAATGTCTGAAATCAGCAGAAAAAATACTGGCAGAAAAAGTAAAAAAAGGATATTCGGAAACTGGTGATGTTGCCGTAGCTTCAAAACCAAAAACAGCCAAAAGCACTAGTTCTGATGCTGTTTTAGAAGAATACGAAGCTATAGTAAAGGCTAAAAATATAGATTTATTATTGCCTTTTTTAAAAGAAAAATCGAAAGGAAATATTGAAGCCCTAAAAAAACTGATCAAGAAAAGTAAACGTTATTTTATGACCTATACTGATCTTACCAAAGATCCGGGTTATGTAAAAAAAGACAAACACGATTATGGCTGGGGAACCCGCGGCGATAAAAAGCAAAGTGATATAATAACACTAAGTGCTATTGCATTATTTGATAAAACCGAGATTAATTCCTGGGATGAAGCATTGACTTTATTAAACGAAACAGACGAAAAAAAGCAGGTTCTGGAGGTTTTATTGTGGGCTAAACCCAACTGGCTCGATACTTTTATTTTAGATAAAGTAAAAAGACAAGACTGGGTAGGTTTTAATTACCATACCCTGCGCAAACTAGAAGAACACGATTTATTAACCTATAATCCCGAACTATACGCTTTGACATTGGCCGCAACAAATGAGTGGCGTGCTAAAATAAAGACCAGAAGATTCATTAATAATGCATTAAGCGACAAACTAACATATCAAAGGGATATTCCGGAATTGTTCAATTACGAAACGATTCTGCACAACAGTTTCTTTAGGGAGAATGATAAACAAAAACACGACGAGTTCCAGACCTGGGCCATTATTTACAAGTCTTTATTAGAGGAGAAAAAGATGGATCGTGCCTTTTTTATCGAAAATGCCATCCTGATTCAAACCAAAGAATGGAACAATAACCTGAAATCTTTCTTTAGAAAAAGAATAGAAGAATTTAATGTTACTGCCGATGAATTTATTCTTTATCAGGAAAATATATTCTCTTTTCTACACCATCCGTATCCGCCCATAACGAGTTACGGAATTGAATTAGTGAAGAAAATTTACGACCATCCAAAATTCAAAACTAAAGCTTTTTTAGAATGGTTAGAACCTTTGATGATGCGCAGCGATTGCAAAGCGGCAATTAAAAATGTACTGCCAATTTTGGAGAAAATAACAAAATCGAACCCGAAACTAAGCGCCACAATTGCATCCATTATTGCAGATGTTTATGTGATTGCAGATCTGGCTTTGCAGGAACGTACTACCAAAATTATTACCAAAATTGCCAACGTAAAAGATAAAACTCTTAAAGAGAAATTATCATCTTATGTAACGCTGATGCAGGGAAATATCAAATCAGGATTAACCCAGTTTTTAGACGAAGATGCTCTGGTTGTTGATGATACTGCTCTTGAAGAATATACATTCGAACCTCAACAAGAATTATTGCTTACAGAAGAAGTTCAGTTGCCAAAGGATTGGAACGATGTTGTTTTTCAGTTTGGAAATTTCATCAATTCAGAAGAAACGGTAGATTCAGAAATTCTATTGAATATTTATATTTCCCAACGGGATTTGTTTCCCGCAGATTATAGCGCGCAATTGCAGCCTTATGAAAAACAATTGCAAAAGCATTATTTTGAAGCCACTCACAAAAATTTCGTGAAGGCATTTTTACAATCTAAAATCGCCAACATCGATAACAAATTCAATAGCAAAGTCAATCATTATTCAAAGATTAATACCACTTTGTTGATGCAGCCTTTACTAGAGAAAGTGCAGCAAAAAATAGATTCCAATGCTACTTTGCCCCTGCTCTCTTTCCCGAGCCATAAACCGTATTGGGTTGCTCCAAAGGTTTTGCTGGAAAGAATTATTGCGTACCAAAATACCAATGAAGAAATTGATGCTGCCGATTTGGCTATTGCAATCGCGCGTATGCCGAGAGAAAATGTCGAAGAAGCGATTCCGTTATTGGATAAGATTGAAGGCGAACTCAAACCGTTATTATCGTTTTGTCTGGGCGTAAACGAAAAAGTAGCATTAGATTCGACTTCGTTGTTTTCGAAACTGTTGGCCACAATGGGAAAAACGACCAAAGAAACCGGAAACCTATCGCTTTGGGCAGTTGCAGCAAGAACTTTTTATCCAAACGATACTTTCCCTGAATTTGAGAATACGTATTTAAAAGACATTCCGTTTGTTATGTCTCCTTTTAAACCTCAGCTTCAGTTTAAAGAAAAATGGAATGAATGGACGAACTACCAAACCAAAGAAAAAGAACGAACGCCATCCTGGTACGAACTAAGATTCGACTTGCCTAATTATTCTAAAATTCCAAACTATTTGCTGTATAGCCTTGATGTCTATCAGCGACCAAACAGTTGGGATTATTTACTTAATTATGCCGGAAATACCTATTTCTGGCACAGTCTTACGCCGCAAAACTCAGATGCACTGGCATTGACTTTATTGCAAAATTGCGGAACTGCCGATGGAGCAAAACCGGAATTAAAAGGTTTTCTGGACGTGATCAACCGACCTGAATTTCGATTCTCAGACATCAGCCTGTTTTTGTATGCCTGCTGTTTCTTTCAGGAAAAGAAAGATTTAAGATTACTGGCATCAGAAGTATTAATTCATTTAATCGAAAAGCAGGCTATCGATGTCGAAAAATTAGCCGAAAAAATCGCCATGCTTTCCTCTGAAAAATATGGCGTGTTTTTAAGAATGGCCGACGGATTGATTGCCATAAAAGATGTTTCGGCACTGCATAACAATGCTTTATTGCAATTGCTAAACGCTTTCTTTGCAAATCTCGATTTAAAAGAAAAATTGCCAACGAGCTTTAAGAAAATAGTAGAAAACTATCTTGATATTTTAACCAAAACCAATCAGAAACCTTCGCCAAAAGCAATTGTTTTCTTTGAGCAATGGAAAGATAACGCCTCGCTTAAAGCATTGATTAAGCAAATTTTAAAATAAAGAAAAATGACAGATCTCGAATACAATTATAAAAGAATTTCGACCTACAGCAAATCGAAAGGCATCAATAATCTGGTTTTGGCACATCAGACCGAAATTGAAGAAGTCAATAATATTCCGTGTTTTTTCTGGGGGAGCCTGACCGATCCTTATGTTACGGCAAAATGCTGGAGCACGATTGCCAAAGTGGTGCGCTCCAGTTTTGGGCCTATTCCGCCAAGTTTGCGCGATCCTATTGTTTCGGCAGGATCTGAGCGATTGCGTTTTGAAGGCTTTTCGTCCTGCAATGGCGTTTATGTGCGACTCGACATGAAACCCGAAGCGATTGACGGAGAATTTATTGCCAACGGAACAACGAATGTCGATTTTAATGATCCGATGCTGAATGCTCTGAATGCGATTCAGAAAAACGAAAAAGTAACCCTTGCCGTTGGTCAGCAGGATGTTCAGGTAATTACCAGCAAAGCAAAAGTGACGGAGAAAAAAGTGACTTTACCAATGCGCTGGATAAAAGGTTTAACGAGTGTACAGTTGTATCTCGCGGATATGGATGTGAAGTTTGAACTGAATAAAATTCAGACCATTCAGTTGTTTCAGAGTTTGCCAAAAGGGGCTGTAAAAGGTGATTTCTTCATTACCAAAAGAGCCGGGAAATTTATGTTTTCGACTTTGGCAACAGCCGACAGCGTCAGAATTGGCGGTGTACAGCGTTTGCGTTTGTTAGAAGGAATTTTGGCAATCGTAGATAAAATCTATATCTATGAATCGTCGGACAAACAGACTTGTGCGATTGTGGCCGAATTTGGAAAAATGCAGCTCTTAATGGCTTTTTCCCCGGATTCGTACCGTGGCTTTTCAGGCGAAGGAAATGTACTCGAAACCATGACCGAAAATTTACCTATAGAATGGGTTTACGGTTTGAACAGTTTATTAAAATCGAATGAAACGTTTGATCCTACAATGCTTTCTATCGAAAATGATATTGATTTTGGCACGATGGACAATCTGACCTCCAATTTATCCTCTATGGGATTATTGGGCTATGATTTAAGCGAAAAAGCGCATTTCTACCGCCGTCTTCCTTTTAAAACCGAACGTATTTTATCGCTCAACCCAAGACTTAAAAATGCCAAAAAACTAATCGATAATGAAGATATCGAAATCGTCGAGCGAAGAGCCGATTATATCGAAGCCAAAGTAAAAGGTTCGGGCGTTGTACACAAAGTAATTATCGACTCTAATTCGCAAAGATGTACTTGCGACTGGTTTACGGCTTATCAGGGCAAACGAGGGATTTGCAAGCATATTTTGGGAGTGAAGATGATGATTTCCTGATATTTGCTTTTTAATTTTAGATCGCCCTAAGTGTTGGGGCAATTTGGGACGCGGATTTTACGGATTCGCTTCGCGAAAACGCGGATTTATACGGATTTTTTTTAATTATTGCTTTTAGTTATGTCGCTGCGAAGTGAGTAGACTTTACAGAGCGGTTTTAGAACGCAGATTTTACGGATTCGCTTTTGCGAAAACACGGATTTGTACGGATTTTTTAAAATTATTACTTTTATATATGCTGTCGCTGCTGAGTCAGGGGACTTCGCAGAGCGGGATTATTAACGATATCAATTTATAAAATATGACCACAATCAAAAGTAAAATTCAGGAATACAATACCACAGCAAATGAATTATTTGACGGTGCAGATTATGCCTTACTGGCTACTATTGAACCGGCAACTGATGCCGATTTACAGCAGCTCAAACATCTTATAAATGTTGAATTGCCCAATGAATTGATACAGTTTTACAAAACCTTTGGCGGATTAGAAAATATAGGCAATTCTGAAAGTTATTGCTTCTCTATCAGTGAACCTGAAAAGCTGATTAAGATAAATGACTATCAGGGTTCTCCCAAAATAGCATTAGGTTTAATTGAAATGATACAATACAGCTGGTCTTTTGACCGATGGGAATTTGATGAAGGAGAAAATTTTACAAAGGAAGAAATAAACCAACTAAACGCTAATTATAAATGTATTGGATGGTACAGAGACGACACGATCTCAGAAACTGCTTATTATATCTTTTTTGACCAACACGGAAATTTTGGAGAATTGTATTATGATCAGGACACTTTTTATAAAACATTCGAAGCACTAAAAAAACTTCTCGCAAATGACTTTGAAAAAACAACACTGGAAAGTATATTGATCAAGGCATTAGAGCAAACCAAAAACACCATGATTGAATGGAATGAGTAATTGATTTTGAACCTACGCAATTATTCAAATTGCAATAAATAAAATGTTATATAAAAAAATCGCCCTGATATCAGGGCGATTTATATTTGGCGTGTAAATCTTATTTTTAGTTTATTTTGGCTACACTAATTTTTTCCAGTGTCACTTTAGCATCTCCACTTCCCGTTTTTTTGATAATAATTTCGAAATCCTTATCTGAATTTACTAAATCATCAGAGATGTAATAGGAGAAATTAAGTTTTATTCCGTCTTCAGATGTTTCATGGGTTCCTTCCATTCCGTGATCGTGAGCCACTCCAAAGAAAGTCATTGCCCCAACATACTGATCTGCTTTTCCGGGATAACGAAGATAAACGGTATAAAAATCTTTTGGTTCTTTGTAAACTACTACGTCTAAATTTAATACGATTTTAGAATTGGCTTCGCTTTTAAAAACTTTATTCGTGCTTTTTGCGAACGTACTCGTTACTTTATGGGCAAAAGGAATGACGCCAAGAGTTTTACCTACTTTTTGTTCCCAAATCACTTTTTCTTTTGAATCCTGAAATGAAATCTTATTTTTTGCCGTCGATTCATTAGAAGCTAAAACCGGAGTTTTAGAACCGTAAAGCAAATTATCATATTTATAATCTAAATTGAATACGATATTATAAACTTCTTCCATTGTATAGGTAATATGGTCGCCATTAGGATATATAAACTCGTAAGTCCACGGATTGGCTTTTAGTTCTTCTAAAGTAGGTCGCTGCCCATAAGCCGAAACATCCCAGGATTCCCAGATACGGTCGATCATACTGTGATGCAGCCAGAAAACAGGATCAAATCCTGCCGAAGGAACATTGGCCATTAAACCTGAAAAATCTTTCTTCTGATAAATTTCATTATAATAGCTTTCAGCCGGTTGCGCGTACTCACCGCCTATAAGATCATGCATAAAACCATGAGGTGCGATTTCCAGATTTTTGCTAAATCCTGCCGATCCTGCAAATGACGGATTGGTTTGTAATTCTTTAAGCGCTGCCTGAATGTCTTTGACACGATCGCCAGGAATTGGTTTTCCGTCGTTAAGAACCGTATATCGGGCTTCTGCATACAAAGAACCGGATTTGTCTCTGGCTTCTTTTGCCATAATATTATCCGCTACTTCTGTGCTTCCATAATTCCAGTACGGAATTGCAAAATCGTCTTTTCCGGATAATTCCCTAACAATTTTTTCCAGATACCAGATGTACATTCTGTGCCATAACAAAAAATTTAAAGAAGCACTGTCTGAGTTCCTTTTATGCGTACAATCGGCCCAGGCCCATAATTTATCTTTAATGGTTTCATAATCTGGGCAAAGCTCGTTTTTTCCGTTAATTTCAAGCGGAATATTGTGTATTGCGCCCTGATAATACCAGCTAAGGCCTTTTTCGCAGCCCATTTCGCGCATTTTTTTAAAAGCAACATTCATTGCTTCCAGATCTGCCTGTCCCTGAGGCGTATTAACATTCCAGCGCGTATATTTCGCATTGGCTCTACCCTGACCGGAGGACAAACCAGTTGTCAGGATAGTAAGGAATAAAATGGTAATTTTTTTCATTTTGTTTGTTTTTGGGTGAATATTAAATAGTGGATAGGTATTAAAGTACATCTACTTCAAAGGTTAAAATCTTAGCATAATCCGGATTTGCCTTATCGTAAATCTTAAACTTTACAATGCCGTTGCCTGTTTTGTTTGACGGGATTACATGAATGGCAATAAATCCCTGCTGATCTGCATTGAGTTTATTAAAGGCAGAACCTTTTGGAATCCCAATCTGGCAGGCACCGTGCTGGCACATTGAACAGTCCCACTCTTTGGGAAATGTATTTGATACCGTTTCCCAAACCAGGTAAATGGGTTTGTTCGAAATATTTTCGACCTTTATTTTCGAAATATCCAGTCGTTTATTTTTCGGCAGGCTTTCTTTGTTGGTTGCATTGCCTACCACCGAAAAAGTGGGTTTACTTTGCGCAAACGAAACCGAAAAAGAAAAAAGAATAAGGAGATAAAGTACTATTGTTTTCATGGTTATGGGTTTAAGTATGAATAAAAAACGGGAATTGCAGCTTTGTAACTTATCTTGTTAGAAACGGGATCTGTAAATTGATAACTGATGAGTTCCTTGTCGCTTACATTTTCTAAAAAAGCGAGTACTTCAAGGCATTCGCCGGGATGAAGCACAACTTTATAGCCTTCGGGCAATGCGGTTATACTGGTTTCTTTTCCTGTAATAAACTGCAGTTTTGTATGCGACGGAAACCCTATTTCATGAACATACAATCCTGAATTGACCAACCGAAGAAGCACCGTTTCTTTTTTATGCTGCAACGCTTGTAAACCTTTGGTTTTTGGGATTGTTTTACCATTAACCAAAAAAAAATCAGGTTTATAAACCGGAAGAACTATAGGTATATTTCTATCGTCATATTCCGTACCCATAATCGCATCTGTATGCCATTCAGGGTCTATTTCGTAACTGCACCATAATACTTCCGCCGAAGGTTTTACAGCTACAGCATCATTCGTTTTTGGGCGTATAATAATGACTCCAAACATGCCTGCCTGAAGGTTAAAGGGATAATTTTCGGGACTGTAATACAGATACGTTCCCGGTTTTTGAGCCTGAAAAGAATAAAACCCGTGTTCCATATGATGAATTGGTTCTTTTATCTTCATAAGTTCGTTTTCTTTATCCCGCTGCTCAAATTTGATTTCCTTACAATACAAAGAGACCGGATTGCCTTGCGAAATATTCCAGAAATCAATATTCACAGGATCTCCTGCCTCAACATCAATACCAAATCCCGGCAAAGTAACTTGTCCCGAAAGTGTATTCGTAAAACCAAAAGTTCGTAAGGTTGTATTTTTATCAATTGCCAGTTTTCCTGTCGTACGGCCAATAATTAATCTTTCGTTCTGAGCAAACAAAAATGTAGTAGCGAATACTGAAAACACCAGTAAAATTTTATTCCATTTTCTCATTTCTTAACTCAAATTAATTCATTATCAATTGTTTGACGAATCAAATTTAGAGTTATTTAAAATTAAAAAACAGCGTATAAATACCTGATTTTGTAGTAAAAATCTCTTTAAAAGTAAATAAGCCGAATGATAGGATATTTATGTTTTGAAGAAATATGTTAATGCTTTTTAAATTATAATTTTATATAAAAGAAAATCGCCTTGAAAGTTGGGGCGATTTTAGAACGCGGATTTTACGGATTCGCTTTGCGAAAACGCGGATTTATGCGGATTTTTTTAGATTGTTGCTTTAATAATTTAAAGTTTATAAAAGTCTTCTGTAAGATAGAAAACGGTGTCGATAAATTTCAATACATTATCTTGTGTCAAAACATTTTCATCGTGTAAATCTTCTAAAATTATACCGATTTCAGGATGAAAATAATCGTTATTTTTTTTATTGATAAATCCTGAGTTTTCAAGAAATATTTTCACGTTTGCTAGTTCTGTTTTTTCAGTTGCTAAAACAAAATTTTGCTGAACAACAGCATATAAAAAATATAAAAATTTAATGTTACTATTAGTTCATCTTTAATTAAAGTAAGAAAAAGCATATATTTACAAACACGAAAAACAACGAAAATTGTATTTTATCAAATTGATCTTGTTTTTTACCGATGAGTATTTTTTTAAAGAATTTTAAATACCTTTGAATTATGAGCACAGAAACCAGACCCAGAAATATTGGCCGAAATATCAGCCGAATAAGAGAACTTCGCGGCATGAAACAAGGAGCACTTGCTGATGCTATTGGCACAAGCCAACAGACTATTTCCAGCATTGAAACCAGCGAAACTGTAGATTTTGATAAATTAGTGCAAATTGCAAAAGCACTTGGCGTAACAGTAGAAGCTATTGAAAATTTTACAGAAGAATCTGTTTTTAATTTCTTTAATAACTTTTACGATAATAGTGCTAATAATGGTGCCATACATGCTGCTAATTGCACTTTCAATCCTCTTGATAAGATTGTTGAGCTTTATGAGCGTTTGGTTCAGGTTGAAAGAGAAAAGGTTGAATTTATGGAAAAATTGATGAAAGGGAAATAGGATTTCTTTTTCTTTTATATAATAGAAAAGCGCGAACTTTTAAAGGGTTTGCGCTTTTTTTGTTTTATTGAAATGACAATGAAAAAAATTATTACTAATTGGTATAATTATTCTATAATTTTAATTAAAGTTTTGAATGGATTTTTAATAATTTCAAAATAACTTTTAGAATATTTTCTCTCTCTTTTTACAATTTGTATTGTAATTAGTATTATAATAATTCTTTAATTTACATAATACAAACCTTAATATATTACTCAACAACAAATTGAAATAATTACATATTTTGACTATGGAAATACTATTTTTATATATAGATGATTATAAAATCCTTAAAGAGGCAAACATAAATTTTGGAGGTGAATATCTATTCGAATATTCTAAGAAAACAAATAGATTATCGTATACAAATAATAAAAATTATATTGAAGGATTTTACAGTTTAGATGATAGTCAAGGAATAACAAATTATTCATATTTAGTAGGTAATAACGGAGCTGGAAAAAGTACAACTTTAGAATTTATAAAGGAAAATCTAATTCAGGGCAGTAATCTTCGCAGTGAAGCAATCATCATCTATAAGATCAATAATGGGTTTAAAATAGAAACAACATTTAACATCAAAACTGATTTTAACTTTGCATCCCCAATAAAAAAACTAACCAAACCTAAATCTCAATTAGATTCTGGTTTTGATTTCGGTTATCCATTACGAGGTATTGAAAACTTAGATATAATTTTTTTTTCAAATATTTTTGATGGTAAAATTGAAGAAGGTCTAAAAGGTCTTCATAATATATCTACAAATTGTCTGATAATTGATGATTACAAGTTTTATGTTGAACAAAAATTAATTAAACCAAACGAAAACCCTATAAACATCCATATCTCAGAAGAAGTATATCGGCAATTTAATTTTCTAACTTCTCAATTTAAAGAAGATTTTAATTTATTTAATGTTTCTAAAGTTCTCTATCTCAAAGTCTCTTTTAACACTGAAGCAACCCTTCTAGTAGAATTTACCGATGAAAAATTATCTTCACAATACAATTTATGGAAAGATATCCTTTTAAATCATATAATTAATTTAAGATCAGAATTAAATGACTCCTTAAAATCTTATATATGTTTTCTTATTCTGAATTTAATTAAAGAAATATTATCATATAATAATAGCAGCATTGATATTAATGTTCAAATTAAACATCGTTTTCCATATAGTTCAGAAGATGGATTTTCAGATATTCTAAATCGTATATTTAAAAATATTAATGAAGAAGCAAAAAAAAATGAGACCGTTTATCATTTAATTGAATCAGATATACAAAAGACATTTGATTTTATCAAATTCATTATTGTAAATAATGAAAAATTAATTAATAGAATTGGTAGCATTAATGATCCCTCATTTTATATATCAATTGAGGAACAAATATTGATAAATGAAATATTTAAACTATACAATAATTCAGTAAAAATAAATCCTCATAGTTTTTTCAATTTTAGCGGATTAAGTTCTGGTGAAAGAGCAATGTTAAATATTTTTTCGAGATTTTATAAAATTATAATGGACAATAATAGATATGGAAATTTATCCAATAATGTTCTTATTTTAATGGATGAACCTGATTTATATCTTCATCCATCATGGCATAAAAAGCTTAATTACTTCTTGATTAAATATATACCAAAACTATTTTTTAATACTAAAACTAATTCAAATAGAAATATACAGGTAATTATTACGTCCAATTCGCCAATTCCTCTGTCTGACATCACTTCTAATAACGTTAGTTTTTTTAAAATAAGAAATATAAACTCTGAAAATGAAATAAAAGAAATTGAAATTTCAAATTTTGAAACAAATAATACTCAAACATTTGCTGAAAATATTTATAGTCTATTTAAAGATTCTTTTTTTATTGATGATGGAATGTCAGGAAATTTTTCCACTCAGAAAATCACCGAATTAATTACTTTTTTAGAAGAAGATCAATCACAATCTCCATTTTGGGAAAAGAATGCTCTTAAATTAATAAACATGATTGGGGAACCAATCATTAGAAATAGTTTAAGAGAATTGTATTTTAAAAAATTCAAAAGCCAAATAGATGATGAAATTGAACGATTAACAAAATTAAAAACTGAATAAAAATGATTCAAATAAATGAAAAAATACTAATCACAAACATTGTAAAGTTTGATAGTGAAATAATTGAATTAAATAAAAAAATTCACAGTAAACTTGTTAATTTTAGAAAACAACATTCGCACAAACTCAATCCCGATCAAACAAATTATTTAAACAAATTAATTAGAATCTTAAAAAATGAAAACTTCATAAAATTAAATAAAAAGAGTATTAAAAACTACAAAACAGCTATTGGAAAAGTTCCTGATGGAAAAATTTTGTATAACACTAAAGATGAATATTTTAAAGACTTAATCAAAAATATTTTTAATTACTCTAATTTAAGAAATAAATTTTTACCTGCATTTTTTTATTCATTAAATATAAAAGCATGTGTTTACTGCAATGCTAATTATACTACTGCAATTGAGAAAGAAAAAAATAAATTTGAAGCTAGATTTCAATTTGATCATGTCCTTCCGAGTTCAGAATATCCTCATTTTTCAGTATCGATAATTAATCTTGTACCTTCTTGTTTCAAATGCAATCATAATAAATCTGATCGTCCAATAAAATTTGATTTATACAGCGAAACTATTCCAAAAAATGAGTATACTTTTAATTTAGATAAATCAAGTGTAATTAAATTCTTCAGTAGTTTCGACAACAATGATTTAAAAATCATCTTCAATGATCCATATAAAATAACTCATAAAAAGACTTCTATTGATAATAATTTTCATATAAATAAAATTTATAATGAACATAAAGATCTTGCTGAAGAAATTATAATTAAGTCTTATATCTACAATAGTTCATATTTGGAGGATTTAAAAAAATTTTACACAGAAAAATTACCTCATAGCAAAGTCCCATTTGAAAGATTAATTTCTGGAAATTATATGACTGAAAATGATATTCTATTAAGGCCTATGGCAAAATTTACGCAAGATTTATATAAAGAGATTAAGTTTTTAAAGCATGATATCAATAAAATAATAGATTAGAAATTTATTAAATCCCAAAAAAGCTTTTAGCATTCCTCGTAGTTTCCTCCGCAACTACAATCCCCGAAACCCCTTTAAATTGTGCAACCGTCGCTGCAACAAAATGCAGAAAAGCAGGTTCGCAACGGCGTTCGTGGTATTTTTTCAGGAGGTTGTTTGGTGTGTTTTTCGGGAGCATGAATGGCGCATCGGTTTCTATCATCATTCGGTCGAGCGGAACGTATTGAATCACTTCTTTTAAATGATCAAAACGTTTACTGTCGGATATTGCTCCGGTAAAACCGACATAAAACCCATTATCAAGATAGGTTTTGGCTTCCTGTAAACTTCCTGTAAAACAATGCACGACGGCTTTTGGCAATTGGGGCAAATAGTCTTTTGTAATGTCCATAAACTTATTAAAAGCCGCCCTTTCGTGCAAAAACAAAGGTTTCTGAACTTCGATCGCCAATTCTAATTGCGCTTTGTAACAGGTTTCCTGTACGTTTCTGGGCGAAAAGTCACGATCAAAATCGAGTCCGCACTCGCCTACCGAGACTACGTGTTTCTGTTTTAATAAATTTCTCAGCTTTGAAATACTCTGCGCATCAAAACTCTTCGCATCATGCGGGTGAATTCCGGCTGTGGCATATAATATCCCCGGATATTCTTTTGCTATTTGTGCCGAAGCTTCACTGTTTTTTACGCTTGTTCCGGTAAGTATCATTTGCGATACATCAGCATCTAAAGCGTTTTGTACGACATCATCTATGTCGTTTTGGAATTGTTTATTGGTTAAATTAATTCCTATGTCTATGTATGTTTTCATTTTTTTTTTAAGTTACAAAGGCTCAAAGAGGCAAAGGTTCAGAGGTTTTTTCTCTTTAAGTCTTTATGTTTTTTGTTTTAAGATTTTGTAGAAGAAAGAGGCAAGAAGCAAGACTTTTAATCTTTTCTCTTCATTGTTCTGTCTTTCTTTTCCCTATTCTTTATTTTTAATATTTAGCAAAAGAAAGAAGCAAGAGAGAAATCTCAAAATCTTGCTTCTTGTCTCTTGCTTCTTTTTAGTCTTCCTTACTTCCATCATCCGCCATTCTCACCAATTTTGGTGTAAACTTCGCCACGACATCTACTAAATCCTGTTGTGCTTCCATCACCTGATTGATATCTTTATACGCCATTGGCGCTTCGTCCAGACCTGCACCAATAAGCGTAACGCCGTGATGTTGCAAGATTGATTGCATCTCGGTTTTGGTGATGCTTTTTATGGCTTGTGTTCGGCTCATTTGTCTTCCTGCTCCGTGCGAAGCGGAGTTTATGGCGTTCTCCTCGCCTTTTCCTCTCACCAAAAATCCCGGTGCGGTCATACTTCCCGGAATAATTCCCATAACGCCTTTTCCGGCCGGAGTTGCACCTTTTCTATGTACGATAACTTCTTCGCCGTTCCAGATTTCTTTCCAGGCAAAATTATGATGGTTTTCGACTTTGGCTAAAATCGTTGCACCCAAAGCGCGTTCCATTTTGTTATGGATAATCTCATGACAAGCCGAAGCGTAATCTCCCGCCAAATTCATCGCCATCCAGTATTCCTGACCCAATTGTGTGTTCATATCAAGATACGCTAAATTCTTGGCGACTTCCGGAAGTTTACAAACGTCTTTGGCCATTTTAGTATAATGTCCGGCAATTGTGGCACCCATTCCGCGTGAACCTGAATGCGTTAACAAAGCGACATATTTACCTTTCGGGATATTCAAAACCGCATCGTCTTTTGCAAATTCCATGATTCCAAATTCGACAAAGTGATTTCCACCACCCGAAGATCCTAATTGCGACCAGGCTTTATCTTTTAAATTTTTCACAAACGGAGTCATATTAAAAGCATCGTTTTCTAAAACCGCATGATCTGCTTTGTATTGTCCGTGAAATCCGTGTCCGGCTCCAAAAATCGAATTCGCGATTAATTCTTTTTTGAATTTTGCTTCGTTCTCAAAGTAAAAATCCTCCCCAATATCATAAACTGACAACACCATTCTACAACCAATATCAACCCCAACTCCATACGGAATAATAGCATTTTTAGTCGCTAAAACACCGCCAATTGGCAATCCGTAACCTTGGTGCGCATCCGGCATCAAAGCTCCTGCAACCGTAACCGGAAGTTTCATGGCCACTTCCATTTGTTTTCTCGCACCGTCTTCGATTCCTTCTAATCCATAAGCAGAATAGGCATTCGGATTTTGGTTTAAAGCAATAAAATCTTCCGGTTTTTCGTTTGATTTTTCGATCAAAGCAATTGCCAGTTTGCTAAAAATTTTATCGTCTATATAATTTTCCGGAGTTTCTAAAACGTTTTTGAAATTTGTTATCATTTCATCGCGTTTCAATTCGTGTCTTTTACTGTTTATTTTTAAGGCAATCCCAATTGTTTTTCCTTCCGGGAATCCTAATGCTAATATATCTGTACCGTTTATTTGTGTTTTCATTTTTTCTTTATTTTGATAGTACAAAGGTTCAAAGCTACTGCGCAGTTATTTTGCGTAGCTATTTTTTTTTCTCGCAAAGTCGCAAAATCGCTAAGATTTAATTTTTTTAAGCCACTGCTTAAAGGATTAAAATGATTATTTTTTTGTCAATTTCGATCCCGAAGCTTCGGGAGAGAAATCTCCGTGAGAAGCTCGACAAAGATTGGGTTTTCGTTGCGGAGTTACTTGCGGAGATTTCTCGTACCTCGAAATGACAAACTGTGTGTTGAACTTTGCGAGATTAATCATAATACACTTTGCGGAGACGCACAGCAGTGCGCCTCTACAAAAACCTTTGTCCCTTTGCTCCTCTGAACCTTTGTCCCTCTTCCTCTAATCAATTAATAATTGCGTCACTGCCGCAGCATTTATCGCCCATTTTGCATCGTAAACCTCATCAGCATTTTGATCTTCGGTGATTGTTAAACCCTGGGCTTCTGCTTTGAGTTGTAACAAGCTACCAATATTCAATTTGCTGCTTAGTTTTGCCAATAATGCCTGAACTCCTTTAAAATCCAAACCTTGCACGACTTGCCCTCCAAAGGTCATCTCTAACCAAACGATTTCTCTTTTGGCTACATCTAACACTCCAAAAACCAAACCTTTGGCCACATTCTGCGTCACACGAACCTGATGATCTACACAAGACGGGTCGTAAGCCACTCCCGTTTTTTCCGAAATTTTCATTGGGTGTTTGCTGTTCATCCAACCTACGACAAGATTTGGCGTGATATTTCCGTTGCTGTACGCATTACAAGTAAAAGTTACAAATTTTGCATTGGCTTTCGCCAATTTATCGATGTCGATGTTGATATATTCAGCAGTTCCCACTTTATTCGGAATATTTCTGATATCGCCGCTATGTTGACAACCCACTGTTTCCAATCGGCTAAAAGAACACATATCGGCTTTATCTTCGTAGGCGATATGACAGCTTAAATCCATATCCAGGTGTTGTGCCGGTAAATCGTTACCCCATTGCATAAACAATCGTACTTCGTTTCCTTCAACCGGGAAACGTGTTCCCATTAAAGCAACTGGTAAATCCTGAACGTTCTCGCTTCTATCACCAATCGAAACTGGCATATTAAACAATTGCGGATCGATATACATCGTTTTGTTTGGGTTTGCAATTGCAGCAAATCTCTTTTTCATTGCTAATAAACACAACGCTTCGATTTGATTTTTCATCGCTTCTAATTGCGCTTCGTCATACAAATTCAATAACGCATTTGGCGCGATTCGTTTGTTGGTTCCACCCAAAGGTTTCACACTTCTTTGCATGTTTTTATCAAAATAATTTTGAGCATACATGTTCAATGTAAACACCAATCTGGCAGGAACTTTATCGATAATCTCTGTAAAATGCGCTACAGTTTCGTCTGCACCAAACCAAAGCATATTCGAGAATAACGAACGTGCAAACAATCCCGGACGCTGTTTTAATAATGCAAATGTTTTATCGGCATCAAATTTCAATCTTGACGTGTTTACTTTACTTTGCCAAACATCATAAACCTGATTGTAAAATACATCCATTAAAAAAGCTAATTTTTCAAAGCCTTTTCTTTTGCTGTATTCTGCCAAACGCAACGCTCGGATAAAACGAACCCACATTCCTCTTTTTGGGTGCATGATTTCGCACATTGTCTCGACATCCATATCAAGATTATTCAACCAATTTGCGACCATCAAACATTCTTTTCTTGAATATTTAAGTTTCAAATCTTTTTGAGAGGCAATTTTCGCCTGCGCGCTTGTATCTAAAATGTTGAAAAAGTGCTGTGCATTTTTTGACGTTCTTTTAATGATTGTTTTTGGCTCGATAATTTGCAATAATCCTGTATTCTTAAACCATAAATATCGTAAGATATCGGTTGGCGATTTAAAATACTGAGAGGCTTTTTCGGCCTGACCTTCTTCGATTAAAACATCGATCACCAACATCAAAGTTTCTTTGATTGCGATCTCTGTTTTTGGCAAAGGCAAATATTTTAAAGCGATTTTTAAACTATCTGCCTGCGTAGCGTCTAAAGCAGTTTTTGATTGCAATAATGATGTATAGAAATCTTCCAATTCCTTTTCTGTCCATAAATCCAATACTTTCAATTTGCTTCCTTGTCCGTAGTTTTCGATTTTACCAAATTCAAACGGAGTTCCGCAAAATGGGCAGCCATTGTATCGTTCTAAAGGAAAAGTATTGTCCGGAATAATATGTCCGCATTGCAAAGTTGTTCCGTTAGTCGTTCTGAAAAAGTTGGCAAAAAAAGTTACAACGTGATCTATGGCAGATTCTCCGGTTGGGATATTCCATTCTTTCACTAAAGGTGCCCAGTTTTTATCGGTTCCTAAAACTTCTCTCAGGACTTCTAAAACTTCTACTTTATAATTCGGGTTTACATTATTTAAAGCGTGTAATAACGATTCGGAAAACGTAAATCCGAGTTTTGAAACATTGGCCACGAAAACCGCTGTTGATCCTGATATTTTTTTGATATCATTCGCAATCATTGCTGATGGAATGAAAATAGCGTTTTGACGCAAACTGATTTTTAATAATTCTTGTGTTTTCATTTTTTTTTTAATTTTTAAAATTTAGATAATGGTGTTTCTGGTTCTACCTAAAAGATTTTGAAGTAAGAAACACTTGACCTGAAATTTGACGATAATGGATTAACTAATTCAAAGTGACAGTTTGGTGGGTTTCCCCGGAAGTAAGTTAATCTTGACCCTCATTTTATTAATGATGATTTTAAAACTATGTTCGGATTCGAACCGAAATGAGCCGTGGTCTAAAGTAAGTTTTAATTGATCATTAATTGTGAAGCAGATGGGATTCGAACCCATGACCCGGACATTAGAAGTGTACGAAGTAAGTTTTGATTGACCTGTTAGGATAATTTCAAAACTACCTGCTCTAACCGCTGAGCTACTGCTACAATTTAAATTGTGTTAACCGGTAATGGTGTAAGTGTGTACGTTGGAAAGTTTTCGAAGTAACTTAAACTTGACCTGTTGAACTCAATTTTTTATTTCAATGAACTTGTTTTATTTCCTGAACAAAGATTTCGATACCACTACGCAATTATTCTGCGCAGTAAAAAAATCTTTTTTTTCGTGACCCTGATGAGATTCGAACTCATATTCCCTTTCGGGCATTGCGGCTCTAAATACGCTTCCCTACTTTCCCTTACGATTTCGGTGCTTCTGTAAATTCTACCCATTAGTCCGCTCGGGTCTAACCGGAATATCCGCAAACACTACAGCTCGTATTTTTCTGTAGGCTTTTCCTTTTAAGCTACAAGGCCTTTCGTTTTAATAGTGTGAGAATTTATTATTAATATATTATTTTGTTCCAAATTCATTAATTAAATAATCCTTCAAATTATTTCCGTAAATTATTATATCACTACTATAAATAGAAATAACCGGAGATAATCTTTTATTTCTAAATACAACTAACACTCTGTGGCTATATATTGGAATAAAACCTTCAATTTCAGATTCATCAAATCCATTGTCTTTAATTACATATTTTACTTCATCTATAAATTCATTTACTTGATTAATCAACCATTGCGTTTCTTTGATATCATTTGGATAATTATATAATCTGTCCGTTTTTATAATTTCTTCATTACCAGTTGGATCAACAGAAATAGTTTCTTTATAGAAGCCACTAAAATTTGATAACATTTCTCTGTAAATGCTGGGAAATTCAAAACCAAATAACTTTTCTAAATTATTGATTTCATCACTATTTAATCCTTCATAAAATTTATTATTGACTTTATAGCCATAAAAATTCTTTTTCAAATTTCTATTCTTAAATCTCTCTTCTGTTTTATTTTCGGATCTTCCTTCTAATATTACTCTTAATGCATTCATAATTGACTTCGTTTTGACATTACAAAGATTTCGAAACCACTACGCAATTATTTTGCGCAGTAAAAAAAGAATTTTATATTTGAGTAAAAAAGGATATGTTTTTAAAACAGAAATATAATGAATTACTGCTGAATATTGGTTTTGAAGAAAAAGAGATTCTTCTACATTGGCTGAATTTAGAAAAGGCATATTCCAATAAATCAAGGCATTATCATAATCTCAACCATATAAATGATATGATTGAAAGTTATGAAACCTATTTTGATCAGCTCAAATCTCCTAATGAAATATTATTTGCTATTTTTTATCACGATTTCGTTTATTCAGCTTCCAAAAAAGATAATGAGCTCAAAAGTGCTGAGTTTGCTTTATCTATTTTTACAGATGTTAAACCCGACAGGTTTTTGAAACCTGTCGGGTTTGCGGAACTGAATAAACAATTGGTTTTTGATGCCATCTGCGCTACACAGCAACATCAGCATAATGAAATTGAAGATATTAACTGGTTAATCGATTTTGATTTGAAGATTCTCGCCCGAGATTGGGAAGAGTATAAAATCTATTTTGAACAGATTCGAAAAGAATACCGCATTTATCCTGATTTTCTCTACAAACCCGGACGTGCAAAAGCTTTGAAACATTTTCTGGAGAATGAGTTTATTTTTCAGACGGAGGAATTTAGGGGTTTATATGAAGAGAAAGCGAGAACGAATATTGAAAAGGAGATTCTTTTGTTGACGTAGATATGACTTTGCGTTGTTAAACCCGACAGGTTTTTAAAACCTGTCGGGTTTGCTGTACGGAGAAAAAATATACTAAATATTAGACGCACTGCTGTGCGCCTCTACGGAAAATAGGAATGAAAAAATAAATCATATAACATTATTATAAAAACTAGATTTTATTATTATCCTATATGCGTGAGGGATTGCAGTGGAAATCCTTTTGTGCCGGGGTTCGGCACAAAAGATTGAAACGGAAAGCCCGACCCGGAGGGACACGCCCAAATAACACATATTATGTCACAAAACAAAAATGCCTTAATACGGTACAAAACCATTGACAAATGCCTTCAGAATAAATACAGGCAATGGACTCTGGAGGATTTAATCGAATGCTGTTCTGAAGCTTTATTTGAATATGAAGGCCGCGAAAACCCCATTAGCAAACGAACCATCCAGATGGATATTCAGCTCATGCGAAGTGAAAAATTAGGGTATAATGCTCCCATTGTCGTGTATGATAAAAAGTATTATAAATATGAAGATGACGAGTTTTCGATAACGGATATTCCGCTTACAGAAACGGATATGAATGTTTTGACAGAAACGGTTTCGATGTTGAAACAGTTTAAGGATTTTTCGTTGTTTAATGATGTATCGGATATTTTGCAGCGATTAGAGGATAAAATCTATGCAGAAAAATCGCATACGAAACCTGTTATTTATCTGGATAAAAATGAAGGATTGAAAGGTTTGCATTATCTTGACGAAGTATATCAGGCGATTATCAAGAAGATTGTTTTGGTGATAACTTATAAATCGTTTAAATCAAGAGAGGAAACTAAATTTCATTTTCACCCTTTTATTCTGAAGGAATTCAATAACAGATGGTTCTTGATAGGAAAGAAAAAAGGTTCCCAACCTATTACCAATCTGGCTTTAGACAGAATTATGGCGATCGATTATGATTTTAATCTCCCTTATCTGGAAGAAGATTTCGATGCGGAGCTCTTTTATAAAAATGTAATTGGCGTTACCGTAAACACAGGTTTACCACCCCGAAAAATCGAATTGTGGATTGACGCCGTAAATGCACCTTATGTTTTGACCAAACCTTTGCACCATACTCAAAGATTGATTAAAGAAAATGAAGATAAAAGTATTATCATTCATTTGTTCATTTCTCCTAATTATGAAATGGAACGTATTCTGTTAGGTTTTGGTGATGGCATCGAAGTAATCAAACCTGAAAATCTGCGAAATCGTATGAAAAAGATCCTCGAGAAGGCAATTTCACGATATGTGCCTGAAAAGAATACTGAATTAAACTCATGATTTTTTACAAAATGCAGAATTAAATCTTAATTTAAAACCATAAAACGATTTTTACAGCATTAAATTTGTTAAAATCTCAAAAAAGAATAGTATATTTCAATTAAAATTAAACCATAAACCGCTCTAAATCAGAGATATTTTTTTACTAACCAAAAATTTATCATAAATTAATATGCATGCATAGTATTTTTTGATTATATTTGAAATCGATATAGTTACATATGAAAGATAAAACAATAGATTATATTTTAAGAGCCACATGGCAGGCTGTATCAAGAATGTACAATGAAGAAGCCGCGAAATACGATGCCACAATGGCTACCGGATTTGCCCTTTTGAGTATTGATAAAGAAGAAGGAACTCCCTCTACAGCTTTAGGGCCACGAATGGGAATGGAAGCCACAAGTTTGACCAGAACATTAAAATCAATGGAAGACAAAGGTTTGATTGTTCGCAAAAAAAACCCAACAGATGGCCGCGGTGTTTTGATATACCTGACCGAATTTGGAAAAGAAAAAAGAGATTTATCTAAGAATACCGTTCTGAAATTTAATGAAACAATTAGAAAACATGTTTCAGACGAAAAACTGAAACATTTTATCGAAGTTTCTGAAATCATCAACGAATTAATTCAGGACAAAAATATATTTAATCAAACAGAAAAATTAGAAAACGAATAGACTCATATATACTATAAAAGGTCTGTTTCAAATTCAAATAAAAAACAAAATATTAACTCTATGAAATCGCCAATATTAAATTTTTTCCAAATAAAAAAAAGGCGATAACATATTTGACCAATAGAAATAAAATTAACAAATATGAAACGCACAATTAAAAAAGTTGCTGTAATTGGATCCGGAATTATGGGTTCAGGAATAGCTTGTCATTTTGCCAATATTGGTGTTGAAGTCCTTTTGCTTGACATCGTACCCCGCGAGTTGACAGAAGCTGAAACTAAAAAAGGATTAACGCTTGAAAGTAAAGCTGTTCGTAACCGTGTGGTAAACGAGCACTTGGCGAATTCATTAAAATCGAAACCGTCCCCTATTTACAGTCAAAAATTCGCAAACAGAATTACAACTGGAAATACTACTGATGATATAGCAAAAATTGCCAATGTAGACTGGATTATTGAGGTTGTTGTAGAGCGTCTGGATATCAAGAAACTGGTATTCGAACAAATCGAAAAATTCCGTAAACCGGGTACTTTGGTTACTTCTAACACTTCTGGTATTCCGATTCATTTTATGAGCGAAGGAAGAAGCGAAGATTTTCAACAACACTTCTGCGGAACTCACTTTTTTAACCCTGCGCGTTACTTAAAGTTATTTGAAATTATTCCTGGTCCAAAAACTTCGACTGAAGTATTGGATTTCTTAAACGAATACGGATCTAAATTTTTAGGAAAAACATCTGTTGTTGCTAAAGATACTCCGGCGTTTATTGGAAACAGAATTGGTATTTACGGAATTCAGAGTTTATTCCACTTGGTAAAAGAAATGGGATTAACGATTGAAGAAGTGGATAAATTGACTGGTCCGGTAATTGGCCGTCCAAAATCAGCTACTTTCCGTACGGTTGACGTTGTTGGTTTAGATACTTTGGTACACGTTGCCAACGGTATTTATGAAAACTGCCCGACAGACGAACAACACGAATTGTTTAAACTTCCTGATTTCATCACAAAAATGATGGAGAACAATTGGTTAGGAAGCAAAACAGGACAAGGTTTCTACAAAAAAGTAGACAAAGATATTCTAACTCTTGACTTAGACACACTTGAATATCGTGCTGCCAAAAAAGCAAACTTCGCGACACTTGAACTTACCAAAACTATCGATAAACCTATCAACCGTTTTAAAGTTTTAGTAAAAGGAAAAGACAAAGCGGGAGAATTCTACCGTAAGAGTTTCGCCGGAATGTTTGCTTATGTGTCCAACAGAATTCCTGAAATCTCAGACGAACTATATAAAATTGATGATGCGATGAAAGCCGGTTTTGGATGGGAAAATGGTCCATTCGAAATTTGGGACGCTATTGGTGTTGCCAACGGAATCGAAATCATGAAAGCAGAAGGTTTAGAGCCAGCTGCATGGGTAAACGAAATGTTAGCTTCCGGAAGTGAAAGTTTCTACTCTGTAAAAGAAGGAGCAACTTATTTCTACAATATACCAACAAAATCTCAAACTAAAGTTCCGGGACAAGATTCATTCATTATCCTGAACAACATTCGCGAAAGCAAAAAAGTTTGGAGCAATAGTGGTGCAATCATTCAGGATTTAGGAGATGGAATTTTGAATTTAGAATTCCAATCAAAAATGAATACTATTGGTGGCGACGTACTTGCTGCTATCAATAAAGCAATTGACTTATCTGAAAAAGAATATCAAGGATTGGTTATTGGAAACCAGGCAGCGAATTTCTCTGTTGGAGCTAATATCGGAATGATTTTCATGATGGCAGTTGAGCAGGAATATGACGAATTGAACATGGCGATCAAATTGTTCCAGGACACAATGATGCGCGTTCGTTATTCTTCAATTCCAGTTGTAGTAGCACCTCACGGAATGACTTTTGGTGGTGGATGCGAAATGAGCTTACACGCTGATAAAGTAGTTGCCGCTGCAGAAACTTATATGGGATTAGTGGAGTTTGGTGTTGGTGTACTTCCTGGTGGTGGTGGATCAAAAGAAATGGCTTTGAGAGCGTCTGATTTATTCCGCAAAAATGATGTGGAGTTAAACGTTCTTCAAGAATATTTCTTAACAATCGCAATGGCAAAAGTATCGACTTCCGGTTATGAGGCTTTTGATACCGGACTTCTTCAACATGGAAAAGATGTTATTGTAGTCAACAAAGATCGTCAGATCGCTGAAGCTAAAAAACATGCTTTGTTAATGGCAGAAGCGGGTTATACACAACCTATCAGAAGAACTGACGTGAAAGTATTAGGAAAACAAGCACTTGGAATGTTCTTAGTTGGAACAGATCAGATGGAAGCTGGAAAATACATTTCTGAGCACGACAAGAAAATCGCTAACAAACTGGCTTATGTAATGGCTGGTGGGGATTTATCTGAAGCGACTTTAGTATCTGAACAATATTTATTAGATATCGAACGCGAAGCTTTCCTGAGTTTATGTACAGAACGAAAAACTTTGGAGAGAATCCAGTATATGTTAACTAAAGGAAAACCACTTCGTAATTAGAAAATAAGATGAAGGAGTGAAAAGAAGAAAGAGACAAGAAGCAAGATTTCAAAATTAAGTTAGTCTTATTTCTTGCCTCTTGCCTCTCCCCGATCTTCTAATAAATCTTAAAAAAACAAAAACAAATGAAAACAGCATATATAGTAAAAGCTTACCGTACTGCGGTAGGAAAAGCACCAAAAGGGGTTTTTAGATTCAAAAGACCTGATGAATTAGCTGCAGAAACCATTCAGTTTATGATGGCTGAATTGCCTGATTTTGACAAAAAACGTATCGATGACGTTATGGTAGGAAATGCCATGCCGGAAGCTGAGCAAGGGCTAAACGTTGGACGTTTGATCTCTCTTATGGGATTAAAAGTTGAAGATGTTCCTGGTGTAACCGTAAACCGTTATTGTGCATCTGGACTTGAAACTATCGGAATGGCAACTGCTAAAATCCAATCAGGAATGGCAGATTGTATCATCGCTGGTGGTGCAGAAAGTATGAGTTTTATTCCGATGGGAGGTTACAAACCAACTCCGGATTATAAAGTTGCTGCTGCAGGTCACGAAGATTATTACTGGGGAATGGGCTTAACTGCTGAAGCGGTTGCCAACCAATACAAAATTTCAAGAGAAGATCAGGATGAGTTTGCTTATAACTCTCACATGAAAGCCCTGAAAGCCCAAGCGGAAGGTAAATTCGACAAACAAATCGTTCCGATTACTGTTGATCAGACTTTCATCAATGAAAATGGTAAAAAAGAAACTAAATCATACGTTGTAAAACAAGACGAAGGTCCAAGAGCCGGAACTTCTGTTGCTGCCTTGGCAGGCTTAAAACCTGTTTTTGCTGCTGACGGAAGTGTAACTGCCGGAAACTCATCTCAAATGAGTGATGGCGCTGCTTTTGTTTTAATCATGAGCGAGGATATGGTAAAAGAATTAAACCTTGAGCCAATTGCAAGACTTGTAAACTTTGCTTCCTCTGGTGTTGAGCCAAGAATCATGGGTATTGGTCCTGTAAAAGCAATTCCGAAAGCATTGAAACAAGCTGGTTTAGAATTAAAAGATATTGACCTGGTTGAATTAAACGAGGCTTTTGCTTCTCAGTCTTTGGCTGTAATTCGCGAACTGGGTTTAAATCCTGATATCGTAAACGTAAACGGTGGAGCAATCGCTTTAGGTCACCCTTTGGGATGTACAGGAGCCAAACTTTCTGTTCAGTTATTCGACGAGATGAAACGCAGAGGTAATAAATACGGAATTGTTTCGATGTGTGTAGGAACTGGTCAGGGTTCTGCAGGGATTTACGAGGTTTTGTAGCCTTTTTTAAGAGGAAAGAAGCAAGATGCAAGACTTAATTCTGGAATGGAAACACATTCTGGAAACAAGATCTTTAAAGTAGTAAAAAACTTACTTTTAATTTTTCTTTCTTAACTTGCCTCAAAAAACATGAGACACAATTTTAAGAATTTGAAAATTTGGATTTTAGCTATGGAAATTACAAATGAAATCTATAAACTAACCGCCACTTTTCCAAAATCAGAAATTTATAGTTTGGTAAATCAAATGAATCGATGTTCCGTTTCAATGCCTTCAAATATTGCTGAGGGCTCAAACAGAGGAAATAAACATTTTCAACACTATTTGAATATCAGTTTAGGTTCGTCATTTGAATTACAGACACAATTGTTAATAGCTTGTCAAAATGACTATTTAACAAAAGAAAAAACAGAAAAATTAGAAAACAAAATAATTGAATTTCAAAAGATGACCACAGGCTTTATAAGCAAGCTAAATTAAATCTTGCTTCTTGCTTCTTTCATCTTTTACCTAAAAAAACAAAAGCAATGGCAGATACAATCGAAAAAAACGTAACCCGTGGTGGTCAGTTTTTAGTAAAAGAAACAAAATGCGAAGATATCTTTACACCAGAAGATTTTTCGGAAGAGCAGTTAATGATGCGTGACTCTGTAAAAGAGTTCGTTGACAAAGAATTATGGGCACATAAAGATCGTTTCGAGAAGAAAGATTATGCTTATACAGAAGCTTCTATGCGCAAAGCAGGTGAACTGGGACTTCTTGGAGTTGCGGTTCCTGAGGAATACGGCGGATTAGGAATGGGATTCGTATCTACAATGCTAGTTTGTGATTACATTTCTGGTGCAACTGGATCTTTCTCAACTGCTTTTGGTGCTCATACCGGTATTGGAACTATGCCAATCACTCTTTATGGTACTGAAGAACAAAAGAAAAAATACGTTCCTAAATTGGCTACCGGAGAATGGTTTGGAGCTTATTGCTTAACGGAACCAGGCGCAGGATCTGATGCTAACTCAGGAAAAACAAAAGCTGTTTTATCTGAAGATGGAAAATACTACTCTATTACAGGACAAAAAATGTGGATTTCGAATGCAGGTTTCTGCAGCGTTTTCATCGTTTTTGCCCGTATTGGAGATGATAAAAATATTACAGGTTTCATCGTAGAAAACGATCCGTCAAACGGAATTTCTATGAATGAAGAAGAACATAAATTAGGAATCCGTGCTTCTTCTACTCGTCAGGTTTTCTTCAACGATACAAAAGTTCCTGTTGAAAATATGTTGTCTGAAAGAGGAAACGGTTTCAAAATTGCCATGAATGCTTTGAACGTTGGCCGTATTAAATTGGCTGCAGCTTGTTTAGATGCACAACGCAGAGTAACTACAAATGCAGTAAAATATGCTAACGAAAGAATTCAGTTTAACACTGCAATTTCATCTTTTGGAGCGATCCGTTCTAAATTAGCCGAAATGGCAACGAATGCCTACGCCGGAGAAAGTGCTTCTTACCGTGCTGCAAAAGATATCGAAGACAGAATTGCTGCTCGTGAGGCAGAAGGAACTACGCATCAGGAAGCTGAATTAAAAGGTGTTGAAGAATATGCTATCGAATGTTCTATCCTTAAAGTTGCCGTTTCTGAAGACGTACAATCTTGTGCTGACGAAGGAATTCAGATTTTTGGAGGAATGGGATTCTCTGAGGATACTCCAATGGAAAGTGCCTGGAGAGATGCCCGTATTGCTCGTATCTATGAAGGAACAAACGAAATTAACAGAATGCTTTCTGTGGGAATGTTGATCAAAAAGGCTATGAAAGGTCATGTTGATTTATTAGGACCAGCTATGAAAGTTCAGGAAGAATTAATGGGAATCCCATCTTTTGATACTCCTGATTTCTCTGAATTATTTGCTGAAGAAAAAGGAATCATTGCTAACCTGAAAAAAGTCTTCTTGATGGTTGCCGGAAGTGCTGTTCAAAAATACGGACCGGATTTAGATTCTCACCAACAGTTATTAATGGCTGCTTCTGATATCTTAATCGAAATCTATATGGCTGAAAGTACTATTTTGAGAACTGAAAAGTTAGCTAAAAACCAAGGTGAAGCTAAAGTTCAGGAGCAAATTGCAATGGCAAAATTATACTTGTACAAAGCAGTTGATATCGTAAACTCAAGAGGAAAAGAAGGAATTATTTCTTTTGCCGAAGGTGACGAACAACGTATGATGTTAATGGGACTAAAACGTTTTACGAAATATACAAACAATCCAAATGTTGTAGCTTTAAGAGAGGTTATTACATCTAAATTAGTTGCAGAAAACGAATACTGCTTCTAATATAAAAATAGTTTTTAGCTTTTAATTTGTTTAAACCCGCACTACTCCGAAACAGTGCGGGTTTATTTTTTTTATTTTGCACAGATTTCAGGATTAGGTCAGATTTTTTAAATCATTTTAATACCGTAATCTGTAGCATAGTCTTTTTTATAGGCGTACAATAATGCTTCTACACCATGAGCAGACGCATTGCTATGCGCCTCTAAGGTATTTGGGATATCATTTCACAAATCTTTATTAAAATTGTGTTTCTGTTACAAAATGTATGACAAAATTTCGATCCTAATGTTTTATATTTAGCATTCTAAAAACTATAAAAAACATAAGATGAAACAAATTAATCTGATTGCCTTGTTTTTGCTGTGCAGCATTACCACAAATATTTTTGCGCAAAAAAACAAAAAACTGGACATCATTGCTTATTACACAGGAGATGACAAGCTAATTAACGAGTACGAAGTAAAAAAATTAGATCAAATTATCTTTAGTTTCTGCCATCTAAAAGATGGTAAACTAAGTGTTGATTCTCCTAAGGATTCTACCACAATTAAATATCTGGTTTCCTTAAAAGCAGCAAATCCGCAACTTAAAATTGTGCTGTCGCTTGGTGGCTGGGGAGGTTGTGAACCTTGTTCTGCTGCATTTTCTACACCTGAAGGAAGATTAATTTTTGCTAAATCAGTAAAAGAAGTCAGTAATTATTTTAAGGTTGATGGTTTAGATTTAGATTGGGAATACCCGGCAATTGAGGGACTGCCTGGACATTTATTTCAACCGGCAGACAAACCTAACTTTACAGAATTAATTAAAATTTTACGCTCTACCTTAGGCAAAAAATACGAATTAAGTTTTGCTGCAGGAGGTTTTCAAAAATATCTGGACGAATCTATCGACTGGAAAACGGTAGCGCCATTAGTAAACCGTATCAATATTATGAGTTATGATTTAGTAAATGGGTATTCTAAAGTTACCGGACATCATACTCCATTATACAGTACCAATGCAAAAGAAGAATCTACAGACAAAGCGGTTACTTTTTTATTAAAACAAGGAGTTCCTGCTGAAAAATTAATTATTGGAGGTGCTTTTTATTCCAGAACATGGCAAAATGTCGAAAATATAAACAACGGCCTTTATCAGGCTGGTGAACATATTCAGGGTGTTGATTTTAAGAACTTTGCTTCAACTTATACAGAAGCCAATGGCTGGAAATATTTTTGGGATGATAAAGCAAAAGCACCTTATTGGTATAATGCAACATCAAAAACTTTTGCAACATCAGATGATTTAAAATCAATTAAAGCAAAAACAGAATATGTAAAAGCTAAAAAATTAGGCGGAATCATGTTCTGGGAGCTTACATTAGACAGTCCGCGTGACGGAATGGTAAATGCTATTTATGAGGTTAAAACAGCTAAATAAAAACATTTCGTTCAAAGCAAAAAAACGGCAGTTATTATATAGCTGCCGTTTTTTATATTAAGAAAGAGAATTAAACTTTCGATTTGTCCAATTCACCAATAAAAGGAATCGATTCCAATATTTCAGCTCGGATTATAGTCTGCAAATACACTTCTAACTGAATAAATTTAGCAGCATTAATTGCTCCAATCGCCTTTTTAGTCTGATTATAGGTTTTGGCATATAATTTTTCATAAGCCAAATGATTTTTTAAAGTTCCTTTTGCAAGCTCATCTGCTTTTGCATCTGTCAGCGTCGCATAATTTGCAGCATAATCATTAATTAATTGAAATTTTGTTTGCCCGAGAGCCTTACGTTCTGTCTCGTAGTTATCATAAACTTTTGTAAACGCGGCTGATTGTGTATCAGACAAATTCATATATTGTTTTACAAGATCACTTTTTGACTTGCCATAAACACTTTGCAAAACCTCTACATCTTCTTTATATGAAGATTGAGCATAAGATGAAAACGAGGCAATCGCCATAATAAGAATAAGAATTAATTTTTTCATAGTTTCAGATTTAAATTTATTTGTAAAAATTTACACGCTATCAAATATAGTGATTTTTCTCACAAAAACATATGCTTATTTTTTAACATCCTCAGTCTTATGAGCTTTAACTTCTCCAGTATAGGAAATCGATGCCCTATTATTACTATTGACAGAAAGTGTTGCACCACCATCAGAGAAAATAGAAAACATTAAAGTGTAGACATCATCTTTACCTTTGACCGTAGCTGTTACAGTATAACTTTTTTTCTTTTTTTCAACTTTTATATTCTCCGGAATTCCTTCAAATTTTATTCCGCCATCTCCACCATAAGGAACATTAAAAGCACGTCCGAAAAAAGGCAAATCGCAAGTAGTTTTTTCTGTATCGAATTTTAAAAAGTAAGTGTTATAATCCAGAATAATAAGCCTGCCCCCAAGCGGATTGGCTTTTTGTGCTTCAAAATCAAATTTTTTAGAATCAATTAAAGCTTCGATTTCTTTTTGTTTCTGCAAATCCCTTTCTGCCTTGAGTTCTTTTTTTGTTTTTTCCTGTGCGAAAATCGGAATACTTAACAAACTCAATAACACCAATAAAATTGATAATTTAGTTTTCATAAAATATATATTTAATTAGGATTAAAAAGGTAATTTCTATTTTTTACTGAACCTCATCATCGCAATATCACCGGAAATAAAGTTCAGGGTTTTTCCATTATCAGTCACATCATACGAAGTTATTTTTGGTAAAGTGCTCATAAAAACCTGTTCTCCTTTTTGTGCATCCATACACATCATCCTGGTTGTAGCCAATGGTTGGGTAAAATCTATTTTATTGCCCGTTACATTTAATTTTCCGGTAAACGAATTACAGCTATTGTTTCCTGAAACCCGATTCTCTTTTATATTAAAATTAATAGTTGGCTTTTTATTTGGATACAAACCATCAAAAGCTATTCGCGGACCACTTATATAATTAAGTTCCCAAGTTCCTTCAAGTTTGGCAACAGCATTCTCTTTTGGGGTTTTAGAGACATTACATGAAATTAGAACAACGCCAAAAAAAACCAAAGTCAAAATATTCTTTATCATAATTTTACAGATTAAATTAAAAAAACAAGGAACACTTATTTACAACTTTTTAAATTCGAAATTATACGAAATTACACAATAATTTTTTATTGACATCTTAAAGTCACATTAAATGAGAATCAATAGTTTTGGTTTTTTTTAACTTTAAGCTTCAATCAATGTCGGAATTTTATGTTAAATTTACTTAATATTTAATTTAAAAGCCTCTTATATGAAAAAAATAATCGTGTCCTTCGCTATAATTACAGCTTTAATTATTGGCTGTAAGACTAATACAAAATCAAATGATGCCAAAACTTTAACTGTAGCTTTAGAGCCAAAAAGCAATAGCACAGTTGCAGGAACAGCGACTTTTACAGAAAAAAACGGAAAAGTAACTTTTGTTGCAAAAGTAACTGGTTTACAACCTGGAGTTCATGCCATACACATTCATGAAAAAGCAGATTGTAGTGCTGCCGATGGAAGTTCTGCGGGAGGCCACTGGAATCCAACTTTTAAAAAACACGGAAAATGGGGTGTTGCAGAATATCATAAAGGTGATATTGGAAACTTTACCGCTGATGCGAAAGGTAACGGAACTATCACATTAACGACTGACGAATGGTGTATTGGTTGTGGAGATGCAACTAAAGACGTTCTTGGAAAAGGTTTAATTGTACATCAGGGAACAGATGATTTTACCACACAACCAACCGGAAATGCCGGCGGAAGAGTTGCCTGTGCAGGAATCATTAAATAAAAAACACAATAACCACTGGATTTTCACAAAATCTAGTGGTTATTTCATTTAAAATTTATCCTAAAACGAGAAAAAGATATAGCTTTGCAGCTATAAATTAAAGTTAATGATTAACCCATCGGCATCAGGTTGGATAGACAAGTTTTTTAGTGAACAAAAGTTTTCAGAAGCTATTCCTTTTGAGACTACAGATTCGTTTTACTATAAAGTCAGAGAAACCGGTTTTATTTACGGTCACATCATAACTATTGACTCCCGAATTCCGGTTCCTATAAAAGGCTGGTTTAAAACCGAAATTTCTAAAGTCGCTTTATTAAATACTTTGTATGGCGTTTTTTGTTTAGAAAAAAGAAGTTTTGAACCTAATAATTTTATTACCGAAGTTTTAAAGTTTTATAACGAAATGAATCCCGAGGGATTTAATTTGTTCAAAATTTTGCTTCCAAAAGACACCCCTTCCCTATCTTTAGAAAACATAATAGATCAGAGAGTTCAGACCAATGACAGTATTATCAGCAAGAACTTTTCGCATTTAGTTACCAATGCACTTTTGTTTATTGATGTTCTGGCTTTCAGACAATATTTAGAGCTTGGCTCGATCCCCGAAAAATATTTAAAACGAATTGAAGAAACTGTTTTGGGTATTGTGGGACTGGCTTTAAAAACTAAAACCGTCAAATCCCAACACGATGATTTATTGATTAAACTTTTTGAGGCTTCTATTCGCTACTCTAAGTTTTCAAAGGTTACCGTAGATACTTTAGAAACACTGCAGCTGGATTATTTTAAGAATAAACTGGAACATTATTACTTAATCGATATGGCCGGAATGGCTTTATGGAGCGATGGTGTTGTAGAAAATGAAGAAGCGTACTTTTTATACTCCTTAGGATCAATGATGGGAGTTTCTGATGATTTTGTAACCAAAAGCATCGACACCACTCATGATTTTATTACCACACACAAAAAGAAAATTCCGTATTTTAATTATTCTAATCCGGTAAAACACTTTTACGATCAAATGACGCACAGTGTCGTTAAACTGATTGTAAGAAACAAAAACAGATTAGTAAAGGAAATTATCCAGAGTAAGGAATTAATGGTGCTATTGGCTTATTCTACTACCAGGGATCTGGATGCCAAAGAAAAAAAGAAAGTAAAAAAACAGCTTCTGGATATTTGCAAAACGATTCCGTCACTAACAATATTTTTACTTCCGGGCGGAAGTCTATTATTACCGATTTTAATTAAGTTTATCCCAACTTTGTTACCATCTGCTTTTAATGAAAATCTGGATGAAAACGAATAAAAAAAAATCGCCTCGAAAGGCGATTTTTAATTTTCTATAAATTACTTAGCTGATATACCTCATCTAATTCATCATTCGAAGCGATATTTACATTCAAATCGGTTACAAAACCTGAATTTAAACCGTAAACCCATCCATGCAGCATTAATTCCTGACCGTTTTTCCAGGCGCCTTGCACAATTGATGTTTTGGCTAAGTTGTATACTTGTTCTTTAGCATTGATTTCAACAAAAGCATTAAAACGCTCCGTCTCGTCTTCAATCGAATTTAGGTATTTATCATGTAAACGGTATTCATCTTTAATATGGCGAATCCAGTTGTCAATAATTCCAAAAGACTGGTTACCCATTGCAGCTTTTACACCTCCACAACCATAATGGCCGCAAACAATAACGTGTTTTACTTTTAAAACATTTACAGCATAATCTAAAACACTCAACATATTCATGTCTGAATGTACTACCATATTGGCAATATTACGGTGTACAAAAACCTCACCCGGTTTAGCGCCAATAATTTCATTCGCAGGAACACGGCTGTCAGAGCATCCAATCCATAATAATGGCGGTGTTTGCCCTTTAGCTAAATCTGCAAAATAATTTGGATCTAATGCTAATGATTTTTCAACCCACTGTTTGTTGTTTTCTAAAATTTGTTTATAAAACTCTTTCATTTTTTTATTTTTTGAATTGTATTTTATCTGTTCAGGAGCATCAAAAATTACTGTACTGTAAAGTTATCTAATTCTTATACTTCTCGAACTTAAAGAATACCTTAATTTTTTAATTTGTAAAATTTTCTTTCGTTACTTCTTTTTTAACCAATGCTCTTTTTGCAACATCATAATAGTGTTCTATAGATACATGATTGTTAATGTCAGGAGAATTTTCGAGCTCATATGCTGCTTTAAACCCTTTCAGTTTTACCTTAATGTTTTGGTCTACAGCACGCGTTTCCTTAAACTCGCGAATTAAATCCAAAACATCATGTGCAATATATTCTGTGTCATGCGCATTGATGATAACTTTAGAGTTTTCAGGAATTTCATTCAATGTCAATTTAATAGCTGCTTTATTTAAGAATGAAACTTCCTGGGCTAAATCGATATGGATAACATCTCCGTCTTCGTATTCTTCTTTTTTAAAGCTGTACGCTCTTTTAAGGTTTCCTCTCAACACAAAAATGATACTTATAATAATTCCTAAAGCAACACCTTTAAGCAGATCTGTTGCGACAACAAATACTAAGGTTGCAACAAAAGGGATAAATTGATATTTTCCTTTCTCCCAAAAATGTTTGAAAGTGGCAGGTTTTGCTAATTTATATCCCACTAAGATTAAAACGGTTGCCAGAGTTGCCAATGGAATTTTGTTTAAAAGAGCAGGAACTGCCAAAACGCTTATCAACAAAAGCACTCCGTGAATGATAGCAGACATTTTTGATTTTGCTCCTGCATTATTATTTGCAGATGATCTTACCACAACAGATGTCATTGGTAAACCACCCAAAAGTGAACTTACTATATTACCAATCCCTTGTGCTCTAAGTTCAACATTTGTATTCGTATAACGTTTTTGAACGTCCATCCTGTCAGCAGCTTCGATACATAATAATGTTTCAATAGAAGCTACAATGGCAATTGTAATAGCAACTACCCAAACTTGCGGATTTGTAACGGCAGCAAAATTTGGTGTAATCAGAATAGATTTAAATTCATCAAAAGACTTTGGAACTGGCAATGAAACCAAATGTTCTTTTGCAATCGCCAATGAGCTTCCGGTAGAAACAAAAATTTCATTTAAAACGATCCCAACGACAACAGCTACAAGTGCTCCCGGAATTAATTTTAATTTCTTTAAAAAAGAAACCTTTTCCCAGGAGATTAATATTACGAATGAAACAAGCGAAATTACTACAGCCCCTAACTGAATGTGATTTAACACATTAAATAAAAAGGAGAATGAATTGCTTCCGTCATTTTGAATAAAGGCCTGATCACCTTCAAAATCAGCATCATAACCAAAAGCGTGAGGCAATTGTTTTAAGATGATAATGATTCCGATACCCGCTAACATTCCTTCAATAACATTGGTTGGAAAATAGTTTGATATACTTCCGGCCTTTAAAAATCCTAATGCTAATTGAATTAATCCAGCAATAAAAACAGACATTAAAAATACATCGAAAGCACCTAAATCAGTAATAGCGGTTAAAATAATAGCTGTTAATCCAGCTGCTGGTCCTGAAACACTAATGTGTGACTGGCTTAAGTAACCTACTACAATACCACCAATAACACCGGCAATAATACCAGAAAACAAAGGTGCTCCAGAAGCCATTGCGATACCTAAACACAACGGAAGAGCCACCAGAAAAACCACTAAACCTGAAGCAAAATCAGATTTAAGGTTGGCAAAAAGATTGATTTTTTTTGTCATAATACAATACTAAAAAAATTATTCATTAAAGATTTACCACATTTAATCAAAAATGCAGTCAGTTCAAAATAATCGGAAGTATTATGCCATGTTTGGAGGGGGAGCAAAAATGCTCGGAGAAATATTGTCTAGTTTTACAATATTTTCAGACACTATGGTCTTTTTTTCAATATAAACCGGCATTAAAACTTCGTGTTGAAGTATTGCTGGGTAAACAGCAGCCTTAAGTTCTTTATGAGAATGCTCTTCTTCAGAAAAACTGAAAAATACAGACGTATCACTGCTTTTCTTCATCACCGTAACAATTGTTGGGGTAGATAAGAAGGCAATAAATATGAATAATAATATGCGAGCGATTAATTTCATTGGAGCAAAAATAGTGTTAAACAGATAAAATCAAAGCCCGAGGGGCAAAAATTTTATAGAAATTTAACAATCATAAAAAAACAGAATGAAGGCGAACCTACATTCTGTTTATATTTCATTCAGAAACAAACAATTACAGCTCTTCTTCTAACCAGGCATTCATCATCCAGATGGTTTTTTCCTGCTCAGCAATGAAGTCACTCATCATCGAATTCGTTCCTTCATCGTTAATATCATCAGATTGTTTCAAAATTTCTCTTTCTATTTTCAATAAATCAGTTAAAGAACTAACAATTAAGTGTACTGCTTTTTCATCATTCGAAATGTTTTTACCAACAGCCAGTTTATTGTTTTTAATATAATCTTCAAATGTATGTAACGGCGTTCCTCCTATTGTTAAAACTCTTTCTGCAATCATATCAATTTTTAATTGTGCATCTGTGTACAATTCTTCAAATTTAACATGTAAATCAAAGAAACGTTTCCCCCGAATGTTCCAGTGTATTCCTCTTAAATTCTGATAATAAACCTGAAAATTTGACAACAGTATATTTAATTCCTTTACTAACAATTCTGACTCTTTTACAGGTAATCCTAAAATATTTGTTTTCATAGTTTTCGTTTTATAATAAGTTTACTACAAATTTAAAACAACTTCTTTAAAAATAATATAAAAAAAAATTATATTTTCTTATTTTTGCATCACAAAATACTATCAAAATGACGATTACTCAATTACAATATGTGTTAGCTGTTGCAGAACATAAAAATTTTACACTTGCTGCCGAAAAATGTTTTGTTACCCAACCTACGTTAAGTATGCAGATTCAAAAGATTGAAGAAGAACTTAATATTTTAATTTTCGACAGAAGCAAAAAACCTATACAGCTTACTGATATTGGACAAAAAATTGTCAATCAGGCAAAGAATATTGTAAACGAAGCTGACAGGATCAAAGATATAGTAGAACAGCAAAAGGGGTTTATTGGCGGAGAATTTCGTTTGGGAATTATCCCAACCATTATGCCAACCCTTTTACCAATGTTTTTAAATAATTTCATTAAGAAGTATCCTAAAGTGAAGCTTTTAATTGAAGAGTTAAACACAGATGAGATTATTGTCAAATTAAAAAATGGCCATCTTGATGCTGCAATTGCTGCAACTCCGCTTGAGGATGAAAAAATAAAAGAAATCGTATTGTATTTTGAGCCTTTTGTCGCTTATATACCAGAGCACCATGCGAGTTTTCAAAAAGACGAAATAGAAATTGCAGATCTAAACATTAATGAAATTTTACTTCTGCAGGATGGACATTGTTTCAGGGACGGAATTTTAAATTTATGCAAACATGGTACTGACATCGATCAGAACAATTTTCAGATCCAAAGCGGGAGCTTTGAAACCCTTATAAAACTGGCCGACGAAGGTTTAGGTACAACGTTACTTCCGTACTTGCACACCTTAGACTTAAAAGATTCCGATAAACTGAAACTACGAAACTTCAAGGAACCAAAACCTGCCCGTGAGGTAAGTTTAATTTACCCAAAGAGCGAATTAAAAATGCAAATCATTGATGCGCTCAGATCGACAATCGCCGGAGTTGTAAAAGGAGCCATTGTTTTTCAGAACGTTCAAATCATCAGTCCGCTACAAAAGAAATAGAAATAAAAAAAGGAGCCAATTTGGCTCCTTTTTTTTATACTTTGATTAGTAGTAAACTTTGTTTTAGTTCTGGTTTTTCAATAATGAAATTTAACAACCATTCTTGCAATTGTTCCATTTCGTATGGTAACAGTGTTTTGATAGCTTTTTCTAGTTCTTTGCAGAAAAGTATCGGATCGAAACTCACTCTCTCAAGTATTGATTTCGTGTAATCAAACATCATTTTTGACATAATAAAATAAGATTTTCGGGGGTTATCTATATTTTTAAACTCGCACAAATTTAATCAAATATCATTCATAAGCGCTTATTTTAACTTATTTTTTTAAAAAATTTAGCAACGAATACGTTTTCTTAATAAACATAAATCAATATAGAATCATTCTAAACAACTCATTTAAACCTTTTTAAAGGCTCTAAACATCTCTCGTTTTCCCGGAGGACCTGCTAATTTTTCTACGGTAAATCCAACTTCGATCATACTTCTTTTAACAACGCCCCGGGCTGCGTAAGTTACCAGGACACCATTTGGCTTTAAACTATTGTACATTTTCTGAAAGATTTCGGTACTCCATAACTCCGGCTGGACGCGATATCCGAAGGCATCAAAGTAAATCAAATCAAAAATTTCAAAATCGTCTATTTCATGAAAAAATTGTTTCCTTTTGGTTAACGAAAAAGCATTGCAAATTTCATTTTTTTTATCCCATTCACATTTATGCATTTTCTCAAAAATGTTTTCAAATTCCAATGCGTTAAGTTCAGTAACATAATTCATCGCTAAAACTTCGCTTGCTTCAACCGGATAAGCCTCTACTCCAACATAATCAATTGGCTGATTTTTTTGCTTTGCTTCTAAAAAAGTAATAAAAGCATTTAAACCCGTTCCAAAACCAATTTCAAGAATACTGACCGGATTATTTTCAAATAATGAAAGGCCGTTTTTGATAAAAACATGTTTTGCCTCCTGAATTGCCCCGTGTTTTGAATGATAACATTCATCCCATTCCTGCAAATGAATTGTTGTTGAGCCATCTAGCGTTTTAATTATTTCTCTTTTCACTTTTTTCGAAATTTATAGTCTGATTTTACTGGTGTTCAAGACATTTTGGGAGTCAAATTTAATCAAAACAAATGCGTAAAGGTTTAAAAAACGGTTGTTTTTTCATAAATTCTTTATAAAAATGTCTTAATTTTTTCACTTTATTATAAGATAGGTAAATCTCAGTTAAGAGGCGTAAATAATGCAGTTTTAGTAAGTAAATTATATATTTTTACTTAATTTTGCATTCATTAATTTCTATTTCACACCAAATCATTACTTTAGAATTATTTCTGTTGTAATGAAATTAGATCAAAACTTTATATAATTATGAGTACAACTCAAACAGGCAAAATTGAAATCAGAAAAGCCACTTCGTCAAAAATAAGCGGAGTAGACTTTCAAAACCTAAGCTTCGGTGCTGTTTTTACAGACCATTTATTCGAATGTGATTTTAAAAATGGAGAGTGGCAAAACCCAGTCATTAAGCCTTATGCACCAATTTTAATGGATCCGTCTTCTAAAGTCTTTCATTACGGACAAGCTATTTTTGAAGGAATGAAGGCTTACAAAGATGACAATAATGATGTTTGGTTGTTTAGACCTGACGAAAACTTCAAGCGTTTTAATAATTCTGCTGTTCGTATGGCAATGCCGGAAGTTCCGGAAGCTATTTTTATGGAAGGTTTGAATGAATTATTGAAAATTGACCAGGAATGGATTCAAAAAGGAAACGGAAGCAGTATGTATATTCGTCCTTTTATGATTGCTACTGGACCTGGAGTTATTGCAAATCCTTCTGACGAATATAAATTCATGATTTTACTTTCTCCTGCACAATCATATTATGGAGGTGAAGTAAAAGTAATTATCGCAGAACATTACAGCAGAGCTGCAAATGGCGGAATTGGAGCTGCAAAAGCTGCGGGAAACTATGCTGCACAGTTTTACCCAACTAATCTGGCAAACAAAGATGGCTTCCAACAAGTAATCTGGACAGATGATGCAACGCATACAAAACTGGAAGAAGCAGGAACAATGAACGTTTTCTTTAGAATTAATGATACTTTATTGACTGCTCCAACAAGCGAAAGAATTTTAGACGGTATCACCAGAAAAAGTTTGATTGCTATGGCAGAAAAAGAAGGTCTTAAAGTAGAAGTTCGTTCTGTTATCGTTTCAGAATTAGTAGAAGCTGCTAAAAACGGGTCTCTGAAAGAAATCTTCGGAGCCGGAACTGCTGCAGTGATCAGTGTTATTAAAGGTTTCTCTTATCAGGATGTTTATTATGAAATGACTCCGGTTGAAAATTCATATGCTGCTCTTTTAAAAGAAAAACTAACAAGTCTTCAAAACAAACTTTCTGAAGATACTTTTGGCTGGACTGTAAAAGTACAATAACTAAAAGATCGTTTTAAATATAAAAACCCGATAGCTTAATAGTTGTCGGGTTTTCTATTTTTACAGACATTTAAAACCAATTCAAAATCTAAAAAAAAAAAAATAATAATACTGAATTATGGTTCCCAGGCAGATATGAGATTTTCACACTACACGATAAAATAATCAGGAAATTTAATAATTGAATCTTTCACTTCTACCATATTTTGTTTTAATCTGCTTAATATCCCTTTTGAAAAATCTTCAAAAGAGTCAGATATTATTTCTTCAAATTCAGCGCCTTCATAATCCATACCTGAATGACAGCAAAAAATCTGCCCTACCCTTCCATTTTTTCCTGGCTCCAAATCGATTACAAGTCTATCGGACGCTTCAAAATCAGTAAACGGTATCCATTTTCTACTCCATATAACTGGCTTAATTTTATTTTCATTAACCCAATCAATACGATCCTCATCATCAAACAATTCATTCATCATATTCCATGTTTTTATAATCTCGTCAATAGATAAGAAATTGTTATATCCAAGAAGAGGCAAATCTCCATGATGTTTATTGATTTGTCCATTGAATGTTAAAAGATATTTTTTGAAACTATGTGGTAAATCTACATCTAAAGACTCTTCCAAATATTGAATTTCCTGCAATGTTGCAGGAGCATTAACTTTTATGCTAGTGTCGTTTAAAATTCTACATCTTTCTTGCAAAATTAGTTCCCATGTATTATTTGACATATGATTAATTGTTGTTAAACATTTAAATTTCTATATTTTAAACAAACTTCCCAAAGATACTTTTGACTGAAATGTAAAGTGTAATAATCTACATATAAACCCGACAGGTTTAAAAACCTGTCGGGTTTATTCATTCTTTATAATTATCATATTCCCAATCAAAATAATTTGTAAGTTTCTCCACACACAAAGACCAGCTGTCATCTTCACATGAAGCAATTATTTCCTCCAAAGAATTCCAAATTTGATCGAAATCGTAGCTTTCGACTATTAATAATGGACGACGTGTAGTTATTATTTCCTTTTCTCGAAGTAAAAGCTGAAGTCCCTGAGGTGTAGCTAAAGTGATTGTAAATCCATCACTTCCTTTTTTATTTTTTATACCAATCTCTAGATTAATGAGCTCTGAGACAACACCATCATTTTCTGGCTGCCATTTACGTAAATTTATCCCCTCCCCTATGCAAGCTGAATAAAGTGCTAATTTTATCATATTTTTAATTACTTTTTATCACCATTAAAACAAAGATTAAACTTACAAATATATCAAATTAAAAAATACTTTTATTCAAAGTAGCATTAAAAGCTTTTCCATTTTATTAGCACAAAATATTTCAGTGAGTTAGGCTTATTTTTTCCATACATTTGTTAAGATCTAATAAATAGAATAACTCAGAACTTGATTTTACAAAACATCACTAAACATATTTCGCTTGACGAAAATGAAACTTCTTATTTTCTTTCTATTCTAAAGGAAAAGAAATATCCCAAAAAGAGTATTATTTTAAAAGAAGGAGAAATTTGCAGAACGATAAATTTTGTTCAGTCCGGAACTTTAAGAGCCTTTTTTAGAGACCCTCAAGGAAAAGAATCCACGATTATGTTTGCCGTTTCTGACTGGTGGATTACAGATATGTCGTGTTTTATCAACCAACAACCCGCAATGCTAAATATTGAAACTATAGAAGAAAGTGTTATACTGCATTTACAGAAAGACGATCTGGATGATTTGTATTTTAAAATCCCAAAATTCGAGCGCTTTTTCAGAATTATCATGCAAAACGCTTATATCAGAGAGCAATTAAGAGTGATTCAAAATCTATCCCTTTCTGCAGAACAGCGTTATTATATCTTTCTGGAGAAATATCCACAAGTTGCTAAACAAGTAACTCAAAAACAAATCGCATCATATTTAGGCATTACTCCTGAGTTTTTGAGCATGATCCGGGCCAACAAAAACAAACAGGCAATTTCTTAAACTACATTATTTTTTTGCTGCAATATCTTTACGTGCTTTGTAAAAAAGAAAAAGATATGCTTATACTTATTGCCGGACCTTATCGTGGCGGGACAAATGATGATCCCAAATTGATTCAACAAAATTTAGAAAAATTAGAAGCTGTGGCACTCCCTTTATTCAGAATGGGACATTTACCCGTAATTGGCGAATGGCTGGCTTTGCCATTGCTTCATTTAGCGGGCTCGAAACATATTGGTGACAGTGTCTGGGACGAAATTCAATATCCCGTTGCACATCGGCTTTTAGAAAAATGCGATGCCGTTCTCAGACTTGAAGGCGAATCCAGAGGAGCTGACAACGATGTTCGGATTGCAACGGAAAGAGGCCTGAAAATCTACTATCGTTTAGAAGATATTCCGAATGCGGAATAATGGAAAAACAAAATTCCCTAACAAGTTTCAGAAACTTATTAGGGATTTTTATTTAAAGTAGTTTAGAAAAATCCGGTTTAAAATAATTAGGACCTTTCATTACTTTTCCGTCTTCTCTGTAAATAGGTTGTCCGTCTTCGCCTAATTTACTCATATTACTACGTTGGATTTCATCAAAAACAGCTTCAATTTTATCCTGTAAACCGTGTTCGATAATCGTTCCGCATAAAATATACATCATATCACCAAGAGCATCCGCAATTTCAACCAGATCATTATTCTGAACTGCTTCCAGATATTCTTCGTTCTCTTCTTTCATTAAATTATAACGAAGTATTTTTTTAGTTTCACCCAAATCAGCAATTGGGGTTTGACTGTGACCTATTTTAAAGGCAGTGTGAAATTCAGTAACTGCATCGAGTTGTTTCCTCATGATTTATTTAATTAAATGAAATGGCAAATTAGCAACTATTCGTATACAATTCTCTAAATTTGTCAAAAATAATTTTTCACTATGTTTAGTCAAGGACAATTAATATTCGCTCTCTGTTTTTTTATTGCATTTGTAATCGTAATGATATTTGCTTATCGAAAAGATCTTGCATTGCACAGAATCTTCTACAAAGGAAATTATAAAGTATTAATTGTATTCTTAATTTTTATTGCCCTTTTATTTGTGATCAAATTTTTCTTTAAAAGATAATTCCATATTTTTTTTGCTATATTTAGAGTAAAATAATTTTAGGAGCTTTACAATTAAACTTCTTCGGGAACGTTTTTATTTAAAGCTTTTTTGACCTGAATAATTTTATAAAGTGTACTTTTATTGCTGTACAATTAGCGTGGCTAGTAATAAAATTTATAACTTTACGACACAAAATAACTGACTACAATGAAGATTCTAAAATATTTATTCCTCCTATTATTATTAAGCTTAGTTGCCCTTACTGTTTTTGTCGCTACCCAAAAGGGAATTTTTTCTGTAGAAAGAAGCAAAGTGATTAACTCACCAAAAGCAACGGTTTATAATTACATAAATGATTTTAGAAATTATGAAGATTTTGAATCCTGGTCAGTTGAAGATCATTCAATAAAAATGACGTTTCCTAATAAGACAAGCGGAAATGGTGCTTCTTATTATTGGACCGGAGCCGAAGGAAATGGAAATGCAATTACCCTGAAAACAAAAGACGGAGAAAGCATTCAGCAAAAAATGAAATATAACGGAACAGAAGCTGATGTAAACTGGACGTTTAAAGATACTTTGGGAGGAAAAACAAAAGTTACATGGAAAGGATCCGGAACCATGAGTTTTTTATTTAAAGTCTATACGGCGCTAAACGGAGGTTCTGACAAAGTGATAGGAACAATCTACGAAAAAAGTCTTGCTAATATTGATAAAAATCTGGATTACGAAACTAAAACTTTTGCTATTCAGGTTAACGGCATTGTAAAGAAAATTGAAACTCCTTATATCAAACAGACCTTTACAAGCGAAATTTCTAAAGTAAATAAAAATGCAAGAATTGTAATTCCGAAACTTATTGAGTTTAGTCAAAATAATGGCTTAGGTACCAATGGAAAGCCATTTATTATTTATCATACATACAACACTTCAACGGGATTAGCAAAAATTTCTATTTGCTTGCCAACAAATAAAGAAATTATGACCACTTCCGGAAGTGATATTTTAGGCGGAAAACTTAATGGTTTCGAAGCTGTAAAAACAACTTTAAAAGGAGACTACAACCATATTAATGAAGCAATTGCAAAAAGCACAGCTTTTATAAATAAAGAAAAAATTACCCCTGATTTAAGCTGGTCTCATCTTGAGATTCTAACCATTAGCAAATTAGACGTAAAAAGTCCGTCGAAGCTAATGACCGAAATTTATTTCCCGGTAAAACCTAAAGTAGTTCCGGTTGCTAAAATTCCTGTTTACAAACCCGCGACAGAGCCTACAGCTGCAAAACCAGCAACAGAAACACCTAAAACAACACCGAAACCAACTACTGAGGAAGAGCAGTCAGAATTCTAAAATATCAGGTCGGTTAAACCTTATATTTAAAATTCATTCTAATAAGATAAATCAAAGAATTTGACAGACGAGAAGGAATTTATAAAAGAATTATTAAATCCTAAGACGCAAAATATTGCGTTTCAAAAACTCTTGTCTGACTATCAAAAACCGTTGTATTCTCATATTCGAAATATTGTTTTGAATCATGATGATACAGATGATGTATTACAGAATACTTTTGTAAAGGTTTTTCAGTATTTAAAAAATTTTAAAGGAGAGAGTAAACTTTTCTCGTGGATGTATCGAATTGCAACCAATGAGGCATTGACTTTTTTAAACCAAAAAGCAAAACTAAACGGATTAACATCTGAAGCATTACAAAATAAAACCATAGATAACCTGAAAGCCGACGTTTATTTTGACGGAGATGAAATTCAGATCAAACTTCAAAAAGCCATAGTAACCCTGCCCGAAAAACAACAACTGGTTTTTAAAATGAAATACTTTGAAGAATTAAAATACGAAGAAATTGCAGAAATTTTAGGAACTTCAGTTGGTGCTTTGAAAGCATCATACCATCACGCTGTAAAAAAAATTGAAATATATGTTACATCAAATTAAACCTTTTGTTATAAAACATATCTTATAGACATTATGAAAGCATTTAAATTAGAAAACGAACCGAAAATAACTCCCGGATTTAAAACTCCGGAACATTATTTTGATGATTTTTCGATGAAAGTTTTACAGCAGGTAAACGAAAAAGAAGACGTAAAAGTAATTCCAATTTACAAACGTAAAAAAGTACTTTCGATTCTTGCGGCAGCTGTAGTTTTTATTGCATTAATGATTCCGATAGTAAACAATTACAGCAATACCTCTAAAGATCTGGATGAGGATACTTTAGAAACTTATTTAGCTTATCAATCTAATTTAAATCAATACGATTTGATTCAAAAATTAGACACAAAAGACATTCAGGAACTAAGTAAAAATACTGCGATAGAAGATGAAGCTATTGAGGATATTTTGGCTTCGAATCCAAATATTGAAAATTTAATTTCCGAATAAAACAAAAATACCACAAGATGAAAATTAAAAATATACTACCGATAATTCTATTCTTTATTACTTTTTCATTTTATGCCCAAAATGATAAAACAGATGAAAAGCGTGAAAAAGTTAAAGCCTATAAAGTTTCTTTTCTAACTACTGAACTGGAATTAACCCCAACAGAGGCAGAAAAATTCTGGCCAATTTATAATGCATACGATGACAAACAGTTTGAATTGCGTCATGAAAAAATGAAAACATACTTAAGCAAATTAGACGACGACAACATTAGTTCGATGTCAGAAAAAGAAGCTGCCGCACTTTTATCACAAATGGAAAGTGCAGATAAAGAATTATACCTTTTGCGTGATAAATACAACAGTAATATCAAAAAGATACTTTCGGCAAAGAAAATACTAAAGCTTAAAAAATCAGAAGATGATTTTAATCGAAAATTATTAAAACAATATCGGGATAAAGCCGGCAATAAATAAAAAGCCAAAAATTAAAATACAACAGCGACAAGAACCCTATATAATAATACTTACTTTATTATTTAGGGTTCTTGTTATTTAAAGCGAATTCGGATTACTTTATTATGACCTGCTGCAATCGCAGTATTTCTATTAACAAAACGAATCGTAAAGAGTTTTGAATCAGTCGATAATTGCGTCCAGTTTTCTCCACCATTTTGAGAATACTGGATTCCTTCAGAACCCACACAAATAATTTCTTTGCCATTTCCTCCCGGGACATACTGTACACATGATGCGTACCCAAACCCCATATCCTGACCTATCAATTTCCATGTATTACCACCATCTGTAGTAAAAGCTTTATTATCTGTTTTTTTACCCGGAAGTTCATAATCGCCGCCGGCAACGAATCCGTGTTTGGAATCATAAAAATCAGCAGTAAAAATACCCGTCATTGGTTTTCCCTGCACAATAGGTGTTTCTACTACTTTCCAGGTTTTAGCTTTATCAGGAGAATAAAACACACGCGATTTTTTACCACCGGAAACCAGCCAGGTATCATTTCCCTTTATTACAATATTCGAATTACTGGCTGCAAAAGCTGCTTCGCCCTGCGCATTTGTCGGTAATTTATCTGATAATAATTTTGTCCAGGTTTCACCTCCGTCTCGTGTTACAATAACTGAAAAAGTGTCTTCCGTTGGATCTCCAATTGCGATGCCTTCCTTGTCATTCCAGAATTGCATACTGTCGTAAAAAACTTTAGGGTTAACTTCTTTATACACTAATTTTACTTTTTGTGTTTTTTTAGAAACAGAATAAAGTAATGCAGGATTTCCTACACTTAACAAAAATATATCATTAGAAGTCTGGGCAATACTTCTAAATTCCAGTTTTAAAGTATCACGGTAAATGTGATCCTCAAATTTTTCTTTTTTATCTAAATCATAGTAGCCAAAACGAGAATTATCAGCTCCGTACCAGATTTTATTTTTATCAATTAAGATCGCTCTAATACTAATTTTATCCTGAAATAAAGTATCTATTTGTATCGATGTAAAACCATTAACAAATGGCTTATTATCACTATGATTCAGCGTTTTAAAAGACATAATTAGAATCAAAACACCAAAAAATAATATTACTTTTCTCATATAAACCAGATTTTTTTGTTGCTAAAATACAATTATTTATAACATATAAAATAAGTTCCATGTTTTTTTCTGGCACAGTAATTGGATATCTCAGAATATTAATCCTAATATGATTTAAAAATGAAAACTAAACTACTTTTTATAGCCCTGCTAACATTAGGTTTTAGTTCTGTACAATTACACAGCCAAACTACTGTTTACGCAAAAAATTCAGATATAAGTGATAATTTAGACTTAAGAGCGGTAGCTTCTATTTTTGGAGAATCAGCAAATCTTCAGGATTTTGAAAGACGCTTAAATGACCCAAAATACCAAATATCAAATCTTGACTTAAATGGTGACGATCAGGTTGATTATTTACGTGTAATCGAATCTGTAGAAGACAGGACTCATGTTGTAATTATACAGGCGGTTTTAGATCGTGATGTTTATCAGGATATTGCAACAATTGATGTAGAAAGAGATAATTACAACAAAGTTAGTGTTCAGGTTGTAGGTAATACTTATTTATACGGAGCGAACTATATCTATGAACCGGTTTATAATGTAACTCCTGTGATTTACACTTCATTTTGGGTTACAAATTACAGACCATATTATTCTAGCTGGACCTGGAATGTTTATCCTACTTACTATTCTGCATGGAGACCTTACCCTATTTACAGATATAGAAACAATATCAATGTTTGTATCAATGTAAACAATCATTACAATTATGTAAACACCAGAAGAAGCTACAGAGCTCCTGTTTTATACGAATCAAGACGTACTTACGGATACGAAACAAGACGCCCTGACTACAGCTTTGCACAAAGACACTATAATGTAACGAACAGATATGATTTAGATCAAAGACGTGTTGCAAGCAGAGAAGCTGGCAGAAATCAAAATGATTACAGATCAAATTCAGGAAGAGTTTCTACTACAGATAACAGAACTACTCCAAACAGAAATTATGCTGATAGCAGAACAACTAATACTGACAGAAGTTACAACACCAATCGTACAACTTCTGTAAGCAGAGATAATTCGGCTACGGTAAACAATCCTGTAAGAGTTGAGAATACTCCAAGAACGGAGAACAGAAGAGACTATAGTCAGAATAATACGAATGTTTCAAGAGGAAATTCACAAAACGACATGAATAGTAATAGAGGTTATTCTGCTCAAAGAACAGAAGCCCCAAGAAATTATTCAGAAAACAGAGCAAGTTCTGAAAACAGAGCAATCACACCACGACCTCAAAATACGCAACGTTCTGAATCTCCAAGAGCAAGTCAGGAGTCCAGAAGCAGCCAGCCACAAAGAGAAAGGGGCTCTGGTTCAAGAAGTGAGGGAGGAAGAAGAGGTTAATATTAAATTCGCATTTCTAAATAAAAATCTAAAGCACAATTTAACGATTGTGCTTTTTTTTATCTTTTTAATTATAATTGACGCTAATTTGTTTTAAAACAGTAAATTTGCAACCGTCTTTTATAAAAACATACATGAGCGCATCGCATAAAAACTTACATAGTAAGTTGTCTATAGGAGGTTTATTGATAACATTGGGGATTATTTATGGAGATATTGGTACTTCTCCATTATATGTAATGAAAGCCATACTTGGTGATTATGCCATAAACGCTGATATTGTCTTAGGTGGAATTTCATGTGTTTTTTGGACCTTGACTTTACAAACCACCATTAAGTACGTTCTTATTACCTTAAGTGCTGATAATCATGGCGAAGGTGGTATTTTTGCACTCTATGCTTTGGTCAAAAAAACCAAAATTCAATGGCTCATTGTACCCGCCATTATTGGAGGAAGTGCCTTGCTGGCCGATGGAATTATAACTCCCCCCATTTCGATATCTTCTGCCGTAGAAGGAATTAGAGCGTTTTATCCTACAATGGAAACCGCGACAATTGTTTATATTGTAATCGGAATTTTGTTTGTTTTATTTACCATTCAACAATTTGGTACCAAGCTCGTTGGAAAGTTTTTTGCTCCAATGATGCTAATTTGGTTTGCCATGCTGGGAACTCTTGGAGCAATCCAGATTTTAAGCCATCCGGAAGTAATAAAAGCAGTAAATCCATATTATGCTTATCATCTATTATCTATTCATCCTGATGGTTTCTTTGTACTTGGGTTTGTATTTTTATGTACCACAGGTGCTGAAGCATTATACTCAGACATGGGACACTGCGGAAGAAAAAACATCAGAATTAGCTGGATTTTTGTAAAAACAACTTTAGTCTTAAATTACTTTGGTCAGGCAGCATATTTAATTCATCACGAAGGAAGTACCTTGCAACAATTAGGCGGAGAAAATGGAAATCCTTTTTACCTCATCATGCCCCATTGGTTTCTTCCATTCGGGATTGTAGTAGCAACCTTAGCAGCCGTAATTGCATCTCAGGCGCTTATTAGTGGTTCATTTACTTTGATAAACGAGGCAATGCGATTGAATTTCTGGCCAAAAGTAAAAATCAAATATCCTACAGAGGTTAAAGGACAATTGTATATTCCGTCTATTAACTGGTTGTTATTTTTTGGTTGTGTTGGAATCGTTTTACACTTCCAAAAATCAGGAAACATGGAACATGCCTATGGTCTTGCTATCATTTTATGTATGATCATGACCACTATTTTACTTAATTATTATTTAATAATGAAAAGGGTAAAATTGTATTTGATGGTTCCGCTTATCACAATTTATTTATTGATAGAATTTAGTTTTTTAATTGCCAACATTACCAAATTTGCCGAAGGTGGTTATGTAACATTAATCATTGCCATGATCCTGATTTCGATTATGACAATCTGGTATCTGGCTAAGAAAATTAATAAGAGCTATACTAAAATCATCAAAATCGACGATTATAAAAAGGTATTGATGGAATTGAGTGAAGACTTATCTATCCCTAAATATGCAACGCATTTGGTTTATATGACCAATGCAAATCGTGTAGATGAATTAGAAGAAAAAGTAATTTATTCGATTTTACAAAAACGTCCAAAAAGAGCCGATATTTATTGGTTTGTTCATGTAAATATCCTTACGGAACCTTATAAAACACAATATAAAGTTACAGAAATTGCGAAAGACGATATTTACAGAATCGATTTTAATTTAGGATTTAGAGAACCTACCAAAATCAATTTGATGTTTAGAGAAGTTATTCGCGATATGGTAAAACGTGGGGAGGTTGATATTACCAGCCGTTACGAATCTCTGAACAAAAACAATATTATTGGTGATTTTAAATTTGTATTGTCTGAGAAGTTTTTATCAAATGACAACGATTTAAGATGGCACGAAAACATCATCATGAACTCTTATTTCTTTATCAAGAAACTGAGTTTATCTGAAGAAAGAGCTTTTGGATTAGATAGTAGTTCGGTTAAAATAGAGAAATTCCCAATGGTGCTTCACGCCCCGGAAAACATCGGACTGACCCGAATCATAAAATAATATCAATTCAAAATACATTCAAAAAACACTCTTTTAAACTTTATCAGAGTGTTTTTTTTCTTTTTAAAGGAAGTTAAAACAACAATCAGAATTAAAAATTTAACTTTCAATCAATTAATAGTACCTTTGCAACTCAAATAATTAAAATGAGATTACACAGAAATTTAGTTTATACTACCATCGATTCTTTAAATGCTATTTTCAATGAAGGAGAATATGCAGACAAAGTGGTAGCAAGAGCATTAAAAAAAGACAAACGTTGGGGAAGTTCTGACAGGAAGTTTGTTGCTGAAACGATATACGAAATTGTTCGCTGGAAACGATTATACTCTGAAATTGCCGAAGTAAAAGAACCTTTCGACAGGGAGAATTTATGGAGAATGTTCGCCGTTTGGGCTGTTTTAAGAGGATATCCTATTCCGGATTGGAAACAACTGGAAGGAACTCCTGAAAGAAAAATAAAAGGCCGTTTTGATGAACTTTCTAAAGTTAGAGCATTAAAAGAATCTATTCCGGACTGGATGGATGAATTGGGTGTAAAAGAACTTGGAGAAAAAGTCTGGGCTACAGAAATCGCTGCTCAAAATCAGCCTGCTAAAGTTATTTTAAGAACGAATACACTTAAAGGAACCAAAGAAAGCCTGAGAAACACGTTGATGGATTTGAATATTGAAACAGAATATTTAAAAGATCAGCCTGAAGCTTTAGTTTTAAAAGAAAGAGCAAACGTATTTTTGACCGATGCTTTTAAACAAGGACTTTTTGAGGTTCAGGATGCAAACTCACAATTAGTTGCCGGTTTTCTTGATGTAAAACCAGGAATGCGCGTGGTAGATACTTGTGCCGGAGCCGGAGGAAAAACATTGCACATTGCTTCTTTGATGGAAAACAAAGGACAATTGATTGCGATGGATTTATACGAAAGTAAATTGAAGCAATTAAAGTTAAGAGCAAAAAGAAATGGTGCTTTTAATATTGAATACAGAATTATTGAATCTACAAAAGTGATCAAAAAATTACACGAAAAAGCAGATCGTGTTTTAATTGATGCTCCTTGTAGTGGCTTAGGAGTGCTTAAAAGAAATCCAGATGCCAAATGGAAACTGAAACCGGAATTTATTGATAATATTCGTAAAGTTCAGGCTGAAGTTTTAGAAAGCTATTCTAAAATTGTAAAACCAGGTGGGAAATTAGTGTACGCAACTTGTTCTGTTTTACCATCAGAGAATCAGGAACAAGTAGAAAAATTCTTAAAAACCGAAATCGGAAAACAATTTACTTTCATTAAAGATCGTAAAATCCTGGCTTCTGAATCTGGTTTCGACGGATTTTATATGGCGTTATTAGAAAGAAAAAATACAGTAGCTGCTGAATAAAAATAAATTCCAATTTTTATACTTGGAATTTTTATTTTAGGATTTACTTATTAAATCCAAACACATTAAAAAAAGCCTTTAGATTTTTATCTCTAAAGGCTTTTTACTTTATCCTTCCATTGGAGGATATACGGGACACATATTTGGAGAAATCAAACAATATGTTGGTATATTGAAGGGATCACAGCTAGGTCGGTCAACAAGAGGTTTAGAACAGTCTATTTTATAACCATTCAAAGAATAAATATAATTACCCCCTTTAATTTGTTTTAGTTCGTGCTTACTTAATTGCTGAACGTTTGGCAGATTTAAAATAAATTTCATATTTATAAGGTTTTAAAGTTAATATCTTACGAATATAGATAATTTTTCTTACTTTTAAAATAACTATATCAAACTCGGTTTACGTAATAACTTTCCATTTTCGTTTTCTTTAAATTTAGGAACAAAAACAATTTCTTTGGGTCTTTCGTATTTGTCTAAGACATCAAAAAAGTCCGAAGCAAATTCCTGTTTTTCGCTCTCGATAACCAGAATTAATTTTTCTCCTAAAGCAGTATCAGGAACACCTGTGACAAAAAACCTGCTATTTATTTTACCAATCAGTTTTGCTTCTATTTGTTCCGGAATTAATTTTACTCCTCCGCTATTAATAACATTATCAATTCTTCCCAGAAAAATAAATTGATTCTCTCTTACCAATTCAACTAAATCATTGGTAACGATAGGTTCGTCAGAAATAGTTGGAACAGTTATTACCAGGCAACCACGATTATCCTGAGCAATACTTACATTGGGCAAAACTGTAAAAACATTCTCTCCTACTTTTCTTGCAGCGATATGCGTAATCGTTTCGGTCATGCCATAAGTTTCGTAAACTTCTGCTTTCAACGGCAAAACTTTTTCTTCAAGAGTAGTATCCATTTTAGCTCCTCCTACTATCAACTTTTTAACATTATTTAGAGCCTCAATAGAATTCTGAACTTGTAAAGGCACCATTGCTACAAAATCATAGCCCTTTGTATTTAATGCAATAGGCTGTGTGCTGGGCTCTGTAATATCCAGCTCAAGCCCCAGGATTATACTTCGAACCAACATCATTTTACCCGCAATAAATCGTACAGGTAAACAAAGCAAAGCTTTATCTCCAGGCTCTAACTCAAAAAAATCACCCGTTGCTAAAGCGGATTGAATCATAGCTTGTTTTTCTAATCGTACTAATTTTGGAAGTCCGGTTGTTCCCGAAGTTCTCATTTCGATATATTCTTTATCATCGAACCAGTCCAGCAAAAACTCTCCTATCGCCTGCTCATTACCATCACCTTCTTTTATATAATCATAAGCAACACGACGCAACTCATCTGCGTTTAAATGAAAACCATCTATTTTAAAATAATTGTGGACATTTTTATGTGTTAATTTTGACATGATATTATTTATTTGAAATTTCTACAACATTTATTTTACCCGTTAGTTTTTCTTTCCAGTTATTCCACTTGTATTTTTTACTATAAATAAAAAGCAAAACAGGATAGATAACAACCACCGGCAGTATTACATCCAGTCCTGCTGACGGGTCTGACATATCTTTAAAAAGAGAATGGGTCTGAAAAACGGACCAGTCTGAGGTAACTAATAAAGCTCCTATTAAATTATTGGCGGCATGAAAACCAAGTGCTAACTCAATTCCTTCATCCATAAGTGTAATAATACCTAAAAACAGTCCTGTTCCTATATAATAAATCATAATAATATAACCCATTTTAGCCACTTCAGGATTAAAAACATGCATGGAACCGAATATTAGCGATGTCATCATAAGAGGAAACCACCTGTTTTGAGCCAAATTGGCAAATCCCTGCATTAAATAACCTCTAAAAACATATTCTTCTGTACTTGTTTGTATGGGTATAAATATAGACCCTACAACAACTAAAATTAGAAACGGAATTAATTTAAAATTCCATATGAAATTCCCGGGAGACTTAAAATATACCGCAAGAAAACTTAAAACCGAAAAGAAAGACCATAAAGCGAATGAAAAACCAATACGTTTCCAATCTGTTTTTTTTCTTGATGTTGTTATGGATAAAAATGTCTGGTGATGTAAATACTTCACAACAAAATAAATTCCGGCAAGTGCAAAAGCGAAAGAAATCATGACCAGAAATAAGGTAAGATTAGGTTCGAATATTTTCATGACAGCAGCATTATCCGTCGGAAAAACGCCTTTGCTTTTAAAGCTTTTATACAATACAGCAACCGAAAAAGGAATCTGACCAATAAATGACGCGATAATAATTAAAACTGATCCTATAAGATATAACCAAAATTTATTTTGAGGTTTAATTCCTTGTTCTAAAAACATATATAATAATTTAAAAATGAGAATTCGATTTGATAACTAAATCTTATTTTTGGTCTTGCTAAAATACCTATTTTTTAGTTTAATTATCTTACAACAGCTTAAATATAATAAAATGATACAAATTTACCATAATCCACGTTGCGGAAAATCAAGAAACTGTTTGGCTTTTATTGAAAAAACAAACGAGGAATATCAAATTATTCCTTACCTCACAGAAACGCCAACTTTTGATGAACTTAAAGTTTTACTCAAAAAACTAAACCTTCAGCCTATTCAGTTAGTTCGATCTAAAGAAAAAATCTGGATTGAACATTACAAAGAAAAAGAACTCACAAATGATCAAATCATTCAGACTATGATTGACAATCCTATTTTAATAGAACGTCCTATTGTAATTAAAGACGGCAAAGCAATTATTGGACGAGATTTAGATCTTGTTGCCTCTTTTTTAGACTCATTATAAAGAATCAAATTAACAAATTTTTGTGATTTTATTCTTTAAACCAAAAGCTACATTTGCCGTCTAAAGAGTAATTGAAACCAAAAATAACAATGAAAAAAATCAAATTTGCCGTATTGCTTGTACTCTTTCTTACAAGTTTTTACAATTATGCCCAACAGGAACCGCCATCAGCCAAAAACAAAGTAAAGGTTACAGGAAAAGTTTTCGAAAAAATAAGCAAACAACCTCTTGAATACGCCACAATTTCAATCACTGCTCCAAATGACACCAAAGTCATTGCCGGTGGAATAACGAATCCAAAAGGTGAATTTGATGTAGCAGTTGCTCCGGGAACTTATGATATCAAAGTTGAATTCATATCATTTAAAGCAACCGAAATCAAAGGAAAAAACATTCAGGGAGATACTAATTTAGGTGTTGTTAATTTATCCGAAGATGCAGCGCAATTAAGCGAAGTTGTAGTTCGTGCTGAAAAATCTACCGTAGAAATAAAACTGGACAAAAAAGTATATAATGTTGGCCAGGATATGATGGTAAAAGGCGGAACTGTAAGTGATGTTTTAGACAATGTTCCATCAGTTTCTGTTGATACTGAAGGAAATGTAAGTTTAAGAGGAAGTGACAATATCCGAATTTTAATTGACGGAAGACCTTCAAATGCCATCAATGTAGCCGAAGCATTACGTCAGCTTCCGGCCGATGCTATTGATAAAGTAGAAGTTATCACAAACCCATCTGCCCGTTATGATGCTGAAGGAGGTTCAGGAATTATCAATATCATTCTTAAAAAAGGAAAAAATCAAGGTTTAAACGGAACTTTTATAGCCTCAACAGGACTCCCTGAAACGTATGGTTTAAGTGGAAATTTAAATTATAAAACTGAAAAATTAAACTATTTCACCACTCTTGGCTACAACCGCAGAACAAGCGAAGGTGCCGGTTTAACAAATACGCAATACCTAAATGCTGACGGAACTCCAAAAGGATATCTGGATGAAGATCGTGATACCAAAAGAACTTCTGACGGATTCAACGGAAGAGCTGGTATAGAATGGACCATTGCACCAAATACTTTCTGGACAAATGCGATTAATTACCAAAAGAATTCTGGTGACACAAGAGATTATATCACGTACAGTAACTTTGGAGCAGCACATGATTTTACAGGCAATTCATACCGATTAAATGATGGTGTTACCGGAAGTGAAAACGTAGAATACACATCAAACCTGATCAAAAATTTCAACAACAAAGGGCATAAACTTACCGCCGATTTATCTGTTTCACGAAATACAGACGATAGTAACAGCACCATTACAGCATCACCAAATTTCAATACTTCATTGAATGATCAGGTGCAGAAACAAGTGCAATTACAAGCAGATTATGTATTGCCACTAGGCGAAGGAAGCCAGTTTGAAGCCGGATATAAAGGAAGTTTTGGCGACCTGAACAACAAATATGTAATAACCGGCATTGACCGTAAACCAGATCCGGATCTTTCAAATACTTTAGAATACAAAGAAAACATAAACGCAATTTATACGCAATACGGTTTCAAAGTAAATAAATTCTCTTATTTATTTGGATTGCGTTGGGAAGACACTAACATTCAGGTAAACTTGTTAGATACAAACAATTTCAACACTAAAAAATACAACAATTTATTTCCAAGTGCATTTGTTAGTTATGAAATTTCAGACCAAAGTAACTTCACAGCAAGTTACAGCAAGCGTTTAACAAGACCTAGAGGACGTTTCATGAATCCTGCGACGAATTACTCCAGTAATGTAAATATCTTTCAGGGGAATCCGGACTTAGATCCATCTTTGACAGATAAATTCGATATTGGATACATCAAACGTTGGGACAAAGTAACGTTTAATACCTCAGCATATTTCGAAAACACAAAAGATGTTTTTAGTTTCGTGAGAACTCCTACAGGTAAAGTCGTAACTCCTGACGGAGCGGTCGTAACTCCTACTCCCGGTCAACCAGTAGATGGAATTCCGGTTATTTTGAGCCGCCCAATTAACTTAGGAAGAGAGCAAAAATTTGGTTTCGAATTTACGCTTAATTATACACCGTTCAAAGTATGGAGAATCAACAGTAACTTCAACTTTTACAACGTAAAAACTACCGGAAACAACACTTACACCGATCCTAACGGAAATGTAGTAGTTCAAAATTTGGACAACCAAGCCAATACCTGGTTTGCCAGAATCAACTCAAAACTAACTTTACCATACAAAATAGACTGGCAATTAAACGGAACATATAATGGGGAACAAAAAACAGCTCAAGGCAAAAACCTTGGTCAGTTTGGTATGAATACAGCGTTTAGCAAAGATGTTTTAAAAGACAAAGCAACAATTGCATTCAATATTAGTGACATTTTCAACTCAAGAATCATGAAGTCTTATACATACCTTCAAAATGATGTGACAAATGAGAGCCAAAATGCTTACAGCGAAATGCAGTTTCGTAAACGTCAGTTCAACTTATCGTTTACCTACCGTTTCAACAAAGCTAAAAACGACAGAGATAAAAATGCAGCACCTAAAAATGACGGAGACGGTGGCGGCGGAGATTATCCTGGATAATATACTTTAAAACTCAATTTAAAAATTCCAATTTCCAATTTTCTAAACTTAGTCATTAAGTCTTTCAAATTGGAATTTGGAATTTTTTATTGTATTTGAATTCTTCTATTGAAGTTTGTAATTTATTGGATTTTAATTTTAGCATAAAAAAAAGGACTCGTATTAACGGGTCCTTTTTTTATGAAGTCAACTTAAAATTAAATTGCTTGTTCTGCTTTTTTCTTTGCTCTTTTCTCTTTAATAAGTTCCCAGCTTGCTCCCGTAACCCAATAAGATACGAAACCAACTAAGAAAAACATCAACCAAAACCCTATAGTTAGTATGGTCAAGAAAAGTAAAAAGCCTAAGTACTGTGAAAATTCAAACATGTTTTCCGGAATTTTTGAATGTAAGCACAAATGTATGTTATATATTTTTCCTTAGCAATAAAATCCAAATCAATTTTCATAAAATCACAATAATCCGTATATTTAAACTCATTTTAAATAAGAGTTTTTATCAGCTATTATTTAAGTATCTAAATTAGAAGAACATGAGTATTTTCAGGAGCTATTTCCCGCTATCCGTTACAATCTTTTGTTTTATAAAAAAAAAAAAACAAAAGGATTTCCACTACTATCGGGGCTAAAACACCAGGGGAAAAGAAATTTCAATTATAAAAGTAAAAAATCTGTTTTTAATCAGCGTTTTTACGAAGTAAATCAGCCTGATCAACGTTCTATTAAGCACAATATTTTTACACTTTACAAATAACATTTTATAAAAAACATCATGAAATACAGAATAGAAAAAGACACGATGGGCGAAGTACAAGTCCCGGCAGATAAATATTGGGGCGCACAAACAGAACGTTCCAGAAACAATTTTAAAATTGGCGCTTCGGCATCTATGCCGCAAGAAATCATAGAAGGTTTTGCTTACCTTAAAAAAGCAGCTGCTTATGCTAACGCTGACCTTGGAGTTTTGCCTGCCGAAAAACGTGATGCAATTGCAGCAGTTTGCGATGAAATATTGGCAGGACAATTAAAGGATGAATTTCCGTTGGTCATCTGGCAAACAGGTTCAGGAACACAAAGCAACATGAATGTGAACGAAGTTATTGCAAATCGTGCACAAGTATTAAAAGGCTTCAATATTGGCGAAGGCGAACCCTTTATAAAAGCAAATGACGATGTAAACAAATCACAATCGTCTAACGATACTTTTCCGACAGCGATGCATATTGCAGCTTACAAAATGGTAATCGAAACCACTATTCCGGGAGTCGAAAAACTACACGCTACTTTAACCGCAAAAGCAGCCGAATTCAAACACGTGGTAAAAATTGGCCGTACACATCTTATGGATGCCACTCCCCTAACCTTAGGTCAAGAAATTTCAGGATATGCTACTCAATTATCCTTCGGGTTAAAAGCACTCAAAAACACTTTAGCCCATCTATCAGAAATCGCTTTAGGCGGAACCGCCGTAGGAACCGGATTGAATACACCAAAAGGATACGACGTAAAAGTAGCTGAATATATTGCAAAATTCACCAATCATCCTTTTGTAACTGCCGAGAATAAGTTTGAAGCTTTAGCTGCACATGATGCGATTGTTGAAACACATGGAGCTTTAAAACAATTGGCTGTTTCTTTAAATAAAATAGCAAACGATATTAGAATGTTAGCTTCTGGGCCTCGTTCCGGAATTGGCGAGATTCATATTCCTGAAAATGAACCGGGATCATCAATCATGCCCGGAAAAGTAAATCCAACGCAATGTGAAGCTTTAACAATGGTTTGCGCACAAGTAATAGGAAACGACATGGCAATTGCCGTTGGCGGAATGCAGGGACATTATGAATTGAATGTTTTTAAACCCGTTATGGCAGCCAACTTTTTGCAATCAGCGAGATTATTAGGAGATGCCTGTATTTCATTCGACGAACATTGCGCTCAGGGAATCGAACCAAACTACAAACGTATCAAAGAATTAGTAGACAATTCATTAATGCTGGTTACAGCTTTAAACACCAAGATTGGCTATTACAAAGCAGCCGAAATTGCACAAACTGCTCATAAAAACGGAACAACTCTTAAAGACGAAGCCGTTTGCCTGGGTTATGTAACTCCGGAAGACTTTGATGCCTGGGTAAAACCGGAAGAGATGGTTTAATTTAATTATAAATTATCAATTAATACTAGATCTTAAAAAAGGGGTTTTATAAAGTTTAAACTTTATAAAACCCCTTTTACAATCTTATGACAAAAATACTTTCAATTAACAATTCATAATTGACCATTAACAATTAAAAAATTATTTCCCGTCTACGTAGTCTTGCAAATAACTAAATCTTTCTGTTAACTTTCCTTTTTCTGTTATTTTGGCACGTTGCAGGATTCCGTCTTTATCGCCATTAAAGAAAGCTGGAATTACATGTTCCATAAATTGTTCACCAAAACCTTCGCTGGCATCTTTTGGGATTTCACATGGCAAATTATCAACCGCCATTACTACAACTGCTGCTGGATGAAAAACCTCAACTTCCCTGTCTTCCAAAGGAAAATAACCATATATAGGCTCCTCAATTGTTGAGGATCTCAAAGTACAGGCAATTGGACCATTTACATCGCAAGAAATGTCAGCAACAACTTTTAATTTACAGTCACTGGCATTCAGCATTTCTCTTGTTAAAATCATAGGAGCTTCAGTTGCATAAAAATGCCCTGCAAAATAAATATCTGAAACTTTGGTAAACTTTTCAAAATCAGAGACATACTCATCCGGATGTTCTACAAAATCTTTAAAATCAATAACCTCTCCGTCAATTCGTTTATTATATTCTAAAACATCTAACTGAACGTAAACAGGTTGTGTGTAGTTCTTAGTTAAGTAATTTTCAACTGTAATTTCTTTTACTTTAATGGCATCAAGAATTTCTTTGGCACCACTGCCAACTTTTCCGGTTCCGGTAACTACAAATTTCAGTGCTGGCAGATTAAGCCGTTTCAAATGGGCAATTAATGCATCTTTACCGGCAAGCGTTTCTGCTTTAGGCAACTTAAACAATTCGAATTTGATTCCAAAAGCACGAATTCCGTTATAAATGCCAACCATTCCTGCATATTTTCCAAAACCAATTAAACGACGATTCTGATCATCAACAATGGTTTCATGATCATAAAGGTCAATATTTTTTTCTAAAATGGCTTTTAATAATTTCTGATTATAAGGCTGTTTCTTTATGGTATGGGAAAAAAAGAAATACGCTTTATCCGGAATCAAACTATCTACGGGAACTTCTTTTACACCAAACAAAACATCACAATCAGAAACATCATCTGTAATAGTGATTCCCATACTTTTATATTGAATATCCGAAAAAATCCTGATATCCGAACTTTCTACCTCAACAGTAGCATCGTGATAGGTTTGTTTCAGTTTTGCAAGTTCATTAGGCGAAAATACAACACGTCTGTCCGGCGGATTTTTTCTTTCTTTTATAATTCCAAATTTCATTTATATCAGATTAAAATAATTATTAATATAACTTTTTACATTCAATTTGTTTCAAATATAACAAATTAAGTTAAAGTTTTGTTGTTAAAATAGAATTTATAATGTTTTAAAACCGTTAAAACCTGAATAACAAAGAACTAATTAAACAAAATCTTAAAATTTTGTTAAAACAGTCTTTGACATTAAGAAAAAAAGCGAAAACATAAATATTGAATTCTATATATTTGTTTTAAAGAACGATGAAAATGAGCCTCCTTAAAAAAACAAATATACCACAAATACTTTTCTCAATACTAGTTTTAACCTCTTGCGGTAAAGACAAAAAAGCACAAGCAGATACTACTCCGGAAGTCGAAGATACTTTGCCTAAAATGAAACCGTTAGGTCCGGAGCCTAAGATTTCACAAGCTTATATAAATTCAGTAGCAGGCCGGATAAATCACTTTTACGTTAAAAACTGGCCCAACAATACAATGAATGGAAGTTTTCTGGTGGCCAAAAACGGCCAGATTATTTTTGAGAGATATAATGGTTTTGCCAATAAAAACGAAGGAACGAAAATTACGGCAGAAACACCTGTGCAGATTGCTTCTGTCAGTAAAGTTCTGACCGCAACAGCAGTCTTAAAATTGGTGAATGCCGGTAAAATTGATTTAGATCAAAAAGTAAATACAATCCTGAAAACATTTCCATACGAAGATTGTACAATCAGAATGCTTTTAAGCCATCGCAGCGGAATGCGTAATTATGCTTATTTTACAGATCACGACAAATCGGTTTGGGACAGACATAATCAATTGACGAATAAAGATATCCTGGATATTCTGGCTACAAAAGATATTGGACTGGAATCAAAAACAGGAACACGTTTTAGTTATTGCAATACAAATTATGCAATGCTTGCGCTGATCATTGAAAAAATTACTGGTTTAAAGTATAAGGAAGCAATGTCTGAAATGATTTTCAAACCTTTGGGAATGACACACACCTATATATTTGACGATGATAAGGACAGAAAAAAGATTGTTCCTTCATACAAAGGTAATGGTGCCGAAATTGGTTTTGATTATCTGGATAATGTTTACGGAGATAAAAACGTATTTTCAACTGCAAGGGATCTTTTAAAATTTGACCGGGCGAGAAATGCTCCGGGTTTCCTGAAGCCGGAACTTTTAAAACAAGTTTATACCGGTTATAGTAATGAAAGAAAAGGTACAAAAAATTACGGTTTAGGAATCAGAATGATCAATTGGGAAACCGGACAAAATTATTACTTTCATAACGGTTGGTGGCATGGTAATACCTCATCGTATATTCCGTTAATGAAAGAGCATGTTACCATTATTGCTTTATCCAATAAAATGACCAGAAACACTTATGCAGTTCGTAAACTGGCTCCAATTTTTGGTGATTATCCGTTTAATTTTAAAGATGAAGAATAATATTATTTTTCTGTAAAATTTATTATAAAACTAACTTCAAATAGTATAAATTTGCAAACTCATTTTTGGGGTCGACTGGTTTTGACAGCAAGTCGAATTGGAAAGTAAGCACGTCGAGCATTGAGACCTTGCTCGTAAATATAAGATCTTACAATTTTACACGGCGAAAATAACTACGCTTTAGCTGCATAATCCGAATTATAGTAAGATTAAGCCACGTTCCTATCAGATAGGAAAGCTGGATTCTCCTTGAAAGCCTTGGTTTGTGGCGGTCAGTACAGGGGAACCGTAAAAATAAACCTAGATTTCCATGAGCTTCGGGTGGATATCGAAATTAAGAAGATAAGTGTTGAGTGGTTGTTCCTGACCTAGCTTAACATCGAAAATCCAATCAGGAAATAAACGTGTAGAAAGCTCTTTAGTTGCTTGTTTGGACCCGGGTTCGATTCCCGGCGACTCCACAAAAAAATCGCAATTACCTTTAATGGTGTTTGCGATTTTTTTATTTTATACCCAGCAAAGCAAAAAGCTCTTCTTTTTTATTTGTAGCTATAGAGATCGATTTACCATCAATTAACTCAACTGTATTTCCGTTTATACTTCGTACTGCTTCTAAGTTGAGAATAAAGGAACGCTGAACACGAAAGAAGTTAGGCTGATTTAGAATCTCATCCATTGATTTAAGGGTAAGCTGTGTTGAAAAAGATGCTGAAGCAATAACAATTTTCAGATAATCTCCCTGAGCTTCTACATAGAGAATTTCACTTAGTAAAATTTTTACCAGTTTTCCTTCTGATTTCACAAATATCTTATCTGCGGTTGGCTGTTGTATAACCGGAATATGAGAAGCAGAGATTCTGTCCTTTGCCCGGTTAACTGCTTTTAAAAACCGGTCAAAACGAACGGGTTTGATCAGATAATCTGTAACTCCTGCCTCAAAACCATCCAAAGCAAAATCACGATGTGCCGAAATAAAAATAACTACTGGAGGATGCAATAAAGAGCGTAATAATTCCATCCCGTTAATTTTTGGCATCTGGATATCGCTAAAGACAATATCAACAGTATTATGCTGCAGATAAACCAAGGCTTCAAGAGGATCTTCAAAGGATGCGGAAAGACTAAGAAAGGAAATATCTTTTACAAAAGTTTCAATAACCTCTTTGCCAAGAGGTTCATCGTCTATAATTATGCAGGTTAGTTTTTCCATTCGTTTTTTAAATCTATTTTTAAACTGACTTTAAATTTTGTATCGGAATTTTCAATATTTAATTGATGTTTATCCGGATATAAAAGCTGTAATCGTTTAGAAGCATTTGTGATCCCTATTCCACCAAATTCTTTATCTTTTACTTCTGCCTCAACATCATTTTCAAGATCGAAATAAAATACATTATCTTCTATTTTTATCTCTAAAGATATAAATTGTTCTTCATTACTTTTTAGCCCATATTTGAATGCATTTTCTATAAAGGTAAAGGTTAGAAGCGGCGCAATAAATAGTCCAAATAATTCCTGTTCTTCAGGAAAATGAAACTGAATATTTTTACCTGTAGCATATCTCATTCGTTCGAGTTCAATATAATTTTTGATAAAATCTAATTCCTTTCCTACTGATACTTTTTCATTATTTGATTCATACAAAGTATAACTCATAATATCTGAAAGGTTTAAAATGACCTCAGGTGCACAATCGTCTTTTTTGATAGAAAGACCGTAAAGATTATTTAATGTATTAAAGAGAAAATGGGGATTAAGCTGAGCCGTTAGAAACTTTTTTTCAATATTGATGTTTTGAATTTCCAAAGCTGCTTTTTGATTCTGGATATTCAGGGTTCTATTGTAAAGTCTGGAAATTTCAAAAAGAATTTTTACAAAAAAGAAAGGGGATAAAATCGAGATAATAATAAAAGATTGCGAAATCATTCGTTTTACTGAAACTGCCTGTTCAAAAGTCTGATTGGCACTCATTTTTATGGCTCCTTTAAGTTCTCCGGTTAGTATTTCGAATCCCAGAGAATGATATAACAGCGAAATAAAATAGGTGATTGCGATCCAGACAAAAATACATACCGGAAAAGTAATAACTAATAATAGTAGTATTCTGCGCCTGCTTCCTGAAAAAATCTTTGGCAGAAATAAATAGAAAAACAGGTAAAACACAATCGTATTAACCGCTGCCATTCTAAGCGTTAATATCAAAGCATTAAAATAGGTAAGATGATACGCCAGCACATAACTCTGAAATAATAATATCGAGAAACTTAACCACATTATTATATGGAGCAAAATTCGGTTTCTTTTGGTATAAAATTTATCAAAATTAAATTCAGCTATTTTACTGGTCAGATAACTGGTGAAAACTTGTGTGTCCTGCATTTAATACATTTAAAAGAAGCAAATTCAAAGATAGTTTTTTTGAATTTGCTTCTTAATTTTTAACTATAATATTCTAATAATTGCATTCATCAAATTAATACAATTGTGTCCAAGAACTGAATAAATAAGATTACCGGAGAATTTTCTAAGAATCCCAAGACTTAAAGAAGAGATTAAGGTAAGATATAGTATAGTAATTATGTCAAATTTAAACTGATGGTCTTCGGTTAAAACTGCTCCATGTGCCACTCCAAACAAAATAGTGATGATAATAAAGCCCCATCCTAATTTGATTCCTTTAACATCCCATTTTGGCTCAAATGCTTTATCCAGAAGCCACAAACCAATTCCCCTAAAAGTGATTTCTTCTGCCAAACCTGGCATTGTGGACTGAAAAGCAAAAGTCTCCAGATCAAAAGTTCCTCCTTTTGGAAATAAAATGAACTTAAACACAAAATCAAAAAGCAGGAAACCAAGAAAAAACAAGATCCCAAATTTCACTTGTCTGCTTGTGTTAATTTTTGTTGTAAAGCCAATCTCTTCACGATCTTTTTTATTCTGTGAAAAAATTATAGCAAGGGACAAAATAAGGCATAATATTTTACCAGCCCAGGCAAATTTTAACCCTATAAATTCTAAGGAAATATATTTCTGGCTAAAATGCTGTATATAACAATCTGCTAAAAAGTACAGAACAAAAAAAGCAAGAAATTTCAGGTTTATCTTTTTGCTTGTAATAAAGCCTAAAATGATAAGAGGAAGGATTAATAAAACCCAAAGAAGTGGCGTTAATAGTGACATAGTTATTTAATTTTTCCTCAAAAGTATTTTTCAAATCTATCATCTGAAAAATCTACCGACGAAAATGTCATTTCTACCGATAATAACCGGATTTAATACGTTAAATAAATTGTCTTTATTTTATTACTAGAACTTCCTCTTTTGATAAGACGTTCCTTCACCCTCTTCACAATAGCTTTTGAGGCTTAACAGGAACATTGCCCAATTGTAATTGCACCATTGGTAGAATTCAGTCCGTTCACGCCAATCAAAATGTTTGAGAACGACTGCCGTTACTCCATCTTTTTCAGTAAGATCAAATGAAACACTTGTTTCAATCCATTCCGGGTCAGATGCAATACATTCCCACAATATCTTTTTGTTTGGAGATAATTCTACAATTTTCATTTTGGTAGCATAATTATCTCCAAAATCAAACTCATTAATAAAACCCACTTCGGGCTTTACAATTAGTTCCTCTGTCCAGACAGCACCAAGACCTTCCTGAGTAGTTAATACTTTGTAGACATCTGCAATGGGTGATTTGATGTAATTAATGTGTTCAATTTTTTCCATTTTGGTGATTGGTTATAGTTTTAAATTCAAAGTTAACTGTAAATATGTTTACAGTAATTCATTATTATTCATCACTAATTTCAGGAAAGCATTCTACTTTCTCTTTTTTTAAATCGATCTCGACAATTTTTTTATTTAATAAATCGAATTTATAAGCTTTTAAAACTTTTTCATACTTTCCTGATGAATTTATTTTATTGATTACAACGCCAAAGTATTGATTATGCTTATTATTATAGCAGTCAAAAGATAAATATTGATTTCCTTCCATTTTATATTGATGCTCATTTGTATTTATTGCTTTACCGATGTCTAATATATCAATCACTTTCCATTTCTCTCCTTTTTCTTTTTTAAAGAATACAGTCAAAAGATTTCCTTTTTGATTAATATTTAGCACACCAAAATCTCTGATTTTAATTACATTTTGATCACTTGCTTTTTCATCGTTTAAAATTAATATGCTTTGATGTTTTTCATCTTCAGTTATTGTCGAATCAATTAAAAAATCTGGATACTCTTCTTCAAATTTATATTTACCATTGTTGTAATTTATATATATCCCGGCCAATTCTAAATCAGAATCTTTATACACCTCATCAATTTTAAAATCTGACTTTTTTTTGTTAGATACTTGTAAAGAATCTACTGAACTATTCTCTTTTATAGTATCATGTTCATTAGATAATTTATTAATCTCGTTTTGTTTTGTTTTTCCACAAGAGAACAATACAACAGCAACCAATAAAAATATTTTTTTCATATATATAATTCATTTACATCCATTTCTCATAATAATTCTGATTGATATATTTTGAGTGTTTTTAAAAAAATTTAGAATCTTTAGGAATTAAAAAAGTTACTAAATTGCCTAAATTATTCTCCTTTTAGAAGTGTCTGTAATCTCATTATCACATACTAAACAGTTTGTTTTTAATAATTTCATACCTATTATTTTTATGCTAAATATAATATTCCTTTAAACAAAAAACTACCTCTAAAACAGGTAGTTTTTTGTTTTTAAAACTTATTTTTTGTCGATTTTTATCCATTCATTAATAGTGTCTTCACCTCCTACTCCTTTAATGAAATATTTTTTGCCATCTTATTTTATTCGGTAATTAGGTTTTGATTGTTTACAACGACTATCATTCTCATCATATTGATAATATTCATCCTCTTCACCCAATTTTATATCGGCTTTTCTTGAAATAAGCTTTTTTACAAAATCATATCTGCCAAATTTGCAGCAATATCCTAATATTGTATAGGAATTGGATTCATCAAATTTATAAAAAGCATTTATGTTTTTAGTTGTATCGATATAATGAACAAAATCTGCCTGATTTAATTCGATCGCTTTTTTTATATAATTTTGATCTGAATTTTTATTAATAGATTGAGTTGACGCTGTTTTAATTACATTTTCATTTTATGATTTTTTACAACTCAAGACTATAATTTGTAATAATAGCAGAAAGACTAATTTTGATTTCTTCATTTTTTTATATTAAGGGTAAACTGGGGTTACATTTTCGCAAACATTTTTAATTATTAAATGCATAAAATTAATTCGGAATTGAAGCAAACATCGAAACTTCATTTAAATCTATGTAATATTCCCCTGCTAAACTCAAACCTTCATTTTCTAATACATTGATTTTTGCAAAATATTTTTTTTGTCCATCCTTTTTAATCATTTTAATTTGTCTCAGATAATTAAATGAAATATAATTCTTGCTATATGCAATAGGTTTATAAGTATCTATTTCATAAAGCTTTATAAAAACATTCTTATTAATCTGAGATTTGTCTTGTTCAATGATTAAATTTTGATTCTTATAATCAAAATTTGCTAACGGTTTTACAAAATTTTCATAATTGCCTTTTGCATAGCAAACATCTAGATTAAATAAATTTTGTGCAAAATATAATTCATAAACTACATCATCATAATTACTGGATAAAACTGACTTCTGTTCTTTAATTATATAGTTTGTTTTTGAATTGTAACAATCTAAAAAACTTTCCTTTTTATTTGGATCTATTATTTCTGAAGAATAAAAATTATCCTTATTTATATATTTATAAACTGTAGAATATTTTAATTTCTTAGGATCATTCTGTATCTCTTTTACATTTTTATCTGTTCTATAATACAAAATTTGCTGTACCATTGTTATCTGGTTATTGTTAAACAAAAAATGGATTGTATCATATGGCGTTGGAAAATTAATAGTTCTAATTTTATCAGAACCTAATAAACAATAACAATCTTTTGCAAAATAACTTTTTTTATAAATTTCGGGTGAAATTATTTCCACATCTTTTTTTGATATATAAGCATCCTTTCCATTAAAATTAATTTTTATGAAAGTTTGATTTTTATGAAAGTTAATCGTATCTACTTTTTCAGCATACTTTAGTTTTCCTATCTTTTTTAAGATTAAAGTATCTTTACCATAAATGTTGGCACCATCAACGTTAGCTACTAAACCAATATTATCCGGTTTAGTAGCTCCCATTTGTTCAATAGGTAATGAAGTATTGTTTTCTTTGCAAGAAATAAATATAGAAGAAAGCAAAATGAGATTAACAAAATTCTTTAGCATAAATATTTTTTTACGAAAATAAGATATTTTATTCATTTTCTTCTATTTCACTTCAACATGAAAATGATTATGATGTTCTTTTTTAACTTTGTCATTAAGTTTATTCCAGACTAACAATGCTCCATAACTTAATGCTTTTAATCTAAATTCTTCTATTAATTTATCTGAGACTTTAGGATTTGCCACTGCTTCATCTCCAATTCCTTGACCTATATCTAATCCATTTATCTCAGAAACATCAAACGCTTTCCCAAAATAATGTCTACTATTTCTAGAATGATCTGCTCCACTAATTTCAGATACTTTAAATCTATAATCTTTACTTAATTGATACATAATATATAGTAATTCAGATAAAATTTCTATCTCACCACCTGGTGCCCTTTTATAATTACTTCTTTTTGCATTCTTACCAAGAGATGTATCAGTTATATTATCCTGAGCCATTGCCTTATCCATTTTATTTGAAACATGAGAATCTCCAAAAGTTACTCTTCCTCCCTTTATTATTTTTTCTGCCAGAACTTGATTAAGTTTTCTACCTTCATTGATATCAATAGCATATCTTAGTCCTTTGTTTTCCATTTCTCTATATCTGGCCAACAATTCTCCGGATTGAATTATACTATCATTATTTCCTTTGTTAAATCCGTCATTTTTAATATCCATTGCAGCATTATCTCTATAATTCGGATTTACTTTTCCTTTATTTTTATCTTCTTCTATTAAAAACTTTTTATAGATATTGACATTATCTCCTTTTCCTGTAGCACTTGGCGCAAATATAATCATATAAACATCTTCTGGTCTCGTAACCTTTTTATAGTTATTGAATAGCATAAAATATGCTTTAACATAATCTAACTGATCTTCGGGAGATAATAATGCTAATTTTTGTTTATAATCATTAATTTCTTTTAGCGTAATAGTTGTAATCGTTTTTTCGTTTTCTGGAATTCCTCTTTCATTTAAAATAAGTGATCGTATTGCTTTAAATGTAAATTGAGCTAAACCAATAGCATTTCCTTTTACTAAATCCGGATTATCTCTATGTTCTTCTTTAGAAATAGCAACATATCCATTTTTGGTTAATTTTATTAGTGAGCTACTAAATGTTTCGGCAGTTTCGACAGACATAGCAATCATTAAAGCATTTGCCATTTCATACTTTCTATCTTCTCCCCAAAGATCTTTACAAATTGTAACAACTTTTTGTCTAAATTTAATACTTACTTTTCCTCCCCAAATCATGCCTAAGCCAGTATTATCTATTTTAGAATTATTCTTTTCAGCTGGCTTTATACCACTCACAGAAACCGCATTCATCCCATTCTGTAAAGAAATTTTAGATTCGACACCTTTAATTCCAATATAAAATGTATCCATTAATCCTGATAGTGCATTTATTTCCTTCCAATTTTTGTTCAATGTAAAATTAATGACAGCAATTCCCTCATTGTCTACAATAGCTTTGGCGGTATGTTTTGGACGATGAATATCTTTGTAGATTTTCAAATTCACAACTTTTCCAACCATATTTAAAGTCTTAACTATTCCTGTTACTTTTGCTCCATAAGGAACTTGAGTAAATGGATTTACACGATTACCGTCATACATGAAATAAGCATCGGTTATTTTTGCACTCGTTGTAACATTTAATAAAGTTTCTTTATAAGCGTTGGTATTTTCTTTAAATAAATAAGGCACATTTCCGTTTTGTATTCCTTCCAGCTCAAATCTAATTTTGGCAGTTTTTCCATTTTTAATTCCAAAATGTTTCTGCAAATTGGCATCAAATTTTAAGACTTTATCTATTTCACCATTGTCATTGGTTTTAGTATCATTATAATAATTAACGTCTTTGCTATCGTTTAAATAGAATTTAATTCTGACCGGCTGATTCACATATCCCGGAATACTTGCTTTGATATGATTGATTTCTCCGGCAAAACCAGATGTTTTCTTTTTGTTTCCGTCATTATAAGTCCAGTAAGCTTCGGTTACTTGCGGATGTTTTACAAATATTTTTTTACTTGATTTTGATTTAAACCCCTCTTTAACATTACTATAGGATTCAATTGTAAATTCACCTTCTTTTTTAGGAATTGGAAAGGTAAAAGATTCTCCTTTAACTAGATATTGCTTTCCTGCCTCGTTATTTTCTAATTTCAACGGCAAACCATCTGGAACGTATATTTGACCGTTTTTATCATAAACAAGCCATTTTATATTTTGTTTTTCCTGTGGTGTAGCTGGCTCCATTTTAAAGCTTTGAGCTTTAAAATGAACATCCTGATTTGATTTACTCCATAAATAGATATCTTTTTCGGCCTTGTTCTTTATTATCTCGATGTTATTAATAAAGTTTTTGATTGTATTAATACTGTATTTTTGATTCAAAGTATATTGATCTTTACTAACAACTTTAATACTGTATTCACCTAAATTTGGCATAGCAAGCTTAACAATACCTGTTGAATCCATTTCTTGTTCGTCTGAAATTGTAGTTACTTTATCTGCATTTGTATAAGCAATCTGATAATAAAGTTTTAACGGATTTAATGTTTTTACTTCAGGATTTTTTAATCCTACTTTAAACAACTGTTCTTCTGTAGAAGGTCTTATAAAAGTGGTTTTAATAGTTGCCGGAGGTACGATTGTAATTTCCTGAGCGATTATTTCTACTTCTACAAAAGCCGCTAATTTTACATTTTTCTTATTCTTACTATTTGATCCAGGATTTCCACCATAAGCTTCGACCTTGTATTTTCCTGGGGCATCAAAATTATAACTAAAGGAAATTCCTTCGTTTATAAAAATAATTCCTTTGTCATTTTTCTTTTGGCTATTATAAACAATCCAATTGATATCTTTCTTTTCAAACTTAATGTCGTTTACTAAAACCTCATCAAGAATAAAATCTAGGCTTTCTCCAACGATAAATTTAGTGGCGCCAGTATTTTTAATTTTAACAGCTCCTTTATTTACAGCACTTCCCGTAATTTCCTTGTTATTTATTTCTTTTAAGAAAACATAAACATTTTCTTTTCCAATATCAGCATAAACCCTATCAGCACTTAAATTAGGATAAATTTTGGTTTTGGTGGTTATTGTAAGAGTGTTTGGTAACGAATGTAGCCCTTCAACTTCTTTCAATAATAAAAATAACTCGTTGTATCGTTCAAATAGATTTGCGACATTGATTGTATCATCTTTTAATTGTTTTTGGATTAGTTTCCAACGTACCTTACTGTCAATAGAAATTTTTCCTTTAAGTATATTATTATCAATTGACTCAATCATTTTTTCACGAACGATATCCCAATTAAAAATTTGATTTTCTATTGCCTGATTTGACTGTTTTAACATAGCATACAATTGGGTAAACAGCATATCATTTGGTTTACCATCAAAATCCTGAGCAGTGGCACCTTCATTAAAAGCTTTAGAAATATTTCTCCAATACTCTATTGCTGAAGTTTCATTCGCTGAAATAGCAGCATCTAATTTCTTTTTAACCTCAGCTTTAATTACTTCTACAGACAGCTCATTACCATTTGTTTGAAGGCTTTCTGGTACTGTAAGAGTTTGTTGTGCTGCAACATTCGCATAAGCTTGAGTCGTTATGCCATTGCTAAAGTTTAGAGAGCTGTTTTCTGCTCCTGCTGTCGGAGGAGTAGTGTTGTCTGATGTAGCAGAACTTATTGTTGTTCTGCCGGTGGTATCAGCAACGCCTCCTCCGAATAGAGTGCTTGGAATTGATTTTGTTTCCCCAGAAACCAAAGGAGTATTGCTAATCGACATTGTTGTTTTTTTGATTGTTTCAACATTGGTATCGTTGGCGCCTCCTTCGGTTGAGGCACTAGAATTGTTTAAAATAGCAGTTGCATTTTGATTTTTTTGCTCCTGCCATTCCTGTACAATATCTTTTTGCTGGTTCATTTCTTTTGAAACTTTGGCCAACTCTTTTATGATAGCCTTGGTTAAATCTTCGGAGCTTTTTATATCAGTACTATTTTTTATTGAAAGATTGAAATTATGAATTACATTTTTACTCATCGCTAGTTGTTTTTCTGGGTGTAAAAGTAGTATCCAGCTTTGTGATTTTAAAATTTCAAACCTCTTGTATTCAGTAGTTTCAGCAAGTTCTGTTTCTACTGAAACTACTGAATTCACAAGGTTTTTTCTAGTTCTTTTTCTATTCTTCTGTTCTACTTTTACACTCTCAAAAAATTAACTTTTATGCAATCTTAATTTGTAAAATCCTTCTGTTATTTTCTGAAAAGCAATCACCACATTACATATTAATCAAATAAAAACAATAACCATTATGGATTATTTATTAGCAGCGGTTATAAGGAAAATGCCTAAAATTCCGGACAAGAATATTTTTTACTTTCTGAATTCATCATTCACAGAAAAATTCCAATTTAGAAATTCATCAACTCAATAATTTAATTACACAATTTAAAAGCAGAAAATATGGCAATACAAACATTAAATACCATAAAACAATGGTTTAGAACAAGTTTAAAACCTACACAAGCCCAGTTTTGGGATACATGGGATTCATTTAGACACAAGTACGAAAAAGTGCCTGTGAAAGATGTTGAGGGTATTGAAGAATTGCTTTCAGAAGTTATTCCTCAAATACCTACTATTAATGGAGATACAAACAGACTTACCAAAATAGACCGCGACTCAAAAGGTAATTTAAATTTAGTACAGTCAAATATTACAGATACAGGAAATAAAATAACTATTAATTCTGTTACAGAAATTGATAGCCAGGTTGAAGGAAAAAGCGGTTTAAGGTTCAATAAATTAAAAAACGAATCAAAAACAGTTAGTGAAATAATCTTTACCCAGGATGTTATTCCAACTGCCGGGATTGATGGAACAGCTTATTTTCCTTATGGAAATATCGTTAAAAAAGTAAACTTGGATAAAACTATTATTGATTATTATTCATTTCCGGTAGGATGCTTGATACAAGGGTCAATAATAGTAAGTCCAAATAATGGAGATTTATTCCTGGAATATTTTGATGGTGTTTCAAAGTATATTTTAGTGAAATTTGATAACACTGGTATTTTATCTGTGTTAAGATCTTCTATTTTGAGTTATTATCATATGGGAATTGATAAAAACAATAATATATACCTTCAGGAACATGTCTCGCAAAAAATACTAAGGGTAAACACTGTTACATCAAATACTATTGAATATTATACCGGCAATTTATCAATAAGCCTTTTAGGATTTGATTTGGAATCAAATGGCTATTTTTATGATTATCAGACCCGTAATTTAATTTATAAATTAGATCCAAATGGCACAGTAAAGAATTTTGCAACTTTAAGTTTTGAAATCGGAACTGCATGCGTAAAACCTGATGGATCACTATATATTACAGCGTATGATGATGATGATAAAAATATTTATTCATTAAGCAATCTTGGAATTATTACCAATGTTTTTGCTTCATTAGCCTATAAATCATTCGAACCTTATATTGCAGAAAATGGTTATCTATACGTCCATAATAATGATTATGATAATGGTTTAGTTTACAAAATTTCTCCAACAGGAGCAGTTAGCCTTTTTGGCACTGCAGGAAATTCTCCGAGATATATGGCAGTAACCAATTCAGGAGTAGTATATATTAGCAATAGCGCCTCATATAATCTTATAAGAATTGCCAGTCAAGATGTTGAAAATTTATTGACATTAGATGAAAATGGAAATGTTATATTATCTGATAAAGATGTCGCTTCAAAATCTGATTTTAAAACTATTAACGGAGAATCTATAGTAGGTTCTGGTGATATAATTGTTGGCGGAGCGATTTATCAAACACTTGAGGAAGTACTTGGAGAAGGCAATACTGATACTACGGGTAACTCTATAGTAATGCAAACTGACTGGTTTGAATCTAAAATCAAATCTGATTCTATATCCCTGTCTTTTGGAAAAGATGGCATTTACAATCCTGATTTTTTTACTTTATGTACCTCAGGTGATGGAGGTTATATAGATTATACCGACACTAACGGAGATGGTAATATTTTAAATTTTAGAAAAAACCTTACGGGGACTAAATCAACTTTCTATTTCCCTGACGAGATTCTTAATGGGACATTGGCAGTGAGAGAAGATATAACGCTACAAAAGACATTAGAAAACGGTAGTGAAGGAATTGTTCAGAAAGAAGTATACCTTGGTTATAGCGAGTCAGATGATTCTACTTATTCAACAATTAACATGAGAAAATCTGACTCTGAGTCAGAAACAGGAATCGGGGTTCATACAAGTGGGTCTCTAGATATTGGAGCGAAGCGTATTAATATAACATCATATAATGGTGGAGGTTCTATCTCAACAGCACTTATTAATCAAAATAATGTTTTTGAAATCAATGCAAATAATTCAAAATTAGCCTTAAAAGGTGGTGCTGGAGGAATTTCTATTGATGGTCAAGGTGGTTCTACTACATTATCAGGAGGTGATTTTGGGAAAGGTGCTATTCAAATGTTGTCTACAATGTCAGCAACAAAAATAATAAACACTGAAAATTCAAACTTCTTAATTGAAACACAAAAAAGAGCAACGATTAATAGTCTTGAAGCATTACAATTGGGGGTAAATGGATCTGCCGCATCCATTATTATGGAAATGACGGAAGGAACCAAGCCGTTTATTAACATGAATTCTTATGGCAATATGAGAATAGGCGCAGAGTTTGGACTTTTAGACATCAAGGCAGGAACTGAAGATGGTCAAGGTGCAAAAGTAAACAATCAACATATAGTTAGAACTATAAACGGAATTGAAGCAGATATTATTGGAAATGTAGTTGTGCCATGGATGGGAGATATGACTACAAATACAAATCAGGAAGTATCAGGAGTAAAATCATTTTTAAACGGCAAAATTGCCTTTAGGAATATTGCTAATACATTTTCTTCATTTTTATCAAATTCAAACACGGCATCACGAAATTATTCTTTGCAAGATACAAGTGGTACTTTAATGTTAAGCGATGCCGGGAATGCAAATTTAAGCGGATATGGTCAGGCAGTTCAATTACTATCTTCAAATGGAACTCCAACAAGAGGAGGAAATGTTGTCAACTTATTCTCATTTGTACAGGCAACACCAATAACAATAAATACAGCAACTTTAAATTCTATCTTAAGTGGAACTATTCTTGGAAACACTACTTTAGTTTCGAGTACGAATTTAGATAATCCAATGCTAACAACAGGAAAGTCCTTCTCAGGAAAAATGTTTGGACAGATCAGCGCGATTTCCTCAGCAACTTTCAATATAATTTTGAAAGTGGGCTCGACAACATTGTTAAATTCAAATTCTTTATTGATTCCATTAACGATAACAAATAAATCTTTTGAAATTAATTATTCTTTTACAGTTAATTCTGAAGGAATTTCGGGAGCAATGATTGCAAATTTAAGTGTTTTGATAGATGGTATGAATATCTATTCCGTTTCAGGGGATTCTGTTACTATAGATACGACAACAAACAAAATTTTTGATATTCAATTTGCATACGGAGCAACAAACACAGGTAATTCAATAACTTTTAAAAGCGTGAAAGGATCTAACGATGTTAATTAAAGATTTAAATGGAAATATAATTTCAAATAATTCAGATTTTATTAATAGGGACGATAGAGCAAAATGGATTAATAATGGAATCAAGTTCAATGGGAATCAAGTAATAAGTTCAAATTTAAGTGGAGTTAATAATTGGAACACAGCAACTCCTTTCTCAGTAAATATAATATTCAAGCCCACTAAAGTAGGAGCTTATGAAGTAATTTTTACAAACTGGATAAACGATATTGAAGGAAGTAATGCATTTAGCATTGATTTGAGATTAAATGGAACTTTTTGGGTTTCATTTCAATTAACCGGAATAGAGGCTGAACCAGTAACAGTTCCGTATACAATAAATGAGACTATTGTAATAGGTGTAACTTATGATGGATATATAATGAAGGTTTATAAAAACGGAGTATTTTTTGACTCCGTATCGACAAACAGAATTGTTGGTGATTCAAATACCGTCTATATTGGATCAACTGGAAACCGGGGAATTTACAGCTCAACTGCAATAGTTTATGATGTTAAAGTTTTTAAAAAAGCACTTTCAGAAACAGAGGTTTTTGAGCTTTTTAATACCAGAGGTAAAATTGTACCAACAACGGCAACAAATGATGTATTGCTTGATTTAGGATTTGATGAAAAAACGGGAACAATTGCAAATGACAAAAGTAAAAATTCTTACAACGGATCACTTATTGGATTTACCGAAACTTCTTTAGGCTCAAATAACTGTCATGTAGATTATACAGGACAACCAATTAGCGGTTAAAATTATCATACAATTTGAAGACAACACATTTAAATTAAATAGCGCAGATTAGAAGATTAGAAATCTTAGTATTTATATAAGAATCAAAATAGGGGGATTTATCAACATTAGGATTTAAAAATTTCGATTTTTAAATCCGCTATTAAGAAAATCAATTTGAAACTTAAAGTCACTTAACTTTTCATGGGGACTTAAAGCTCAGAAACTATCGCAGAAGGAAGAGTACAGTATCCTTAACCTTTAGACTTTAATACAATCATCTTAAGTTTATATATGACAAAACTTTTAACCGATGAATCCAATCCTCAACATTAACCTTAACGCTTTAAACTAATTATATGAACAAATCAAAAATCACAGTAATCGTTAGCCTTTTAATTGTTTTAACAGGTTTAATCGATACAAAATTCGATCTCTTACAAGATGCAGGATTGTCACTATTGACAATCAATAGAATTAAATTGATTGGTTTGGTTTTATCAGCAGCATTACCAAGTATTACTACTTTATTTTCTAATGAAGAAAAGTAAAAGACATTACAGGAGTTGTGTTATAAATAACTGAGAGTAAATTCGATTTCAGTAACTATGTTGTTTTTATTTTTTTTTAAAATATAAAACTGTTAATCACAAACTTATAGTGTTTTTTTTCTACTGAAATTACAGAAAACACAATTTCTATTTTTCTTTTTTCACCTATTTCATTACTACTTTTACACTCTCAGAAGTCGAATAGTGTTATTGGGCCATACACGTCAATTTGCAAACTTTCAGGATGTTTTTATAACAATATCCTCTCCTATTCTCTAATAGAAAACCATATTTACTTGCATTGAGCATTAATAGCTCCAATATAAATCAAACACAAAATCATGGCAGAATTACCTAAGAACCTAATATTGAATTTACCAAAATCTAAAACTACATAATAAAAAAAAGAAAAAACATGGCTTTACAAACATTAAATACCATAAAACAATGGTTTAGAACTGGTTTAAAACCAACGCAACAGCAGTTTTGGGATACTTGGGATAGTTTTCGACACAAAAGCGAAAAAATTCCTGTTGCAGACGTAGAAGGCATTGATGAGCTGCTGTTAAGTAAAACTGACAATGAAGTTTTTGAAAGTCACTTAACAGATGAGAATACACATCAAAATTTATTGGCAATTGCTAGGATAATACCATACGGTGAAGTTCTGGTATTCAAAACTAGTCCGGAAGGAAATCCAAAAATAAAAGAATCCAGCGATTTTTGCCTGGGCTATATTAATGGAGTTTTTATATGCGGCACCTATTCGGGCAATAACAGCTACGACATTAAATCAGGACTTGAATTATAAAGTTTAAATATGTCCAAAAGAAAACAGGTTCTAAAGCTTAAAAAGAGGCTTAAAAAGCATGAAGAAATATTGTCAAAGAATTTGCCTGACAATTACAAATTCTTCAAATGAAAACGAATCAATCACTTTATCATTTATTGATGGTGTGGTACAAATGAAAAAAATAATCAAATCTGAACAAACTACATCTGAGGAAGTTCAGAGATAACTTTTAATTAAAAATTATGGCTAAACAAACATTTAAAACACCTTTAAACTTTCAACAGGTTAATATCGGTTCTTTAGAAGATAAAGTTCTTATGCGAACAGCTGACGGAGATATTAAAGAGTTGCCGTCTGATTCTTTTGGCAGTTCAGGTGGCGAATTCACGTTAACTGGTCAGGGCATAACGTCTACAGGAGTAAACAGTGCAAATATGCAGGTGCATGATGTTTTTGGTTCTGGTGCTTACTTGAAATCAAGCGGAAATAATGCAATACCAGCTACGGCAGGTTATTTGTCTGACGGCACAAACGTTGTTTACTCTGCTCGACCTATTACAATAGACAGTCAGGCAGCTGGTATTATGGGATTAAAATTTGATAAAGTTGATTTTTCGCCAAATATAGAAAAATGGTTTTTGACTAACGTTGACAGTGTAGGAACTTACGTAAAACCTGCAGTTTTAACTACAACAACAGCAATCTGGATGCTTTCTTTTTCCTGGAATGGCTCAGAACGTCGTGTCGGAATATATGAAAAACAATCATTTAGTGGAGGTGGTATGATTTGGACAGCACCAACAGGAGGAACGCAAGGAATACCAGTCCTCTATAACACATCTATAGGATTAGTTTTTTATAAAGACTCTTCTGTAATAAACAAAATTGCAACTTTTAGAACAAGTTCTGCCTCAGGATTGACAACGTATCCAGATTTAGCCATCCCAGACGGTTTATTTGCTACACATGCTTTTTTAGGTGCTGACAATAACGTTTATTTTGGAGCTACAAACTCAGATTATTCTATCAATAGAATTTATAAATTATTAGCCACAAACGATACTATAAGTTTAGTGACCGACTTAGGGGCAAGTCCAGTAACAGGACAACCATTAATAGGAAATCTTTTTACTTCAGCAGCCAGATTATACATGTTTAGCGATCATGCAGGGCAGACAAAAAGAATTACTTACGCTGGAGTAGGAACTCCGTTTAGTTCTCCTGTTCCATTAGGAAGAGAATTTGTTAACTTTGGAACTGTTTACGCTTTAGCAAAAGATGAAGTAAATAATACAGGGATTTACGTTTTGGAGTTAACTTCTGGAGACGCTACAGCGATAAATTTAACTGGAGTTCCTAGTGCAAACTCAAACTGGAGAAGCTTAGGAATATCAGCTATAGGATTTGAAGGAACAAGCTTATTAATATGCCCGAAGACAACAGGAACGACACCACGATACGGAATACATAAGTTTACAAGTACTTATGCATTTGAAGGAGAAATAAAGCAGGAATACGGCAATACTTTAATGTTTTGGAATGACAGCTATTACGGTTGTGTTGGCTCCATAGGAGCGTATAGTTACATAAGATACTACCCTAAATTTGGAGGCAATTTGTTAGCTTTTGATAAAGACGGAAATGTTATAAAAAACCCAGAAGACATTTCTCAATACTGGGTACAAAGAAATGATATAATGTACGTTAAGCCTGCGCAATATGTTTACGATTTTTTCTTAGCAATGGATACAGGGAGTAGAATTTATAAAGTTCCAGCAACAGAGTACAACAGAGCCGTAATTGTTCAAACAACCAGCTACATTGTGCCTACAACACAAAACAGCATGAGCTTTGTTTTTAATACAGTAGCAAACTGTAGTGTAACTTTCGACAACACACCAACTTATTTTAGAGGTCGAAGAATGACTTTTATTAACAGAATGACAGGCAATGTTACAATTAGCAGAAGTAATGCAATAGATATAAACGGCGTATTAGGCAGCTCTTGTATAGTTCCGCCAAATAGAACAGGAGTTTTAGAGTGCATAGGTAATATTTTTTACTTCTCACTTTTAGCAACTTCTTAAAATTAACTTTTCAATATTTATAAGTTTTACTTGTTACAAACGAAAATGAATCCATTATTAATTTCTGGTGCATACACAGAAAATTAGGATGGTGCGAGAGAAAATTTAAAGAGTGATTAAAAGGTATGCAAAAGCCAATACAACATGTATTGGCTTTTTTTTGAAACTTTTGGCTCTGCAAAACCGCACTTTTGGTTTTCCCGATTATATAACTGCAGATTACATTTATTTATGTAGAGCAGCAAACACATGGGGATGACCCGCTTTAACGGCTTGGTAACCAAAACTGAATAATCAGTCTCATAATCATAATAACTTTCATAAAATTAACACCCAAAGATTATTAGGAGAATATCAATTTCCTGATGATCCTGGGTGTTTTTTAATATTTCAAAAACAAACTAAAAAGACATCTAAAAATCAATAAATTAAGTAAAAAATTTCTACTGAAACTACTGAAAACAAACCTTCAATTTTTCGTTTTTAAGCTTCTTCCAACGTATTTTTACATACTCTAATTCCAACAATTAGTTCGCCTGAAAGGCGCATAAAAACTCCTGCTTTCAAAATATTTCTGAAAGTGGAAACCTCAACTATATAAGTCACTCCAACAATCATATTAACAATTAAAAACAATACACCAATCATGGATTATACACCCAAAGATTTAGGCGAAACACCTAAAACACCAGACATGAGTAATTTCAAAAATCCTTTAATGCAAACATCGGAAGGAAGCATTTTTATAGAGAGTTTTAATATCACGCCTTTAAGCGTATCTGAGAAAAATGAAAACCTGAACGAAATTATAAAAAAAGAAAGCAGGGATAGCAGTATTTAAATATTCTAAAAAAAATTAAACCACATTCTTTATCACAACAAAAAGACAAAATCTCTAAAACCACAAAAAATGCCAGACGAATTATCAATAGAAAAATTAAAAGAAAAATACGGTACAGTATTAAAACTGACCTCAGATGACCAATTAACAACAACTTACTGCAAAAAACCTTCGTTCAATACTTTCTTAAACTATCAAAATTTATACAAGGATAATCCGCATGAAGCAATCCTGTTTTTATTTAAAGAATGTGTTCTTGACAAGGAAAATTATGACGATGAATTCATGCTTTCTGCAGGAAATTCAATTGTAGCTATGATTAAAAAAGACAGTGAATTTGCAATCGACGCAACACCACAAAAGGATGAATTTAAAAAATCGGCAGCGCTTATCAGACATGCTTTTCAGGTAGATCCTTATAAACTTTATATAGATGAATTTTATAAACTTCTGGAAGAAGCTCTTTGGTTACAAAAACACAACGAGAAAAGAATGGAAAATACAATCATGACGGCCTTTGCACAAACATTTTCAAATTAAAAAAAAAATAAATCATTATGAAATTCAATTTTAATGTAAACGAAATTTTAGATACAAAACAAGCTGAGTATACCGGCATGAATTATAACGAATCAGAATCTAAAGATTTTATTATCGATAAAACCGGTGGCGAATTTAATCTAAGAGTTTTTGCCCCTTTGGTTTTTGAACCCCTGGTAAAAACCGATCTTAATTTACCCAGCTTACGAGTAGATGCAGTTACTGTTAATCTAAATCGTTCAAAAATCATAAAAAAAGAGAGTGTAGAAGGAAGAAATTCAACCATAAAAGAACATATTACAAACGGTGATTTTAGTATTTCAATCGAAGGACTAATAGCGAATGAAACAGGAGATGAATATCCAAAAGAAAAACTTTTCTTATTGAAACAATTCTTAAATGCTCCTTATGCTTTAAGAGTAACGCATGCTATTTTGAATCGATTTGGAATTTATGAGTTAGTGATCGACTCCTACTCTATTCCTTCTATTTCCGGCACAAAAAACATTCAGAAATTTACGGCCAGTGCCACATCAGACGAGACTGTAGAACTAATAATTAGAGACAATGCTTAAACTAAATGCTAAAATCAGAGTTTACGAAACGATAAAACTTATTCCTACGCCTAAATTTTATGAATTTACCTATGTGAAAAATGTAGACATCAGCAGTTCATACAAATCGCTTACTGATACAGCAACAATTGTAATGCCCCAAAAAGTATATACTGATACGAAAGGGTTTGATCAGAGCATGTTTACAAATGCAAGTGGCAGCGAAAAAACAATTCATGATTTTTTTAAACTCGAAAATTTCGTAGAAGTTTTTTTAGGATATGATGGTGATTACAAACCTGCTTTTAGAGGTTATATTACCGGAGTTCAAACAGATATAAATGCTGTAATAACCTGCGAAGATGTAATGTATGCCTTTAAAAAAGTAAAGGCCGTAAAAGATGCCGATGTTCAGGATAAGAATGATACTCTGAATGTTGTCGCAACAAACCCTACTACAAATGTTGAAAATTTTAATCCAAAAACTTTCTTTGAAAAAAGAATCAAAGAACTAAAATTACCTTTTAAAGTAAATGCTCTCGATGAGGAATTAGGTAATGTAATAATCAACAGAAATCAAAGTTTGGCCCAGGTTTTCGAGATGCTAAAAGACAAAGGAATTTATACGTATTTTAAAATCGAAGATGCCGCGCCCGTACTTACGATTACCAATAATCCACAACAACATACTACCACTGAATTAGCCGGTTTTATAGATCGAAACTTCATTAAAAGTCCTTTAGCGGGAACACTTGTAAAAAAGTTGATTAATCAGGGACTTGCTCTTTTAAGTTCTCAATTAAGCAAAGCCACCCAATCAATTTCTGATAAATTTTCGGGAAAAGTACGTTTCAGGTTTCGTTATAATATTATTGAAGATAAATTAATCGTCGTGAATGAATCTACAAAAAACACCCGTACACGAGTAGAAAAATATTTTAAAAACTCAAACACACCAATTTATATCGAGTTGGGTGATCCGAATGGTCAGTTGATAAAAACCCATGTATTGCATAATGACAGTGAAAACTTACCAAAAGATCCTGCGGCTTTCAAAAAAGCAACAACAGAAATAGCTTCAGAGCTGTATCAATATGCCGCTTTAAGAGCCATGGAATCTAAGCCAAGCGGGTTTGAAGGTTACTTTCTGACTTTTGGCGAACCTTTTGTGCGACCTACGGATCAGGTAATTCTTGAAAATGCAAAGGATACAGAAAAAAACGGAACCTTTCAGGTAGAAAAAGTAGAGCGGAGTTTTGGCGAAAACGGCTACAGACAAAAAATTTATATAGGACGAAGAGTAGAAACAATATAAAAATACATAAATGGGAAATATAACAGATCTAATAAAAGACGTCGCCAATAAAAATCAAATTATCGAAACTTTTGCAGCAAAAGTCATCGAAATAAATAAAGAAGTAGCATCACTCCATAATCCTGAAGACGCTTACACCGTAAACATTATACGGGCCGATGGTGCCGTAATTAAAAACGTAAGACTGAAAGCTTCTATTCAGGATCTGGAACAAGGAATTATTACGATTCCTAAAAAAGACAGTTGGGTTTTGGCCACAATAATTGATGGAGTAGAAACGCGGGCCTTTATTTCTCAATTTTCAGAAATCGAGCGTACTTTTATTCGCTTCAAAAATGAGCAAAATCAGTTTCTGGAAATCGATACAGATGTGAATAAATTCCAAATGTTATTCAAACAAAAAGAAGAAAGCAATCCAGCCTCAACTTCGGCTACATATAAAAATATTGCGCAATTAGAATTTAATGGAAATGTATCAGATCCAAATATTAGCACTTTTTTTTATGATGCCGATGGCAAAGAAATTTCGAAGAACAGCTTTAATATTAACGAACAAAAAATCAGTATTAATGAAGGCAAAACAGTTTTTAATTTAAAAGATAGAGAAGCCAAAATAACGATTCAAGATGGTTTTGAAGCCATAATTTCTGATGCTAAAACTTCATTTAAGAAAGGAGATCTAACTCTTGAAATGGATGATCGATTTAAAATTGACGTAGGTGGAAAAAGTTTAAAATCAAAACTAGAAGAATTAATTGATGAAATTGGAAAAATTACAGTAACCACGCCAGTCGGACCATCAGGACCACCAATTAATTTAGCTCAACTTATAACAATTAAAGGAAAACTGACAGAACTATTAAAATAGGGAAATTATGGCTTTAAACATAGCAGATTTAAAAAAGGATATAAAAATACTTTTAACAGAAGAGAAAGCAAATGAACATGATGGGGCTTCATCTATAGATAACATTACAAATCAATTAGCAGCTGCAATTGACAAATTCGTCAAATCAGGAACAGTTACTACAACAGTAACAACAACCGGTTCTGCATCAGCACAAACCGGAACAGGAACCGGATATATTTCCTAAAAAAATTTTGAATTAGTATAGAAATTGCCTCTTACCATTTAAACAGTAAGAGGCATTTTTTATTTCTAAAACCTCAACTTTAGAAATAGGATCCCTAGTCAAAAAAACTTAATTGAGTTTTTTTCGTAAAGTCTCTTCCATTTCGTAGAATTTACTTTCGAGATCATGAATCTTTTCATAAATATTAATGGGGTCCGGCATTTGCTTAGAGGCATACATACTGGCGTACCAAACTTCCAGAATATCCTCAGCATAAATTGAATACATGGGGTAATTTCCGTCTCTGTTATCAGATTTGAGGATTAATTTGCCGCTTTCCCTAATTCGGTTTAAAACCCTTTTTACCACTACTCCGTCATTTTTACTGATAATCACATAAATTCTTCCGTCAAGTATATCATCAAAATTATCAACATATTTTCCAAAAAGATAATCTCCGTCATGAATCGTTGTCGACATAGAGTTTCCTTTTATCTCAAAACACCTGTAAGTGCCATTTTTTAGCATTGGCATACTAAATGACGGAAGACTTTCCATATATTCCGGATCAGCATAACCGTCTAAATATCCCGCTCTTGCTTTTACTCCAACAAAATTGATATTCTCCTCGCCTTCTTCATTTACCGTAATTATCTTTGGTAAATGTAAACCAACTTCACTATTTGTTTTATTAACAAAAATTTCATCACTGTCTCCAAAAAAATAATCCGGATTTACATTACAATGTGTGATGATACTTTGAAGCAAATCAAAACCTGGTTTTGTCCTTTTTCTATCTCCATCAGCTTGCAATCTACCAATAGTGATACTGTCTATTGTTGTGCTGGTTACTCCTATTAACTTTGCAAATGAGTTATTGTTTAACTTCATCTCGTCTATAATACGTTTTATCTTAGAATGTATTTCCATGTTGTAATTGCCTTTTTTTATTTATGTAATATGTTTTACACCTCACAGCATATTCCACTATATGTTGCAAAACTAAAAAATATATAATAAATAATAGCATTCTTTTCTATTTATTTTACGTAACAGCTGAATTTAAAGACATTTAAAACCTTTTTCTTATTGTATTACTCTAATAGACAGTGTAAAAAAGCAAATCATATTACTGAAATTACTGCATTTTTTATCGTAATATGTTGTATATATTAAAACATATGTTGTATATTTGTAAAAAATTAATCCATCATATGATTTTAAAAGACTTTTATAGCGAAAAAAAGAACGCAATCGAAACTGAGTTTTCTACGAATGCGCCAACAGTACAACTTTACAGTGATGCTGTTTTTAAAACTACTATTGATAAACCTTTAGTAATGTTTAAATATGATACGATTTCCTGGGAAACCTCATCTGAAAAAAATTACAAAGCTGATGTCTCTTTTTGTTTGTACATCGTATTACCTATTAGTTCTTTCACATCAACAAGTTACGAAGAGGTATTCGAGATGGCATATCGTCTTGACAAAGCTATCTTGTCTCCTGCTGCTAGTAATGCTTTTATAGATACCAATTCTACTTTTAAGGTAAAAGAAAAGCAATATGTTAATGAAGATGTTTATTGGGATAAAAACAATTATTTCATTTGGGAGATCACTTATAAAACAACCTTAATTGAAAATATTTTAAAAAAGAAATATATCCTTTTTAATAATGGATTAAGTAATGAAGAATTAGAAGATTTGGGTTATAACTTAACTTCGGGAATAATAGGAATAAACCCAAATCAGGTTGAAGGAGATATAGATTTAAACATTACCAATTAAGCTGAATGGTTTAATACCACTTAATAGCAGCACATATTTACAAAGAAATAAATGAAGCAAAACTAAAGCAGCATACAACACCAAAAACAAATTAATCCGCACCTATTAAAACCCAAAAAATGAAAAGAAGCAGAACACTATTAGACAAAAGGAGAGATTATGTGATCAACTACCTAAATAGAAATCAAGCTAAACAAATGAAAGTTGTAGTATCTGAACTTTCGGATACATTGTTCCTTACAGAGCGCACTATTTATACCATTATAAATGAAGGACTCGCTACAGAGGCCAGAGCTTAAAGCACTGAAACTACTGGTTTTGAACATCAAAAAAATTGGAAAAAGCAACCTTGAGCCTTAAATTTGTACCTGATATCAAAAGCAAATTTATCTCCTGGCCAAGAGTAAAATTCAATTAAAAAACCTGTTTTTATAAATCGTCCAAAAATAGAAATTCTGCTTTTTTGGATTCCGGATTACGAATACCTTTTTAAACAATAAACTATTGATTATAGCAAGTTTCACTACTTGTTACAACCCCTCTTTTGCCCTTTTTTGAGCAAAAACCCAAAAATAAATTTTAAACAATTAAAACAATTTATATTATGAGTACATTAAACGATGTAGTGATTAACAAATTATCGGGTGGATTAGGAAGAAGAACACCAGACCAGGACATGATTTCAGGATTACTCTTTAATGATTCTACTGGCGTTACAACTGAATTTGATTTTGACAAAGTAGAACGTTTAGCTTCATTAGAAGATGCTGAAGCATTAGGAATCGGAGCAGATTATGATGTAGATGGACAATCGGCTTATTACCAAATTCAACAATTCTTCAGAATGAATCCATCAGGAGATTTGTACATTATGAAAACCAAAGCCACTTCTTATGAAACAGTTGCTGCAAAAGCTTTGGATATGCAGGAAAAAGCAAACGGAAACATTCGTCAAATGGCAATCATCTATTCCGGAGTAACAACATTTGCCGGCACAAAAGATGCAGTTGCAAAAGCACAACAACAGGCTGCCCTTGCTTATACAGATTACATGCCTTTTGAAGTTATCCTGGAAGGAAAAGGTTTTAATGTTGATGATGCTACTTCTTTAGCCGGATTAAATGCCGAAAACGTATCTGTAGTAGTAGCTATGGATGTTGAAAAGGCGCTTGAACAAAAGGTGTATTACGAAGGCACATCAAAACTTTATACTTTAGCTTCTGACGAGAAATTAGTTCCGGCAGACAATATGCCAGGTATTTATAACGTAAGAAACGCTGATGGTTTCAAAGAAGGAGATGAAGGTGTTCTTTATTTTGTTTTGAAATATTTGTATAAAAATACTGCAGCAGTTGGATTAGCATTGGGAGCTATTTCTAAAGCAAAAGTATCTGAAAACATTGCCTGGATCGAAAAATTCAATCTTACAGGTGAAGGTTTTGCAAAAGCAGGCTTTGTAGGCGGAGAAGAAATTAAAACTCTTGGAACTTTAAGTAATCTAAATGAAAAAAGATTCATTTTCGCAAGAACGCATACTGGTTTACCTGGTGTTTATTTTAATGATAGCGCTACTTGTACAACTGGTACTTCAGATTTTGCTTATATCGAAAACAACCGTACTATTAACAAAGCAACACGTTTATTGCGTACCGCTTTATTGCCAAAATTAGCTTCTCCGGTTTTAGTCGATATTGATGGTAAGTTACCACAATCTGTTTCAAAAAGCTTCGAAGGTTTATGCAGATCTGCTTTAGAAGCAATGGTTGCCAATCAGGAAGTTTCTGCTTTTGATGTGTATGTAGATCCAAAACAAAACATTTTGGCTACTTCAGAATTAAAAGTAAAAGCAGAAATTACTCCAATTGGAACTGCCCGTAAAATTACTGTTGATTTAGGATTCAAAAATCCTTTCGGAATTGACAAACAATAATTTATTGGATTCATTATAATTCTACAAACAATAAAAATTCACCAATAATATCACCCAAATTTCAATTTTGTAAAAACAAAAAAAGAAAGGTGATAGCTCCTGAGCGTTATCGGGATTATAAAAAAAACAAAGCTACATATGAATAAATTACCATTAATTAACGGACAACAACACAGCTGGTCATCTATCGAAGTAAGTATTGCAGGTAATATCGTTACCGGAATTACAGCTGTAAACTATAGTGATTCAGTATCTAAAGAAAACCATTACGGTGCCGGAGATATGCCGGTTCACAGAGGTAGAGGAAAATATGAGGCAAAAGCTTCTATCACTTTATATAATTACGAAGTTGAAGCTATTTTAGCGGCTTTGCCAAAAGGACAAAGATTGCAGGACATCAACCCTTTCAGCATCATTGTAAGTTATTTGGATGACAGCAACGAAGTAATTACACACACCGTAAGAAACTGTGAATTCAACTCAAACAGCAGAGGAATTAGCCAGGGAGATACTAAAATTGCGGTTTCTTTCGACCTGATCTGCTCTCACGTTGAGTGGAATTAATCGACACAAACTACTACTAAAACTATAATACCCCTTCCCCGTTTATAAAACCGACTTAAAAGAGAAAACCAATATCTAAATGCGTTACGCAAAAAAGAAGTTCAAAAGCAACAGGATTTTTGCAAGCAAATTATTCTACTCGCTCTTTATTAGTCCGTTTTAGGCAGGGAATCTTCTTCAGGAGGCTGCTTCGAGTCTTATTTAACTTCAAAAGAATAAGTCAGGCAGCCTCTTTTTTTAAATTACACTTAAAAAAATTCAATTTCTATAAAAATAGAAAAAAGTCAATCAGTTACTATAAGCGATATGACATTTATACTTGTGTCCAATCAACAAGAAAAGACACCACTAAATCAGACATCAATTCACCCTATCATAAAATAAGCAAAGAGTTTCAAAATGGAAATAGAAAAATCTAAAAATGTCGACGTTCTTGACGGAAACATTACCCAGGCACAATTAAACCAATGGAAATACAAACATAAAAAAGTGGTTAAACTCACCATTGCAGATGATGACGAAACCACTTTGTTTGCCTATTTCAAAAAACCGGATATGAGCATTCGTTCTGCCGTATTGCAAGCTTCAAAAATGGATGAATTTAAAGCGCTTGAAGTATTATTCAAAAACTGTTACTTGGGCGGTGATGCCAAAATAGAACAAGAAGACGATTTACGCCTCAATATTACCACAGCATTCTCAGATCATATTCAGCCGAAACCTGTTAAAATAGAAATACTATAACAAACACCTTTTTTGCCCTTTCATAAAAACTATCCTAATGATTATTAAAAACCATACTATAGAACTAAAAGATACCAGCGCTTCTGAAATGGCAAGGTTCAGGCAAATGATGCTTGGTATTTGGCGTCAGCAGATTGAGGATGATAAAAATGCTGGTGAAATGCTTAAATATGCTGAAAATTCTAAGATAAATCACAAAGAATTGGCTCAACTAAATTTATACACCAATAATGTCAGAAATAATGATTTCAATACAAAACACCCAATCACCTCTTTGCATGCTCAAACTAATAATCTTTCTAAATTGTGGAAATACAATCCTAATAATGTTGCTTGGACAAATAGCGATATAATTAGGTGGAAAACAACAGGAGGGAAAGATTATTTATTTCAAAGAAAAGCAGAATTTGTTAAGTATTATAGTGGAGTTATAAAACATGCAGCTAAAATGAATGGAATACCTCCATTTTTGCTGGCAGGAATTGCATTTACAGAATTCGGAGGCAAACCTGATTGGTTAAAAAAGAACGTCCGTTCTATTAGAGAATTTGATTGGAGCGGGCCAGATGTTGTAGATAAAAACCTAACAATAACTAATAATCCAGACAAAACATCTTTTGGAGATATGGCTGTTCAGTTAGGAAGAGCTGGTAAAGAGTTGGGATATGAGAGTTTAAATGAAACCAACAGAGATGCAATACAAAAATCTTTATTAGATCCTGTCATTGGAATTTATATTGCAGCTTTACATATAAAAAGATTAAAGGATGTTGATTTTAAACACACTCCAGTAGACAAATTAACACAAGAAGATATACAGATTATTGCTACCCGCTACAATAGAGGATTAGAAATGTCAAAAGAAAAAATTAAGCAGAACACCTCTTATGGAAGATCAATTTATAAACACAAAAAAGAAATTAATAATGCTTTGAGATAATAATTTATATGAAGTGAATCATAAATTATTTCTAACTCAATATTTTTACTAAATTTCAAAATTGATAACTATTAAAAATCTTATGTAATATTTATTATATATTTGGCGTAGTTTTTTGTTTGACAACATTAAAAATATTTAATTTAAAAACCGTAAAAAACATATAATTTGTATTTTTACTCTAATTACAATTGTTAGCTAATACTATGAAAATCATAATACGAATATTATTTTTTGTTGGACTTTTTCTTTTTCTATCCACCTATTTTATTGATCCCTATATTGTCCATGATGAAAACGATATAGTAATTGACGGAGATGTTGTAGAATTCTTAAAAATCCTATATGCTATCACTAGTCTTATTTTTGGATGCTTAACATTTTTGTTTTTTAGAATTTTTAAAAATAAAAAATATCTCATATTTTCTTTTATTTTACTTATTGTAAATTTAATATTTTTCTGTAAAATGTTTTTGTATTTTGATAAATTTCTAAAGTAAAGAAATCATCAATATTGAGATAAATATTCTTATTAACCTCAAGTATTAATTTTAAATTCATTAAATCCTCGTTTCTAAAAACGAGGATTTTTTTATACAATTATTAATCTAAAACCTCCATAAAAAACTATATTACTTCTACTGAAACTACTGACTTACAACTCCATATTATTTTTCAAACACGTTATTTCGGCGTATTTTTACAGTGTTATTAAAACGTGTTTCACTTCTTAAATGTGATCACAAAAAAGGAACTTTTCAAGCTTTATTTACAAGTTTTTCTTAACCGTAAATAAATCGTTAAACACAATAAATCTTATCGAATATTAAAATCCCTGATTGTCTTAAAACAATTAGGAAGGCTTTTTATTCTCAAAATTTGAAATCTTTAATAAATACAAATATGGATCAAACAACAAAAAAACACATTGATTTGCTTCATCCTTCGGTCAGGGAAGAAGTTACTAAAATCATCGAAGAATGCGATCTGGCATTAACTGGACGAGCAAAGGTACGCATCACACAAAGTCTCAGAACTTTTCAGGAACAAGAGGATCTTTATGCTTTTGGAAGAACGAAACCAGGAAAAAAGGTTACGAATGCCAAAGGCGGACAATCTATTCACAATTATGGCTTTGCAGTAGACATCTGCTTGATTATAGATGGTAAAACAGCTTCCTGGGATACGGCAAAAGACTGGGATGGTGATCAAATTTCGGACTGGCAGGAATGTGTCGAAATTTTCAAGAAATACAACTGGAACTGGGGCGGAGACTGGAAAACCTTTAAAGATCTTCCGCACTTTGACAAAAAAGGTTACAGCGACTGGAAAGTGCTGAGCAAACTAAAACGCGACAGAAAAAACTATGTAATCTTATACAAATAACCAGATGAAACATTTAAAATTAAAACACCTCATTTTTCTAATTGCCAGTTCTTTTGCAATTAGCTCCTGTACTTCGACCAAAACTGCCCTATTCGACCAATATTCTTATCAAAAAACTATAGAAATAAAAGTAGAAACTTCCAAATTAATGGATAAAGCTACTACTCCCTATAACACTCATAAAGAAGAAGTTCAGAGGTTGTTGATTACTATCGAAAAATTGGCCGAATATGAAAAAAGCAAACCCAATAACAAAATCACTTTTGCGATGTGGACAGTTTTAAACGATAAAGAAAAAAATCTTCTGGCCGGATTCTTCAAACGCTGGGAAATGAAAGGATTTTTATCGCCAGTTTTTGCAGACGAATCCAAAAAACAGGTTTTAGATGCTTTGGATTTACTGATTCAATATGAAATTAAAAAAGACAAGGAATCAAAAGATGCACTTTTAGATTTAATCAACAGTAATACTTAAAAGCTATGAATAACGATCAATTAATAGAAGAGTTAAAAGGCAAACTAAAAACGATTATAACAAAAAGTTATGAAGAAAACAAAACCGAATTAGAGAGAGACTTAAACACATTTTTGGAAGCATCCAAAGAAAAACTGGAACGCTGGATGATTCTTTTTTCTGCAGGAAATTTAACGGAAGAAGAATTAGAATGGCTTTTAAAAAGTCAATTAGATTTAGTGGCATTACAGACGCTTCAAACTACCGGGATTTCAAAAATAAAACTGAATGAAATTAAAAATAATATCCTAAAAGTAATTTTTAATTTTATTCTTGAAGTGATTATTCCAAGAATATAAAAATCTTATTTTTATCCCAATAAACAGCTGATTAACAACACGTTTAAAAAACGCTCAACTTACTGAAACTACTGATTCGCAACCCTTAAAATCTTGGTTAAAGGAAAAGCATAGCGTATTTTTACAGTATCAAATAAAACATCATCTTTTGGGTATGGCGCGCAAATTCAAAGGAGATATTCATTAATAAAACAACAAATAATAACGACATATGAAAGATTTTATCATAGATGAGGACTTGTTAATTACAAATGGAGATTTTGCCATTAAAGAGGCAGATCAGCAAAATATAGAACATCTATTGTTAAGCCAGAAAGGAAGTTATAAAGAGTTTCCTATTCTTGGAGTAGGAATTAAAAAATACATTAACAGCCCGGATGCAACATCCAGGCTAAGACTAGAAAACGAAATAGATAAACAATTATCGTATGACAACTTTTATGTAAAAACACTTGATGTCAACGATTTACAAAACATTAAAATCGATGGGAACTATTAAGCCACAAGAAAACCAAAACATTTTTGACATCTCTTTGCAGGAATATGGAAGCATAGAAAAAGTATTCGACCTTTTAGAAGACAATGATCAATTTAACCTTACAGATGATATTTCTGTTTACGAAGATTTAAAAATAGGCAGAGAAGCTTTTAAAAAGGATATTGTTGAATATTACAATTCCAGAAATTTAAAGCCCGCAACTTCTATTACAGACGAAGAACAGTATTTACTGGACAATTTCTCCGGAATTGATTATATGATTATTGAAGATGATTTTATCATTTATTAATTAATTGACTCACTTGCCATTAACAGAAACCCTGATTCTCAAATCAGGATTGTATGGCAATTATACCTTTAAATTTCTCTTTTTTAGAAATTTCTAAAAGCAAAACTACATCTCTGTAGCATTTACAAAAAAACATAAACAATTATCTATAAGCATATTACACATGTCTTACAGGCTAAACTATATTAAAAAATTAAAATATGGCACGTACAATTGCTGAAATACAGAATGAGATTCTGATTGAAAAAGGGAAACAACCCTCCCTGAATGGCTTAACAGAGTCAAAGACGGGTATTTGGAAGCTTTGGATCAACATAGTGGCTACTGCTATTTGGGTACATGAAAAAATAGTAGAGAAAAATGCCCTGATATCAAGGCCTCATACCCTAAATTGGTATCGCGAACAGGCTTTAAATTTTCATTACGGGATGCCTTTAGACCCGGATTCGAGTAACGGAATGTCACTGATCTGGAAAGACGGTTTGTATCAATTTGATACTACAGGTCTTACGGATACTGAAATCGAAGATTCTAAAATAATAAAACATTGTGCCGTAAGTGAAATTGACTTAGAAACAGTGATTAAACCCAACAAAGAAATAGAAGAAATTTTCTCAGACTATTTTCATAATAAAGTTGGAGTTGTTTTTATAAAAGTTGCCACCGTAAAAGACGAAAAGATTTCCAGAATTGATGTTCCAAATGAACTTTTTGCTTTTAAAGAATACATCGCCAAAATTAAAGATGCAGGAAATCAGGTCTATATCACATCTGATCAGGGAGATAATCTAAAATTAACTTTGAATGTTTACATCGATCCCTTAAGTATTTATATCGATCCAAAAGACATTGAATATTATCAGTTAAAAAGCTTAAGCAGGGAATTAACCCAGGAAGAAACTGACCAGTTAAACCATTATGTTTTTAATCCAAGAAATGGTTCATTAATATTAAATAGTGAGGAATTCCCAGTATTAGATGCCGTTAAAGATCATTTAAAAAATATCGAGTTTAATGGTGCCTTTGTCAAAACTTATCTGGTTGATGCCATTCAGAAAGCGCAGGGCGTTAAAATTCCAATATTGAAAAAAGTCGAAACTGCCTGGGCAACAAATCCTGGTGACGAACCTGAAAATCCTGCAGATGTGACCAGGATCGAATATTTTATTCCTAATGCAGGTTATTTTGACATGGATACACTTCAGGTTGAGGTCAACTACATTCCTTATACTTTTTACCGAGATAAACAATAGTCTAATATATACACAATGAATAAATACACCGTTTTAAAATGGGAAAAGCTGTTGTTATGGCTCATCCCTCCTATTCTTAGAAAAAAAACACATTTTGACTGGCTCGATGTTCTACTGACACCCCTTCATACCCTCTACGAAGAGATTCTTTATAAAATGCAGCATACCGGTCAGGTCATTTATCTCGAAAAAGTGCTGAACGAAACTTATAATCCAGCCAAAAATTACAATCCTAATTTAAGTACTGAGCAGAAACGATTAGAAGAATTAATTTATATAGATGAATCGGTCAAACCTACTTTACAGTATGTATATCTCCACAAAGAGTATTACGAACCGGACGGAACTTTAATGATTCCACAATTGAAAATTTTTACACATGATGAATATAAAAACAGCAATAATAAACCGGTTTATCTCGCCCATCGTAAAGATTACACTACAATAGCCTATGCCAATTTCAGAGTGTTCATACCTGAAAACTTAATAACCAACCAAACCATCATTGTGCAACCAGATACAAGTGGACCAGTACAAAAAAGTGAAGCCATTAGAGTATCAAATATCGAATACCACAATCTGCTAAACTTTTACAAACTGGCCGGCAAAAGTTATGAGACTTATTCTTATTCATCTCAAAATATAGACTAAAAGTTGAAATATTCAGAAATCAAAAAATAGTACAAAAAAATAACAGACATATAAATTAATAAAAATGAAACAAGTAAATTTTAGTCATCCGGGGGGATTTCCTCTCGAGCAAGAAACTTTAGAAAGGCTTCAAACTGCTTACAGGTCTGAATTATTCGGAGCTTTAAAAAGTCATTTAAGCATCAGGCCGGATTATGACTACTTAGTAGCTCCGGCAACAAACGAAAAAGAAGGCTGGGCTATTATTCATCCTAAAGATAGTACAGGAGTAAGAATACCGGACGGAATTTTATATCCTATTCAAAAAAGTACTCCAACCGGATTTTTAAAAACAACCAGAACAGGAACAAATTTAGTTTACGGAACAGGAGTATCTCAAACGGCTTATTTTGATTATGAAGCACAATATATCAGCCCGGAAGATTATGCAAATCGTCCTTTGTCTTCTCAAATTACTGATGCATTAGCAGTACATTATTATGATTTAGCCACTTTTAAAGTTGTTAAAGATCTTCAAACCGTTGAAGATATTTTACAAACGATTGAGACAAACATTGATCTAATCAATCAAAACTATCTTCCGCTTGACGGCTCAAAGGCAATGAAAGGAGATCTGGATTTGGGCCCTTACAAATTATCGAAATTAGATATCAAAGATTCCGCTACAGCCAATGTAAGAGTTACAGATTTTAGATTGGGATCAGCTTTAGGCAGAGCAATCGTAAACGACAGTACAAATCTTACTTTAAATTATGGCTCAGACTGGCAAAATACTTCAATTGGAGGAAAAGTATATTTAGAGAATTTAAATACATCTGATACTACTAAATCTTTATTGGTAATAGACAATTCAAATCAGGTCACTAAAAATAATACGCTAATCGATTCGTTGTTGAGTCGCATTACAGCTTTAGAAAACAAACCTACGACAGCTGTACCTATTGGAATGGTTGCCATTTGGGGAAAACCTGCACCATTTCCTGAAGGCTGGGAAGAATATAAACCATTGGTTGGAAAAATGCCTGTAGGACTTTATAATCCAACTGCACAAGAAATAAGTGACCAACAGGATGGGGATGGAGGTAATGGTATAACTTATTACAGAGATAGCTTCGGCAGCGCAGTATTTCCTTTTGACACACTAGGAAATACCGGCGGACGAATAGGTAAAATATTGAAGAAAGAAAACATTCCTCCACTAGATGTAATTTTGCCAGTTTCAGCAGGTGATAATAGCGGAGGTGATTCCAGATACGTGAATGCAACAGATATCGAATATGCAGGTGAAAAAAAATATTCAGGCGCGGTAAATAATGGAAATATTGCTGCAGCTATAGATATTCTAAATCCTTACAGAGTAGTTCAATTCATAGAATACACAGGCCTTTCAAGCGATCAAACGGCACCAACAAGCCCAACAAATTTAAAAGCCTCAAATATAGGTACTAAAAGTTTAACTTTAAACTGGACTGCGTCTACTGATAATGTTGGCGTTACTAATTATCTTATCTATAAAGAAAGTATTTTATTAGAAATTGTCGATAGCAATGTCTTTTCTTTCCCCGTTGCAGGATTAACTGCAGGTACATCATATAATTTTTCTGTTATAGCAAGAGATGCAGCCGGAAATTTATCTACACCGGCTACTTTAACACAAGCTACAATTGCGGCAGATTTAACTGCACCAACAGTACCTTCATATCTTCATTGTGTTCATAATGGTCAAGGTTATATACAAGTAGAATGGGGCCCTTCACAAGACGACGATAGTCCCATAGATTACGAACTTTCGCGTAGTGACTATGGATCCTTATTTACAGTTTTGAAAAAAAACCCTAGTACTTATTATAATGAAAAAGTTTCAACAAACGGAACTTATACTTACAGAATTCGAGCAATAGACCCGAGCGGAAATTCATCTGCGTATAAGGAAGCTTCAATAACCATTAGTTCTCTATAAAGCAAATTTATAATTACTAACAATCTTTTGGGGTACAAAAACCCCAAAAGGTTATTTATCTCCCCAAACAACCTATAAACATAAAAAAAACCAACGATGCAAAAAATTTCAGAATATTCAAACGAAATAAAACTATTGCTTTACGGGATTTTTATTTACTTAGAAATGGATATAGAAATTGTTAAAGTATTATTTTACCTGATGGTAATGGATACTTTTTTAGGCATTATCAAAACCATCGTATTAAGTAATGCTTTTAGTTTTAAAAAACTGGCTTTAGGATTTGTATCCAAATTAGCCGTATTGTTAATACCCACAGCTCTTGCATTAATGAGTATAGGACTTAATTACAATTTTAAATGGTTCGTAACCATAGTAATGGACTTACTTATCGTGAGTGATGGCATTTCAATTATCAGCAATATTATTGCTATAAAAACAAAAAAAGAAATAGAAAATTTCGACGCAATGACATTAATCCTAAAGTCGATAAGAGAACGTTTAATACAGCTCTTCAAAAGACTTTTAATTACAATAGACCCAAAATTTCACATTGAAAAATAGACTAATCCTTAATAATAAAAAGATAGTATAGAAAATCCTAAATAATCGGTTTCTATACTATCTCTACTAATTTCAATTTCTAAACAAAGAATAAAATCAACTTCTTTGATAACAATTCAAAAAATGAATACTTTCCCTAAAATTGAATACTATTTTTTAAGAAGGGCTTCCAATATTTTAGTATAAATTTCTGTGTTTTGGTAAACGCCCATAAAATTCTCAGAACCTGGTCCGTATGCAAAAACCGGAACCGGAACTGCGGTATGGTCATTAGTACTAAAACTTCCGTGTACAAATCCTTTTTCTATACTTCCGTCAATTAACGAAAGTCCTCCTGTTTCATGATCTGCAGTAACAATCAAAAGAGTCTCCGGATTTTTGTCTACAAATTCCATTGCCTGTCCTACCAGTTTGTCAAAATCAAGCATTTCACGAACCACATATTCTACATTATTCTGATGTCCGCCGTAATCAATTTGCGCACCTTCGGCCATGATAAAAAACGGATTTTTTGTTTTAGAAAAAGTTGAGGTTGCTTTCGCTAATGATTTGGTTAAAAAATCTCCTCTTCCGTTTTTTATGGAAACCACCGAAGCATCGTCTAAAACAATAAATTTAGAGTTTTTAATCGTATCAAGTGAATTAAATTTATCCGAAAAAGTATAACCTTTTTGTGTCAGTAACCTAGATAAATCTTTATTGTCTTTTCTCGATGTAAATTCTTTTGTTCCGCCGCCAATTAAGATATCAGAAGGATTTGCTAAAAAATCTTCGGCAATAGGTTCGCTGTAACTTCTTTCAGGCTGGTGTGCATAAAAACAAGCAGGTGTAGCATCCGTAATATTTCCGGCAGAGATTATTGCCGTTTTATAATTTTTCTTAGCCAATTGCTGGGTGATCAGTTCCAGCGGTTTTCCGTTTTCATCTACACTAATAAAACGGTTATTGGTTTTATGCCCCGTTGCCATAGCAGTTGCTCCGGCAGCCGAATCTGTAATATAACTGTCTGAAGACTTGGTTATAGAAAATCCCTGAGTTGGAATATTAAACAGACTTAACTGACCTTTATTTGCTGTGTAACCCGAATAGATCTGAGTCAATCCCATTCCGTCACCAATTAAAAGAATAACATTTTTCGGTTTCTTTTTAGCGAAAGCCGAAGCATTTTTAGGAACATACGCCTGATGAAATTCTGTATTTTGATAAAATGTAGATTTGATGTTGTTGATGAAATGCGTCAGTTCCGGAACATTATCCGTACCAATAAAATCAACCTTTAGATTCATAAGTGTCATCCATGTATTTACGTTATCCTGTGTTGCCCAAAACCTGATTTTTTTATTTTGATCATGCACTTTTTTAATAATGGCCTGCACTTTTTCAGCATCTGCCTGTGTCATTACACCTTTGCCGTTCCAGATTGTGATTTCTTTTAAATCTTCACTAATCATTTCCACACGCGACAACTGGTCCGGAGTATAATTTTCATTCAGTCTTCCGTCAAAATAAATAAACTCAGGATATTCTTTCCAATTTGTGGGTAAAGGGCGGTTTCCTGAAATCACTACTTTTAGATTTTTATTCGAAATTAAATCCGGATAGGTTTTGATTTGTTGCGCGATTAATTTTAATGTTGCATCCCCTTCTGTTTTGATGTCAATCATTATAATCAAAGGTTTATTGTCCGGATATGCTTTTCCTCCCAAACCTTTCAATTTTACAGAAAGTGGATCTAGATATTGGCTTTTAAGTGTATTCTGCTGATTAATTTCTTTAGAAGTATGAGCAACAAAAAGTTCATTATTCACTAAAAAAACATCGGCTTCGATAACGCCGGTTTCATTAGAATACGCTTCATAAAAAGGAAGTTTGCCGGCATAATCGTTATGAGAATGAATGTTGGATGAACTGTATTCCTGTGCTTGCGCAAACAGGAAAAACTGAAGGCAAAAAAAGGTGATTATTTTTTTCATTAGAGAAATTGGGTTTGTTTATTTTTAGTTGAAGATTTTTTTTAAGTTGTTGAGGTTTGTTTAATTCCGTAATGAGAATTGCCAATCTTTGTCAGTTTTAATCTTTTATCCCGATAGCTATCGCGAATGGCAAAAAAACACAAACCAGCCTTTTACTAAAAAAAGGCCGGCCTGCTTTTATATAAATTTTATTTGCTTTTTTTTCTTACAACTGCAAACTCCGACAAGCTTGCAGTGTAGAAAAAAACAAAACAAATAAACTGAAATTACAAATTACCAACCTTTATTTTGCGTAAGTGCTCCTTTGCTTACTGCGATTTCATCCGGTGGTATTGGCCAAACATGGTGAACTGCAGGGTTAAAATTACGGGCAGGATAAATCACGGTTCCGTTATAATGGTGCAAAGGTTTTGCATAAGTTGCCTGAGCATCTCCCCAACGTACTAAATCAAAATGACGGTCTGTCCATTCTCCGGCCAGTTCGCAACGTCTTTCTCTTTTCAGATCTGTTAAAGTTGCTCCTGCAAGATCTCCAAGACCTGCACGACGACGAATCATATTAATTTCGGCATCCGCATTCAGTCCTTTCATTAATTTGGCTTCTGCCAGCATCAAAATCACATCGGCATAACGTAAAAGTGGTACGTTTAAAGCTGTTGAAGGTTTGTCTCCGTTTGCATTTACATAACGAATATCGATTCCGCCCGAAGTTGTTTTGGCATAGCCAAAAGGCTCCATATATTTATTAAACTGATATCCGGTTCTGTTACTGGAACTTACAATATATTTCCCCTCATTAAAAGTGACTAATTCGCCAAAATACATGAATTTATCTCCTTTTTGCAAAATGGTAGCACTTCGTCTTTTATCTGCCGGATCATAAGCATCAAACAATTCTTTGGTAGGATAAAAATTTCCCCAGCCATTGTAAACTCCCCAACCTTTATCTTCAAGGCAAACTCCCGGAAAAATAGAACCCAAAGAAGTATTTTCGGCACTAGAAGTTACAGACCAAATGTATTCTGAAGACCAGTTGTTTTTGATTTTAAACACATCTTCAAAGTTATCCAGCAACTTATGTTTTCCGCTGTTTACGATCATATTGGCATACTTAATGGCATTATCCCAATCTTTTGCATACAAATACGTACGAACTAAATATCCCCATGCAGCAGTTTTATGAGCACGTCCGTAATTGTCCGGAGTAAGCTCATTAAAATAAGGCAATAAATCGGCTGCTTTTACTAAATCGGCTGCGATATAAGCATAATTTTCAGCTACGTTCTTAGCTCTTGGTACATATACATTTGATGGATTTTCCCTGTCCTGAATTGGAATTCCGGCGCGATCATCTCCATAATGATAAGCCAGTTCTAAATGCATCACCGCATGGTTGAAATAAGCTTCTCCCAACATCATATTTTTTGTTTTATCGTCTAAAGTAATTTTCGGAATATTACGAATAACATCATTACAACGTTTCATCACTTCGTAATGCAGTCTCCAGATATCTTTGGTATCCGATTCTGCCCCGTCAACAATAAAATTTTTGATACGTTCTGCATTTTGTCTCGGTTTGGTTCCTATATCATCACTCGCATTGTTTAGCCAGAAAAATCCACGGCCATACATATTATCATCAGAATATAAAGCATAAATAGCGTTTACTCCTGCTTTTGCATCTGCAGGTGTTTTCCAGAAATTTCCGCTTGAAGGTGCTCCCTGAGGCACAAGATCAAGTTCACTTTCGCAAGCTGCAGTGCCCAGTAAAAGCACAAACCCCAATATTAAAAGACTTATATTTTTCATTTTATTTGTTTTATATTTTTAAAAAGTTGCATTCACACCCGTCATATAAATACGGGAAAGCGGATATTTTCCTAAGTCCATACCAAAGTTGTTCAAACCAACTTCCGGATCCATTCCTGAATATTTAGTAATAGTAAAAAGGTTTTGTCCTGAGACAAAAAATCTAAGTTTCGCTTTTCCGTTCAGCCATTGGTCTTTTACTGTATATCCAATAGAAAGGTTTCTTAATCTTACGAAAGAAGCATCTTCGATATAAAAATCAGAGATTCGTCCGAAATTATTATTGTTGTCTGTTGATGAAAGTACAGGAATATTCGTGTTTGTATTGGTTGGCGACCATGCATTTTTAGAGTCAGCCAATAAATTATATCCAGGAAACGAAGCATTTACGCCGGTATATTTTACAGCATTAAAAACACTGTTTCCTGCTGCTCCGCTAAAAAAGACATTCATATCAAAACCTAAATATTTAAAGTTCATATTTAAACTGAAAGTGGTTTTAGGAAAAGGATTTCCAAGCACAACTCTATCGCTGTTGTTGATTACACCGTCTCCGTTTACATCTTTAAATTTCATATCTCCCGCCACAGCATTTGGCTGATACACTACTCCACTTGAATTAACATAAGCTTTTGCTTCGGCATTACTCTGGAATAAACCATCTGTAGAATATCCGTAAAAAGCACCTACCGGACTTCCTACCTGATAAATATTGGCCAAAGGCAAACTACGAACCCTGCTTAAGTTAAGTGGTTCAAGAGATGTTAAATCGTCTTTGATAGAAACAATTTTATTGCTTAAGAATGCAGCGTTTGCCGTTATATCAAATTTAAAATCCCCACGTGTTTTTTGGTACGTCAAACTTGCTTCTATCCCTTTGTTTTCAACATCTCCGGAATTTACAATTCTACCCAGCGGAGTTCCTGAAACACCCGGAAGCTGATCGCGAACCAACATATCTTTGTTTTTTTTCACGTAAGCATCTACAGATCCTGACAAAGCATTATTGAACATCGTGAAATCTAATCCAACGTTTGTTTGCTCTGAACTTTCCCATCTCAAATTAGGGTTTGATAATTCACTTTCTGAATATCCGTAATTAATTACCGGACTTGAACCTATTAAAGCCTGAGTCTGATTTAATGGCACACTAAACTGGTAAGGTCCAAGGTTTCCTAAATTTCCTATTTGTCCCCAGCTTGCACGTAACTTTAGGTTGCTTACTATCGGATTAATTCCTTTCATGAATCCTTCTTCAGAAATTAGCCAGCCTGCAGAAACAGAAGGATATACTTTCCAACGGTTTTCAGAAGTCAGTTTTGAGGTTCCGTCACGACGAACAATTCCTGAGATTAAGTATTTTTGATTGTAATCATAATTTAACCTTCCCACATACGAAGAAATAATTTCTTCAGACAAACCTGCCCCTAATTGCTGCACCAGTTTTGCATTTAACAAATAACGTTGTGACGGATCTTCGTTATCAAAACCAGTTCCCTGCACGGTATAAAAATTTCTTTTGGTTTGCTGATAGGTATATCCTGCAAGAGCTTTAAAATTATGTTTCCCTAATGATTTTTCGTAAGAAAGAGTTTGCTCCGCCAGTAAATCAGTAGTTGTTGAAGAAGTCTGCGTTAATCTGTTAAAATCGAATATTTTTCCAGGTTCCGTTATTTTTGTGGTAAAATCAGTTGAGTTATTCTGAATTCTAGTATAACCCCAGTTCGATTTCAATTTTAATCCCTGAAGAATTTCCCATTCTGCGTAAGGATTAATCAAAATAGTCGAAATAGGATTTCTGTTGTCTAATCTTTTTAAATAGGCCACCGGATTGATTACGTCTCCATAAGAACCAATGTATTTTTCAGGAACACCTCCAAATTGTCCCGAACCGTCTTCTCTGTAAATAGTTGCATTTGGCGGATAAAAAATCGCTGCCAGGATTGCTCCTGTATAACCGCTGGTTGTATTTGCCGCCTGGCCATCTGTTAAGGAATACGATAGGTTTTCTCCTAAAGTAAAATTTGGTGCTAACTTGAAAGAGGAGTTTGCTCTTGCTGTATATCTGGTTCCGAAAGTATTCAATAAAATCCCTTCGTTTTTTCTATAACTTCCTGATAAGAAGAAATTAGATTTTTCGGTTTTTCCGTTTACAGAAATAGATAAATCCTGGATTTCGCCTGTACGAAAAATTTCATCCATCCAGTTGGTTTTCGTCGTTCTTGCTGTTGGCTCAAATGCGGGATCAAAAGCCGGAATTCTTGGCAATCCTGCATTATCTCTTGCCGTATTCATGGCATCAGCATATTCGGCAGCATTTAAAACATCCAGTTTTTTAGCCACACTCTGAAAACCTCCCTGATAATTTACATTGACATTGATGTGGTCCGAAATTCCTTTTTTAGACGTAATTAAAATGACACCTCCCGAAGCTCTTGCCCCGTAAATTGCTGCAGACGCTGCATCTTTTAAAACACTGATCGACGCAATATCATTTGGGTTTAAAGTATTTAATGAACCACTATAGATGATTCCGTCTAAAACGATCAAAGGCGTTTCTGCATTCAAAGAACCAATACCACGAATATTAATTGTTGGCTCGGCTGTAGGATCCCCACCATTATTAATTACCGTAACACCAGCCACTGTTCCCTGCAACAACTCGGCTGCACTATTGTAAGTTCTGCTTGAAGTTTCTTTCATAGAAACACTCCCGACAGCCCCTAAAACTTCATTCTTTTTTACACTTCCATATCCCATCACCACAACTTCCTGCAGTTGTTTCATATCGGCTAATAACTTAACGCTTATATTTTTATCCGATTGGTTTACTTTTACTTCCTGAGTAATATAACCAACATAAGAAAAAACAAGTACGGCTTCTGATGAATTAATTTCGATCTTAAAAGTTCCGTCAAAATCGGTTGTTGCTGTAGCATCAGAATCTTTGTCTTTAATTCCCACTCCCGGCAAAGGCATTCCGTCATCGCCTCCAAAAACAGTTCCTGAAATGCTTATTTTTCCCTGACCGGCATCTGCAACTTTTTGATTTTTTTTGATGACAATATTGTTGCTTACAATTTCATACTTCAGGAAAAAATTGCTGCAAATTTTATCTAATGCCTGTTCTAAGGTTACGTTGTTCAGTTTTAAACTAATCTTCTGACTGGTATTTACCTGATTCGTTTCGTACATAAAATGCACATCCGCCTGTTTTTCGATTTTCTGAAAAACATTTTTTATACTTTCATTTTCTACTTTTAAGGTTACTCTTTTGCCGATGTCAACACTGGCAGCATTCATTGTTAATCCGATAAAAAATAAAGCAACAAAAAAGAGCGCTTTAGTCAGTACCGATTTTTTAATGCTCTGACAGCTTACGACATACCGCATTTGTTTTTGATTCATGATTGTGTTTTTTTAATTGTTTTTGGATTATTTATAGGCTTCTACGTAGATGTTTTATTCGTGTTAATTAATTATTTAACACATAGAGATATAATTTTTCTTTGTCGATAAAAGGCGTTTCACTTGTTTAAATTCACATAGCTTTGTGCATTCTGAATTGTTTTTAATTTTTAAATAAAATTCCTGTTCTCAGTGTTTTTTTTCCACGCAGATTTTGCAGATTTTTAATTTTTAATTCTCTTACTGTATGATATAAGTTCCTGATTCGATTTTATAATTGGCATTGATGATATTGCATACCAGTGCCACCACCTGACCCACAGGAAGTTCTTTGAAATAGGCACTGATTTTTAGATTGTTGAGGTTTTTGTTTTCGATCTGGATTGCTACATTATAATTGCGGTTAAGGGTTGCAATTACTTCGGGCAAAGGCGCATCTTCAAAAACAATTATATTTTTTCGCCATAACGATATAGAGTTCACCGGAACATCTGTAAAAGCCTGTAGTTTATTACTTTGTGATTTAAAAACCACTTTCTGTCCCGGAGTTACATAGACATTTTCCTCCGTTACAGTCGATTTTACATTTACTCTTCCGGTTAAAACCGAAACTTCCTGTGTTGCATGATCCGGGTAAGACTGGACATTAAAACTGGTTCCTAATACCTTGGTATCCATTTTATCCGTATGAATGATAAAGGGATGTTCTTTGTCTTTGGCGACATCAAAAAAAGCTTCTCCGGTTAAATACACTTCACGTGTTCTTCCTTTAAATTGAACCGGATATTTTAAAAGACTTCCTGCATTAAGCCAAATCTGGGTTCCGTCGCTCAATGTTATTTTAGCGTGTTCTCCTAATTTGGTTGCGTATTCTTTAGAAATTGTTTTTACAAATGACAGATAAAAGAAACCGGATAATCCCATTAAAAAAATTAGAGAAGCTGCCATAGTCCAATTTTTATACTGAAGAAAAATAACAGGATTTGATTTTTTTATTTGTCTGATTTCTTTTTTTAGTTTCGAACGATCAGATTGTATAAGTGTAACAGGATCTAAAATTTCTTCCGGATGATTGTACCAGTTATTCCATAATTCTTCTCCTTTTTGAGAAGGTTTCCCTTCTAAAAAAAGTTGTATATCTTGATGTAATTTTTCAGGCATTATAATTTGTTTATCTCTTTAATAGTATGTCTTAGAAATGTTCCTTTCAGGTAGGCGGATGAGGTTACGCTTTTGTTAAGAAAAAATATTCCTCATAATTTCAGGAATCGCTTATCAGTTGAATTCACCCAAATAGTTTCGCATAAATTTTAGCGCGTAGGCAATATGATACTTTACGGTTTCGTGCGATACATTGAGTTCTTCGGCGATCTCCTTGTTTGTATAATGTTTGATGCGGCTGAGAATAAAAACCTCTTTGGATTTTTTAGGCAGTAATAAGGTGGCTTTATCAACCGCTTCCTGAAGCTCTTCATAATAGATAGAATCTTCAGTTGCATTCGTACTATTATGATCATTGGTATTTCTATCAGTAACCTCTTTTATATATTGATCTGTAATAGTGTGTGATTTGAAATAATCTAAAGTCACATAACGCACTGAAGTATAGATATAAGCTGAGAATTTCTTTTGAATAACCAAAGTCTTTCGGCGTTCCCAAATCGTGGTAAAAACTTCCTGAACGATTTCTTCAGCAACGGGAACCGACTTCATTCGCATATAAACAAAGCGAACCAATACATCCCGATACCTAAAATACAATTCATCAAATGCTTTGTCTTTGCCTTGTCTCAATAATTCAACAAGCTGCTCATCCGTAAATCCTTTATACATGATGCACCACTTTTGTATTATTTAGTGAATGAATAGCAGTTGTAAAATTCCCTATTCCAATTATTTTTTTGCGATGTATTCTTAATTTAAAAAATGACATATACTACAAGTGTGTTGTTTATAATATGTCTCCAAAATTAGAAATGAGGGTAGGTCGATAAGGTTACGGTTATATTAATAAAACGGTCCGGTTATAAAACATTATATTAACATTCTGTCTCCGGTATGTTATGAACCAGACATTTGTATGATATGGCTTATTAACACTATAAAAAAAGGGAACGGCTAAAAAACCATTCCCTATATTAATTCACTTCGATAGAAAATTCTATCTGTGACTTTATTCGCCGCTCAGCATAGCCACCATTTTTTCAATGGCATCATCAGAATGTATTATTATTGTGTTTTGCAAAGTATCCTGCGTCACTTCTGAAGCTCTTTTTTGCATGTTCAGTTCGTATTTTGAAACCGCGTCTGTGATATTCTTAAAATCATTGCCGGTGAGACATTCCGCTAATTCAAACGCATCCTGCATGGCCATATTTACACCTTCTCCTGCGTACGGAGGCATTCTGTGCGCTGCATCTCCCAGCATTGTCAGATTGGGCAAAGTTTCCCAGGTTTGATCAAATGGAAAATGATACATTGGCCGGGGCACAATACTTACTTCATCACTTGCCAAAAGTTCCTGATACATAGAATGCCAGGAACCAAATTGCTCTTTGAACCAGGCTTCAACTGCTTTTTTATCTTTAAAATCAATTCCGCTTTCCTTTACCCAGTTTTCAGGAAATTTATTACCGGAATAAAAACTCAATGTTCCATCGGCTTTTGTATTCATCGATAAAGATTGATTGTCCCCTAAAATCATGACAGATCCTGCGCCGTTATTGGTAAGCTCCCACATTTTTGGTGCATTCTTCGCAGCATTATAGACGTTACCTTCTATAATTGTAATATCAGAATAAATGGGTTTGATGTCTGTAATATAAGGTCTGATTTTAGAATTCGCTCCATCTGCTGCTGCAACAAAATCGGCGTAGACAGTCTGATTTTTAAAATGCAGAAGCCAGCCTTCTCCCTGGGGTTCCATAGAAATAAAATGACTGTCCCATACCACCGTATCAGGAGTTAGCGATTCTAATAAAATGTTACGCAATGCCTGACGATCTATTTCAGGACGTGTTTCCTCATACTCATCTCCCAGAGCGTGTTCGTCTAGTACTATGTTTCCGTTTTTATCTAAAATTATAAATCTGCCTGCATCCGGACGATGATTGGCTTTGAATTGAGTCATTAAATCAGCTCTTCGAAGTGCTTCTAATCCTGATTCTTCATGAAGATCAAGTGTAGAGCCCTGATGGCGAATTTCTGCATGAACATCTCTTTCGTACACTTTTACATCGACTCCCTTAAGCTGAAGCAACCTTGCTAATGTTAATCCTCCCGGCCCACCGCCTACAATAGCCACCTTTTTATCTTTTAGTAACATACTTCTATTTTTTCTTGTTTATTTCATAACAAAATTATTATTACTTTTATGAACAAAATATTCGCATATAATATTAAAATAGTCGTAAATGAAAATATCCGTTACAGATAAACAAAATACAGGTATTACACTCCAATTTGCTCAGGCTATTGGCGCAACCATTCGCGGCCGTTTTATAGATATTCCTGAAAGCAAAGGCGGAGGTTATATTACCGGATTTTCCTGGGGAAATAACGAACTCCGAATGATGGTAAGAAACTATTACCTGACTGAAGAAATTTTAATCGAGCGAACCAATGAGCTGGTTGAAGGACAGGATGATGTTGTTTTTATGCTGAGTGGTATTTTTCCGTCACCGATGCCAACCGAAAAAGAATTATTACCGGAACAATCCAGTGTATTTATTTGCATGCATGCTATTTCTTCTGTAATTACGATGCCTTCCAACACCTTTTTCAGAAGTATTACGATTGCAGTTTCCCGTGAATATCTGCGCGGTGTTTTTGGAAATATTATTCATCCCGTTGTTGCGAGTATATTAGACAGTAAAGAAAATTTTGCCTTTGAAACCGCAGTTTCTCCTGAAATGATCAAAGCCGCCAGCGAAATTCTGCAGTCACCGGTAGCAGAAAGTCTGGCAAGTCATTATTGCAAACTCAAATGCGAAGAATTACTCTGTTACATTTTTGCCCAGCTGATACAACGTGAAGAGATGCCTACCACTAATATGCATATCGACGATATTAAATCTGTTTATGCGATAAAGTTGCGTTTGCAATCTCATTTAAGCGAACCGCCCAACATTGCTTTACTGGCCAAAGAAGCCGGAATGAGCGAACCCAAACTGCGCAAATTGTTTAAACAAACTTTTGATAAAGGTGTTTTTGAATATTTTCAATCGGCAAGAATTCAGGAAGCTGCACGATTATTAAAAGAAAAACATCTAACGGTTTCTGAAGTGGGTTACCAATTGGGATTTACAAACCTGAGCCATTTTTCAAGGGTTTTTGAACAGCATATTGGCATGAAACCCAAAAAATATTCGGTCAGTATCATGAATTAAAAACAAGCAGGTACCTGAACGTTTTAAAACTCTAAAAAAACCTACTTTTATAACAAATTAAAACAGCAATTTTCTGTCAATATTCTTGTTTTTAATAATGATATTGATAGTTTTGCGTTGTATAATTAAAACCCCAAATTTAACCTACAAACCTTATGAGAAAAACCATTTCTTACTTTATGCCATTGGCATTATTCGTCAGCTTACTTACAGGCTGCAGCGATGATGATTCAAAAGGCGACAATTACAAAGCCAATTATCTGGCCAGTATTGATGCGACAAATTTACCAAAAGAAAACCGTCCGATGACGATGTTTGCCGACGACGAAAGTTCATCAAAAATGTATGATAACAAAGACCGTTGGTTTCGCGTTAATCAGCCTATGCAAATCATACAGAAAGGAAAAGATTCTGTACAGGTTTCCCTTTATTCCCCGGTTGGGCTTAGTGATGTAAAAGTCTACGCAAAGCTAGCTAACTACGACAAGCGATTTTTAATTTATGAGTTTTCAAAAGTTCCTGCTTTTCATCGCTCTTTTCATCAAATTCCTTTAGTGGAAGGAAAACATGATTATCAGTTAGAAAACGGCAAAACAGTTACGATTGACAAAATCGACGGATTTTCTTCAGGTGCGATCGAATTTTCGGTAGAATCGAGTGATCCTTTATTTGCCAAATTCAAAAAAATAAAATCGGCACGACTGGTACAATTCAGTTCGCAGTACCACCTTAATAATCCTGCTGATGACCCTAATAAATATTTACCTATGAATCCTGTTCTGGCCAAAGAAGCCATTACAATGATCATCAATTATTCGTATGCGATAAGTCATCCTTTGTATTATGATACATTTATGAATTTTGACCGATACAAAAAAGAACAGGCAGCAACAGCTGGAACGGCAACTGTAAATGGCGCATTGAACTGGCACGGAAATGTTGACGATGATGCCGCAAACGGTGTATATGACTATTTGACCAAAGCTCAAATTGAAACGGCTTACAATACTTACATCGACAACCGAACTTTGAATATGGCCATGGTTGGCGGAGGTTCTGCCTGGGGAGGCGGTGCATTAGCTTCGCAATGGGAATCCGGTTACGTAACCGGGCACTGGCTGGGAGAAATGTCAGTCTGGTCACACGAATATTCGCACCATAGCGGGTACAATCACAGCAGCAATTTAGCCAATAGCGGTGAAGGCGGTGGCCAGCAGGAAATGTTAACCGAATTTTATAAATACCTGATTCATTTAAATGATCTTCCTTTTACAGATCCTGATGTATTAAAAGGATATACAAAAACCGCTTATTTAACGGGGACTTATAAAAAACCTGTTTTTACCATAAATCCTAAAAACACATTTTTAGTAAAATATAAAGGAGAAGGAAAATGGAACTAACCTACAAAACGATCATGAACAAAATACCTTTTTTAATACTTTTACTTTGCCTGTTTACCAATTGCAGCAAAGATTCGGCTGGAGAAGATCCTACTACATATAACTATTTTTATCCTACGGATGAAGCCTCTATAACAGCGGCTCAAATTGGGAACGGAACCGGAACTTTAGATCCAAAAGGAATTACAATTGCCAACGAAAAATTATATGTGGCTAATGGTGACGTACTCGAAGTGTTCAACGCTGTGACTTTAGCACATATCAAAACCATTTCAGCTTATACAAAAGGAGCTACGACTATTCCGTTTACCAAAATTTCTTCCGTATCTGTTGATAATGGCCGTCTTTATATTGGGAGTGTTGACTCCAGAATTTTTGTACTTGACGAAAATACAAATGCCGGAATTAATACCGTAGGAAACGGTCAATGGTGGACAACATTTGTACACGTTTTTGGTCTTGTGGTAAAAGACGGATTGCTCTTCGTAAAGGAAAAAGAAACATCTGTTAAAGTTTTTGAAACCACTCAGATTACCGAAACCAGCGATTGGAATTTAAAACCGATTGCCAAACTCAATACGTTAAACGGCTTTGATCAGGTGTATTCACTTGATGCAGATGCAGGAAACTTAGTGATTGCCGGAAGAGATGCAAAAAGCTATTTGTATTATGACATTGCTGCTATTAAAGCCAACGCTGCAAACTCTCTTACTGAACCGCTAAAACCGGTTGTTTCAACTTTTGATGCTAAACCAATTGCAATTAGTTTTAGTAAAGACTGGGCGGTAACATCAGAGAATGTTGGAAGTACAAATTACCTGCGAATTTATCCTAAAGCAGATTTTATGACCCGCAACTTTACTGCAAGTGTAAATGCTTCTGATGTTTTGGGAGCTAATTCTTTTGGAAGTATTCTGGGCGTAGCACAACTTAATGATCGTTTGTTTTTGTCTGATAACACCAACAAAAAAATCAGGGTTCTTAAACTGAATAAATCTACAATTGCTGAGCAGAATTAAAACTTCAATTTTTATCCCGATAACTATCGGGACCAAATTCAAAAAAACTAAGATCGAAAATCTCAGATTCCTTAATTGGAATTTGGGATTTTTTTATTTGTAATTTGAATTAAATCGTAACTTTTCATACTTTTTTCAGACCAACATTTAAAAAATCCATGACAACAGATATCATAGAATTAAATGATTTTATTGTTCTGATCGAACAATCTAATACGGATAAAACATTTGTTCAGAAATGTGCTATCGAAGGCGATGCTGTTGGATTTGCCTTTTATGGTTCGGGCAATGTCGAACTTGAAATCAAACATAATGATCAAACCAAATATTTAATGAATACTACGGGGCTGGCTATTTGTTTCTTCGGAAATCAAAAAGTAGAATTCTCGCATAAAATAGAACCCGATAAACCTTTACAATCGATTAGTATTTTTACAAAACCAAAACACCTCAGCACTTTACCTCAGCCCGAAAAAGAAATTTTCGAAAACTATCTTCCTGAATTACTGAATCCGAAAGAACATTTTGTAAAAGGCCCTTCTTTTTATATGACTCTGGACATGCAATTAGCAGTTCAGAAAATTTTCAATACCACTTATACCGGCAATACGAGATTGTTATTTTTAAAAAGTCAGATCAATGAATTGCTGGCACATTTTTATGGGCTTTTAGCGACCGGTACTAAAATTGATTTTTCGGAAACAGATAAAAATAAATTGTATAAAGCAAAAGAAATCGTCACCAACAGTTATTCGAAACCACCTTCTATTACACAGTTGTCCCAGATGGTAGGCCTGAACAGCAGCAAACTCAAAAAGAATTTTAAAGAACTTTTTGGCATTCCGGTTTTTAAATTTGTTCAGGAAGAACGGCTTCATAAAGCATATGAACTACTTCGTGACAACGAAAAAACGGTACAGGAATCGGCTTGGGAAGTGGGATACGAAAGTTTAAGTTCATTCTCAAATGCTTTTCATAAAAAATTCGGAGTACGTCCCAATGAGGTACGGCAACAATTCCTTTCAGACAAATCTTAATTCTTTTGCGACAAATGATTGTTTTTTAATCTGAACATCTTTGTATCAGTATTCATTTAAAAAAAATATTGATATGAAAAATACAAGAATTTTAGTTCTGGGGGCTAACGGAAAAACGGGACGCAGAGTAGTCGAAAGATTAGAAAAAACCGAAAACATAGCAATTCGTCTGGGTTCCAGAAACGGGAAAATCCCTTTTGATTGGGAAAAACCGGAAACCTGGGAAGCAGTTGTTAAAGATGTCGATGCGGTTTACATCACATTTCAACCGGATCTGGCAATTCCGTCGGCAGCAGATTCCATTGAGAAATTCACCAAACTTGCTGCAAAATCAGGCATTCAAAAAATGGTTTTACTTTCCGGAAGAGGCGAAAAAGAAGCACAGGATTGTGAAGAAATCGTAAAAGAAAATGCCAAAAACTGGACAATTGTGCGGGCAAGCTGGTTCAGTCAAAACTTTAGCGAAAGTATATTTCTGGATCCTGTAGTAGCCGGAATTGTCGCGTTGCCAAGAGCAGAGGCATTAGAACCTTTTACAGATGCCGATGATATTGCTGAGGTCGTTACCGCTGTACTTTTAGACGACAAACACAACGGACAAACATATGAATTAACCGGTCCGCGATTACTCACTTTTGAACAAGCCATAAACGAAATCGCCGATGCCGTTGGCAGAAATATTACTTTTCAGGGATTATCGTTAACAGAATATATCCAGATGCTCAGAGAATATCAGGTTCCGGAAGATCACATTTGGCTGGTAAATTATCTTTTCGAACAAGTTCTGGACGGCAGGAATTCGACTATAACATCAGACATCGAAAAGGTACTGGGCAGAAAAGCCAAAGATTTTTCCGCTTACGCGAAAGAAACAGCAAAGACCGGAATCTGGAATGTTTGAAAAATTGGATTTGTACACTCAATATTTGTCATTCTGACGCAGGAAGAATTCCTGCAAATAACTAGACAATATTGTCTTTTCTTTACAGATAATTACTTCGTAATAAATCACTTATATATGTTATTTATTATTTCACCGCAATTTTAAAACACAAATTACCCTCATTTTTTGTCATTAAAAGCAAAAAAAAGCTTATCTGTTACAGACAAGCTTTTTTATTCTTAAACGAAATATCGATTATATCTTAATTTCTTTAGCAGCGGCATCTCTTTTCTTCGCTAACTGATTTACTCTCCACATCAACAAAACTGTCGAAAGTGTGACCAAAGCAATTACATATCCTAAAATATCATAATTCTCTAAAGGAGATGTTTTTGTTTTTTGATGTACAATATATCCGGCACAAACGGCGGCAATTCCGCCTGCAATTTGCTGCAGTGATGAGGTGATCGACATATAAGCACCACGATCTTTCATTTCCGGAATAGCCGTATTTAAGGTAGTTGCCGGAATCATACGGCTCATGATTCCCATAAACAAAATCATGTTGATCACTACGATTTCCCATAACGGAACAGGATCGAGATTTGTGTAAATTAAAATCATAATTACTGAAATAACAGATCCTGCAGTAAACAGTTTAAACTTGCTGATTTTATCACTTAATTTACCAACCAAAGGCATGATAAAAAGTACCGAAAGCCCGGTAAAGAAAAATACCATTGGTAATTCGAGCTGGCTAATGTGAATATTATTTACCAAAAATGCGCTTCCAAAAGGCTGTAACATAAAACCTCCAACCGAAAGGAATGCAATTGCGGTAAAACCAACCTGATAATGTTTATTGCTTAGCGTATGCCAAAGATGCAGGAATGGATTTTTATCGGATTGCAATTCCAGGTGTTTGGTAATAGGCTGCATTTGCGTCATAATAGCAATCAATATTAAACCTCCCAAAACGGCAATCATAATAAAGGCCGAATGCCATCCCCAATTGTTGGCAAAATACAAACCAAGCGGGATCCCTAAAATCTGACTTGTTGCAAACGCCATTTGTATAAAGCCCATAACGCGGCCTCTCTGGTGAATGACAAATAAATCGGTAACAATGGCCAATGAAACAGAACCAATTACACCTCCAAAAAGTCCGGTAACGATTCGTGCCATAAGCAGCATTAAATAACTTGTTGACAGTGCGCAGAAAATGGTACCGATGATGAATCCTGTATAAAAGAAGATCAATAATTTTTTTCGGTCAAAGCGGTCTGCAAAACCCGCGGCCAGTAATCCCGAGATTCCGGCACTAAAAGCATAAGCTGAAACGGCAAAACCAAAGTTTGACGTAGTCATGTTAAGGGTTTTCATTAAGATATCTCCTAATGGAGAAATTACCATAAAATCAAGTATTACAGTAAACTGTAAAAGTGCCAGGATAGCAATAATGATTTTTTGGTGAAAAGTAAAAGCGGGGCTTTCCCCTGATGTTTTTTCCATATAAACTGGTTATTTTTTATTAATTTAATTCCTGGCATTCGTGACCAAATTCGTTCACCATACCAATAATTGTTTCGGGTTTCAATACATTCGAAACAACGCGAAGTACACAATCGACATCTTCATGATCGATACTCCATTGTTGTATATCCATGTGGCTGTCCAGTGTTTTACGCAACTGACAGGACGGATCTACAGTTTTAATATTTGTTTTAAAAACATGTATTGTGTTTAAATCTGTTTCCATAATTTTTCATGGTTTTAAAGCTTTTATGGTTCGGCTAAAAGCTTCTTTCATAATTTCCTTGGTAAGCTTAAATGGCTTCCCTCCCATACTCTTACCCTCAGTATGTAAGTTCAACAGCGTGTATAAGGGTCCGTAGGCTACAGACCAAAAGGCTTCAAATGTCATCGGGACCAGTTCTTTATTACGCAGTCCGTTATCCATAAACTCAGTCATCGTCTTTCTGAAATCTGCAAACTCTTTAATAGAATCCAGAATGATTTCTGAGTGTGGCGAATGTTTGATGATTTCAAAAAAAGCAACTTCCTTCGGGTATTTCATGGTAAACGCCGCGCGGTTTTCCCATTGCTTCCATAATCCTTCTTCAAACGACATTTGAGGTGAAAAGTTTTTTACCGTGTTGGTAAAATATTCAAGTGCCGTTATAGCACCTATTTTTTGTATTAAATCATCTTTGTCTTTGTAGTAAATGTATAAAGTCCCAACAGAAATCGAACAGGCCTTGGCCAGCTTATTCATGCTGAAACCCTGAAATCCGTCACGTACGATTTGATCTATGGCAGTAGCAATTACCAGTTTTTCTTTATCTACATCACGTATCCTCATGGTATTTTTTTGACAAAGATAAAATAATAAATGAATGAACATTCTTTTATTAATTATTTTTTTTAAAATTATTTTAATGAACAAACCTGAAGGTTTAAAAAACCCGTTGGATCTAAAATGTGATTTCGAATAATCTTAATTATGAAAAAATATAGCGAACGATTTCTACCGTTTGGACTTAATGGACTTAATTTATTATGCGATATTTCAGCCTGAATTATCGTCATACATTATCACGATATGTCATTAGAAAATGTCATTAAAATACGTTCCGCGTGGTTGAAACCACGGGCTATGTTGAAATACGATAAGTTAAAATTTCAACAAAGTATATCGCCAAAGTTTGTCATCTCGACGGAGGAGACTCGGGCGATAGCGAACAGACGAAGTACATCACACTAGTTCATCGACAAAGATTGGATTCTCGTTGCGGAGTTACTTGCGAAGATTTCTCCTCCGTCGAAATGACAAAAATGTGCAGATCAACTTTGAATACATGTGATTACTTCTGTGAAATGGCAAAATAAACAAAAATATTATTATGAAAATAAGTGCCCTAGCCCCGATAGAAGTGGAAATCCTTTTCCTGGCTTCTTTAGCCAGGAAAAGATTGGAACGAATAGCGGGATTAGCTCCTGAAAAAATTATAAATAAAAAAACTCCTGCCCAAAAAGGAACAGGAGTTTCAAAACAAATCTAATTTCTATTTTCTAATCTAATTCTTAATTTAATTTATACTAAACCACGGGTTAACCAGCCTCTTTTATTGGCGGTAACAATGGCATAAGGTGTAATCCAGAATAAGCTAAAGGTGTAAAAAACACTGTATGAATATGCCCAAAGCGAATCAGACAAATTGTATCTTTTAGCGTAAAACAAAACCGGAAAACTCGATACGATTAATATTCCTAAAAGTGTTGAACTTAAAAACAACAACGGATGCATGACAATAAAAAAGAACATAAAAAGCATAAAAGGATATGCCATAACAATTTTTAAAGCCTGGTTGAACCATAAAAGTCTGGCTCCAAATTTAGATTCTTTTCTAAAATCTGTAAAAACATATTTTGCCATTGCGATATTCTCACGCACATTGCTTCTGCTCCATCTGATAAACATTTTATACAATCCTGTGTATTCTTCAGGCACATTAGTCAGTACATAAGCATTTCGCTGAAACAATACATGATGTCCTTGTTTCAAAATCATATTGGTCATGGCACGATCTTCACCAATGTCAGATGGCTGTCCCATAAAAGTCTGGTTGATCCATTCGTCAAGACAGGCAAAAACGGCTGTTTTACGATATGCTGCGGCGGCTCCCGGAGTACAAAGTACAGAACCTAATTTACTTTCGGCAGAACGCATGAATTCAAAACTCATTACGAAACTAACGTTAAGCATTTTGGGTAATATTGCTTTTTTACTGTTTAAAACATGAACATTTCCGGCAACTGCTCCACATTTTTCGTCTACTACGAACGGACTTACTAAGTTACGTAAAGTGTCTTTTTTCACGATCGAATCACTATCAACCGTTACAAAAATTTCTCCGGTTCCTAACTCAAATCCACGGTATAGGGCGTGACGTTTTCCTGCGTTTTCAAGTTGTTGAAAAATAGTCAGGCGATCTCCTAATTTTATTTTGGCTTGTTGCATCCAGTACCAGGTATCATCTTTACTTCCGTCATCAACGGCTAATATTTCTAATTTATGCGCCGGGAAATCACTGTCGGCTAAACTCAACAGAGTATCCCAAACCAGTTTTCCTTCGTTATACGCAGGAACGATTACGGTAACAGTTGGCAGCATTTCGTCTGATACAGATTCGATTGGCTTGTATTTGATATATAAGTATGCATTGTACAGGAAAACCCCTGTTTGAAAGAAAAATAATAATCCCGCAATGATCAGGAACGGAAGTCCCCAGGAAGAATTCATTCTGTCAATCTGAAACTGATCGAAATCGTCCTGCAAATGATATACAGCATAAGCACCAACAAACATTAAAATAAAAGTACTTACCAGCACAAATAATCCAAACTTACTTTTGGTGCGCTCGCTGACTTTTTTTGTTGTTGCATGATCATTACTAATACGAAAAATGGAACTGTTTAAGGCTTGTTCGTTGTTAAGATCCGGATTTGATGTATAAAATTGTTTTGTTGTTAGGGTTTCACTTTTCATATGACACTACTTTTTGATTGCTTGCTATGGGCTTTTATTTGATTGCTTTCCCTCCGACGCTTAATTTTCATTTATCGGAAAAGGAATTTACATTATCCCATTTTGCAAGCCTTGTGCCATTATCAGTTTTTACTGGTTTTGAGTCGTTTAGGTATTTCGGGTATTTTTAATGTGTGTAATTATTATACGTTTTTAGGATACAGTATACAGTTTTATTGGGGTTTTGGGAGGTTTTGTTGTAGCGGTTTTGGTACGTTGTAACACCTTGAAGTTTCATTATAACGCTTTCCTGAATTTATTATTGTCATCCCGGAGTTGAAGTTTTTTGGAATTTGGGATTTAAAAAATTTTGGAATTTAATCAGGAGCTATTTACTTCGTCAGTCGCTATCGCTCGTGCCTGCTATCCGCTTGTATCTTTTCCTTGCTAAAGAAGCAAGAAAAAGGATACCGCTTCTATCAGGGCTAGGGCACTCGTTTTCACAAGATAATGTCGTGAAACCCGATACCAGTAAAACGTAATAATATATTATTTTTCTCACTATTAAACCTGTGTTTTTTTTGATACATTTGCAGTCCTAAACACAAAGAAAATGACATCAAAAAAACTTTTGCCCGTGCGGTATGGTGGCGGTATTGGAAACAACTGCAACGCACTTTGTGGCGTAGGACACCTTAGCTGTGCGGGTTCTTTTTTTCCTAAACACAAAGATTATGAGTACCAACACCCTTTCAAAAGAAGCCGAAATCAGGCTGATGAATTTCTTCAAAAATACAATAGATCCGGAAGGCATGGCTAAAGCTATAAGGCAAGTCAATTATGTTCTTGCTTTAGGAGCTTTAAGGCAACATGAAACCGTTCAAAATGAAATCACCAACTTAGAAAATAGCTTTTACTGGCTGAATGAATTGGCTGAAGTTTTGAATCCTTATTTGGATGTGGAGTAAGAATTTTTGTTTTTAATAAAAAGCCTCGATTTTTAACAAAATCGAGGCTTTTTTTTGGTTATTCAGTTATGGAGGAAATGCTTTTGTATTGATAAGTGAGATAATTGCGCTAGTCATAGAAATTATTTTTACATGAAAGTTTTTTTGATTAATCGAAAACTCAGGTATAAATACGCATTGTCTAGTTTTTAATTATTGTTATCCTTGTTGAAAATTAATTTTAGGAGGATTATGGTTTTCCGTAAAGAAATTAGTTTTTAAAAATTAATATTTGATTAAACATTTATGAGGTGCAATTTGTACTTTAAAAACTAAACAACAAAATACAATTGAAAGATACATTTCTATTAGAAGAAATTGCAAGTTGGCAATTAGATTATGAAAAAGCAATGGTAGAGTTACCTTCTATTCAAAGGGGATTTGTCTGGAAACCTAAACAAATCGAAGATTTATGGGACTCTATCTTGAGAGGGTATCCAATTGGTTCTTTTTTGTTTTCCAGAACTAATAAAAAACTGCATTTGATGGATGGACAACAAAGGGCAACATCAATATTTTTAGGACATTTCAATCCATTTAACACAAATAATGCCACAAAAGCATGGGCTATAAAAGGAGAATTGCCAATTGTTTGGTTAGACATAAAATCGGAAATAAAACCAGAGAATAGTAAATATTTATTCCGTCTGACAACACGTTCGCATCCTTGGGGCTACCAAGCAAGTCATAATGAAACAAAATTACGAGTATCGGATAGAAGTAAAGCCTTAGATTTATTCAAACAACATCCAGACAATAAAGGAGGGTATACATCTTTTAAAAACACAACGACATTCCCATTTGATGCTTACTTCCCAATACCGCTATCGTTTATAATTGAATCCAAAAGCACTTTAGAAGTAATAGAAAAAGTAGAAAAATATTTACCTGATTATTTTTCTACGTTAAGAGGTGGTTTTAAAGACAAAAATGATTTTGTGAATTTACTAAAATCAGAATTAAAAATTGAACTGGAAGAAATTTTTTATAGAGTAAAAGAAATTGACGTATTACAAATTAAATCAAATATTATTGACAATCGAGTTTTAAATGAAGAGCAAGAAGCTGAGAATCCGACACTTTTTGTCAGGATAAATTCTTCAGGTACTACTTTAACAGGAGATGATTTAATCTATTCTATATACAAAGCAATATTTCCAGAAGCCAAAAACTTAATAGAAAATATTGGTTTAAATTTTATCGCACCACCACAAGTACTTTCATTAGCTTCCCGTATTGTTGCTTCCGATTTAGAAAACAATAAATATATTAAGAAAATTAATGTTAGAGATTTTCAACGCAGAATAAAAGATGATAAATTTAAAGAAGCTCTAAAAGCGCAAATTCAAACGCAGCAATTACAAAAATTGTTTGATCAAGCTATAGAGATTTTATCTTGTAAAAATAACGCTTTATTTAACGGAGAATTACCAGCAGTTATTATTAAACATTTCATCAAGAGAAATCAAGAATTATTTTTGTTCTTTATTTATTGGTTACATATAAATTCCATAAAATTAACTGACCAAATTAAGCTAAAAATGGTTGGAAAATTACTGTCATTTGCCTGGTTTGATTTTGAAAATATTGATCTTTTATGGAATGAGAAGGTCAGCAATAAAAATTTCTGGGAAGAACCTTTGAATGAATTGTTTTGGTGGAATAATAAAAATGGTATTCAATTTTTGATCGAACCTGACTTATTACGTAGATATTATCTACAACCTCATATAGAAAATATGTTTATTACTTCTCACGACGACAGATGGGGACTTTGGGAGGATGGTGTTGGTATAGAAATAATGCAATACTACAACAATGTAAAATCACAAGAGTTTGAGCATTCAACTGCCAATGAATATTTCTATAAATTCATAGGTAGAATTCAATACAACAAACAGCTTAACTTACTGTCGCAAAGAGAGTATATCAATGCCGCTTTTGGTGACTATAACCAAATAGATGATATAGATGATACTGATTCACCTTGGGATTGGGATCATATATATCCCAGCGAATGGGTCTATCGAAAAGTATATTGTAACCAAAGTATTAAAGATTGGAATAATACAAACGGTAATTTCCGTGCTATATCACTCGAACAAAATAGAAGTGAAAGCAATAATGAATCGCCTAAAAACAGATTAACTCCCGATGACATAAGAGAATACTCATTTGTAAAAGACGATTGGCAATATTGGAATAATTTAGAAAAAAGAATTTGGGATGACAAAGTCGAAAATCATTTTCGAGCAATAACTACTCGCATGATTAACATTTATGAAAAATTCTGGAATGACTTTAATATTTATGAATTAATAGATGCAAAAAAAAGCTCAAAATGATCAAATTAGAACAACTAACAATGAAGTAGAACAAAAAATAGTTGAGATTTAGCAAACTTTACCTACTTGAATATAATACTGTTAATATGAACTATAAAAAAGAATCTTATCCTGAAAATTTAACCAATTTATTAAATCATGCAGACGAGGTAGCAAAAACTATATTGGCAAAACTTAATAGCCCTAACTGTAAAAAAGTTAGCGAGTTATATGGTGCAACTAACGGAAAGATAAAAAGAATTAAAAAAGAATTTGATGAATTAGGTTATGTCGCTAATGAGCCTAATAATATCGAGAAACCTAATGAATTCAAAGGCTTGTATATTTTTGGAGAAGAAAAAGATGGTTCTGTAACTCCTGTTTATATTGGCATTAGTCGTACTGTTTTTAGAAGATTACGACAACATGGGTGGGGCAAAAACCATAATCAATGTTCCCTAGCCTATTTAAAAACAAGAGCCAAATGGGAGAAAGAAGGAAAAAAATCTAGTAGATCAACCATCACAAGTGATGATATGGGAATAGCAAGAGAAGTAATCCAAAATTACAAAGTCCTGTTATGGCCAGTATCAGAAGATTACAACTTATATTTTTTAGAAGTAGCATTAGCAGGAAAATTCAAAACTAAATGGAATAGTTTTAGGACACATTAGTATATTTAAAGATATCCAAAAGTTAAAGTCAACCTATACATCTCCTTGCAGAATTTAGTCTCCCCTCTTCTCGCTATCTTCTCAATCGTGAACATTTTAATGAATGAACCGAAGGTAAATTGATTATCAACAAATAAATTTTATTAATTAAATTATAGTATTTTTATAATACACTCTCAAAGACTCCAACAACCTTTAAATCAATCAATTCATCTTTTTCTATAACTATATCACTGTAATCCGGATCATAAGAAAGAGGTTTTAAAATAATCGATTCATGACTCCATCCGTCATTTGTTATATTTTTTTTGCTTCTATATTCCTTAATAGTGTATCCCGAACCAAAATCAGGATCTTGTATATTTGTATGTTCAACTAATACTATTTTTCCATTTCTAGAACCGCCAGAATATTTTCTAAATAAACAAATTGAACCATTTGGAATTAATTTATTCATTGATTCACCAATAACTTTACAAGCAAACAATTCATTTAATGACTTGTGTGTTGTAGGTAATCCAATCCACTGACAATCTTTTACAGTTTGTAATTCACTAAAATTACCTGCTGCAACTTTTAAATCATATAATGGAACACTATTCACAAATGGAATGATCTCATTACCCTCTAAAGGTGCTATTTTATTTTCAATATTATATTTTGGAATAAATTCAGAAAAATAATCTCTTAGATCTTTATCGCAAACATATACATAAGTACCTTTAATACCTCTAAGCATGATAGTTTTGTAAATATTTAAAATAAAGTCTTTTAAATCTTCCAAGTCAACAATAGATTGTTTTCCATTTACATCGTAATAATTGTCTTTTAAAATTTCAATTTGATTAGTTCTTTTATCATAAGTAATCTCTTTTCCAAAAATTATTCCTGCATAATTTAAATCATAGCCTTGAATGGTATGAATACAACCAACCTCATCTCTAGAATTTAGAGAATTAACCCAGTCAATATTTGTGCTATTCCATTTTAATCTGAGATTTTCAATTTCAATATCAAAGTCTTGTTTAGCATCTTTTTTATTAGTGATCCAAGGCCATGAATATCCTGCAACTAATCTTGACAAACCATTTTCTATATCTCTAGCTTTTATCTCACGAACAATATCTTCAATCGATTCAAAAAGAATAAATTCATATTCTTTGAAGTTAAGAATAGCATCGGACTTCGCTAATTCACATTTCAAAAGATTGTTAATATAATTGACGTAATCATTACCTCCTTTTACTCTAAACTGAGATTTCAAATATTCAGTTTTACTTAAACTATTTAGTTTCAGTTTATCAAAATCTTTTTTCTTAACATCCGATGGTTTTATAGATTGATTTTTATCATAAAAATAAATGGCACTTTCAGACTGTTTCATTATCCAGTCTAATTCATTGCAAGTATGTTTATCAAAATTTAATTTTTCACATACTATATCAAATGCTCTAAAATATGCACCTAAATTAACACGTCTCCGTAATCGATGTGATTCATCTACAACAACAATATCAAAAGTATCTTTTACAATTTCTGCTGGACCAATCACCATGTTAGAATTTAATCCTTTAATGTTTTTGAAAACTTTTTTTAAAGTACTTCTAAAAGACGACATGGGAACAACTAAAGCCATCTTGGGTTTTGGATATTTTTTCTTTAATTCAAATACCAAATCCATAAATTCAAACTCCTCATCTCCAAATTCTTCAAAATTAAAGTCTTCATTGGAAGTATTAATTAATTTAAATAGAAAAATTGCTAAAATTGTTTTTCCTGTACCTGCACCACCTTCAATTATAATATTTTTATAAGTATTATCTAAAAGGTTTTTCATAATAACCTTTAAACCTTTTTTTTGCTCAAAGGTTAAAGCTTTATAAGGCGAATATTTAAATAAGTCCGAGTTATCAATATAATCAATAGAATGTTTAGCTATTCCAGATGCTCTTAATTGATCCCATATCGATTTGAAAAGATCCCAATACACTTCTTTCTTTTGATAGTAATTGTGATTTGCTAATCCAATATTCCCGTTAATTAATTTATATTGTCCATCCCCAGCAATATATTTAATAAGATTAGATTCTATATCTAATGTTGCAGATTTATTAAATTTTTCACTTAAAATTAAATGAACCGCAGTTAGTCTCTTTTTGACATCATTCTTTAAATGACTTCTCATTCTTGAATGTACATCAGTTGTTTCGCCAATATAGGCTTCACTAACATTTCCGTCACTTAAGATATAAACGATAGGCCATAAATCTTTAATATAATGTATATTATTAAATTCATTAAAAAGGCTTGAATCGAAATCAAATTTTTTAATAGAAAACATTTGAGTTTGATTCATAATTCATTATATTTTTTTGCATTACCTTTTGCTTTATCAACTGGATATTTTTGAGCGTTTTTTGATATCTTATCTAAAATAATTTCTTTAACATCTAACTTATATTTATCAGCTAATAGAAATGCAAATGAAAAAACATCTGCCAATTCATCTTTAATTTTTTCAACATTTGCATCTTCAGGCTTTTTCCATAAAAAAAGTTCTAATAACTCAGATGCTTCTATAGAAATTGCTAATGATAAATCTTTGGGATTATGAAACTGCTCCCAATCTCTTTCATTTCTAAATTTAATCAGAGCATCATAAATTTGTTCGAAATCACTCATTTGAATTGGTATTTGGTAATAAAATGGTAAATGCAAATATAATTAAAACTCTATAGCTTTCTTGAAACCTTGATATGTTATGAGGTTAAATAATTGAACTACTCCTCATACATCTCCATCCACAACCTCGTCTCCTCCAAATCCAGTTCCTTTTCAATTTCAAAAAACTCTTGATTGACAGAGCCGGATTTATGCATTGATTCTAATTTACCATACTCAAACTCTGTGAAATCCCCTGACTTCGTAATGATGACAATAATCAAAGAAATTAACTTAATATACTTGAGGGAGTACGAAGTCAACAGACCTCACACAGCAATTATGACCATGTTGTACAGCGGGATTATTAACTTATTTTTAAGAACGCGGTTTAGACAAGTTTCTATCATACATAATAATAGTTCCTGCCACGGCCACATTTAAACTTTTTTCTGATTTAAATTTTACCAAATGATGGCATTTATCCATTACTTTTTTGGATAAGCCATGATCTTCTGCTCCTAATAAATAAACACAACGTCTTGGATGTTCAAAAGTCTCTAAATCAGACGCTTTTTCATCTAATTCAACCCCAACCAATCGCGCTCCTTTAGGTAAGTTTTCAAAAAAAGCTTCAAAAGTATCATAATGAAAATAAGGAATTGCTTTTACCGCATCATGGGTATCACAGGCTTGTTTGGCATATCGATTACCTATGGTAAATATAAAAGTAGCGCCTAAATTTTGAGCAGATCGCCACAAAACACCTAAATTTTCAGGCGTTTTACCATTTTGAATTCCTATACCAAAATATTCATTTATAAAGTTATCATTCATACGGGCAAAAGTACAAACTGTAAGTACATAAGTCAATTTTTTATTGAGCCGAAACAAAGACCGGCTCTCCGAAGTGTTCCTTTAAATTCGCTAATTGCTGTAAAAAGTCCCGTGGCTTTGTAACTGTTTTCTATATTACGCTCCTAAATTATTTTTTTGATTCTCTTTGTTAGGTTTCCGCATATTTCAAAAATGCTTTTGCTTAAAAAGTTATTCAATAGCAACTCGCCTTTTTTTTAAAGAATAGTTCAATTGATTATTAAAATTAAGATCACAAACTACTCCTCATACATCTCCATCCACAACCTCGTCTCTTCCAAATCCAGTTCCTTCTCCATCTTCCTGAAAATCTCTTCATTGACAGAACCTGATTTATGCATCGATTCCAGTTTATTACGTTCAACATTCAGGAGATCAATTTGAATTTTGGTAAAATCGTTGAAAATTTCCCCTTCTACTCAATTTGCTTTTCGGAGGTGCTGTTAAGTTCAAAAAACTCTTTTTCAATGTCTTCAATACTAGGCAAACTCGATTTAAGATCGTCCGGTAATAATTGTGTTAGTTCGTATTCAGAAACACCAATGGGTTTGTTTAGGTCACGCAAGGCATATTCGGCAAAAATTTTGTCCTTGCCTTTGCATAGTATTAGTCCTATGGTGGGTTTGTCGGTTTCATGTTTTAATAAATCATCAACTGCCGAACAATAGAAGTTCATTTTCCCTGCATATTCGGGCATAAAATCGCCTTTTTTCAAGTCGATAACGACAAAGCAACGCATTTTAAGATGGTAAAAAAGCAGGTCGAGCTGAAAATCTTTGTCGCTGATTTCTAGTTTGTATTGTCGGCCTACAAAGGCAAAACCGGCACCCAGTTCCAGCAGAAATTTTTCAACATGTTTTACGAGTTCCAACTCCAATTCTCTTTCAGAAAACTCAGTCGCAAGCGTAATAAAATCAAAAACATAAGGATCTTTAAAGGTTTGCTTTGCCCAAAGTGAGTGAGAATTGGTAAGCGTATTGTCGAAATTATGAACCAATGCGCCTTGTCGTTCGTGAACTTTACTTTTTATTTGTGCTACCAAAGTATCACGACTCCAGCCATGCTCTAAAATCTGTTCCATATACCAATAGCGTATGGACAAGTCTTTTATTTTTTGAATTAATATGATGTGATGTGCCCAGCCAATTTTTGTAATTAGTTGTTGATTAACAACTTCTAATTGCGCAACGGGTAGTTTCCTAATTGGATCATTTTCTAATTTGGCAGCGGACAGTTGCAAAATTGTGTCCGATTCTAATTTTGCAACGGGCCGTTGCAAAATTGTATTTATTTCTAATTCCGACACAGGCAGTGGCGAAATAGAAAAACTGGAATATTCTTTATAAAACACAAGCATATTATTAATATTCCTTTCAGAAAATCCTTTTACTTCAGCCAGTTCGTTTTTTAAATCGATAGCCAGTTTTGGGATAACACCTTTTCCCCAGCCTTTTTGTTGTTGCTGTTCATAAATCATTCGTCCAATATCCCAATAGGTGGCCAACATTTCGGCATTGGCCGCAAGATTCACCTTTAGTTGTCCTTGACGAACTCTATTTTTAATGTCGGTTAGTAAACCTTTGTATATCTCTATTTCGGCATTCATTTCTGTACAATTTATAATCTTGAATTAACCCTGCTAAATTATCGTGACAGTACAAATACAATTTTTAGAGTAGTTGCTATTCAAAATATTTTTTATTCGTCATGGCTGTCATATTGGTTCCAATAAAAAAGTGCCCCTTCAGTATCAACGGTTTTATAATAGTCCACTAACTTAATGTATAAAACATCACCAACACCAAGTATTGTCAATGAAAATAAATTGTCAAGCAAATACTCTATGGTATTATTATCGGTACATTTTTCGCTAATAATCCTGTCCACTTCTTTTTCTAAGGCAGGAAGATGTTTTTCCAACTCTACATTGAAATTATCTATTAAAACTTTAATATCATTGACTGATCTATCCATTTTATGTTAACGCTAAAATTTCAACAATTAAACCATAGCTTTCTTTTTCTAAAGCCAAAATATCAGCTGTAAATTCTACGATATTTAAAGGTTCTTTACCTAAACAAATATACAATATCTTCGTAATCTTGACTACCAGAAATCATTACTATCTTTATTATTAAAAGCTTCTAGTTACTCCTCATACATCTCCATCCACAACCTCGTTTCTTCCAAATCCAGTTCCTTCTCGATCTTCCTGAAAATCTCTTCATTGACAGAACCCGCTTTATGCATCGATTCCAGTTTATTGCGTTCGACATTCAGGAGATCAATTTGAATTTTGGTAAAATCGTTGAAAATTTCCCCTCCCATTAGTTTTCCTTTTCCGAAGAAATTGGCCGGGAGTTCCGTTTTTTGAAGACGGTTAAATTTTACTTCGTATTTGCTTTTGATGTTGTGCAGCAAGTCATCGTTGAGTAACGAGAAATTATCTTCGATATGGGTAATGGTTTGCGAAACGATAATGTTTCGGATTTCGTATTCTTCGGCAAGAATAGAATATTTTTCGATTTTTAGTTTTTTAATCAGCCAAGGTAAAGTCAAACCCTGAATGACTAAGGTGGAAAGAATTACACAAAACACCAGGTAAATGATGAGGTTTCGCAATGGGAAAGCTTCTGTTTCATTCATCATTAAAGGCAACGCCAACGCAGCCGCCATCGACACCACACCACGCATTCCGGACCAGCCAAAAACAATCATGTTCCTGAAATCAAATTCTTCCTGCAAACGGATTTTTTTACTGATCACTCTGGGAAGCAATGTTGCCGGAATCACCCATAAAAAACGCACCAGAATCACAACCAAACTCACCGAAGCGCCCCAAACAAACAAAGACCAACCGGAGTAATCTCCGATTCCTTCAATAATTTGGCGCAGCTGCAATCCGATTAAAATAAAGATCAATCCGTTTAAAATATTCGTTAAAACACTCCAGATGGTTCCCGTCATGATGCGGCTTTCGTGCGTGAAAATCGTTCCTGATCTCGCCGAAAGAAAAAGTCCGGTGGCCACAACAGCCAAAACTCCCGAAGCCTCAAAATGTTCTGCAATTAGATAAGATGCAAAAGGTGTCAGCAACGTCAAAGTCGCTTCGATAACCTCATCGCAAACAAACTTTTTATGAATAAAACTCATGATATAACCTACTCCTAAACCAATACCAATTCCTAAAACCGACATCACAACAAAATTCAGTCCCGCTTGCCAGAGTACAAAATTTCCGGCAGTAATTGCAGTTAGTGCATATTTGTAAGCTACAAGACCACTGGCATCATTTACCAGACTTTCGCCTTCAAGAATCGCAATTAACCTGGGGTGTAGACCCAAACCTTTGGTAATAGAAGTTGCCGAAACAGCATCAGGTGGCGAAACAATCGCACCCAGTAAAAAAGCTAACGGCCAGGAGATATCATCTATCAGCATATGGGCAGCAAAAGCAACGGCAACAGTCGTAAAAAGTACCAAACCTACAGCCGCCAAAGTAATAGGCCGAATCGTTTGTTTAAAATCAGACCAGCTCGTGTACCATGCAGCGTGGTATAAAAGCGGCGGCAAAAAGACAATAAAAACAACCTCCGGACTTAAGGCAATGACCGGAAGCCCGGGAATAATACTAATAATAACACCGCAAAGCACCAGCACAATCGGAATGGGGAAATTGTATTTTTTACTGATAAGGCTTAAAAATGCGACCCCAAAAAGTAACATGATAATTACGGTAATATTTTCCATTTTTTGATTGTTTTGGTAATTCTGGTATGAGAGTACGAATATAATATTTTTAAATCTTTGTTGTAACTATGATTGTAGGTGTTCTTGCCACTCCAGATAGCTATCAGTTTACAAGGATTAAATCATAATCGTATAATCGCTTTAATCAGTGGCAAAAAAATCAAACTCAACAAAATCGCTTTTAACCAAATTTTATTATACTTTCGATCATAAATAATCTAAAAAAAATTACATTTGACTCTTAAATTCATGTCAAGCATTATGATTCAGAAAAGAAATTTTATTGGTTTATTAGCCGTATTAGCCGTCTTTTTTTACGCGCCACTTACCCATTCTCAAACCACACCTCCAAAAACCGAAAACAAATCGAAACTATTTGAAGAAACCACTACAGACAGTGACTATTTGATGGCTATTGAAAAAGCCGGTGAAGTTTTGGAATCTGCTCATAATGACACGGAATTTGACGGAAACAGTCACCACCTTTTTGGCGAAATTAAAAGAACACAAAGCAAACTTGACCTGATTCTGGTGAGTTTAAAAGGAGCAAATCCTAATGTGCGCAACCAGCAGATGTATCGCATCGTCCTGAAAGAAATCGAACAGGAACTTAACGAACAAAATACCGCGATTAACTTGCGCAATCAGACCCTTGAAAAAATCAAGAACAGGGTAATTGACCTGCGTAAAGACAAAACCTTAATGGCACTTATTAAAGATACCATTCGCCGCAAGCAATTTAAAAAAGAATTTGCCAACCTTAAAAACAGATACCTGAGCACAGACAGTCTGATGACCAAAAACCAGGGCATTTTAAATACTAATAAAAGACTGACTGTAGAAAGGAAAATAGCGGTATCGAATGCTCTAATTACAGTTGAAGGTAAACTGGAACAGTCCGGGATCAGCATGCTTAAAAAAGAATATCCTGCTTTATGGAGTTCCGATTCTACGGCTAAAAAAATAGTAGGACAAAATATTAAAGCCAAAATCATTATCGAAGAAAATGTAGCTGCTTACTATTTAAGCTACAGAGCCGGCGGCTTAATCTCACTGGTTTTATTAATGGGATTATTGGGATGGTATATTGCACGTAACTTAAAATACCTGAAAAATAATGGCCATGAACAGCATCTCTCACAATTTAACTTTAAATATTTAAACCGTGGCGTTATCCTTCCCGTAGCCGTCATTGGTTTAAACATTGCCGTAGTCAGTAATTTGTATGCGCCGGCTATGTTTATAGAATTAATTCAGCTGGTACTTCTCGGCCTTCTTACCTTTTTGTTTAAGAACAACTGGTCGAAAACTTCCATGCGCAATTGGCTGCTTCTTTTAGGTTTATTTTTTGTGTTGTGCTTCTTAGACCTTTTTATTGCGGTTGGTTTTATTCAGCGTTGCGCTTTTATTGCCATCAATATTTTAGGAATACGTTACGGATTTGTTCAGATCAAAAGCATAAAAGATCAGCTTTACATTAAAGGATTTTTTAAATGGGCTACGATTATTTTTATAGGTTTGAATGTACTGGCACTTCTGAATAACCTTTTCGGAAGAGTTTCATTGGCTAATATGTTAAGTCTTACCGCTTTTATTTCGCTTACGCAGATTGTGGCCTTAAGTGTGCTTTTAAAAATAGTGCTGGAAATTATTCTTTTACAAATTTATACCACCAGAATCAAACGCGGTATCGAAAAGATCTTTGATTTCGAAAGCCTGTCTGACACACTCAAAAAACCTTTCATTATTGTCATCAGTTATATGTGGCTTGTGGTAATCGCATCCAATTTAAACATTTGGGAATCGTTGCGTGCCGGCCTGACATCATTATTAAGTCACCCCAATACAATAGGAAGCATCACTTTTACTTTAGGAAACATCGTGTTGTTTTTTATCATTATCTGGCTTGCCCATTTACTACAAAATTATGTGGCGTACTTTTTTGGTGAAGTAGACGATGAAAATGAAGAAAACATCAACAAAAGACAACATTCTAAATTACTGATCACCAGACTGGTTGTATTAATAAGCGGTTATCTTCTGGCCGTTGCCGCATCCGGAATGCCATTAGATAAACTAAGCATTTTATTAGGAGCATTGGGCGTTGGTGTTGGACTTGGTCTTCAGAGTGTGGTGAATAATTTCGTTTCGGGTATTATCCTGATTTTTGATAAACCGATACAAATTGGAGACGTAATCAATATTGCTTCTGAATCCGGGCGTGTGAAATCGATGGGATTGCGTACGACCAAAATCAACTCGGCAAACGGTGCCGAAATCATTATACCAAATGGTAATTTATTATCGCAAAACATTACCAACTGGACGTATACAGACAATTTTAAACTGGTAGAAATTGCTGCAGAAGTGAGCGGTGACATCATGCCGGAAGATATTAATACCTTAATATTAGAGTCTCTTGAAAGTATGGATTTAGTAAATAACACTAAACCTCCGCAAATTTATTATACTGCTATTGCTGATGGAAAATTCGAACTGCAAATAAAATTCTGGTGCAGCATTTACCGTACAGAAGAAACCATAAGCAGTGCGCGTCAGGTACTTTTTAGTAATTTTAAAGCTAAAGGATTAACTCTTTCGACTTAAAAACAAACTTAGATTATATCTTAAAATCCGTCAAATTAATAGTTTGACGGATTTTTTTTGAGTTCATTTTCGAAACAAACTGCTACAAAACTCCGTAATTCATTTAAAAGATGTTAATTTTAAAACAAAACGATTACAGAATTAGACCTAAAAGCGTTAAATTTATTGAAATGTTCGTGATTATTTGTAATACAATTAATCTTATCTTAGCAGAATAATAGCACTTTGGGTTTAAAATCATTTAAATTCTCAGGAAAGCAGCCTTGAATCAAGCGGATATATTAAACAAAAAAGGGTTGATTTTTAAACAAATAAAAACTAAAAATACTGATACTCTCTGGAATAACAGACTGCTATCGGAATTTGATCAATATATTAAATCTTACAATACTCAAAATGATTAAAGAGAATTACAATCTATTGCTGGCTGATGACGATGAAGATGATTGCGCTTTTTTTAAGGAAGCCCTTGAGGAGTTATCGCTTCCTGTATCTCTTGTGACTGTTAATGATGGAGTGCAGCTTATGGACTTTTTAGCAGATCATGCTGCAAAAAATTTACCGGACCTTCTTTTTCTTGACCTTAATATGCCCCGTAAAAATGGTTCTGAATGTTTGAAGGAAATAAAAGAACGGCAAGAACTGAAAAATCTTCCTGTAATTATTTTTTCTACTTCTCTGGACAACGAAATTGTTGATTTGATGTATGAAAAAGGGGCCACTTATTATATTCGTAAACCAGGCGAATTTTCTAAATTAAAAAAAGTGATCGAAAATGCTCTGACTACAGCATCCGAAAACAATTTTAAACAACCCAAGAGAGAGCAATTTATACTCCAACCCTAATTTGTTTCCAGAATGAGCTTTACAGATAATAAACATTATTTTCTATCCGATGGTGGCGAAATGGGTAAACTGATGCGCGCTAAAGACTGGAGTAAAACTACTTTAGGCGATCCTGAAACCTGGCCTCAAAGCCTTAAAACCATGGTGGGTGTGATGCTCAACAATCCTTTTGGAATGTACATTGTATGGGGGGAAGATTTTACGCAAATATACAACGATACATACAGCCAGATTCTGGGATCAAAACATCCTAAAGCTTTAGGAATAAGCTCACACATTACATTTTCTGAAGTCTGGGACACTCTTGCCCCTATGTTTCATGATGTTATGAAAGGAAGCTCGGTTAGTTTTCCGGATTTTAAATTAACATTAGACAGAAATGGATATGATGAAGACTGCTATTTTAATTTTTCCTATAGCCCAATTAAAAAAGAGGATGGCGTAGTAGGAGGTCTTTTGGTTACGGTTATCGAAACTACAGAAAAAGTAAGGGCGACAGCAGCTCTCAAAGAAAGTAATGCCAGATTCAAAAATAACATTATGCAGGCTCCTGTGGCCATGTGTGTGATGAGAGGAAAAGATCATGTTGTAGAAATTGCAAACGATCAGATGATTCAGTTATGGGGAGTCAAAGCCAGCGAAATTCTTAACAAACCTGTTTTTGACGCTTTACCCGAAACAAGGAATCAATATCTTGAAGACGTACTGAATAATGTATACCTAACCGGTAAAAAATTTATTGCCAATGAACAACTGGTTAAATTACCGCGTGATGGCAAAATAGAAGATACCTATTTAAATTTTGTTTACGAAGCCCTCAAAGAAGCTGATGGCACTATTTCAGGTGTCGTAGGAATCGCAATAGAAGTTACGGCACAGGTAATTTCACGTTCTAAAGTAGAAGAAAGTGAACAAAAAGTAAGGGAACTGGTCGAAAATGCTCCTTTTCCGATAGCTCTATACACCGGAAAGGAAATGATTGTTGAATTGGCCAATGATTCTATTATAAAAGTATGGGGAAAAGGCAACGATGTTATCGGAAAATCATTTAAGGAAGTATTGCCCGAACTTGATAATCAGCTGGTATTTGAACAAATTAAGGAAGTTTTAAACACCGGAAAATCTTTTCACACAAAAAATACCCCTCTTGATCTTACCGTTGACGGAAGGGTCGGAACCTATTATTTTAATTACAGTTTAACACCAATATACGACGTAAACGGTAATATATACGGTGTTATGAATACAGGAGTCGACTTAACGGACCTGAATTTAGCCAAGAAAAAGATAGAAGAAAGCGAACAGAATTTACGCAGCATGGTATCGCAATCGCCAATTGGTATTTGCGTGTTAGATGCAGAAACCCTGATAAGCGAAATTGTGAATGACAGTTTTATTGAGGTTGCCGGAAAATCTCGTGATGAAATTGCCGGAAAATATTACTGGGATGCTTTTGCTGAGGTAAAATCCTGTTATGAAGCACCACTTAAAAAAGTAGTCGAAGATGGCCTGCCTTTTTATGCCAATGAAGTAGAAATGACGCTTATCAGGCATGGAAAAGCTGAAAAAATCTATGTAACTTTTGTCTATGCCCCGCTAAAAAATATAGAAGGAAAAGTTACCAAAATTGCTATTTGGGTACTTGATAATACACCACAGGTTTTTGCAAGACAAAAAATTGAAGAAGCAGACAAGCGTTTCCGAAGTACCGTAAAACAGGCCCCTGTAGGAATTACCATTTTACGCGGTCCGGAACATATCGTAGAAATGGCCAATGAAGCCTATCTAAAACTGGTAGACAGACAGGAAAACACTTTTGTAGGCAAGCCGTTATTTGATTCCTTACCTGAGGTAGAAGAAACCGTAAGCAATCTTCTCGACAATGTTTTAAAAACAGGAATTCCTTTTCATGGAAACGAAGTGCCAATTCCGTTAAACCGACAAGGAAAACAAGAAATTTGCTATTTTGATTTTCTTTATCATCCGTTAAAAGAAGAAAACGACGAAATTTCAGGTATAATAGTAACCGTTACCGAAGTAACCGAAAAAGTAGAATCCAGAAAGAAAACAGAACTTAATGAAGAAAGACTAAATATAATAGTCGAAGCCAGTGAATTAGGAACCTGGGAACTGCACGTAAAAACAAAAGAACTTCTTTACTCAAAAAGATATAACGAAATTATTACAGGTCAAAAGCATGAAGCCCATTTAAGTCATGCCCAATTACTGAGTCATATTCATCCGGACGATTTAAACATCCGGTCAAAAGCCTTTAAAGATGCCATTTCATCAGGATATCTTCAGTACGAAGTAAGATTAATATGGGAAGATCAGTCCATTCACTGGGTAGAAGCCAAAGGAAAAGTCTTTTATGACGATGATCATAATCCCGAGAAATTACTAGGTACCGTAAGGGATATTACAGATGAAAAAAACCATCAGCAGGAACTTGAAGCAAGCGAAAAAAGATTCCGCAAACTGGTAATGGAATCCCCTGTACCAAAAGCGATTCTTAAAGGAAAAGACATGGTAATTGAAATAGCCAATGCTGCCCTTTTGAAAAATATCTGGAGAAAAAAAGAAAGTGATGTCCAGGGAAAAAACATATACGAAGTATTTCCCGAACTCAAAAAACAAAAATATGCAAAACTGCTAAATGAAGTATATGCAACCGGAAATGTACATTCAGAATCCGAATCTTTATTATATATAAACAATGACGGTGGTGAATCTAAATTATATATAGACTTTGAGTATGCCCCAATGCGTGAAATAGACAATAAAATTTCGGGCATAAAAATCACGCTAATTGATGTAACCGAAAAAGTTGAAGCAAGAAAGAAAATAGAAGAAAGTGAAAAACGATTCCGGTCCCTGACCGAAAGTATTCCGCAGCTTATTTGGGAAACCGATGACAAAGGAAATGCTTTATTTGCTTCCGGTAAATGGTTTGAATATACGGGCGTAATGCCTTCCGGCAAATCTGTCTGGAAAGCTATGATTCACCCGGATGATTATAAAGAAAATGACAGAATCTGGACTCATAGCCTGACAACGGGCGAAGCTTACAGAGCAGATGTAAGGGTTCTTAGAAAAGACGGAAATTACAGGTGGCATGCCGTAATTGGCGAACCTGTTTTAAATAAAGACAATAAAATCATAAAATGGGTTGGTGCATTTACTGATATTCATACAGAAAAAGCATTTACGCACGAATTAGAAAAACAAGTTACTGCCCGTACAAAAGAACTGGAGCATAAAAATATAGAACTGGAGCAAATGAACAAAGAGCTACAGTCTTTTGCCTATATCTCGAGCCACGATTTGCAGGAACCGTTACGAAAGATCCAGACTTTTGCCACTCAGATAATAGAAAAAGAATCCCAAAACTTATCGGATTCCGGCAAAGATAAATTTCAGCGCATGCAAAATGCGGCACAAAGAATGCAGACTTTAATTAATGACCTCCTCTCCTATTCGAGAACGAATATTCAGGAAAGAAAATTTGAAAAAGTAGATCTTTATAAAATTATCGATGAGGTAAAAGAAGACCTTAAAGAAGAACTGGAACAAAAAGAAGCTGTTATAGAAAGTGATGAAACCTGCGAAGTAAATATTATTCCGTTTCAGTTCAGACAACTGTTATACAATCTGGTCAGCAATTCTATTAAGTTTTCTAAACCTGATGTACCGCTTGTTATAAAAATTAAAAGCAAAATCGAAAAAGGCGAAAACCTCGACAGCACGATTTTAAATAATGAAACAAACTATTGCCATATCAGAATTACAGATAACGGAATTGGTTTTGAGCCGCAGTACAGCAAAAAAATCTTCGAAGTTTTTCAGCGTTTACACGGAAGGGATCAATACAACGGAACCGGAATTGGACTTGCAATCGTGAAAAAAATTGTCGAAAACCATAACGGAGTTATCACCGCAACCGGCGAACAAAACAAAGGTGCTTCTTTTGACATTTACATCCCGATAGTCTGATTGTAGTATCATTTATAAAAAATAAAAAACGGAAATAACTTTTAAAAAGTCATTTCCGTTTTTGCTTTTAATCCTGTTAAAGAATTAAAAAGATTTACTTTAGGCTCATTATCTTGTATAAACAGTAATTACACCAGTAGTTTTATCTTTCAATTTCAATTCTTTGTTAGTAAGGTTCATGATATCACTAGTTGTACTTGTGTTACCAACACTAATAGTTAAATCATTATGAGATCTAGCATAAGTTCCTGTAGTTTCTGTTAAAGCACAATCACTACCGTTATAATCTCCTATAACTGCTGCATTACTCAATCTTAGATCTAAGTAATCTCTGCTACATCCGCTTTGATTTTGCGGAGCATCAATTAGAACTTCTTGTCCGTTAATAATTGTTCCGGTTTGGCTTAGGTTGTATTTACCCTGAATAGGAATGATTGTTTCCCCGTCGTTGTCATCGCTGCTACAAGATCCTGCAAATAAACCGATGCTCAATAATAATCCGAATAATATTCTTTTAGTTTTCATGTTTGATTTCTTTAAAATTATTTTATGCTAAATTAGTTTTAAAGTCTTCCAACAATGTTCTATAATTTTCGCTTTGATTTACATAATTTCATTTAAGTTTAAAGAATTGCTTTACTAAATAACATTACTGCAACAAATATGGTAGTATTTATCTCAAAAAAACATAATATCTAATATATGACTCATGATGTTTATCAAAAAAATATGCTCTAATTGCTGTTTTAGCATACTATATAACAGTTAGTCCGTTTTTATTAAACAAGTTGAGGTGTTTTAATACTTAGATCTGCGAAAAATTGTATTTTTACTTCATAAAGGCAAGCAGATAATTGGTTTACGGTATCGGATTATTTTACCGTATGATACAACGCCTAATACGTTTTTTACCAGTTGAAGTTATTATACTTAATTATTATCTTTGAATTATGAGCACAGCAACAAAACAAAATCATATAGGGCGAAAAATTAGCCGTATTCGTGAACTTCGCGATATGAAGCAGGAAGCTTTGGCGCAAGCCATGGGAATAAGCCAGCAAACGATATCTGCAATAGAAAATAGTGAAACTTTAGATGATCAAAAACTTGCCGAAGTAGCAAAAGCCCTTGGTGTAAGTGTTGAAGCCATTAAAAGCTTTTCAGAAGAAGCAGCAATTAATTATTTTAATACTTTATATGATAACAGTAAAAATGGTAGTCAAGGTGCATTTGCAAATAATTGTACCTTCAATCCATTAGATAAATTGATTGAAGCTTATGATGAAAACAAAAAACTTTATGAGCGTTTATTACAGGCTGAAAAAGATAAATTAGAATATTTAGAGAAAATATTAAACGGAAAATAATCCGTTGTAACCTATCATTATCAATAAAAAAGAGGCTTCGCGCCTCTTTTTTTTATTTCCTTACATACTTATTTAAGATATACGGCGTCACTGGCCGGAGCGGATGATTATTTTCAGGATGTCTGCCATGCGCATTAAAAAAATCGACTTCATTTCCTCTCTTGGCATACCAAATAGTTGCTACACCATTTTTATCAAAACAGGTTGTAGTATCACAAACCTTCACCTTTCTTAAATTGACAAGAGTTGGATCGAATATCTCGATGTTGGCAGCAGTTCCAAAACCTTGTATCTTCAAATCACAATCTACCATTTCGTAATGGTCGCCCGACCATTGCATACATTCCTTATTTGGAAAAGCAAAAAAGATTGTTACAAATCCAACAAATAAAAATATTGAAGCTACCGTAGTAGTGTATTTCCAATTTATTGGTGGAATTTTCCATGGTTTCTTTGGCATCTTCTCTACACCCGCAAATGATTTTATTTGTTTTGGGGTTGAATGTATTACTTCAACAACACCTTTCTCCCTTCCTTTTTCTCTTTCTTTCTCCTCAATAAATACATCCAGATTTCCAGCACTTTCAATTTGTTCCATTTGTGGATTTGATAATTCTGAATCCTTATCAACCAGATTATCATCTTCGTATAAACTTAGAATTCTAAATTTATTAAAAGGTCTTCCCTTAAAATCTACCAGAATTGCAGCCATATTTACTACTTCAATATTTGCGGGATCGGTTTCTCCTTTAAAAAAAGTTTCAATAGGTCTGAATTTATCACTTTGTTCATCAAACCTATTCCTTTTGTTAATATCAAAAGGCAAACCTAATAAAGAATTAAAAACACTCAAATCATCTTGAGTTCTGTTTTGTTGTTGAAATAATTCCCAACATAAATTACGAAGTTTTGCTCTCGTAGGGTTATTTAAATAAACAAAATGTGAGCTGTTTTTTTCTATCTCATACTTCTTTTTAACCGCTATTTTATAATCTTCAAAAGTATTGTTTGGCATAAGCTTTAGGAATTTTAAGGTTTTCTCACTTGGATTTTTAAGGAATTTTACGGAATTGTCAGGACTTCAAAAAATACATCGGAATTCCCGGAATTACCTATAAACACTGGCTCATAAGCGTTGTTACTTTGCTTCAGAAATTAGTTCTTGTTCGATATCGTATTAAAACAAAAATACAAAACTAGTTCAATTAAAAGTACGGAAAACCGTAAGACGAGATTTATTCGGGAAGTATAAATCAACCTCTTACAGTTCTACGCACTTCACTTCCCAAACAATTTGGTATTGCATTAAACCAAACATCCGGAAAAGTTCCGGACAGCAATACCCATGTCCAATTTTAAATCATAAAATCATGAAACATTTATTTTTGATGGGAGCGATTGCGCTTTTGAGTACGACTTTATTTTCTTGCACAGCTGACGAATATGAAACAGCAGATAAATCTACAGGAACAACCGTAAAGACAAATTATAAACACGAAGATCAGGCAAAACAAGCTGATAATAACGATGATGAAGGTCCTGGAGACGATCCGATTGTGGTGCCGCCACCGCCTCCAAAAAAAGGCTAATTAAAAGTAATTAGTAAGAATTAATTACTATTTTCGGGGAAAGTAACTTTTATGCTACGATCCCCGTTTTTTTGCTTTTTAGTTTTTTTGCTTTTCTTTTCCTGCAAAGACAAAGCAATCGTACCTATTGTTACCAAACCTATCATAAATGAAGCTGTAATTTTAAGAGATAAAGGAATATTAAACTTCCAAAAGAAAAATTTTAATAGCGCTTTTTACAATTTTAATAAATCAAAAATAGCATTTGAAGCCGGAAAAGATAGCGCAAATGTTGTTTTTAGTCTCATTCAGATGGCTTCTATACAGCAAATAAACGGAGATTATTATGGAAGTAAGGAAACGTTGACCGAAGCTTTACCATATATTAAAAAGAAAGACAATTACAGTGCGGCAATCAATAACTTTTTTGGAATTGCGGATAAAGAACTATCTATATATGATGATGCCATTTTTTATTATAAGGAAGCCCTGAAAGATTGTACTACTGAAGTATCAAAACAATCTCCTTTAAACAATATAGCCGTCGTTTATATCCTGCAAAAAAAATACGATAAAGCTATAGAAGTTCTCGAATCTATATTAAACAATAAAACAACTGAAGATACACCACTTATACATACTAAAGCAAGGGTTCTGGATAATTTAGGCTATGCCTACTTTAAAAAAGGAAGAGATGAGAAAGGGCTTTCATTAATGAATCAAGGTCTGGAAATAAGAAAACAAACTGAAGATTTTTACGGAAGTATAGAAAGCAATTTGCACCTGGCTGAATATTATTCGAAGAAGGATACCCAAAAATCGAATCAGCATGCTAAAACGGCTTATCAGGTCGCAACAAAATTCAACAGTATTGATGAGCGTCTGAGAGCTTTATCTCTTCTGATTTCTAATGATTCCGGAATTAAAAACACGCAATATGCCCAAAGATACATTTCGTTAAGTGACAGCATTATTAAAATCAGGAACAACTTTAAAAACAAATTTGCCAAAATTAAATACGATTCTAAAAAGGAAAAAGACGAGAACCAGAAACTGCGTTTAGAGAAGGCAGAAAATTTATTATCGATTCAGGAAGCAAAATATCAAAGGATATTTTTCATAATCGGAATCGCTTCTTTGGTCTTACTATTATTATATCTGCGAAAATTTTATCAAAACAAAAATAGAATCGAAAAAATAAAAACTGCCTACGATACCGAAACCAGAATTGCCAAAGACATTCATGATGAATTGGCAAATGATGTTTTTCATGCCATGACTTTTACACAAACGCAGCCATTAGCCACTGATACGACAAAAGAAGTATTGGTTCAAAAACTAGACAATATTTATTCACGTGTTCGTCAGATTTCAAAAGAAAACAACACAATTGATATGACGGCAAATTATGCCGTTAACCTGAAAGAAATGCTTTCGACCTATAATAATGAAAACACAAACGTCATTATTAATAATATTGAAAAAGTAAATTGGGAATTAATTGATAACGTCAAAAAGGTTACAATTCATAGAATTTTGCAAGAATTAATGGTGAATATGACCAAACACAGTCAGGCATCACTGGTTGTGGTTAAGTTTGAAAGTAACGGAAAATTAGTTTTTATAGACTACACAGATAACGGAAAAGGATGCCAAAAAGATAAAATTATTAAAAATGGTCTTCAAAATATGGAAAACCGTATTCTGGCCATAAAAGGAACTATTACTTTTGAAACTGAACCCGAGAAAGGTTTTAAAGTAAAAATAACTTTGCCTAAATAAAAGCCTATGTTTAAAAAAGTAATAATTGCCGAAGATTTTGAAGATATAAATTTAGGAATCGAGCAAACCTTAAAAGATTTAGATATTGTAAATTTTCAACATGCAAAATATTGTGATGATGCCTTTCTAAAAATACGAAAAGCCATTCTGGACAATGAGCCGTATGATTTATTAATTAGTGATCTTTCTTTTAAAAAAGATCATCGTGAAGTAAAAATTACCTGCGGCGATGATCTGGTTGAAAAAGTTCGTGAACTCCAGCCCAATATTAAAATCATTGCCTATTCTGTCGAAGATAAAAGCTTTCGTATTAAATCTCTTTTTGATAATGCCGATATTGATGGCTTTGTACTAAAAGGCCGAAACAGTATTGAAGATCTGAAAAAAGCAATACATATCATTTCAACTTCAGATCAAAAATTTATTTCGCCAGAAGTTGCTTTTGCACTTCAGGAGAAAAACAATTTCGAGATAGACGATCTGGATATTCAGATCTTAAAACATTTAGCATCCGGAACTCCGCAGGATGATATAATACAAATCTTTAAAGACTTAGGCATAAAACCGAACAGCAAAAGTGCAATGGAAAAAAGGCTTTCTAAACTAAAAGACTTTTTTAAAGCCAATAATACCGTTCATTTGGTTTCAATCACAAAAGACATGGGAATTATTTAAAAACTCATCGTTTTAAAATTATTAATTCTTTAAGCTCCTTCGGGAGCTTTTTTTATTCCATCCCATAAAAGTTTTTGGATTATGGATTTCCGTAAAATACTGGTTTCAAATAGGATTAAGTTTGAATTGTTAAATCAATTAAACTTAAAATTATGAAAAAATTAGTCGTTTTATTTAGTCTGTTCTTCCTTGTTCTGGGAGGTAACATTGAAGCCCAAAGTGGTCATTACAAAAGTGGAAAAGGGAGTTCTCATAAAGGGGGAAAGTACAAAAACTCAAGTACTAATAACCACTATAAAAAAAGAAAATAAAATCCTCTGACTTCGATTGACATGAAAAGGATATGTCAAAAGAAGTTTCTGAATATTAGAAAAACTTTAATTAACTAAATCTGAAAATCATGGGCTTTCGATTTCAAAAAAGGATAAAACTTGGAGGAGGACTTAGATTAAACATTAGTAAATCCGGAATTTCTCCAAGTTTAAGAACAAAGATGGGAACATTTAATAAAAATGGCTATTCTGTAAAAACAGGCATATCCGGAGTAGGATATCAAAATAGCGGATGTCTCGTATTATTTGCATTTACAGGAATCATAACATTTTTAATTTTTACACTAAAACATTTATAATTATGGGATACCGAAAAGGCTATTATAAAAAAGACGGAACGTATGTTCAGGGGCATTTCACCAACACGAGATCCAGGTCTTTTTCAAATAAAAACAATGGATGTTTATTGCTATTACTAATTGCAATGACATTTGGACTAGCAATTTCCTGTTCAGAATCATCAGATACATTAAATACAAATGATATCTCAGGTTCAAGAGGAAATTCTTCAAACTCGTCAAACTCAAATTGCCCCACTAAAACATGCGGGGATTTTACAACTCAGCCTCAGGCCCAAGCCACTTTTGACAGCAACAGAAGCTGTTATAAAAACTTAGATGGTGACGGAAATGGACGTGCATGTGAAAGCCTGCCTAAAAAATAAAATAGAAAAACATGATAACACTAGAACTAAAAAGCCATTTTTTAAGATTATATCAAATGGCATTATCCGATGATCAGTTTGATGTTTTAGAACTTCAAATGTTATATCACTTTGCAGATGAACGCGGAATTCCTAAAGAGGAATTGGACAAACTTTTCCTAAATCCGATTAATACGGAATTTGTTATACCGGAAAACTTAAAAACTAAAATCGAATACTTATATGATTTGACAAGAATCATCTGGGCCGACGGAAAAATTACCGATGATGAAGAAAACATGCTGAAAAAGTATTGCCGAAAGTTTAATTTTTTGGACGAAAACATTAATGATTTATCAGGCTACCTCATTGATTGCGTGCAGAAAAACATTGGAAAAGAAGAAATTATCAACCAGTTAAATTCCTAAATAATGAAATCACTTACACAAATATTTAGTTTAAAAAAAGTAGACGATGCCCGGGAAAATACTTTTGAGGAAAATGAAAATGATCGCGAACAAATAAGAATTACGTATTATCAAAGCGGATTTGCAGCTTCGGTAAAAGCAACCGGAAAACCTATTGTTCTAAAAGCTTGCCTACAAAATTTATATATGAGTTTTGAAGATCAATGCCGAAAACAAAAGTTAGAACAAGACAGACTAAAACAGCCCTATAAAGAAGAGCAGGAAAAAAACAGAACGGAACTCAAAAAGTCTGAAGCGGCAATAGGAATATATGAAAAAAAAGAACAGGATGTTACGGATGAAATCGATCAGATAAAAAATGAAATCATCGAAGTAAAACGAAATCCGGACAAATATGGAATTGAAGATGGCAAAGGATTAAAAGCACAATTTTATATTGGTTTGTTTTTATTACTTCCAATAACACTTTATGTTTTAGTCTTTTATATTTCGGCATCGTATTCGGCATTTTTCAAAGAATTTGCAAATGATAGTTTAACCGCTGCCATATTCGATGCAAATGCATTAACAAATTCATTTAAGGCAAGCTGGCTTGAAGGTGTTTTGGTCATTACCATTCCGTTTGTATTTATGGGTCTGGGCTACGTAATACATATGGTGCAAAAAGGAAAAGGAATCAAAAATATTTTCAGAATGATTGCCTTATTTATTACCACCTTTTTGTTTGACGCCCTTTTGGCCTATCAAATTGAAAAAAAAATATATGAGTTTAACAAAACTACCGATTCTTTGCCTTACAATTTAAACATCGCATTAGGTGAAGCAGAATTTTGGATGATCATTTTTGCCGGATTTGTAGTATATATAATCTGGGGGCTTGTTTTTGATTTTGTAATGAAAGAATTTGAGAACATTGATAAAATCAGGGCATTTATAAGAGGTAAAAAAGAAAACCTAATGGATCTCGAAAAGCTAAAAGCAGATTACATTAATAAAGTCAATGATTTTAAACAACAAATAGTGACCATAACCGGAAAGATATCAGAGCTCCAGTCTAAAATTGATGGTTTTATATTTCCTGTAAAAGAATATCTACATTATCACCATCAATACAAAGAAGGATGGTTTCAGGCTATTAGTACTGAAATAGCGTTGCCATATACTGAAAAAGCTGAATTGTTGCAAAGCTGCGAACTTTATTCTGAAGAGCATTTAAGCAAATTAAACCTGGTGGATCCTGATTTTCAACATTTAGTTTATTCAAAAAATTAATAGCCATGAAAAATATCCTGACCATAACCGCACTGTCTTTATTGCTTGTTGTTACTTTTTCGTGCAAGCAGGAATCTGATAAAGAAGAACAGGAAATTTCGGCAAAAAGTCCAGTATCAGAAAATTATAATATCAGTATCCTACTGGATTTATCAGACAGAATTAGCCTTAAGAAAAATCCAAATCCAACCATGGAATATTACCAGAGAGATTTAGGCTATATTAAATCAGTTTCTGAAGCTTTTACCGAACATCTAAAATCAAAAAGAATAAGACAGATCGATGATAAAATGCAATTGTTTTTTAATCCGGAACCGCTGGATCCTGCAATCAATACCATTGCTAAAAATTTGAGAATCTCGATTGATAAAAACAATGCTTCTAAAGATTTACTGAATTCATTAAACTCAAATTATGCTTCACAGACATCAAAAATATACGAATCGGCCATAAAAGACAATAAATATGTGGGATCAGATATATGGAGTTTTTTTGACAGTAAAGTAAAAGACCAATGTATAGAAAATAAATATAGAAATATACTTATCATACTAACTGACGGGTATATGTTTTATGAAAGCACCGTAATGAAAGAAGGAAACCGAACTACCTATATTACTCCGGAACTAATCAGAAAAAATGGATTAAATACTAAAGACTGGGATAAAAAAATGCACGAACAGGATTTTGGATTTATTAAAACCAATGATGATTTATCAAATCTGGAAGTTTTAGTAATCGGAATTAACCCGAACCATAATAATCCGTATGAAGAAAAAGTCATTAAAGCCTATTGGACAAAATGGTTTACAGAAATGAAAATAAGTCATTTTGAAATTAAAAATGCCGATCTGCCCTCCAATACAGAGAATATTATCAAAGATTTTATATTAGAGAAACAGTAGTAAAAACCTCCATTTAACCCAAATCTATATATATGAAATACATTTTACCCTTGCTTTTTATTTTACTCACTTCTTTTCATCCCCCCGAAACAAAAGTGTATATCTGCGGACCAACAGGAGCAAAAAAATTTCATTACAATGAAAATTGCCGCGGTTTAACATCCTGCCGTTACGGAACTACAAAAGTATCAGTTGTCCAGGCCAGACGATTAGGACTTACACTTTGTGGTTGGGAAGATTAATAACTGCAACTTGTCTTTTCAGCATTTAAATAAAATAGCTGTGAAATCAGAAAAATCAGCCACTCAAATACTTATACGATGTATTTTGAGTGGTTTTTTAGTAAAAGAAAAATCATCATTCCGGCCAGTGTAATTTTATTTAACAAAACTTTAGCGGGTAAATTATTATAAAAAATAAACACATAATGTAATTTTGTAAAATATTATTTACAAAATGTTATTAAACAGAATACATAAAATCTCAGAAAACAATAAGACACACCTTGTCTTATTGTTTGTTTTTATATGGCTATTCTGTCTTGGGTTTAGTTTATTACCCAATACAAAAACTTCTCTCCCATTATCTCATAATTTTAAAAAAGAATCGACTGTTCATAAAGCCTTTTCTTTACTAAACACTGATATTGATTCTGAATTCTCTTTAGAAGATTTTGATTTAGACAATCCATGTTTTATCCCATATAAAACATTCGTTTACTTACAACAAGTGGATTTATTTGGCAATTGTTCACAAATCCTGAAAGATCATCCTGTCAGAATACAATTTCACCTCCCCTTGTTCCTGCAATATCATGCAATAAAAATTCTGTAGACTTCTATTCTTCGGTGTATTCAACATCCGAAACAGATTACCGTATTCTTCCAACAATTAAAAAATAAAAAGCATGCACTTAACTCCACGAGAAACCGAAAAACTGATGGTTTTTTTAGCATCCGAAGTCGCTTTAAAAAGAAAAGCACGCGGATTAAAACTTAATTACCCAGAAACTATTGCAGTCATAACTGCTTATGTAATGGAAGGCGCCAGAGATGGCAACAGCGTCGCCGAACTGATGCAAAACGGTGCCAAAGTACTTACCCGGGATGATGTAATGCCAGGGGTTCCTGAAATGATTCATGACATACAGGTAGAAGCCACTTTTCCGGACGGAACAAAACTGGTAACTGTACATAATCCGATTCGTTAACCTTAAAAAATATAAAATGATACCAGGAGAAATATTTATAAAAGAAGGCGATATCATCTTAAATGAGGGTCGTGAAACAACTACCATAAAAGTGGTCAATACAGGAGACAGGCCAATACAGGTAGGTTCTCATTTCCATTTTTTTGAAGTAAACAAAGCAATAGAATTTAATCGCGAAAAAGCATTCTGTATGCGTTTAAATATCCCTGCCGGAACAGCAGTTCGTTTTGAACCAGGCGAGAAAAAAGAAGTAAGTCTCGTAAAAATTGGAGGCACCCGCAAAATTTCAGGAATTAATAATCTTGTAAACGGTGATGCTAATTCCTTAAAAGTTAAAGAGGCAGCCCTGAAATTAGCCGATAAACTAAATTTTAAAACTACAACAAAATGAGCCTGAACATAAGCAGAGATAAATATGCTAATCTTACCGGACCAACAACGGGAGATAAAATTAGATTAGCCGACACCGATTTAATTATCGAAATTGAAAAAGATTTTGCCACATATGGCGATGAGGTAATTTTTGGAGGAGGAAAAACAGTACGTGATGGTATGGGGCAATCTACTACGATCAAACGTACAGAAAATTGCTTAGACCTTTGTATTACCGGAGTTATCATTATTGATCATTGGGGAATTGTAAAAGCAGATATTGGGGTTCGCGATGGTAAAATCGTAGGAATTGGTAAAGCCGGAAATCCGGATATTATGGATAATGTAGATCCTAATCTAATTATTGGCGCATCAACAGAACTTCATGGTGGTAACGGTTATATTCTTACTGCCGGAGGAATTGACACCCATATTCACTTTATTTCGCCACAGCAAATAGAAACAGCTTTATACAGTGGTATTACTACCATGATTGGCGGAGGTACAGGACCTAATGACGGGACTAATGCAACAACCATTACCCCAGGAAAATGGAACCTTGAAAGAATGCTTCAGGCGGCAGAAGAATATCCAATGAATTTAGGCTTTTTTGGAAAAGGAAACTGCTCTACACAAGCTCCATTAATAGAACAAATTGAAGCTGGAGCCTTAGGATTAAAAATTCACGAAGACTGGGGAGCAACTCCTGCGGTTATTGATGCTTCGCTTACTGTGGCAGACAAGTATGACGTGCAGGTTGCTATTCATACTGATACTTTAAACGAAGCCGGTTTTCTGGAAGATACCATGGCCGCTATCAACGGCAGGGTAATTCATACTTTCCATACTGAAGGAGCCGGAGGAGGACACGCACCGGACATTATTAAAGCTGCAATGTATAAAAATGTTTTACCGGCCTCTACCAACCCCACCAGACCATTTACTAAAAATACCATAGACGAACATATGGATATGCTGATGGTTTGCCATCACTTAAGTAAAAACATCCCTGAAGACGTGGCTTTTGCCGATTCGAGAATTCGCCCGGAAACTATTGCTGCAGAAGATATTTTGCAGGATATGGGTGTTTTTAGTATCATGAGTTCAGATTCTCAGGCAATGGGACGTGTTGGAGAAGTTGTGACCAGAACCTGGCAAACAGCCAGTAAAATGCGCTCCCAAAGAGGATATTTAGAAACAGATACCGAAAATGATAATTTCCGTGTAAAACGGTACGTATCAAAATACACGATTAATCCGGCCATTGCACACGGTATTTCTGATTATGTAGGTTCTGTAGAAGTAGGTAAAATTGCTGATTTTGTACTTTGGAAACCAGCCTTATTTGGTGTAAAACCGGAAATAATTTATAAAAGCGGATTTATTGCAGCAGCAAAAATGGGAGACCCGAATGCTTCAATTCCAACACCTCAGCCTATTATTTACAGACCAATGTTTGGGGCTCATGGAAAAGCTAAATATAGTACTTGTGCCACTTTCGTATCTCAGGTTTCTTTAGAAAAAGGAATTGTTGCAGAATATGGGCTACAAAAAATGGTACTTCCGGTTAAAAACTGTCGAAATATCTCAAAAGAGGATATGATTCATAATAGCGCTACACCCAATATCGATGTCAATCCTGAAAACTATAAAGTATTTGTAGATGGTGAGCATATTACCTGTGAGGCAGCAGATAAATTACCATTGGCCCAACTGTATTTCATGTTCTAAGAATTTAGTTCAAAATCATTTAACATAAAAAAGTGTCATATGCTTATTAAAGAAATATTAGGCAATACTGCCCGGCAATCTTTAGGAAAACTAAATATTGACCCATTGGAAATGGAATGGTATGAAGCTACAAAACGCATACAACGCAAAACCAGTAATGGCGGAACAGATTTGTCTATAAAATTTTTAAAAGAAGGGCAACGTTTACATGAGGGGGATATCCTTTGGCAGGATAATGAAAAAGCAATCGTTGTACATATAAAACCATGTGATGCAATAGTTATCAAGCCTGAAACAATGTTACAAATGGGAACGGTTTGCTATGAAATTGGCAACAAACATATACCTCTTTTCATTCAGGACCAGCTGGTTTTAATGCCATTTGAAATGCCAATGTTCAGATGGCTGGAAGCTGGCGGATATCAACCCGTAAAGGAAAAACATCAGTTATTGAATTTATTAAAATCAAACGTAGAGCCACACGGACATTCAGGAAATACTTCCTTATTCAGTAAAATAATCAATATCGCCTCCAAAAATGATCAGTAACTTTTTAGGCAGCTTGTTGCACATTGCAGATCCAACATTGCCAATTGGCGGATTTTCTCATTCTAATGGTTTGGAAACTTACGTGCAGAATAATACAGTGAATAACACCGCTTCGGCAGAAATTTTTATTGAAAATATGCTGAGGTACAACATCAAATTCAATGATGCCTCCTTTATGCGGCTGGCTTATGAAAAAACATTAAATAATGATTTGCACGCCCTAATTCTTTTGGATCAGGAGTGTACCGCATTGAAATCCCCCAGAGAAATGCGGGATGCCAGCCAGAAATTAGGGCTGCGATTCATTAAAATTTTCCGACGTCATAAAGAATTTGATCTGGCAGCACGATATGAACAAAGTATTCATAAAGGAGATTCAACAGGACATTATGCCATTGCGTTTGGTATGTATGCCTGCTTAATGGAAATTCCGCTTAAAGAATCCTTATTTGCCTTTTTTTACAACAGTTGTATCGGAATGATTACCAATAGTGTAAAACTGGTGCCCTTAAGTCAATTAGACGGACAGGATATGATGTTTCGTTTTCAGCCCAAAATAGCACAATTAGTAGAAGAAACCCTTTGTCTGGACAAAAATCTGATCGGGATGTGCAGTATCGCATTCGATATAAGAGCCATGCAGCATGAAAGACTGTATTCAAGACTTTATATGTCTTAAAAACAATAATATAATTACCCTTAAAATGGAAGAAAGAAAATATATAAAAATAGGTGTTGCAGGCCCTGTAGGGTCCGGAAAAACAGCACTTTTGGAAAGACTTTCCAGAAAAATGATGGATAGTTATAATCTTGGAGTAATTACCAATGATATCTATACCAAAGAAGATGCAGAATTCATGACCAAAAACAGTCTTTTGCCAAAAGAAAAAATCATTGGGGTTGAAACCGGTGGCTGTCCTCATACAGCAATCCGAGAAGATGCCAGTATGAATCTGGAAGCTGTAGATGAACTCGCAAAACGATTCCCTAATATCGAACTCATTTTGATAGAAAGTGGCGGAGATAACCTTTCAGCGACTTTTAGTCCTGATCTTGCTGATGTAACCATTTTTGTTATCGATGTATCCGGAGGTGAAAAAATTCCACGAAAAGGTGGCCCCGGAATTACACGTTCTGATCTTTTGCTCATCAACAAAATAGACCTCGCCCCAATGGTAGGCGCAAGTTTAGAAGTAATGGAAAATGATGCCCGCAGAATGCGTCAGGGGAAACCGTTCATTTTTAGCAATCTAAAAACCGACGAAGGGCTTGACAGTGTAATTGGCTGGATTAGAAAATATGCCCTTTTAGAAGAAATACAAGAGCCAAAGCTATACCGTTAATGGATTCTAAATTAAATATTGTAACGGGCTGCAGCGACGGAAAATCATATATGAAAGATGTTTTTGTAAGCCCTCCTTTTCGGGTTGTTCCTGTGGGGCAATTAAAAAAAGACGGAGGAGCTTACCTCATGATAACGAGTTCATCACCCGGTATTTTAAACGGGGACAATTATTATATGGATATTCTGGTTGAAAAAAATGCCCGTTTGCAACTTTTGTCACAATCGTATCAGCGTCTATTTAATATGGACGATCAGGCAACCCAGAATTTTACTGTAAAAATGGAACCTAACACTTCTTTTTTCTATGTGCCACATCCAATTGTACCACATGAAAATTCAACTTTTGTGAGTAACAATACCATTTATATGGAAGATAATTGTGATTTCATGATGGGAGAGATAATTACCTGTGGAAGAAAACATCATGGGGAAGTTTTTAAATATTCTCATTTTCAAAATAAAACAGAAGTTTTCCACCAGCAAAAACTAATCTTTAAAGACAATGTAATATTACGCCCGCAAACAATTCCGTTAGATACTATAGGTGCATTAGAAGAATTTACACATCAGGGCACTTTAATCTATTTAAACACAAAAAATAATAATACCGACGATTCCATAGAAGAAATTTTTGAAATGATGTCTCACGAAAAAGAATTGGAATTTGGGATTTCATCTTTACAAAAAGATGGTTTTGTGTTAAGGATATTAGGTCACGGAGGTGAACAAATATTCGATTGTTTCCAGAAAATACAGGAAAAAATGTGGCATTTTAAACCCGAAAATATTTTAGCATGACCGAAACATTATGGGCTTTATCGCTCACTGCTATTTCCATCAGTTCTATACATACAATGTCCGGACCAGATCATTACTTACCTTTCATTGTATTATCCCGTTCCAGAAAGTGGTCAGCATTTAAAACTTATATGCTAACAATTATTTGTGGATTTGGTCATATTTTAAGTTCGGTAATTTTAGGTTTAATTGCCGTTTTTTTAGGCTGGCAAATGAATAAAATAAGCTGGTTTCAGGATATACGCGGAAACATTTCAGGATGGGCATTACTAATTTTCGGGCTTATTTATTTAATCTACGGTCTTTGGCAGGCTTACAAAAACAAACCTCATAAACATTTTGATGTTCTGGGCGAAGATGTGTATGTTTTTGAGCACCGGCATGGCGAAATTGTGATGCCGGATAAAAGAGTAAAAGTTACGCCATTGGTGCTCTTTGCCATTTTTGTAATGGGACCAAGCGAACCATTGATTCCGTTGCTTTTCTTTTCGGGTACACATAGATCTGTTACAGAAATTGTGGTACTAATTACCGTTTTTACAATCTCTACTGTTCTTACAATGTTATTGATGGTAATCTTGGGCCGTTACGGATATAGTCTTATCAAAACGGATAAACTGGAACGTTATTCGAACGCTATTGGTGGTTTTGTAATTACTGCCTGTGCATTCGGAATGGTTTTTTTGGGATGGTAAGCATTCAAAAAATGAATGATTTTTAACGAAATAAAAACTTTACAAAATCAAAAAAATGGATAAAATAATAGAAACCAAATTCCCAATTGTAACTCAGGTTCTCAAAGGGGTTGGACAAATAATGTTACAAGATAACATTTACACAGGATTATTCTTTATTGCCGGGATTTTCTTAGGATCATATGCAATGGGAATTGGTGTAATTTTAGCGTCTTTAGTTGGTACACTAACCGCAAAAGTATTAAAATATGATCAGAATGAAATCAATATGGGTTTATATGGTTTTAGTCCGGCTTTAGTGGGTGTTGCTTTGGTCTTTTTATTCAAAAGCGACTTTATAATCTGGATACTGATTGTTTTGGGATCCATCTTGGCAGCTGTAATTCAGCATTTTTTTATAAAGAGAAAAATCCCTGTGTTTACTTTTCCTTTTATTCTTGTCACCTGGATTTTAGTGGCATTCGTTCATCATTTTATAGGAACTCCTCCATCAGAAGCATTTCTAAGTATTCCTAATTTGTCTAATATTGATAATTTTACTTCAGAAACAAACGGTTTTGGAGAAATTATATTTCAGGCTAATATCTTTGCCGGGATTCTTTTCTTTATTGGAGTTTATATCAGTTCCCCAATTGCCGCTATATACGGTTTGGTGGGTTCTGCGATTAGTTCTGCGATTTCTTTTCACATACACGAACCAATTGTCGAAATTCATATGGGACTGTTTAGTTTTAATGCCGTGCTATGTGCAATAGTTTTTGCAGGCAGCAAAAAAACAGATGGTTTATTAGTTCTTACTTCTGTAATCATTTGCGTGGCAATTAATATAGTACTGGTAAATTCTAAAATTGAATTTCTTCAGGTAATAGGCGGCGTTTTTACACTGCCGTTTGTTCTGGCAGCATGTCTGGTACTTCCTCTTAAAAAAAGAATCGAAAAAAATAGTTACAGCTAAAAATTGTATTCAGAACAAATCCAAAAAGGAACCATCTAAGAATTTTAGATGGTTTTCTTTTTAATCTCAAACAAAAATAGTTAACATTTTAATAATCTTCACGTTACGTTAAATTCACATCTGTTTTATTAATTTGAATAAAACTAAACGTTATGAAATTCTTCAACCTAAATTTTCTTGTTTCATTTAAAGAATGGCTTTTTTTAAGAGCTATGCAATCGTCTTTCCTTCATTAATAAAATTATAATTAAAAGGAAAAACCTGTTTGAATGAATAAAATTGAGAACTCATTTTTGAACAAAAACCAATTTGGAGATGATTTCTTGTGGGGTGTTTCAACCGCCGCTTTCCAAATTGAAGGGGCTCATGATGCCGATGGAAAAGGTTCTTCTATTTGGGATGTTTTTACTTCTCAAAAAGGAAAAATCAAAAACGGACATCATGCTCTTACCGCCTGTGATTTCTATAATTCTTACCAGAACGATATTAACCTGATACAAGAATTAAACATTCCAAATTTTAGGTTTTCTATCAGTTGGCCCAGAATTATGCCTACAGGAAATGATCCTGTAAATCAGGCCGGTATTGAATACTACAATAAAATCATCGATGCATTATTAGCATCCGGAATAGAACCCTGGATTACACTTTATCATTGGGATTTGCCTCATGTTCTAGAAACAAAAGGCGGATGGACCAATAGGGAATCTGTTACCTGGTTTTCAGAATATGTTGCGGTTTGTGCACAATATTTTGGAGATCGCGTAAAAAACTGGATGGTGATCAACGAGCCTTCGGTTTTTACAGGTGCAGGATATTTTCTGGGAGTTCATGCTCCGGGGAAAAAAGGAATTACCAATTATCTTAAAGCCATGCACCACGTTACATTAGCAACAGCTGCCGGTGCAAAAGTAGTACGAAATCTGATTCCCGATGCCAATATAGGCACTACTTTTTCCTGTACTCATATAGAGCCGGCGACTCAAAATTCAAAAGATATTGAAGCTGCAAAACGTGTTGATACTTTACTGAACAGAACTTTTATAGAACCCATTTTAGGATTGGGTTATCCTCAGGCTGATTTACCTGTACTAAAAAAACTTAATAATTATATTTTAGGGGATGATCTCAACAATTTATCTTTTGATTTTGATTTTATAGGCCTGCAATGTTATACCCGCGAAGTGGTAAAATCAGCAATGTTGATTCCGTATATTGGCGCCGAATTAATAAGTGCCGAAAAAAGAAACGTGATTTCAACAGACATGGGATGGGAAGTTTATCCTCCTGCCTTATATCATGTTCTTAAAAAATTCAATGAATATAAAAAAATCAAAAAGATCATCATAACCGAAAATGGTGCCGCTTTTCCGGACATTTTAACAAATGGAAAAGTATATGATATCAAACGTACCCATTATATCCAGGATCATTTAGAACAAATTCTAAAAGCCAAAAAGGACGGCCTTAATGTCGACGGTTATTTTGTCTGGAGTTTAACTGATAACTTCGAATGGGCTGAAGGTTATAATGCAAGATTCGGATTAATTCATGTTGATTTCGAAACACAGAAAAGAACGATTAAAAATTCAGGATTGTGGTTTAAAGATTTTTTATCATAAAACTGATGATTTTTATATTTGAAATAAAATTATCTATTAATGAAATCTAAAATTATATTGCTGTTTTAGGATTCCAATATGAATTTTGCCATTCTCTTTTAAGTGAGCAGTCAAAAGAATATATTTGTCTTCCGGATACTTTATATCATAACTAAAGATTGTATCTTTTACTTTAATCTCAAGCAGATGTTTTCCTTCATCTGATATTGGCAGTTCTGCAGTTTCATAAGCAGGCATTGCATTGGTTGCTTTTAAGTTAATTTCCTGAACTTTCTTTTTATCCAGAAGTACTTCCACTTTTAAGTTGTCCAGTTTCATATTCGTTGGCTGTTCAAACGAGACAACATATTTTTTACAACCAAAAGTGCATAAAACAATTAATAATATTAAAAGCTTTTTCATAAAAGATATTTTAAACTGATAGTCAATAGAGAGTAAAATCTAATGTAATGTTTTATAAATATAAATAATTTTATAATAACTCAGCTGTCATGAAAAAGCCCGTTTTATTACTCCAAAAATTAGTGATAAACAACCGGAAAATATATAAAAAATTATCTGTTTAAAGGCAAAAAAAATAGCTTATTTCCTTGATTTCATTAGGTTTAATGGTCTTTTTTTATTATCTTTAAGAGATAAACAAAAGCCAATATATGCAAAAAAACAAAACTATTCACTTCCTTAAGTTACTCTTCAAAAAATTATTCTTTTTACCTCTTTATGCATTTTATTCTTCAAAATGCTTTCAAATTTCATTTAGAAACTATTTCTAATCTTTTTTCTGCACAAAGTATAAAAACGCAGAAGACACCAGAGCAACTGCTCCAACCGCAATCGTAACTATTTTTCCCGGATATATCTTCTGACCTATTTTTTTAGAAAATAGATCTCTAAGATTAAAGAAAAGATTTCCTTTTTTAGGAAGCTCTTTCGACTCTTCATTTTCATTTTCCACGAAACCCTTTATCCCTATGCTCTCTTCCTCTATTCCAACAACTGCTTTAGCTTTATCGGTATTTTCAATCTGTTTTGCATCTTCAATTCTACACTTTTCATTAAACTTTTTAAAAGGGCGCGGTTGAAAATCTACTATAACCGCTGCAAGATTTATTGCATCAATATTCAATGGATCTGTTTCTCCTTTAAAGAAGGTTTCAATAGGTCTAAACTTATCTTTTTGTTCCTTAAACTTATTCTTTTTGGTATGATCAAAATCTAAACACAATAAATTTCTAAAAACTTTTAAATCATCCTGAGTTGGGTTATTCTCAAAAATTAGCCAGCACAAATCCCGGAGTTTTCCGCGAGAAGGACTATACAAATAATCAAAGTATTCCCCTTCTTTTTCTAGTTCATATTTAATTTTAATCGCTTTTTTATATTCTTCTAATGTATTGCTATGCATGATGTATCTCATTTTTTTAGGAATTTCCGGGAATCTCAGGAAAACGCGGGAATTCTGGGAATCCCTTATCTACAAAGGCTTTAAAGCGCCTTTACTTTGCCATAGAAATTAGTTCACGTTTTATCTGCAGATTAAAACAAAAGTATAAAACTAGTTCAAATTAACAGTGTGAAAAACCGTAAGACCGGGTTTATTCGGGAAGTATAAATAACGTCTTACAGTTCTACACATTGTACTTCCCAAAAACCAATTTGGTATTGCCCAAAACCAGCTTCGGATAAACTCCGGACAGCAATACTCATGTCTAATTTCTAAATTAAAATAAAATGAAAAAGCTAATATTTATCGTTTTCGCGTTATTCTTTACTTTGTTTTCTTGTACTCCTGATGAATACGAAACACAAACAAAAAAGAAAACAGAAAAAACTATTAATCCCATAAAATCAACCAGTGCTGATGGTCCCGGTGATGGTGATAAAGTACCACCGCCACCTGATGAATAAATATATATTTTATGTATCTAATTAATTACTATTTTCGGGGAAAGTAAATTTATATGTTACGGTCCCCGTTTTTTTCTTTTATTATCCTTCTTTTTCTTTTTTCCTGTAAAGAAAAAAAGACAGTTAATACCAACACTGAACCTCTACGAAAAGAGGCACTTAGTTTCCGAAATAAAGGAATTGAAAGTTACGAAAAACAAAACTTCAACACCGCTTTTTACGAGTTTAATAAATCAAAACAACTTTACGAAACTCTCAAAGACAGTGCCAATATTGGGTACATACTTATTGTAATGGCATCAATTCAGCAAGTCAATGGAGACTACTACGGCAGTAAGGAAACCGTGACCGAAGCATTAGCTTATGTCAAAAAAAAGAGTGTTTATACAGCTTCAATAAATAATAAACTAGGCATTGCTGACAAAGAACTTTCTCTTTACGATGATGCTATTGTTTATTATAAAAAAGCAGCAAATGATTATAAAGATCCTATTGATAAGCAAACGCCTTTAAGCAATATTGCAGCTGTTTATATCCAACAAAAAAAATACGATAACGCAATCACTCTTTTAGAATCTATTTTAAGCAAAAAAATATTAAATGAAAAATCCATACTTATAGATAACTTGGGTTATGCTTATTTTAAAAAAGGAATGGATAAAAAAGGACTGTATTTAATGAATGAAGCGCTCCGTGTAAGGAATGAAATTAAGGATACTTATAGAAGTATTGAAAGTTATTTACATCTTGCCGATTACTATGCTAAAAAAGACATTAAAGAATCAAATAAAAATGCTCTTGCTGCTTACAATACCGCCACGAAGCTAAATAGTGTTGACGAAAGATTAGAAGCGCTGCAAATTTTAATTTCAAATAATCACAGTACTCAAAACGGTATTTATGTACAAAAGTATTTTACTTTAAACGACAGCATTATTAAGGTTAGAAACAACTTTAAAAATAAGTTTGCTAAAATTAAATACGATTCTAAAAAAGAAAAAGATGAAAATGCAAAACTTCGTTTAGAAAAGGCAGAAAATCTTTTATCACTTCAAAAAGCCAAATATCTGCGAATTGTTTTTGTAATTGCTTTTGTTTTCTTAGTCATTTTAATAGCAATTTTAATACGCTATTATAAAAATAAAAACAGAGCTATAGAATTTAAGACTTCGTATAATACCGAAACGCGAATTGCCAAAAAGATCCACGATGAATTGGCAAACGATGTATATCATGTAATTGCTTTTGCCGAATCTCAGTCCTTATCTAAGGAAAGTACCAAAGAAAATCTACTCCAAAAATTAGATGACATTTACGGTCGTGTAAGAGGAATTTCAAGAGAAAACAACAGAATTGATACAGGTATAAATTTTACACGCAGCATAAAAGAAATGCTTTCGGCTTATAATACCAGCGAAAGAAATATCATTGTTAATAATTTAGAAGATATAAACTGGGAAATTATTGATGATATAAAAAAGATCACTATTAGCCGAATTTTACAGGAATTAATGGTGAATATGAAGAAACACAGTAAGGCAAATTTAGTTCTTATAAAATTTGAAAGTGATCAAAAATCAATCTTAATAAACTATACTGATAATGGCAAAGGCTGCGAGCAAACGAAAATGGTAAAAAATGGTCTCCAAAACATGGAAAACCGTATTGAAGCTGTAAAAGGAACGATTGATTTTGATACAGAACCTGATAAAGGGTTTAAGGTAAAAATATCGATGCCTAAATAAACAAAAAGTTCGCAAAGCTTTATATTCATTTAAGCTTTGCGAACTTTGCGCAGATCCTCGCGCTCTTTGCGGTTCTGCCTGTTAATTCAAAGTTTTCTCTAAAACATCAACCACTTCTTTCCAGTTGTTTACTCTTAAATGATGTGTTTTATCAACGTTATGAAATGCTGTAAACATAATAGGCTTTCCTATACAATGATCCAGATTTTTACAATGGTCGTCGATCATGTAATCGGTATTGATAATTCTTTTGCTTCCGCATAAAATAATATTTTCCCATTTAATAAAAGGAAAATGTTCGCCAAGCCAGGCTATTTTTTCAGCAAGGGAAACCGGGAATTCCGTTGCAGCAGAAACAATAAAAATTTCAAAATTATCCTGTAATCGGCGTACACTTTCAACTGCATCCGGCATTACAGGCAATGTTCTAAAAAAATTATCTGTATTTAATACTGCACGCAAAAGAGCTCTGTCACTAAAAGCTTCCTCTTCAGCCAAACCCTGAATACTTTCTTTTGAAAGCGTTGTTCCGTTTGCCTGGTTGTAATGTTCAATAAGCTGTGTTTCGATGTCTGCAAGCACGCCATCCATATCGACAGCAATAGTCTTCTTTTTCATTTCTAAAATATTTTGCAACAAATTTACGCAAATATTGCAAAGTATTGCAATTTTAACTTATTTTTGCAATATAAATTTGCATGACATGAAAAAAGAAGAACGTCAAAAAGTAATCTTAGAATACTTATCAAAAGAACACCGGTTAACTTTAACGGAGCTTAGTGCGTATTTAAATGTATCCGAAGACACTATAAGACGAGATGTAAAAGAACTTTCAGATCAGGGGTTGCTAAAAGCGGTTCGTGGTGGTGCAGTTGCTCCCTCTCCTATTCCGTTACACTTTAGAAGCAGAGAGAAACACGATCTTGAAAACAAGAAAATTATTGCCCAAAAAGCAATCTCTTTTCTTAAAGACGGACAAGTCGTTTTTATTGACGGAGGAACCACTTCACTGGCCTTAGTAGCAAGTTTTCCTTATGACTTGAAAATAACCGTTATAACCAATAGTTTTCCGGTTGCAGCATTAGTAGAAGATTTGCCCAATATCGAATTGATTTTTGCAGGTGGCAAAATGTGCAAGACTTCATTTACTACAGCAAGTATTGAAACCATAGATTTCTTTAGAAATTTCAGAGCTGACATTTGTATTTTAGGACTTTGCAGTATTCATCATGAAAGAGGAGTTACAGGTATTTTATACGATGATTCTCAAATTAAAAAGAACATGATTCAAAATTCCAACTTTGTTATTGCACTGGGTTCTGCTGAAAAAATTGACACTGCCGAATCCTACTTCGTTTGTCCACTTAAGGACATTAATGTTCTCGTAACCAATATTTCTCCGGAAGATGAAACTTTTATAACATACAAAAAAGCCGGAGTAACTATTGTTTAATTTTGTAATTTAAGAATATTGATAAGGAGCTAATCCAGCCATCCACTATATCTTTGCTTGCCTAAAGAAGGCAAGCAAAGGATGCCGTTCCTGTCTGGGCTAGGCATTAGTTTTCATAAGACGAAAGTTTTTATTTAATTAAAAGAATATTATACCCTCATAATTATGCTTTAAAAACAATAATTATAATCTTTAGAAATAACTTGAGGTAATTGTATCTTTTCTCTATAAAAATCATGGACAGAATATGTATTGGACAGAATATCTTTCAACAACACCTTCGATTCTCCAATATCACTTGAATAAAACCAATAATTCTCTTTATATAAAAAACAAATAAAGATGCACACTATAAGGAGCTAAAAAAAGCCTTTCAAGGTTTAAATCCTGAAAGGCTCTTTAGTTTAATAATTACTTTTTTTCAAGAGTATTTAATCTATTATTTTGTTCTTCGACAATTTTAATTAAATGGTCAACAATTTTTTGTTGCGCTATTGCATGCAGGGTTAACTCTTCTATTTTTTTGAGTAAGTTCATATTCATTTCTGCCAGCATCAAACCATTCTTTTCTATTTCCTGAGCAGATGGTATTTCCGGTAAATGACTATTTTGTTTAATATACTCTTCAACTTCCTGCAATGATTTTAATTTATAATCATTGGCAAAAACACAATCAGGAACTGCTCCGGCATTAACCGTTACTTTTACTTCTCTTGCATGAATATTTCCGGCAACTGTTAGTTTTGAATCGGGGTTTGTTGTGCCAATACCAACATTTCTATTATAATTAACACGCATTACTTCTGTGGCATCAACTCCGCCAATCATAAAAATCGTAGATGAAGCTGCTCCGGTATTAGTACCTATTCTAATATCTCCACCGTTACCCCCCATAATATCGTTTACATAAAGATTTGATCTCACCATTACCTTACCATTGACATCCAAAAGAGTTGAATTATTTGGTTGAGCTATTCCAATACCTACATTACCTAAAATATAACTTGTCCCGCTACCGCCAATTTTTAAATTCCCAGATGATTCTACATCACTTTTAGAATCCAAAAGATAACGCCAACTTTCCCAGGTATTTTGCTGATAAAATGCACTTCTGTACAATATTCTGCCACCGTTCCAGGTATTGTCAAAATAAAGTTGTGAATCTAAATGGCCTCCTCTTCCATTTATTTCTAATAAAGACCCCCATTCAGAAGGTGCATCAGTACCATTATAATTATCCCAAAGCCTAATAGACATTGGTTCAACACCAACTCTGGGAAGACTATTAAAATCTTTTTGATCCTGACTCCAATTCAAACTTTTAGATCCCAAGTTACCATCAAAAGTCTGACCATAGGAAAACGAAGAGAATAAGATGATAAATGAAAGTAATATTTTTTTCATGCGTTTATTTTAATTTTTGTTCAATTTTAGATAATCTTTCAAAAACACTTTTAAAAGCTTCATTTTCTTTTTCTAACAACTCAATTTGCAAAGACTGTTTGTTGTTTTTCTTTTCCTGTTCAATCATATAAAGCGTCATTTCTTCTAATTTTTTGAGTAAGTTCAAATTCATTTCTGCCAGCATCAAACCATTCTTTTCTATTTCCTGAGCAGATGGTATTTCCGGTAAATGATTATTTTGTTTAATGTACTCTTCAACTTCCTGTAATGATTTTAATTTATAATCATTGGCAAAAACATAATCAGGAACTGCTCCGGCATTAACAGTTACTTTTACTTCTCTTGCATGAATATTTCCGGCAACTGTTAGTTTTGAATCAGGGCTGGTTGTGCCGATGCCAACATTACCATCAAAATTCCAAGTCATCACATGTTGATCCGGAACTGAGTTTGTGTTAGAATTTCCATTTATATACAAATCAAGTTTACTACCGTAAATACCATTCCCTCCATGTCCAATACGAAACTCAGCATTCTCATTATAAGCATAATTATAAGTTCCTAATCTTGACAACTTAAGAACTGATTTAGTTGACGCGGTTTGACCTTGCGGTTTGCTATCACTATTTTCAAGGATTTCGAGTGCACTTTTCGATTCGTTATTACTAATAACTAAACTTCCAGAAATACTTTGGCTTCCCGTAAAACTATTTGAGCTTCTTGTTGCCAATTCGTACCAATTAGAACTTACAGAATTTGCAGTTCCAGAAGCCAGTTTTCTGAAAAATAGTTTATCGTTTTGCGTCATTGATGAACCAATTTGCAATTGATAATTGTTACTTGGATTTGGATGCCTAACAACTAACAAATGTTGCCATCCTCCCTGAAAACTTTCATCTGGTATTGTACCAATAGGATTATAACCATTATAAGCTCCTGAGCCAATAGGAACGCTAAAATCTGTAATTTGTGTTCCAAAACCATTATCAATTTGTTGAGAAAACATATTTAATGAAAAGAATACAGTACAGATAATAATATTAGTTTTTATAAAATTACTTTTTAGAAATAAATTTGGTTTCAAGTGTTTTAATTTTTTCATTTTGTTTTTCATTCTCTTTTTTCATCTCAATCATATAAAGCGTCATTTCTTCTAATTTTTTGAGTAAGTTCAAATTCATTTCTGCCAGCATCAAACCATTCTTTTCTATTTCCTGAGCAGATGGTATTTCCGGCAAATGATTATTTTGTTTAATATACTCTTCAACTTCCTGTAATGATTTTAATTTATAATCATTGGCAAAAACATAATCAGGAACTACTCCTGCGTTAACCGTTACTTTTACTTCTTGGGCGTGAATATTTCCCGCAACAGTAAGTTTTGAATCTGGTTTTGTTGTACCTATACCTAAATTTCCGTTTTCATTCATTATCATTTTTACATATGACCAATCTGAAGATCCGTTTTTGGAAGTATACCAATTATGACTATGATTTTCCCTTGCAATTGTCCCCTTAGTTTTCCAATGGCCTGCATAATAATTTATGTTATTTCCGTAACTTCGAATCATTCCATCATAATCACCATCGATACCAAGTTCTAAACTTGCATAATTAGATAAACCACCCACCCTAATACCTGCAATTCCATTTGAACCACCAGATCCAACATTGACATTTAGTAGGGTTTCAGGATTTGTTGTGCCAATACCTAAATTTCCAGTTATACTTTGATTACCAACAAAATTATTTGCACCACGGGTTGCTAATTCATTCCAGGAATTCCAAGTATTATTATCTCCGTTTTTAGTTCTGAAAGAGATATGATTGCCTCCATTTGGTCCATAATCTGAACTAATCTGACAATCATAATTATTATATTGAAAACCTCCAAAACTCAATAGAGCTCCGCTCCATGGAGTTCCAGCTATTGCATATGAAAAAGTATATCCACCTTTAAACTGATCTGCACTACCAGCTATAGATATGTTGGAAGTAGGATTCAGACTTTGCGCTGATAGAATATTGCTATTAAATGCTATAAGTAACACAATTAATAATGATATTTTTTTTCATGTTTTTACTCTTTTGTTTCTTTTTTATTGTTGCTCCATTTTTTATCCTCTATACATTTCCACAATTTGTATCAATAGCAGATTTAGTCATTCTTTTATATTCTAATCTATTATATTTAAATTTTGTAGAATCATAAACGATACCCTCCCTCCTCTGTAATGTAATATTTTACATTACAACAACAAAACAAAAATAAACTTGATATTAGTATAAAATTTTTCATCGCTAATAGAATAAAATAATTAAAATTATAACTTCCTGAATAATTGTATAGTTTGGAGGGTTAATGCTGCTGCCACAAGAATTTAAAAGCATTAAACATTCTTCAATCTCCTTTGCTTTAATTAGCATTATCAATATCCAAACACTTTACTGTATTCTAGCTTTACGAAATCTCCCGACTACGTACGTATTGTTCGCATATTCTTTTTAAAAATTCGTAAGTCTTTACCATTTTTTGGAATACTTCTTTAAAAAATGATTTGTTTCAACATCAATATTTGTAATTATTTATTTTTTCTTTTTATCAATCAATTTTATATTTTTTCCATTGTGAAGGAACAAGTGTTTTAACATATACGTGCGATCTTTTTCCGTGGTGTATACTTATTAAGGAATCTCCATCACTACTTATTTCATATTTAATAATTATATACTTTCCTCCATCTGCAACAACGAAAGTTTCATAACTAATGAGATTCGTACTTATATCATAGAAGTAATAATCAATGGCACTATTTTTTGGATTGAAATTATCTTCTTCTAATTTTTCAGTACCAAAACTAAAAGCTCTGCCTCTTCCATAAAATTTCTTATAAATTGACCAGTTTTCATAATTTGGATCTCTAATTAAGATATTATCTTTATAATATCCATAAAATTTATAAACATTTATAGTATCTAATTGCTCAGGAAATACAAAATTCTTTTTATCTTTTAATGAGTAGTGAGGGTATTTTGGCAAAAAAAAACCTCGGTCATTTTTGTAATAAGTAATACAAGAATTTAACAACAATATCGCTAATATTGACAAAAAATTTTTAATCATAATTTAAAAAATATTAGATCGTTAATACTTTGGTTATCCTTCCAATCTACAAGTTTTATTTCGAACATTCTTAAAATTTACCATGTGGTAAAAATATTAGAATTTTTATATTGAAAATATCCTCCCCAATTACCACTTTGCATCTCAAACATTCTCTGATTTGCAATAAAAGTTCCATGAATTGCGACATTTTGAATTGCATGTCTTATCCATTCGCTATTAGTTCCAATTTTATAATCTTTAAATCCAAAATAAGCGGCTCCCATCCTGTATTTTGTGCCTGTTTCATTAACAAATCCATTTTTATAATACTCTCCATATCTACCTTTAGATCCATATCCTAATTCCCCTCCTGGAAGTTTTTTTTCGATTTCATAATCATCCTTTGTTCTAGCTCCAGTAAACAAATTAAATCCAGCAGAATACTTTCCTACACTTAACGATAATGCAGCTGATCTATATTGGTCATTCCCATCTCCAGATATTCCTGAAAAAGGCTTACCATCATTTTCATACAACGCTCTAAAATCACCGAAATGTAATCCCAATGTACCTGTTTGCTGTTTAAAATCTCCGTCCCAAATATTACTTCCTAACGATACTCCAGATTTTCCATCATCGTAAGCTGCAAGAATAGATTTTCTTATTTCCAAGCCATTTTTCCCAAACCCATTATAGTTGCTATTACTCATTATACCGACTCCTCCTGAAAAGCTAAAATCCCCTGCATCATAGGTTGCTGAAATACTCGCGCCTATTCCAGTTGTGTTACCAAAAGCAATTGAAGGAGATATATTAAAACTCCATTCACCAACCTGTACTCCATACGACGGCAGAACGGCCGCAACATAACCGGTCGCCACTGCGCCTCCTACTGAACTTCCTAATAAACTAGAAGGATTAACACCTCCGGTAATTCCACCAATTATAGCTCCTCCAAGTATTGAACCTCCAAACTGTCCCCAATTCCAATTTCCTGTTACTAATGCTTTAGCTATATAACTTGTTCCTCCAATTATTGCTCCTATAATAGCTCCAACAAGTACAGGTGCCCAAGCAAATTCTCCACTTGGATCGACATATTTTAAAGGATTATTTAAAACATATCCATATCGATTATAGTTTTGTGTATTAAAAGGGTCTTGCACAAAATTATCAGGCTGTAAAAAACGATGCAGTTTAGGGTCGTAAATACGCCCGTTCATGTTAATGAGTCTTACACTTTGCAAATGTTCATGTCCCGTGTACCCTCGATCTAAAATAGTCAATCCTGCAAGATTATTTCCTGCGCCATCCTGCACACTTACAATTGCACCCCAAGCATCAAACAATCGTTTTTCGAGTATGGCTCCGTTAGCATCGGTAATAGCGACTATTGACCCCTGATAATCTCTTTGTAGATATAAATAATCCTGTGCTGTACCATTTCCATTGCTTCTTAACACTATTGGCGCAGAATATCCATCTCCACCTATATAGGTAATAAACTCAAAAGTATTTGTTGTTCTGTTTTCCTTAATTTCCATACTGCCGTCAGCAGAATAGTATTTACGTAAGGGTCTCTGGAGTTTATCATCCTGCAGTCCTCCGTAAAACATTGCTGTACGGCTGTCATCATCATTGTAAGCAAAACTTATTTTATCGATATCTTTTTCATCAATTTGTACCGGACTTTTAAATGAATTATAAGCTATATTTTGTAACGGTTTTGCCGTATAATACGATAATGCTTCGGGCGAAACTGTAATAGAACTGTTCTGATATGGTTTTCCTGTTATGGCATAACTGTATGTTCCTAAATTGTTTTGTGTAATCCTGCCCTGATCATCGTATAACTGTTTTTCCTGTGCACCTTGTGCATTGGTAAACTCTGTTAAACGGTCTTGTGCATCATACTTAAAGCTTTCATTTCTGTTAAACAAGCTGTTTGTTCTGCTGGTCAGGTTACCTCTTTTAGCATCAAAAACCGTGTTTAAAGTTAAAATATTTGATGAACCTAATGTTTTGTCGTATTTAAACTGAGACGCTAAACTGTAAATATCGTATAAGTTAGTTATAGTTATTGGACCATTCTGTGCTTCTTTAAGCTGACCTCTTGCATTTACAATACTAGTCTGCCATAAAACAGCGTTATTAGTATTATCTAATATTTGCCAATGAGAACCGTTTTTATACGTGTTCTTTATTGTTTTTGAACTTGATTTTCCTCCTGTAGCTGCTGTTGAGGTTTCAGTATTTATTCGTCCGAAATCATCATACTTAAATTCTTTTGTAAACACTGCATATGGTGTTGTTTCGACCGAAGTACTGATTCTTTTTGAATCATCGTAGGTAAATGAATTCAAAATTGTATTAGAACCATTACTTAAATCCTCAAACTTACTACCAGTCAATAACTTACTTAAAGAATCATATTCATATGTCGTCTTGGAATTTGTATTAGTACCATTGATTGTTTTTTGAGTCACTTTACCAACAGCATTTAATACATAAGCGGTTGTTCCATTAGGCGTAGTTTCGCTTGTTGTCTCTCCAAATGCATTATAAGTGTAGGTATAGGTACCCGCTGATGCATCTACCAATTTTGTTTTTCTTCCCCAGCCGTCTTGTAAAATGGTTGTTTTTACACCTGCATATTCTGATTCTTTTAGATTTCCATTGGCAAAATAAGTGTACTTAATATTTCCGCCTGGTGTATCTGTCATAGACACAACATTGCCCATTGCATTTTTGACAGAAGTTTTCGACTTTGTGCCATCGCTTACTGTTGTGGTAAGTCCTGAATAAGTAATATCTGTTATTTTTCCAGTAAAAGATATATTCTGAATAACCCTGCCATAGACATCATACTTAGTTTCATTCCATTGAGTCCCCGATGACCCAAAATAGGGTTCGCTTACTTTATTGTTTCTGTCTTGAATATCATATTGATAATCTACATAAGCGAAAGTGCCCATTATGTTCTTACTTCCTACCCTTATTTTCCTTCCTAAATCATCAAATGTTTCCTCATTAACACTGCCGTCATCAGCGGTAGAGGTAATAATTGTTTTTGTGCTGGAACGTGTATATGTATAACTATTCTTTTTCCCTAAATAGTCGGTAGTTGTTGTTTTTTTGAACCAGGAATCGTACAAATAAGACGTAGTTAATCCATAAGGATTTGTTTCAGATTTTAATGTCCCATCTATATTATAAACATAGCTGGTAGATAATGATTCAATATCTGTGCTTCTTGTTAAAAAACGCCCCGAAGAGTCATATTCGTAACTGGTTACTCTGGCCGGAAGTCCTGATGCTGTAATTGTTTTTTGAGTAATATTTCCAAAAGCATCATATACATTATCTTCAACAATATAATCTGTATTTGTTCCTTTTTTCTTGACTTGAGTCAGCAAATTATTTTGATAAAAATACAATTCTTCAGAGGTCATGACATCACCGGAAATCGTAATGCTTTGGTTTTTTCCCGAAGGTCTGCCTGCTACATAAGGAGATGCAGTTGGCGGGTTGTAACTTATAGTTGAGACTGTGGTTTGAACTGTACCGCCTGATTCCTTTAAAAGCGTTGTAGATTTTGAAGGATTATAATCAGCATCATACTCTATAGAAGTTTCTGAACTTGTATTATCCAGACCATTAAATTGTTTGGTCTTGCTGTTTTTGATCTTAAAAACTTTATTAGATGACAATTCACTATCATAAAAAAACAATGATTTCGTTATAAAATCGGCAGGCGTGTTTACAGATGTACCTGTGTTAGCATCTTCATTTATTTTAGCCGAAAATGTACTGCCCGATTTTATCCAGCTATCAGGTTTTAGAGTAATACTCTGCGTTGCTACCAGATTCTCCGAACCTGATACAGTGTAGTTATCTTTTACAATTGTACTTGAAATAATTGCCGCGTTAGGATTTGGCTGTAAAGGTGTATGCAGCCCTAACACAGTGTAGTTCTCTACATTAGCTCCTCTTAAACTTATATCATTTTTTGATAAAGTGGAAATTATATCCGAATCATTATTTCCGTGCCAATTTGTTTTTGAGGTGGAACGAAACCCTAAAAATCCAAGTCCCTCTGTATTTGAAACTGCTCCAGAATAAAAATACAACTGTTTTTTATAAACATCGACACTTTGTTTTTCAAGCATCGTTACAATTTTAAAACCAGGAATCACTATAATATCAATATTTGGAAAAGTCTCGTTTAAGGCTGTTGGTGTGTAGATAGGTTCGTAAGGATCTTGTTGCAAATTTTTATATGTTATTGTTTCTTTTACTCCATTACCATTTGTAATATCCTTTACTAAAACATCTATTCGATTGTCTTTTGGGCTGTTAAAAGTAAGTATCGCATTATCATTTATTAAACTAAATTCTAAATTCCTGTTTATTTGGTTATGATTGGTAAATACAGGTATAGGATCTCTTTTAATTCCTGTAGTTTGAATAGCTGTATTAAGCATTGAGAAAACTACAGCGGTATTTGTAACTGATTTATTCTCAAAAAGTGTTAATCTTGAGTATACCGGCTCCCCCTCTGCTTTATAATTACTACTTTGAGCTACTGTAAGATTCTGTGTAAACAATATATCTGTTTTCCCATCACCATTATAATCATTAGCAATATAATTTTTTTCATTTAAGCAATAAGGATATCTGGTAACTCCTTGTGGATCTAATTCTGCATAAGTACCAAAATTTGCCAGCTCATACGTTAAACCAATACCGCTGTTTATTTTATTAAAATTAGTACCAGTAGCAAGATAAAAGTTCCAGCTGTCCTGACCAACAGCATTAGGAATTACAAAATCTATTTTTCCATCACCATTATAATCTCCAAATAAGATAGGTCTGTCAAGAACAATGCTTGTGTCACTAGATGTATTTTGATATAACAAAACCAGTTTGTTATCTTTATCTAACTTATAAACTTTTATAAAATTAGGTTCTAAAACATAGATATCAGATTTACCATCGCCATCAAAATCAGCGACAAATAATTTTGAATTAGCTATGTTATTAATTACCACGCTTCCTATGCTCTCAGGCTCATTTGAAGTAATGCGTCTGTCTAAATTGAACAAATAGGCTTTGCCTCCCTGATAAAGAGGCCGCTGATATTCGGTAGTATGATTTCCAAAATTACAAACCCTCATATCATAATAAAAACTTTTTTCTACTGCTATAACATCTGTTAATCCGTCACCATTAAAATCTCCGCTGATATACTCCATTGGAATATTTTCTACTATTACTCCAGTATAATCCTTAGGATCGCAATATGACCAGTTAGAAGCTTTTGTTACAGTTTTACTAAAATTATACTCTTTCTCATAATGTTTAAAAGTAGGAGTAGTTGATCCAACTCCATGTACTGATAATATACATTTTGTATCTGTTCTCTTTAAGATTGTCCAGCCCTGCGGTAAAAGTTTACTATTTGAACTTAAAAAAGAAGCAGGAAAAATTTTCTCAAATGTTCCAACATTATCTACTGCGCCAGAGTTATTTGACCCTGCTTTTATATTAGAGAATAAAGTATATTTATTATTTAAACCCGCTATTTTTGAATACAATATAATATCTGTCTTTCCATCATCATTAAAATCACCAGATATATAGTCCGAATTTGAGTAATTAATTCCAGAAATTCCAAGTGGAGCAGGCACTCCAACTTTTAAAGGAACATCGCTAATTGTAGTATCATAATTAAATTTAGTAGGATTATAACTCTTTGTATTATCACCACTTTTTTCTGTTAGAGTCTTCAATCGCTGATAGCCTAACGAAGTTTCCTCTGGCTCTAAAACATAATTTCTAAAACCAACTCCGCTGCCAAGAACATTAATCTCTTTTAGTATTCTACTTCTAATCGTAGTTACTCCTCCTATAAAAGACTGCTCTACTCTCTTTCTTGCAACATAATTAAACTTCATTTCATTTATTGATGCTGTACTTGCAGTACCTCCATACTTTATCGAAGCTATTTCTAAAATATTATTGGATGAAGAGTAAGTATAATTAATTCTAACTCCTTGCGGATTTTCCCAATACGTAATGGCCCAATCAGTAATAGAACGAGAATCCGCGGAATTTCCGTAATATGCTTTTGATCCATCCGGATATTCAACTATAAAATAAGCTGGTCCATAATTTGATCCATTAGGATGAACACCATAAGAAGTGATTTTAACATTTGAAAAATTCTCTGTTTCATATACTGCTCCATTTTTTACTATCAATCGTTGTCCATCTAATGCAAAACGATCTAGAGCATTAAAATCAACCGGGTCTATTGCGTTATCATGATATTTAGTTGACGGAATGCGGGTAATTGCAGAAATTCCTGAAATATTCCAGCCAAAACCTGCCATCCCATTACCTCCCTGACTATTATATGCTAAACTTATTTGTGGTACAACACCATTAATTCCAGGAGGAACAGCAATTGGAATGGTATAAGTTGCCGCACCTGACAAAGAAACAGATAACTGACCTTCAGTAATACCAACCTCAGATGAAGTTTGTGCGCTAACAAAAAAATTAAAAAAGAAAAAAGATAATACAAAGTAAAGATTCTTCATACCTACAGCTTATTGTTTGATGATTTTAATAGATTTTTCTCCTCCGTCTTTATACGAAAGCAAAACCAAATAGACTCCGGAAGGGTAATTTTGAAAAGGAATATTTAAATTATTAATTCTCTCATTTCCTTGATATGTATTTAAAACCTGGCCTGTTATTGAGTATATGTGAACTCTAGATACATAATTATCATCAGTTAATTGCCATTGCAGATAAAGCTCCTCTTTTACTGGATTTGGATAATAGGAAATAACATCCTCCGGTGAAAATTTTAATAAATCATCATCCGTTAAAGCTTCAATTTCTTTAGTATCTTTTACTTGTTTTGCAGATTGTGAACAGCCTGACAAACAAAGTTCTCTAAGAATTTGATTTCCTGCAGCATCATAATTAAAAGTAATCTTTTGCTGTGCTTGAGAGAAAATACCTATTGTAAACAAAATAAGCGTCGTAATTTTTTTCATTTTATATAAAGTAATTCAATAAAATAATAAATTATTTATTAAGATTTAAATGTTTAATTTTTTGTTAAATAAGGGACAAAACTAATGAAAGTTCCATGAAATTTTATCAACCTTTTTGTTTTTAATTTTATCAACTGACAACCAATAGCTTATCTTATTAAAAATCTAAAGTTTTATAATTAAACAATAAATCCCAAAACAAATATGCTTATTTTAATGTAATAAACTTTACGTAAAGACGTAAACTGTAAAATTTATTTTAAACAATTAAAAGATGGGAGATTCTGTAAAATATTGACCCAATAAAAAAAGCCTTTCAAGGTTTAAATCTTGAAAGGCTTCTTATCTACAAATTAACAGGCAATATTATTTCCAACCGCCTCCTAAGTCTCTATAAACATGGACTGCAGCATTTAGTTGTTCTTTTTTAGTATCTACCAATTCTAATTTCGATTCTAAGGCGTCACGTTGTGTCATTAATACTTCGAAATAATCTACTCTGGCTGATTTAAACAAATCGTTAGAAACATCAATAGATGTATTTAAGGCATCTACTTGTTGTGATTTAAGATCATAACCTTTTTGTAAGTTTTCGATCTTAGAAAGTTGATTTGATACTTCTAAATAAGCATTCAAAACCGTACGATCGTAGTTGTACAAAGCCTGAAGCTGTCTTGCATTTGCACTGGCAAATTCTGCTTTGATCGCATTTCTGTTGATCAGTGGTGCAGCAAGATCTCCCGCTAATGAATATAAAAGAGATTCCGGAAACGTAAACAAATAAGAAGGTTTGAAGGCATTTACCCCTATCGCAGCCGAAATATCCAATGATGGATAAAACTCAGCACGAGCAACTTTTACATCTAATTTTGCAGCAACTAATTCTAATTCTGCCTGTTTAACATCCGGACGATTCGCTAGCAACTGAGACGGAATTCCTGAACTTACAACAGCTGGCAACAAGCTTAAGAAGTTGGTGCTGTTTGTTCTTTTAATTTCCTGTGGATATCTACCCAACAAAAAGTTGATTTTATTCTCTGCTTCTTTTATCTGCTGACGAATATCAAACTCCAGGCTTTTTGAAGTTAAAACCTCTGCCTCAAATTTCTTAACACCCAATTCTGTTGCTCTAGCAGCTTGTTTCTGAATTTTTACGATTTCTAAAGCATTAGTCTGCAATTTGATCGTTTGGTTCACAATATCTAATTGAGTATCCAAAGCCAATAATTCATAATAAGAATCAGCAACTTCAGCAATAAGATTGGTAATTACAAAATTTTTACCTTCCACAGTAGCTAAATATCTGTTTAACGCTGCTTTTTTAGAATTACGCAGTTTTTTCCAGATATCCACTTCCCAGTTTGCGTAAGCCGATATGGTAAAATCACCAAGCGGATCAGGTGTTTCTACACCCGGTTTTATTTCCGTAGTCGCATCACCGGCACCCTGACTCGTATATCTACCTACTTTTTCTACTCCAGCTCCGGCACGAACACCAACCGTTGGTAATAAAAGTCCTTTTTTGACACGAATATCATTCTTTGCAATCTCGATTTCCTGTAAAGTAATATTTAATTCCTGATTGTTTTTCAGGGCAAGATCGATCAAATCAACAAGATTCTGATCTTTAAAATAATCTTTCCATTGTAATGCTGATGTATTGTTTGAATCCTGAGTTTGGGCTGTTGTACCAAACGACTCAGGAACTGGTGTACTGGTAGTAGGTGCTGCCTCAGGCGCAGGGGCTTTACACCCTGCAACCGTAAGACATAAACCTAATACAATACCATATTGATATGTTTTGAATTTATACATGATTGTTATCAATTTCTTCTGTTAATGGATTTTCTTCTTCATGTTTTACCAGTTTATATTTCTCAGCAATTTTGGCAAAAATGAAATACAAGCCCGGAATTACAAATACTCCGCAAATAGTACCTATAAGCATACCACCGGCAGCTGCAGTACCAATAGTTCTGTTACCAATTTTACCCGGACCAGTAGCAAAAGCAAGTGGCAATAATCCCGCAATAAAAGCAAATGAAGTCATCAAAATAGGACGGAACCTCGCTTTCGCTCCTTCCATTGCGGCTTCAAGTACTGATCTTCCTGCTGCATGTCGCTGTATCGCAAACTCTACAATCAGTACGGCATTTTTACCCAGTAAACCAATAAGCATTACCATTGCTACCTGAGCATAAATGTTATTCTCTAATCCTGTTAACTTCAATAATAGGAAAGCTCCAAAAATACCCGCTGGTAAAGAAAGAATTACTGATAATGGCAAAATAAAACTTTCGTATTGAGCTGCCAATACAAGATAAACGAATCCTAAACAGATCATGAATACCCAAATTGCCTGATTACCCTGTGCAACCTCATCGGCAGAAATACCTGCCCAGTCAATATCATATCCTCTAGGCAATTTTTTAGCCGCAACTTCCTGAATTACTTTAATCGCTGTACCAGAACTATAGCCCGGTGCAGCAGAACCACTAATTTGTGTAGAAGTATACATGTTATGTCTCGTAATTTCCGAAAGTCCGTATACTTTTTCTAATCTCATAAAAGCAGAAAAAGGAACCATTTCATCACGATTATTTTTTACATACAACTTTAAAATATCATCCGGCTGCGCACGATATTCCGGAGAAGCCTGAACAATTACTTTATAGTTGATTCCGTATTTAATAAAACTAATTTCGTAGTTACTTCCCACAAGAGTTGACAAAGTATTCATGGCATTTTCGATAGAAACTCCTTTTTGCTGCGCCATATCATTGTCTACTTTCATCATGTATTGAGGGAAACTAGAACTGTAAAAACTGAATACGTTAGATAATTCCGGATGCGTATTTAACTCCTTAACAAAATCGTTATTTACCTGCTCCATTTTTTTGTAATCATTAGAACCTGTCTTATCTAATAAACGAAGCTCAAATCCTCCGGCAGCACCATATCCCGGTACAGCAGGCGGTTGAAAAAACTCAATATTTGCACCTGCAATATCTTTAGATTTTTCTTCCATTTCGGCCATAATCTCAAGAACAGAATGTTTTCTGTCACTCCAGTCTTTAAGGTTGACCAAACAAGTTCCTGAGTTTGAACCTGTACCTTCAGACAGAATTTCATAACCTGCTAATGAAGAAACGGATTTTACTCCATCAATTTTTTCAGCAATTTTTTGCAGTCTTTCGGCAATATTATTAGTTCTTTCTAATGATGAACCCGGTGGTGTCTGAATTACAGCATAAAACATACCCTGATCCTCATTTGGGATAAACCCGGAAGGAACAGTACTACTAATCAACCATGTTCCGGCGCAAAAACCAAGAAGTGCAATAATAGTAACGGCTCTTCTGTTTACAATTTTACCTAATAGATTTTGGTATTTTCCCTGAGCTAAATTGAACTTATTATTAAATCCGTCTATAAATACATTTACAGGCGTTTTCTTTTTAACCTCACCATGATTGTTTTTTAACATCATCGCACAAAGTGCCGGTGTCAAAGTCAAAGCCACAATACCAGAAAGGATAATAGCCGTTGCCATAGTTACAGAGAACTGTCTGTAAAATACCCCAACCGGACCAGACATAAATGCAACCGGAATAAATACCGCCGCCATTAAGAAAGTAATCGCTATAATCGCTCCTGCAATTTCATGCATCGCTTTTTTAGTCGCTTTAAGTGGCGAGAGATGCTCTTCTTCCATCTTGGCGTGAACCGCTTCGATTACCACAATCGCATCATCGACGACGACCCCAATAGCTAAAACCAAAGCAAATAATGTGATCAAGTTCAATGAAATATCAAAGAATGTCATGAATACAAATGTTCCAATCAATGATACTGGTACCGCAATAGCCGGAATAACCGTTGAACGCCAGTCTCCTAAGAAAAGGAATACTACTATACCTACCAGAATAAAAGCTTCAACCAGTGTATGAATTACTTTTTCGATCGAGGCATCAAGGAATTTAGAAACGTCATACGAAATTTCATAATCCATTCCTTTAGGGAATCTTTTCTTGATTTTTTCCAATTTAGCCTTTACCTCTTCAATAACCTGATTGGCATTACTACCAAATGACTGTTTCAATACAATAGCGGCAGATGGTCTACCATTTAAGTTCGAATAAATATCGTACATCGAACTACCAAATTCTACTTTGGCAACGTCTTTCAAACGTAAAAGTTCCCCGTTAGCGTTTGATTTTACAACAATATTCTCATATTGCTCTTTGGTTGTAAAACGTCCGGAGTATTTTAATACGTACTCAAATGCCTGAGAACGTTTACCGGAGCTTTCTCCTGTTTTACCCGGAGAAGCCTCCAAACTCTGACTTGATAATGCTTCCATTATTTCATCAGCAGAAATTTTATAAGCCAGCATACGATCAGGTTTCAACCAAATACGCATGGCATATTCACGTGTTCCTAAGATATCTCCCGAACCAATACCATTTACCCTTTTCAATTCTGAAAGTACGTTGATATCTGCATAGTTATATAAGAACTTCATGTCGGTATTTTTGTCTGTACTGTAAAGATTCACGTACATCAACATACTCGGCACTTCTCGGGTAATTTTGATACCTTCTCTAATTACTAATGGAGGTAATTTATTGGTAACCGAAGCCACACGGTTCTGAACATTAATAGCAGCCTGATTAGGATCTGTACCTAAGTTAAACACTACTTTTATAGTAGCTTCACCATCATTTCCGGCATCAGAAGCCATATATTTCATTCCGGGAACTCCATTTAAGGCTCTTTCAAGAGGAATTACAACGGCCTTGATCATCAATTCACCGTTAGATCCAGGATAATCTGCGGTAACATTCACCATTGGCGGTGAGATTGTAGGGAATTGTGTAATAGGTAAACTTAATACCGACAATACCCCTAGAAAGACAATTATCAACGATATTACTATCGAAAGAACAGGTCTTTGAATAAATTTATTAAACATTTTATATTTTTTTTAATGATTAAACCAAAGCAAATTTGCAGTTGTTCAAAGTTTCAGGTTTTGAGTTTCAAGTTTCGCACTGAACGGGAAACCTGAAACAACAAAAACAAAAAGTTACTCTGCTTTTACTCGCAAATGATTCATTACCTCCTTCGGAGACTGGAATTCATATTTAATTTTGTCATTCTCTTTTACTTTCTGAACTCCTTCAAGTAAAATTTTGTCATTTTCAGTAAGACCGCTTTTGATCACATACAAATCAGGTATTTCACCTGTAATTGTAATTTCTCTTGAATTCACTTTATTGTTTTTATCAATAACAAAAACATATTTTTTATCCTGAATTTCGTAGGTTGCTTTCTGCGGAATTATAATAGCATTTTTAAGCGGTACCAACATTTTAACTTGTCCGGTTTCTCCGTTTCTAAGTAATTTTGCTGAATTAGGGAATCTTGCTCTAAAGGCAATATTTCCGGTCTCGTTATTAAACTCACTTTCGATAACTTCTACTTTACCTTTTTCTTTAAAAGTATCACCATTGGCCAAAACCAGACTTACCTGATTATCAGCACGGTCTTTTACATCGGTTTGATATTGTAAATATTCAGGCTCTGATACGTTGAAGTAAGCAAACATCTGACTGTTGTCTGAAAGACTCGTCAATAGTTCGCCTTCGTCGATAAGACTTCCAAGTTTTAACGGGATACGGTCAATAGTTCCGTCAAACGGAGCTCTGATTTCTGTAAATGATAAATGAAGTTTTGCTAATGCAACCTCAGCTTTTGCTGATTGTAGTTTTGCCTGAGCAACACTCAATTCGTTTTTAGAAACGATATTTTTATCTGCCAGTAATTTAGAATTTTGCAATTCAATTTCTACTGATTTTTGTTCAGCCTGTGCTTTAAGCAATTCTGCCTGATACATGTTTGGCATAATTTTAAACAACAGTTGTCCTTTTCTAACAAACTGTCCTTCATCAACATAAATGTTTTGTAAAAACCCTTTTTCCTGCGCACGCAGTTCAATATTTCTCACAGACTTAATCTGCGAAACATACTCCTTTGCAAACGAAGTATCAATTTTAACCGGGTTAGTAGCGGTAAATTTTTCCGCTTCTTCTTTTTCTTCTTTTTTAGCTGTACAACTAGTTAGGCACACCAGAGCAATTAAGCCTGTGAACAAGATAATTCTTTTCATGATTTTATTTGGAAATTAAGCGATTGAATGCTTGGAATACAGAGATTCCTTTGGATGAAAAATGCATCAGCCAGCCTTAGTCAGAAATTAACTTTCATATAAGATGAAGTAGAAAAAATATACATCAACAAGATATGCAGGATCACAACTTAGGTAACCGATGTATATTGTAAAATCAAATTCTTAAAACCTGTTGGGTAATGTAGATAGGATTTGACTGGCCATAAAATGGCACGAAGATTTTAAAACGATTATAATCATTTACAATAGTCTGACTTGCAAAGGAAAGGTACCAATTGTCAAGTAAACTGTAGTTTGTTGCAAAAAACTTATTCGTAAGTCCATCTTTAAGATCATCACTTCCAAGATATTCTTCTTCAAGATCTACATCGGCGTCTTCAATGATTGAACTGCCCTGATCCTGATTGGTGAATTTCACACGGTGCTTTTTCTCAAGAGTATGCTGATGAAAGTTTTGTGGAGTACCCGCATTAAGATATTGACCTCCGCCGAACAGAAGCAAATTCATGAATACTAAAAATACTATTAACTTTCTCATTTGGGTGCGAAAGTAATGAAAGTATCGAAACAAAAAAAGATTTTTTTATAAGCTTTAACATTTAGTAAAAGCGAAAACGTTTTCATTATTTTTTTATTTACAAAATGTATTAAATCACTAGTTTTTACTGCCTGATTATCTTAAAAAAACAATGGTGAACAACCATTCTTATCACAGGAAATCCCTTATGAAACAAAAAACATCAAAATCGTAATTATTTGACACTGTAGATTTTATTCTGTAATTCCGGCGCTACTATTTATAGCAAAATTTCCATTATTGTAAATTCCTTTTCTGCTTTAACAAAAGTTTTATGAGTATCTCTCATACCAAATTTCTCATAAAAATATTTTTTATCTGTTCTCGCATTACACCACAATTTGCTCATTTTTTTGTCTTTTGCAAGTTCTAAAATATATTTTAAGAGTTTTGAAGCGATCCCTTTTCCCTGAAAATCTTCTACAGTTGCCAGTTTTCTAAACTGCATTTCATCTCCGGTAATAAAGCAAGAAACTATTGAAACCAATTTTTCATGCTCATAAACCCCAAAATGCAGCCCTAAATCGTCTTCCTCTAACTGAACAAATTCAAAAGGCTGATCTGGCCACATTACTTCATGTCTGATCTTCCAGGTCTGCGAAGCCTCAATTGCTTTAATATTCATTGTTTTATTATTTTCTTTGACAATATCAAATTTAGGATATTCTACAATGATGTAACGCCTAAATACTCAAACCACATTTCATTCATTATCAAAATTATACACAAAACCAATAAGATAAATCTTTCTTTTATGATTAATAATATTTATTTTTATGTCATTAAAAATAAATCCAGTTATGAAAAAATTTATTCTTGCCGCATTATTATGTATTAGTGCAAATGGTTTTGCACAATTAATACAATTTGGGCCTCAGTTTTCTTATAATATAACTTCTCCAATAGCAAGTGATTTTAGTTCAAAAAGCTCCGGAACAGGAATTGGCGTTGCGGGATTTGCGAGAGTCAATTTAATGCTCTTTTACGGCCAGGGAGAATTTGGTTATGCAAAATCAAAATTTAGCGTTTCTCAGACCGGAATTGGGGAAACCGAATATGAATTATCAGGAACGGATGCTACATTGCTTGTTGGGTTTAAAGTCGTTCCTTTAGGAAAACTAGGCAATGTTAGAATTTTTGCCGGATATAACTGGAAAAACTATTCTGATATAAAAGCGAACAATAGCCTGAATCCTGTTAATATTAAAAAAAACAACAGCAGCATTCTTGGCGGAGTTGGTGTCGATTTATGGAAACTAACCTTAGATTACAGATATCTTGCTGGCGTTACGGATCTTGATCCTTCGAACAGAAAAGTAAAAACAGCTGTTTCTAATATTTCACTTGGATTTAAATTCTTATAGATAAACGTATTTTTAGCTTATAGGATAAAAAAAGGGAATCAAAAATATTGATTCCCTTTTTACTATTTTACTTTAACATAAAAGCGCTCTATATTATTGCTTACTATCTTCTCAATACCATTTTCTCCTGTCTTGCCAATATTGATTACATGCAATTCGTTTGAACTTTCATTTATAGTACAATTCCAAATAGTACCATCAGATAAGATAACATCTGAAAACGCTGCATCTGATTCTTCTTTATTGTAGTAATCTAATTTTTCAGATTTGATAAGTTTCTTTTCCTGCGTTTTTTTATTTTTTTCAAAAAATAAAATCTCATTTTGCCTTATTTCTACCAATTCATCAAAATCTTTAGAACTGCTCGTTTGATTGGCAGCCCAAACAGGTTTATCTCCAATCATTTTCCAGGTACCCAAAGCCTTAGTCAGTATGTTTTCCCTTAAAATCGTTTTTAAAGTATCTACTTTTCGAATAGATTCCTGGCCTATTTCGTTATCAGGCTTGATTTTAGAAGCAACATAAAACAAATCAATAGCTTTTTTAAAATCTGCTTTTTTATAGTACGAAACCGCTAATTCATACCTGCTTTTTTGAAAGGCAATTTTTGAATTATTTTGAGCAATAGTTTTAAAAGAGATTAATAAAACAATAAAAAATAGTTTTCTTTTCATTAACAATGGTGGGGTTTTATTTTTTTGCAAACGTAATCTTTTAATCTTTCAGTTGAATACGGTTTCCCACATTTGCCGTAAAGGAATAAAAATCTTACTTTATTAAAACACAAAAAGGGAATCTAAATTATTAGATTCCCTTCTGTTTCAGGATTATTGCAATGAATTGTTTTACAATTTAGATTGAAAATAAATTTAAAATCTTCATCGCTTCATCGCTATCTTTTTTATTTACAAAAATATGATCGTGATAAAAGGCCGCAACAACATTGCAACTGATTTCTTTCTCAGAGAGTGCTTTCGAAAATGCGGCTGTTAAGCCAACAGCTTCTAAGGAAGAATGTACCGTAAGTGTGATCCATGACATTACAACCGAATAATCCAGCTTTAATTTATCGGCAATTTCTTTTTTAAGGATTAACGTAATTGCTTCTTTTTCTCTGAACAGCATTTCAATATCATTTAGATTTACATCTTCTAATTTTTCGACTTTACAAAAAACATAGTCTCCGGGATTATGTTCCGGTTTCATACTTTTAAGCAATTGCTGCAGATCTTTTTCTCCTGACATATTTATAGTCAATTATTTAGATGACCAGGTATTGTTTGCCGGTGTTGCATCCATAAAAATACCGCCATCCAATGTTACTTTTTTAATTTCTTTTTTATTTTTCAAAGCAATTGTTGCGCGCTTTTGATTTGTTTTCCAAACAGCCGGTGTCTGATGAAATGTTTCTGTCGTATTGTCTCCGTAAGTAACAATTACATCAAACGGAATCACGAAACCTCCAACATTCTCTACCGAAATAATATCTTTGTTAACATTTTTAACCAGAAGATCGATATAATTATTAGTAAAAAACCAATTATTAAAGAACCAGTTCAGATCTTTTCCGGAAGCCGTATTGATGGAATTAAAATAATCCCAGGGAATTGGATGTTTACCATTCCAATTGTCCATATAGGCATGCAACGATTTTTTGAACAAATCATCACCAAGTAAATCTTTTAAAGCCAGGTAAGAAAGAGAAGCTTTTCCGTACGAATTGTTTCCGTATCCCTGAGCTGAAACCTGTGTTGACATCGAAATTATGGGCTGATCTTCTTCTGTCGATTTATCATTAATATAATCTTTTACCCTAAAATCTTTATAGAATTTATCCGCAGCTTCTTTACCGTGCTCTGCAATGCCAATTAAATATTCAAAAGTAGTAGCCCAGCCTTCATCCATAAAAGCGTAACGTGTTTCATTGATTCCCATATAAAAAGGAAAATAAGTATGCGCGACTTCATGATCCTGAACCAATTGTGCAAAAACAGGATCTCCCATTTGCGAATCGTTACACATCATAGGGTATTCCATATCTGCAAAACCCTGAAAAGCGGTCATTTTAGAAAACGGATAAGGAACTCCCGGCCAGCTGTTTGAGAAGAAATCTAAAGCATACTGATTGTTTTTTACCGAATTTACAAAATCTGTTCCTTTTACATCATAAGCTGCCTGAACGCTTGCACGACGATTTGTTTTTTTATCAACCAAAACACTACTGGCATCCCATAAATAATGATCGCTTAATCCAAAACAAACATCTGAAATATTTTTAGCTTCGAATTTCCAGACGTTCCAGTCATTCTGTTTTGTAACTACACCGCTTTTTAGTTCACTTTCATTTGCAATATGTAAAATTTCATCTGTTGTATATGACTTTTTCAAACGGGCTGAAAATTCCGGTTGTAAAACGTCATCAGGATTTAATAAATCTCCTGTTGCATACACTACATAATTTTTAGGCGCTTTTACAGTAAAAGCATAATCATTAAAATCATTATAAAATTCCTGACGATCTGTATGCGGCAATCTGTCCCATTTATTATAATCATCAAAAACACTTACACGTGGATAGCTGTAAGCTACAAAAAAAGTAGTTTCATCAATTTGCCCTTCTCTTCCACTCTCTTTAGATAAAGGATAATTCCAGTCTATATTAATTGTAGTTTTAGAATGCGGAAGAATTGGTTTAGTCATTTTTACATTCCCAACCGTTCCCCAGCTTCTGGCATCTTCCTTATAAGTTTCACCTTCAATTTTTAAAGAAGTAATCGTTAATCCATTACTCAAAAAATCATCGTTTACATTTCCGCTTCTTGGCGAAGATGGTTTATGAAGATTGTTTACAAACCGGACAGCCAGATTTCTTAAAGTATCATTACTATTATTTTCATAAACAATAGTTTCTGTTCCGCTAACGAGTTTCGTTTTAGGATCTACCGAAATATCCATGGTATACTTTCCATGATTTTGCCAATAGTTTTTTCCCGGTTTTCCGTCCATCGAACGTGTCCCTTTTGCATAAGCTTCTTTTATATTTCTTGGCATATAAAGTTCCTGTGCAAAGCTATTTTTTGCCATAAACAAAAAGGCAATAAGCAATAATTGAATTGATTTTTTTCTCATAAGTGGTTTCTGGTTTTTTTTGATGATGTATTATATTGTAATATTAGTAGATGTTTCGGTTTAAAGTTACAATTCTCTATAAAATTATATTATTTCATACAAAAACCGCCTTATTCTAAAAGAAAAAGACGGTTTTTACAATATTAAAAAACAATATCAGATTATTTCTATTTAATTTTCGTGTAGTATAATTCTTTATTATCTAAATCAATTGTATTTCTGCCCAAAGTAGTTTCATTACCGGTATGAATCAAACGCAGACTTTTTAAGGATTCACCGACAATAAAGGTCCATAACTCCTTATCTGAATTTACCATTTCTGTAACAGAATTATTATTTGCAAAACCATCATAAAATTCAATCTTCTCTGTTTTAATTAATCTGACATCTTTTGTTTTTATATTTTTTACATAATAAGAAATCTGTTCATTTGTAATAACCATCAAAGTATCAGTGCTCTTCTCTTTTTTAGGCTGTTTTTCTATCCACATAGGATGATTCCCAATCAGATTCCATGTTCCTGTTAGTTTATCAACGAGATTTTTTCTGATCACTGGTTTGAGCGAATCTATTTTACTTTTTGAAATTTTTCCAATTTCTGATTCAGGATTAATTTTGTAGGCAAATAAAAGAGGATCAATAGCTTTGGCAAATTGTTTTTTTTGAAGATAGGACAATGCCAAATTGTATTTGTTTTTCTGAAGCCCGATTTTATCATTTTGAGACCAGGAATTGAATGCCAGCAACAGAAGAATTATAATTGTAATTTTTTTCATGTTTAACGTATTTATAAATGTAGTAAAATTAATACAAATAATTGACTAAGCAAACAAACACATTAAATTTTAAAAGAAAAACCGTCTAATTCTAAAAGAAAAAGACGGTATCTACAATTAATATATAACCTTGATCACTACAAAATATAGTCGGTATTAATAAAATTCGATTCTTTGCTGTTGAGCAATTCCTGCAAAATTTCATTGTTGTAATCGATATCTTTTGAAGCAACAAACGTACGAATGGAAAACGAACGCAAAGCATCAGGAATACTCAGGGTTCCTACAGCAGAATCTTTACGTCCTGTAAACGGAAATGCATCCGGACCTCTCTGGCAAGAACTGTTGAGGTTTACTCTACATACTAAATTTACCAAAGCATCAATAAGCGGTGCAAGGGTTTTAATATCTTTACCAAATAAACTCACTTGTTGTCCGTAGTTTGATTCGGCCATATCATCAAGAGGCTCGTCGATATGTTTAAAAGAAATAACGGGCACTACAGGACCAAATTGTTCTTCATGATACACACGCATATTTTTATCTACAGGATATAAAACAGCCGGAAAAATATAATTTTCAGTATGTTTTCCTCCTTTTTCATTCAGGATTTTTGCACCTTTACTTGTAGCATCGTCAATTAATCCTTGTATATAAGCTGGTTTATCCGTTTCGGGAAGTGGTGTTAACGAAGCTCCTTTTTCCCATGGATTCCCAAATATTAAACCGTCTACTTTTTCAGAAAAACGTTTGTTGAATTCCTCTGCAATAGATTCGTGTACATATAAAACTTTTAAAGCTGTACAACGTTGTCCATTAAACGATAAAGTTCCTGCAATACATTCCTGAATAGCCAGATCCAAATCGGCATCCGGTAAAATAATCGCCGGATTTTTAGCTTCTAAACCTAAAATCAAACGCAATCTGTTTTTATTTGGATGCTGATCCTGTAATGCAATCGCAGATTTACTATTTCCAATTAATGCCAGTACATCAATTTTTCCTGATTTCATAATTGGCGAAGCTACTTCACGGCCTCTTCCGTATACGATATTGATAACTCCTTTTGGAAAACTGCTTCTAAATGCTTCTAACAATGGAGTAATACATAAAACACCATGTTTAGCCGGTTTAAAAATAACTGTATTTCCCATGATTAAAGCCGGAATCAACAACGAGAAAGTTTCGTTTAAAGGATAATTGTAAGGTCCGAGACACAAAACAACTCCAAGAGGTCCGCGGCGAATCATAGCATTTACACCCTGTACTTTTTCAAAATGCGCACTTCGTCCGTTTAATTCTTTATAACTGGCAATAGTATCATAAATATACTCAACTGTTCTGTCAAATTCTTTTTGCGAATCGCCAAGGTTTTTTCCAATTTCCCACATCAAAAGTTTCACCACTTCTTCGCGGGTTTCCTTCATTTGTTTTACGAAATTTTCCATGCATTTAATACGGTCTACCACTTTCATGGTTGGCCATAAACCTTGTCCTTTATTGTAGGCGGTATTGGCAGCTTCAACTACTTCGGCAGCTTCTTTCTCTGCCATAAACGGAATCGATCCTAATAAAGTTGGCGTATATTTTTCTGTAGATGAAATGGTCGAAAACACAGGAGTGGTTTGCCCTGTCCATTGTTTCAATTCGCCATTTACAAGATACGTGTCTTGATTTATAAGGGTTTTAATCTGATATTCTTCGGGTATTAAACTCATAATTTGGTAATTTATGTTTGGTTATTAATAGCATATTAAAGAAAAAAGAGGCTTTTTATGCCTCTTAATTGTTTTTACGGATTGATTGTTTCACCTTCCCAGTCCAGGATTCCGCCAAGCAAATTGTAGGCATTATTAATACCTAACTCGTTCATAATCTGACATGCTTTAGCACTTCTGGCTCCAGAACGGCAATACACATAATAATTTTTATTTTTATCCAATTCTTCGATTTCATAAATAAAACCCTGACCTTTATTGATATCAATGTTTACAGCATTCTCGATATAGCCGTCATTAAATTCGTCCTGAGTTCTTACGTCCAGTATAACTGCATTCTCGTCAGCAGCAAGCTGATTCACCCAATCTTCTTGTGATAAATTCATAGTATCTGTTTTTTGTAAAATTACGACGTTTCTATTAATTAAAAACGTACCAAATGCGATTTCGATTATTATTCTCAGAAAACGTTTTAGAGAAAGTATTATAATCAGTGAATTACAAATTTACTTACTATTTTTAAAAATACAGTCTATAAAATCGATGGAAAATAGGATTTTTTCATTTTCACAAAATGCATCTTAAAAATAGTTTTCTGACAATTAATACCATTTCAATCTGCTATCTTTGTAATAAATTATATATTTTAATTTCTATTTGATAAAAAATATTCGCCACAAATTTCACAAATTTTCACGAATTATTTTTTTTACTGCCACAGATTAAATGATTGTAAGGATTTTTATATTTGAAAAATTCATAACGAAATGAACACACTTTAATTAGTGAAAATTTGTGTAATTCGTGGCAAAAAAAACAAACTCTATCCAATGCAAAACTCACTTAAAAATATATTTCCTAATTTCTCTTCAGAACTCATTTCAACTATCGAAGAAAACGGAAGCCTGCAGGACTTTGAAGCCGGAACGATTTTAATGCGAACCGGACAATACATCAAAAATACGGTTTTGATTACCAAAGGAAAAATCAAAATCTATCGCGAAGGCGAAGATGGCGGCGAATTTTTAATGTATTATCTGCAACCCGGACAAGCCTGCGCCATATCGATGATTTGCACGGCAAAAAGCGAGAAAAGCCAGATTATGGCAAAAGTAGTCGAAGATGTTGAGGTGATGATGATTCCGTTGCAAATGATGGACAAATGGATGATGGAACACAGAACCTGGTACGAATTTGTCATCGAAACCTATAGAAGCCGTTTTGAAGAAGTCCTGGAAGTCGTTGACAATATCGCTTTCCGATCTATGGACGAGCGTTTGGAGTTTTACTTAAAAAGACATTCTGATGCCTGCGGCTGTCAGGAAGTCAATCTATCCCATCAGGAGATCGCAACCGAATTGAATACCTCAAGAGAAGTCATTTCCAGATTACTCAAAAAAATGGAACAAAGAGGTTTGGTCAAACTCAACCGCAACCAAATTGAATTGTTAAACACAAAGTTCACGAATTAACACAAAGTGTTTATTTTTTCACCATTAAGATATTAAGTTAAATTAAGATTTAATGCTTAATTCACTCATTAAGATACAAAGAAGCTAAACTTAACTTTTAATATCTTAATGGTAAAAAAACACTTTTTAAAGACAAAGATTGTCACATTGAGCGAACTCGAAATGCTTTGCGGGTTCTCGACTCCGCTCGAACTGACAAATCAATTTGTGATAATTTGTGTAATTCGTGGCAAACAAAAAACCTTATGTGATAAATGTTACTGTACGTTTCTATTTAACGAAGCACCTTTGCATCAAAACAATTGCAATGGAATATTTAGGTTATTTTGCTTCGATCATCATCGGGATTTCGCTGGGTTTAATTGGCGGAGGCGGATCGATTTTAACCATTCCTATTTTAGTGTATTTGTTCAAAGTAAATCCGGAGCAAGCCACTTCGTATTCGTTATTTATTGTGGGATTAACCGCTTTGTCCGGGAGTTATAGTCATTACAAAATGGGAAATCTAAAACTGAAATCGGCGTTGTATTTTGCGATTCCATCTGTAATTTCAATTTTGATTATTCGTGAAGTTATTTTTCCTCAAATTGCCTCGACTTTGTTTTCTATCGCTTCCTATTCAGTTTCAAAAGATTTTCTGATTATGATCATCTTTTCGGTATTAATGATTACCGCAGCGATTTCTATGATCCGAAAAAACAAACCCGAAATAAAAGCAACCGAGACCAACTATATTCAATTAAGCATTATTGGTTTTATAGTGGGAATCATAACTGGGTTTCTTGGCGCCGGAGGCGGATTTTTAATTATTCCCGCTCTTTTGTTTTTTGCCAATTTGCCTATGAAACAAGCCGTAGGAACTTCATTATTGATTATTACGATCAATTCTTCAATAGGTTTTGGAGGCGATTTATACATCGGAACTCCCATAAATTATCCTTTTTTATTAAGCGTTTCTGCAATGGCACTTTTAGGAATGATAATTGGAAGTCAGCTTTCAAAAAAAATAGACGGAGCAAAACTCAAACCCATTTTTGGCTGGTTTGTTTTGGTAATGGGATTTTATATTATTACTAAGGAGATTTTGTTTTAATTTTTTTTCTCTCGCAGTCCAGATAGCTATCGGGAGCAGATTTTTATTTTATTATTATATAATTTTAGTTTTTTAATTGTAGAGTAATCTTTGTCAGGGTTTAAAGCTTTGACAAAGATGAAAACACAATCATTGTCATCCCGAGGAACGAGGGATCTCCGTAAGAAACTAACACAAAGTATTTTTTCTAAATTGTAGAGCTACTTATGAAGATCCCTCGTTCCTCGGGATGACAAAAATGCGCAGACTAACTTTGACCGCAAATTCAACTGAACTTAAGTCTTTTTATATTTCTATTTATTCAAAAGCTTTTCAAGATATTCTACTTTTGCTTTTTCAGCCTGAACTAATTCTTTTTCAGCCAGAACCAAACGTTCGTAAAGTTCAACCATTTTATCTAAAGGATTGAAAGTAAAAATAGGTCCGGACGCACCTTGACCATTACTTGCGCTATTGTCGTAAAAATTATTAAAAAAATTAAAAACTGATTCTTCTGAAAAATTTTCAATTGCTTCTACCGTAACTTCAAGCGCTTTTGCAATTTCTACAAGTCTTTTATTATCAACTTCTTCGCTTCCTTCAATACTGGAAACAGTTTGCTGACTTACACCAATTGCTTCTGCAAGAATCTCTTGTTTCATTCCTTTAAGCTCTCTGATTCGGCTTATGTTGCGTCCGATATGTTTTGGTTTTGTTGCTGTGCTCATAGTTCAAAGATATTTAAAATTCTTTAAAAAAATATAGATGTGGTAAAATACAGGTTCTTTTTTTGTAAGATACGTTTAATATAAACAATAAATTAAATCAAAGAATTTACTTACAAATAAAGATTTATATTTCGAAATTTTAATTAATATTGTACCATTAAATTAATTCGGAATGAGTGAAGGTAAGCCAAAAAGGAAAAGAATAGTAAAACCTATAATAGCAACAATTATTGATCCTAACGAATACACGGTCAGTGCAGCATCAATGAATGCACAACACAAAAAGTGCTTTACAGTACATATAAACTTAGATTATTTTGTTGATGGACATTATGTAAAAAGATTAGTCCATGGTGATGAAAATGGAATTAGAGATGGCATTGAACCAAAACATGTTGAACCATTAGTTGAAAATTCTTTTCTTCATTTATTACATTACTCACTAAGAAATAAAAATGTAAATGTAATTAATTATGCACCTCTTAAAAGTACAGCCGTCAGAGTATTATTAATAGAGACCTTTAAAGATGAGTTACAATTAAACCTGATTGTAGAATATCACTTTATAAATGTTGCGACATATGAAGCTACTGTTATTACTGCAATGCGAAAAGATGGTTTTCAAGAAGCTGAAGGACAATATTCGATTAGTATGAACGAAAAAGATTCTACATTATCAGTTAAAGTACGTGGTAGAAGAACTGAAATAGACAATTACCAAGTATAAGGTTTACATATTGTTTCTTATGAATGAATAAATAAATAATATTAAAGATAGAATGTAAAGATACTAATAGTACATTATCTTTGTGTAAGAAATTAAAAGCAGGATTAATATCTGATGAAGCTGTAAAAGGCAGGATATAAATCTGATGAAGCTTTTCAAATAAATAAGTCCTTCTTTTACAGAAGGGCTTTTTTATTTATAAATAAAAAAGAAATCCTGTGGAGTTGCAATCCCACCCGCAACATACTTTCCACTAGTAACCCAATTGAGAATTAGAATGAGCGCAAATTAAAATCTGAGTTATCATATTTTAAAAAAACGCTATATATAAGTCGCTAGTAGAATCAAAAACTAAAAAGCCGTTGGTTAAAACCAACGGCTGGTCATATAATTAATTCGTAAAAATTTGTGTAATTGCTGCGCCAGTTCGCTATCGCTCGGGTTGTGGCAAAAACTAATGCTCCCCATACCCAACATCATCCATTTTACCACTAAAAACTCTGTACTGCACAATCAAATAAACAATCACCAGAAACAAAGCGATAAAAAACCAGCTCATTCCGGCATTCAATCCGTATTCTCCTGCGGCTGTATTATAAATGGTTAAAGACGGGTTGACATTATTTGTGGAAGGCAAAACATTTGGGAAAATTGAAACGGCTGTCGAAGCAAAACCTCCAACCAAAAATAAAGACGAGAACAAAAATCCCATTCCGTCTTTTTCATAGGTACGGACTTTAAATAATCCTAAAATTCCAACAAAAGTCATGACAGGAAAAAACCAAAGAATTGGGTTTTCTATAAAATTATGAAATGGCTCCGGTTCAATAAAATGCCAAATTTGTAGTGAGATAAAAACCAACACCAATAAAACAATATTGAGCTTAAAAACGATATTTTTAAGTTTTGTATTCAAAGACGAATTGGTTTTAAAGATAATCCAGTTGGCGCCATGAATCGTTAAAGCCACAACACTTACAATTCCTAAAAAGATCGTAAACCAATCGATAATTCCCAATTCATTTGCCTGCGGACTAAAAGTTGGATTCCATAAAGGCAAAAAGAAAAAATGTGCTTCTTGCGTCGAAACCCCGTTGGTTACCATTCCGAGATTTACACCACGAACAATATTCCCGAGAGCAATCCCAAAAAACAAAGCCAAAAGTAAACTGGCGATCCCGAAAGCTTTATCCCAAATGGCTTCCCACATAGGGTGATGCACTTGTCCGCGCATTTCCAGACCAATAGCACGAAAAATCAAAAGCCATAAAATCATGATCAGCGGCAAATAAAATCCGCTAAAGGAAGAAGCATACAAAGTAGGAAAAGCAAAAAACAAAACACCTCCCGCAGCAATAATCCAAACTTCATTGGCATCCCAAAACGGGCCAATGGCGCTTGTAATTGCTTTTTTATCTTTTTCTTCTTTAGCAAAAAATAAATGAATAATTCCTGCTCCAAAATCATAGCCGTCTAATACAATGTAAACGGCCAGAATTCCCATTAAAACTATGTACCAAAAAAATTCCATATTTATATTTTTTCTGTTGAAAGTTCCACATGATGAGGTCCTTTATTGATAATTTTTCCAACCAAAAGCAAAAACAACATGCCAAGTAAAAGGTACAACCCTATAAAACCTAATAAGGTAAACAAGGTATTTCCCGATGAAACCGTTGGCGAAGCACCTGCTGCAGTTCTCATTAAATTATAAACCAGCCAGGGCTGTCTTCCCAATTCTGCTGTGTACCAGCCTGTAGTATTGGCGATATACGGAAATGGCATCATAAACATCAGCGACCACAAAACCCATTTGGTCTCGAATAATTTCTTTCTTATTAATTGAAAAAGCGCAAAAGCCATTAAACCTATGAATATCGTACCGAGTCCTACCATAATATGATACGCATAATACAAACCGGAAATATTGGTGGGATGAAGATCTTCTTCGAATTGGTCTAAACCTTTAATTTCCTGATGCCAGCTTCCGTACGTCAGAAAACTCAGGATATTAGGAACAGCGATTTTATTGTCGAGTTTTTTATCTTTTACATCGGGCTGGCCAATTAAAACAATTTCAGAACCTTTCTTTTCGGTATGAAAAATGCCTTCCATTGCAGCAAAAGTTACCGGTTGGTATTTTACCACATTTTTGGCTAATAAATCTCCGGTAGGAACCGCTACGATAATACTCGAAATCAATCCGAAGATTACGCCTGTTTTCACGAACATTCTCCCGAAAGCAACATTCTTTTTACTTAAAATATAAAATGCCCCAATTCCGGCTACAACAAATGAACTTGTTACCAAAGAAGCTGCCTGATTGTGTAAATACGAAGGCCACAACCAAGGATTCAGGAATAGAGCTTTGAAATTCGTGAGAACAAATTTTCCGTTTTCTAATATTTCATATCCTACAGGATTCTGCATCCAGGAATGTGTGGCTATAATGAGATAACCGCTTGCCCAGGAACCAATCATAATTAATAATCCAGTTACAAAATGCCATTTATGTCCCAGTATTTTTTCTCCAAATAAAAAGATCCCAAGAAAAGAGGATTCTAAGAAAAACGAGAACATGCCTTCCATTGCCAAAGTCTGACCGATGATTCCTCCGGTTAATTCAGAGAATTTTGCCCAGTTGGTTCCAAACTGAAACTCCATTGGGATTCCGGTGACAACGCCCATCGCAAAATTCAGGGCAAAGATTTTCATCCAGAAATGTGTGGCGTGATTGTATTGATCGTCTTTAGTTCGTAGGTATTTCCATTTAAAATAAACAATGATCAGCGAAAGACCCATTGTAAGTTGCGGAAAAAGATAGTGAAAGGTAATGGTGAAGGCAAATTGCATTCGGTCATAAAAAAGCATTTCTTCCATAGTGGTATTTTATTTATGAAGTCTCACAAATTTACCCATTAAAAGCCGAACTACTTGTCTTTAAAAAAAGTTTTTTCTTTTTTAAACCATATAAGTTATATAAGAAAAATAAGCTTAGCCTTAATCAAAAAAGGCTAAACATAGTGCAATAAAAAAAATCATTTTATACATTTAATATAAATATAAAATTCGCAAAACCTAAACTTGTATCACTTATAGAGTAAGATTTGATATTTTATTTTACAATTTACTCTTTCTTCAAAATGCCTTTTTCAACACTTTCATTAATCAAACCTTCGGCGTAATTCCACAACGTTTTTGAACCTTCTTTTATGACGCTCTTTTTTTCATAAACCTTATTATAAGGCACACCAAATTCTTTCCAGGTTCCTCCGTCATTTGATGTGTTTTGCAATAAAGGTTCAAGCCTGTCCATCGATTTTGCAAATTTTGCTTCGTTCGTCTCACCGGCTTCAAATTCTTCCCAGATGGCAATCATTTCCTGAGCTTGTTTTTGAGGAAGCAAACCAAATATACGACTAGCCGCCAATCGTTCTTCATCGGTATTATCATGATTTTTTTGTAAATCGTATAAAAAAACATCTCCGGCATCGATCTCTACAATATCATGTATCAAAACCATTTTTACCACTTTCAAAACATCAATTGGCTCATTTGAATGTTCTGCCAGAACAATCGCCATTAAAGCCAAATGCCAGCTATGCTCCGCATCGTTTTCGTTTCTGTCGCTGTTAAACAACTTTGTTTTTCGCTGAATGTATTTGACCTTATCGATTTCTTTTATAAAAGCAATCTGATTCAATAAATCTTCTGTGTTCATATCATGGTTTTTGTAGAGTTGTAAAATTACGTAGTTTTTAAACCATATAAGTTATAGAAGTAAATTTAAGATAGTATGTAATTTTCGTAAAGCTAAAATGAACTTATATCACTTATATGGTGAAATTCTATTTTTTACGCAAAAATCAAATTTCTGTAACATTAGTCACTTATTTTAAGGAAAAAGTAGGTTACCTTTGTATTCCCTTATTTTTAGAATAAATATCATGAAAATAGAACAAATTTACACCGGATGCCTTGCGCAAGGTGCTTATTATATCACTTCAAACGGAGAAGCTGCGATTATCGATCCGTTAAGAGAAATTCAACCTTATCTCGATCGTTTAGAACGTGATCAGGTGAAACTGAAATATATTTTTGAAACTCATTTTCACGCTGATTTTGTTTCCGGACATATCGATTTGAGCAAAGAAACTCAGGCACCAATAGTTTACGGACCAAACGCAGCTTGCGAATTCGATTGCATTTCTGCCAAAGACGGACAGGAATTCAAAGTTGGAAAAATCACCATTAAAGCCTTGCATACTCCTGGTCACACTATGGAAAGCACGACTTATTTACTGATTGACGAAAACGGAAAAGATCACGCTATTTTCTCCGGAGACACTTTATTTATTGGCGATGTTGGCCGTCCCGACTTAGCTCAAAAAGCAGCCGGAATGACACAGGATCAATTGGCGGGGATTTTATTTCATTCGTTAAGAGATAAAATCATGACGCTGGCCGATGATGTGATTGTTTATCCTGCACATGGAGCCGGAAGTGCGTGCGGAAAAAACATGAGCAAAGAAACGGTTTCAACTATTGGCAATCAAAAAGCAACCAATTATGCTTTGCGTGCCAACATGACCGAAGCTGAATTTATTGAAGAAGTTACAGACGGATTATTGCCTCCGCCAGCCTATTTCAGTATGAATGTGGCGATGAATAAACAAGGATATGAAAGCTTTGAGTCGGTTTTGCATAACGGAATGAAAGCAATTGATGTAAAAGAATTTGAAGCTGTGGCCGAAGAAACCGGAGCATTGATTTTGGATACCCGAAAAAGTGCCGATTTCTATAAAGGATTTATTCCGCAATCTATAAATATCGGAATCAACGGAGATTTTGCGCCGTGGGTCGGAACTTTAGTTGCCGATGTAAAACAACCTATTATATTGGTTACCGAAATTGGTCTTGAAGAAGAAACGGTAACACGTTTAAGCCGCGTAGGTTTCGATTCTATAATTGGACATTTAGACGGAGGTTTTGAAGCCTGGGAAAAAGCTGGATTTGAAATTGATACGGTGAACCGAATTACAGCAGAACAATTTGCAAATGAATTTAAAATTGAAGAAGATAAAATAATCGACATTCGTAAAGAAACCGAATACGAAGCAGAACATATCGACGATGCATATAGCAAGCCTTTAGCTTATATTAATGACTGGGTAAAAGACATTGACCCTAACGAGCATTTTTATTTGCATTGCGCCGGAGGATATCGCAGTATGATTGCGGCTTCGATCTTGCAAGCCCGCGGTTTTAGAAACTTTACCGAAATTGAAGGTGGTTTTGGAGCGATTGCAAAAACAGAACTCCCAAAATCAGATTTCGTTTGCCAAAGCAAAGTATTAAAGTAAAAAGTAACAAAGGTACAGAGGTACAAAGTGACAAAGGTTTTAGCCTTTGAACCTTTGAACCTTTGTACCTCAGAACCTAAAAAAAATGAGTTTATTAGAAATTATAAAAGAACCCTGGCCTTGGTATGTTGCAGGTCCGTTGATTGGGTTAACTGTTCCTGTTTTGTTGATTATCGGAAACAAATCTTTCGGGATTAGTTCGTCGCTTCGTCATATTTGCGCGGCTTGTATTCCGGCAAATATTTCGTTTTTTAAATACGACTGGAAAAAAGAAAGCTGGAATTTATTCTTTGTTTTCGGAATTTTCCTTGGCGGAGCTATCGCTGCTTATTTTTTAGCCAATCCAAATCCGGTTGAAATTACGCCACAACTTTCAGAACAATTAGCTACTTACGGCATCACGGATCATTCCGGATTATTGCCAAAAGAGCTTTTCTCCTGGGAAAGTCTATTCACAGTTCGTGGTTTTATTATGATTGTAGTGGGTGGATTTTTAGTAGGTTTCGGAACGCGTTATGCAGGAGGATGTACAAGCGGACATGCGATTATGGGAATTTCAAATTTGCAATGGCCTTCATTGGTAGCCACTATCTGCTTTATGATTGGTGGTTTTATCATGTCTCTTTTGATTTTACCTTATATTCTTTCACTTTAAAATTTCAAAAATGAATAATTTAGAAAATAAAAATACAGACACTGAAGGAATCAACGGAAGCCAAATCAAAGATTCAGGGTTCTCAAACTTAAAATATCTTATTGTTGGGATCTTTTTTGGAATTGTATTCGTAAAAGCCGAAATCATCAGCTGGTTTCGTATTCAGGAAATGTTTCACTTGCAATCGTTCTTTATGTATGGCGTGATTGGGAGCGCTGTTGTGGTTGGACTTATATCTGTTCAAATCATTAAAAGATTCAACATCAAAACCATTCAGGGAGAAAAAATAGAAATTCAGCCTAAAACTTTTAGCAAAGGGCAAATTTATGGCGGATTGTTATTTGGTTTTGGATGGGCAATCACCGGAGCTTGTCCGGGACCTCTTTTTGCTCAAATCGGGACTGGAGTTACTGTAATTGTTGTGACTTTAATAAGTGCCATTCTTGGAACCTGGGTTTACGGTTTGATCAAAGACAAATTACCACATTAATATTCTTAATCTAATATCCATATCAAACCCGACAGGTTTTAAAAACCTGTCGGGTTTATCTGGACTTAATTTATGGTTGTTTCAAAGACAAATTCCCTCATTAATACGCTACTAAAGCTTAACATTTAAAGAATGAGCAACACAACAGAACAATTAATTCTAAGAAAAGCAGCACTTTCAGAAGTACCATTAATTTGGAACATTCTTCAAGATGCTATCGAACAAAGACGACAAGACGGAAGTACACAATGGCAGGATGGATATCCTAATGAGTTTACGATTGAGAATGACATCAAAAATGGTTACGCTTATGTACTTACAGAGAACGAATCGGTTTTATGTTATGCCGCCATCATATTCGACAAAGAACCTGCTTACGAAGATATCGAGGGCAAATGGCTTACTGATGGTGATTATGCTGTTGTGCATCGTGTAGCAGCATCAAAATTAGCAAAAGGCAAAGGTATTGCTACTAAACTCTTTAAAAATATAGAAGATATCTGCCTCACAAACCATATATATAGTATAAAAGTAGATACTAACTTTGACAATATTCCGATGCTGAAAATTTTGGACAAACTAAACTACACTTATTGTGGTGAAGTTTATTTTAGAGGATCAGCACGAAAAGCGTTCGAAAAAAAGTTAATTTAAATATCAAATTCTAAAATTAGAATCAAACCCGACAGGTCTCAAAACCTATCGGGTTTCTTATTTCGTTTACTTGCGTGAGGGATAGAGCTAAGCTACCGAAGTAGCAGCGAAAGCCCGACAACATCCCAATAAGAGGGCGTGTATGCGTATAGTAATTTTGCCCTCTTGTTGAGATGGTGGCACGCCCTGCTGTTAAAAACCTACATTTCTTTGAAAATACAATTAGAACCTCTGCTTCTATTTTCATCTAATTTCGTTTTGTTTCCTTAAGTTTGTTGTTAAAAATAAACGCCTGTAAAAGCAACAATAATGAAACATTCAGAACAGCTACTAAAATTAAAAAACACTGAAAAGTGGGATGTTATCATAATAGGCGGCGGAGCAAGCGGTTTAGGAACAGCTCTTGATGCGGCAAGCAGAGGTTACAAAACAATTCTGTTTGAAGCTGTTGACTTTGCAAAAGGAACCTCGAGCAGAAGCACAAAACTAGTTCATGGCGGTGTACGTTATTTAGAACAAGGAGATATTCATTTAGTGAGAGAAGCCTTGAAAGAAAGAGGTTTGATGGCGAAAAATGCAGGTCACCTGGTCAAAAATCAATCTTTTGTAATCCCTAATTACAATTGGTGGGGCGGTTCATTTTATACTATTGGATTAAAAATCTATGATATACTTTCCGGTAGTTTAAGTTTGGGAGCTTCAAAATATATTTCTAAGAAAAAGACAGTCGAAATGCTTCCTAACGTAGAGGAAAATGGTTTGGTAAGTGGGGTTATTTATCATGACGGGCAATTTGATGATTCGCGTTTGGCCATTAATATTGCTCAGACAGCAGTCGAAAAAGGTGCTTGCCTTTTAAATTACATGAAAGTTGTTCACTTGTTGAAAGACGACAAGAATCAGGTTATTGGTGTTGAGGTACAAGACCACGAAACAGGAGACAAATATATTTTAAAAGGATCTGCCATAATTAATGCTACGGGTGTTTTTACAAATGCCATCATGAAACTAAACGATACTGTTTATAAAAAATACATTGTCCCGAGCCAGGGAATTCATCTGGTGTTTGATAAATCTTTTTTACCCGGAGATCATGCTTTAATGATTCCCAAAACAAGTGACGGACGGGTTTTGTTTGCCGTACCATGGCATAACCGAATCGTTGTAGGCACAACAGACACTTTAATCAAAAAACAAAGTTTAGAACCTGTTGCTTTAGAAAGCGAAATTGCATTTGTACTCGAAACTGCGCAACGTTTCTTGGCAAAAAAACCAACAAGAGCTGATGTTTTATCTGTTTTTGCAGGTCTACGACCTTTGGCAGCGCCTAAAGAAGAAGGAAAAAGCACCAAAGAAGTCTCGAGAAGTCATAAAATTATTGTTTCAGAAACCGGTTTAATTACCATTACCGGCGGAAAATGGACTACTTACAGAAAAATTGCCGAAGACATTATCAATAAAGCCATCCATACAGGAAAATTACCTAAAAAAACATGCGTTACAGAACATCTCGCTATACATGGAAATAAAGCTACTACCACTTTAGACAGAGAAAATCATTTGTATATCTATGGCTCAGATGTTGCTAACATAATAGAATTACAAGAAAGCAATGCTGAATTAAAAGAAAAAGTACATCCGGATCATGAATTTACGATGGCAGAAGTCCTTTGGTCCATTCGATATGAAATGGCAAGAACTGTAGATGATATTTTGGCAAGACGCGTTAGATTATTATTCTTAGATGCCAGAGCTGCGATTCAGTCTTCAGAGAAAGTTGCAAGATTATTGGCTAAAGAACTGGGACATGATGAAGCATGGATTAAGAAAGAAATTCTGAATTTCAAGAAAATCTCAAAGGGATTTCTTTTGTCTGAATTTCAATAAATCTTTCTTTAGAGTACTATAAAGCAACAAACCGGACAGTTTTTTAAAAAACCTGTCCAGGTTTATTTTTTAGAACCACGAAATTACTTACAACTTTAAACAATCGTTAAATATCAATTAATCAATCTTTTAAATCATAAAATATAGTATTTTTACTCTGTTTTTTTGAGTTATTTTAAGCAATCAATTTCGACTTAATTCTATTAACAAAAAATTAACACAACATTTGTATATACAACTATTAAAAGATATACATTTGTATATACAAATTATACACTTACGACTATGACAATTGAAGAGGTTATAAAAAGTACAGTTAAGATGGATAATGCGAAAAAAGTTATTCTGAATATCATGTACACGCAAAACGTGATTCAGGATCATTTCAACGAGTTGATAAAACCGTATGATTTATCCGGAGAGCAATATAATGTGTTACGTATATTAAGAGGGCAAAAAGGAAATCCTGCTAATATGTGTGTTATACAGGAACGTATGCTGGCCAAAACAAGTAATACAACCCGATTGGTAGACAAACTACTATTGAAGGATTTTGTTACCCGAAATGTTTGTCCCGGCAATCGACGTAAAATTGAAGTTCTGATCACCCAAAAGGGATTAGATGTATTAAAAGAATTAGATCCGAAAGTAGATGAACATGAACGTGCATTTGCTGAGAATATAAGCCCTGAAGAATTAGAATTATTAAATCAATTATTAGAAAAATACAGAACCCAACAAAATTAATATTATGAGCACATTATTAGACAATCTAAACTGGAGATATGCAACAAAAAAATTTGATGCAACAAAAAAAATATCTTCAGAAGATTTAAATACACTAAAAGAAGCAGTTAGATTAAGTGCCTCTTCATACGGATTACAACCTTATAAAGTTGTTATCGTTGAAAATCCGGAAATTAGAGAGCAATTAAAAGCTGCTGCTTACGGGCAAACTCAAATTACTGATGCCTCTCAACTTTTTATTTTTGCAAACGACTTAAATGCCGGAGCAGAATCTGTAGATGCTTACATCAAAAATATTAGCGAAACAAGAGGTGTTCCTGCTGATGCTTTAGCTGGATTTGCTGACATGATGAAAGGTACAATTGCCAATTTATCTCAAGACGCTAAAAACATCTGGACTGCAAAACAAACTTATATCGCTTTGGGAACTTTATTAGCTGCTGCTTCTGAATTGAAAATCGATGCAACTCCTATGGAAGGTTTTAATGCTGCTGCATTCAACGAAATCTTAGGTTTCGACAAATTAGGTCTAAACGCGTCAGTTATTGCTACTGTTGGTTACAGACATGATGAAGACGATACGCAACATTACAAAAAAGTTAGAAAATCTCACGAGGAATTATTTATCACTATATAATTATTTATTAATCCAAAATCAATTTTAACAACATGAAAAATTTAAAGACAATTGCAATAGCATTATTCGTAGCTGTAGCCAGCGTTTCAGTAAACGCACAAACTAAAAAAATCGACGTAAAAGCAAGTACTATCAAATGGGTAGGAAAAAAAGTAACAGGAGAACACTCTGGAACTGTAAACTTTAAAGACGGATCTTTAGTTTTTAAAGGAAAAAAATTAACTGGTGGTAGCTTCACTGTTGATATGACTTCATTAACTTCTACAGATTTAACAGGAGAATACCAAGGAAAATTAAACGGTCACTTGAAATCAGCAGATTTCTTTGGTACTGAAAAATTTCCAACTGCAAAATTAGTTTTCAAAACTATCGGAGCTAAAGCAACTGACGTTTATACTGTAACTGCTGATTTAACTATCAAAGGAATCACTAAACCGGTTACTTTTGATATTACTGTAGCTGGAAACACTGCTACAACAGCTTTCAAAGTTGACAGAACTAAATACGACATCAAATATAACTCTGGTAACTTCTTCGAAAACTTAGGAGACAAAACTATCAATGATGATTTCGAATTAACTGTAGCTTTAAAATTCTAATATTTTAAAACTTATTTAATTCTTATATTATAAGTAAAACCCCAATAGTCAGGTAACTATTGGGGTTTCTTTTTATATTTATTTTCAAAAAGATAACCTCCTTAACACACCCCTAACACTTTCGTAACAACATACAGGACTTTGATTAACATTTGGCTTTTAATTTTGGCTTATCAAAAAAAAACAAAATTTAGAAATCAAAATCAAAGCTATGAAAACAAAAGTACGCATTGCAATTCTTACTCTTCTAAGCACTTTATTTATACAAGCTCAACAACAACCAAAAGGAATTACAGGAAATACTAACTGGATGAACAATTGGACCAATTTTAAACCTGCGAATACTGAATATAATGAAGCAACAAACATTATTGCGGGAACTATCGACAAAGATATGCGATTAACCAAACGTAATACTTATCAGTTAGTGGGTGTTGTATATGTTACCAAGAATGCCGTTTTGACCATAGAACCAGGAACTGTTATTCGCGGAGATGATAAAACCTGCGGAACTCTTGTTATAACCAATGGGTCAAAAATTGTGGCCGAAGGTTTAGAAACCGATCCTATTATTTTTACTTCCAATAAAGAAATCAACGATCGAAAACCAGGAGACTGGGGCGGAATTATTATACTTGGAAAAGCTCCAATTAATACCATTGGCGGCGTACATACACTACCTTTTGATTTAGAACCAATGTTAAATCATTACGGTGGTCAGGATGCCGAAGATAACTCAGGTATTTTAAAATATGTTCGTATTGAATATTCAGGAAGAAAATTGAGCGCTGCAAAGGAACTTAACGGACTTTCATTAGCTGGTGTTGGAAAAAAAACAATTTTGAGCAATATTCAGATTAGTTTTTCAAACGATGATTCTTTTGAATGTTATGGAGGAGATTTAAACATGAATAATCTGGTTTCGTACAGAACAACTGATGATGATTTTGATTTTACGCAAGGTGCTCAAATCAATATAAGCAATAGTATTGCAATTCGTCACCCTTTTTCATCTGACATTTCAGGTTCAAGATGCTTTGAAGTAGATTCATACGACAAAATTCAAAATACTGATATGACTAAAAAATTAACGAAGATAAATGCCAGCAACATTACTTTGGTTAATCTGGAAGAAAACAATCAGGGACTTGTGAGAGAATCTGTTTACGTTCGGGAAAATACTTTTTTTAATTTGAGCAACAGTATTATTTCAGGCTTTACACCTTTTGCTTTATTAGAAGGAAATATTGGAAACGGAGAGGTTAATTTAGCTAAAATTACATTCAAAAACTTAATCGTTAATAATTGTAATGGCGGAATTATAAGTGAAGCCGGGGGAGCAAATGCATCAATTGAACAATTCTATAGCAATCCGGAATTTCAAATTAGCTTTACAAAAATCAAAAATAATGAGTTATTTACCATGCCTAATATTAAAGGAAATCCTGACTTTAGGCTGAATCAAAACAATACAATTGCAATTGGAAATTAGAGAATTGACTATTTTACATTCTTAAAATTTAACAAATTTAAAAATTAAGAAAAGATTTTTTTTAATTTTTATGTATTCTAATCCAAATTACATTTATATCTTTGTCACATCAAAATAAGATATGAAAACAATAATGAACAATACTTGGTGGTGGAAGAATTTACGTCAAACGTCGTGAACAAAGCTTCCTATGGTATTGTAAAACTATAAATTTAAAAGGCTTGTCATCACGACAAGCCTTTTTTTTTTGGTCAAAACTCAGATAAAAAATATATTAAGAATTAAAAACAACATACTTTGAAACCTTTTATACTCAACACACATTACAAACAAATACTGGCAGATACCATTACGCCGGTAAGTATTTATTTTAAAATCAGAGATAAATTCCCAAATAGTTTATTACTGGAAAGTAGTGATTATCACGGAAATGACAATAGTTTCTCTTATGTTTGCTGCAACCCGATTGCGACGATTAAAATTGAAAACGAAACTATTTCAAAAACTTTTCCTGACGGAACAACAGAGCAAATTTCAATAGATGCTTCGACAAACATTCCTCAGGTGATTCAGGAATTTTCAAGTCAGTTTCAATCAGAGAAAAATGATTTTAAATTCATCAACAACGGTTTATTTGGATATATTTCTTACGATGCTGTACGCTATTTCGAAAAAGTTTCTATTGCTAAAAAAGACAATGCCACTTCAATTCCGGATGTTTTTTATGCGGTTTATCAAAACATTATTGCCATCAATCACTTCAAAAACGAAGCGTATATTTTCTGTCACAGCGTTGATGGGAAAAATAATATTGCCGAAATCGAGCAATTATTGCAATCCAGAAATATTGCATCTTATAAATTTTCCAAAGAAGGTGAAGGTTTCTCAAACTTAACCGATGAAGAATTCAAACACAACGTGGCTCTAGCCAAAAAACATTGTTTCCGCGGAGACGTCTTTCAATTGGTTTTATCACGCCGTTTCACACAAGGTTTTAAAGGTGATGAATTCAATGTTTACAGAGCTTTAAGAAGTATTAATCCATCTCCGTATTTGTTCTTTTTTGATTATGGGGACTTCAAAATATTCGGGTCTTCGCCCGAAGCACAAATTATCGTAAAAAACAGAAAAGCCGAAATTCACCCTATCGCAGGAACTTTTAAAAGAACCGGAAACGACGAACGTGATGCCCTTTTAGCCAAAGAATTATCGGAAGATAAAAAAGAAAACAGCGAACACGTGATGCTTGTTGATTTAGCAAGAAATGATTTAAGCCGAAATGGCCATGATGTAAATGTGGAGAAATACAGAGAAGTTCAGTTTTTCTCGCACGTGATTCACCTGGTCTCTAAAGTAACAGGGCATTTACATGAAAAAGCTACGACAATGCAGGTTGTCGCTGATACTTTCCCGGCCGGAACTTTAAGCGGCGCACCAAAACACAGAGCCATGCAATTAATCGAAGATTACGAAAAAACAAACCGTAATTTTTACGGAGGCGCGATTGGTTTCATGGATTTCGAAGGCAACTTTAATCACGCCATTATGATTCGAACTTTCCTGAGTAAAAACCATCAACTTCATTGTCAGGCCGGAGCCGGAATTGTAGCCAGTTCTGATGAAGAAAGCGAAATGCAGGAAGTGTACAACAAATTAAGGGCATTGAATACAGCGCTGGAAATGGCGGAGAAAATTTAGTATTCAGTCTCCGTATTACAGGTTCTCCCAAGGTTGAAACCTCGGGCAATGTTTGAAAAACAAATAATAAACATAGCGAACGGTTTCAACCGTTTAGACAAAGAGTAAAAATCTGAAACAATTAACAAACAAAGCCATAAACTATCAATAATTATGAAAAAAGCAATTTCAATTTTAGTTTTAATCCTTAGCATGACTGCTTGTAATTCAGAAAAAAAAGAAAATCCTATTAAAGGAACCTGGCGTCTGATATCAGCAGAAACCACTGAAAAAGATTCAACGTTCTCGACTTTCAATCCAAAAACAAAAATGATTAAAATTATAAATGATACCCATTTTGCCTTTTTCAATCATGATTTAAACAACGGAAAAGACAGTACAGCAGCAGTATTCTTTGGCGGAGGCGGAAAATATACTTTAAAGGATAGTATTTATACCGAAAATTTAGAGTTTTTTAATAATCGTCAATGGGAAAATGGCAAATTTGAGTTTACCGTAAAAATTAAAAACGATACGCTGACTCAAAAAGGAATTGAAAAAGTAGAAAAATTAGGAATCAACCGTATTATCACTGAAAAATACGTTCGGGAAAAATAAAAAATAGTTTCAGGTTTAAAGTTTCAAGTTTCACGTCCCAATAACTTGAAACCTGAAACAAAGAAAACTTGAAACAAAAATAAAAGACATGAAAAAAATATTAGTTATAGACAATTACGATAGTTTCACTTATAATCTTGTGCACTATTTAGAAGATTTAAATTGCGAAGTTACTGTATACAGAAACGATGAATTTGAAATTGACGAAATCGCTTCTTTCGATAAAATATTACTTTCTCCTGGTCCCGGAATTCCGGATGAAGCAGGATTATTAAAAGCAGTAATCCAGAAATATGCCCCAACAAAAAGTATTTTGGGCGTTTGTTTAGGGCAGCAAGCGATTGGAGAAGTTTTTGGAGGAACACTTTCTAACCTTGATAAAGTGTATCACGGAGTTGCAACGAATGTAAAAACCGTAGTTTCAGACGAAATTTTGTTTGAAGGCTTAGGCAATGAATTCGAAGTGGGACGTTACCATTCATGGGTTGTAGACGCAAATTTACCGGACGTTCTCGAAGCCACTTCAATAGACGAAAACGGACAAATTATGTCACTAAGACACAAAACATTTGATGTAAGAGGAGTTCAGTTTCATCCGGAAAGTGTTTTGACACCAAAAGGGAAAATGATATTAGAGAACTGGATAAAAAGTTAGATGTTAGTCAAAAGTTTTAAAGTCGAAAGTCATAAAGTCGAAAGTCATAAAGTCGCATATTACAGCTTCATCTTTCCGTCTTTAAAACAAAAAAACTAATAACAAATATCACAAGTCAGAAGACTTTAAGACCTTCGACTTTGGACTTTAAGACTTATAAAAATGGAAATAACTATTTCAGAAACTAAAGAAATCAATATTCAAGACATTTTAATTCTATACAAAGCAAACGAATGGAGTTCAGCCAATAAACCAAATGAATTGTATAGTGCACTTTTAAATTCCGAAACCTTAATTACGGCTTGGGAAGGAAAAAAGTTAGTTGGACTTGGAAATGCAATTTCTGATGGATTTTTAACTGTTTATTACCCACATCTATTGGTACTTCCAGAATATCAGGGAAAAGGAATTGGAAAATTGATTATGGATAAAATGCAGGAGAAATACGGTCGCTTTCATATGCAAATGCTTACAGCAGACGGACGATCAGTTGATTTTTACAAAAAGAACGGATTTGAACGTGCCGGAAAAACAGAACCCATGTGGATTTACCAGGGAAATGAACATTAACAAATTAGTCGTAAAGTCTGAATGTCGAAAGTCATAAAGTCAAATGCGACGTTAAAATATAAATAAAAAAACTCAAAAAAATATCAAAAGTTTGAACACTTTAAGACCTTCGACTTTTGACTTTAAGACTTATATAAATGAAAAATATATTAAACAAATTAATCAATCACGAAGTGCTTTCGAAAGAAGAAGCAAAAAACGTATTGATTAATATCTCAAGCGGAAGCTATAATCCAAGTCAGATTTCAGCATTTTTGACCGTATTTATGATGCGAAGTATTACGATTGATGAGCTTTCGGGCTTTCGTGAAGCTTTGTTAGAATTATGTGTTCGTGTTGATTTATCAGCTTACAACACTATCGATTTATGCGGAACTGGCGGTGACGGGAAAGACACTTTCAACATTTCGACTTTGGCATCCTTTATATCAGCGGGAGCCGGAATAAAAGTGGCCAAACACGGGAATTACGGTGTATCCTCTATTTCAGGATCGAGCAACGTAATGGAAAAAATGGGAATCAAATTCAGCAACGATCCTTCGTTTTTAGAAAAATGTATTGACAAAGCCGGAATTTGTGTTTTGCATGCTCCCCTATTTCACCCGGCAATGAAAAACGTTGGTCCAATCCGTAAAGAACTAGCAGTAAAAACATTTTTTAATATGTTAGGCCCAATGGTAAATCCATCGTTTCCACAAAATCAATTGGTTGGAGTATTCAACCTTGAATTAGCGAGAATGTATGCCTATTTATATCAAAATACCGATATCAATTTTACCATTTTACATTCGCTTGACGGCTATGATGAAATTTCTTTAACAGGTCCAACCAAAACGATAACATCGCACATGGAAGGAATGTTAAACCCTTCAGATTTTGGCGTTAAACTTTTATCACAAAGCGAAATCGAAGGCGGAAAAACCATCGAAGAATCGGCTGATATGTTTATCAACATCCTCTCCGGAAAAGGAACTGAAGCACAGAATAATGTCGTTTGTGCCAATGCAGCAATGGCGATTGCGACCGTTACAAAATGTTCTCCATTAGAAGGATTTGAATTAGCTAAAGAAAGTCTATTTTCCGGAAAAGGGCATCAAGCTCTTAAAAATTTACAAGAACTAAGTAGGTAAAAATTTAGTTTCAAGTTTCAGGTTTCAAGTTGTTGGAACGTGAAACTTGAAACCTGAAACAAAAATAAACAATGAATATTCTAGATAAAATTATTATCGACAAACAAAGAGAAGTCGTTCTAAAAAAATCGATCATTCCGGTTTCGCAATTGGAAAGTTCTGTGTTTTTTGAAAGAAAAACCATTTCTTTAAGTCAAAAACTAAAAACAAGTTCAACTGGAATTATTGCAGAACACAAGCGCCGTTCTCCATCAAAATCAGTTATTAATCATAGTTTTACGGTTGAAGAAGTAGTAAAAGGATACGAACATGCTGGTGCCTGCGGAATTTCGGTTCTAACCGATGGAAAATATTTTGGAGGTTCATTAGATGATTTACTTTTGGCAAGAGCTTCAGTAAATATTCCGCTTTTGCGAAAAGAATTTATTGTCGATGAATACCAAATTCTGGAAGCCAAAGCTTTTGGAGCCGATTTGATTTTATTAATCGCTGCTGTTTTAACACGTGAAGAAATCAAATCATTATCCCAATTTGCTAAGAAACTCGGTTTAGAAGTTTTGCTTGAAGTTCACAATCAGGAAGAATTAGAAAAATCGATTATGCCCACTTTAGACATGATTGGTGTAAATAACAGAAACTTAAAAACATTCGAAGTAAGCCTTGATTTCAGTAAACAACTGGCACCGCAAATCCCGGATGATTTTGTAAAAGTTTCCGAAAGCGGAATTTCATCTATCGAAGCCATTTCAGAACTTAGACCATACGGTTACAGCGGATTCTTAATTGGAGAAAACTTTATGAAAACCGATAACGCCGGAAAAGCAGCTAAAGATTTTATTAACAAACTGAATCTATAAAAAAGTTGCCACAAATTTCGCGAATTAACACGAATTGAATTAGTGGAAATTAGTGTAATTGGTGGCAAAAAAATAACACAAAACCTTTTCGGACTTATCTTCTTTAAGCGTAGTCAAAATTAAAAAAACTTAGCGCACTTTGCGGTAAAAATACACAACAATAATGAAACTCAAAATATGCGGCATGAAATATCCTGAAAACATTCTCGAAGTAGGCGCACTCCTACCCGATTATATGGGATTTATTTTCTGGGAGAAATCCGCTCGATACTTTAAAGGAGAAATTCCGGAATTGATCAAAACCATTAAAAAAGTTGGTGTTTTTGTCAATCAGAGTCAGGAAGAAATTCTGGAAAAAGTAGCAAAATATAATTTACAAGCCGTTCAGTTACACGGAAATGAATCTGTTGAATTTTTATCAGAATTAAGAACCAAACTGAAGAAAAATATAGAAATCATCAAAGTCTTTTCAGCCGATAATGATTTTGATTTTGAAATTATAAAACCATTCGAATCAGTTTGTGATTACTTTATGTTCGATACAAAAGGCAGATTACCCGGCGGTAACGGAACCACTTTTGACTGGACCATATTAAAAAAATACAATTCTGATAAACCGTTCTTTTTAAGTGGCGGAATCGGAATTAGCGAATTAAAAGCCATTGAAGAAATTTCAAAAACAAATCTTCCTATTTATGCTGTTGATATAAATAGTAAATTTGAAATCGAACCCGGGCTAAAAAACAAAAATCTATTTAGCAATTTCAAACGAAAATTTGATGTTGCCAACTTTTAAAATTGGAATAAAATGAATTTTAACGTCAACGAAAAAGGATATTACGGAGAATTTGGAGGAGCTTACATTCCGGAAATGTTATATCCAAACGTAGAAGAATTACGCCAGAATTATTTAAAAATAACAAGCGAACCCGATTTTAAAGCCGAGTTCGACCAATTGCTTAAAGATTATGTTGGGCGCCCAAGTCCGCTTTATTTTGCCAAGCGTTTATCCGAAAAATACAATACCAAAGTTTACTTAAAAAGAGAAGACTTAAACCATACCGGAGCACATAAAGTCAACAATACAATCGGTCAAATATTAGTAGCCAAACGTTTGGGTAAAAAACGAATTATTGCCGAAACCGGAGCTGGTCAGCATGGTGTTGCAACCGCAACAGTTTGCGCGTTAATGGGAATGGAATGTATCGTGTACATGGGCGAAATAGACATTGCGCGCCAGGCACCAAACGTAGCCCGTATGAAAATGTTAGGCGCTGAAGTTCGTCCGGCACTTTCAGGTTCAAGAACCTTAAAAGATGCTACAAACGAAGCGATTCGCGATTGGATCAACAATCCGGTTGATACACATTATATTATTGGATCTGCTATTGGTCCGCATCCTTATCCGGATATGGTAACGCGTTTCCAGAGTGTCATTTCAGAAGAAATAAAATGGCAGTTAAAGGAAAAAGAAGGACGCGAAAATCCTGATTATGTAGTCGCTTGTATCGGTGGCGGAAGTAACGCGGCAGGAACGTATTACCACTTTCTGCACGAACCGGAAGTCGGAATTATTGCCGTTGAAGCTGCCGGAAAAGGTGTTGATAGCGGTCATAGTGCTGCAACCAGCAAATTAGGAAAAGTCGGCGTTATTCATGGTTGTAAAACCCTTTTGATGCAAACTCCTGACGGACAAATTACGGAACCTTATTCTATTTCTGCAGGTCTGGATTACCCTGGAGTTGGTCCTATGCACGCGCATTTGGCACAAACGGGTCGTGGTGAATTTTTCTCCGTAACTGATGATGATGCTATGAATGCCGGGTTACAATTGACGAAATTAGAAGGAATTATTCCGGCGATCGAGAGCGCTCATGCTTTTGCTGTTTTAGATCAAAAGAAATTTAAACCAACAGATATTGTGGTGATCAGTCTTTCAGGTCGTGGCGACAAAGATTTAGACAATTATATCGATTATTTTAAATTATAAGATTAATTTGGGCGTTTCCGCCTCGGCGGACAGGCTTTCGACTCTATCCTAACGCAAAAAATAAACAACGAGAAAAATAATAATTATGGAAAAGTTATTCTCTTACGGAACATTAAGATCGAAACAAATTCAAATGCAGCTTTTTAATAAAGTGCTGACCGGAACACCTGATCAGCTGCTGGGTTATAAACTAAAAAGCCTGCAAATTGAAGAAGAATTTGGAATGGCAGACTATGTTGTAGCTGTACCCAGCGCAGATTCTTCAGATCCTATACACGGGATTGCTTTTAATATTTCAGCTTCAGATTTAGCTAAAGTAGATATATTCGAATCTAATGCCTATAAAAGAGTTCAGGTCACGTTGAAGTCCGGAACAGCTGCCTGGGTTTATATAGAAAATTAATAAAAAACAGATATGATTTTAGCCGCTGCACAAACAAAACCTACACGAGGAGATATTGAAGCTAATTTATCAGATCATTATCGACTTATAGAATTGGCGGTGCAAAATAGAGCACAATTAATTGCATTTCCCGAATTGTCCATTACAGGTTATGAAAGAGAAAATGCCGAAAAACTGACTTTCAAAAAAGACGACTCACGTTTAGATCATCTAAGGAAACTGGCTGTCGAAAGTAATATCGTTATTATCGCCGGAGCACCAATTCAAATTGATGCGGAATTGTTTATAGGAGAATTTATAATTTCTCCGGATAATTCAGTTAAAATCTATACGAAGCAATTTTTGCATGAAGGCGAAGATGAATTTTTTCAATCTTCTTTCGATTATAATCCGATGATTTCTATTGAAGATAAAAAGATTTCGTTTGCTATTTGCGCTGATATTGACAATCCGTTGCATCCCGAAAATGCCTGTAAAAAAGCAACTGATATTTATATCGCCAGTATTTTCTTTTCACCAAACGGGATTCGGAATGCTTACAAAGATTTGCAAAGTTATGCTCAAAAACATCAAATGAATGTCCTGATGTCAAATTTCAGCGGAGAATCCTGGGGATCTCCTTCAGCAGGACAAAGTGCTTTTTGGAATAATAAAGGGGAACTTGTTGCACAAATGAATGATTCGGATTCGGGATTGTTAATTGTAGAAAAGCATAATGATAATTGGACAAGTACCATTATTACCGATTAAAAAAAGCCACAGATTCTCACAGATTAAGTATTAAAAAATCATTAAAATCTTTTTAATCTGTGTCAAAAAAATAAAACTCAAATATACCTAACAGGTTTTAGAAACCTGTTAGAATAAAAAAAATAAAAACAATGAACAGAATAACTCAAAAATTACAAGAAGATAAAAAGATACTTTCTATCTATTTTTCTGCTGGATATCCTAATTTAAATGATACCGTTCAAATCATTCAGGATTTAGAAAAAAATGGCGTTGATTTAATCGAAATTGGCTTGCCATTTAGTGATCCATTGGCAGATGGACCAACAATTCAGGCGAGTTCGACTCAGGCACTTCATAACGGAATGACAACTCAAATTCTTTTTGATCAGCTGAAAAACATCCGCGAAAGCGTAAAAATTCCATTAATTATTATGGGATATTTCAACCCAATGTTACAATACGGAGTGGAAGCTTTTTGTAAAAAATGTGCCGAAATTGGCATCGACGGACTTATTATTCCGGATTTACCAGTTGACGTTTACGCAGATGAATACAAAGCTATTTTTGAAAAATATGGATTAATCAACGTTTTCCTGATTACGCCACAAACTTCAGATGAGCGTATTCGCTTTATCGACAGTGTCTCAAACGGATTTATTTATATGGTAAGTTCTGCAAGTGTTACAGGTTCTCAATCCGGTTTTGGAAATATTCAGGAAGATTATTTCGAAAGAATTTCAAATATGAATCTTAAAAACCCACAAATTATCGGTTTCGGAATTTCGAACAAGGAAACTTTTAACCAGGCGACTAAATTTGCAAAAGGGGCAATTATCGGAAGTGCTTTTATTAAGCATTTGAGTGAAAGTGGAAGTGGAAAAATTAGTGAATTTGTTGGAGAGATTCGATAAATTAATTTTAAGTGAGAATAAAAACTATATTTTTCTAATTATTTTTCTTTTCATATTGACAGTTTCATGTCAAACAATCCAGTCAGAAAAATTAATTGCAAGTTGAAAACTAGAGATTTTAGACATAACAGGTCAAAAAGCGAAAGATAAAACAACTTTTACAAAAAATAAAACAGGCATTATTGAAGTAATAGTAAACAGAAAAATTATTGAAATACAAGTTGTAAATTATAGTTTTAAAGATAACAATATGGTGCAAAATATAAGCTGAAATATAGGTTTCAGCTTTTTTTATACTCAAAATTCACTACAAGGTTTTCTGTTAATATTGTGTTAAAATAAAATTAAACAGCTGTTTAATTTAAACGCTTGTTTAATTTTGTGCCCGATTAGAAACGATACCATGTCAAACATCGAATTAAACGATAAAAAAATCCAGATTCTGGAAGTTGCTGAAAAGTTATTTTCAGAGAAGGGATTTGAGGGTACATCGATAAGAGATATCTCCAAAATGGCAAAAATTAATATTGCCATGGTTTCTTATTATTTTGGCTCTAAAGAGCGATTACTTGAAGCTTTAATTCTTTATAAAACTTCTGATATTAAACTTCAGTTAGATAATTTATTAAAGGAAAATCTTGAACCTCTTGATAAAGTCAATAAATTAATCGAAATTTACATTAACAGAATCAATTGTAACAGAGGAATTTATAGAATTTTACATTTTGAACTTACTTCAAAAAAGAGAGAACAAAATTTACTTGCTTTTACTGAACTCAAAAAAGGGAACTTAAAATCTCTTGAAACTATAATTCAGGAAGGGCAATCTAAAGGAATTTTTAGAAAAGATGTAATTATTCCGCTAATAACACCAACAATAATGGGTACTTTTTTTCACTTTCATATGAACAAACCTTTCTTTGAGGAACTACTCAACCTAAATACAGAAACGTTGTATAATGATTACGTTCAAACCAGTCTTACAAAGCACATTCAACAAACTATAAAAGCTCTACTTGTTTATGAAAATTAATCAATTAATGCTCTTTGGTATTTTCTTCATCGGAATTTCATCAATAGAAGCACAAGAAAAAACAAGTTTAACCTTAGACGAAGCCGTTAAGTTGGCTTGGGAAAAAAGTAACGAAGTTACTCTTGCCAACACTAAGGTAAACACAAAAAAATACGAATTACAAGAGGTTAGAAACAACCAGTACCCGGATTTAAAAATTTCAGGGCAATACCAGCGATTGACAAAAGCTTCTATCGATATGCACAATAGCGGTGATCAGGCCAGTTCTGACCCAATGCCATCTCCGGATCAGGCAATGCTTGGAATGGCAAATCTTAGTTTGCCAATTTTTGCAGGTTTTAAAATTCAAAACAGCATTAAAGCATCTGACAACTTATACGAAGCTGAAAGTTCTTATGCTGCCAAAACGAAAGAGGATGTTGCCTTACATGTAATTACTTATTATACTGCTTTATACAAAGCACAAAAAACGTTAGACCTTTTAAACGAAAATCAAAAACAGGCTAAACAGCGTGTTACTGATTTTACGGAATTAGAGAAAAACGGAATTATACCAAGAAATGATTTATTGAAAGCACAATTGTTAGTTTCAAAAACGCAATTATCTATTGATGAAGCGAACAACAATATCAATAACATCAACTTTTACTTAACGACTTTATTAAAATTAGAGCCTAGCGTAAAACTTCAGGTTAATGAAGCCGATTTCTTTAATCTAAAAACAAGTAATGCTCCAACATCAGATATCCTGGCATTGGAAAACAGAAAAGATTTAGAAGCAATTCGTTTTCAACAAAAAGCAAGTGAAGCAAATGTAAAAATTGCAAAATCAGGCTATTATCCTTCGATTTCTCTATTAGGTGGTTATACGGCTCTGGATCTTAAAGATTTCATTACTGTAAAATACGCCATGAATTTTGGAGTTGGTTTATCTTATGATTTATCAGGCATTCTAAAAAATAGCGCAAATGTAAAAGCTGCAGAAAGTAAAGCATTAGAAGTTAAAAATACAGAAGCTGTAATGACAGACCGCATTAAAGTTGAGGTTCAGAAATCTATTGAAGATTATGACCTGGCGATCAATCAAAGTGTTGTTTATGAAGAAGCACTTCAACAAGCTACAGAAAACTACAGACTTGTAAAAGATAAATTTGATAATGGATTATCAGACACTAATGATTTAGTTGAAGCTGATGTAGAACACTTAAGTGCTAAAATAAATACAGCGGTGTCTAAAGCAACTATTATTCAAAAATATTACGAATTACTTTCAGTATCAGGACAATTATCACAATCATTCAATCTTTCTAAAATATAATCGATAGCTCTCATGGAAAAGAAAAAAACAAATACTAAATTCATCATCATACTAACCGTGTTGGTTTTAGTGGGCGGAACTTACGGAATAACAAAATACATGCACTCCCTTGCTCACGAGGAAACAGATGATGCTCAGATCGAGAAAAAAATGAATCCAATTATTCCTAGAGTATCGGGATATATTAGTAAAGTATATGTAAAAGATAATGACTTTGTAAAAAAAGGAGATACTTTATTTACTATCGATAAAAGAGATTACCAATTAAAAATTGATGAAGCAAATGCTGCCTTATTAGCTGCTGAAGGTCAATATGAAGCTGCAAAAGCTGATATTGGAAGCGCAAGTGCAAGCATTTCAGTTTCTGATGCTCAAATGAGATCTGCAAGTGGCTCTATTGAAAGTGCAAAAATTAGATTAAGACAAGTTACAAATGATTTCAATCGTTACAATAATTTGTACAAAACCCATACAATTACAAAACAACAATTTGAACAGGCTCAGACTGCAAAAGATGAAGCCGAAAATCAAGTACGTGTTTTAGAGCAACAACAAAGAGCAAGTTCTTACCAAAAATCTGTAATACAATCGAAATCTAAAGTTTCAGATAAACAAACAGAAGTTGCTTCTGCAAACATCAAAAAAGCAAAAACAATGCTAGATGTTGCTCATTTAAATCTTAGTTATACTGTTGTAACGGCAGCAATTGACGGTCAGGTTTCTAAAGTTGACATTCAACCGGGACAACTGGTTCAGCCGGGACAATCTTTATTCTATATCATCAACAATACTGAAGCTTGGGTTGTGGCAAACTTTAAAGAGACACAATTGAACAAAATGATCATTGGACAAAAAGTAAGTTTAAAGGTTGATGCGTATCCAAACTATGAATTCAAAGGTACTTTAACTTCATTTTCTCCTGCAACAGGATCTCGTTTTTCATTATTACCTCCTGATAACGCAACTGGAAACTTTGTAAAAACAATTCAGAGACTACCTGTAAAAATCAGCTTAGATGAATCTAACGATCCTGAAAAAGTAAAATTACTAAGACCAGGGATGAATGTTGATGTAGATGTACATTTAAAATAAAATATGGCAACAGCAGCAGTACAAGCAGACGACGATTTAGTAGAATACGGATACAGACGTGTGATCATTACGATTACTGCAGTACTTTGTGCACTGTTAGAAATTGTAGATACCACGATTGTAAACGTAGCACTAACAGACATGCGAGGTAGCCTTGGAGCTACTTTAACTGATGTGGCTTGGGTAATTACAGCGTACGCAATTGCGAATGTTATTGTAATTCCGATGACGAGTTGGCTATCGCAACAATTTGGAAGACGTAATTATTTTGTGGCCTCTATCATTCTATTTACAGTCTGTTCTTTTTTATGCGGTAATGCCAGTAATATATGGGAATTAGTAGCCTTTAGGTTTGTACAAGGTATGGGTGGAGGTGCCTTGCTTGTAACAGCCCAAACTATTATTACCGAAAGTTACCCTATTGCAAAACGTGGTATGGCACAAGCTATTTACGGAATGGGTGTAATTGTTGGTCCAACTTTGGGTCCGCCTTTAGGAGGATATCTAGTAGATAATTATTCGTGGCCTTATATATTTTACATCAATATTCCATTGGGAATTATTGCTACAATTTTGGCCATTACTTTCGTAAGAAGTCCGAAATATGGAGAGAAATTAAAAGCCAATCAGGTTGACTGGTGGGGAATTATATTACTAGCTGCTTTTATTGGTTCATTACAATTCGTTTTAGAACACGGTCAGCAAGACGACTGGTTTAACGATTCGACAATCGTAACGTTAAGTGTTGTAACTGTTCTTGGATTGGTTTTATTTATCTGGAGAGAGCTTACTTATAAACATCCTATTGTAAATTTAAGTGTTTTAAAAGACGGAAATTTAAGAATTGGAACCGTTATGTGTTTTATTCTTGGTTTCGGTTTATACGGATCGACCCTGATTATACCAATTTACACGCAGTCAATTTTAGGATGGACCGCAACAGATGCCGGATTATTATTGATTCCGGGTTCGATTACAACAGCGATCATGATGCCATTTGTTGGTAATATGATTCAAAAAGGAGTTCCGCAAGGATATATGGTTGGAGTAGGATTTTTAGTTTTCTTCTTCTTTACCTTTATGATGCAGACCCGCATGACACCTGATACTGGCGTAGAACATATGTATTGGCCTTTAATTTTAAGAGGAATTGGATTAGGATTGCTTTTTGTACCTATTACCACACTTTCGCTTTCTACCTTAAAGGGAAAACATATTGGTGAAGGAGCTGCTTTTACAGGAATGATGAGACAATTAGGAGGTTCATTTGGTATTGCAATTATTACCACTTTTATCACTCGTTTCAGCCAGGAGCACAGGGTAGACTTATTGACTAATTTAGATCCTGCAAAATTTGATGTTCAGCAGCGTATTGCCGGAATGCAAAGAGCATTTATGTCTAAAGGTTACAGCGCTGATGTTGCACTTAAAAAAGCATATCAGGCATTAGAATATTCAGTAATGAAACAAAGTACAGTAATGTCATATATAGATATTTTTATGTATTTAGGAATAATGTTTTTATGTTGTATACCTATTATCCTTTTCATTAAAAAAGGAAAAAACAAGATTAATCCTGCTGATGCAATGCATTAATAATAATTGATTTATAATACGAAAAAGCCGGGCTATTTATTTAGCCCGGCTTTTTTATTTTGAATATCATATTTGAGTATTTCTAAATTATTTTGGCTAAAGCCTATTGTGCGAATCTATAAATTTCCCTCCAGCTAAAGCAGAAGGCTATTCAACTTGAAACATGAAACAATTCAAAACCTTAGCGACTCAGCAACTTAGATTCTTAGAACCTCTAAAGTTACCTTGTAAACACCAAATGATTATCTTTTGAAAGATTCGCATCAAATTGATATCCATCATAATTGAAACCTTTTAAATCATCAATAGTTTCAGCATTTGTATCGATTATATAACGCACCATCATTCCTCTTGCTCTTTTTGCGAAGAAACTAATCATCTTTAATTTCCCGTCTTTGTAATCTTTAAAATCAGGAGTGATTACAGGAACTTTCAACGCTTTTACATCTACTGCCGAAAAATATTCGTTACTGGCTAAATTCACAAATAATTCTCCTTTAGTCAATTCTTTATTTAAAGACTTGGTCACAATAGGTTTCCAGAATTCGTGCAAGTTTTTATATTCTTCAATTGGCAATTTGGTTCCCATTTCTAATCTGTACGCCTGCATTAAATCTAATGGTTTCAAAACACCATAAAGTCCGGATAAAATTCGGAGTTTGCTTTGAAGCACATCTAATTTTTCTAACGGAATTGAATAGGCATCTAAACCGGTATAAACATCTCCGTCAAAAGTATAAACTGCTGGACGCGCATTTTCAGGTGAAAAGGGTGTTTTCCATTTTTGATTGCGTTCCCAGTTTAAATCGGCCAGTTTATCTGAAATTGACATCAATTCTGATAATTCAGCTGGCTTTTTTGGTTTTAAAACTTTGTGAACCACACGGGCTTCTTTTAAAAAAGAGGGTTCAGTATATTGAGTAGTTGGTAATTCTTTTTCGAAATTTAAAGACTTCGCCGGCGATATAACAATTTTCATTTGTGCGTTTTTATAGAATTCAAAAATACAAATTGAATTTTTAAAAATTACAGATCCGAATTGATTTGTTCGATAGTAATATAAATGTTTTTTTCGCCACGAATTACACGAATGAACACAAATCATTCGTAGTAAATTTCAAAAAAAATCAGTGTAAATTCGTGTAATTCGTGGCAACCATTTTTATTTTAATAAAATTCAATGCTATAAACTATGAATTTGTTCAAAAAAGTGCCCATTACATTATAATAGGCATTTTCTATGTTGTAAATTTGCAGACCTTTCATTCTCTTCAAGAAAAGAAATGTATTATTTAAAATTAGTGAATTCGTGGCTATACAAACAAATTACAAAACAGCTTTACAACATAAAATCTTCGGAGTAATTTCGAAAGCATCACAGGAACTTAATGTCGACAGTTATGTTATTGGCGGCTTTGTCAGAGATTTGCTTTTAAACCGGGGTTCTAAAAAAGACATTGATGTTGTTGCCGTTGGTAGCGGAATCGAATTGGCCTTGAAAGTTTCTGAATTGCTTCCTAAAAAACCAAAAGTACAGGTTTTCAAAACTTACGGAACAGCAATGTTACGTTTTGAAGACACTGACATTGAATTTGTTGGAGCACGAAAAGAATCATATAATTTTGACAGCCGAAATCCGATTGTAGAAAACGGAACGCTGGAAGATGATCAAAACCGTCGCGATTTTACCATTAATGCATTGGCTTTATCGTTGAACGAAAAAACATTTGGAGATCTTTCTGATCCTTTTAATGGTTTAGCAGATTTGGAGAATAAAACGATCAAAACGCCTTTAGACCCAAGCATTACTTATTCTGATGATCCTTTGCGAATGCTTCGTGCCATTCGTTTTGCAACGCAGCTAAATTTTGAAATCGAAAAAAAATCATTAAATGCAATCACTAAAAACGCTGACAGAATCAAAATTATTTCCGGAGAACGTATTGTTGATGAATTAAACAAAATTCTATCGACAGATAAGCCTTCTGTTGGATTTTTACTTTTATATCAAACGGGACTTTTAGATATTATTCTTCCTGAATTAACAGCTTTAAATCAGGTAGAAGAAATTGAAGGTCATACGCATAAAAACAACTTTTATCACACATTAGAAGTGGTTGATAATATTTGCCCGAATACAGACGATGTATGGTTGCGTTGGTCGGCTTTATTGCATGATATCGGGAAAGCACCAACAAAACGCTTTAATAAAAAACAAGGATGGACGTTTCACGGACATGAGTTTTTAGGCGGAAAAATGGCAAAGAAAATATTCGAACGCCTTCATATGCCATTAAATCACAAAATGAAATTTGTGCAGAAAATGGTCATCATGAGTTCTCGCCCAATTGTTTTGGCACAGGATATTGTAACGGATAGCGCGGTGCGTCGTTTGGTTTTTGATGCCGGTGAAGATGTCGAAGATTTAATGACGTTGTGCGAAGCAGATATTACAACTAAGAACCCGGCAAAATTTAAAAAGTATCATAAAAATTTTGACATTGTTCGCAAGAAAATTGTCGAAGTAGAAGAACGAGATCATGTTCGTAATTTTCAACCGCCAATTTCCGGTGAAGAAATTATGGAAATCTTTGATTTGAAACCTTCGCGTGAAATTGGAGTTTTAAAAGAAGCGGTTAAAGAAGCGATTTTAGAAGGTGATATTCCTAATGAATATCAGGCCGCTTACGATTTTATAATTAAAAGAGCTGAAAAACTTGGGTTAAAAAAAGTTTAAGAATAAGAAGTATTTAATAAAATGAAAAAAGAGAATAAATCAGTAATCATTTGGTTACTATCAGGTTGTGTTTTATTGTTTTTAATGGTAGTAGTTGGCGGAATAACCCGTTTGACAAATTCAGGATTATCAATGACCGACTGGCATTTGGTAACCGATACTTTCCCGCCTTTAACAGATGCCAAATGGAATGAAGCTTTTGAGCAATACAAGAAATTTCCTGAATATCAAAAAATCAATATCCACAACGATTTTCAATTAGCCGATTATAAATTTATCTACTTTTGGGAATGGTTCCACCGCTTTATTGGCCGTATTATCGGATTGGTTTTCTTTGTTCCTTTTGTTTATTTCCTGATTAGAAAAAAACTGGATCGCCCCACTATCAAAAAATGTATTGTTCTTTTGGCAATGGGAGGATTTCAGGGATTTTTAGGCTGGTTTATGGTCCGTAGCGGATTAATTGACAATCCGGACGTGAGCCATTTTAGGCTTTCTTTACATCTTACTTTTGCGTTTATCACCTTCGCTTATACGTTATGGGTAGCTTTGGATTTAATCTATCCGGAAAGAACAATTACTAAAGTAATTCCACTTCGCAATATCGCACGATTTGCATTGGCTGCTTTATTGATTCAAATTATTTATGGGGGTTTTGTAGCGGGTTTAAATGCCGGATTAATTCATAATCACTGGCCATTAATGAGTGACGGAGAATTTATTCATGATTCTGTTTTTATTGAACAGCCAACTTTGATCAAAAATTTAATAGAAGGTAAAAGTGGAGTTCAGTTTGTACACAGGACTTTTGCTTATGTTGTTGTTGCTTTTATTCTGTTTTTATATTATAAAAGCACTAAATTTTCGCTTTCAAGAACACAATCAAATGGCATCAAAACTTTAGTAGTTTTTGTATTTATTCAATTTGCACTGGGCGTTTTTACTTTGTTATATAGTGTTCCATTGGCTTTAGGACTCATTCACCAAATTATGGCATTTTTCCTTTTGAGTGCCATGACTTTTACGCTGCACAGATTAAGCAAATAATAAAAAGCTTTTAAAAATAAAAAATCCTTCAATTGAAGGATTTTTTATTTTATATGATAAACCGGATTAATCCGTTAAAATTTAATGGAGTAATTTTTTATCCCAGCCAGGCTTTAAAATCCTGTACTTTTTCACGACTTACAATTACCTCATCTTCTTTATAAGTAGGTAAAATAACTTTTAAACGAGAGTTTGTATACACCTGAATTTCTTTGATTGCTGTAAGCGGAACAATAAATTTTCTGCTTACACGAAAGAAATCCTTCATATCTAATTCTTGTTCGAGAATTTCTAAAGTAGAATCGACTAAATAATTTCTATTATCGAAAGTATGAATATAAGTTCCTTTGTTTTCACTAAAGAAACATTCGATTTCATCTGTATTGATTACTTTTAGATGCTGTCCGATTTTAACCGTAAAGCGCTTTTTATAATTTTTCTCAAACGGATTAGACAACATTTGACGTATTTGCTCAAAATCAAGCTGAAGATTTTGATTTCCGGCATCTATTTTAGGAATTCGGTTTTTGAATTTGGTAACAGCCACTTCCAGATCATCCTCATCAATAGGTTTTAAAAGATAATCAATACTATTGAGTTTAAAAGCTTTTAAGGCATATTCATCATAGGCTGTTGTAAAAATAATAGCACTTTGAATATTTATCTTTTCAAAAATTTCGAACGACAAACCGTCTGATAACTGAATGTCCAGAAATATCAGATCCGGATGATCGTTATTGCTGAACCAATGAAGGGATTCTTCTACAGAGTGCAACATGGTTTCTACGGCAATATTTAACTTTTCAAGCTTTCGCTGCAACAATCGTGCAGCTGGTTTTTCGTCTTCTATAATTAATGTGGTCATCTATTGATATGCAAAATTTGAAAAAATAAAATTTAAAGTTACTCCCATTTATTCTTACTCTCCACTTCTTTCTCCATATATTTTTTGATTTTTTTATCCTCCCAATCTTTATTGAAAAAGATATCAGGTCCAAAAACTGTAAATGCATGAATAGCTAAGGCAATTCCCCAATAAAATGCTGTTGAATAGATTTCCCAATCTCTGAACCCTCTCAATTCAAAATGATTTCCAACAAAACCTCTGTTCAAACTTGAAATAATGATGATAATATTTACTATAATATAAACCTTCAAATGCGAGTAAAATCCTTTTATTCTTTTTACTTTTTTATATGCTATATTATAGCTTTCGTCAGTACTAAATTCGTGTGCATATTCTTCATACATACGTCTTCTAAATCGTCCCATTTTATTTTGATTTAAAAATTATTGCCATTTGTTTTTATTCTCTCTTTCTTTTTCCATCAATTCTTTGATTTTTCTTTCTTCCCAGTCTTTTCCTAAAACCGGAAATACTTCGAAAACCTTTAATCCATGAAAAACAACTCCAACTCCCCACCACAATAGTGGCCAGAAAAACCACAAATATTGCGGGGATGTATATAAATTAATGGCAATTAAAATAATATTTACACCAATAAAAGAGGTAAGATTACCATAAAAGCCTTTAATATTTTCTACTTTCTTTTTTGCAAGATAGTATCTGTCTTCTTCGTTATAATTTATTTCCATGATCACACCCATTTTTGATTTTTTTGTCTTTTCTCTAAAATACTTTTCAGTTTACGTTCCTCCCATTCATCTCCAAAAACTTTAAAAGAAACAAATAAATCTATTGCAGAGAATAAAAATACTGAAGACCAGATTATCATTACAACATGATTTAAATATTTGAATGGAACGAAGTTCAAGGGAACTCCATAATATTCCTTTAACACAAAAACTACCAATCCTACTGCATAAACAAATGCATGCATATAAAAGGATCTCAGCCTAACTACTTTTTTCCTGAAGATTTGTTGAAACTCAAATCTTTCACGATCATTGTTACAGTTCGTTTCCATGATTATTCCCATTTTTGTTTTGTATGCTCTTTTTCTAAAAGTTTATTGATTTTTTGTTGTTCCCATTCCTTATTAAAAAACGGAAAACAATCAAAAGCTTTTAATCCGTGTAAAATTATCGGAATTGCCCATCCCACTACTGAATATATACACCATAAATAACCGGGCGAAGTCATAATATTAACCACTATTACAATTGGATTACAAAGAAGATAAACTGTCAAATGCTGATAAAACTTTTTAATTTCATGAACTTTTTGCTGAGCTTCCTGATAGTGTTCCCCTTTATCGTAGTTTGGTTCCATCATTATTTCCAGGTTTTTTGGTTCTTTTCTTTTTCTAAAATCTCTCTGATTTTTCGTTCTTCCCAACCAGAGCTGTATCCAAACACTTTAAAAGCGTGCATCGTAACTCCAAATCCCCAGCCTAAAGCCGAAAACCAAAACCATTGAAATCCAGGAGAGTACGTTAAATTTACAAAAATTAAACAAGGAATAACACAACAATATGAAATTACGTTTGCGTAAAATCCCTTCAATTCTTCAACTCTTTTTTTAGCTCTGAAATAAGCTTTATTTTCGTCACTATATTCTGCATTTGTTTCCATAACTGTAATTTGTTTGGTTAAAATTGGAATCTTAACCGTGAAATTTTCTTCGTTTTGTTCGATCAATACTTTTCTGTTGGTTACGATTCCATATCGATTAACAATATTCTGTAAACCAACTCCTTGTCTGTCCTGCAAAACTTCTTTTTTCTGAAAATCATTTTGTATTGCCAGATAATCTCCATCAATAAAAATTCTGATATGCAATGGTTTTTGCTCGCTTACTACATTGTGTTTTACTGTATTTTCAAGTAAAAGCTGCAACGATAACGGAACCACTTTTGCATCCGGATTGATGTCTGTTGCAGGTAATTCGTAAAACAAACTATTCTCAAAACGCATTTTCAATAAGTTCATGTAGGTTTTTGCAAACGACAATTCATCTTCAACCGAAACCAATTCTTTGTCTTTTTGTTCTAAAACATAGCGGTAAATTTTAGATAATGAAGTGGTAAATCGCTGTGCATTATCCGGATTTTCTTCGATTAAAGAACTTAAAACATTCAAACTGTTAAAGAGAAAATGCGGGTCAATCTGATTTTTTAAACTTTCGAATTTGGCACTTGCGGTTCCTGCAATAATCTTTTGTTGTGTAACTTCAAATTTTGATGCTTGTTTCCATTTAACCATGAAACTTCTTGCTTGCATAAAAGTCGAAACTCCTAAGGATAGAATGATATAAAAAAGATGTACCCAAATCATTCTTTCTCCAAAAAACACCTCTAAAGTTACGTTTTGCAAGACCACGAAAATAAAATAATTTATTCCTAAAACTACCGGAACTGTATACAATACCGTAACCAGGATGCCGTAATAAACCCTGAGATTAGTCTGTTCCAGCCAATCCCATTTTTCATCTAAAAGCACATTAATATACCCGTTTCCGAAGCCAAGTCCGAAAGAATAAAGGCAGCTAACAAAAAAAGTAACAAGAGCGTTTTTAATAGTTAAATCTTCTCCCAGAAGAGCTATAAATATTATGGCAAAAATCATAGAAATCTTAAACGAGACAATTGTTCCGCTTTTTAAACTTCTATATACATATCTATGATCTTTCATTTGTTAGTCTGCTTAAATTAGTTTTATTTTTTACAGTTTTTCTGAGTTTCTAAAGCTCTGTCTAATCCCCATTTTGGAGAAAAAGGTGTTGCTGGTTTAAAAGTAGCAAAAAGTTCAACAGCTTTGTCCACTTGTGCACATAATGGTTTTGTATCAACACCTGACCATTTTGCCCCGCCTATTTGATAATCAGCTTCACCAAAAACAATTCTTGGATTGTTTGGATCTATTGCTTTTCCTTTTGCATAGGCTTCCATTACTTTTGCCGAATATTTCATTCCGTTTGTCATTGGGTCAGCAACTACCCAAGCCGTATAAATCAAAGCCTGCATGGCATATAATTCGGCATTGTTTTGGTCTTTTATCAATTCGATATCCAATGCATCTTGTGCCTTTGTCAACAACAAATCAATTTTTGTTTTGTCTTTTTCACTAAACGCAGATGTAGTATTAATCAAGGCTACATAATAGTTTGGCAAATAACTTGTTTTCTCTGCTGCAGCAATTCTTTCAAACAATGCCGAAGCTTCTGCATTCTTTCCTTCTTTCCAAAGCCCGAAAGCTTTTCCCATTCCTTGTTCAAATTGTGTTTGTGCAGAGCATATTACTACTACGAATAATGCGGCCAAGGTGATGATTTTTTTCATTTTATAAGTAATTTAAATGGTTGTTTTTAATTTAAGCTGTTAGTACTATTTATAATATAATTGCAATTTTTGAATCTTTACCAATAACAAATTTAGCATCTTTATAGGCAGGTGGCCCCATAAATCCTTTTGCATTGTTTGAAGCTGCATAATCTTCAGAAGGTATTCCCATCGCATTTCTATCCAGTTTGCCATTATTGTTTTCATCATGATACGTTGAAATGGCATATTCTCCGGCAGGAATACCAACAAATGTTACGGTAGCTTCGTTATTTTTAATTTCTGAAACCACACTTTTATAAGTCGTCTTAAGAAATGTTTCATCTGAATTGTACAAACCTACTTTAACGACTCCTGTATTGTTTTTTAAGCCTGAAACTGAAACAGTAAGATTTACATTTTGAGCAGACATAAGACTGCAAATAAATAATGTGATTATTGTAATAATTTTGGTCATGATTTCTTTTTTTAAAGGTTATTTTATTTAAAGGTTCTAAGTTTATGAGATTCTAAGTCTCTAAGTTTTTTTGATGATTGAAACTCTTTATTATTCTTGTTGTTATTTCTAATTATACTTCAAAAGTATGCAGGTTTTTATTGTTTAAAAATTAATTAATACTGAGTTGTTGAATTTGATGACTGAATTGTTTTTTTTAGGAACAGAGGTTCAGAGGGACAAAGGTTCAAAACTTACAAACAAGTTATTTTATTTTAAAGCTTTGTTAAGTACTTATATAGTTAGATTTTTTTAAACCCAAGCCAAGAAAACCTTTGTCCCTCTGAACCTTTGTAACTTTGAACCTTCCTCCTATAAGTTTTTCAATTGATTCTCGTTTTTATTATCGCTAATCGTCCAGAAGAAACCTACAAAGAAAAATCTGTCTGCAGTAGGCACAACAGGTTGTCTGTTGTAAACTCCGTTTGCGTCCGGTAATTTTGCGTAATCATATCCATACACATTCTGAGTTCCTAATACATTCGAAACAGAAAAATATAAGATTTTTTGTGTCGTTAACAAATACGCCCAGTTAAAACTCAAACTATTGTACGATTTTGTTTTTCCGTTCATGAATTGCGTTTGGTTTGGATCATTATATGGGCGTCCTGAACTATAACTGTTGGTAAAACCTATTTGCGATTTCCAATCGGTTATAAAATATTTGGTTACAATGGATAAACTGTGATTTGCAACAAAATTAGGAGTTGCCATGGTTGGGAAATTCTTATATTGTCTTTCTGAATCGATATAAGAATACGAAATCCAATATTCTAAGTTTTTATACAAATTGCTGTCTCTCCAAAACAAATCCAGTCCCTTTGCATAACCTGAACCGTTATTATTAAAAACCGAATTGTACTGAATATCTCTCGTATTATACTGAACTAAATTGCTGTAATCTTTATAATAAGCTTCGGCTCTAAAAGTCTGACCAGGTCTTGTAAATTGATAATTTAAAATATAATGTCTTGCTTTTTCACTTTCAAATTGATGGTATTTAGAATATTTAATATAATCAACCACAGGAGTTTGAGAAAAATCTCCATAAGCAAATGAAAACTGGCTGGTTTTAGAAATCTTATAAGCGATTGAAGCTCTTGGTGCAATATTGGTTTCATCTAATAAACTATTATTCGAAAGTCTGAAACCTACTTTTGCTGCCAGTTTTTTAGAGAATAAAATATCTCCTTCGGTATAAAAAGCTGCGATATTCGAATCGTAACCATTTGCTGTTTTTATAGCAATATTATCATTAAAATTTTCATTGTATTTCGTAATGAAATAATCAGCTCCAAACGACAGTTTAAAATAGTTCGAAATGTTTTTTCTTAATTTCAATTTTAACTGAGCGGCATTTTCGTTACTGTCGATATCATTGATATCATATTTGATTTTATTTTTGCTGTAACCGTAACTAATTCCTGAAGTAAGTTGCCAGCCGGTTCCAAAATCTCCTTTGTAAGAGGCATTCAGATAAAAATTATTATTGTTTAAATCGGTTCTCACAGGATCAGCGAAATTCACGTTCTTCTGATTTAAATCAAATTTTTCCGCATCAAAAGCAGCATACAATTTAAAAATACCTCTTTCAAAATGATATCTGTAAACCGCTTCTCCACCCAAAGACTGATAAGGACTATTCCAGTCTACATTTTGAGGAATTACAGCCTGGTAAGGGGCCAGATTAATATAATTAGTATTAATGCTAAACGAACTTTTTTTCCATTTTTGTGTATTTCCTACTCCTAAACCCACGGTCATTAAAGCAATATCTGTTTTATTCTGGTCTGGTTCATCCTGTGTATTCAATAACAAAACACTTGACAATGCTTCGCCATATTCAGCAGAATAACCTCCGGTTGAAAAAGCTATTCCGCTAAACAAAAACGGTGAAAATCTGCTGCGTGTTGGTAGATTATTAGTGGATGCACCATAAGGTTGCGCTACACGAAGTCCGTCTACAAAAGTCTGCGTTTCGCTGGCTTCACCTCCACGAACAAACAAGCGTCCGTCTTCACCAACATTCTGAGTTCCTGGCAAAGTCTGCAAAGCAGCAATAATGTTTCCGGCAGATCCTGCAGTGGTTACAATATCTAAAGGTTTTAAGACCGAAACCCTAGCTTTGTCACCAGATTCTAATGTTCCGGCGGTAATAACAACCGCATCAAGTGCATTTACATTTTCTCTAAGTTTTACCGTTTCGTCTTTAAAATTAGTAACATCAATTTCTTTCTTGAAAGTTTCATAAAGTAAAAAACTCACTACTAAAGTTTGATTTCCTGTTGCTGTTGTTTCAAAAGAAAATTCTCCCGTTTCAGAACTTGTAGCTCCGTCATAAGTTCCGTCTAAATAAATATTAGCTCCCGGAACCGGTTTTCCTTTTTGATCTGTTACTTTTCCTGAAATAGTATTCTGTGCAAAAATGAAGCTTGTAAAAATTAAAAAGGCAATCGTAAAAAGTAATTTGGTTTTCATGGTATTTGATTTTGATGAGGCAAATATATTTTAACAGTTTTAGTTAAAAAATATTAAATAACCCAATTGTAGAAATTCAGGGATGAGTTGTAAATTACTTATTTGTATCTTAGCTTTTAGTTACCAGCATTTAATAAAAATACCCCATGAACATAGCAATTGCACAAATAAAACCTTTTAAGGGAGATATTTCAGCTAACATAAAAAAACACATTAAATTTACAGAACTTGCCTCTTCATTAAGCGCAAATTCTATTTTTTTTCCTGAACTTTCGTTAACAGGTTATGAGCCTGAACTGGCTAAGGATCTCGCTACTTATAAAGATGATGATCGATTTGATATTTTTCAGCAAATTAGCAATCTTAAAAAAATTACAATTGGAGTTGGGGTTCCTATAGAAAGTAAAAACGGAATACAAATCAGTATGATTATATTTCAACCGGATCAGGAAAGAACCTCTTATTCAAAACAACAACTTCATGAAGACGAGTTTCCTTATTTTAAAAATGGCAATGAACAGGTTATAATTGAAATTGAAACTCAAAAAATTATTCCTGCTATTTGCTACGAAAGCCTGCAGACAGACCATGCAGAAAAAGCAACTAAACTGGGAGGAGAAATCTATCTCGCCAGCGTCGCAAAATCGCAAAACGGAATAGAAAAAGCATTTGTACATTATCCTGAAATTGCAAAAAAACATACTATGCCAGTTTTAATGGCAAATTGTATTGGAGAATGTGATAATTTTGTAAGTGTTGGCTTTAGTTCCGTCTGGACAAAAGAAGGGAAATTAGCGGCACAACTTGATAACAAAAATGAAGGTATACTAGTTTTTAATACAAAAACGGAAGAGGTTAAAAAACAGATTATTTAGAAAAAATTACTTTCTTTATTTGATAATCGGTTACACCTAAATTTAAACAAACACAAATAATTTTATTAGATATGTCAGAAAGTAAAAGAATTTCAAACTTATATCAATCCATCTATAATGGAAATCCGTGGCTGGAAGTTAATCTTGCAAAGACTTTAGAAAATGTAACTGCGGAACAGGCTTACAGAAAAATAAATCCAAATTTAAACACGATTTGGGAAATTGTCAATCATTTGATACAATGGAGAAGAAATATTTTAAAACGTGTTCAGGGAGAAATACTCAATGCTCCTGACCATAATTATTTTGTACCCGTTTTAGATTCATCTGAAGCAGCCTGGGAGCAATCACTTCAAAGTCTTGGAAAATCACAAGAATTATGGAATACTTTTTTTGAAGATTTTGATGATGCTGATTTAGAAAAAATTTACGTCAATAATGATCATACCTACTATGAACACATTCACGGAATTATTCAGCACGATGTTTATCATTTGGGACAAATAGTTATTTTGAAGAAACTACTTTAAGGTTTTAAAATTTATTCTAAAGACATATTTGCATTTTATGAAGACTGAAAAAGAAAAAATGATTGCGGGAGAATATTACATTGCAGGAGATCCTGTTTTAGTAAAAGAGCGCAGAAAAGCTAAAAATTTATTGCATCGTTTGAACGTAACTGAATATCGCCTGACGAAAAAGGCGAAACAAATTTTAGAAGAACTAATTCCTAATACCGGCAAGAGTTTTTATATAGAACCCCCTTTTCATTGTGATTACGGTTATAATATTTTTTGTGGCGACAACGTTTATTTTAATGTAAATTGTGTTGTTCTGGATTGTGCTCCTGTAACTATTGGATCGAATGTGTTTTTTGCTCCCAATGTTCAGATTTATACTGCAACACATCCGCTTGATGCCGAATTAAGAAAAACACTCGAAAATGCTTTGCCTGTTTCTATTGGCGACGATTGCTGGATTGGCGGAAACTCCATAATTTGTCCCGGCGTAACTATCGGAAAAGGATGTGTTATTGGTGCCGGATCTGTTGTTACAAAAGACATTCCGGATAATTCACTAGCCGTAGGAAATCCGGCAAAAGTAATTCGAAAATTAAATCAGGAACCACAATAAAATATAAAATGCTTACCTTAAATAAAGTTCATCATATTGCCATTTTATGTTCTGATTATCAAAAATCAAAAACTTTTTATACCGAAGTTTTAGGATTAACAATTATCAGGGAAATCTATCGCGAAGAACGTCAATCATACAAGCTGGATTTGGCTTTGAACGGGACTTATATTGTCGAATTGTTCTCCTTTCCCGACCCGCCAAAAAGACCTTCAAGACCGGAAGCTGTTGGATTAAGACATTTGGCATTTGAGGTCATTAACCTTGACGAAACGGTTGCTTTTTTAAATACTAAAAAAATAGAATCGGAACCCATCAGAATTGATGAAACGACTGAAAAGCGATTTACTTTTATCGCTGATCCCGATTTATTGCCAATTGAGTTTTATGAACGATAATTTCATTGAAAAAAATTTTGAATAGCTTCCAGCTTTAGCTGGATGAATAAAAGATTAAATCAAAAAGGCTTTAGCCAAACTTCTTAATTTGGTTAAAGCCTTTTCTACATACAAACATTTTTTCTCCAACAAACAACTTGAAAGAATTATCTCTCATAACAACTTTTAACACAATATACTGAGTGTTTTTGATTAAAAACCAGATTTGATTAGCTAATTTTGTAATCCGCATAAAAATATTGCGATTTCAAAATCCACATCTGATGAATAAAACGGCGAAAATCAAAAAAAATCATCAATTTATTGTCTTTCAAAAATTAGTTATTGTTTCTATCTTAATTGGCTTTCTATCGGCTTTTTTAGGAATCTCACTCAAAAAAATTACAGAATATTACGAAGAAATCTTCTTTCATGAAGTCACGGTGAATCCTGTTTTTTATATCATCTTCCCGGTTTTTGGATTATCTGTCATTTACTTTCTAAGACAATATCTTTTTAAAAAGAAAGAAAACAAAGGCATTAAAGAAGTTTTTGAAAGCACCAGATCAGCTTCAAAAAATTTGCCCTCATATAAAATTCCGTCACACTTCATCAACGGATTATTAACTGTCGCATTTGGAGGTTCAACCGGAATCGAAGTTTCAACCGTTGTCGCCACCGCCACAATTGGATCTGTAGCACAACAAAAAGAAAATGTATTTCGTAAATACAAAACCGAATTGATTTGTGCCGGCGTTGCTGCCGGAGTTACGGCTTTATTCAGCAGTCCAATTGCCGGAATCCTATTTGCTCTGGAAGTGATATCCAGAAAAGTGACACGTGCTTTTGTAATTTCGAATATCATTGCCGTTTCAGTTGCTTTTGGATTACTTTCTATTTTAAAAGAAGCACCTTTGTTTGCCGTTTCGATCACAACCTGGCATTTAAAAGCTATTCCGTATTTTATTCTTTTAGGGATTTTAGCCGGAATAAATTCAGTTTATCTCACACGTTGTGTTTTATTTTTTAAATCTCAATTTGGAAAAATTGGAATTCATTACTATAAAATCTTAATAGGATCAACCGTTTTAAGTATTTCATTATTTGTTTTTCCGCAGTTATACGGAGAAGGTTATCATGCCATAAAAGGAATTTTTAGCAATGCGAATGAAATGCAGCTAACACTGACTTTAGCCTTGACTTTTATCGCAATCTTAATCCTCAAACCCATTGTAACATCCATAACATTAGCTTCCGGTGGCGACGGTGGTGTTTTTGCGCCAAGCCTTTTTATTGGGGCCTTTTTAGGATTATTATTGGCTTCTTTCTTAAATACCTTTTTTCACGTCAATGTAATTCCTGTTAATTTTATGATCATCGGAATGGCTGCTGTATTAAGTGCCAGCATTCATGCACCTTTTACGGCAATATTTTTAGTTTGCGGATTAACAAACGATTATACTTTATTTCTTCCCATTCTGGTAGTTTGTTTACTATCAAAATATACCGCTAAGATAATTTACCCTTATACGGTATATTCTTATTCACCAGGTTTATCAAAATAAAAATCAATTCACTAATTTAAATTCTCAGAGATTATCAGTCTTAATAAATTATTTAATCTGTAATAAAAACATTAACATAAAAAAATGCCTGTTCAAAAAATAAAAAGAGGATATCGCAAAACACGCTACATACTCTACAAAGAAACTTTAATCGATTATAAAGAACATTTCTGGTCTTTCTTAGGATCATTTGTGGGTATTGGCATTCTGTCGTATCTTGAATCTATTCGCTTTTCAGGTAGTGATATCGTTTTTCTGATTGGTTCTTTCGGCGCTTCGAGTGTTTTGATTTACGGAATTATTCAAAGTCCGTTTTCGCAGCCCCGAAATTTAATTGGAGGTCATGTAATTTCAGCCATTATTGGCGTAACGATCAACAAATTGATTCCTGATATTATGTGGTTATCTGCGCCTTTAGCTGTTTCACTTTCGATTATATTCATGCAAATTACCAAGACATTGCATCCTCCCGGTGGAGCCACAGCGCTTATTGCAGTTACAGGTTCTGCCCAGATAAAAGATCTTGGCTATATGTATGTGCTTTCCCCTGTTTTAGATGGTGTCCTAATTCTGTTTATAACGGCGTTAGTTTTCAATAATATGACTTCAAGCAGAAGTTACCCTAGTCATAGTACTTACCACAAACATTACCACAAGATCAGAAAAAGATTGGTGGGAAAGTAAAATAATTGACGTTTGTTGCAATGACAAACTGGCTGAAAAACTTTCTCAGCTAAAATCTTTTCAACAAATCGCAATTCCTAATTCGTAAATCCTTTTTTATATTTTACCTTTGACCTTTCAAAAAAACAAAGATTATGGTTTATAAATTTAGAGTAATTCTAGACGCCGAAGAAGATATTTTTAGAGACATTGCAATTCTTGAAGACGATACTCTTGAGGATTTACACAATGCTATCTTCAACGCTTTTGGTTTTGACGGAATGGAAGTAGCTTCGTTTTATACCTGCGATGAAACTTGGAATCAGGAAGATGAAATTGCACTTTTTGATACTGGCGATGTTCCCGGAGAGCAAAGAACCATGAGCGATTATAAATTATCTGATCTCTTAGATGAGCAAAATACTAAAATTATCTACGTATACGACTTCATAAATATGTGGACTTTCTTAGTTGAATTGGCCGCTATCGAAGATCAGATTGCCGGAGTTCCTTATCCTGAAACTCTATTCTCTCACGGAGAAATGCCTGATGAAGCCATAGAAAAAAACTTCGAAGCCGATATGCACGACGATATCTATGGCGAATTTGAAGATGACCTTGACGAAGACGATCTTGACATGTTCGAAGGCGACGACAGCTTTGAAGATTTTGGGTTTGAGGAGAATTGGAATTGATCTAAGTCGCTAAGGTTCTAAGTTGCTAAGATTCTAAGCCTTTTATTTTTGAAGTTTTTTCTTATATTTATTTTTATTACATAAAAATAAATATAAAAATGAGCAATTTTAGAAGCCTTCTTATTTGGCAAAAGTCAATGGCCTTAATTACCAAAATCTATTATTCCACAAACAAATTTCCAAAAGAAGAAATATTTGGATTAACTTCACAAATCAGACGCAGTTCCATTTCTATTCCAAGCAATATTGCCGAAGGATCAGGACGAGAAAGTGATAAAGATTTTTTACGCTTTTTAAATATTTCAATAGGCTCTTTATTTGAAATGCAGACGCAATTAGAAATTGCTAAAAATATATCCTATCTTAACGAAGAAGAATTTAATAATTTATATGAGGACAGTCGCGAAGTAGAGAGAATGTTAGTTTCATTTATTACGAAATTAAAAGACCGAAATTAGAAAACTCAGAACCTTAGCAACTTAGAACCTCAGCACCTTTAAATATGATCAACTTATTCAACACCCACATCGAGACGCTTGCGATACACCGCGTAGGAAACAAAAGCAGAAACGAAGCGATTTTTTTATCGGAACAGCCATTTAATTTAAATGATGAAATTGTGCCTTTGATAAAAGAGTACTTCTTTAAGCCTTTTAGAGAGAAAGAAGAAAACTATTATCAGTTTGCGCACGAAGTCGATTTGGATTACAACGACATGTTTAAATATGCAACGGAGATTTTTGATAATCCGAATAACTTACAGGAGATATCTAAAAGAATCACCACGCACTTATTCGAACAGTCGAATCATCCGCACATTAAAAACGGAGAAGTTTATGTAACGTATTTAACAAATCTAAGTATTGACAATAATGTTGTTGATGCTATCGGAATTTTTAAAAGTGAATTACAAGCCGATTTTTTACAGTTTGAAGAAAAAAACAGTAACCTGGAAATGATCTTGCAACAAGGTATCAACCTAAGCAAACTAGACAAAGGCTGTTTGATTTTTAATTACAAAAAAGAAGAAGGATATAAAATTCTAACTGTAGATAGTAACCGTTATGATGCGCGTTACTGGTTAGAGCACTTTTTATCTGTTGATGCTTTTGAAGATGAGAACTTCATTACTAAAAAATACCTGAAATTCTGTCAAAACTTCGCAAAAGATGTTGTTTTGCCGGCTGAAGACAAAAAAGAAGAAGTGATGTTTATGAATCGATCTGTGAATTATTTCGCTAAAAATGATCAGTTTGAAGAACAAAATTTCCTGAATGAAGTATTAGACAATCCGGACTTAATTCCTGAATTCAAAAATTATAAAGTTGATAAAGGGGAAAAATACAGCATCGAAGATGTAACCTCATTCCCTATTGCCAACGCAGCAGTTTCTGACGCCAGAAAATCGATTAAAAACGTTATTAATCTGGATACTCACATTCAGATCAAAATGGATTTCATCAACCCTGAAAGCGCAGAAAAATTTGTTGAAAAAGGCTGGGATGAAGAAAAACAAATGTATTACTACTTAGTTTATTTCAATAAAGAAGAAAAAAGCTAATAGTCATTCATTTTCTATTACTTACTTAAAACAAAAAACGGCAATTACAAATGTAGTTGCCGTTTTTTATTTGATGCTTCTTCAATCATTATAATATAGAAAACATTGCTTTCAGGATATCATCATAAACTTGTTTATCTCTTTCGCCAGCACGGGCTAAAACCCGAATACCGGAATAATTATTAAAAATAAACCGAGCCAAAACTCTTGCATTATTAACTCTGGAAATCTGACCTAAATCCTGCCCTTTCTGTACCGCTTTTGTAAAAACTTCTTGCATGATCTGGCTGTTATTTTTTACAATTTTTGCAATCTCTTCATCGTGCATCGCTAATTCTATCGAAGAGTTTACCATAAAACAGCCCTTTGTAATTCGGTCTTCTAAACTCTCGAGAACAGCTTGTTTAAAGATATCTCGTAAAGTTTCTTTGATATTTTCAGATTTTTCAAAAAGCTCCATGATTTGATTTTGTGCATTTTTTTGGTAACGCTGCAACGATTGGGCAAACAATTTTTGTTTATCTCCAAAAGTATCATACAAACTGGAACGACTTAACCCTAAATGAGTTACTAAATCCTGAGCCGATGTTCCGTTGTAACCTTTGTACCAAAAAATTTCGATGGCTTTATCTAAAGCCTGATCCTCGTTAAATTCTTTCGTTCTAGCCATGACTTTAAAAAATTAAATTCTATACAAAGATAACAATTAAACGGAACAATCGTTCCTGAATTTGTGTAAAAAAATTATATTACCGCATTAACAATAAGTCCACCATCGACAACAATCTCAGTTCCTGTTATGAAAGAAGCATCATCTGAAGCGAGAAAACGAACAGTTTTTGCTATTTCTGAAGCTTGCCCAAAACGTTTCAATAATATTTTCTCTCCTAAAATGGTTCCAAAACCTTCTACTTCTTCTTTTTCCAATCCTAACTTTCCATAAAGAGGAGTTTCAACAGGACCAGGAGAAACTGCATTTACTCTGATTTTTCTTGGTGCTAATTCTGTAGCAAAAACTTTGTTCATCGATAAAACCGCTGCTTTACTTGCAGCGTAAACACTGGAATTTGGCATACCAACATGTGCATTTATCGAAGTATTAAATATAATAGAACCACCGTCATTCAAAATTGGTAATACTTTTTGAACGGTAAAATAAACTCCTTTTACATTGACGTTCATAATGCTGTCATAATGTTCTTCTGAAGCTGATTCTACAGGAGCAAAAGAAGCAATTCCGGCATTTAGAAATAAAATATCTACTTTACCAAATTGAGATTTTACTTGCTCAACCAAGGCATCAATAGATTTTAAATCCGATTGATCTGCTACAATTCCTGTCACATTCAATTCTTTTTCTGCCTGGGCCAAACTTTCTTTGTTTCTTCCGGTTACAATTACTTTTGCTCCATTTGCTACTAATTCTGCTGCAGCTGCATACCCTATTCCGCTATTTCCACCAGTTACAATAGCTACTTTGTTTTCTAAATTTTTCATTTTAATTATTTTTTAAATTATTGATTATTCTATTATTATGGTACAAAGATACAACAACGGAACGATCGTTCCGTTATTGTTAAAGTTAATATTAAGTTAAAATAAAAATTCCCGCTAAAAATACTGATTTACAGCTATTAAAATCTATAGAAGTATAAACGAAAGAAATAATAAATAGTCATAGATTCTTAATATTTGCTTAATTTTGTAGTCAAAAAAAAACCTGAACATGGATATTCATTTATATAAAGAAAGTCCCTTTAAAACCATAATTTCATTTCATAAACTAATTGAATCTCTTGAAGAAATTGCTTTATCAAATGTTGATTACCGAGCAAATTATGCCAAAGCTTTACTAAAACAAATAGAACCAATTCCTGAATTCAGGACCGGTATCCAGGATTTTTCCATCATAAAAAACAATGAAGCTTTAATCAAAAATTTATTAGCCGATTTGTTTCCTACTGCTTTAACGAATAATGAAATAAAAGCCGTTACGATTCCTTTTCAAAACATATCCTTCAATTATACAGATCGTTTCAAGAAAATCCTGCGTAATGCCGGTGATGAGTTTTATATGGAAATTCGTGATTTCGACGATCATCAATTCTATATCAATAACTGCTGTCTTATTTTAGGAGTGTATTACAAACAGAAAATCGATTTTAATAAACCTTTTTTCTACGATATTCCGGATGAAGATGGAGTCGAGAAACATTATCGCATTTTGTATAATGCCGATTTTATGGAAATTATTCCAAATGAAAATTCCCTAAATCTTAGTCAGGACGATATTGATCTATTGATGGATAATTATGGGGATATTGAACTTTGGAAATCGAAATTTCCTCCCGGAAGCTGGACCTTAAAAGGTTTTGGAATCGTTTCTTTATTCGATGCAACAACTGAAAGTGCGATTTCAAATTTAAAAAGTAATCTCCTAAAGCCAGATGCAAAAACAGTTGCAACTGATGATATAGTGACCAATATTTTTAAATCAATCTTTAAGATTCCTGATTTAAAAGTAGGCTTTATTATTTATAATCCTGAAGAAGAAAAATTTATCAGACCGGTTAAATTCGACAATCAGCTTCAGAGTTTCCTGCTTTCAAAAGATCAGGAGGTGGATTGCAAAAATGCTTTCTTTGGATGTTCTTTTGAAAATTTATTAGACAATAAAGAACCTTTTGTAATTTCTAATGTAAAAAAATTCATCGAAGAATCATCAAACAAAAGACTTGGTGAACATTTATTAAAACAAGGTATTCAGAGCTGCGTTTTTGCGCCCGTTATAAAAGATGACCATTTACTGGGTGTTGTTGAGTTAGTTTCTACAAACCCAAGAGATTTAAATAGTGTAAACGCCACAAAACTTGAATTGGTTCTACCCTATTTAACGGATACAATCGACCGTTACAATACAGATATGCAACATCAGATTGCGGCAATTATTCAGCGTGAATACACTACAATTCACCCAAGTGTATATTGGAAATTTAAAAAAGAATCTCAAAATTACTTTCAAAACATCAATCATACAAAAGATTACATCTTTAAGGAAATTGTTTTTAAAAATGTATATCCGTTATACGGGCAAATTGATATAAAAGGTTCATCTGAACACCGAAATGAAACGGTTAAAAAGGATCTGAAAAACCAATTAACAGCTATATTAAAGATTTTCGAATCTCTGAATCCTAATACGAATCTTGTTCTTTTGGAACAAAGAAAATTTGAACTAGAATCATTTCGGGACGAATTAGATTCTCCGTTAAAAGCAGATACGGAACAGCAAATCCAACGCTATATTGAGGAAGAAATTCACCCTCTTTTAAAAAATACAACAGAAACTGAAAAAAGTGAAAAACTGGAACGTTTGTATTTTGAAAGCCTGGACGAGAAAACCGGATTGTTTTATCAGGAAAGAAAGAAATTTGACAATGCCATGTCTATTATCAATAAAAGATTAGCTACTGTCTTGGATAAAAAACAAATCGAGGCACAACAAATTTATCCTCATTATTACGAACGTTTTAAAACTGACGGAGTTGAACATAATTTGTACATAGGAGCATCTATCGCACCAACAAGACCTTTTGATATCATGTATTTGCACAACCTGCGTTTGTGGCAGTTGCAGACATTATGCGAAATGGAACTGGAACATCATCAGCTTAAAGAATCTTTGCCTTATGAATTGGACGTAACTTCATTGATCCTGGTATTCAGTGCTCCTTTATCTATCCGTTTCAGAATGGATGAAAAACGTTTTGATGTAGACGGAACTTACAATGCCAGATATGAAGTGGTTAAAAAACGTATAGACAAATCAAACATTAAAGGCACAAAAGACCGAATTACAGAAAAAGAAAAAATTACGATCGTATATTCTCAAAACAGTGAAGAAGCAGAATATTTAAAATACATCAAATATTTGCAACACAAAAAAATCCTTGAACCATCAATTGAACAATTTGAGGTCGAGGATCTTCAGGGTGTATCAGGCTTGAGAGCCATTCGTGTAAAAGTGATCAATAACAATACAAATCAGGTAAAGCAAAAAATTACCTATCAGGATTTATTAGATGAGCTTAACTAATTTTAGTTAAGCTTATTGAATTGTTTTAAATGCGATTACAAATGCAATTACGGTAATAATAATTCCGATCATGAAAAAGTTGTAGGCAATTCGCAATAAATTGTATTTACGCTGCAAAACCAATCCGAGGTAATATAAATCTTTGATCATGGTAGAGTATAAATAATCCCGATCTTTCATCATTTCATTCATTGCCCAGTCGTATTCTTTGAGCGGCATTTTGTAGAAATTTCCAAAAAACAATAAATTTATTTTTTTAGCCTCAATATCTTCACGTGTAAAAACTCCTGTTGTTACTTTTGGTCTTGTCGACAGAATGGCAAAAATTATAGTAATAACACTCGATATCAACATTATAAAAGTAGGGATTACTAAATGCGCATTTTTAGGACTATCTAGTTTTGGAATAATAGACGAAAGTGCAATCGAAATAATAATCGCATTTACAGACAATAAAATATTTGCTTTACTATCGGCAATTCCGCTTAAGCGGGTATGATTTCCTAAAGTAACACGAAACAAAGTATCGACACCACGATCCGGTTTTTCGATTTTCTCTTTCTTTTTAATCTCGTCTTCTATTTTATCCGCTTCTTTCTTTTGTTGCTTCTCAATTTTTTTCTGAACAAGAAGTAAATTTTTCTCTTTTAGAGGCTGCCACTTTCTTAACGCATAATCCGTATAAAATCGATGTTTATTCATTAAAAAATTCAAATTCTCTTTTGCCCATTCTGCATTAGAAAAATTCAAATTCCATGTGTTTTTTAATTCAATACGCAATAATTCACAAGTAGTTGCATATTCAGCACCCATGAGATGAGCAAAATCTGCATCCTTAATTATTTTTTCTAAATGTGTTTTGGGAATATATTCTTTTACAGTAGCCAAAATCAGACTGGAAACCGTGGCTATAAATTCATCTGATTGCTCTTTTTCTTTTAAAAAAGCTGTAGCAATTTTCACACTTTCCTGCTCATGGTTTTCGTAGCCTATTATATAACCCGCATCATGAAACCAGGCAGCCACTAAAAGCATTTCCTTTTCATTTCCTTTAACATCTTCTTTTTTACAAAGCTCTTTTACCGCATTTACTACCGTTAAAGTATGGTTAAAATTATGATAAGAATATAAATTAGAAAGTTTATCTTTGAGTAAATTACTGACGAAATCTTCGGATTGTTCTATTAGATTCATGGAGATTTTATTTTATACCACTAAATTATGAAATTGTTTTTGGATAATCATTTTATTACTAAAATTAAAAACCCGTCTTTAGCACTAGTTGTATTAATACTACTATATTCATGTGCAACACATAAGGCACAATATGGAAAAAATGTTAGTGCCAACGAAACGGAAAACGCAACAGATACTATAAAAATTGCACACACTATTTATTTAGTTGGGGATGCAGGAAATGCAGATGAAGAACAGGCACAGCAAACACTTGAATTATTACACCAAAAATTAAAGAAATCGAACAAAAAAGCGACTTTACTTTTCCTGGGAGACAATATCTATCCAAAAGGATTCCCGAGTGATGACAATGCTTCAGAGAAAGCTTTAGCCGAAACAAAACTCACCAACCAATTAAAACTTACTAAAGGATTTAAAGGAAAAACAATCGTAATTCCCGGAAATCATGATTGGTATAACGGCATAAAAGGTCTTGAACGTCAGGCTGATTTTGTAACCAAATATCTCAATGATAAAAAAGCTTTTTTACCGAGAAAAAGTTGTGCTATTGAAGATGTAAAAATTGACAGCACTGCGACTTTAATTACAATAGACAGCGAATGGTTCTTAGAAGATTGGGACAATCATCCCACAATAAATGACAATTGCGACATTAAAACCAGAGAAGATTTTTTTGATGAACTAGAAAATCTTTTGAATAAAAATCAGGAAAAAACAGTAATTCTGGCTATTCATCATCCTTTGATGAGTAACGGAACTCATGGCGGACAATTTTCGTTAGAAAAACAATTATTTCCTTTAGAACAAAAAATACCACTGCCAATTATTGGTTCTTTCATTAATTTATTACGAAAAACATCTGGCGTAAGTCCGCAGGATATTCAAAATAAGCAATATACTATTTACGCAAAAAGAATTAAAACCCTTTTGCAAAAGCAAAAAAATGTAATTGTAGTCTCCGGACATGACCACAATCTACAATATGTTAATAAAGAAAACATCAAGCAAATTATTAGTGGTGCAGGATCAAAATCTGAAGCTGCCAGAGCTATAAACCCAACTGAATTTTCTTATGGAGGAAACGGTTATGCTACTTTAACTTTATTTAGAAGCGGTGATGCAAAAGTTTCTTTCTTTGGAAATGAAAACAATAAGGAAAAACTGCTTTTTGAGCACGAAATTATAAAAGCCAAAGAAATTAATTGGGCATCAGATATTCCGAATAATTTTCCTGCAACAGTGACCACTTCGATCTATTCTGCAAAAATGACCCACAAAAGTATTTTCCATAAGTTTTTATTCGGGAATCATTACAGAAAATATTATAGTTTGCCAATTGAAGCCAAAGTAGCTACAATAGACACCTTAATGGGTGGTTTAAAGCCCATTCGTGAAGGCGGAGGGCACCAGTCTGTTTCTTTGCGAATGTCAGATCCTAAGGGTCGGGAATATGTAATGCGTGCCCTGAAAAAAAGTGCAACTGTATTTTTGCAGTCTGTTGCTTTTAAAGATCAGTATGTTGTAAATGATTTTGAAGATACCTATGCAGAGAATTTTCTTTTAGACTTCTACACCACTTCGCATCCTTATACTCCATTTGCAATTGGCAATATGGCAGACAAAATAAACCTTGCGCATACAAATCCGATTCTATATTATATTCCGAAACAAAACGCTTTAAAAGAATTTAATTCGAATTTTGGCAATGAATTATATATGGTCGAAGAAAGGCCTGCTGACAATCACTTAGACGGTAAAAATTTTGGAAATCCAACTAATATTATTAGTACTGAAGATATGATGAAAAATCTTCATAAGGATGAAAAATACACTGTTGATGAAAATGAATACATGAAAGCCCGTTTGTTTGATATGCTTATTGGTGATTGGGACAGACATAGCGATCAATGGCGCTGGGCAGAATATAAAAAAGACGGCAAAGTTATCTACAAACCTATTCCTCGTGACCGTGATCAGGCTTTTGCCAAATATGACGGAACTTTACTGTCGCTCTTAATGAATATTCCCGCACTTCGTCATATGCGAACTTTCAAAAATAAAATTGACAATGTAAAATGGCTAAACAGAGAACCTTATCCAATGGATTTGGCTTTCCTGAGAACTGCCGAAGAAAAAGACTGGATCGCTCAGGCAAAATATATCCAGAAAAACTTATCTGATAATGATATTGACAATGCTTTTAAAACTTTACCAAAAGAAGTTCAGGATGAAACAATTGAAGATATCAAAAGTAAATTAAAAAACAGGAAAAAGGATCTTCAAAAATATGCCTCAGACTATTTTGATGTTTTAAGTCATACGGTTATGATTGCCGGAACTGATAAAAAAGACAAATTCGTAATCAATCATAACGCTAAAAAAAGTATTGAAATTCAGGTATTCCGAGTTAAAAAAGAAGGCGATGAATTAGTATATACCAAAAAAGTAAAAGATTCTAAAACTAAAAATCTTTGGATTTATGGTTTAGATGATAATGATATTTTTCAGGTAACCGGAGATCATAAATCTAAAATTAAAATTCGTTTAATTGGCGGTCAGAACAATGACACTTACAATATCGAAAACGGAAAAAGAGTGATTGTTTATGATTTTAAATCAAAGGAGAATACCTATAATTTAGATTCTAAAACCCAAACACAATTAACAGATGATTATGATGTAAATTTATATAACTACGAAAAGCCAAAGTATAATGTAATATCAGGACTTCCAAATATTGGTTACAATCCTGATGATGGTGTAAAAGTAGGGGTCAATTTAAATTATACAGTTAACAATTTCAAACAGAATCCATATACGCAAAGACATGTTTTAAATGCTTTCTATTACTTTGCTACCGGAGGTTTAGAATTTAATTACGTGGCACATTTTCCCGGATTATTGGGTAAATGGGTTATTGATGTTGAATCGCAATATACGACTCCAAATTTTGCTATAAATTACTTTGGATACGGAAATGAATCAGTAAACAATACGGATACTTATGGCATGGATTATAACCGTGTTCGTATTCAGAAATTTAATATTTCCGGAGCTGTCAGACATGTTGGCAGATATGGAAGCGAATTTAGTTTTCAGCCTATGCTGCAACAAATGAGAGTTGAAGAAACAAAAGACAGATTTATAGATACACCAAATATCATAAATCCAAATGTTTTTGACAGTCAGGTGTATGGTGGGGCAAAAATTAAATATTTATTTAAAAATGCCGATTTTGCTGCAAAACCAACTTTAGGAATGGCTTTTATGATTTCGGCAGCCTGGATGACGAACTTAAACGATACCAAACAAAACTTTCCAACTATTGAAAGTTTCTTAGGCTTTACACATAAAATTGATCATAACGGAAAGTTAGTATTGGCAACACTCTTAAAAGGAAAAGCTATCCTGAACAATAACTATGCGTTTTACCAAGGTGCTACTTTGGGTGGAGATACTGATTTACGTGGTTATAGAAACGAACGCTTTTTAGGAAGTTCTTATTTTTCTCAAAGTACTGATTTACGTTTTACTATTGGTAAAATTCAAAAAACAATTGCTCCTTTGACCTACGGAATCCTGGGTGGATTTGATTATGGAAGAATATGGCTTGATGGTGAAAGTTCTAAAAAATGGCATCAGGATTATGGTGGCGGACTTTGGTTAAATGCAATTAACGTTTTGACAGCAAGGATCTCTTATTTTAAATCTCCGGATGAAGAAGGAAGGGTTATTTTTGGAGCAGCATATAGCTTTTAGTAAGGTACTGAGGTGCTAAGCTTCTAAAGGGCTAAGTTTTTTTAGCTTAAGGTCAAACTAACAAAGGCTCTAAGCAGCAAAGATTTTAGCCACGAATTTCACTAATTTTCACGAATATATAATTTGTGGAGATTCGTGAAATTAGTGGCAAACTTTTTTATTCTTAACTTGTTTTGAGTTGAAACTTCTTTTTTTAAGCTTAGCAACTCAGAACCTTAAATTACTTTAGCTTAAACTCATAAACATTCCCTCCTACTTTGTTTGTTTTTTCGTCGGCAATAAGTAAAGTGTTGTTGTCTTTAAAAACAACAGCTTCTTTTTGAGAAAAGTGATTTAGTTTTATTTCGGTTTGAGTTCCCTTATGAAATAAATCGCCTTTAAATCCTTTAAATAAAACAATTTTATCATGACTTAACAAAACTACTTTTTTTCCGTCAGGACTAATTGTGGCACTTGTAAGAACGCAATGATTGTAATTGTCACAGGTTTTAAATTCACCTATTTTAGTTGCTTTTTGAGTTCCGGGCGCATTTAATATTTTATAAATAAAAGCTGTCCCGTCAAAACCTTTACTTCTGTTTTTAGTGAAGAGATAAAAATAATTCCCATGTTTAAAAAAGCCTTCTACATCATAAAATAATGCTTTTTTCTTTGGAGGAAATTCGGTTTGCTCCGGATACGAAAATGATATTTTATATTCGGCTACAGCCTCATCTTTATTCAGTTGATTTTTATTGACTTTATAAATGCACAAATCCTGACGTTTGTTGTCATTATTTCCAAAATCTCCAATATAAATATTACCACTTTTATCTTTTGTAATATCTTCCCAATCTACATTTGTAGCATTTGTAATTGTGATTGTCTGATCAATTTTTCCTTTTGAATTTATAGCATAAATGGCATTTTTATTTCCACTGTCTTCTAAAGTGTAAATTAAATTTGTTTCTGGGAAATAAGTAATTCCCGAAACTTCTTTTAACTTTTTAGGAAGCGAATAAAGTGTCTTAAAATCAGTATTTGATTGTTGCTGACAAGCTAATAAAGCAATAGAAACCCCAAGTAAGAAAAACTTTTTCATAAAATTATATTTTAATTAATTCCCTACAGATTAAAGGATTAAAAAATGATTTCAAAAATAATCGAATAAAAAAATCCATTTAATCCGTGAAATCTGTGGCAAAAACCTCAGATTAAATTTGTGTTTTTAAAGTTGCGTGTGATAAACTCAAATGCCGCAAACATAATATGTCCCATAGATTTGGCATTTTTAAACTTCATATCATTGGTATAACGGTACAATTCCATTTTTAGTTGATTAAGATGTTCATCTGTTGATATTGTATCGTGACACATTATATTCAGTAACTTTTTAATCCTGTTTTCGGCAGAATGAATACGCTTGGCCAAAATAGCCCTTTCCTCATCTTTATACTGAATAATCGATCGATCCTCTAATTTCTCTTTAATCAATTGGATCATCGGATAATTCTCTTTAAAAAACTGCGGGCGATAGACTTTAAAATTTCCTTCGTAACATTGCTGGTCAAAATCGATAGGACGTATTTTATACACTACCTGATCAAAATCGTGAATTGGTACAATTACATAATTATAGGCCCGCATATCGCCTAAAAGCCTGATCATACAACGTTCATTAAACTTAACAAACTCTTTTGCAATCTGAGACTTCTCCATCTCAGTACAATTACGCAATAAAGTATCCATAAAAACATCTCCGGGAATCCCGATAATGTGTTCCTCTATTAAAGTATCTTTATATACCAGAAAGTTAATTTTGTCCGGAGAAAGAATATCTTCTAATTCCAGTCCGTAAATTCGCGAAGCATCTGCTTTTTTAATATAAAAATGAACGTAATTATCATTCAGAATATTTCGGACTTTTATCCTGAAAGGTTTTGAGTTCCCGAAAGTACAATAGTCAATAGCGTCGACATTTAAAAACTGAATAATCTCGCTATTACCATCAGAATGTAAAAGCGAATAGATTTTTTTCAGGTTGAGATCAATTTCATTTCTTTCGAATTCACTATAATAAACCCTGATCCATAAAGTATCCGTTTCATTTTTATCATATACATTTACAGAACCTGAAAACCGCAATAAATCATCATAGAACACAGATACTTTCGAAATACGTTCATATCGTTCTAAATAGCTCAAAAGAGAGGGCAATAAAGGGTACGATGGTTTTTTCAAAACCATTAAAGGTTCGCTCATTTTGAATATCTTTATTACAAATTTACATTAAATAAAATTTAGCGTAACAATAAACAAGTTGAATCGTCATACTTAAAACTAAAACCGAAATAAATTTGGAAACCATACTTACTATTGAAAATCTACACAAAAGATACGGGCGAATTCAGGCCTTAAAAAATGTTTCTTTTGAAATACAAAAAGGCCGTGTTTATGGCATTTTAGGCCCTAACGGAAGTGGAAAATCGACCACTTTAGGAATTGTACTGAATGTGGTAAACCGCACCTCCGGAAACTACAGCTGGTTTGGAGGAAAAATTCAGACTCATGAAGCTCTGAAAAAAGTAGGGGCGATTATAGAAAGACCTAACTTTTACCCGTACATGACCGCTGAAGAAAACCTGAAATTGGTTTGTAAAATAAAAAGCATTAATTATTCTAAAATAAATGAAAAACTTGATCTTGTGGGCTTATCTGAAAGGAGAGACAGTAAGTTTAGTACTTTTTCATTAGGAATGAAACAGCGTTTGGCTATTGCATCGGCACTTTTAAACGATCCTGAAATTTTAATTTTAGATGAACCTACAAATGGTTTAGATCCTCAGGGAATTCATCAAATTCGCGATATCATCAGAAAAATTGCATCACAAGGAACCACAATCTTACTCGCTTCACATTTACTAGATGAGGTTGAAAAAGTTTGCTCGCACGTAATTGTTTTACGAAAAGGTGAAATCCTTTATTCCGGTTCAGTTGACGGAATGTCTGCAAACGAAGGCTTTTTTGAAGTTATGTCTGATGACAATGTAGTATTAAAATCAGTTTTACAAAATCATCCGGCAGTTGATCATCTTTCAGAAGAGGAAGGAAAAATTTTGGTTTACCTAAAATCAGATTTATCAGCTTCAGAACTAAATCAGTTTTTATTTTCTAAAAACATTGCGTTGAGTCATTTAGTAAAACGCAAAAACAGTTTAGAAGCTCAATTTTTAGAATTAACCAAAAATGCCATTACCAAAAATAACTAAACCATGAACAGACTTATCTCTATAGAATTACAAAAAATCTGGAAAAACAAGGCCAGTCGTGTCCTTACCCTAACCTATTTCGTTTTACTTTCGTTCATTGCATTAATTGCCTCAATAAAATTTGATGTTGGCGTTTTTAAATTTCATTTGGCCGAAATGGGAATTTTTAACTTTCCTTACATCTGGCACTTTAATACCTATGTTGCGGCTTTGCTAAAATTTTTCCTGGCAATTGTAATTGTTTCCATGATGGCAAACGAATACAGCTACGGTACTTTAAAACAAAATTTGATTGATGGTTTAAGTAAGCAAGAATTTATTTTATCCAAATTCTTAACTGTTGTATTGTTTGCTTTATGCTCTACCCTTTTTGTTTTTGTAATGACCCTAATTCTGGGATTCTGTTTTTCATCTTATACAGAACTTGATGTTGTCTTTATGGATTTAGAATACCTATTAGCTTTTTTTGTAAAACTAACAGGTTTCTTTTCATTCTGTTTGTTTTTAGGAATTTTAGTAAAACGTTCCGCTTTTGCCTTAGGATTTCTTTTAGTGTGGAGCATTTTTGAAAGTATCATAAAAGGAATATTAGTATTTAAATTATTCCCAAACACTAATACAGGCAGCTACATCACACAATTTCTTCCTCTGGAAGCCATGTCAAACTTAATTATTGAACCTTTCTCAAGACTATCAATTATAAAAAGTATCGGAACCCAGATTGGTGTAGAAAATACCAAAGATTATGGTGTACACTATCTTTCGGTTCTCATAGTTATGGTTTGGATCTTTTTATTTGTATACTTTTCTTACAAACTATTAAAAAATAGAGATTTGTAGTATATTTGCGGCACTATGAATTATTTTAAAGCTTTTTTCTTTATTTCATTCATGTGCTTACTATCTGTAAAGATAAAAGCGCAGAATATTACTGTCGATGTATCAAAAACACCTGATGAACTAGTAAGAAACATTTTAATTAACAGTTCCTGTATAAATATAGGAACTGTTAATGCATCTGGAAATCCAGCCAATACAGGAGATAGTTATGCTTCTTTTAGTTCAGGAACCAGTGGTTTTCCTTTTTCAGGAGGTATCGTTTTAAGTACATCGCCAAGTAAAAATGCCGAAGGACCTTATATAGAAGCAAATTCTAAAGGATTTAGTAATGATCAATGGCAGGGTGATGCAGATTTAAATAAGGCATTAAATAATAATAAAAGTACACAGGCTACTGTTTTAGAGTTTGACTTTGTAGCAGTAACAAATTCTATAAGTTTTAATTATATTTTTGCCTCAAACGAATACCAAACTTACTATCCCTGTTATTTTTCTGATGGATTTGCCTTTTTGATAAAAGAAGCAAATAGTACAGATGATTACACAAATTTAGCTGTTTTACCAAACACAACAACACCTGTTGCCTCTACTACAGTTCATACAAAAATCAATTCTGTTACTATCAGCGGACAAACTTTTGAAGGATGCGATGCCGTAAATGAAAAATTCTTTAACGGTTATAATGCTGCAAATAGCCCAATAAATTATGCGGGACAAACAGTGGTAATGAATGCGTACACTAAAGTAGTCGCAAACAAAAAGTACCATTTAAAATTAGTAATCGCAGATGATGCAACCAGACAATATAATTCAGCAGTTTTTATAGAAGCCGGAAGTTTTGTTTCTTCCATAAATTTTGGAGTGGACAGAACAATTGCAGATAATAATCCGGCATGTTTTGGAGAACCTGTAACTCTGGATACTCAATTAGACCCTGCTCAATATGATTTTAAATGGTTAAAGCAAGACGCCTCCAACAATTATACAGAAATCGTTCCTGTACAAACCGGCGCTGCTTACAATGTTACAACGACAGGGAATTACAAAGTAGAAGCAACTTTAAAAGGTACAACTTGTGTATCTGCAGGACAAATTAAAATTGAATATGCTCCAGAAATTCTTTCAACCAACACCTCTCTTCTACAATGTGACGATGATACAGATGGAATTACAACTTTTAATTTAACAAAAGTAGATAATATCATAAAAAATAATGCAACCGGAATTTTAAACAAAGGTTATTATGAATCCTTGGCTGATGCTCAGACCAAAACAAATCCTATTTTAACTCCTGAAAAATATAAAAACAAAACTCCCGATCAGATTGTTTTTGCAAGACTTGAAAATCAATATGAATGTTTCGCAATTGCAGAAGTGACATTAAAGGTGTCAAATACTACTATTGCAAACCAAAACCCAATTGCAACCTGCGACGGAGATGACAAACAAGACGGGCTTTATCAATTTGATCTTAATGCAGAAGTTACTCCACAGCTTGCAGCCGGATTACCTAACGGATTAGTTTTTACTTATTATTTAAATAGTAGTGATGCTTTGAATGATGTTAATGCCTTACCAAATATTTTTAAAAACACAACTCCTTTTAGTCAAATCATTTATGCCAAAGCTACAAACGGAGCTGATTGTTTTGACATTACACCAATAACACTGGTTGTAAATACTTTTGACCCTCCGGATTTTGAAGATGAACAACAAAATTTATGCAAAGGAGACGAAATAACATTAAGTGTCGCTACTGGCTTTGCAAGTTATTTATGGAATACCGGAAGCACAAATAATTCGATAATCATAAGTTCAGCCGATGATTATTCAGTATTGGTAAAAGATGTGAACGGTTGTGAAAAAACAAAAAATTTTAAAGTAACTTTATCCGAACCTGCTTTAATAACAGAAGCTCTAGTCAAAGATTTTTCAGGAGTTGACAACTCTGTCTTAATACAATATACCGGAATTGGTAATTATGAATTTTCATTAGACGGAAACTTTTTTCAGGACAATCCTTTATTTGACAATGTAAAAGCAGGAACTTATAATGCTATCGCCAGAGATAAAAATGGTTGTGGCTTATCGAATTCATTCCTCTTATATGTAGTAGACTATCCTAGATTTTTTACGCCAAACGGAGATGGGTATAATGATTTATGGCTCATTCAAAACACAGATCAATTACCCAATTACAAAATCTCTATTTTTGATCGTTACGGAAAATTTCTAAAACAAATGAATCAGAATACGGATGGTTGGAACGGGACTTTTAATGGTCAACAATTACCTGCAGACGATTACTGGTTTACTTTAGAATTTGCAGATGGCAAAAATGTAAAAGGTCATTTTAGTTTAAAAAGATAAGATCCGGATAAACAATTTATTTTAAATTCCGGATTGTAATTGAGCTTTAGATTATACTCATAAAAAAAGCCATTCACTTAGTGAATGGCTTTTTACTTTTATATGAAATGATATTATTAGAATTTGAATCTTTTTCTATCAGTTTCTGTCAAATAAATTTTTCTCAAACGAATAGATTTTGGTGTAACCTCTACATATTCATCTTTTTGAATGTACTCTAAAGCTTCTTCAAGAGAGAAAATAATTGGCGGGATGATTCTTGCTTTCTCATCATTTCCAGAAGAACGAACGTTCGATTGTTTTTTCTCTTTAGTTACGTTTACACACATATCATCAGCACGAGAGTTTTCTCCAATTACCTGACCTTCGTAAATTTCGGCATTTGGTTCAACAAAAAACTTACCACGATCTTGCAATTTATCGATTGAATAAGGAATCGCTTTTCCTTTTTCCATAGAAATCAATGACCCTTTGTTACGTCCGGCAATTTCTCCTTTGTAAGGCTCATATCCTATAAAACGGTGCGCCATAATAGCCTCACCAGCTGTTGCAGTAAGTAATTGGTTACGTAATCCAATAATTCCACGTGATGGAATATTAAATTTTACAATCATACGATCCCCTTTAGTTTCCATAGAAAGCATTTCTCCTTTACGCATTGTAACGAATTCAACTGCTCTACCTGAAAGGTTTTCTGGTAAATCGATTGTCAACTCCTCAATTGGCTCACATTTTTTACCATCAATTTCTTTGATGATAACCTGTGGCTGACCAATTTGTAACTCATACCCTTCTCTTCTCATTGTTTCAATAAGAACAGATAAGTGAAGTACTCCACGACCAAAAACCATGAATTTATCAGCAGAATCAGTTTCACCTAACTTCATCGCTAAGTTTTTCTCTAATTCTTTTGTCAGTCTTTCTCTAATATGACGAGAAGTTACAAATTTACCTTCTTTACCAAAGAAAGGTGAGTCGTTGATTGTAAACAACATACTCATTGTAGGCTCATCAATAGCAATAGTTTGTAAAGCTTCAGGATTTTCAGAATCAGCAATAGTATCACCAATTTCAAAACCTTCAACCCCAATAATTGCACAAATATCTCCGGCAATTACCTGTGCTACTTTTTTACGGCCTAAACCTTCAAAAGTATGTAATTCTTTGATACGTGATTTTATTACTTTACCGTCTCTTTTTACCAAAGAAATTGGCATACCTTCATTCAACACACCTCTTTCAAGACGACCAATAGCGATACGACCTGTAAATGCAGAGAAATCTAAAGATGTAATCAACATTTGTGGCGTTCCTTCAGATACTTTAGGAGCTGGTACATTTTTGATTACCATGTCTAATAAAGGCTCAATGTTGTCAGTTTGGTTTTTCCAATCGTCAGACATCCAGTTGTTTTTAGCAGAACCATAAACAGTTGGAAAATCTAACTGCTCTTCAGAAGCACCTAGTTCAAACATTAAGTCAAAAACTTTCTCATGAACTTCTTCAGGAGTACAGTTTTCTTTATCAACTTTATTGATAACTACACAAGGTTTTAAACCTAGGTCAATCGCTTTTTGCAATACAAAACGCGTTTGTGGCATTGGACCTTCAAAAGCATCGACTAGCAAACATACACCATCGGCCATGTTTAATACACGTTCTACTTCTCCTCCAAAATCGGCGTGGCCAGGAGTATCGATAATATTGATTTTTGTTCCTTTATATTGAACTGATACGTTTTTTGAAGTAATAGTAATACCTCTCTCACGCTCTAAATCGTTATTATCAAGAATTAAATCACCTGTGTTTTCGTTGTCACGAAATAATTGACAGTGATACATAATTTTATCAACCAAAGTGGTTTTACCGTGATCGACGTGGGCAATAATTGCAATGTTTCTAATAGATTCCATCTGAGATTTTTAATGGGTGCAAAGGTACACTTTATTTTGATATAAAAAACGTTTCTGCGATAGTTTGCGTATAGACAAGTAATTAGTTCGTTAAAACAACGTAAATTTAACCCCCAAAATGAACTTTCCTTATTGTTTAATTATAGTTAATTTAACTATATTTGAGTAATGAAAAGTAAAACTCTCCAAATTACTCTAATTTACGTTATCATATCGCTAATTATGGCAGCAGTCTGCCATAAAGTACTTACTACTTACTTTTCCAAGATCGAATATTTTTATTTATTTTTTATAAAAGACATTCTTTTCATACTAGCCACAGGCTTTATTTTCAAGTATATACTTTCAAAAAATGAAAAAAGAAACATTTCAATTTTTGAAAAATTAAAAAGTACAAACGAAGAAATAAAAGAATCAAACGAAAAGTATGACATTGTAGCAAAAGCAACCAGCGACACTATTTGGGACTGGAAAATCCAGGAAGACAGCATTAACTGGAACAAAGGAATAGAAAGCGTTTTTGGATACAATCCTGCCCAGGTAGGCAAAACATCTAAATGGTGGTTTGACAAAATACATCCGGAAGACAGTATCAGGATGTCTATTAAACTGTATTCATTTATCGAACAGAAAACTGAAAAATGGCAGGACCAATATCGCTTTCGATGTGCCGACGGAACCTATAAATATGTTCTTGACCGGGGTTTTTTATTAAAAGATGAAAACGGAAGAGCCATCAGAATGATTGGAGCCATTCAGGATATCACCAAACAAAAGGAAGAAGAACAACGACTAAAACTTTTAGAAACCGTAATTACACAATCTAAAGATTCCATTTTAATTACAGAAGCAAACTCATCAGACAGCAAAATTCCTAAAATAGTGTATGTAAACCCTGCATTCTCGCACATGTCCGGATACTTGTCGCATGAAATAATAGGCAAATCACCAAACATTTTCAAAGGACCAAAATCAGATTCAGAAGAATTAAAAAAGGTATTAAGAGCCATAAAAAACAAAGAAGAATGCCTTATAGAAACTATTAGCTATACAAAAAACAAAGAAGAATACTGGGTTCGGTTTTCAATGATCCCTATTTTCAACAACGAAGGCATAATTTCGCATTGGATTTCTATACAAAGAGACATAACTGACGAAAAAAAATTAGAAACAGAAAAAGAGCACCTTATCAGGGAACTTACTCAAAACAACAAGGACCTGAAGCAATTTTCATACATCACCTCCCACAATCTACGGGCACCTTTATCGAATTTAATTGGACTTTTAAATTTAATAGAAGACACTCCTATCGAAGACCCGGAGCTTCAGGAAATCCTGACAGGCTTTACCAAATCTACCCATTTACTAAACGAAACCATCAATGATTTAGTAAAAGTTATTATAATCAAAGACAACCCTTCTATGCAAAAAGAAGAAGTCTCCTTAAAAGAAGTTTTTGAGAATGTTTTTAGTCAGTTATCTTTTCAAATAGAATTACACAAGCCAATAATTAAACTTAATTTTGAAAAAGTACCTTTACTAAACACAAATAAAGCTTATATTGAAAGCATTTTACTGAATTTACTTACCAATTCCATAAAATATAAATCAGAAAACAGGAAATTAAAAATATCGATTACTGCAGAGCAAATAGATCATAAAGCAATCTTAACCTTTAAGGACAACGGAATTGGAATTGATCTGGAAAGAAATCGTGATAAAGTTTTCGGATTATATCAAAGATTTCACAATTACCCTGACAGTAAAGGATTGGGCCTATACCTTGTAAAATCGCAAGTTGAAACAATGGGAGGAACAATTAGCATTGAAAGCGAAGTCAATAAAGGAACAACATTTACAATTACATTTAAAAACTAATTTATATGCTAGAGCAAATTTTATGCATTGATGACGATCCAATCACGCTAATGTTATGCAAAAAAGTAATTTCAAAATCATCATTTTCCAAAGAAATTATCACTGCTCAAAACGGAGAAGAAGCATTACATCATTTTAACACTTTAAAATACAATAAAAACAAAGCCAGTAAACCAGAATTGATTTTTTTAGATCTCAACATGCCCGTTATGGGTGGCTGGGAGTTTCTGGACCATTTTACTTCTCCGGCTTATTCTGAATTCAATACTGCCAAAGTTATTGTATTATCTTCTACAATTGACCCTGAAGACCTTGCTAAGGCAAAAAGATATCCTGTTATTATTGATTTCCTTTCCAAACCAATTACACAACCAATGCTGGAATATCTAAAAAAGAAGATTGATCTTTAAAACTCCATTTTCATCTAATAATGGCGTTACCCTCCGGGTCGGGCTGTACACTAAATCTTTTGTTCCAGTCTGTTAGTGAATAAACCAGAGAATCCATCTTGTCACAAAAGGATATCGTTTCCATCCCTAACGCAGTCCAGTGACAAATACATATCAAAAAAATCCAAACTCTAATACCATTGAATAACAGATATTAGAATTTGGATTTTTTTATTTCAAACAAAAAAGTCCTCTAAAAGAGGACTTTTTATATATTTAGGAAATTGTAATTAATTACAATTTAGCAACATGCTTAGTTAATTTAGACTTCAGGTTAGAAGCTTTATTATCATGAATGATGTTCTTTTTCGCTAATTTATCAATCATAGAAATTACAGTTGATAATTTTGAAGTAGCATCAGCTTTATCTGTAGCTATTCTTAACGCTTTAATAGCATTACGAGTAGTTTTATGTTGATATCTATTAAGAACTCTTCTTTTTTCGTTACTTCTGATTCTTTTTAATGCTGACTTATGATTTGCCATTTTTTTTTAATTTTAGATGTAATAATTATTATATACTAGTTAAAAAAGAAAAACCTCCCACAATTGTATAACAATCACTTTGGTTTTAACTAATAAAACAAAAATCGAGACACCAATTTTTATTTTACAAAACTTATTTACAACTAATTTCAGTAGTCTGTAAGGGAATCGAACCCCTGTTACCAGGACGAAAGCCTGGAGTCCTAACCCCTAGACGAACAGACCAGTATCCTCTAAGTTTTCTCCAATTTTAATAAATTGAAATTTTGTAGCCCGTAGCGGAATCGAACCGCTCTTACATGGATGAAAACCATGCGTCCTAACCGATAGACGAACGGGCCATTTTAATTTTCAGTATTTCAAGAAAATCTCGCAGTAAAAGTAGTAGCCCGTAGCGGAATCGAACCGCTCTTACATGGATGAAAACCATGCGTCCTAACCGATAGACGAACGGGCCTGCTTCTCTAATGCGGATGCAAAAATACAACTATTTTTAAGATGTACAATACCTGATGCAAAAAAAATTAAAAAAAATTAATATGCCTTAGCAAACAACACTCTTTTCGAAGAAGGATTCCCAGTAAACACACAGGTTCCCGCCTCTTCTACAGCATCTAAAGGAATACAACGTATTGTTGCTTTTGTTAGGTCTTTTATTTTCTCTTCAGTCGCAGCCGTACCATCCCAATGAGCTGATACAAAACCACCTTTTCCATCTAAAATTTCTTTAAATTCCTCAAAACTATTCACTTCCGTAATATGAGTATTACGATAGTCTAAAGCCTTATTAAATAAATCCGTCTGAATCTGCTCCAGTAAATCATTTATATACGTAACAATTCCTTCGCCGGAAACGGTCTCTTTTGTCAACGTATCACGTCTGGCAACTTCAAAAGTTCCGTTTTCCAAATCTTTTGGACCAACAGCAATTCTAACAGGCACCCCTTTTAATTCCCATTCAGCAAACTTAAATCCTGGTTTTTGGGTTGTTCTGTCATCATATTTTACTGAGATCTTTAATTTTCTAAGTTTAGCCGCCAATTCATTAACTGCAGTTGTAATTTCAGCCAATTGTTCATCTGTTTTATAAATAGGAACAATAACAACTTGTATTGGGGCTAAATTTGGAGGCAGCACCAGCCCCTGATCATCAGAGTGTGTCATGACCAAAGCTCCCATCAAACGGGTAGAAACTCCCCAGGAGGTTCCCCAAACATGCTCTTGCTTTCCTTCGGCATTGGCAAACTTCACATCAAAAGCTTTTGCAAAGTTTTGACCTAAAAAGTGAGATGTTCCGGCCTGCAATGCTTTACCATCCTGCATTAAGGCTTCGATACAATAGGTTTCATCAGCTCCGGCAAAACGTTCAGTTTCGGTTTTTATCCCTTTAACAACCGGAATTGCCATAAAATCCTGAGCAAAATCAGCATAAACATTCATCATCTTTTCAGACTCTTCCAATGCTTCTGCCTTTGTAGCATGTGCCGTATGTCCTTCCTGCCATAAAAACTCAGCGGTTCTTAAGAACAAACGCGTACGCATTTCCCAACGTACTACATTAGCCCATTGGTTAATCAATAAAGGCAAATCTCTATAAGATTGTACCCATCCTTTATAAGTAGACCAAATGATTGCTTCACTCGTAGGACGAACAATAAGCTCCTCTTCTAATTTAGCATTCGGGTCCACCATTAGTTTTCCGGGTTTGTCCGGATCATTTTTCAATCTGTAATGTGTTACAATAGCACACTCTTTTGCAAATCCTTCTGCATTTTTTTCTTCAGCCTCAAACATGCTCTTAGGCACAAATAAAGGGAAGTACGCATTTTGATGTCCTGTTTCTTTAAACATTCGGTCTAGCTCAGCCTGCATTTTTTCCCAAATAGCATATCCGTACGGTTTAATAACCATACATCCTCTAACGCCTGAATTTTCGGCTAGATCTGCTTTTACAACCAGCTCGTTATACCATTTCGAATAATCTTCTGATCTTGTAGTGAGGTTCTTACTCATATTGAATAGTTTGGCACAAATTTTGTTTTATTAATTTTAACTAAATAGTTTGACAAAACTAACTATTTTTGTAATGTGCAACAATAAAAAACACCACAGATATGAAAACTTATACTTCTCTTCGCCAAAACTCAAGTCATTTTTACTTAATTGGATTATTGAGTTTTCTACTAGCATCGTGTGGTTCTTACCAAAATACTTCATATCATGACAATGACGGAGTATATGGAGGTTCACCAAGAACGTATGCTCAAACAAGCACTAATAATACCAACAATCAATACAAAGATTATTTCAGATCATTGCAAGATGACAATCAGCCAACTGAAATTTTTACAGATGTTGACAATTATGGTAATTATTCCGATAATGACAGCATCCAGACTGCCAACAATACAGCTTACCCTGCATGGGGAAGCGCCAATTCAGATGTTTCGGTAAACGTGTACTCTAACCCTACATGGTCAATGGGATTCGGATTTGGTTTCGGATATCCTTATTATGGATGGGGTTACGGAGGAGGTTATTGGGGCTATCCAAGTTACTGGGGACCAGGATGGGGCTATCCAGGGTATTGGGGATATCCAGGCTACTGGGGATCTGGTTACAGATACAACAATTACTCATATAACTACGGCAGAAGAGGTTCAGCTTCTTATTATGGAGACAGAAGTTATGCTTATAACAGAAACTATAATACAAACAGAGGCTACAACTCAAGCAGAAATTACAGCACAGACAGAAACTACAACAGAGGAAGCTACACCACAAACAGACAAAATGGTTTTTCTGACTTTAGAAGAAGTTCTTCTGCAGGGGGAAGAACATACAATTCGTCCAGCCCAACTTTTACAGACAGAAGAGGAAGTCAGGGACAAAGCAATAGTTACGACTATTCTAACAGAAGATCAAGCGGCACTACAACCAGAAGCTATGATAGTGGTAATTCTTCAAGAAACTACTCTCCCAGCCCATCGCGTTCGATGAATAGCGGCGGTGGCGGAAGCATGAGATCATCTGGCGGCGGCGGTGGCGGCGGTGGAAGATCATATGGCGGAGGCGGGGGAGGCGGAAGAAGATAATTTTCTTCTTTCACCTTAATCGAAAAATCAAAATAAAAACTTATCCAAATGAAAAAAATATTATTCCTACTTATTACAGGACTAACTGTCAGCGTCTCACATTCACAAGAAGTTTCAGACGCTGTTCGCTACGCACAAGACAACTTAACCGGAACAGCAAGATTCAGAGCCATGAGCGGTGCATTTGGAGCTGTTGGTGGAGATCTGTCATCTATGAGTGTCAATCCGGCCGGATCTGCAATTTTCGCGAACAACCAAACCGGAGTAACCGTTAGTAATCAAAATATTAAAAACAACTCTGATTACTTTGGAACACAGACAAGTGATAAAAAAAATTCATTTATACTAAACCAGGCCGGAGCTGTTTTTGTTTTTCATGATCACAACCCAAGCAATAACTGGAAAAAAATTGCAATTGGCGCAACTTACGAAAACACAAATAATTTTGATAATAATATTGTTTCAGTAGGAACAAACCCAACTAATTCTGTAGCCGGTTATTTTTTAGCCTACGCCAATGGAATTCCCCTGGGAGACATAACACAAATTCCATATAAAGATCAATTCTACAGAGAGCAACAAGCCTATTTGGGATATAAAGGATATGTAATAAATCCTGTTACAAATACCGCTGCAAACAATCAATATACCTCAAATGTTCCTGCAGGAGGCAATTACTATCAGGAGAATGAAATCTACACCACTGGATACAATAGCAAATTAAGCTTCAATATTGCTACATCCTATAAAGACAGGATTTATTTTGGAGCAAACTTAAACGTGCATATTACAGATTTCAGAAGATCAAGTACCTTTTATGAAGATAACGACCATCCATTGGAAACAGCGGAAACAGTATCTAATTTACGCTTTAACAACGACCTGTATACTTATGGGAATGGATTCTCTTTTCAACTTGGTGCAATTGCCAAAGTTACAGAATCATTCCGTCTTGGCTTAGCATACGAATCAAATACCTGGTACGAATTATATGACGAGGTTTCTCAGAGTTTATACACAACAACCCAAGCCGCAGGAGTACAACCAATAAACAATGCCGTTAATCCAAACATTGTAAATGTATACGAATCATACACTTTGCAAACTCCGGGAAAAACAACTTTTAGTGCTGCTTATGTATTTGGTAAATCCGGCTTAATTAGCGTAGACTACGCTATTAAAGATTACGGAAATACTAAATACAAACCAACAAATGATGCAGGTTTCAGCGGCGTAAACAATGATATCAGCAACCAATTAACAAATACTGGCGAATTAAGAGTTGGTGCAGAATACAAAATAAAACAATTGAGTTTAAGAGGAGGTTATCGCTATGAAGGAAGTCCTTATAAAAACGGAACAACAATTGGAGATCTAAATAGCTATTCAGGAGGTTTAGGTTATAATTTTGGAGGAACTAAATTAGACTTAGCTTACTCTTATTTAGAAAGAAAATCGAATCAGGGATTTTTTGCCACAGGATTTACTGATGGCGCAAACATTACATCGAAACTAAATAATGTTTCTTTGACTTTATTATTTGAATTGTAATTAAGAATAAATAGATGAATTGAAATTTCCGTCAGGTGTTACTTGACGGATTTTTTTTAACCCCAATAAAAGCAGCATCCTTTTTCCCTGCTCCTGTTAGCAACAAAAAGACATAGCCGATCTCGAAACTTCGGGAGAATAGCTTAATAAAAAACAGCTAAAAGAAACCGAAACAACTGGTGTTTGGATAAAAAAGTGTAATTTTGCACTCCAATTTATAAAAGTATGAGAACCAAGTCTTTAAAAAAGAACAAAATTAACGTAATCACTCTTGGGTGTTCGAAAAATGTATATGACAGTGAAGTCTTAATGGGACAGCTTCGTGCAAACGGAAAAGAAGTGACTCATGAGGCGCCTGCAGCAGAAGAAGGAAACATTATCGTAATCAACACGTGTGGCTTTATTGACAATGCAAAAGCAGAATCAGTAAATATGATTTTGGAATATGCAGACAAAAAAGACAGAGGATTAGTTGACAAAGTTTTTGTGACAGGATGTTTGTCTGAACGTTACAGACCAGATTTAGAAAAAGAAATTCCGAATGTAGATCAATATTTTGGTACAACAGAATTACCTCAATTATTGAAAGCTTTAGGGGCCGATTATAAACATGAATTATTAGGAGAACGCTTAACTACTACTCCTAAAAATTACGCTTATTTAAAAATTGCCGAAGGCTGTGACAGACCTTGTAGTTTTTGTGCAATTCCACTTATGCGCGGTAAACACGTTTCACAGTCTATAGAAAAATTAGTAAAAGAAGCGGAAGGTTTGGCAAAAAATGGCGTTAAGGAATTAATCTTAATTGCTCAGGATTTAACCTATTACGGCCTTGACATTTATAAGAAGAGAAATCTTGCTGAACTATTAGAAGCATTGGCTAAAGTAGAAGGTATTGAATGGATTCGCCTGCATTATGCATATCCAACAGGTTTCCCTATGGATGTCTTAGAATTAATGAAACGCGAACCTAAAATTTGTAATTATATCGATATTCCGCTTCAACATATTTCAGATTCTATATTAAAATCTATGCGTCGTGGTACAACTCAGGCTAAAACAACGCAATTGTTAAAAGATTTCCGCGCTGCGGTTCCGGGGATAGCTATTAGAACTACTTTGATTGTTGGATATCCCGGAGAAACTCAGGAAGATTTTGAAATTTTGAAAGATTTTGTTCAGGAAATGAAATTTGACAGAATGGGATGTTTTGCTTATTCTCATGAAGAAAATACGCACGCTTATTTATTAGAAGATGATGTTCCTGACGATGTAAAACAAGCCAGAGCAAATGAAATAATGGAATTACAATCTCAAATTTCATGGGATTTGAATCAGGAAAAGGTTGGTCAGGTCTATAGATGCATTATCGACAGAAAAGAAGGTGCTCATTTTGTGGGAAGAACCGAGTTCGATAGTCCGGATGTTGACAATGAAGTTTTGATTGATGCATCGAAACATTATGTAAAAACAGGTGAATTTGTTAATATAAAAATAATAGAGGCAACAGAATTTGATTTATACGGAGAACCTGCTTAAATTTACGCTAAACAATTATCAATTTTAGATAAAAACACGATTATGAAACCTATACAATCTTTATTAATTTTGGTTTTTACCTTATTCTGTTTCAATTCTGTTTCTGCTCAATACGGAAACGGATATAACAATGGTTACGGAGGCGGCGGTTATGGAAATGGAGGCTATGGAAATGGAGGTTACGGAAGAGGCGGCGGAATGGGCATGGACAGAAGTATGATGGGCGGAGGACCACAAGGCAACACAAGCAAACCTAAAGAAACGCCACCGGAAGAAACTGCGGCTAAAATTGTTGAACAAATGAAACCGGTAGTAAATCTTGATGAACTTCAGGCAATTGCAATCGCAAATGTTTTTACTGACAGCATGAAAGAACAAGGAGTTCTTTTGAAAAACGAAAGCAGCAGTCAGGACGAAAAAATGGAGCAAATTAAAGCATTAAGAGAAAGTACTACTAAAAAAGTAACTGCTTTTTTGAATCCGGATCAGATTGAAAAATACACTGCTTTTATGGCTGATTTTAAAGAAATAAAAAAGCCTTCTAAATCAAAAAAGAAAAAAGATTCGAAAGATAATAAAGACACAAAAGAAGTTAAAGAAGACACAGAAACAAAAAAAATTGAAGAATAAATTGTTTCAACCTCATCTTAAAACGTAACTAACCATGGCAAAAAAACATTTTTGTTATCTGATTTTAGCACTTATCATTACTGCTTGTTCCACAAACCCTTACAAAAGCACAGAAAAGGTTTACGATCAGCAGCTTAAAACTTTAGAAAATCAAATTACAAGTAAAGAAGCACAGCCCATACCCGCTGTTAGTCCTGTGGTTATTGATACTACTTATGCTCAGCAATTAGGGATCATAAAAGATACTTTATCAAAAACAGGATCTACTTATTTATTAAATGGTATAAATACAGAATGGGTTGGAACTGTAAACTTCAATCTAAGAAAACCAAGCTTTATCATTATTCATCATACCGCTCAGGATTCACTTCAGCAAACCATAAATACATTTACCAAAACCAAAACACAGGTAAGTGCCCATTATGTGATTTCTGAAAACGGAAAAGTTGTTCAGATGTTAAATGATTATCTAAGGGCATGGCATGCAGGAGCATCGACCTGGGGAAAAAACACAGATTTAAACTCCTCTTCGATTGGCATAGAGCTTGACAATAATGGTTTTAAACCTTTTACAGAAGCACAAATTAGCAGTTTAGTTGCGCTTTTGACAAAACTGAAAAAAGATTACAACATTCCGACACAAAATATATTAGGTCATGCGGATATTGCTCCAGGCAGAAAACAGGACCCGAGTTCTTTGTTTCCCTGGAAAACATTAGCAGAAAAAGGATTTGGAATTTGGCCGGATGCGGTTTTAGAAGAAGCTCCATTTGATTTTAAAATCGAACAGGCTTTGAGAATTATTGGTTATAATACTAAAAATCTTTCTGCAGCAATTATAGCATTTAAATTACATTATATTCAAACTGATGTAACTGCCACTCTGGATCGAAAGACAATAGATACTATTTATTCTATTTATAAAAAGCAGATTCAATAAACAACTCAATAGAATATAAAGCGCGTTTCTAAAAATTTAGAAACGCGCTTTTTTTATATGAAAGTTTGCCACGAATTAAACGAATTAACACTAATACGGAACGCATAATATTTGCCACAGATTAAAAGAATTAGAATGATCAATTCAGGAAGAATTAGAGAAATTCGTGTCAAAGAAACTCAACCTACAAGATAAAATCTTTTTCAATCCTTTTTCACGATAGCTGAGAAGTGGCAAAAAGGATCAAGTAAATAATGTTCAAATAAAAAAGCTGCCAAAACATTAATATGTTTCGACAGCTCCAAAAAAAAAAAATATCAATCTTTATCTCTAGAAAGAGTATGTTGTAGCAATTAACCCGAAGAAAGACCCTCCTGTTGGTGCAGCATCTTTATCTAAAAAGATATCTTCGGATGCAGCATCGTATCTTAACTCAGGAATTATGGTTAGTTTTCCAACTTTATAATTCAAAGAAACTGTATTTGCAAAAACATTTGATCCGGTCAATGTTCCTAAACTTGCAGCAGCATCTTTAGCATCAAAATATTCTATTCTGTATGCCAGACTCAAAGATGGCTTAAAAGCATAATTTGCATATCCTACTAATGCAAACCAATCACCATCTAAATCACTATCAAAATCGTTTTTAGTCTTAGCATAAGTTGCATTAAATCCTAAAGAAAATGCATCGGTTATTGTTTTAGACGCTACGAAATCGATTTGTGTTTTATTCTCATCAGATGCAGGGTTACTGCTGCCTGAAGTAAAATTTAAATAAGCACTTCCTGTATCGCCAATATAGCCTAACTGAGCTATGTATGTTTTTTGACTTGAACCTGCATCCATAGCTGATTTAAAATCAGTTGGATTTGTTATCCCAAACATAGCCGTAAATTTTCCTGAAGTATATTGTGCTTTTACTCCAGTATTAAAGAACGGCCCATAAGAAAAGGCATAAGACATACTGTAGTTTTTATTCCCTACAGCATCTAATACTTCATATCCAATATGTGTTCCGAAACTTCCTGCCACTACTTTAAATTTATCTGTTATCTGATAGGTAAAAAATAATTGTTTAATTAAAAATTTTGCCGTAATATCCTTATCTGTTGTTTCATTATATGAAAACTCTCCTGCTCTTTTTCCGAAACCTAAATCTACAAAAACAGAAGCTTTTCCGAACGTATGACTTGCCTGAACCGAAGCCATTCCTAATTCGAATGAATCTTGTGAGTTGGTAAAGCTCGTTAATCCATTCATTTGTTTTGAAAAATCATATTTATAATACGCGTCTGCTGATCCTCCCCAGGTGGTTGGCGGCGAAACCGAAGATTCAGTATCGTCCTGGGCAAAAGCAAAAGAACTTGTTAACATTGCGGCTAAAATGTGAAATACTTTTTTCATGTTTTAATTGGTTTTTAGTTATTAAATTGATTCTGGTTAGTTAATCTTTTATATATCTATTTAATAGTATAAGTCATTTCTAAAACCTCTTATTTCGCCTCTAAAACATCTTCATTTTCATTAGCGAATTTATTAACTTTTGTATGAGGAAAAGAATCGAAGTATACTTTTTTGACAATTTGAGAGAAGAATTATGGATTACAAAAATTAAATTAACAATAATCGTGATTTGACATTTATACACATTTATTTTTGAAAATTCAACAACCAATTTTAAGCATTTACATCAAAAATATAGCAACGACAAAACAAAAACCATATTAAAAACAAGAAAAAATTCACAATAAAACCAAATTAAAAACAAACACCCCTATAAAAAATAGGGGTGTTTAAAAATAAATTAAAAAATAAACAGAAAACACAAAATCTTTCACTGACTAGCAACAAACAAAACAAGACCTTAATAATTCTTACAAAAACAAGTTCTTTAAGTTCCCTGAAAATTAGATTTCAACTAAATTGATTTTTAAATTACAGGTATCTCTAAAAACAAAAAGCCTGCTCAAAACAGAACAGGCTTCCCTAAAATTTATACAACTAACTCTATTGCTGCGTATTGTATTTCCGTAAAAACTCACGTACCTTAATTCCGGATTCTTTTAAATCCTCCTCTTTCCATTTTCCTTCTGACTTCGCTGTCTTTTTTAGAATAGAACAGGTTTCGTCCTTATCAGAAACAGACCAGGTGATCCAGCTTAATTTACGGGCTTCCATCCAGTCTATGTATTCTTGCCAGGCTTTTATATTTAGCGGTCCATCTCCGGAAGCTTCCATGCCTGCAGATTCTGAAACAAAAATAGGCAAACCACTTTTTATAGCATTATCTGTTCTGTCTCTTAAATCCTTACCATGTGTTGCCGCATAAAAGTGCATCGTATACATTATATTATTAAATCCTTTTATTGGATCAGCAGCCGGAAGATTAACATCCTGATCCCAATGTGGGGAACCTACCAAAATAATATTGTTTGGATCATTTTCTCTGATCACCTTAATTACTTCTTCAGCGTAAGCTTTAACTTCTGACCACGATTCATAATCCGGTTCATTGAATATCTCATATATTATATTTGGATACTTTTCATACTTTTTAGAAACTTCAGCAAAAAATTCTTTAGCTTCCTTTAAATTAATATTATGACTATGCCAGTCAATAATTACATAGATATCCGATTTTATAGCTCCATTTACAACAGCATCGATTTTTTGTTTTGAAAACTGTTGCTCCTTCATGTAAGACATCTCCCCTAACTCAATTCCCATTGCAGCGCGTACAACATTGCAATTGAAATCTTTTTTTAACCAACTCACTGCTTTTTCATTATAAAACCTGGGCCACATACTATGCCAGCCAAAACTCATGCCTCGTAAAACAATTGGATTATTATTTTTATCTGTCAATTGAGTTCCGCGCACACTTAACTGACCGTGATGTTTTACAAATTGTGCATTCGAAACAAAAAACATCAACAATAAGGTAAGCGTAAAAAGATTTGTTTTTGTTTTCATAATCAATCGGAATTAAGGAATTAGTCTTAGTGTAATTACATCATGAGGAATAATATCTGCAGTAAAATTCTTTTTTGTATTTCCTATTTCTTTATTTTTCCAAAGATCTTTTAATTTGTAGACCGTTTTACTAAAGTTAGCCTCATAGCCAAAATCGGCATCTTTAATAATATGTTTTTTCCAATCGAAATTGATTTTTTTAGCCACTTCACTTCTGTTTAAAAATGTAACAGCCCAGTTTCCATCTGATAAAGGTTTAACCCAAACCTCTAAACCATCTTCAGCAGAATATTTAAAACCCTGAATTCCTAATTTATCCTGATTCACGGCAATTAACTCCTTGTTGGTTAAAATTGCCAGTGTTTCTTTTGACATTTTCCTGAAATCGTTTCCTGCAACCAGTGGTGACGCCATCATACACCACATCGAGAAATGAGACTTATCTTCGGTATCGTTCATTTCGTTACCCACTTCCATCATATCAAAATCATTCCAATGATCCGGACCTGAATATTTACGAATGTCTTTTCGCATTTCTACAATTTTCATAAATCCCCAGGACGACCAATTTCCCTCTTCATGTTTGAATTCACAATCGAAACAAGGATAGATATCTCCTGAAATCCTCCATAAATTTCCAACTGGTTTTCCCCATTCCCAAGGCTGATTGTCTCCCCATTCGCAAAGACTAAAAACAATAGGCCTTCCAGCAGTTTTAAGCGCATTGCTCATTGTTGTATAGGCCTCTTTTGCCGTAATTCCTTGTGTATTGCACCAATCGTATTTTAAGAAATCTATCCCTAATTTTGCGTAAAAACGGGCATCCTGATATTCGTAACCACGTGTTCCCGGATAACCCGCACAGGTTTGCGTTCCCGCACAATTGTATAAACCAAATTTTAAACCTTTGCTATGAACATAATCAATTAAAGCTTTCATCCCTCCGGGAAATTTAACCGGATCAGGAATTAAATCTCCATTAGCATCACGTTCTCTTGTCATCCAGCCATCATCAAGTACAATATAATTATATCCTGCAGCAGCCATTCCTGACGAAACCATAATATCAGCCGTTTCTTTTACTAATTTTTCATCAATACTTGTACCGAAGGTATTCCATGAATTCCACCCCATTGGAGGTGTCATCGCCAGACCTTCAAATTTTCCTGCAAGCTGCACGTGCGTATTTCCCTGGCTAAAACCTAAACTTGCTACGCTTAAAGCGAATACTAAAATGATTTTTTTCATTATTAAAAATTCAATTTAATTATATTAAAAAAAGTATTCCCTAATTGAGTGGATTAGGGAATACTTAAAACAAAACTCAAAACAAATATGCTATTTTAATACAAATCCTATATCATCAAATAATACGGTATTTCCTCCATCACCATTTGATTCCTGAAATGTAAGCATAGTAACACTTGTAGGATTACCTAATTTACTTAATGGAATTTCCATATAAACCCAGGTAGTTGTAACAGGAATAACATAATTTGTTCCGCCATTTACACTAAAATTAACCTGACCATTTTTAGCTCCTTTAACAGCAATTCTCATTGCTTTGTAGCGCGTCATGTCATAATTAAAGCCCCAGTTTCCTCCGTCCCATTGACCGAAGGCCCATTGCCATGATTTACTTCCCTGATACACATCTCCGTCAAAATCAAAATTAACACCTTTACCTGACCACGGACCGCCCCATTCCATACCATACAACTTATCATCATACAAAGCTGTCCCTATAGCCTCAAGCGAAGTTGCAGTTCCTGATATATTGGTTACGGCAAGATTTCTGTAATTAGCATTAGCCGGTATTTTTACAACAATTTGCTCTAATGTTGAAGATATTATCGTAACCGGAACAGCTGGTTCTGTAGCTGTTTTTGCAAGGGTAACGACAGGATCCAAGAAATACTTCCCTTTAATTGTTACTTGATCACCTTCTGCACAATTTATAAGATCAAAACTGCTGAATGTTGGTACCGGAGGCGCAACCTTGAAATCAAAAGTGGCTGTTCCGCTTTTTGTAACTACTTTTAACTGATTCGAAGCATCAGCATAAGGTGTATTTTCATCAATTAATACTACTATATCTGTATCAGTCACAAAAGTGGGTCTGAAATAGGTATCAAAATCATTAAAATAAATTTTTTGTGTAGAAAGAAACCCTTTACCATGAATGATATAATAGTTTTTTGGATCTCCTATTGTTACAGGAGTTGATGGAAAAATATTACCATCTATATCATAACCGGAACGGGATACAGACTCTATAACCGGAGCTCCGGTATAAACAGAAGCACTATCATCATTTGAGCATGAAGTAAAAAACATTAAAGATAACATCCATGCCATACATGCTGCTAACGAAACTATTTTTATATTTTTCATATTTTTATTTTTAAAAATTATTTAAAAGTATACGGCGCTACTTCTGTTAATTTTGGATTTTTAATTAAATCATCTGCAGGATAAGGCAACAAAAGGTTTGTGGCAGAAATTGAAATGTGTTTTTCTGTTTCCTTATCTCCTCTGTTTTGTGCTTCTAATATTGCTTTGGCTTTCGCAAAAGGCAAACGCCCTAAGTCAAAATAATAATCCCCTTCACAAGCTAATTCTGCACGTCTTTCCTTGAAGATGTCATCAAATGAAATTGAAGCTTTTGCAGGAAGTCCTGCTCTTTTACGAACTGCATTGAACGATTTTAATGCCATAGCATCTGTAGTACTTCCTGATTGTCCGCCCAATATCGCTTCGGCGTGAATTAGCAACAATTCTGCGTAACGCATCATATAGCTATTCATACTGCTTTCTCCATTAAATGGCGCGTTAAAAGGTCCGGTAATTGGTAAATTCTCTTTTCCTATTACATATTTTTTCAATCCTGCCCCAGAGTTTTGAGCTTCATTTTCTAATGCAAATGTGTATCCTAAAATTAGTGGTGAATCTACATCAAGTGTTTTGGCATATGTTAAGTTTGGATAATAATCTCCAGGCAACATAAAGGTTTCTATTCTTCTTTTATCCCCATTTTCAAAAACATTATGAATTAAATCCTGAGATGGAGCAATCTGGCCTGAATAAGTAGTTTCAACCAATCTGTTTTCAGGAGCAAATAATGTGTTCGAAAAATTACCCTCAAAATAAGTACCGGATCCTGTCCATTGCCATGAAAAGATAGACTCTTCATTATTATTGTTTTTTTGCAAAAATAAATCTGCAAAAGATTTTGTTGGTAATTCTTCTCCACCTAACAATTTAAATTCTCCACTGTTGATTACATCCTGAGCCATTGCTCTAGCCAGATCGTATTTTTTTTCATATAAGTAAACCTTAGCCAAAAGAGCTTTAGCCGATCCGCTTGATACGTGTGCATTCGAAGCATAATCTGAACCTCTGTTTTTGGTTCTTAAATTAGCGATAGCATATTTTAAATCATTTTCTATAAACTTATAAACGTCCTCAGTAGGATTACTTGGAATAACGAAGTTTTTAGAATAATTTGCATTATTTTCGATAATTGGCACATTTCCCCATAACCTTACCAGGAAGAAATAAGAAAAAGCCCTAATAAAATGCGATTCTCCCAGAGCATTGTTTAATGCTTCTTTACTAACATTAGGCCCAACACTTTGAGGCAAATTACTGATATAAGCATTAGAATTTGCGATAGCACCAAAACAAGATCTCCAGGCATCAGAAATAAAAGCTTGTGAATTAGTAAAACTTAAATCTGTAAACTTCCCGAAATCATTATATGGACCTGCATACATATTACCCGAAATTACGTCTGTAATACCATAAAAAGCCGATTTATTCATATTAAACCACACAATACCATATAATCCGTTACTTGCATTATCCAGTTTTGTATCTGAGTCGTAATAATTACCTACTGTTGGCGCTCCTTCTGCAGGTACATCCAGGAAATCCTGAGAACAAGATGATGAGATCAGCAACATCAACGCCATAGCAATGGCACTGTTTATTTTTATTATATTTTTCATATTAATTTGTATTAAAATTCAACATTAAAACCAAAAGTTATCTGTCTAGGCGTTGGGTAACGTCCGTTATCAACCCCTGACAACAATGCATCCTGGTTATAAGAACCTACTTCAGGATCGTATCCTTTATATTTTGTAAACGTAAATAAGTTTTGTCCTGAAGCATAAAGTCTCAATCTTGATAGTTTCATTTTTGAAATGATATCAGATGGCAGAGAATACCCTAAAGTTACGTTCTGAATTCTCAGATATGATCCGTTCTCGATATAACGGGTTGATATTGCATTATTGATATTATCGTAAGTGGATGGTCTGGGTAAAGAAGCATTTACATTTGAAGCCGAATAGAAATCTGCCGCTTCTTCTAAATAATTTGTTCCTAAATTACTGTTCATAGTACCTGACAAACGTGTTAAGTTCATTAACTTATTTCCGGCTGTTCCCTGAACAAAAATCGATAAATCAACATTTTTATATCTAAAGGTGTTAGTAAACCCGTAAGTAAATTTAGGATTTGGGTTTCCTATAGCAACCATATCTTTTAAGTCAATAACACCATCGTTGTTTTGATCTTTATAAATAACATCTCCTTTTTGAAAACTTGGCAATAAGGAATTTGTTCCATTTTTTAAAACTACTTTATTACCTGCAGTATCTGTGTGACCATACGTTGTCAAATCGTCATCTGTTCTATAAATTCCAAGCGCTTCATAACCAATAAAAGAGCCTATTGGCAAACCTTCCTGAGTTCTTGAAACTGTTACCGTATTATAAGCAAGTGTGCCCATTGTTTTCACAATATTTAATCCTGCCATATTGGTAACCTCGTTTACATATTTAGTAAAGTTTAAATTAGCATTCCAGGAAAAATCTTTTGTAAATTGATTGCTATAACCAAGTGTAATCTCGATACCTTTATTCTGCATGCTTCCAAGATTAAAATAGGGAGGATTTACACCACCTTCATAATCTCCGCCACCGGAAAGGAAGTTAGGCAAAGGAACCTGGTACAAGAAGTTTTTAGAAACTTTTTTATACAAATCTACAGATGCCGTAAGTTTAGATTTAAACAAAGCAAAATCTAATCCTAAGTTCGTTTGATCCTGAGTTTCCCATTTCAGGTCTTTGTTTGGTGTATTTGATGGCAAATAGGAAGTTCCCATTGTACTATTAACCAAGTGTAAATTAGAATCATACAGATTATTTCCAATTTGATTGTTTCCTGTTTGTCCCCAACCAAATCTTAATTTAATACCATCAACATATTTTTTAGTACCTTCCATAAAAGTCTCATTCGACAGTTTCCATGAACCACCTACAGAGCTAAAAACTCCCCATTTGTTTCCAACGAAAAATTTTGAAGATCCGTCAGTTCTTACTGCTGCTGATACACTATATTTATCCGCATAATCATAAACTACCCTTCCTAAATAAGAAGCCAAAGTCTGAGTTCCTGAATATACACCGCTTGTAACTGCTTTAGACAAATCTGAAGCTGCAAGAGATTTATCATTATTATCCTTATAACCATATCCTGTTATAGAATATCCTTCCCAATGTGCTCTGTTCGACTCTTGTACTGCCAAAACTGTAAAGTTATGTTTGCCAATAGTATTTCTATAGGTAAGCATGTTTTTTAAGTTCCACGAATTACCACTAGAAGGGTTATAATATAAATTTGCATAACTTTTTACTGCATTACCCAATGAATACATAGGATCAAAGCGTTTTCCCAGATTGTCATAGAGATAACCACCTGCTTCAAAACGATATTCTAAACCTTTAAACAAATCTATTTGCGTATAAAAGTTACCTGAATAATTCTTTCTTACTAATGTATTAGAACCCAATAAAGAGGTTGCTACCGGATTAACAAATGAAGTTGCTCCTCCAGCCGGCGGCCCCGCAAAAGCCCCTGATAATTCTCTGACAGCAACATCAGGAGTTGCCAATAATGAGGTCGCTACTACACCATTAAACTGACCGTTTAAGGTTAATTTTTCATCTGTAAGCGCTCCACTAATATTAACACCTACTTTTATAAATTTATTCACTTTTGCATCAACATTAGTTCTGAAATTGTATCTCTTAAATCCTGATTCAATTACAATACCTTCCTGATTTAAAACACCTCCGGATATATAGTAGTTTATTCCTTCTTTACCACCTGAAAAAGACAATTGGTTTGATGTCATAATTCCGGTTTCATAAATGGCATCCTGCCAGTCTGTACCTTGTCCTAAAACTTCAGGATGTGCAAATTCAGGACGTTTAGCCGTAGGATCATAAACATCTGCCAGCGCATTTTGATGAACTGCATATTGCTGCAAATTCATAGAATGTAATTTCTTTGGAAGATTACTGATCGAATAAGAATTTTCAAAAGATAATTTTCCTGTACCTTTTTTACCTGATTTTGTAGTCACGATCACAACTCCGTTAGCACCGCGTGAACCGTAAATAGCCGTAGCAGAAGCATCTTTCAAGATATCGATAGACTCAATATCATTAGGATTAATAAGCGCTAAAGGACTTAAAGTAATATTACCTGAGTTAGAAAAATTAGAATTTCCGGATGCATTTCTACCAGAAGTAGAGGAGTTACGGGCATCTCCGGATATTGGCACACCATCAATAACATACAAAGGTTCATTTGTACCTGTTAAAGACGAAACCCCTCTAATTTTTACAGAAACGTTACTGCCAGGTTCTCCCGAATTGCTGCTTACAACAACCCCGGCAGCCTTACCCTGCATCATTTGGTCGAATGAAACAACTTTTAAGTTTTCGATATCTTTCGAACTAATACTGGAAATAGCACTGTTAATGTCTTTTCTTTTCTGAGTTCCATAACCAATTACTACTACATCTTTTAAATCCTCAGCATTTGTTTTTAAAACTACATTTATAGTTTTATTTGTGCCTACAACTATCTTTTGTGTATTAAAACCAATAAAAGAAAATACCAGCGTAGCATTTGCAGGAACATCAATTGTATATTTTCCATCAAAATCAGTAGAAACAGTTGTTTTTAGTCCCACAACCGAGATATTTGCTCCCGGAATAGATAATCCCTTTTCATCTGATACAATTCCTGATACTTTTACCTGAGCCGTAATAAAATTACTGGTCAGTAACAAAAATAAAATCAAAGGAACAGCTCTGTGGTTAGCATTCCAATGAATGAAGTTAGTCATTAGTTTTTTCATAATAAATGTTTGGTTAGTTTAAATTTGTTATTCATAATTCAAATAATAAAAAAGGGTGGTATTTATTTTCTTAAATTATTTAACAAATCTATAACAGAAGAAAACATTAAATCGATAGTATTATATCATTTAATGATAATATTTTTACTATAACGCTTTAAAAAAACACATATAAAAATAAAAGCCGTAAAAAATTACATTATTCGCAAAGCACACCTCACAAACTACTAGAAATTATAAATAAAAATTAACGAATGAGCAAAAAAGCAAACGATTTCGTTAAAAATAATATTTGTTTGTGCAAAAAAAGTATCACTATAAAATACGCTTTAATCCAGAAAAATCTTCTCTATACTGACTGGGTGTACAATTTTTAATAGCCTTAAAGCTACGATTGAAGTTTGCAATATTATTAAACCCTGATTTAAAAGCAACCTCAGAAACACTCATATCCTTTTCTACGAGCCAGCGTGCTGCATATCCAATTCGGATATCATTTATATAATTGACAAAAGTTTTTCCTGTGCGTTTTTTTATAAAGCGGTTAAAAGAAATAATCGACATACTGGCAATATTCGCCACATCTTCTAAAGTGATCTTTTCAGCAAAATGTTTCTGCACATATTCATAAACCAGCTTCATTTTATCATAATCATCAAACGTATCATAGTCTACTGTATAAGTCGAAAGCAAACGCTGATTTCTGGAATTTGCCAGGTCATATAATAAAGATGTAATTTCAAGAAAATAGTCCATACCGTCTAATTTAGAAAGCCTTACCAGTCTGGGCGTTAATTCTTCAGCTGTCTTTTTCGAAAATAAAATCCCATGGATCGAACGATTAAACATATCACGAATCGGGTTCATAATACGTCTTGACAATAAAGATTCATGAAATAAATCATTATGAAACTGAATCGTTATTTCATGGATTTTTTTGCTTGTACACTTATTTAATTCCCATCCATGATATAAATTTGGACCAATCAAAACCAACTCAACATTATCAATTTCTTCGATATTATCACCAACAACACGCTTCACTCCTTTTCCGTTTAAAATAAAATTAATCTCAAATTCCGGATGATAATGTACCGGAAAATCAAAGCTGTCTTTTACTCTGTCAAAAACTAAAAAACTATCGCCAGCCGAAAGCGGAGCGATTTCTCTATAAAAATTTTTAGCGCTACTCATGTTTAAAAACTATTTAGGAAGTAATATTTGATTTTTTTTATTTGCAATAATATGATATATAATTGATAAAATAATATTAATTAGACGATAAACATCCGATTATCTTTGAAAAATAGAATTATCATTTTTACAAAAACAACATTGATAATAAACATTAATCATTTTTAATGTAATATCTTTTTATAGTTTTGATAATTTTAGTCCAAAAATAGTATCGAATTTTCGATCACAAAACCGAAGGCTTTAGGATACTATTCAATTTATAAATTTGCAGTTATCACATTGAACAACAAGTATATTGTAATGAAAAAAAACATAATAACATTAATAATAGCAGTGTTTACAGGAATTTCCTGTTTTGCTAACCTGGTTAGCACTAATACTAATTTGTCACTTTCAGATAAAAAAGCGACACCTGAAACAATTTCTTTATATAAAAAACTACATCAACTAACTCAAAAAGGATATCTTTTCGGGCATCAGGACGACCTTGCTTATGGTGTAAACTGGAAATACGAAAACGGTCGCAGCGACGTAAAAGAAGTTGCCGGCGATTATCCTGCAGTTTACGGTTGGGATATTGCAGGTCTGGAAAAAGACGATGCTAAAAATATTGATGGCGTTCCTTTTGACAAAATGAAAGAATATATTAAAGAAGCCCATAAAAGGGGCGGAGTCTCAACCATAAGCTGGCATTTTGATAATCCGGCAACAGGAAAAAATGCCTGGGACAATACCCCAAACTCATTAAAAACGGTTTTACCTGGTGGAGAAAATCATCAAAAATTTACCACCTGGCTGGATAAAGCTGCTACTTTCTTTTTATCCCTAAAAGATAAAAACGGAAAAAACATTCCAATTCTGTTCAGACCTTATCACGAACTTACCGGAGGCTGGTTTTGGTGGGGAAAAGGAAATTGCACACCCGAAGAATTCAAAACGTTATGGAAATTCACGTTAGATTATTTACAAAAAAAAGGTGTTCATAATTTAATTTACATCTATAATACCGGTGGTTTCAACTCAAAAGAAGATTTTCTGGCCCATTATCCGGGCGATGATTATGCAGATATCTTAAGTTTTGATGCTTATCAGAATAACAATGATAAAACAGGCGAAAAATTTATAGTAGAAGTTCAAAACCAATTTAAAATTTTAAATGAAATTGCAGCCAATCAGCACAAACTTATGGCTTTGGCCGAAGCCGGATATGAAGCAATTCCCGACCCAAAATGGTGGACAGGAACTTTAGACAAGGCTATTGGCGATTATAAAATATCTTATGTTTTATTATGGAGAAACCACGGCTGGCAGGAAAAAGAACAAAAAATGCATTATTATGTACCATTTTCCGGGCAGGTAAGCGCAAAAGATTTTGTTGATTTTTATAATCTTGACAAAACCTTATTTGAAAAAGACATCAATAAAATTAAAAATTGAGAATAAAAAATTAAAAAAATGCGTCATCTGCATGCTAAAAATGCAACACATAGAAGCAATCAACTAATCAAATCTAAATTACAACCATTAAAAAAAAGCCTAAATGCACGACAAAATTAGTTTAAAAGAAAAAGTAGGTTACGGTCTTGGAGACGCAGCATCTTCGATGTTCTGGAAAATCTTCAGTATGTATCTTTTGTTTTTCTATACCGATGTTTTTGGATTGGCGCCTGCCGTAGTAGGAACCATGTTTTTGATTACCAGAATTTGGGATTCGTGTTTTGATCCAATTGTTGGAATCATCGCCGACAGAACAAAAAGCAAATGGGGGAAATTTAGACCGTATTTATTATGGGTGGCCGTGCCTTTTGCCGTAATCGGGGTTTTGACTTTTTACACACCGGACTTTGACGAAAAAGGGAAAATAATTTATGCTTACGTAACGTATTCAGCCATGATGATGATTTATTCGTTAATCAATGTGCCTTATGCTTCGCTTTTGGGCGTAATGTCATCTGACCGAAAAGAAAGAACCACTTTATCTTCTTACAGAATGGTTTTTGCCTTTGGCGGAAGTCTTCTGGCACTTTGGTTAATTGAACCTTTGGTAAATTATTTCGGCGGAAGCCTAAACTCTAAAACAGGCTGGCTGGCAACAATTTCAGTATTTGGAGTTATAACAACATTATTTTTCTGGGGTTGTTTCTTCTTTACAAAAGAAAGAGTTAAACCTATTTCAGACGAAAAAAACAATCTGAAAGAAGATTTAAAAGATTTACTAAAAAATAAACCGTGGTGGATTTTACTGGGAGCCGGAATTGGCGCTTTGGTATTCAATTCAATTCGTGACGGAGCCGCCGTTTACTACTTTAAATATTATGTCAGCAGCAGCGTAAACTTCGACTTTAGTTTATTCGGGACTGATTTTCACATGGCACCTACTTCAATCTATTTAGTTTTAGGACAAGCGGCCAATATTATAGGCGTTATTGCTGCAACACCAATTGCAAACCGAATTGGCAAAAAGAAAACCTTTTTTGGCGCTATGGCATTAGCGGCAATTTTGAGTTTGATTTTCTATTTCTTTGGCAAAAATGATGTTTTCTTAATCATGAGTTTTCAGGTTTTAATCAGCATTTGCGCCGGTTGTATTTTCCCTTTAATCTGGTCTATGTATGCGGATAGCGCCGATTATTCAGAGTGGAAACAAGGCCGCAGAGCAACAGGATTGGTTTTCTCTGCTTCATCTATGTCACAAAAATTTGGATGGACGATTGGTGGAGCCGGAGCCGGATGGCTTTTGGGTTACTATGGTTTTCAGGCCAATGTCGAGCAAACTGCCACAGCTCAAAACGGAATTCAATTAATGTTAAGCATACTTCCTGCCATTGCAGCAATAATATCAGTCGTCTTTATAGCATTCTATCCATTATCTGAAGAAAAACTACAGATAATCGAACAGGATTTAGACGAAAAACGAGACCAAAACAAATAAATATACAGATACCGAAATCAATTAATATGACAACAATAACCTCTTCAGCTACATTTCAAGATAGAAAGATAGCATTAGAAAAAGAACATAAAACACTGATCGAGCAAAAAAATGCTCCTCAGGATCATGCCGGGAACGGCATATACGAACGCTATAAAAACCCGGTTGTTACGGCAGCTCACGTACCATTGAACTGGCGTTTTGACCTGAACGAAAAAACAAATCCGTTTTTGCAGGAAAGAATTGGGATGAACGCTGCTTTTAATGCCGGCGCGATGAAATGGAACGGAAAATACCTGCTTGCGGTTCGTGTCGAAGGAATTGACAGAAAATCTTTTTTCGCTATAGCGGAAAGTCCAAACGGAGTAGATAATTTTAAGTTTTGGGAGAAACCATGCGTGATACCACAAACCGAAGAACCGGACACCAACGTGTATGATATGCGTTTGATCAATCATGAAGACGGCTGGGTTTACGGAATTTTTTGTACCGAAAGAAAAGATCCAAAAGCACCAAAAGGCGACACAAGTTCGGCTGTAGCCAATGCAGGAATTGTTCGATCGAAAGATTTAGTCAATTGGGAAAGATTGCCTGATTTGATTTCGAATACAGGTCAACAACGTAATGTGGTTTTGCATCCGGAATTCGTAAACGGAAAGTATGCTTTATACACACGTCCGCAAGATGGTTTTATTGATGTTGGCGCTGGTGGCGGAATTGGTTTAGGTTATGTTGAAGATATGGCAAATCCGGTTGTAAAAGACGAAAAAATTATTTTTGGGAAACAATACCATACTATTTATGAATTAAAAAATGGTCTTGGTCCCGCTCCTATTAAAACAGAAAAAGGCTGGCTGCATCTGGCGCATGGTGTTCGAAATACTGCTGCAGGATTGCGTTACACACTTTATATGTTCATGACCGATTTGAATGATATTACAAAAGTAACACACGTTCCGGCAGGACATTTTATGGGCCCTGAAGGAATTGAAAGAGTTGGTGATGTATCGAATGTTTTATTTTCAAACGGATGGATTGAAGATAACGACGGAACTGTTTATGTGTATTATGCTTCATCAGACACGAGAATGCATGTTGCCGTTTCATCTGTAGCAAAATTAGTTGATTATGTGACCAATGCGCCGGCAGATACCTTTATTTCTGCAGGTTCAGTGAAAACAATTATCAATCAAATCGATAAAAATAACGCAATATAATTCATCGTGTCAACAAAACTAAAGCAACTTAAAACAGAATTATCAGCAGAACTTGATTCTATATTGAAATATTGGTCCAAACATACCTTAGATAATGAAAACGGCGGTTTTGTAGGTCAAATCGATTACAATGATCACATTATTGCCAATACTGAAAAAGGCGCTGTTTTAAATGCCCGAATTTTATGGACTTTTTCGTCAGGTTATAAAGTCACTAAAAATGAAAATCACAAAAAGATTGCCAAACGTGCTTTTGAATTTCTTTCAGATTATTTTTATGATGATGAATTTGGCGGTTTATTTTGGAGTATTAATGCTGATAAAACACCAAAAGATACCAAAAACCAGATTTATGCTTTAGCTTTTGCGATCTACGGATTATCTGAATATTATGCTATTTCTAAAGACGACAAAGCTTTAGAAATAGCCATAAATTTATATTTAAAGATTCAGGAACACAGTTACGATCCTGAAAACAAAGGCTATTTCGAAGCTTTAACCCGCGATTGGCAACCTATTGAAGATTTACGTTTAAGCGATAAAGATGCCAACGAAAAGAAAACTATGAATACGCATTTGCATATTGTGGAAGCGTATGCGAATTTGTTTAAAGTATGGAAAGATAAAAAGCTTCAAAGCGATATCATAGAATTATTAGAAACAATCGAGACACATTTCATCAATACCCAAACAGGTCATTTACGCTTGTTTTTTGATGAAAACTGGATCGAAAAACCAGATGTTATTTCGTACGGTCACGATATAGAAGCTGCCTGGCTTTTGCTGCAATGTGCCGAAATTTCCGAAGATGAAACTTTAATTGCCCATTACACCAAATATGCCATTCAGATGGCTGAAGTGACAAAAGAAGGGCTAGACGCTGATGGTGGTTTATGGTATGAATTTGATCCCGAAAAAGACGAACTAGTAGCCGAAAAACATTGGTGGGTTCAGGCCGAAGCTTTAATTGGTTTTTATAACGCGTATCAATTAACCAACAACGAAAGCTATTTAAACATTGTTTATAAAAACTGGGAATTTATAAAAACACACATTGTAGATAAAGAAAACGGAGAATGGTTTTGGGGAATTTACCAGGATAATTCTTTGATCGAAAAAGACAAAGCCGGTTTCTGGAAATGTCCGTATCACAATAGCCGTTCCTGTTTAGAACTTATTAACCGAATTAAAACATAACCAAAAAATGAAAACTACATTTCTCAAAATAGCATTTTTAAGCCTGTCGATTTTGTATTTAGCAAGTTGTTCTTCGGACAAAGAATCACAAAACGAAGTTATAATTGATCCGCCAACCTCAGGTGATCCCTTGACAACACAAAATGTCACAACGTATATGGTCGATGCCAATGCTACCAAAGAAACTGTAGCTTTATTTTATAATTTAAAAAAATTATCTAAAACTAAAGTGGCGATTGGTCAGCAAGATGCTTTTAATAGTTTTTATCAGGATGCTACCGGAGATTCTGACATTAAGAAAAATACGGGTTATGATCCTGCACTTTTAGGTTCTGACTTTATATTTATCACAGATAAAAACAATAATAACCAGGCTGATAATTGGTTTTATCAACAAGAGCAAAAAACGATCAGCGATGTAAAAGCCGCTTACGCGAAAGGAATAATCAATACGTTTTGCTGGCATTTGAGAGAACCCAATAAAGAAGATTCTTTTTACGCCGCAGATATGACTGCAGAACAAAGAGCAACCGCTTTTAAGAGTATTTTACCTGGCGGAGCTAACAATGAATGGTACAAGAAAAAATTAGATAAAGTAGCCAGTGTAGTTTCTAATTTAAAAGGTGCAAATGGCGAATTGATTCCGATAATCTTCAGGCCTTTTCATGAATTTGACGGAAGCTGGTTCTGGTGGGGAGCGAATTTCGCTACTGCCGAAGAATACAAAACAGCTTATCAATTTACGGTTGATTATTTAAAAAATAACAAAGGTGTTCACAATATTTTATATGCATTTTCGCCTGACAACTCCTATACCACAGAAGCCAATTATTTAAGCCGATATCCTGGTGATAAATATGTCGATATCCTGGGAATGGATAATTATGGAGATTTTGACAATCAGGGACAAACGGGCGTTACAAAAGCCAATTCTAAATTAAAAATAATCTCCGATTTGGCTAAAACCAAAGTAAAAATTTCAGCCCTGACTGAAACCGGTTATCAGGTTACAAGCACAAAAACTCCAATAACAGATTGGTTTTCGACTTATTTATATAGCGCATTAACATCAAATGATATTGAAGTTAGCTATGTAATGCTGTGGAATAATACTAAAGACGGATATTATGTTCCGAATGGTTCTGTTTCGAATGCAGGTGATTTCAGGACGTTTACTGCAAAACCAAAATCAGCATTAGTGAATTCTTTGCCAAAGATGTATGAATTACCGAAATGATTTTTTTTGTTTCAGGTTTCAAGCTTCAAGTTTCAAGTTTCAGGTTGGAACAACAAAACGTGTAAAATAACGCATTGCCTTAGCCCTGATAGAAGTGGAAATCCTTTTATTTTTTTTCTTTAAAAAAATAAAAGATTGAAACGGATAGCAGGAAACAGCTCCTAAAAAATAAATAATGAAGAACAGATTTCTAAAAACCCTTGGATTAGCTTTGATATTCTCTACAATGGCTTGTCAGGCGCAAAAAAGAATTACGGTAAAAGGAACGCAATTTTATAAAGGTGATAAACCTTACGCTTACATTGGCACGAATTATTGGTACGGAAGTTTACTGGCTTCGAAAAAAGTGGGCGACCGAAAAAGATTGCTTCGCGAACTGGATTTGATGCAGAAAAACGGAATTGATAATCTAAGGATTCTGGTTGGTGGTGATGGCGGAAAATACGATTTTACCGTTCGTCCGGCGTTGCAATACGAACAAGGAAAGTACGACAATGATTTACTTGACGGACTGGACTTTTTGATCAGCGAAATGAGCAAACGTAAAATGTATGCGGTTTTGTACCTGACCAATAACTGGGAATGGTCAGGCGGAATGTCGCAATACTTAGAATGGAATGGCAAAGGCGCGATTCCGGTTCCGGCTATTCCACCCAATACATGGCCCCAGTTTATGTCGTATACAGAACAATTTCATAGTTGTGAGCCTTGTATGAAAGCTCTGGAAAATCATGTGAAATTTATTATGGGCAGAACGAACCAATATTCGAAAAAGAAATATACCGAAGACAATACGATTATGGCTTGGCAGGTTGGGAATGAACCAAGAACTTTTACGCCGGAAAACGAAGCCAAATTCACATCCTGGCTCAATAACATTGTGAATTTGATTGATAGCTTAGACAAAAATCATCTGGTTTCTACAGGTTCTGAAGGTAAAAACAGCTCTAATGACAGCATGGAAATCTTCGAGAGAACACACAAAAATCCGAATATTGATTATCTGACCATGCACATCTGGCCTAAAAACTGGAACTGGTTTAAGGCTGATAATGCAGCAGCAACTTTGCCAACAACACTGGAAAATGCCGGAAAATATATAGATGATCATATTCAGGTAGCTAATAATTTAAAACGTCCCATTATTATTGAAGAGTTTGGTTTACCAAGAGAAAGCGAAAATTTAGTTGCAGGATCTTCTGTTGCGAATCGGGATATTTTTTACAATTATATTTTTAGCAGAGTTGTTGAAAGCGTTAAAAATAATGGTCCGCTGCAAGCAGCAAATTTCTGGGGATTTGGCGGCGAAGGAAAAGCCGTTAACATAGACGGAAAATGGAATCCGGGAGATCCTCTAACAACAGATCCTCCGCAGGAACCGCAAGGATTGAACTCTGTTTTTTCTTCGGATAAATCGACTTTGGATATCGTAAGAAAATATAATTCAGAGTTAAAAAATAAATAATACATAATTTGAAACATATAAGTTCATATAAATATTGCACAAAGTCTGGCTTATAATTTCTTATAGCACTTATATGGTTTAAAAACATTTCCAACATGAAAAAATTACTTCTTTCTTTTTGTCTTTTACTTTTGAATTTTACATTTTCGCAGCAGAAACAGGATTTTGTTTTGAAATCTCCTGACGGGAAAATTGAAGTCAAAATTTTGGTCAATGATAAAATAAGCTGGAGCATTTGGCATGAAAAAGATTTGATTCTCGCTCCTTCGACAATGTCAATGAATCTGGGACAAGATGCCGTTTTAGGACAACAGGCTGTCGTTTTAAATACTAAAAAAGAAAGTGTTGCTACTTCATTTGAAACTCCATTTTACAAAAAGAAATCGGTTCAAAACGACTACAATCAGCTCACCATAAACTTCAAAAATGATTTCAGTATCGAATATCGTGCTTTTGATGATGGTGTTGCCTATCGTTTTATAACGAAAAAGAAAAAAGACATTATCGTAAAATCAGAAGAGGTAAGTCTGAATTTTGATCAGGATTACGGCACTTTAATGCCGTATGTTCGTGATTTACGAAATCCGAAAGATCCTTATATTTCTTCGTTTGAAGCGCAATATGAAAATAAAAAAATTAGCGAATTTGCGAAAGACACCCTGGCTTTCCTGCCCTTTTTAATTGATTATAAAAATCATAAAAAAGCCGTTTTTTTAGAAGCCAATCTGGAAGATTATCCGGGTTTATTTATGACCAATAACAACACTAAATCAGGTTTTGAATCTCGTTTTTCTAAATATCCTCTACAGGAAAAAAACGGTGGATTCAACAACATAAACAGATTAATTACAGAAAGAGCCGATTATTTAGTAAAGACTAAAGGAACCCGAAATTTTCCCTGGAGAATTATTGTAATTTCTGAAAACGATGCGGCTTTAGCCAATAATGATATGGTGCAAAAATTGGCTGAATCCTCAAAAATAAAAGACGTTTCGTGGATAAAACCCGGAAAAGTAGCCTGGGACTGGTGGAACGACTGGAATATTTACAACGTCGATTTCAAAGCGGGAATCAATACTCAAACCTATAAATATTACATTGACTTTGCTGCTAAAAACAAAGTAGAATATGTAGTCCTTGACGAAGGCTGGAGTCTGGAAGAAGATATTATGAAACACAATCCGAATGTAGATCTGGAAGCTCTGATTGCTTACGGAAAAGAACGAAATGTCGGGATTATTTTATGGAGTTCGTGGATGGCTTTGACTAAGAATACAGCAGGGATTTTAAAAAATTATGCTGATCTGGGAATCAAAGGATTTAAAGTAGATTTTCTGGATCGTGACGATGCTAAAATGGTCAATTCCGTTTATGATATTGCTCAAAAAGCGGCTGACAATAAACTGCTTTTAGACTTTCACGGTATGTACAAACCAACCGGAATTCAAAGAACTTTCCCGAACATTCTGAATTTTGAAGGTGTAAAAGGTTTAGAGAATAATAAATGGACACCAAACGATGATGTTCCGCTATATGATTGCACCATTCCGTTTATCAGAATGATGGCCGGTCCAATGGATTATACGCCAGGTGCCATGCGAAATGCTACTAAAAGCGAGTTCAGGCCCAGTCATTCAAACCCAATGAGTCAGGGAACAAGATGTCATCAATTGGCACTTTACACCATTTTTGAAGCGCCGTTGCAAATGATGGCAGATAGTCCAACCGCTTACATGAAAGAACAGGAAAGTACTGATTTTATTGCTAAAGTCCCAACCACTTTTGATGAGACAGTTGCGCTGGATGGTGAAGTAGGAAAATTTGTTGTACTTGCCCGAAGAAAAGCAAATACCTGGTATTTAGGTGCAATAACCAATTGGGATTCGAGAGAAATTACCGTCGATTTTTCGTTCCTTGAAAAAGGGAAACAATTCGAAGCTGAAATTTTTTCAGACGGTCTAAACGCTGATAAAGCAGCAGTTGATTATAAAAGAGCAATTATAACCGTTAATTCAACAACCAAATTAAAATACAAATTGGCAAGCGGAGGAGGTCTGGCGATGATTATTCAAACAAAATAAGAAAAAAAATCTCATTTAATTATACGTTTCAAACCCTACAGGTTTTAAAAACCTATAGGGTTTACTGTGCGTCTAATGTATGACAGAGATGTACTGCTGTGTGCCTCTACGAAATATCGTTACAATAAAATTTTCTCAATAGCATTCAATTCATCCTGAGAAAATTCCAGACTTTGCAAACAATCAATATTATTGTTTAATTGTCTTACGGAACTTGCACCAATTAAAACCGAAGTAATACGTTTGTCTTTTTGCAGCCAGGCAAGTGCCATTTGTGCCAAAGACTGACTACGGTTTTGTGCAATTTCATTCAGTTGCACTAATTTCTGAATTCTTTCAGGTGTAACCTCATCTTCTTTTAAATGTCCGTTTGGATTATGTGCTCTTGAGTTTTCCGGAATTCCGTTTAAGTATTTATCAGTCAAAAGTCCTTGTGCCAAAGGTGAAAAAGCAATACAGCCTACTCCTTTTTCTTCCAGAACATCAAGTAAACCATTTTCTACCCAACGCTCCAACATCGAATATTTTGCCTGGTGAATCAAACAAGGTGTTCCTAATTGTTTTAAGACATCAACTGCAACACGGGTTTGTTCTGCAGAGTAATTACTGATTCCAACATACAACGCTTTTCCGGATCTTACGGCATAATCGAGTGCCATCATGGTTTCTTCAATCGGTGTTTCCGGATCAGGACGATGCGAATAAAAAATATCTACATAATCTACTTTCATTCTTTTCAGACTCTGATCTAAGCTTGATAATAGGTATTTACGAGAACCCCAATCACCATAAGGTCCATCCCACATCGTGTAACCTGCTTTGGTCGAAATAATAATTTCGTCGCGTAAGTTTCCCTGAAAATTATGCCAAAGAATTTTTCCGAAATTAGTTTCTGCAGAGCCCGGAACAGGTCCGTAATTATTAGCCAAATCAAAATGGGTAATTCCTTTGTCAAAAGCTTCTACGGCGATACTTTCGGCATTTTCAAAATTATCTACCGATCCGAAGTTATGCCACAATCCTAAAGAAATTTCAGGCAACAATAATCCGCTTTTTCCGCATCTGTTATATTTCATTGTTTTTATTTAATGGTTGAAAGTTTATATAGGTTTTAAAAATACAAAAAACTCTCGCAGATTTTGCAGATTAATCGGATAAAAAAATCTGCCGAATCTGCAAAATCTGCGAGAAACACTTCTCTTATTTAATGTCCAACAATAAACCCGACAGGTTTTAAAAACCTGTCGGGTTTGAATATGAGGTCTAATAGCTTCTAGCTTAAGGAGGCTATTAAAAAAATTTGAGTTTCTGCGCCTTTGCGCGATTAAAATTTTAAGCTTACTCTTTTATCTCAAAACCACTCGTTAACCCAGCATCAGAACTTCCTCCAACCATAATTTTAAAAGTTCCCGGTTCTACTAAATAATTCCCTTCATTATCATAAAAACCAAGTTCTTTATCGGTTAAAGTAAACGTTATGGTTTTAGTTTCTCCTTTTTTCAGGTTAACCAATTCAAAACCTTTCAGTTCTTTTACAGGGCGAATGATACTTGCGAATTCATCATGAATATACAATTGTACCACTTCTTTTCCGTCATAATTTCCTGAGTTGGTTACTGCAACACTAACTTGTACATTTTCTCCTTTGGCGAAAGCCGTTTTGTCTAATTTCAGGTTTTTATAATCGAATTTGGTATAACTCAAACCAAAACCAAACGGAAACTGAGGTGTTTTCTCTACATCTGTATAATGTGACCAGAATACATTTTTGTCACTATCAATTGGTCTTCCTGTACTGTATTTGTTATAATAAATTGGAACCTGACCTACATTTCTCGGGAACGACATTGGTAGTTTTCCACTTGGGTTATAATCACCATATAGAACCTGCGCAACAGCATTTCCGGTTTGCGTTCCCAATTGCCAGGCTTCTACAATGGCAGGAACATGTTCAGCAGCCCAAGGGATACTCAACGGACGACCGTTATTTAAAACCAAAACAATATTTGGATTCACTTTATAAATTTCTTCTAATAATTCTTGTTGAACCCCAGGTAAATTAAGATCGGTTCTGCTTCTGCCCTCGCCGCTTTGAAAACCATGTTCTCCTAAAACCATCACGACAACATCCGCATTTTTGGCTGCGGTTTTTGCCGCTTCAAATCCGCTTTTATCGGTTGTATTAAAAATCACCTCATCTAAGAAACTTGTTTTCCCTACAATCAAATCAGCACCTTTTTCAAAAGTCAGTTGATTGTCTTTGTATTGCTGCATTCCTTCTAAAACCGAAACTGCCGTATTATTATCCGAAGCAATTCTCCAGCTTCCAAGCGGACTGTTTTTGTCGTTTGCCAAAGCACCAATCAAAGCAATTTTCTGTCCGGATTTTTTTAGCGGAAGCACGTTTTTATCGTTCTTCAATAATACAATCGACTTTTTCGCCATGTCCAAAACTCCGTCGTTATTGGCTTTACTTCCAATAGTCGCTTTTTCACGTTTTTCATCACAATATCTGTAAGGATCGTCAAACAAACCTAGTTCAAATTTCACACGCAGAATTCTACGAACAGCATCATCAACTAACGATTCTTTTACTTTTCCTTCTTTTACCAACCCAGCTAATTTCGCCACATACAAATACGATTCCATATCCATGTCAGAACCTGCAATTACCGCTTTTGAAGTTGCATCAGCTTCATCTTTTGCGTAACCGTGCGCAATCATTTCGCGAATCGAAGCATAATCAGAAATTACAAATCCGTCAAACTTCCATTTCCCTTTCAGGATATCCCTTTGCAGGAAAACATTTCCGGTTGCAGGAACGCCATTCAAAGTATTAAAAGAATTCATAAACGTACGAACTCCCGCATCAACCGTTGCCTTAAAAGGAGGTAAAACCGAATTGTACAACTTAGAATTACTAATATCTACAATATTATATTCCAACCCAGCTTCAACATAACCGTATGCCGCAAAGTGTTTCGCACAAGCTGCAATGGTATTTACTTTAGCCAAATCAGCAATCGTTTCTCCCTGAAAACCATGAACTCTGGCAATCGCAATTTTGCTTCCCAAATAAGGATCTTCACCCGCACCTTCCATCACACGTCCCCAACGTGCATCGTTCGAAACATCGACATTTGGGCCAAAAGTCCAGTTAATTCCAGATGCCGAAGCTTCATCAGCCGCAATTTCAGCTGATTTTTTAATAGCTTCTAAATCCCAACTCGCTGCTTCTGCCAACGGAATCGGACTCAAGGTTTTATAACCGTGAATGACATCAAAACCTATAATCAATGGAATTCCCAATCGGGTTTCTTCAACAGCAATTTTCTGTACCGTACGTACTTCTTTCACTCCACGGACGGTTAACATAGAACCTACCCATCCTTTTCGCAAATGTTCGTATTTCAATTCGGCCGTTCCACCTTTTGGAGCTGGTCCAGTTACATCCCAAAAACCGTTGTATTGGTTCATTTGCCCTACTTTCTCCTCTAAAGTCATCAAAGGCAAAAGCAAATCGATGCGTTGCTCAATTGTTTTATTTTTATCCAGATACGGCTTTTTCTGTGCATTCATATTTCCAACAGTAAACAGGGCAAAGACCCCAATCGTTATTATTTTTTTATTTTTCATAGTGGTTGAGATAGTTTCATATTTTGGGCGTTTTCGCCGCGGCGAATCGGGCTATCCGCTACAAGTCCTCGCACTTCCTTGGTCAGGCTGTGGGCTTTTCACTGCTATCCCTCACGCAAACGGTTAACAAGATAATTTTGCTTTTAAAAGAAAAGTACCAATTTTTACAATCTTCTCATTTTGAGGGACAAGACCTGAGCGATAGCGAAAAGACAAAGTAAATCTTCACAAAAAACTCCACAAAGAATGTCAATCTTCGATACAGCAACGGAGATTCCTCGTTCCTTGGAATGACAAACTTTGAGTTAACTCTTATGTCTCACTTTTTGTGACTTCGACTTCGCTCAGCCTAGCAAAAAATGCACAAAAAATCTAAAAGCTAAAATTCCTCTACTCCGTAATAAAACAAGAAGCCGGCAAATTCGCTTTGTTAAACAAATCCGATTGTATTGTATTTCCCCATGCAAATCTCACTTTTGCAGGATTTGAAACTTTTTTACTCGTCAAAACAACCTGATTATTTTTTATCGAAGCTTCTGCCGGGTGAAAGATTCCATCGGTTCCGGCCAATTCAAATTGATTTGAGTTTTTGTTTTTGAAATGCAATCCATCTGCATAATCAAACGAAACCAAAACCTTGTTTTTCTCTATTTTGATGTCTTTAAAAAGCGGTCCGTTTACCAAATTAGAATTTAGTCCCGAAACCTCGGGATAAATATCGGCTAAAGCCAAATTTGCCAAACGAATTCCAACATCTTTCTTGTTTTTTGGATGAATATCTATCGTATCCGAAATATCACTTATTACAACCATTCCGGTCTTGGGAATTTCTTTTAGGATTTTTCGTTGAGAATCTCTTACAATAACATTTGAGAAATTATTACTTCCGGTTTTATAAGGTGCGATTTGAACGAAATAAAATGGAAATTCATTTTGCCAGGCTTTTCTCCATGATGCAATCAAAGCTGATAATGTTTTATCATAAACCAATGAACCAACGTTTGACTCTCCCTGATACCAAAGTGTTCCCGCAATTTTAAACCCGACAAATGGGTAAATCATCGCATTATAAGCGCGTCCGGGCTGACGTGGTCCGTATTCCTGTTCGTTGAGTTTTTTGGCATTTTCTAATAAAACAGGATCGTTCTGAACTACTTCTTCCGGTATCCAGATTTCAGCAGGTGTTCCGCCCCAGTTAGAAGAAATTAATCCGATTGGGACATTTTTTAAATCTTCCTGTAAACGTTTGGCAAAAAAGTAACCAATTGCACTGAAGTTTTTCATGGTTTCCGGAGTTGATTCAGTCCAGTTTCCTAATAAATTATTTTGAGGTGTTGTAGCTGTTAATTTCGGAACAGAAAAAAAACGAATATTAGGATTTGTGGCATTTTTCATTTCTTCCTCACCATTATCGATTCCCCAGCTTACTGACATTTCCATGTTGGATTGTCCGGAACACACCCAAACTTCTCCAATCAAAATATTTTTAAGAATGACTTCGTTATATCCTTTTATCGAAATAGTATAAGGTCCGCCGGCTTGAGGTGTTTTGATATGCAATTCCCATTGTGCCTGATTATTGGCAACCACTTTATATTCCTGATTGTTCCAGCCCGAAATCAACCTGATTTCTTCTTTCGGATTTGCCCAACCCCAAATTTTCACTTCAGAATTGCGCTGTAAAACCATATTATCACCAAAAATATTTGGAAGTGTAACGTTTGCCATCATAGTACTGGAAATCAACAGAAAGAAAGCAAACTTAAATATATTATTTTTCATTTAGTAACTTTTTTAAAAACGGAGCATATTCATCTGCCAAAACCTTGTGATCAGCTACATCCGGATGCCCTGAACAACCTTTTGGCGTCATAGGTTTAAATTTGAAAATTGCAATTGGTTTATGTGTTTTATCTTCTGAAAAAGCATTTTTTACTTTATTCAGACAATCCTCAAAAACAATGGCTCTTTCTCCATTAACCATCGGACTGTTTGTAATTACAATTTGTGCTTTTGGGTTATGCGCATAAAGCATTTTAATAAAATTGACATAATTCGAAACATACTTTTCTGCATTAAATAGCAAACGTTCTTTTTTGCCATCGCCTCCGGAAAAATCATTTGTTCCTAATGCAATACTTATAATATCCGGCTGAAAAGCAAAATCATATTTAGGTTTAGAATTGTCTTTTGTCAGATATAAATTCTGGTATACATCCGGCATGATCGCCTCGTCTTTATTTTCGTCATTCCAGTTGCGATACATTCCAATTCCGGAAACAGAACTCATTAAATAATCAACGCCGATTGCTCTAGAAAGTACTGGACCGTAAGCGTAATAACCGTTATGATGATCAAAATATTCGCCTTTATCACACGGAACATCAGATGGATCGCTTGCTGCTCCACAAGTAATTGAGTCACCAATAAATTCGATTTTCTTTTTCTTTTTTACAGTAATCGAAGTCAGTTTTGCCGTTGTTCCTGCAAATAGTATTCCACCGCTGTGTGCTTCTGTAGTTTTATAAATTTCTAATGTATGCCCTTTTTTATTTGAAGTTATCTTTATTGGAAAAGATTGTGCTGCGCCTTTCTCGATTCTTAACTTACCAACATACTTACCGTCTAAAACTAACGAAACATAATTATGATGTTCCCAGGAATCTATGCTTTGCAACGAAATGGAACATTTGTCTCCCGTAAAATTAAAAGACACAGAAGAAGCTGTTCCAATTAAAATTACGCTATTGTTTTCAAGTTTTTCTACACGACCCTGATAAAGAAAAGCATTCGTTTTGCTTTGTGAAACTGATACAGTCGAAATCAGCAAAAACGAAATTAAAAATGATATTTTTTTGAGAAACATAATTTATTTGTTAAAATATAAATACGATTCACAAATATATCTGAAATACGATATACAAAAAGATACTAAAACATCAAAAAGCAATAAAAAAACACCAAAATAAAAAGAGGTATTTTTACGGTCTTGTTACTTATACATAAGTCTTTTTGAAAACATGGCTTTGATTTTCAAATGCAACGGCATATCTTTATAAATTAAATCTTACAGTTACTGCTTAAAATGAAATTATCCTTATATCTTGCATTTTCCACCACTATTTTATTCTCTTCTTTTACTATAATAAAAGAAAAGGAAACAATGTTAAATACCGTTCAGGCACAAAATAAAACAGACCGGGAATCTATCATTCTTTATGCAAAACAATATTTGGGAACACCTTATTTGTATGCAGGAAATGATCCTAAAAAAGGATTCGACTGTTCAGGTTTTGTCAATTATGTCTTTAAGAATTATGGTATTACTGTACCAAGAAGTTCAAGTGGTTATAAAAGTATAGGAAAAAAATTAGCTCCCGAGGATTTTAAAATTGGAGACGTCTTAGTTTTTTATGGTTACAAAAACAACACTATCGTTGGGCATGTCGGAATTATTTGTGAAGCCAATGGCATGCATTCAAAATTTATACATGCCTCATCCGGAAAAGCCGGCAGTGTAACAATTAGCGATCTGGACTCAGATCATTATAGCAAACGTTATTATAAGTGTATTGACGTGTTGACTAAAGAAGGGTTTTGCCACTAATTACACGAAATTTATTGAATTTTTATGCTTAAGTATCAGACTTAATTCGTGCAAATTCGTATAATTAGTGTCAAACTTTTTTGGTCTTATTCCTCTGTAAGTAACTTTATCAAACTTTCATCTCTTTGATAGACATCTTTATAAAAATTTAAATTTCCATTTCGATCTACCCAGGCGGTAAAATAGCCAATATAAACGGGTACTTTCTTTTTTAGTGTGTACCAGCTTTCTTTTCCGGCATGCATGGCTTTATCAATTCGGGCCGGAGTCCATGCAGGATCTTGTTTTAAAAGTTCTATTGCCAGTTCTCTTGGTTTTCCTACACGAACACAACCGTGACTGAAAGCCCTGTTTTCTCTTTCGAACAAGCTTTTTGCAGGTGTATCATGCAAATAAATATTATTAGAATTCGGAAATAAAAACTTCACTAAACCAAGTGAATTATTTTTCCCGGGCAACTGACGAACAGCACCATTATTCCATTCCAGATTTTTCTGAGCCAGATAGTTTTTATTCTTTGCCATTCCAGGTTTTATCTCTTTATTGATAATACTTGTGGGAACATTCCAATAGGGGCTAAAAACAATATTATTCATCATTCCGCTAAAAATAACCGTTTTAGTCATCGCTTTTCCCACCACTACTGGCGATACAAAAGCGATTTCGTGATCGCGAATTAAATACAGTTTAAACTCCGGAATATTAACTTCTATATATTCTTTGCCTTTTTCAAGTGCAGGATCAATCCATCTGCAACGTTCCATATTGGCAATAATGGTTTTGATTCTGTCTGAAACCGGAATATTCAGTTCTGCAATATGTTCCGGCAAGATTATATTTTTTGGTGTTAATCCCTGGTGCAGTTCGTAATTCTTCATTGATTTTATCAAAGTAGAATCACAAATGTTACTTTTGCTGTTTTCTTTAAGATCTCCGGTTATATAAAGTCTTTCCCTTATCTGCCCTATTGCAGGAACGGAATCTCCCAACTTAAAACTTTTAAAATCATCGCCCGTTTCAATGGTTTTCCATCCTCCCTTTTTTTCAATTTCCCGATATTGATGAAGCGCATCACGAAGCTTGTAATACTGGCTGAACATTTTGCTCTTTTTGTCATCACTGATTGTGGCTTTTTTATAAATAGAATCTGAAAATACCTGATAATTAACTTTTTTTCGGGGTAAAAGCCATTCTAATGATTTGGTGGTTTTTTCGTCTACACCGGATACTTTCTGAACATAATAAAAATATAAATTTGTGATCATCAAATCGGTATCAGCCTGTGATAATTTGTTTTCAGCAGTATGTTCAAAAACAGGACTGATCTTTTCATTATAAGGAAAATTGGCTTTCAACCCTTCCTGATCTAATCCTTTGTATTTATTAAATAATGTAATAGCAAACTCTACTACTCCTTTATTATCCAGCCATAATTGAGTCGACTTGTTTTTCCTGTATAATGCCAAAACTTCATTTTGAAATTTAAGCAATTTAGGATACGTCTGATAAAAAGCAGTAATACCCGCACTATCAATTGTAATTTTAAGTTCGGGAACTACTTTCTCTGAAGTCTTTTTCGCTTCTTCGTCTTTTTTGTCCAATTTCTTATTACAGGAAACAGCAGTTAAAAGAAGCACAACAGCAACAAGCGAATACAAAATTTTCATCATCTTTTTTTTAATAAAAATAGAAAAGTTTTAATGAAAACAAACCATTTATAAAAAAATTAATACTGACTTTAATTCCTTCAGGAAAAAGCATAAAAAAACTCCGGATACTTTACATATCCGGAGCTGCCACTTTATAACCAACCTTTATTTTTAAATTACTGTTCCTTTTAAAGTAAGTACTTTTGGAGTACTTTCGGCACTTGTTATTACAGTAACTGTTTTTGTAAAACCACCTTTATTGGCTGCATTGTATGTTGCTGTTATTTTAGCTGATTTACCAGGTAAAACAGGCTCTTTTGTATAATCTGTTGCGGTACAGCCGCAAGATCCCTGAACACTGGTAATAACAACCGAAGTTTTTCCTGTATTTTTAAATTCGTAAACAATCGCTTTTGGCGTTCCTTGCGGAATCTGACCTACATCAATAGTTTCTGCTTTCCATACAATTGTAGACGCTGCTGCAAAAATGTTTGTTCCGGTTACGGAAGTAATCGATTTTAATGGTGCAATTGCTGAAAAAGACATTAAGCTTAACGCTAAAGCCAACATCGAAATTTTGATCATTTTCATAGTTATATATTTTAATGGTTTATAGTTCTGATTTTATTTTTCAAAGATAATTCAGACAAAACTAAGTCGCTGTTAACCGCCTTCAAATCTTTGTTAACGACTTGTTAATGGGTATTTTTAAAGCTAAATTTGATTAATATTACACTTTAAAAACACTTTTCTTGAAAATAAACAAACTCAATAGTATTATCCTTCTGGGACTTGTCGCCATTATAAGTATACTGGTTGCGCAATTGCTTTGGACCAAAGAGGCTTTTACTTTAGAACAAAAAAAACTGAGCCAGAAAGCAAACATTGCTTTACTCGAAGTTGCCCGAAAATTATATGAAGGAAAGGACCACGAATCCTCCTGTCAGAATCCTGTTCAAAAAATTTCAAACGACTATTATATTGTAAATATCCAAAATGCTTTTGAACCGGACGTTTTAGAATTTTATCTAAGATCAGAGTTTAAAAAGATGAATATTACAACTGATTTTGAATATGCCGTGTACAATTGCCAAAGCGATGAAATGGTTTACGGAAAGTATATTTCATTTTCTGAAAAAGAAAAAGCAAAAAAAACAGTTTATTTCCCAAAACATAAAAACCTGGTCTATTATTTTGCGATTCGTTTCCCAAATGAAACTACTTACTTATTCAGTTCTATGCGTTTTTGGTTTATACTTTCTATAGCTTTAATCTTTATTTTGTTGATTTATGTTTATTCGATTTTTACGCTTTTGCAGCAAAAGAAGTATTCTGAATTGCAACGTGACTTTATTAATAATATGACACATGAATTCAAAACCCCGTTATCCTCTATTTTAATTGCGTCAAAATATTTAAGTGAACAAAACCCAATTAAAGACGATAAGAAACTGCATACTTACACTACGATTATAATCAATCAAAGTCATAAACTGAACCATCATATTGAAAAGATTTTAAATGTTGCCAAATCAGATTCGGCTCCTTTAGAATTAAAAAAAGAAATGGTTTTAATCGTACCAGTTATTGAAGAAACCATCGAAAACATTCAGTTGAAATATCCTGATGCGACCATTAAAATTGAAACACTTTCTGCAGATTACCAAATAGAAACGGATGTTTTTCATTTTTCTAATTTAATTTATAATTTACTGGACAATGCTGTAAAATATTGCAATGAAAAACCAGAAATTACGGTTGCAATAACAACAGAAAATGCTACATTAAAACTAGCTTTTATGGACAACGGAATTGGAATTTCGCCAAAAAACATGTCTTTTATCTTTGATAAATTTTACCGTGCCCAAAACGAAAAAAGCAATGAAGTAAATGGTTTTGGGCTTGGTTTGTATTATGTAAAAGAAATTTGCAACTTGCATAACTGGAAAATAAAAGTCGAAAATAACGCTACAAATGGCATTACCATAACTTTGTCAATTCCTTATAAAAAATGAAACAATTCAAAATACTTTACACGGAAGACGATGAAACCTTAGCTTTTTTGACCAAAGATAATTTGGAACAAAATAACTATGAAGTAATTCATTGCTGCGATGGACAATTGGGTCTGGAAACCTTTAAAAAAGAAGATTTTGACATTTGTATTTTTGATATCATGATGCCCAAAATAGATGGTTTTGAATTGGCAACCGAGATCAGAAAAACAAATACTGATATTCCTATTATTTTCCTTTCGGCTAAAACATTAAGAGAGGACCGTATTAAAGGTTTGCGTTTGGGCGCAGATGATTATTTGGTAAAACCGTTTAGCATTGAGGAATTGCTTCTTAAAATTGAAATTTTCCTGAAGCGTTCTCAGAAAAATACTCCTTTAGAAAAATCGGTTTATGAAATTGGAAAGTATCAATTTGACACGAACAATTTTATTCTTTTTAATGAAAATGAAAAAATAAGCCTCACACAACGCGAAGCCGACTTATTGAAATTATTCCTTGATAATAAAAATTCTGTTTTAAAAAGAGAACAGATTTTAACCTCACTTTGGGGAACTGATGATTATTTTATGGGAAGAAGCCTTGATGTTTTTATTTCTCGTCTGCGCAAAATTTTAAGCAACGAAAAAGGAATTTCCATCGAAAATTTACACGGAATCGGATTTCGATTTACGATGTGATTTTAATTTTTTGTCAAAGTTAAAACAAAGTCTAAAAAGCAATTTTCACTTTATAAATCGTAATAAAAATATAATAAGTGTGAAAAGCTTATAATAAATGCATAATCCTAAAAAGTCTAAGTTTTAATAAAAATAAGGAAAAAACTGTAAAATAAATTTTAAAAAACTTTGTATTTTTAATATCTAAATTTTCCTCGATATGAAATTACATCATTTACGTAACGCCACTTTAGTTATTGAAACTGAAACCGATGTTATATTGGTAGATCCAATGTTGGGAAAAAGAAAAACAATTCCTCCTTTTACTATTTTTCGTTATCAGCCTAAGAGAAACCCCCTTGTTGCTTTGCCTAAAAACAGCAGGGATATTTTAAGCAGAGTCACCATTTGTCTGATTACACATTTACATACGGATCATATTGATAAAGCCGGTGAAGTTTTTTTAAGACGAAAAAGCATTCCTGTCGTTTGCAGCATAAAAGACGAAAGTGCTTTAATTAAACGCGGTTTAAATATTATTCAAAGTTTAAATTACTGGGAACCACAGGCATTTTTAGGAGGAAAAATAACAGGAATTCCAGCTATTCACGGTTATGGGTTTATTGCAAAATTGATGGGAAACGTGATGGGTTTTCATATCGAATTACCGAACCAAAAATCAGTTTATATAAGTTCTGATACTATTTTTACCGAACACGTACAAAAAGTTTTAATCGAATTTAAACCTGACATTGCAACAGTTGCCTGCGGAACCGCACGATTAGATATAGGCCAGCCCTTATTAATGCGTATGAACGATATCTTGAAGTTTGCGGCATTGGCTCCCGGTAAAGTTTTTGCCAATCATTTAGAAGCTTTAAATCATTGCCCAACAACCCGGTCCCAATTAAGACTGGCACTTTCTGAGAATAATCTTTTAGATAAAGTCGCAATTCCCAGCGATGGTACAAGTGTCGAATATTAATTTATAAAACCAGCAATCCAAATTCGCGTAATGTATTAATGGGTTTTGAATACCAAAATAATTCGAAATCTTCTAAATGCGTTTCAAAATCAGCTTTTACTTCCTGAAAAGTATAGTTCTTGGTGTTTGAAATCGAGACTTTGGTTAAAATATCCACCAGCCATTCGCCTTCCTCCTTATTGGTCTGAATATTGAAACTTTCTTTTTTATCATGAAAAGTAAAAGTCATCATTTCCCAGGATCTTCCTTTTTTCGATTTTGTAAAATGTTCCGTAAAAGGCTTTCCTCCTAACCAGACTACTTTTGCATTTGGTTTTGTATTAAAATCATTTCCGTCTTCCAGTGCATTAAAAATAAAATCAGGATCTATTTTTGTTTTTGGAATTTTAAAATCAAACCAATCCTGCAATTCATAATCAAAGCAAATTCCGTGCATGAAATTAAAAAGCGATTTCTTTAATCCGAAACTAAATTTATCATGATTAATTCCTGTCGAATCTGTATAATCAATATCGTTGTTTGCAAAAGTTCCAATAGTTTCAGTCTTTTTTGTGACACCAAATTTTTCGGGATACAACCCAACCGGACTATGTGCCGTCATCGCGAACTGATGCCAAAATCCGGATTGCAGAATTCCCGCTTCGAATAGTTGGCGTACCATTTCAAGACTATCCACTGTTTCCTGAATCGTTTGTGTTGGATATCCGTACATTAAATAGGCATGAACCATGATTCCGGCTTCGGTAAAATTTCGGGTCACTTTTGCCACTTGTTCTACCGTTACACCTTTGTCAATTAATTTTAATAATCGGTCAGAAGCCACTTCTAAACCTCCGGAAACTGCAATACAACCGGAAGCTTTTAACAGCAAACACAAATCTTTTGAAAAGCTTTTCTCGAATCGAATGTTTGTCCACCAGGTTACGGCTAATTTTCTACGTAAAATCTCCAACGCCAAAGCACGCATTAAAGCAGGCGGCGCAGCTTCATCAACAAAATGAAATCCGTTTTGTCCTGTCTGCAGCATCATATCTTCCATGCGATCGCACAACAAATTAGCTGCAACAGGTTCGTAAACCTTGATATAATCTAACGAAATATCACAGAAAGTACATTTTCCCCAATAGCAACCGTGCGCCATAGTGAGTTTATTCCAACGTCCGTCGCTCCACATTCTGTGCATTGGATTCACAATTTCGATAACTGAAATGTATTTATCCAAAGGCAAATCTGAGTAATCAGGCGTTCCTACGTAAGCTTGTTTATAGTCGTGTTTTAAGGAATTATTTTTGTAAACTACTTTCCCGTCTTCTAAAAGAAAGGTTCTTTTATAGGAATTAGAATTTGGATTTTCAAGGTTGAAAATTAGTTCTTCTATAGGCACTTCGCCATCATCTAAAGTGATAAAATCAAAAAACTCAAAAACACGCGCGTCAGAAAGGGAGCGTAATTCGGTATTTGGAAAACCTCCACCCATCGAAATTTTAATTTCGGGATGATGTTGTTTGATCCATTGTGCACAACGGAAAGCGCTATATAAATTCCCCGGAAAAGGAACAGAAATCAGGAAAAATGTAGGTTGAATCGTTTCAATCTTCGCTTTTAAAATCGAAATTAAAATCGCATCTATATAAGTTGGTTCCTGCTGTAAAGCTTCGTACAATTCATCAAATGAATTCGCACTTCGGCCTAAACGTTCAGCATATCGGCTAAAGCCAAAATTTTCATCGACACATTCAACAATATAATCGGATATATCCTCAAGATATAACGTGGCTAAATGTTTTGCTTTATCCTGAGTTCCCATGGTACCGAAAGCCCAATCCAATTCTTCCAATTGTGCAAAACGAGAAGCTTCGGGCAGAAAATCTTCCTGACAAATTTGCAAAGCCAATGTTGGATTTTTTCCCTGTAAAAACTGAATTACAGCATCAATCGTTTTGATGTATTCGTCCTGTAAAGCAAAAATACGTTTGGAATTATCAGATGTTTCAGGATCTGAAACTTCAAACTTTGAACCTGAAACCTGAAACAAATCAATTAACCCTTTTTTAGAAAACAATTCCAGAATCACATCAATACCCAAATCAGCCTGAACCGATTCGATATTTTTGGTATTCAGAAATCCTTTTATATACGCTGTCGCCGGATACGGTGTATTCAGTTGGGTAAAGGGCGGCGTAACGACAAAGAGTTTGGTTTTCAAGGCAACATTATTTTTTTGCAAAAATACGGGATATTTAGAGACTTTTCAGGAAAAGATTCAAGTTCTGGTTTTAGTTTTCTTTTGTAGATAATTAATTACATTTGCGCGAATCCAAATTTTAGTCACACTATCAATGAATAAAATTATAATTACTTTTTTTCTGTTTTTTAATTTGAATCTATATTCACAAACTACACTAACTCATAATATTGGAAATGCTGTGATCCAGAATTCTATGTATTCTTGTAGTTGGGGAGGTATTTGCTGGGCGAGAAAATTTGTACTTTCAGATTCCGGAATCAAGTCTAATCAAAACTTCATAATTAATACTGGCGAAGTTGGTCTGTTTTATTCCATTAATTGGGATACCAATCTACAATTCAATATTTATGCTGTTGATTCAAACTTTCCGAGCTCTTTTTCTGAGTCAAATTTAATAGGAAGTAGTCAAATTGTTAAACTTCCAATGAGTAGTAATAACACCCAAATCATTACTGTAAATTTCGAAAATCCAGTAATCGTACCCGCTGGTACTCAAGAAATATTAGTTGAAGTTTTTCAATTACACAGCACAAATAGTGAGGCACATGCATTTGTAGCCGGTACAGCTGAAGATAATGATTTTTCATGGTTTAGGTCGAAAAACGGCGGATGTCCTCCGTATAATGAATATAAAACAACATTATCTTTAAATCGTCCAGATGCAAAATTTTACATTACTGTCAATGGCGAAGCAATAGATGATACTCCTTTCAACATAACTGTCAATAAAGATTGTAATGGACTTCAAAAACAATTCTCGTTAGTAAATAGCCTTGACATAAAAAGCGTTGTCTGGAATTTTGGAGATATAAACTCTAATACTGACAACACAAGTACTCTAATTAATCCAACCCATACCTTTTCTTCAGCTGACCAATACGAAGTTACCGCAACATTTACCGACATGCTGGGACAAATATATAATAGAACAAAGTTAATTAACGTTAAATCATCGCCCATTGCCAATAAAGTTAAAGCTCTTTCCGCTTGTGAAAGTACCTACCCGAGTGGCACTGCATCGTTTAATACATCTGATATTCAATCTGAACTCCTTGGCAATCAAACCGGAATGACAGTATCTTATTTTGATGCGAATGGTAATCCTTTCCAAAGTCCATTGCCAAATCCTCTTCAAAGTAAAACTGCAATAATTACTGCAAGAGTGGCTCAAGCAGACAACCTAAATTGTTATAGTGAAACTACATTTGATTTAATAGTTAACCCTCTTAAAATACCAATTGCCTCTTCGCTACAATCATTTTGCAATCCCATTAATGTAGATTTAGATGATATTTCTATAACAGGCCAAAATATAAAATGGTATAATAGTGCAACTTCTGGGATACTCTTACCAAATACAACCGCGCTCCAAAATGCCACAACTTATTATGCATCACAAACTATTAATGGCTGCGAAAGCTTAAGAATTGCTGTTACAATCAGTATCCAAAGTACTTCTGCTCCAGCTGGAAATGCAAATCAAGTTTTTTGCTCAGGACAAAATCCAACAATTGCAAATATTCAAGTTACAGGAAATTCAATAAAATGGTATGATGCATTAACCAATGGTAATTTATTAACCGAAACAACAAATCTGATTGACGGAAAAACATATTATGCTTCGCAAACCGTAAATGGTTGTGAAAGCCCAAGATTCGGAATTACAGTTTCAATTGTTAATACACCTTTTGCCCCAACAGGAAATGGAACTCAGCAATTTTGTAAAAGTGAGAATGTAACTTTAAGCGACATTCAAATAACCGGACAAAATATAAAATGGTACGATACAAATTTTGCGGCGGCGGCTTTACCAAGTACAACCTTATTAGAAGATAATAGAACATATTACGCTTCGCAAACCATTGGATGTGAAGGTGACAGAACTCCTTTCCTAATTAGAGTTTATGATACTCCATTACCAAGCGGAAGCACTAATCAACAATTTTGCATTGATGAAATTGCTACAATCGAGAATCTTAATATAACAGGAACAGCCATTAAATGGCATGATGCAGCAATAAATGGAAATATTTTACCTGAAACAACTTTGTTACAAAACTCAATTTATTATGCTACACAAACATTAAACAATTGTGAAAGCAATAGATTAGCAATTAATGTAAAAATTCAGGATACTCAAAATCCAATTGCTGATTCACCACAAACATTTTGTATACAGCAAAATGCTTCAATAGAAAGCATCAACATTCAAGGGCAAAATATAATATGGTATGAAAATATTTCTTCGACGATAAATTTATCAGAATCCACTCCGCTCAAAAACGGAATTACTTACTACGCCTCACAAACCATTAATAATTGCGAAAGCGATAGAATACCTATAACAGTTAAAATTATTGAAGCAACTAATGCTGATTGTATTCATTTTGTTAATGAAATTCCATTCCCTAAATTCTTTACACCAAATAATGATGGCTACAATGATACCTGGACCATCGATTTTGGATATTTATTACCTAATACAGGAATTAAAATATTTGATCGTTACGGAAAATTCATCAAAGAACTCAGTTCGAATACTTCCTGGGACGGAACTTACCTTGGCACCAACGAACCTGCATCAGATTATTGGTTTACAGTGACACGAGCAAATGGAAGAGAATACAGAGGACATTTTACCTTAAAAAGGTAGATTTTAAAAGCAAATTCCGCAATTCTGATAGCTATCAAGATCGCGGAATTTCTCTAAATATTAAAAAACTCTAAGGTTTAACTTTTAAAATTTATGTTCCTCTTTGCTAATCACCAAAAAGGCAAACAAAGAAATACAGGCTGCAATTGTTAAATACAGACCTACATAACTCACGCTGTAAGTAGAAGCCAACCAAATTGCGATCATAGGTGCAAATGCAGCACCCAAAATTCCTGCCATATTAAAAGTTAGGGACGCACCGGAATAACGAACATTTGTTGGAAACAACTCCGATAAAAAGGTTCCCAAAGGCCCATATGTGAATCCCATTAAAGCCATTCCGATACAGGCAAAAGTGGTAACCAAAACAATATTTCCGGAACTTAAAAAGTAAGAAAAGAAAAATCCGAAAATCGCGATAGCCGCTGTAGCAATTATAAGCATTTTACGTCGGCCAATTTTATCTGCCACTACAGCCGAAACCGGAATAAAAATGGCAAAAAACAATACCGAAAACAATTGTATTAACAATCCGTCTCTTTTCACAATTCCTAAATCTGAAGTCGCCCAACTCAATGTAAAAACAGTCATCAGGTAAAAAACCAAAAAAGTTGTAATCGCAGCAAACGTTCCAAAAATCAATTGATTTTTATATGATTTGACAAGCGTTAAAAAAGGAACTTTAACCTCTTCCTGTTCTTTTTTAGAATTTTCGAAAGAGGGTGTTTCAGTGATTTTTGTTCGAATATAAAACCCAATTACTACCAAAAGTGAACTGGCAATAAACGGAATTCTCCATCCATAATCCATAAAATCTGCATTGCTCATTGAATCGGTTAAAAGTAGAAAAGTTCCTCCTGAAAGTAACAATCCTATTGGAGCTCCCAATTGTGGAAACATCCCGTACCAGGCACGTTTATTTGGCGGTGCATTTTCGATAGCCAGTAAAACAGCTCCTCCCCACTCGCCTCCTAAACCTACACCCTGGCCAAATCGACACAACATTAACAATAACGGAGCTGCAACGCCAATACTGGCATAACTTGGTAAAAAACCAATGGTAACAGTCGAAATACCCATCGTTAATAAAGCGGCAACCAAAGTAAATTTACGTCCAATTTTATCTCCATAATGTCCAAAAAAAGCGGAACCTAAAGGGCGCGATAAAAAAGCTATCGAAAAAGTAGCTAAAGATTCCAACGTCGCCATAGTGGGATTAGAACCAGGAAAAAATAATTGAGGGAAAACCAATACGGCGGCATTGGCATAAATATAAAAGTCAAAAAATTCAATTGTAGTCCCAATTAAGGAACCAAAAAGAACATGTTTTAATGAGTTCTTCTTTTTCGGGTTAGTTTCCATGTAATAGATATATCTTTTTTTAATTACAAAAATAGAATTTCGTTATTAATAATTCATCTTTATCATAAATAGTTTCCAAATAATAATATTTTTTAACAACTAACATACATTCTGTACTTTCTAAAACATATAATAATTCAAATATTAAAAACCTGATTATAGGAACTTTAAAACAAAAACAAAAAATCAAATCATAAGCAATCGTTAAAACCGTTTTTAACTGCATATTTTCATTAAATTTACAGCTGTCAAAAATAAATTTAAAATTATGCCAACCGACTGTATCAGCTACCAAACTTCAGGATATTTTTCTAAGTTAATAAACGATTATTTAGATCAAAAACCAGAATTAAAACCGCTGTACAATCATTTTCCAACCCTGGAAAACTTTGAAAGACAAATCATTGAAAAACAAGCAAACTTCGACAATCTAAATAGAATCCCTCTGGTTGAAACTTTAAAGAAGCAATACCAGAATATCGAAATTTCTGATTCAACAAAACAAAACATTGAACTTTTAGCGCTTCCCAATACATTTACCATTACAACCGGGCATCAATTAAATTTATTTAGCGGTCCGTTGTATTTCTTATATAAAATTATTTCGACGATTAACCTTACCAAAGAATTAAAATTAAAATATCCGGCGAATAATTTTGTTCCTGTTTACTGGATGGCGACGGAAGACCATGATTTTGAAGAGATTAATTATTTTAATTTTAAAGGAAAAAAATTCAGATGGAATAAAGAAAGTACAGGTCCTGTAGGAAGGCTTTCAACTGAAGGATTAGCCGAATTTTTCGAAATTTATTCTTTGGAACTGGGATCAAGTACAAATGCGGGGGGTATTAAAAAACTTTTTCAGGAAGCTTATCTAAAGCATGAAAACTTAGCTGATGCTACCCGTTTTTTAGCCAATAGCTTATTTGCAAATTATGGCTTAGTGATTCTAGATGCTGATGATGCCAATTTAAAACGTGCTTTTATTCGGTTAATCAAAGAAGAATTAACTGAACAAACTTCATTTAAAGCAGTTCAGGAAACTATAGAACAACTTGAAGCTTACACTGTTCAGGTAAATCCTCGTGAAATTAATTTATTTTACATTGAAGACGATTTACGTGAAAGAATTATTTTTGAGAATGATAAATACTTTGTCAACAATACCAAAATCTCATTTTCAAAAGATCAAATCTTCAAATTATTAGAAAGTAATCCGGAGAAATTCAGTCCAAATGTGATTATGCGTCCCTTGTACCAGGAAATTATTTTACCTAATTTGTGCTATATTGGCGGCGGCGGGGAAATTGCCTATTGGTTAGAATTAAAATCGTTCTTCGACGCTGTAAACATTACTTTTCCGATGCTTTTAGTTCGTAACTCTGTACTTTTAGCAACTGAAAAACAAGGTAAAAAGGCTGACAGATTAAATCTGACATGGAAAGACTTATTCACAAAACCAGCCAATTTAATTAATGACATTACACATAAATTATCTGCTTTTCCTATTGATTTATCACCTCAAAAAGAAACGCTAGAAAAACAATTTGAATATCTTTACGAATTAGCGCAGCAAACAGACAAATCTTTTACAGGAGCTGTAAAAGCGCAGGAAGTCAAACAAAAGAAAGGTTTAGATAATCTTGAAAAAAGATTATTAAAAGCACAAAAACGAAAATTAGACTCAGAATTACAACGGGTTACAGATTTGCAGTCCGAGTTGTTTCCGAATCAAAGTTTGCAGGAACGGCAGACTAATTTTTCTGAATTTTATCTGGAAAAAGGAGAACAACTCATTCCGCTTTTAATTCAAAAATTAAAACCATTAGAAACGAATTTTAATATAATTATGATATAAGTTTTCGCCGCGAATTGCAGTAATTTTCACTAATTATCCGCTTTTCTTTATACATTTTTACATTCGTAAAAATTAGTGCAATTCGTGGCAGACAGACAATAAAGTAATAATCCTCAGAAACAAATAACCACTCCTTCTAAGATTATTGCCTCTCTAAACCAAATAGTAACTTTTAAAAACAAAAATTAACCTATTTACCAAAAATTATGACCAGAGAGCGCTTGATATCTTTAGATGTCTTTAGAGGATTAACGATTTTATTAATGACTATTGTTAACAATCCCGGAGACTGGGGACATGTTTATGCACCTTTATTACATTCAGAATGGCATGGCTGTACGCCAACCGATTTAGTATTTCCGTTTTTTATCTTTATCATGGGAGTTGCAATTCCACTAGCAATGCCTACCAAAACATGGAATGAAACTACGTTTAACAAAATCCTCGTTCGATCCTTAAGAATGTTCTGTTTAGGGATTTTCTTTAATTTCTTTGCGAAAATACAATTATTCGGACTTGACGGAATCCCGCTTCTTATTGGTCGTTTGGCTATTACAATTGCTGTTGGTTATGCTTTGATGGGCAATTTCAGTTCAAAAGTCAAAAATATCTTAGCCTTTTCTATTCTAATTATTTATCTCTTTTTAGCTTACAGCGGTATCGAAGCGTATGAAAGTGTTCGTCTGCCAGGAGTTTTACAACGAATTGCCATTGTCTATTTTGTGGTTTCTCTTTTATACTTAAAAACTACTCAAAGAACACAAATCATAACCGGAATAGTGTTGTTACTAGGTTATTGGGCAGTTATGACTTTAATTTCGGTACCGGGAATTGGAGCCGCAAATCTGGAAAAAGGAACCAATCTGGCTTCGTGGGTAGATAGTATTTTACTTAAAGGACATATGTATCGCGAAACCATAACCTGGGATCCGGAAGGAATTTTAAGCACATTACCGTCAATCGTAAACGGAATTATAGGTTTATTAATTGGATTGATATTACAACGCGAAATAACGAAAATTCAAAAAGCGCAGAAAATGGCCATTGCCGGTGTAGCACTTATTGTTGCAGGTTTGGTTTGGAATATCGTTTTCCCAATTAACAAATCACTTTGGACAAGCAGCTACGTATTATATACTACTGGTTTAGCCGCAACACTTTTATCTATATTATATTACGTGATAGACATCGTCGATTATAAAAAAGGCTTCAAACTATTTTTAATTTGGGGAGTAAACCCAATGATTGTGTTTTTTACCTCTCAGATTATTCCACAGGCTTTGGTAATGATCCAGGTAAAAAATCCACACAATCCTGATGAACAGATTAATCTTTTAAACTATCTATATACTTTTGGGATTGCACCATTTTTCAGTAATCCATATACGGCTTCTCTCGCAGGAGCATTGGTTTACGTGGCAATCTGGACATTTATTTTATGGATTTTCTATAGAAATAAATTAATATTTAAAGTCTAGTTTTTTTTCACCATATAAGTAATATAAGACATTATAAGTCTAGGCGCGCAAACTTGTGCGCCTTTATTTTTTATAACGCAAACTGTAAAACCATTTATTAAATGAACTTATATTACTTATATGGTTTAAAAAATCACTAAAACGTCATTTCATATCGTTTTAATTATGAATTTATTAAAATCAATTCATAAAAAAAGTATACTTTTGCACAAAATTAAAAATAAGCAATAAAATGGCAACAAATAGAACGTTTACAATGATTAAGCCAGATGCAGTTCAAAACGGACACATCGGTAATATCTTAGCAATGATTACTAATGGAGGTTTCAAAATCATTTCATTAAAATTAACTCAATTAACTGTAGCCGATGCTAAAGCATTTTACGCAGTTCACGCAGAAAGACCTTTCTACGGAGAATTAGTTGAATTCATGTCTCGCGGACCAATTGTTGCTGCAATTTTAGAAAAAGACAATGCAGTAGAAGATTTCAGAACTTTAATTGGAGCTACAAATCCAGCTGAAGCTGCTGAAGGAACTATTCGTAAAGCATACGCAACTTCTATCGGAGAAAATGCAGTTCACGGTTCTGATAGCGATGAAAATGCTGCTATCGAAGGTGCATTCCATTTTGCAGGAAGAGAGCAATTCTAATAATTTATGATTTTAGAGTTCAGATTTTAGATTGTTGAACTTATAAATCAAGCATAAAAAAAATCCATTCGCCGCGGCGAATGGATTTTTTTTATTTATTACAAGTGATAATTAAAGTTTGTCTGCCTTTTTAACAACTTTCTCAATTTTTTCATCAAGATCTTTTAAAAGCTCTTCTAATGCACTTTCACACATAGGTAGTACTTTATCAAGGCTTAAAACAGGAATTCCACCTACGATTGTTCCAGTTTTCTTAGAGTTTGCTCCTTCAGAAAAAGCTAATACTTTTTTTCCTGTTTTATCGTATAAAGCGATTCTGGCATAAGCTTTCATCTTTATTGTTCCTGTTCCACCAACAGCGAATCCTTTTACTACAGCAAAATGAATTTCTGTAAATAAAACACCATCAGCTATTTCTTTAAACATTTGTGCAGACGCTTCTTCATTTGCCGAACCGTTCGTACCTTCATAAATATATTTATATCCAGGATAGTTAATAATAGTACCACTTTCTCCACCTTCTCTTGCAAATTTAGGAGTAAAAGCAATGTATTCCGGTTTCTGAGTCACTTCAGTTTCAGGAAGTAAATCAAACGGGAATTTTTTAGCATAATCATTAAAAAATGCATTGTGATATTTCTCTAAAATTGGAGAAAGGTTAAAATTTGGATTATTTCCTAAATCAGCTATCGCAGCGAGCCCATTTAAACCTAATTCCGAAAGATCGATTGTTTTATCCGTATAAAACGAAACAACAGCTACTTTTTTCTTTTGTGAATAACTCGTTAAGGCAAATAATACCGTTAAAATAAGGAATACTTTTTTCATTGTTTTTGGTTTTGTTTTTAATTGTTGATTATTAATAAGTATTTATTACAAAAATACCTACTGCTCAAATGTATCATAAAAAAAACACTTCTATAATAGAAGTGTATAATTTATTTTTAACAAATTTTAAAACCATAAGTTAACGAAGCACCACATCTTTCACCACGTCACGTCCCAGTTCTTCATTGATCATTTTAACAATTTTAGATTTTCCGTGACTCAATTCCTCTCTTAAAACAGCTGATCCAAGTTCAACATACAGTGTACTTCCTTTCAGAACCACATTTTTCGTATACGTATTCACACCATTCCCCATCAATTGTCTCCAAGCCTCCTTTACATCAATTTGATCCATTCCCGGCTGTAGTTTATTCACCTGAATAATCTGGTGTAAAACATCCCCAATCGTACTTTGATTATTTAGTCTTTTTGCCATCGTTCAATAAATTTATTGGTCCTGCTTTTTTATAATGATACTCCTTATTCTCCTGGTTTTTCACCACCAGTTCTTTATCCGAAATCGAAATCAATTCCTCACTCCACTTTGCATAATCCGTTTTATAATCCAGAAAAACCATGTCATCTTTAAACCGAACCGAAACATTTTCAAAAGAGTCACTTGTCAAAAAAGTTCCATCAAATTGAGGCATCACTTTCTTTCGGATTCCCTTATTATTTTTAATTTCAAAAAAATCAAAACTCTCATTCATCCCATAATCCTTATCTTCGCCTTTATCAAAAACTACTTTTTCAATTTCCCAATAACCATTTAATTTTGCAATATCTGCCGGTTTAATCTCTTGTTTACAGCTTACAAACAAAAGCGATAAAACCAAAATCATGAAAGCGTTCTTCATACTATAATTTATTAAAATTCAATAATTGTCATTCTAAACATCCCGAAGTTTCAGTAGAAGAATCAGGAGCTATTTCCTGCTGTCCGCTATATCTTTTGTGTCGAACCCCGCCACAAAAGGATGTCGCTCCCATCAGGGCTAGGACTCCCGTTTTTCAAAAGAAAATTCTGTGATACAAAGTTAACTTTATAAAATTCAAAAGAAATAAAAATTCACAAAACCCATTAAACTATTTTGCATATTTTTGGTCAAACCCTAAACCAAAACCAAAAAAACATGACTAAAACTATTTGTACAATCCTGACAATCTTAGCGTTTGCAGGATGCAGCTCAGACCCAACTGAACCAACACCTGCTCCATCCGAAAGTACGTATTTCCCTCCATTAACAGGAAATACTTGGGACACAAAATCTATTGCTGATCTAAAATGGAATCAAAACGCCGTTCAGCCTCTTTTAGATTACTTGGAACTCAAACACTCTAAATCCTTTATCATATTAGTCAATGGCAGAATTGCATTAGAAAATTATTTTAATGGTCATTCGGCAACCACAAACTGGTACTGGGCCAGCGCGGGAAAAACATTAACTTCAACCATTACCGGAATTGCACAACAGGAAAACCTAGTAAACATTAACAATAAAGTTTCGCAATATATTGGCACGGGATGGACAAGCGAAACGCCCGCACAAGAAAACCTGATTACGTGCAAAAACTTACTTACAATGACTTCAGGGCTTGATGACAGCACAGATGATGTAGATCCTGCAAGCCTGATCTACAAAGCCGATGCGGGAAAACGCTGGGCATATCATAATGTATATGTAAAACTACAGGACGTTATTGCAAAAGCAAGCGGACAAAGTTGGGACAATTATTTCAATACCAAATTAAGAGATAAAATTGGCATGAACGGCAATTGGGTTCAAATTGGAAATAATAGTGTCTACACAAGCACATCAAGAAGTATGGCTCGTTTTGGACTTTTAATGCTTAACAAAGGAAAATGGGAAAATACCCAAATTTTAAATGAGAATTATTTTAATGAAGCAACAAATACTTCACAAAACATTAATTTAGGATATGGCTATTTGTGGTGGCTAAACGGCAAAGCGAATTATCATTTACCACAATCACAGCTTACTTTTCAGGGCAGCATAATTCCAACCGGCCCTGGCGATATGTTTATGGCTTTGGGTAAAAATGATCAGAAGATATATATCGTTCCAAGCAAAAAAATGGTGATTATCAGAATGGGTGATGCTGCTGACGACGTCAACTTAGCACTATCTGACTTCGATAAAACGCTATGGGAAAAAATAAATGCCTTGTATCAGTAAACTATCGTTTTGTACTTAATCTTTTTAGGATTCCCATAAAAAAGAAAACCAATCCTAAAACCAATAAAACATAGTAAAAAGATACACTTTTATCTCTTAACACATTGGCTAAGACAAAACAAATAACGCTTCCGAAATAAAAAGTAAGGGGCGTTATATTTTTTAAAGAAGAAAAACTCATCGAATTATCTCAAAAATTATTTAAAAAAACTATCTACAAATTCGTATTTATTAAAGACCTGTAAATCCTCAATTCCTTCTCCAACACCAATGTATTTTACAGGAATCTGAAACTGGTCTGAAATACCAATTACAACACCACCTTTTGCAGTTCCGTCAAGCTTTGTAACAGCAAGAGAAGTTACTTCGGTTGCTGCGGTAAATTGTTTCGCCTGTTCAAAAGCATTTTGTCCGGTAGAACCATCTAAAACCAAAAGCACATCATGAGGTGCATCAGCAACCACTTTCTGCATCACACGTTTTACTTTGGTAAGTTCGTTCATCAAATTAACTTTGTTATGCAAACGACCGGCAGTATCAATAATTACAACATCTGCATTTTGAGCCACGGCTGATTGCAAAGTATCAAAAGCTACAGAAGCAGGATCACTTCCCATATTTTGTCTTACAATTGGCACATCTACACGATCTGCCCAAACTTGCAATTGATCGATAGCAGCAGCACGAAAAGTATCCGCAGCCCCTAAAACGACTTTATAACCCGCTTTTTTAAACTGATAAGCCAGCTTACCAATCGTTGTAGTTTTACCTACTCCGTTAACACCAACTACCATTAAAACGTATGGCTTTTTGTCTTTAGGAATTTCGAATTCAGTTGCTTCCCCGGTATTAGTTTCAGATAATAAAGCACCAATTTCTTCACGCAAAATCTGGTTAAGCTCCTCTGTACCTAAATATTTATCTTCGGCAACACGTTTTTCGATTCTTGAGATTACTTTCAGGGTTGTATTTACTCCAACATCCGAAGCTACAAGAATTTCTTCCAGATCATCAAGAACGTCGTCATCGACTTTAGATTTTCCGGCAACTGCTTTGCTTAACTTTGAGAAAAAAGTAGTTTTTGATTTTTCAAGACCTTTGTCTAAAGTCTCTTTTTTATCAGTAGAGAATAATTTTTTAAAAAAACTCATTTTTATAGGTTGTTAGTTTTTTAGGCTATACGATTTTTTGACAATCTAAATAATCCTAATTTTTACAGATGGTCAATTGTTTTCATAAGATCCTGACGGCATTTATATCCTTTGTTTTCCAATAAAGCGGACAGTAAAGATATAGAGGATATCGGGAAATAATGCTTAAAAAAAAGCCAATTGTTATATTTCTGTAAAATTTTAGACAAATATAAAAAATAAAAAAGCTACTTCCGAATGAAAGTAGCTTTTCTATATACTGTAATTGTTATTATTTCTTTTTCAAGAAAGTATCAACTTCTTCAGGAGCCATAATAGATTCTACGAATGTATATGCACCAGTTTTAGGAGATTTCACCATTTTGATGGCTTTTGATAATCTCTTAGAAGATGTTTGTAACGATGCTACGGTTTTCTTTGCCATGATTTAAATGTTATTGAAATTCAATAAATCTTAAAATGTTACTACTATTACAAGTATTACTTTTAATAACTAACAATTAAGATTATACTAAAATCTCTAAATTATTACTTAATTTCTTTGTGAACAGTTACACGTTTCAGGATTGGATTAAATTTTTTAATCTCTAATCTGTCCGGAGTATTTTTTTTGTTCTTAGTTGTTATGTATCTTGAAGTACCTGCAACACCAGAAGTCTTGTGTTCAGTACATTCTAAAATTACCTGGATTCTATTACCTTTCTTTGCCATCTTGCTATATATTTATTTAGGAAAAGATTATTTGATAAATCCTTCTGACTGTGCTTTTTTCAAAACAGCAGTGATTCCATTTTTATTAATTGTTTTTATCGTAGATGCTGCTACTCTAAGAGTAATCCATCTATCTTCTTCTGGAAGATAAAAACGCTTTTTAACTAAGTTTACAGAAAATTTTCTCTTAGTTTTGTTCATAGCGTGAGAAACGTTATTTCCTACCATCGCTCTTTTACCTGTAAGGTCACAAACTCTTGACATTATACTTATCTTTTATCGTTATTCAAAATCAGGGTGCAAAGAAAAGAAAAATAAACGATTGAAACAAAAAATTATAGCACATTTTTTAAAATTTCTTTCTGTAATATTTCTAAACTCTTAATCACGGCTCTATCTATCACTTTTTCACGTGGTTGGCCAAAATTAAATTCTTCTGTAATTATACCGTCCGGAGTAGCCAAAGCAATAAAAACAGCTCCAATTTCAGCATCTGAGTCCCCTTTTGTAGGTCCGGCGTTCCCGGTTGTGGCAATTGCATAGTCTGTTTTAAGTATCTCTTTCACATTCAAAGCCATAGCAGAGGCAACCTCTGCGCTAACTACCGAAAATTGATCGACTAAATCCTGTGAGATACCGAGAACATTAACCTTCGCCTCTGTTGCATACGAAACTATACTGCCCTTGAAATAGTTAGAAGCTCCCGGAACTGCAGACATAATCGAAGCGATTTTTCCACCCGTAAAACTTTCTGCAGTTGCAATGGTTCTATTTTGTTTGGTCAGAATTTTTCCAACAACGGATTCTATCGTTTCATTCTCTTCGTAACCAACGATAATATCATGAATGATAGCATCTAATGACTTTACGTTTTCTTCTATTGCATCTTCCAGTACTTCTTTATTTGTTCCTCTGGCAGACAGTCGCAAACGCACTCTTCCGGGATTTGGCAAATAAGCCAATTTGATAAATTCAGGCAAATTATTTTCCCAGTTTTCAATACGTTCTGCAACAAGACTCTCGCCCTGACCATAGGTTAAAATGGTTTTATGAATGATATACGGACGTTTGTATTCGCGAACAATTTTAGGAATGATTTCTTCTTCGACTAAATATTTCATCTCGTACGGAACTCCCGGAAGCGAAATAAACACCGTATCTTCTTTCTTCATCCACATACCCGGCGCAGTTCCCATTTTATTGTGTAAAACGGTGCATTTTGAAGGAACTAAGGCCTGATCTTTATTTAATTGTGAAATAGGGCGTTTATAAAAACCTTCGATCAATTCGGTCACATGGGCCAAAACCTGAGGATTCACGACTAACTCATCATCAAAGTAGTCACAGAAAGTTTTTTTGGTAACGTCGTCTTTCGTTGGCCCTAAACCTCCTGTTACAATCACAACATCTACTTTGTTTTGTAATTGTGCAAACGTGTCTAAAATGTGTTTTTTGTCATCGCTGATTGAGATCATTTCATGAACTTCAACCCCAATCCGGTCGAGAGATTTGGCGATAAAACCTGAATTTGTATCTACAATCTGACCTATTAAAATCTCGTCTCCAATAGTAATGATAGTTGCTTTCATAGCTGTGGAATATTTTTACTTACTTAGTGTAAGTCGTTATTATAAAGCAGGTTCTTGTCGTAACGATTTTGCGTGAGGGGTAGCAGCGGTATCCTTTTGTGACAAAAGAAACATATCGTTAATCGAAAATTTATGAAACATAAAGATATAGCGAATAACCCGACCCTATTTTTGACCTTAATTAAAAAAGGGCAAAAACAGGGTCACGCCCAAATCTTACAAATCAAAATCTTTTTTAATTTCCTTGATCGCTTCTTTTACCTGTAGTTTAATACTTTTAAAAGTTTCGATAATTTCTTTTTTCTTGCCTTCGACCTTCGTCCAGGCTTCCACTTGCAGAATTTCTTCAAAGGCGACATTTAAACCCATTAAATCTAATGTTGGTTTTATTTTGTGCGCATAAGAATAGGCATATTTATGATCCTTTTTTTTGATTCCTTCTTTGATTTGTTTTAGATCTTCAGGAACTTCGGTAACAAATAATTTTAGAATTTCGTTTACAAATTCGGGATCATTGTCTGAAAGTGCATATACTTTCGAAAGGTTGTATTTTAAAGCCATTATTTTACTTGTATTCTGAATAATTTTTTATCTTCTAAAAAGCCTTCTAAAACATCATTTGGTTTCACTGCAGCAACGCCTTCGGGTGTTCCTGTAAAAATAATATCGCCAATTTTTAAGGTAAAAAATTGCGATACATAGGAAACAAGCTCATCGATTTTCCAAAGCATAAAGCCTGTATTCCCTTTTTGAACCGTTTTAGCGTTATTAGTCAGCTCAAATGTAAGATTTTCCATAGAAACAAAATCGGTTTTTGGCAAAAAGTCTCCTATAACCGCAGAGCCATCAAACGCTTTTGCTTTTTCCCACGGTAATCCTTTTGCCTTTAATTTATCTTGTAAATCCCTGGCAGTAAAATCAATACCTACACTTATTTCATCATAGTACTTGTGCGCAAACTTAGGCTCGATATACTTTCCTACTTTGTTAATTTTAACAATTATCTCTATTTCGTGATGAATCTCTTCAGAAAATTCCGGAATTACAAACGGATGTTGCTTCAACAAAACTGCCGAATCCGGTTTCATGAAAACCACGGGCTCTGTTGGTCGTTCGTTTTTTAACTCTTCAATATGATTGGTATAATTTCTACCGATACAGATTATCTTCATTCTTTTATGAGTTGCTAAGCTACTAAGTGACTAAGTTGCTAAGAAACTGAACAGAAAAAACTCAGAACCTTAGAACCTTAGCGCCTTAGAACCTTATTTTGTATTTAACTTTCTTAATTTAATTGCTGTCAAAACCTTTTTGGTATACAATGGAAAATCAGCATTTTGAATCCAGCTGAAATATCCCGGTTCGGTTTCAAGGATTTTATCTACTTTAGCCCCTTTGTGTTTTCCGAAGGTAAAAATCTCTTCGTTGTCTTTATCAAAAGCAATCATTCCGGCGAAATCAGCGATTTTTTTACGGGTTGTAAATTCAGACAATGATTTCATGTCATTTTCCAGTTCCGGATAACGATCTAATTGAGCTTTTAAAATTTCATAAGTTGCCATGGTATCTGCTTCTGCAGAATGGGCATTTTCAAGGCTTTTCCCGCAATAGAATTTCAATGCCGCACTTAAAGTACGCTCCTCCATTTTATGAAAAATAGTCTGAACATCTACTGAAACTTTATTTTTCATATCAAAATCGACTCCGGCACGAAGTAATTCCTCTGCCAATAACGGAATATCAAAACGATCTGAATTAAAACCTCCCAAGTCACTGTCCTTGATCATATTATAAACTTGTGGTGCCAGTTCTGCAAAAGTAGGTTCGTTTGCTACTTTTTCATCTGTAATACCATGAACGGCGGTGGTTTGCGGCGGAATTGGAATCGTAGGATTCACTAACCAGGTTTTACTTTCTTTATTTCCGTTTGGAAAAACTTTGAATATCGAAATTTCTACAATTCGATCTTTACCGATATCAATTCCGGTTGTTTCAAGATCAAAAAAGCAAATTGGTTTGTTGAGTTTGAGTTCCATTTTTAATTTTTATAAGATTACAAATGTAATTTTTAAAGCCGAATTTCCTCTTTTATTCTTGATTTTTTTAAACAAAAAACGGTTCTGTTATGTGATTTTAACTTTTAAATTTATTCTGAAAGAAAGACCTGCTTCGCTTTCTTAACTTTTTCTTACAAACAAAAAACCCGGGAAATCACTAAAATTTCCCGGGCCTGAATTTATTTTTATCAGAATTTAGAAATCTCTGTCTACATCAAAAGCTTCTAAATATTCTGCTACTCTTTTTACGAAACTTCCACCTAAAGCCCCATCGACAACTCTGTGATCGTACGAGTGCGAAAGGAACATTTTTTGACGAATACCTATAAAATCACCTTCAGGAGTTTCGATAACTGCCGGCACTTTACGAATTGCCCCAAGAGCCAGAATTCCAACTTGCGGCTGATTGATAATTGGCGTTCCAAAAACACTTCCAAAAGTTCCAACGTTTGTCACTGTATAGGTTCCACCTTGTGTATCGTCCGGTTTTAATTTTCCGGCTTTTGCACGGTTTCCTAAATCATTAACTGCTTTTGCCATTCCAACAAGATTTAGCTGATCTGCATTTTTAATTACAGGAACAATTAAATTTCCGTTTGGCAGAGCTGCAGCCATTCCTAAATTTATATTTTTCTTTTTGATGATATAATCACCATCAACAGAGATATTCATTCCCGGGAAATCTTTTAATGCTTTTGCAACCGCTTCCATCATAATTGGCGTAAAAGTCAACTTCTCCCCTTCTCTTTTCTCAAAAGCAGTTTTAACTTTATCTCTCCATTTCACAATATTCGTTACATCAACTTCAATAAACGATTGTACGTGAGCCGAAGTTTGTACTGATGCCGTCATGTATCCTGAGATCAGTTTACGCATCCTGTCCATTTCGATGATTTCGTCACCACCATTTACAGAAACCGGAACCGCTTGCTGGCTTTTTTGAACCGGAGTTACCTGAGCTACAGGTTCTGCCGCTTTTGGAGCAGCCACAACAGCTTTTGGAGTTTCTACAACTCCTGATTTACGAGTTTCAATATATTTTAAAATATCTTCTTTTGTTACGCGGCCATCTTTTCCTGAACCAGCCATACTTTCTAATTCATCAACAGAAATACCTTCTTCTTTGGCAATATTTTTAACTAAAGGAGAAAAGAATTTATCTGATCCTGAAAAATCCTGAGGAGCAGTTACAACATCTTTAGCTGCTTCGATTGTTTGTTCTATCGCAGCAACTTCAGCAGGAGCAGCAACATCTTCAACCGCTTTTGCAGCTGGCGCGTCACCTTCTGTTTCAATAATCGCAATGGTTTGTCCTACCTGAACTAAATCATCTTTGCCAAATAACTGTTCAACTAAAATCCCTGAAACTTCGCTTGGTACTTCACTGTCAACTTTATCAGTCGCAATTTCTAATACAGCTTCATCAGCTTCAATTTTGTCCCCTACTTCTTTCAACCAGTTGGTAATAGTTGCTTCAGCGACACTCTCTCCCATTTTAGGAAGCTTTAATTCAAATCTTGCCATATTGTTAATCTAAAGGATGATTTTGATTTTCTGATTGCGAAATTACTGAATATTTTGAATATAAATTACACTTAATATAATTTTTTACTCAATTTTTATAATTTGCCCCCTGTCATTCCGGGAATTGCTCCCAATAATAAAATGTGTGTTTTTGGGGAAAATCTTAAAAGTAATGTTCTTATCTTTAAGAGTTTCTATGATTTTGATACATTTTTTGAACGAAACATACTGATTATCCAAAATAATCTCACCTCTTTTACCCTTAAAAATCAGGGACGAATTTACCATTTTTTCTTTTTTGAAATCGCAAAACAGTACTTTATTTTTAAGAATTGAAGGTAATTTTTCAGACAAATTTTTATTTGAAGAGTAAAAAACAACACTTTCAGGCAAAGGTTTTACTTTTGTTTTTCCCTGAAACATTTTTATAAAAGAGAAAAACCAAATCCCGATTTGAATGAAAAATTCAAAAAACAACGACTTTTTAAAATGCTTTTGATAGAAATAATGCATCGCCTCCTGAAAACGTTTCATATATTTTTCGTCTTTCACCGTACTTTCTCCTTTATAATGCAGAACAGTTGTTTCGTGAAAATAGAAATTTGATTTCTGTTTCTGTAATACGCGATAAGACAAATCGATATCATCAGCATACATAAAGCACTTTTCATCAAAACCTTCCAGTTCCAAATACAAATCACGCTGCATAAACATAAAAGCTCCTACCAGGATTTCTACTTTTCCGGTTTGATTCTCGCCTAAATGCTGTGCATAATACTGGTTAAAAAGTTTCCAGTTTGAAAAAACCTTATACAAACCAAAAATCTTTGTAAACGCTACCCAGGGTGTCGGAATTCCGCGTTTGCTTTCCGGGAGAAATTTTCCTGTTCCGTCAATTAATTTACAGCCTATAATTCCGAGGTTGATTTGTCTTTCGGCGAAAGCTAAAATCTTTATAAACGTATCTTCGGCAACAACTGTATCAGGATTTAAAATGCAGATATATTTTCCTGAAGCTTGTTCAACTCCTATATTATTGCCTTTTGGAAAACCAAAATTTGTGGTATTCTGAATTAATTTTACTGTGGGAAATTTATTTTGTATCATCAGACAGCTCTCATCTGATGAATTATTATCAATTACAATAATTTCGGCATCAAGTGTCGAAAGGGCTTCCTGAACACTTAAAACACATTGTTCCAGAAAGTAACGCACATTATAATTAAGTATAACTACCGATAATTGCATAAAAATTTGAGCTGTTGATTTTTTGGAAAGTTAGAAATTTTCAGCTAAACCCAATCGCAATGACCAATCGTTTTTACTAACACCAAAATCCAGGACCAGATTACTGTTGTTTTGCTTGTTCCATTTAATGCGTAATCCCGTTCCAACAGCGGGATTCCATTTCCTGAAATCATAAGTATCCAACTTTGAAACCGAAGAAATATTGGTAAAAAATACTGCTCCAATAAAACCGTTTCTGGTAATATCGGTTCTGTATTCGGTTTCAAAATACATCAAAGCATTACTTCTGAATCTGTTTCTGGTAAAGCCACGACCTGTTTTTCCGTCACGATCCCAGCCAATACTGGGTAAATCAAGATAATGAGGTTTTCCGCCAAAAGTAGACCAATAAAATGCCCTGTATGCCAGAACTCTGTGCTTGTATTGATTAAAGGAATGGTATTTTCTGGCATCAAAATAAATAGAATTCCACTTTTTGCCATCTATCCCACTCGTGTTCATTCTGTAATCTGCTTCCACATATAAGCCCTGTTCGGGATTTACATTGTTTTTCCTGGAATCGTACAATCCCTGAATGGCAACTCCCAAAGAAGTTTCATCAGAGAAATCTCCATTCATATATTTCGCATAATCGGTTTCATCATCTATATAGGATTCTTCAGAAATATTTTGATAATTATCAAACAGTAAGCCCAATCCTAAGCGAAAATCTCCAATTATTTTTCGGGTGGCGAATTGATAAAAGCGCCATTGCTGATAATCCAGCGTAGACATTTTTTTATCTGTATTATGCCCGCCCAGGCCATATGTAGGCTGTGGATAAATCATGTACCGATAATCTCCGATAAAATTCCAATTATTATCTTTTGTATAAATGTAAGACTGAACAGGAAAAACATATTGTTTGGTAAAACTAAAATAAGGCGAGAATACAACCTGGGACATTTTTGTAGTTTCACTATCTCCAAGATAAAATGTGGTCAGAAATGACACGACCAAGCCGGCACTTTTATTGGCATCGATTGGAACAGGAAGCAAGGAGAACACTACTTTTTTATCCGGATTTATTCGAATTGAATCATTTTTATGAAAAAGTTTATACAAAACATCCAAAATGTCTTTTTCGTTATTTGCAATTGAATCATTTTGCGAATAACAAAATGAACCCTTAAAAAAGAAAAACAAAACGATGAGATATTTTATATTTTTCATTTTGTAAAGTTTTCAGAGACAACTTCTTACAAATTTAAAATTAAATTTAAAACAGCAGCTGGTTTTAGAAATAATAAAAAGAGAAAAGCATTACCGATTACAAAAAACCATATTTTTGATTTTGCATAAAAACTCATTTACATGAAAAACAAAATACTGAACCGGATCTATTCGTTTATTATAATTTCCACTACCGGAGTCTTCTTATTTGGTTTTACTAGTGTCAAAAAAAATTCCGATAAAAATTTAGTCAAAACCTCAACCTGGTATATTGCAGGGCCTGCATTAGAAAATCAGGAAACAATTAATCGTGTTCGTCAGGAAAAAGGGATTGTTAGAGTAACTGCAAAAGAGAATCCGGTTGGGGAAATCGAATTGAATGTTTTGATTACAGATTCAGGTTCAAATGATGGCGCTCCGACGAATTTATCTGACGACTCTAAATTTTTGAGCATCACTTATAAATCTTCTCATCTTATAAAACTGCAGGCACGGGAAGGAAATCCGGAAGGAACCGATTGTGTACATGGAGGTTCGCATCCGCGAGTTGATTTAGTCGCTTCACCAAAAAAATTCATAACCATTAAAATTCCATGGTCTGATTTTAAACAAGATGGATTGCCTGACGGAAAACGGCTAAACATTCATAATCTTTGCAAATTTAATTTTGTAAATTACAATCCGGTTTCCGGAGCTTTTTTAGAAATAAGATCGGTTATTGTTCAAAATTAAAACCAAAATATGAAAACAAGACTTTTTATTTTTCTTTTCGCTATCGCATTATTTTCAAATTTCGGCTATAGCCAAAAAAAATCTAGTGCCTCAAAAACAGATATTAATGGTGTATGGGAAGATATCAATCCTAATGTTAAAAATGCAGTTGTAATTCTGTCTGAACAAAATGGAAAAGTTATTTTCTCGCATTATTTAGAATGGAAAGGGCAAAAATTTGTAGAAAGCGGTGTAGGAAAACGAATTGGAAACACAATTGGGTATACCGTAGAGGTTACGTTACCTATTAAAGGCTGGGCAACTGCAGGAACTCACACGTTGACATTATCTGAAGACGGAAACACGCTCGAAGGAACCTTTGTTGATAACAAAAAAAGAACCGGACCTATTGCGTTTAAGAGAATTCGTTAAAATTTGTTTCAGGTTTCAGGTTTTGTTGGAACGTGAAACCTGAAACAATTAAAACTTTTATAAATGCAATTGAATCTTATACTTGTTGCATAATTTCATTACAAACAGCATAATAGTCGAAAACACCAGTGACCAGATAATTCCCGGAACTCCTACTCTAAAATATCCCGGAATAATATGAATATTAAAAGCTTTGCAGAAATAATAAATTACGCCCGGTAAAATATAAATCAATAAAGGATTTGCTGCAGCGGGCATAAAAAAGTTACTCCATTTGGTTATCTTTTTTATTTCCATTAACCAATAGAGAAAATAAAACAAAACAGTACAAATTGTAGCTGAGAACATCGTCCAGGATGGAGTTCCTTTTATTTTTGAAATTCCGAAATACGGTCTTAATAAATATCCTGTTACAAAAAACAAAACAGCAAACCCTATTACAGCCCAGTTGATTTTAGCCGGTACTTTTCGGTCAAAGAACAATAATGAAATTACTACTCCGGCAGAAACTAATGCCGCATGGGTTAAATGTCCTGCAATAAAATTAAACCAGGGCATTTGATGTAAAGCGGATTCTTCGGTTAAGTTTATAGAATTAGCAACAACGCAAACGACCAAAAAGGCAATCATCGCCCATAATCTGCCACAAACAATCCAGTAATAAACTACCGTAAAAAGATACGCCCAACCAATTAAACCCAGAATTCCCCACCATTTTGGCGCCATTCCGATTTCGCCGGTATCCTGAACATATAAAAAATAGAGCGCAACCAAAACTAACATTCCGCCATATTGAAGCGTATTTTTTAACCAAACCGGAAAATCCTTAGGGTATTTATTCCAAATTGGAATTGGCATTGCATACGCCAAAAGTCCCCAAAATACCGGTGCAATTATCATTTTTGAAGCATCATATCCGTATTCGGCATTGACCATAAAAACACCAATTATAATTAATGCCAAAGCTCTTTTTAAGGTGTGTGTCCAAATTGTTCTGGCACTATCTTCCTTGAGTAGCCGCGCATTAAAAGCAAACGGTACAGACATACCAACAATAAATAAGAAAGCCGGAAAAACTACATCAACAAAAGTCATCGCATCAGCATCTGCCGGCATATGCTTCATCCATTGCGGTACCTCTTTGATACTGGCGAGTTCATTTACAAAAATCATAACAAATATTGTGATTCCGCGTAAAGCATCAATAGAAATAATCCTTTGGTTGTATAAATTTTCTTTAATTCTCATAAAAAATTAGATTTTTAGCAATCCCAAATATAATATAATTATAAAATGTGAGGTTATATTTTATTACATTAAATTAAAACAATAACAAATCCTTTGCATTTCCATACTTTTGCAACATGCTATCTTTCTTTACATCAAAACCTATTTTAAAAGATCTCCTGTCTGATACTTATATTGATATCCATTCGCATTTGTTGCCCGGAATTGATGATGGTGCAAAGACCAGTAGTGACAGTTTAAAACTGACTAAAGCATTTCAGGAAATTGGGATATCTCAGTTTATCACTACACCTCACATTAGTCATTATGTATGGAATAATTCTCCTGAAATTATTATTAATAAACATCAGGAAACTAAGATACTGTTAGAGCAAAACAATATCAAGATTCCTTTTCATGCTGCTGCTGAGTATTTTATTGATGATCAGTTTGAAAATCACTTTAAAAACAAAAAACTTTTGCCCTTAAAAGACAATTATGTATTGGTTGAAATATCCTATCAGAATCCTCCTTTTCAGCTGTACAAAACACTTTTTGAACTGCAGGTGGCAGGATACATACCGGTTTTGGCACATCCTGAGCGTTATTTATATTATCGAAACGATTTTAACGAATACGAAAAACTCAAAAAAGCAGGATGTTTATTTCAATTGAATTTATTGTCTGTAGTTGGATACTATGGCGAAAGAATAACCAAAATCGCAGACGAACTGCTTAAAAAAGGGATGTATGATTTTACGGGAACTGACGTACATCATATGAAACACATTTCTTCTTTTAATCAAAAAGTAAAGCTTAATAGTGTTGAAAACCTAAAGGAAGTTATTGCAAATAATCAGTTTTTTAAATTTTAGATTAATAAGCGTTCTCTTCTCCTTTGAAGATATTAATGATTGTTTTTATGATGATTTTGATATCCAGTAATAAGCTCCAGTTTTCGATGTACCAAATATCATACGCTACTCTGTTTTCCATATCGTTCAGTACCTTTGTTTCACCACGAAAACCATTAACCTGTGCCCATCCTGTAATACCGGGTTTCGCATATTGGCGAACTAAGTAATTATTTATCAAATCACTATATTCTTTTGCAAGATTTACCATATGTGGTCTTGGCCCGACAACAGACATATCTCCCCACAAAACATTAAAAAACTGCGGCAGTTCATCAATACTTGTTTTACGAATAAAGGCACCAAATTTAGTAATACGGCTATCTCCTTTTTCAGCTTGTTTTTTATGTGCTAAACCATTCACATACATACTCCTGAACTTGAAACACATAAAAGACCGATTATCACGACCGGATCTTTCCTGTTTGAAAAAAATTGGTCCTGGCGATTCTATTTTAATAATCAGCATAATGACCGGGAACAACCAGGGAAATACAAACAGGATAACAGAAGCCGAAAAACAAATATCGAATACCTTTTTTAAAAGCCTGTTTACCGGAAACTCCAAAGGTTCTGTACGAAACATTAATACAGGAGTATTCTCATAAAAAACAACCTCAACTTTACTTGATTTTGTATACAGCTGAAAATCAGGAATAAACTTAATCCTAACCATATTTTGCTCGCAAATTCTGGTCAGTTCATTGATTATTTCGATATTATCAATATGCAGGGCAACATACATTTCATCAACCCCTTTTTCAACCACAAATGCTCTTATTGCATCAAACCCTCCCAAAACAGAACGGCGATCTACAATTGTATCATCTGTTTTTTCGTCAAAAAAACCTAAAAACCGATAACCATATGTTAAGTCCTTAGCTAATATTTTACGAATTCTTTCTCCGGACTCATTGGCTCCAACGACAATAAAGGTTTTAAAATTATATCCTTTAGCCCGAATATATTTTAGAAGTTTCATCGAGAAATAGCGCGAGATCATCAATAACCCAAAGAAAATCAAATAAAAAGAAAGCAGTCTTAGTCTTGAAATATCGCTGTATTTTAAGTAAACTACAAAAATTGAAATTAATGCCGCATGAATTATTAATTTCCTGATTGTTCTTACCAATATTGATTCTATGGGTTCTACCCTAATACTTCTGTTGGAATCATTTTGGAGTAATAATGCGATCCAGATTAAAATCGCCAATAACGAAACTGTTCTTTCTTCTTTAGACAAAAGTTTATCTAAACTGCCAAATCGGGCCAGTGCCGAAAGTATCGTGGCTAAGTTTAACAACATCACATCTACTACAATAAATAAAAGCTTAAAATAGCGTGAAAAACGGTAATGTGACAGTTTTTGTAAAATTTTCATACTGGGATATATTCTTAATCTTAAAAAATATAAATCTATCTTAATGGCACCGCAAAGTAGTATTTAAATTATATTTTTCAATACTATTTAAAGCTATTCTTTAAAACTTTACTTTTATCTTATGCAAATTTAATATTGCAGACCATGATAAAAACCATTTTATTCTTTTGTTTGATTGTTACTTCAAATTATGCACAAATCCGGGGCTGTACAGATCCTGCCTCTAAAAATTATAATCCGAAAGCAACAATCAATGATGGAAGCTGTTTGTATAAAAATCTAAAGATCAAACCTGACTATTCGAATAAATTAAGCGATTCAATCCGGGAAACTTCAGGGGTAATTGCTTTTGACAATTTATTCTGGACACACAATGACGATCACGACAAAACCATTTATGGATTAGATTCTTTAGGAAATATCCGAAAAAAAATTGTTCTGGATAAAGTAACCAATCATGACTGGGAAGAAATTTCACAGGATAATACGTATCTCTATATTGGCGATTTTGGAAACAATTACACGGGAAACAGAACAGATTTAAACATTCTGAAAATTGAAAAAAAATCATTTTTAGAAGGAAATCCAATTGCTGAAACTATTACATTTCGTTATGCTGACCAAACGGATTTATCATCTAAAAAAGGAAATACGACTAATTTTGATTGTGAGGCTTTTATTGTTTCTAAAGACAGTATTTATTTGTTTACCAAAGAATGGAGCTCTTCTAAAACCAGTATCTATGTTTTACCCAACCAATCCGGTGATCACGTTGCACAACTAAAACATACTCTTGATACAAAAGGTCTGGTAACGGGCGCTACATATTTAGAAACTAAAAAACTCATTGTGCTTTGCGGATATTCTAAAGTTGGCAAACCTTTTTTGTATCTTTTATACGACTATAAAAACAATGATTTTTTATCCGGAAACAAACGAAGGATTACCATTAAATTTCCTATTCTTCAAATAGAAGGTATCGCAACCAAGGACGGTTTACATTATTATTTTACGAATGAATCGTTGGTTCGAAAACCTGTTATCAATGTACGGCAGCAAATTCATCGTATTGATTTAAGTCAGGTTCTAAATTCCTATCTCCATAAATAATTCGTAAATGGCCTAATGAAAGTTTACTATTACAAAAAAGATATTTACATGATATTTTTTTATCTTTGAAACTCATACTTTTTCATCTAAATGGCTTTATCTTTGAGCCTTCGTAAAATTGATATTTATTATGGAACAAAAAATACATCAGGGAAGAAACGTAAAGCGTTTCAGAGAAATGCTTGGGATCAAACAGGAGGCTTTGGCTTTTGATTTGGGAAATGACTGGAACCAAAAGAAAATTTCTATGCTGGAGCAAAAAGATGTAATTGAAGAGGATATACTTAATCAAATTTCGAATTCATTAAAAATTCCTATTGAAGCTTTTCAGAATTTTGATGAGGAGCAGGCGGTGAATGTAATTGCAAATACTTTTGGTAATAATAGTATCGGATATCAGAAAAATGATAATCCTACTTTTAATCCAATAGAACAAGTGCTAAAGATGCACGAAGAAAAGATTGCATTATACGAGCGTATGCTAAAAGAGAAAGATGAGATGATGGCAAGACTTGAAAAATTAATCAATAAATAATTATTATTCCGAAATTATTTATAAGACATATTAAAGAGACTTTCGAGTCTCTTTAATAGTTTTAAACCTTTTTTACAAGTGGTTTAAAATGTAAATTATTTAAAAAATTTTTTGCAGTTTCAACTTTTTCGGGAAATAAAATCCTTTCCTTCAATTTTGAAGAAACTAATGATAAAAGTGCACTTTGTGACACTTTTACATATTTTTCAGTTTTTGTAGCTTTATTCTCCATATTACAAAGGTATTATATTTTTTCTACTACTACACTAAAATAGTCTTTGTTTTTCATATAGTCCTCTAAATAAGAGTTTTGAAATTCATCTCTAAAACCACCATAAAACTTATATTCCCTAATTAAATCATCATAGTTTTTGTCAACGTAACCTTTATAAATTTTCAATCGCTGATTGAATTTTCTACATTTATCAACTTTGCAGTTCTTTATACAGTTCTGTTTACATTTTTTAAAAAAGTCTTGTGTTCCATCACTTCCCTGAACTATTATTTTATCATTTGGGAAGATTTCGAAAAAAGCAGGTATACTAGCTAGAACAGTATTGAATACAGGATAAACATCACCATTATTGGAGTTTGCATCATCAACTACAATATCATTTTCTGCATCATAATTTCCAAATGCTAAATTATAGATATTTTGCTGCTCGTATTCTTGAATATATTGATAATCAATAATCTTAATTATTGATTCTTTGCCTTCACTTATGAAATAATATCTTAAATAATTATTATTCTCGTCTTTACTTTCGGATAAACTATATATGTTGGAATTCAGATTCATTTAAAAGTTTTAAAAATCAAAAATAAATATTATAACTGAATTTCTTACTTTTTATTAAGCGTTTTTGGCCTCGTTTTTAGTATTTATAGCTTAAATCCTCCGCTTCAAGGTTTCCGCGCTATCGTTGAACACATTCGAGATATGGGAGATATTGAATTCCTATCTCCATAAATAATTCGTAAATGGCAATATAATAACTTACTTTTGCAAAAAGTTATGTTTTGTAAAACATTCATAACTTATAATTTATAACTCATAATTTACAAAGTGAATTACTTATCTGTAGAAAATATATCGAAGTCGTTTGGCGAAAAAACGCTTTTTGACAACATTTCATTTGGAATTAACAAGGACCAAAAAATTGCTTTTATTGCCAAAAATGGTTCAGGTAAAACAACCATCATGAGTATTATTAATGGCTTAGAAGAACCAGATACTGGTCAGGTAGTTTTAAGAAAAGGCATTAAAATGGCTTTTTTATCGCAAAACAACAATTTGCAGGAAGAATTAACTATTGAAGAAAGTATTTTCGCTTCGGATAATGAGACTTTAAAAGTAATTGAAAAATACGAAAAAGCACTTGAAAATCCAGATGACGAGGAAGCGTATCAAAAAGCTTTTGACGGAATGGACCAGCATAATGCGTGGGATTTTGAAACGCAATACAAACAAATTCTTTTCAAACTAAAACTGGAAGATTTTAAACTAAAAGTAAAAAATCTTTCGGGAGGACAAAAAAAACGTCTTTCATTGGCTATCATATTAATTAATCGACCTGATTTATTAATTCTGGATGAGCCTACCAACCACCTTGATCTTGAAATGATCGAATGGCTGGAAAGTTATTTTGCCAAAGAAAACATTACGTTGTTTATGGTTACGCACGACCGTTTCTTTCTGGAACGTGTTTGTAATGAAATCATCGAATTGGATAACGGAAAATTATACCAATACAAAGGAAATTACTCATATTATTTAGAGAAAAAAGAAGAACGAATTGCTTCTGAAAATGCCAGCGTTGATAAAGCCAAAAACTTATTTGTAAAAGAATTAGAATGGATGAGACGTCAGCCAAAAGCGAGAACGACAAAATCGAAATCGCGTCAGGATGATTTTTATGTAATTAAAGAAAAAGCACAAAGCCGTCGTCTTGAAAACAAAGTCGAACTTGAAATTAATATGGAACGTATGGGAAGCAAGATTATCGAGCTTCACAAAATCTCCAAAAAATTCAAGGATCACGTTATTCTGGACAACTTTAGTTTCGATTTTCAGCGCGGGGAACGTATTGGGATTATTGGTAAAAACGGAACCGGAAAATCGACTTTCTTAAATCTTTTAACCGGAACGCTTCCGTTAGATAGTGGCCGCGTGGTAAAAGGTGAAACCATAAAAATTGGTTATTATACGCAATCCGGAATCAATCCAAAACCAGGACAGCGAGTAATTGATATTATTAAAGAATACGGAGAATTTATTCCGTTGGCAAAAGGGCGAATGATTTCGGCTTCGCAATTGTTGGAACGTTTTCTTTTTGATGCCAAAAAACAATACGACTTTGTAGAAAAATTAAGCGGTGGAGAATTAAAACGTTTGTATTTGTGTACGGTTTTGATTCAGAATCCTAACTTCCTGATCCTGGATGAGCCAACAAACGACTTAGATATTGTAACTTTAAACGTACTTGAAAGTTTTCTTTTAGATTATCCAGGCTGTTTACTAGTTGTATCCCACGACCGTTATTTTATGGATAAAATTGTCGATCATCTATTTGTGTTTAGAGGAAATGGTGAAATCGAAAACTTCCCGGGCAACTACTCTGATTTCAGGGCTTATGAAGATAGTGCCGATGTTGCTCAAAAAGAAGAGAACAAAGCCGAAAAGAAAGACTGGAAACAAAATAATCCAACCGGAAACCTGACTTTCAACGAGCAAAAAGAATATCAGAAACTGGAAAGAGAAATCAAAGATCTGGAAATAGATAAAACGAAGATCGAGCAATTATTCTCTGACGGAAAAGTAGCCGATGCCGATATCGAGAAAAAAGCAAATGAACTACAAAACATCATCAATAAAATAGATCAGAAAGAAGAACGCTGGTTTGAGCTTTCGGCTAAAATTGAAGGATAACATTACGCAAAGATTCACAAAATAAAAAACTTAGCCTGGCTCTGTGTTTTCTTTTGTGAATCTTTGTGTTTTCTTTGTGAATCTCCGTGAAACAAAAAACTATTCATTTTATTATATTTGAAACTTTAAAAATCCACATTTCATGAAATACCTTTTAACTTCACTATTAGCTTTAACCCTTTTTATCTCTTGTAATAGTGATAAAGACACAAACAAAGAGCCACAAAAAACAGATTATACTGTTGAAAACGACAAAGAAATCACAGATTATATCGCCAAAAACAAATTGACAGCTGTAAAAACCGACTCTGGTTTGTATTATGTAATCAATGAACCAGGAACGGGAACGCAGCCAACAGCGACATCAAATGTAACTGTAGCTTATAAAGGTTATTTTACTAGCGGAAAAGTATTCGACCAAAGTAGTGCTGCAGGAATTTCTTTTGGATTAAATCAGGTTATTAAAGGCTGGACAGAAGGCATACCTTATTTTAAAACTGGAGGAAGCGGGATTCTATTAATTCCTTCGCATCTGGGTTACGGAAGTTTTGATTACAATGGTATCCCCGGAGGCTCAGTGCTTGTTTTTGACGTTAAATTAATTTCAGTCAATAAATAGAATTACACAACATCGATAAAAAAAGCCACAACACAAAATTATTTGTTGTGGCTTTTCTTTTATCAAAATCTCAGACTAAAAAGCTTACCACGGAATTGGATTATAATCTTTCAAAAATTTCCCGCACCAATGTTTTCCTGTATTAATTCCGTCAAACAAAGGATCCATAACACGTGCTGCGCCATCAACAATATCCAGTGGTGGTTGAAAATCTTCCAGTTCCTGTTTCTTTTTAGCCAATTCGGCAGGATCTTCATCGGTAACCCAACCTGTATCAACGGCATTCATAAAAATACCGTGTTTTGCCAAAGTACCTGAAGAAGTATGCGTCAGCATATTCAGGGCAGCTTTCGCCATATTCGTATGGGGATGACGATCTTCTTTAAAAAAGCGATGAAACTTCCCTTCCATAGCCGAAACATTTATGATATGCTTTTTACCCGTATTGTCTTTTTTCATCACTTCCGAAAGTCGATTGCATAAAACAAATGGCGCAACAGAATTAACCAGCTGTACTTCGATCATTTCTGTGGTTTCTATTTGGCCCAAACGCAAACGCCAGCTATTCGTTTTACGTAAATCGACCTGCTGTAAATCGGCATCGAGTTCTCCTTCCGGAAAAACTTCATTAGCGACCAGTGCATTATCAAAAGAATACGGAATTTGAGACAATTGAGCCGAAGCACGTAAACCAATTCCGGGCTCAGGCCCATGCCAGGTAACCGGCATATTTTCATTGGATGAAGCTCCGGTTGTCAGGATTTTTAATTCCTCCAGACAATTAAGATGATCTCCTAATAATTCCTGCGCTTGTTTTGGCAATGCACTTATTGGCAATTCTTCATTGTCCATTAAATGCGAATAAAAACCTGCAGGTCGTCTAACGGTTTGAGCTGCATTATTAATCAGAATATCTAAGCGTTCGTATTTTTGCTCAATAAAATTGCAGAAAATCTCCACACTTGGAATATGTCGCAAATCTAAACCGTGAATTTTTAAGCGATGCCCCCATTCCATAAAATCTTCTTCTTTAGCAAAACGCAAAGCCGAATCTACCGGAAAACGAGTTGTAGCAATAACGGTTGCCCCACCGCGCAAAAGCATCAAAGTAATATGATATCCAATTTTTAAACGGGAACCGGTAATAATGGCAATTTGTCCTTTTACATCAGCCGTCTGGAAACGTTTGGCGTAATTAAAATCACCACAATCCGTACACATCGTATCGTAGAAGTGATGCATTTTAGTAAACTCGGTTTTACAGACATAACAATTTCTTGGTGTTTCGAGTTCTAATTGTTCTTTATGGGCAAGATCATTAAGGGCTAATAATTTAGGAGCAACAAATATACTGGCTTCACGAGCGTGACGAATTCCGGTTTCTTTGCGGGCCGTTTTATCTTTTTTCTCTTTTTTACGCTTAGCAGCCTGCAGTCCGTCTTTCACTCTTCTGGAAAACTCATCCCGATCAGGTCTGGAAAACATTCCGGCTTCTTTGATCAAAGCGATTCGTTGTTCTTTCGGAATATCAAATATTTGATCTGTATTACTGTTCAATTGTGCCAAAATAGCAATGCATCGATTAATTTCTTCAGAAGATATCCTACTTGTATCTTCTATTTCTTCCTTCAACATCATAAAAATGTATTACTATTAGCTTAAATTTAAAGTCAGCAAATATACTCTTTTTACAGTCTTAAAGCCCCAAAGTCAAAAGTCAGAAAGTCTCTCTTTTTGACTTTCGACTATTATCTTATTATCTTCGCATTTATATGTAACTATTTCTATGCTTTTTCAAATAAAATCTTATTTAAAATTCCTTTGGAATTCCAAAAACGAACACGGAGTGCATTCGCCATTTGTTTTTAATTTATTGACAAAATGTTTTTACGATAAAAAACCAAAACCAGAATATTCGATATTGAAGCATTACAGAAAATCTCTTTTAGAAAATAAAAACTTCATCGAAGTAACTGACTTTGGAGCAGGATCTAAAGTGTTTAAATCGAATAGAAGACAAATAGCTAAAATAGCCAAAACAGCAGGGATTTCACCAAAACGTGCCGAATTACTTTTTAGAGTTACGAATTATTTTCAACCTAAAAACGTTTTAGAAATAGGAACATCATTAGGGTTGGCAACTTCTGCATTAGCATTAGGAAATCCAAAAGCAAAAATAATTACATTAGAAGGTTGTCCGCAAACCGGAAATGTTGCAAAAAATCATTTAGAAAATTTCGATTGCAAAAATGTTGAAACTATTATAACCGAATTTGAAAATTTTTTAGTTTCTACAAATCTTCAGTCTACAGATTATGATCTGATTTATTTTGATGGAAATCATTCTAAAAAAGCCACCTTGGCCTATTTCGATCTCTTGTTAACAACAATTACAAATGATTCTGTTTGGATTTTTGATGACATTCATTGGTCAAAAGAAATGGAAGAAGCCTGGGAAGACATTAAAAAACATACAAAAGTTACCGTAACAATTGATACTTTTCAATGGGGATTTGTATTTTTCAGATACGAGCAGGAAAAGGAACATTTTGTGATTAGGGCATAAAAAAAGGCAATCATTTCTGATTGCCTTTTTAATACTAATTCAAAATATCTAATTATTTTTTAGCGTCTTTATTTTCTTCAGATTTAGCTCCCATTCTGTTAAGCGTATACATTGGGGCAAATTTCAATTTTAAACCTGCAATTTTTCTATTATCTTCAGAGGTAAGACCTTCTTTTTCAACTGTATTTTTACGGCTGTCAAGGGCTTCATACATGATTTTAATTTTATCCCAGTCTTCACGGGAATATTTATCCTTGTTATTCTCTACGGTATGAACAAATTGTTGGTATACACTATGAATATTTTTAGCGTTTACCCAGTCAAAATTCATATCCTCGCCAATTTTTCCTTCACCAAATAAGGAATTTCTTAATTGTTGTTGTGGGCTTGGAGCCGGAGGGGCAAAAACGGTGGTCATTTCTTTTTTAAATTCTTCGTATTTGATTTTACTCGCATTGATTTTTTCTGTTGCAGCTGTATTGTCTTTAATATCTGCAAGTGCAGTTTGAGCTTCTGCAGCTTTTCTGTCATATTCAGCTTCAACATTTTTCCAGTCTGCTTTCAAATCGTCTGCTTTGACATTTTTAACCGAATCGACGTAGGTTACATAAGAGTCGATTGTTTTCTGAGCTTTCTCTTGTTTTTCGTCTTTACACGATGTAAGACTTAATGCAACTAATGCAATTCCTGATAATAATTGTATGTTTTTCATAATTCTGATTATTTAAGATTAGACAACAAATATAGTTAAAAATTTAAATAATTGTAAGTTTTTAGTAAAAATTTAATATTTAAATTAAAAATAATTCAATAAAAAATCAAAAATATGATAATTATATAAAAACAATTTATAATCATATAACATCTTTTTGAATCATATAGAATATAATTTTAATACAATTATAATTACATAAAAATAATCCCTTATAAACATTACGTTTTGTAACAAAAATCAATTTCAGGCTACTTATCGTTTATTGAAAAGTGTTTTGTACTTTTAAATCCAAAATTGTAAATCGAAATGGCAAATCCATTAATTAAAATAACCGACATCAAACGAAATTTTATATTAGGTAACGAAATTGTTTATGTTTTAAAAGGAATTAATTTAGAAATCAACAAAGGAGAATATGTTGCCTTAATGGGGCCATCAGGATCCGGAAAATCAACTTTAATGAATTTGCTAGGTTGTTTGGATACACCAACTTCAGGACGTTACGTTTTAAACGGAAAAGATGTGAGCCAAATGAAGGATGATGAATTGGCCGGAATTCGAAACAAAGAAATCGGATTTGTATTTCAAACCTTTAATCTTTTACCCAGAACTACTGCTTTAGACAACGTTGCCTTACCGATGATTTATGCCGGACATTCAAAATCCGAACGTAATGAACGTGCCGTTGAAGTGCTGAAACAAGTAAATCTTGCTGACAGAATGGATCACCAACCCAATCAGCTTTCCGGAGGACAACGTCAGCGTGTTGCCATTGCCCGCGCTTTAGTCAATAGACCTTCTATCATTTTAGCCGATGAGCCTACAGGAAACTTAGACAGTAAAACGTCTGTAGAAATCATGAAACTTTTTGGCGATATTCACGCACAGGGAAATACTGTAATCCTGGTAACCCACGAAGAAGACATTGCAGCTTACGCACATCGCGTAATTCGTTTGCGAGATGGTGTGATAGAAAGTGATACGACAAAATAGGTGAATCGTTTATTTGGTTAATTGTTTAATCGAAACAAAAGAAAAACGTAGTCACTTGGCAACTCAGAACCTTAGCAACTCAAAAAAAATGAAAGTATATACAAAAACCGGAGATAAAGGAACTACAGCTCTTTTTGGAGGCACTCGTGTTCCTAAAGATCATATACGAATTGACAGTTACGGAACTGTCGACGAACTGAACTCATATATAGGACTCATTCGTGATCAGGAAATCGATGAACATTATAAAGCTATTTTAATCGAAATTCAGGACCGTTTATTTACTGTAGGTGCCATTTTAGCAACTCCGGCAGAGAAAGAAGTTTTAAAAAACGGTGAGCTTCGATTGAAAAACCTTGGTATCATTGATACTGACATCGAATTATTAGAAAACGAAATCGATAAAATGGAAGAAAGCCTTCCGCAAATGACTCATTTTGTTTTGCCTGGAGGACACCCAACTGTGTCACATTGTCATATTGCACGTTGTATTTGTCGCCGTGCAGAACGTTTGGCAGTACATTTAAGCCATAACGAACCTGTTCCGGAAATCGCAATAAGGTACTTAAACCGACTTTCTGACTATCTTTTTGTCTTGGCACGGAAGTTGTCCTCAGACCTAAAAGCGGAAGAAGTGAAATGGATTCCCAGAAAGTGAAATTTTAGATTTTAGAGTTAAGATTTTAGATTATTCGGATTTCAAAAATCTAAAATCAACAATCTACAATCCGCAATTTATAGAGACGTTCTTAAATTTTATTAAAATAAATCAAATTTTACTTGTCTTTTTCAGTAAAAAATTTATTTTTGCACAAACTAAACAGATAACAGATGTATTGGACATTAGAATTAGCATCTTATTTAAGTGATGCGCCATGGCCTGCTAACAAAGATGAACTTATAGACTACGCCATTAGAGCTGGTGCTCCATTAGAAGTAGTAGAAAACCTTCAGTCAATTGAAGACGAAGGAGAGATATATGAATCAATGGAAGAAATTTGGCCTGATTATCCAACAGACGAAGATTATCTTTGGAATGAGGATGAATATTAAAAAATAAACCAAAGGAAAAAGTCTCATCACCGAGGCTTTTTTTTTGGTTCAAATACACATTTACATAAAATAGAAATACAATAAATCATGAGTTTCATAAACAGTATTATAAAAGTCTTTGTAGGTGATAAATCACAGAAAGATGTCAAAGCTTTACAGCCCTATTTAAATAAAATTAAAACATTCGAAACCAGCTTAATGAGTTTGTCTCACGACGAATTGAGAGCCAGAACCGCATATTTTAAAGAAAAAATAAAAGAAGCCAGAGCTGATAAAGATGCTAAAATTGCTTCGCTTAAAGCAGAAGTAGAAAACATCGAAGACATCGACAAAAGAGAAGATCTTTATGATGCTATCGATACTCTTGAAAAAGAAGCATACGAAATATCAGAAAAAACTTTATTGGAAATTCTTCCTGAAGCATTTTCTGTTGTTAAAGAAACAGCACGCCGTTTTAAGGACAATTCTTTTATTGAAGTTACTGCAACTCCAAAAGACCGCGAATTTTCAGCAACTAAAACCTATATCACTATAGATGGTGACAAAGCGGTTTGGGCAAACAAATGGAATGCTGCCGGTAAAGAAATTACCTGGGACATGATTCACTATGATGTTCAGTTGATTGGTGGTATGGTTTTGCACGAAGGTAAGGTTGCCGAAATGCAAACAGGTGAAGGTAAAACTTTAGTGGCTACATTGCCGCTTTACTTAAATGCTTTGACCGGAAACGGTGTTCACTTAGTAACTGTGAATGATTACCTTGCAAAACGTGACAGTACATGGAAAGCCCCTTTATTCGAGTTTCACGGTTTAACTGTTGATTGTATCGACAATCACCAGCCAAGTACCGAACAAAGAAAAAAAGCATACGACGCCGATATCACTTACGGAACTAATAACGAATTTGGTTTTGACTACTTAAGAGATAACATGGCACATTCGCCAGGCGATTTAGTACAAAGAAAACACAATTATGCTATTGTCGATGAGGTCGATTCTGTATTAATTGATGATGCAAGAACACCACTTATTATTTCAGGACCGGTTCCACAGGGAGATCGTCATGAATTTAATGAGTTGAAACCAAAAATCGAAAACTTAGTAGCACAACAACGTCAGTTAGCAAATGGTTTCTTAGCTGAAGCTAAAAAGCTAATCAAAGAAGGAAAAACTAAAGAAGGTGGTTTCTTATTATTGAGAGCTTACAGAAGTTTACCTAAAAATAAAGCATTAATTAAATTTTTGAGTGAAGAAGGAATCAAACAATTGCTTCAAAAAACCGAAAATCAATACATGCAGGACAACAATCGCGAAATGCACAAAGTTGATGAAGCTTTGTATTTTGTAATTGAAGAAAAAAACAATCAGGTTGAATTAACTGATAATGGTATCCAATACCTTTCAGGAGATACAGATGCTGACTTTTTCGTACTTCCGGATATCGGAACTGAAATTGCAGCGATCGAAAAACAAAAACTGGATAAAGACGCTGAAGCAGAAGCCAAAGAAAAATTATTTCAGGATTTTGGAGTAAAAAGTGAACGTATTCATACCCTTACACAACTTTTAAAAGCATATGCTCTTTTTGAAAAAGATGTAGAATACGTAATCATGGACAACAAGATTATGATTGTTGATGAGCAAACAGGCCGTATCATGGATGGTCGTCGTTATTCTGACGGCTTACACCAGGCGATCGAAGCAAAAGAAAATGTAAAAATCGAAGCTGCTACACAAACTTTTGCAACCGTTACATTACAGAATTATTTCAGAATGTACAGTAAATTAGGTGGTATGACAGGTACAGCAGTTACAGAAGCCGGAGAGTTATGGCAGATTTATAAATTAGACGTTGTTGAAATTCCAACCAACCGTCCGATTTCAAGACAAGACAAAGAAGATTACATCTACAAAACGACACGTGAAAAATTCAATGCTGTAATCGAGGATGTTACGGAATTATCAAATGCAGGAAGACCAGTTTTAATTGGAACAACTTCTGTAGAGATTTCAGAATTATTAAGCCGAATGTTGAAAATGAGAGGCGTTACACATAACGTTTTGAATGCTAAAATGCACAAACAAGAAGCTCAAATCGTAGAAGAAGCAGGAAAAGCCGGAGTAGTAACTATCGCAACAAACATGGCTGGTCGTGGTACCGATATTAAATTATCTCCAGAAGTAAAAGCTGCCGGAGGTTTAGCAATCGTGGGTACAGAGCGTCATGATTCGCGTCGTGTAGACAGACAGTTACGTGGTCGTGCAGGACGTCAGGGAGATCCGGGAAGTTCTCAGTTTTATGTTTCTCTTGAAGACAACCTAATGCGTTTATTTGGTTCTGAAAGAGTCGCTAAAGTAATGGACAGAATGGGACTTCAGGAAGGTGAAGTTATCCAGCATTCTATGATGACTAAATCTATTGAGCGTGCTCAGAAAAAAGTAGAAGAAAATAACTTTGGTGTTCGTAAACGTTTATTAGAATATGATGACGTTATGAACTCTCAACGTGAAGTAGTATACAAACGTCGTCGTCACGCCTTATTTGGTGAGCGTTTAAAACTGGATATCGCGAATATGCTTTATGATACTTGCGAATTGATCGTAAGCCAAACTAAACCTGTTAACGATTTCAAGAATTTTGAATTTGATTTAATCCGTTATTTCTCTATCACTTCCCCAATTTCTGAAGCTGATTTTTCAAAATTATCAGATATCGAAATTACAGGAAAAATATACAAAGAAACACTTGCTTTCTATACAGAGAAAACAGAACGCAGTGCCAGAGAAGCTTTCCCAATTATTAAAGGAGTTTACGAAGAGCCAAACAACCATTTTGAGCGTATCGTAGTTCCGTTTACTGACGGAATCAAAACATTAAATGTTGTTACAGACCTGAAAAAAGCATATGACAGCGAAGGTGCTCAGTTAATTGCTGATTTCGAGAAAAACATCACACTATCTATTGTTGATGAAGCCTGGAAAAAACACTTACGTAAAATGGACGAATTGAAACAATCTGTTCAATTGGCCGTTCACGAACAAAAAGATCCATTGCTTATTTACAAACTAGAAGCTTTTAATTTGTTTAGAGGAATGTTAGACAACGTAAACAAAGAAGTTATTTCATTCTTATTCAAAGGTGACTTACCTGCTCAAAACGTTCCTGAAATTCACGAAGCAAAAGAAGTTCGTCAAAAAGAGAATTTCAAATTAAGCAAAGACGAAATTGTAAACAGCGAAGACATTAACCGTGAAGCCGGAGAAACACAACAGCGTCAGGTTACGGAAACTATCGTGAGAGATATGCCAAAAATCAATCGTAATGATACTGTAACAGTTCAGGAAGTTGCAACTGGTAAAACAGAAACAATGAAATTCAAAAAAGCAGAAACCCTTTTAGCTACAGGAGCCTGGGTTATTGTTAAAGAATAACTACAGTTTTTGGTCTCAGTTTTTAGTTTTACACTCAGACTCATATTCAAATTATATCAAACCCGACAGGTCTTTAAGAGCTGTCGGGTTTGTCTTTTTAAATAGATTCAGTCGCAGTTACAGACAGTCACTGCAAACTGAGACTGAGCCTATAGTAAAATGGGATTTTTTTATGTTAAATAACAAAAACCATAATGATTAAAAAGAATAAAATGTATTTTTGCATTCGAAACAACAAATTCAGACTTTGAAACGAATTTTAATCTTATTTCTTTCTTGTATGCTTTTAGTGCCATCATTTGGCAGTTTCTTTGTTTATACCTCATTCAAATTAAATCAGGATGAAATTTCTAAAACCATTTGTGTACAGCGCAAAATGGTCTACAATACTTGTAACGGCCGATGTGAACTTCAAAAAAGTTTAAAAAAGTACGCCGACAACGAAAAGAAAATGCAAAACAATCTGAAAGAAAAAGCAGAAGTAGTTTACATTCAAAATACAATCACAAACGAATTCAAATTAGTAGCTCCAATAACTTCTAAAGCAAACCTTTTTGCTTCATTGGATGCAAAACCTGTTTCGGTTTCAATCGCTACTTTTCGTCCTCCATCCTATTTTATATAATTTTTTAAATCACATTTCGAATCTTAATTGAAATGATTTTTTCGTTGTTCAAAAAACAATGAAAATGTGTTTACGCACACCATAAATTTAAAATCACAATTATATAAAATTCATAAAATGAAAAATACTTTATACAAAGCCCTTGCAATTGTAGCAATCTCTATAGCACTAAGTTCATGCTCAAACGATGACAACAAAAACGATTTATCAGGATCAGGAAGTCTGACTTTAGAATACGATAACGGATATGGTGCAAACGATTTAATCCTAAACACTCAGGGAAATACAACTTCTAACAACGAAGTATTAAAAATTAGTCTGGTTAAATACATTATCAGCAATGTTGTTTTAACAAAAGCTGACGGAACTACTTTTACATATCCAAAAAGCAAAAGCTATTTTATTACTGATGAAGGTTCTGCAGACGGGCACGAATTTAAACTTACAGATATTCCCGCGGGAGATTACGTAAAAGTAAAATACGGAATTGGAGTTGACGAAGAGCAATGGAAATTAGGTGCTGCAGGTCAGGGAGATTTTCTTGCTCAGGCTGATAAAGCAGGTATGATGTGGTCTTGGGCAGCAGGATACAAATTCTTTGCTTTGGAAGGTACTTTTACATCACCAACAGTTACTACAGCAACTCCTTTTATGATTCACACTGGTAAAACAGGAACCGATTATAACTATATTGAAGTTACACTGGATCTGCCAACAAAAGCATTGGTTCGTACAACAATTACCCCAACAGTTCATATCAAAATCGATTTGTCTAAAGTTATTGACGGAACAAACAAAATCAAACTTTCTGACAACAACGCTGGCGGAATGGGAGCTATGATTATGGGCGGAGCTAACTTACCATTAATTACTCAGAACATCTCGACTATGTTCAAAGTAGATCACGTACATAACGACTAATTTTATTTTCGGGAGCACAAAAGTTTCAGTTAACCAGAAATACCGTCCCGCTTTCCGTTTCAATCTTTTGTATCCGCAGCAGCGGACACAAAAGGATTTCCACTGCAATCGGGGCTAAGCAAGAACTTTTGTGCTTCTAAAAACCAAAGAGCAATCACAATAAAGAAATTTTAATCACCTTTTAATTGGTGCAAATTCGTGCATCCCGACAACTATCGGGAGTAGCGAAAAAATTATACTGTTTTTGCTTTTTCTAACTTAAAAAATCATGCTGAAAATAAAATATTTTCTATGGCTGATGATTCCGTTGTTATGGAGCTGCTCTGATCAGGATAGCGAATATGTAAATATCCCTTTAGAATTTACTGTTCCGTCAAACTTTCCTGCTTTAGCGTACAATATTGCACAGAATCCGCCAACAGAAAAAGGATTTGAATTAGGTAAAAAACTGTTCTACGACGGACGTTTAGCGTCTGACGGAGTGGTTTCCTGCGGTTTTTGTCACATACAAGCCAACGCCTTTACACATCACGGACATACTGTAAGTCATGGTGTAGACAATGCACAGGGAACCAGAAACACGCCATCGATTCAGAATTTAGCGTACCAGACTACATTTATGTACGATGGAGCCGCAGACCATTTAGACTTACAGCCTATTATTCCATTAACGAGTGTTATAGAAATGAACGGAGATCTGAATGCTATATTAAAGATGATGAAAGGCGACAAAGAATACCAGAAACTATTTGGATTAGCTTTTGATGATGGTGCAATTACAACCGAAAATATGCTAAAAGCGCTTTCGCAATTTATGGTTATGGTTACGTCATCGAATTCAAGGTTTGACAAATACAGACGCAATGAGGCAGGCGGAACTTTAACAACAGATGAATTGGCAGGTTATGATTTATTCAAAACAAAATGTGCGTCTTGCCATGCCACCGATTTGCAGACGGACAATTCATTTCGTAATAATGGTTTGGCAGTAAATCCAATGGTAAATGATGTTGGTCGTTATAAACTGACCGAACTGGCCACCGATTATTACAAATTCAAAGTGCCAAGTTTACGAAATGTAGAAGTTTCAGGGCCTTACATGCACGACGGAAGATTTGGAACCCTTGAAGGTGTTTTAGATCATTATGCCAGCGGAATAGAAAACTCCGCAACTCTGGACCCAATATTAAAACAGAACGGAAAATTAGGAATTTCACTTTCTGATACCGACAAAAAGCAAATAATAGCTTTCCTGAAAACGTTGACCGATAATCAGTATTTGACTGATAAACGTTTCTCAGAATATTAAAATCAGAAAAAAAACAACCACAGATTGCACAGATTAAAAGAATCATTTAAATCTGTGTATTCCGATAGCTATCGGGAGTGGCAAAAAACATAATAAAAACTGGAGCCCTAGCCCCGATTGAAGTGGAAAGCCTTTTTGAAAAAAGACCTTATTTTTCTTGAGTTTATAAAGCGACCAACGGAAGCTTTGTAAACTTATAGAAAAATGGGATTTTGAGAAAAGCTTGCAACGAAAAGCGGGATCAGCTCCTAAAAAAAATGAAAATGAAAAAAATAATAGTAATGTTCACCCTTTTAGCTGGATTTTCGGCTTTTAGTTTTACCGTAAAAGATAGTATTTCGGCCTTTACTTTTCAGCGTCTGGCTATGATGGAAGATTTTGATTGCGATGCGTGTGGATGTTCTGCAAGTGGCGGAAGTATGGGGTTTGGTTCAATGCTGAACAATAATTTTGTTGGGTTGAGGTATCTTAAACAAAGTTACACAAGCCGCGACGGAATCTTTGCCAATTCTCCGTGGATCGATGAAAACTTCAATACGATTCAGGCCTGGGCACGAATTCCGATTACAGAAAAAATCCAGATTTCGGCACTTGTTCCGTATCATTTTAATGAAAGAGAATTAACGGCCGGAACCGAAAGTATTTCGGGATTAGGGGATATTACCGTGATGGCTCTGTATACGGTTTTTGAAACAAAAAAAGACAGTACATTTTTTACGCACAAAATAAATCTTGGCGGAGGTGTTAAACTTCCAACCGGAAAATTTACGGAAGCGAATAATCTGGGAAGCGTCAACCAGAGTTTTCAATTAGGAACCGGAAGCTGGGATTTCCCGGTGATTTCCGAATATGTGATCAAACATAAAAATCTGGGTTTAAATACAACGCTGAATTACATTTTTAAAACTGAAAACAGTAAAAATTACCAATATGGCGACCAGTTTAATTATGCAGGAACGTTCTTTTATTTGTTCGATTTAAAATCAGTTCAGATTGTTCCGCAAGCCGGATTAGCGGGTGAAGTTTACAAAACGAACAAACAATACGGTTTGGATTTACCCAATACAGCCGGTGATATTTTGTTTAGCAAATTTGGTATTGAAGCCGGAAAAGATAAGTTTTCTGTTGGGGTAAATGTCATGTTGCCTATTAACCAAAATTTATCAAGTGGTAATATGGAGGCAAATTACAGATGGAGTGTAAATTTAAATTATACGCTGTAAAATTCTGAGTTACTAAGTCGCTAAGGTTCTGAGAACAAAACTTAGCGACTCAGCAACTTAGTTCCTTAGAAATTTTGCTTAGGATTTTCTTCAAAATATCTCGCTTCGATTCGCTTAATATCTTTTATCGAATTTTTAGCCCAGGCCAAACGTTTCTCCAGAATTTCTTCTTCGGATAAATGCCAGTTAATATCAGATTTTTGCAATCTGTTAGTTAAGTTCTGAATAATAATGGCTGCAGAAACCGATATATTCAAACTCTCTGTAAATCCTACCATTGGGATTTTAAGAAATCCATCGGCTTTTTCTAATATTTCAGCTGACAATCCGTCTCTTTCTGTTCCAAAAAATAAGGCACTTGGTTTTGAAATATCAAAATCTTCCAGCAAACAATCATTTTCATGAGGCGTTGTCGCAATAATTTGATAGCCCTGGTTTTTTAAAGTCGAAATACAATTGCTAACCGAATCGAACTGATTAATATCGACCCATTTTTGAGCGCCCATGGCAATTTCTTTATCGATTTTTTTTCCGTAACGCTGCTCGATAACATTTAGTTCCTGAATTCCAAAAACTTCACAACTACGCATAACAGCGCTGGTATTGTGCATCTGAAAAACATCTTCTACAACAATTGTAAAATGTTTAGTTCGGTTTCCGAGTACTTTTAAGAATTTTTCTTTGCGGTTATCTGTCAGTATATTTTCAAGAAAACCGAGGTAATCTAAATCAATCATTTTATTTGTGTTTGCCGCAAAAATACGCCTTAAATAAAACAGAAAGAAATTTCACCTGAATTTTCAACGATTTAAACAGGCTTCAAAACTTTTATTTAATTTTTCGTGCAATATATCAAGCTTTGTAAAATCAATTTTCAAAGTTTCTTCTTTAAATACGTCACCAGCAAAAATTGAGGTTTCGTTTTTAGAATGTTTTTTTAAACGTTCGTACATCTTTTCCAGTTCAGCATTCGCGTAATTAACATTTATGAAAGCTATAAATTTCCCAATAACCTGTTTCATTCCTTCATTATAATTAAGAATGGTAACATTATTATCTGCTTCGTAAAAATCCAGAAATCCCTGAAAGTATTTTTCAAGAACTAATGCCCCATATTCCTGAAAACTGATTTTATCAACTTCTTCAGTTGTGATACTAAAAACATGAAGTGGCAATATATGAGGAACCATATGCATTCCCATCATTTTCTGATGCGATTTTAAAACTTCTGTCGGATTTCTATAAAGTAAAGCAAAAGGTGTTTCAGGAAAAAGTGTTCTAAAATAATCAGCCGCAAAAATATGCCAGGCATCTAATTTTATAATTAGATTCTTTTGTTCCGGAAATCTTTTCTGCCCTAAAAATGCTATTACTGATTTTAGGAGTACATTTTTCTTATCTAAACTAAAAAGATCGCTTCTTAAAATCTGATCAATAATTGGTGCTTCAGAAACTATTATATTTTCTAAGGAAGTCGCTAAAGACTGACTCAACATAGTAGAGCCACATCTTGAAACATGAAAAACCAACGATTTTAATTCGACCGAAATGAGCCCGTTAGACCAATCTATAAGATTTTCTACAGTACTTATGAGTTTAAATGGCCTGGAGTTATATGCGTGACTTTTGCACTTTGCAATAGTTTCATCAAAAAACGGATCGGCATATTTTATATCGGACAAATAAATCCATTCAAAATAAGTCTCATTATCCCCTTCGATTAAGGTAATGGGAATCCAGTTAAAAAGCGGATGATTGATATTTTCCATTTTGTAAATCTTATTTTGGTTCCAGGTCTGCAATAATTCTGACCGAAGCCTCTGACGGGTTTCGGTAAAGTTCAGCAATAATTTGCTTTTTTACTTCGTCTGAATATTGATTTTCTTTTGACGGTTCATTTATATCAAAGCCCATTTTGGCAAATAATTCATCAGACCAATCGTTTCTGATACAGTCAATTGTAAGATGAATGCGCGGTTCAGGACTTTTATTTTCTACACTGTGCGGAAGTTGAAAATTAGCATACCAGCACTCTCCCATTTTCATAGGAACAAGTTTTTTATCTACATAAAAAAACACCTGAGAATTTGTTACTACAGGAATATGAATTCTAAAAAAACCATCTTCATAAGAGGTGTCATTATCAGTATGCTGCTTTATTTCGCTTTTAGGATCTAATCTCAATAATCTGACTGCCTCTTTCTCACATTGAAACCAATCCATAATTTCCTTAAAATAATGACACCGATCGAGCAGATTGGTATTTTTATATTCTTTATTTGGAAAAGATGTGATATCATTTGTTAAACCGGAATGCGATCTTAAAGAAACACTTGCCCAATTGCCGTCGTATCGATTTGTATTAAAATGCGGTGTCCACAAATCATTTTCGCATATAATAAGATCTTCTTGCAATTTATCAATTGAAAAAGAAACAGGAAGTTGGCTTGAAGAAGGATTCATAAAATGTAAAGAATTAAATTATTCAAAATGGGATAAATTCGTAATGATAAAATCATACAATTTATTCGTCGAAAAAAGCTCCGTTTCTAAATCTGTTTTTAAGACTAAATCTGCATTGGACGGAATCTCAAAAACATCGCTTATTCCTGTAAAGTTATTTATTTTATCAGGATCATTATTAGGCAGCAAAGCTTTTTTATACAATCCTTTTGGGTCTCTGTTAATGAGATTATTTATTGCACAATCTAAATATACGGTTCTCACAAATTCATGATTTCTCAATTCGTTTCGAAGATTTTCATAAGGATTAATTACTGACATTAAAACGACCGTATCCGCTGTAACGAAATTTCTTCCTACATTAAAAAGGCGTCTGACATTTTCGCACCTGTCTTCTTTTGAAAATCCTAAATCTTTACAAATCGTTTTTCTGTAAACATCACCATCAATTATTTCGGCTTTAAAACCTTTTTCGACAAGCAATTGCCGGACATTTTGTGCCAATGTCGTTTTACCTGAACCTGATAATCCTGTAAATTGTATTAAAATCATTGGCAAATTTATTTTTGTTTTAATTCTCATTAAAGCTAAATAATTTGTAAGACGAAAACAATAAGTATAAATACGTTTTTATTATTTTTCGAATTACTATTTTTATCCTTTAATTAAACAAAAATGAAAAAGAAATTAGTGGTTTTAACCGGAGCCGGAATTAGTGCAGAAAGCGGAATCAAAACATTTCGCGACAGCGATGGTTTATGGGAAGGTCATGATGTAATGGAAGTTGCCACTCCTGAAGGCTGGCGTAAAAATCAGGAATTGGTTTTGGATTTTTACAACAAAAGACGTCAGCAGCTTAAAGAAGTTGAACCGAATTCCGGTCATAAAATTTTAGCTGAATTAGAACAGGATTTCGATGTACATATCATTACCCAAAATGTCGATGATCTGCATGAACGCGCAGGAAGTACAAAAGTCCTGCATTTGCATGGAGAATTGCTAAAAGTAAGAAGTACTCAAAACAGAAATCTAATCTTAGACTGGACAGACGATTTATATACTGGAGATGTTGATGAAAACGGGCATCAGTTACGCCCCCATATTGTATGGTTTGGCGAAGATGTTCCGGCACTTGAAGAAGCAATAGAAATTACGGAAACTGCTGATTATTTTGCGGTAATCGGAACTTCATTGCAAGTATATCCTGCTGCAGGATTAATTTCGTACACCTATAGTATTACGCCGGTTTTTTATATTGATCCAAAGCCAATTGCAATCCCTAATATCCAGAATAAAGTTGAAATTATCGCTAAAATTGCGTCTGAAGGTGTAGCCGAATTAAGAGAACGATTAAAATCAATTTAAAACCACAATTGACGATTTTGATTCCTTTTTATCCCTAAATTCTGTTTATATTTGTGCCTTTCGAAAAACAACATAACAATGACTACTTTAAACGAATTGAATGCTATATCACCAATCGACGGACGATATAGAAGTAAGACCCTTTCATTAGCACCATTTTTCTCTGAAGAAGCTTTAATCAAATACCGTGTATTAGTTGAGATTGAATACTTTATTGCGTTGTGCGAAGTACCTTTGCCACAACTTGCAGGTGTAAACCCAAATTTATTTGACAGTTTACGTGATATCTATAAAAATTTCTCTACTGAAGATGCTCTTTGGATCAAAGAAACTGAAAAAGTAACCAACCACGACGTAAAAGCGGTTGAGTATTTTATAAAAGATGCTTTTGAAAAATTAGGTTTATCTCAATACAAAGAATTCATTCACTTTGGTTTAACCTCTCAGGATATTAATAATACTGCGATTCCGCTTTCTACAAAAGATGCGTTCGAGCAGGTTTATATGCCATCCTTGATTACTTTAATTTCTAAATTAAAAGAATTAAGTGTAGAATGGGCGGCTATCCCAATGTTGGCACGTACGCACGGACAACCCGCTTCTCCTACTCGTTTGGGTAAAGAAATTCTGGTATTTGTAGAGCGTTTAGAAGAGCAAATGCGTTTGTTGTTTAATATTCCGTTTGCCGCAAAATTTGGTGGAGCAACAGGAAACTACAATGCTCATCATGTAGCTTATCCGCAAATCGACTGGAAAAAATTTGGTAATAAATTTGTTGAAACTGATCTTGGGTTACACCATTCTTTTCCAACCACTCAAATTGAACATTACGATCATTTTGCAGCATTCTTTGATGCTTTAAAAAGAATCAACACCATTGTGATCGACTTAGATCGTGATATCTGGACGTATGTTTCAATGGATTATTTTAAACAAAAAATCAAAGCGGGAGAAATTGGATCTTCTGCAATGCCACATAAAGTTAACCCTATTGATTTTGAAAACTCAGAAGGAAACTTAGGAATCGCCAATGCTATTTTTGAACACTTGTCAGCAAAGTTACCAGTGTCAAGATTACAGCGTGATTTAACTGACAGTACTGTTTTACGTAATATTGGTGTACCAATAGGACACACCATTATTGCTTTTGAGGCATCTTTGAAAGGATTGAATAAACTGCTTTTGAATGAAAGTAAATTTGCTGAAGATTTAGAAAGAAACTGGGCTGTTGTAGCTGAAGCTATTCAGACTATTTTACGTCGTGAGGCATATCCAAATCCGTATGAAGCTTTGAAAGGTTTGACAAGAACTAATGAAGCTATTGACAAAAAAGCAATTCACAATTTTATTGCGACTTTAGAAGTTTCTGATGCCGTTAGGGCAGAATTAATGGCAATAACTCCTAGTAATTACGTGGGAATTTAAAGAAAACTCAAAATATTTTATCAAAAAAAGCTATCTTTATCGATAGCTTTTTTTATTTACAAATCTTGTTAGGAAATTAGCCCAGATTGCAATGAAAAGCCTTTTGCTAAAAAAAAATCTATTTTTTTGCAGAAACAGAGCGACCAACGGAAGCTCCTGTAGCTGCGTTAAAAATATGTTTTTTGGGCAAAAGCTTGAAATGGAAAGCTGGAATAGCTCCTGAACGACAAATACCACTTTATGATTGCCTTAAACGCCGCTGCAGAGACTACACACCACTTACAACCCCTTATTAGCGACTTGGGATTAATCCTGATGACCGCCGGAATTGCTGTTTTGATATTTAAAAAAATGAAACAGCCTCTGGTTCTAGGATATCTTATTGCCGGATTTTTAGCAGGAAACCACTTTGATTTTTTCCCTTCAATAACAGACATGAAAAGCGTCGAAGTCTGGGCCGAAATTGGGGTTATCTTTTTGCTTTTCAGTTTGGGACTCGAATTTAGCTTTAAGAAACTGATGAAGGTTGGAGGAACCTCTTCGATAACCGCCATAACCCAAATTTTATTCATGACACTCATTGGTTATTGTGTTGGGCAATGGATGGGCTGGGCAAAGATGGATAGCATTTTTCTTGGAGCAACACTTTCAATTTCCTCTACTACCATTATTATTCGTGCCTTTGATGAATTGGGTGTTAAGGGAAAAAAGTTCGCCGGAATTGTATTTGGTGCCTTAATTGTTGAAGATATCGTAGCGATTTTAATGCTGGTTTTATTATCGACAATTGCCGTTAGTGATCAGGTTTCGGGCGGTGCCTTGTTACAATCAGTTTTAAAATTAATTTTCTTTTTAATTATATGGTTTTTGGGCGGGATTTTTATTATTCCTACAATCCTGAAGAAAGCGAAACATCTTCTAACAGATGAAATGTTACTGATTATTTCATTAGCACTTTGTTTGATGATGGTTATGTTTGCTGCCAATGTAGGCTTCTCGCCTGCTCTGGGTGCCTTTATAATGGGATCTATTATTGCAGAAACTACTCAGGCAGAAAAAATCGAGCATTTGATTCAGCCTGTAAAAGATTTATTTGGTGCTGTTTTCTTTGTATCAGTAGGAATGCTAATCAATCCGGAAACTTTGTTGACTTATGCGCTTCCGGTTGCCCTTATAACATTACTGACTATTTTTGGTAAGGCATTCAGCTCGTCTATTGGAGCTTTATTATCAGGTCAGCCACTTAAACAATCTGTTCAGACTGGTATGAGTCTGGCACAAATTGGGGAGTTCTCTTTTATTATTGCTACTTTGGGTATGACACTTAAAGTAACCAGTGATTTTTTATACCCAATAATTGTGGCTGTATCTGCCATTACGACTTTTACAACTCCGTTTTTAATTAAATATTCCGATCCTTTTTCCGGGTATTTAGAGCGAAAACTACCTAAAAAATGGGTCAAAAACATTAACCGGTATAGTGTAAATGCACAAGCCATAAAATCGGTTAGTACCTGGCAGATTGTACTTCGGGCCTCTATCACCCAAATCATATTGCATACTATAATTATTACGGCTATTATCTTGTTGTCATCAAAATTTGTAGCACCTCTTGTGGCTGACACACGTTTTGGCAATACTTTGGCCGCCTTGATTACACTGGTGGTGATTGCCCCGTTTTTATGGGCACTTTCATTACGCCGCGTAAAAGTTGCCGAAGTAGAAGAACTATGGGAAGAACGAAAATATCGTGGTGCCCTTTTGATGCTGATTTTAATCAGAATGAGCCTTGGTTTGTTTTTCGTTGGATTTTTATTGAATATTTTCTTCTCTCCTTTAGTGGCTTTTGTAGCACTGATAATTGCTATTGGAGCTTATCAATTGTTTCCAAAGAAATTAAACGAGCAATATCATAAAATTGAAAATCATTTTTTAAAGAACCTGAACGATCGTGAAAACAAAAAAATCGACAGAAGATACGCCAACCTAATGCCTTGGGATGGTCACATGTCATTTTTTGATATTGGTAAAGAATCCAACCTGGCGGGTAAAACTCTGGAAGAATTACGCATTCGTGAAAATATGGGAATCAACATCGCTTTTATCAGGCGTGGTGAGGTCACAATACCTATTCCGACTAAAAATGAGCGTTTATTCCCCGGTGACGAAATTTGTGTTATTGGTACTGATGAGCAAATTACAGCGTTTACAAATTATTTACAAAATGAAGTCGATGCCACTAAAAATACTGAAGAATCTGAAATCGTATTACGCCAGCTGGAGATTTCTAATAACGACTTTATACAAAAAAGAATTGGTCAGTTTAGGGAAAAAACAGGAGGACTTGTCGTTGGAATTGAAAGAAATGGTAAGCGAATCTTAAATCCGGAATCGCATCTGACGCTGGAAAAAAATGATATTATCTGGGTTGTTGGGGATAAAAAACGAATGAACGAACTAATGAAGAAAAGTGTTCACGTCGAGTTATAGATAAAGCTACTAAGGCGCTAAGTTTCTAAGGTGCTAAGTTTTTTATATAAAAACTGTTTAAATCTTAGAAACTTAGTGCCTCAGCAACTTAAAAGCTTTACTTATTAGGCTGCGGTGTCATTCGCAAATAAGGCTTGATAGGTGTATGTCCTTTTGGGAATTTCGCCGGAATATCACTATCCGGAACAGCTGGCGTAATTACCACATCTTCTCCGACTTTCCAGTTTGCCGGAGTTGCTACGCTATAATTTGCTGTTAGTTGCAAACTGTCTATAACACGTAATAATTCATCAAAATTTCTTCCTGTCGAAGCTGGGTAAGTCAATGTTAGCTTTATCTTTTTATCCGGGCCAATTACAAAAACCGAACGTACTGTAAATTTCTCGCTTGCATTAGGATGCAGCATATCATATAAAGTGGCTATCTTTTTATCTTCGTCAGCAATTATAGGAAAGTTAACCGTTGTATTTTGGGTTTCGTTAATGTCTTTAATCCATTCTTTGTGAGATTCGAGACCATCAACACTTAGAGCTATAACTTTTGTATTTCTTTTTTTAAATTCAGGAACATAATTGGCAACTGTTCCTAATTCAGTTGTACAAACTGGTGTAAAATCTGCTGGATGCGAAAACAAAACTCCCCAGGAATCTCCTAACCATTCATGAAAATTGATTGGGCCTTCGGTTGTTTCTGCATGAAAATCTGGAGCAATATCTCCTAATCTTAATGTTGACATAATTATATTTTTTTTAGTTCAGCTAAAATTAGTCAAAAAAAGAACAAGGAAAACATTGATTTTTTAAAATAAAGTTAAAATTCTATCTTTTCTATCTAATTACTATTAAATCAAATAAAACTCACGATAAAATACCAGATAGCAAGGGTTATAAAAGAAATTGGAATTCCAAAACCAATCATCATACTGCTTAACTTTGGTTTTAAACCATAAGTCGATGCCAGAATTGCACCTGTTATCATGGGTGCCATAGCCGTTTCCATAATTGTTATTTTAATGGGTTCAGAATGTTGATTGAAAACAAAAACATATAAAAACAAAATAATAAACGGCGTCAGAATAAGTCTAAAAAAAAGTCCGAGTCCAAGAAACTTCCAATGCTGGCTATTTCGATCAAAAGTAAGCTGTAATCCTACTGAAAGTAAAGCCAGTGGTGTAACTAAACTTCCCATTTTCAGTAAAACAGACTGAAGATTCAAATCCAGATCGTATTGAAAAATGTTCATTGAACATGCCACAACAAAAGTAATGAAGGGTGGAAAAAAAATTATTTTTTTGAAAATACTAAACCCATCCGGACTTCCTTTTGAATAAAAAGCGGCCACAAAAACACCCAAAGTAGAAACGACTACAAAAGTTCCGGGCTGATCGACAAGAATAGCAGTTTCTAAACCTTTTTTACCAAATAAAGCTTCAATAATGGGATAACCCAGAAAAGAAGAATTACTTAATCCGGCTGTCAGGATCAAACAGCCAATAAGTTTATTAGACCAACCCAGCCTTTTTCCGAGAAAATGAAAGAAAATAAAAGCCAGTAAAAAACTAATCCATCCGGCTAATATGGGAAATAGCAATTCGTTACTCCATTTAATTTTAGGAATATGATATAAGGTGATCGCCGGTAAACATACATAAATAACAATTTTATTTAAAACCTTATAAATATGCGTTGGAAATTGCTTTATGTGCTGCAAAATCAAACCTAAAGCAAGAAATAAAAATATAAGAATAAAATTGTTCATGGCAGTAAAAGCATCAAAAATAACGATTTATAACTTGCATCTAAAAATTAATTTTTAGTTAAAAACCTTTTTTATTTCCCAAAACCTAATTACATTTGTAACATATTTTATTACAGTATGATTTCAGGTAAATTTGCCATAACGATTCACATCCTTACTTTACTCACTAAATACCCAAATGATTATTTATCATCTGAGCATATTGCGGGAAGTATAAATCTAAATCCTGTTTTGGTTCGAAAAGAAATTGCAAACCTGAAAGCGCATCATATTGTAGAAAGTAAAGAAGGTAAAAACGGCGGTACAAAACTATCAGTAGATCCTTCGAATATTACGTTAAAAGAAATATTTGAAATGACTTTTGAAACCATTGGTTTGGGTTACGCCAAAAATCAGCCGAATCCGGCTTGTCCCGTTGGGAAAAAAATAAATGAGAACTTAAGTGCTTTATATGCTGATATGAATCAAAAAGTTAGTTTACAATTAGAAGGTATTTCTTTGGAAGATTTTTCGAATCAGTTCTAAGTCACTTTTTTTAAACAAAACTGTAACAATTTTTATTACAAACTTAAATTATATATACTATGAAAATCGCAATTATTGGAGCAACCGGATTTGTTGGCTCAGCTATTTTAAACGAATTAGCAAACAGAAATCACGACATTACTGCTATTGCCAGAACTCCAAACGATACCAAAAACGTTAAATGGGTAAAAGCAGATATTTTTAATGTAGACGCTTTGGCAGAAACTCTTAAAGGAAATGATGTTATTATTAACGCTTATAATCCGGGTTGGACAAATCCTAACTATACTGATGATTTCAAGAATGGATCAAAAGCAATTCAGGAAGCTGCAAAAAAATCTGGCGTAAAACGTTTTATCACTATTGGAGGTGGCGGAAGTTTATTCGTTGCTCCAGGCGTACAAGCAGTTGATACTCCTGATTTCCCAAAAGAATATCATGATGCGGCATCTGCTGCGAGAGATTACCTCAACGTTATTAAGGAAGAAAAAGATTTGGATTGGGCCTTTTTTAGCCCGGCTTTAGAAATGCACGCTGGTATTACAACCGGAAGAACAGGAAAATACCGTTTAGGTTTAGAAAATCCGGTTTTCAACGACGAACAAAGAAGTATTCTTTCTGTAGAGGATTTAGCAGTTGTTATCGCTGATGAAACCGAAACACCAAAACATCACCAGGTTCGTTTTACTGCGGGTTATTAATTTTTATTTTAGCCACGAATTGCACGAATTAGACTTAAGTACTATATGTCATCCTGACGGAGGAAGGATCTCCGGAAGCAGCTCGACAAAGATTGGAGATTTAAGTGCGGAGTTTCTTGCGGAGATCCTTCCTCCGTCAGGATGACAAAAATGCGTTACATATTCGTGTAATTCGTGGCAAACTAACTTTTTGAAACTGTTTTTGTTTTCTGTACTTTTACACTATCAAAAAGTACATTTTGTCAAGTTCAAAAAAACAATCCAGTAGTTTACAAGAAAAAGCCGGAATTTCACCTCCTGAAATTACCAATGTTTCTGCCATCAATCAAATTAAAAAAAACAGAAGAAAGCAACCTTCTTCAGCTGAATTAATTGCCGGAATTCTTGACGGAAACATTACTGCTCTTAGCCGTGCTATTACCTTGGTCGAAAGCACAAATCCGGAACATGCTGCAAAAGCAAATGAAGTTATAAATGGATGTTTAGCTTACGCCAATAAATCAATCCGAATAGGAATTACGGGAGTTCCCGGCGTTGGAAAAAGTACTTTTATTGAAGCTTTTGGAAGTTTCCTGACTCAATTGGGCAAAAAAGTCGCTGTTTTGGCAGTTGATCCAAGTAGTTCACTTTCTCACGGAAGTATTCTTGGTGATAAAACCCGAATGGAGGAATTGGTAAAAGATAAAAATGCTTTTATCAGACCAAGTGCTTCCGGAGATACTTTGGGCGGTGTGGCACGCAAAACGCGTGAATCTATTATTCTTTGTGAAGCTGCGGGTTTTGACACTATTATTATTGAAACGGTTGGTGTTGGACAAAGCGAAACCGCGGTTCATAGTATGGTCGATTTCTTTTTATTACTAAAAATTTCCGGTGCCGGCGATGAACTTCAAGGCATAAAACGGGGTATTATGGAAATGGCAGACGCTATTGTCATCAATAAAGCTGACGGTGATAATATCAAAAAAGCCAATCAGGCGAAACTGGAGTTCAACCGGGCTTTGCACTTATTTCCACCAAAAAAATCAAACTGGCAGCCAAAAGTTACAACTTGCAGTGCCATTACACACGATGGTATTTCAGAAATATGGGATACTATTTCTCAATATTTTGTACAGACAAATGAATCTGGTTTCTTTCCTGAAAAACGAAAAGAACAAAATCAGTTCTGGATGATGGAAACTATCGATGAACATTTGAAATCAAACTTTTACAATCAGCCTGCGATTATTGTCCAATTGGAACAAATTAAAAAAGCGGTGCAAAATGATGAAATATCACCTTTTGCAGCCGCTCAGTTTTTATTGAATGAATATAAAAAACAGCTCTGAATTCTTTAAAGCTTTTTTTTAAGTTTGATTTATTTTACATTAATTGAAATTGTATAAGTCTCATCACTTTCCTGAATAGGGTATTTTCCAGGAACTAAAATATCTGAATTGAATTTTAAAGCTTTAACTATTTCCGGAGCTAAAATTTGGCCTTCTGGTATTACAAAATCTCCATTTTTTACTAAATCTTTGTGATTCTCTTCTGTTAAGGCACTTTTTTGAATTGTCATAACAAATTGTCCTTTTACATTGTCAACACGTACTGGTGTTCCTCCGGTAGCATCTGGCTTAAAAAGGCTTAAGTAGTACCATCTAAAGGTATAAACATCATAACAAAAACCTAGTGGCTGACTACAGTCAACATTATGCGATCCCCAATTTCGCACAATAATAGAATATTGTTCATACATTCTTTTTGTATTCGATGGGGTTTGCTGATCTGTTTGTGATAATTCAGCATTTTGATTTTCACTAGGTTCTGTGTTGCAGCTTATAAAAAAAGCTGTAAAAACAAAAACTAACATTACTTTTAATACTTCAGATTTTCTTGATTTTTTTTGTGGTAAATTTTTCATAATAAATAAATTTAATTGACCCCTACTCTATCACAGGCTTTTCAGGTTACGCCTTTTGGTTTATTCTATATCAATTAAATTTATTTTTTGTTACCCTCTCATTTCTATTTTAATTTAAAAAAAATCAGAATTATCTCAGTTCTTTCATTCGTTGCTAGTTTAAATTGTCAGTAAATCTATCTTTTTAAAACAAAAAGCTGCTGAGTATGAAATTACATACCCAGCAGCTTTTTTTTTAAATGAACTGAAAATTATTTTTTTGTATTCCTAAGTTTATATTTATTCTCCTTATATAAATTGCCTGCAGTTATAACATGCGCCAAAGCATCTTTTGCTAATTCTTCATTTAATTTTACAGGAATCAAAGTAGTATCATTTTTAATTTCGAATTGCAAAGGTTTCAAATTAGGCTGCATGATTACAACCTGATTTTCTACTCTAAAGGCATTGATATCATTAAACTGCATGATTGATCTTCCTTGTGTTTTTGGATCCAGTTTATTTAGATTTCTACCTACCATTGGTGTTTCAAACGAAAGTCCTAAATAACTCAACAATGTTGGTGGAATATCAATCTGGCTTGCCAGTTTACTATATGAAACACCTTTTGGAACTCCTGGCCCCATAATCAAAGCCGGAATGTGGAATTTATTTATTGGCACTAAATTCTTTCCGTATGTTCTGGTGTTGTGATCTGCTATTACGATGAAAATTGTGTTTTTGAAATAAGGTTCTTTTTTAGCCATTTCAAAGAATTTCCCAATCGAGAAATCCGCATATTTCATAGCGTTATTTACTGTTGCAGGTTTCGCATCATAAGGTTTGATTCTTCCGGCAGGATATTCAAAAGGTTCATGATTTGAAGTTGAGAACATCAAAGAGAAGAACGGCTTATCTCCTTTTGCTTTAAAATAACTGTTGGCTTTGGTTACTAAATCTTCATCTGAATAACCCCATGTTCCTTTGAAAGCATATTTACTTCCGTCAGATTCGAAATCTTCCTGATCTACAATATCTTCAAAACCATTTCCGTTGAAAAACGAAGCCATATTATCAAAATTCGCCATTCCGCCATAAATAAAACTGGTGTCATACCCTTTTTGTTTTAAAGCTTCTGCCAAAGTAAAAAATCCTTGTTGCGAGTTTCCTAATTTCACGACACTTTCTGATGGCGATGGTAAAAATCCGGTTACAACCGCTTCGATTCCGCGAACACTTCTTGTTCCGGTGCAATATAAATTGGTAAACAATAAACCTTCTTTCGATAATTTGTCAAATTCCGGTGTTAATGGTTTTCCTCCTAAAATTCCAACATATTCAGCTCCTAAACTTTCTTGTAGAAAAATCACCAAATTATAGGGTTTCTTTTTTACTGAATCCGGTTGCTGTACATGCAAAAACGGAATTTCAGCATCTGTAAAGTCATTTGGTCCGGCAATCATGTATTTTTTTACACGAGCAATGGCTTCAGCTTCATCCATTTTACCGTACATCTTAGTGTTTCCTTCGTTTTTAATAGAATAAGCAGCAAAGGCAACGGTATAAAATGAATTTAATCCAAGAGTATTGGTCAACTGATCTGTTGAGAAAACAGCGTTACTGGCATTTATTGGACGCTTTGAAGTAAGACTTGAACGTGCTCCAAAAAACAATAAAAAAGCCACTAATGGAAAAAGCATTAATTTGAATTTATATTCAGTACTTGTCGTATAGAAATATTTCTTTCCTTTTTTAAAAGCAAAATACAGCGCAACTCCTAAAATTAAAAAAGTCACAATGATAGAAGTAAGGTAACTTTTAAGAAGCATTCCGACTACTTCTTTAGGATAAATAAGGTAATCTAAGAAAATCTTGTTAGGACGTGTGTCATATTGTTTTACGAAATCCGGGGTTGCCAATTCTACAAAAAGGATCAGAAACAAAAACAGGAAACTATAAATTACAAGAAATTTATTGGTAAACTTCAGCCATTTATTTGGTAGGAAAGTAATTAAAACTGCCGGGAGAAATGACAAATAACAAAGTAAAATCAAATCCATTCGAAGTCCGATTGGAAAAATATACCAGAAATTTGGTGTTTCTACTACTCTGTCTTTAAAAAGAAAAAACAAAAAGATTCGGCTTAAAGTAGTAATTAGCAATCCGATTGCTATGAAATTGAAAATGGGTTTTAAAAAACTTAATTTTTTCATTAGAAAGATTTAAATGTTTTTTTGTTGAGAAATATTGTAAACGTATGATCTGTCATTTAAGAAAGATGTACAGTGCATCTCTACATGCGTTTCTACTCTTCGTAGCGTTTTATTTCTCTGTCGTAAAACTCATTAGCCTGAACAATTAATCCTTCCATTTCAGCATTTAATTCTGCTTCGTCAAGATCTTCAGCTTCTTCCATAAACTCAACTTCATCATCTTTTAAGTTGATTATGAATCTTGGATAATCAAGGTGAATGATGAAAATATCATCTGCAAAATCAGTATTATCTCCGAGTAAAAATTTAGGTAATTCCATTTTATTTATTTTTGTTTTTATTATTTTTTTACCACAGATTGCACAGATTAAAATGATTTTTTAAAAATAACCTGTGAGAATCTGTGCAATCTGTGGCTTCTTTTTTATTGTTTTTAATCTTTCAAATTTAACTATTTGAAAGTGAATTTTGGATTAATTTTTTTGTTAGGTAATGAAAGCGAATATAAAGGAATATTGCCGCAGAAGTTAATCCTGCCAAAAGTCCAATCCAAACTCCTTGTGCTTTTAAGTCTGTATATTCAGCTAAATAGTAAGAAATTGGAAAACCAATTACCCAATAAGCCACAAATGTGATGTACATAGGTACTTTTACATCCTGTAATCCGCGTAAAGCTCCCAAAACAACAACCTGAATTCCGTCAGAAATCTGGAAAACGGCTGCGATTAAAAGTAATTTCGATGCGATACCTATTACTTCACTATTATCCAGAATTTGTCCGCTGTTCTCCATATTCAAAAAGATATGCGGCAGGAAATTATGGAAAGCTACAAACAGAATAGCAAAAACAGTTTCGATAATAATGGCTAACAAAAAGATAGAACGCGCTACAATTATTAAGTTCTTATAATCCTGCAAACCTCTTTGATTACTTACCCGAATCATCGAAGTAACACTTAATCCCATTGCAAACATAAAAGTTAATGAAGCCAGACTCAATGCAATTTGATTGGCTGCCTGACTGGTTTTACCAATATTACCACAAAGCCAGATGGATGCGGTAAACAATACCACTTCAAAAAGCATTTGCATTGCTGATGGAAATCCTATACTGACTATTTTTTTTATGGTTTCTTTTTTAATCTCATCAAAACTGAAGTTTTTAAAGAAACGTTTTAAGTCATCTCTTCTCGATAACATAATGTGCATGAACATCACGAGGAATATTCTTGATATTACGGTTCCAAGCGCTGCACCAATAATTCCCATTTTTGGAAAAATCCAAATACCATAAATCAACATATAATTAATACCCACGTGTAACACATTGGCCATAATCATGGCATACATGGAATATTTCGTCAACGAAAGTCCGTCTGCAAATTGTTTATAACCCTGATATACAATTAAAGGTATTAAGGAAAAAGCAACCCAATCAAGATAAGGCTTTGCAAGCGCAATAACATCAGCAGGCTGTTGCAGTAATTCCATTATTGGCTTTGCCAAAACAATTATACCAAAAAGCATTAATCCTAAAATGGTACATAAAAATAAACCATGATGAAAGGCAGAACGAATTTTGTTGTCATTTTTTTCAGCATCACCTTCCGCAACAATTGGAGTAATGGCAGTAGAAAAACCAATTCCCAGAGACATGGCGATAAAAATCATGCTGTTTCCCAGTGAAACGGCTGCAAGTTCAGTACTTCCTAATTTTCCAACCATTATATTATCAACAATACCTATTAAGGTATGTCCGACCATTCCTAATATAATAGGATATGCCAATCTTAAATTATATGAAAACTCTTTGGTGTACTGCTTTAAATTCACTGCTATTCTTTTTTAGTCGGCAAAGATAATCAGAAGCTTTGGATTCTTTGATATTATTAAAAACATAAGCAAACATTAAGTCAATTTTTCACGAACCCTAATATTATATAACAATTTTTAAAAATTATATAACAAGTCCCAAAGACCTTGAAAGTATTTTTACAATATTAAAAATCATAAAAAAATTGTCATGAAAAAATTACAAATTATATGCCTATCAGCTTTCGCTTTATTATACGCCAATACAACTTTCGCTCAGGAAAGTGAAGTTAAAAATTATGACCAGGGTTTTAGATTAGGTTTTGGTGTGAATGGTGGAATACCAACTGATAATGATTACAGATGGTCTCTTGGTGGAGATGTTCGTTTACAATATGATTTATCTAAAAGAACATCGTTGACTTTAACTACAGGTTTTACAAACTTGTTTATGAAAGATCAAGAAGGGGTTGAAGTAAAAGATTTGGGATTTATCCCGGCAAAAGCAGGTTTTAAAGCCTTCGTTTGGGAAGATCAATTTTATGTTATGGGTGAAGTTGGTGCAGGATTTGCCGTTACAAACGGTTATGATGACACTACTTTTTTATGGGCGCCAGGAATTGGATACGCCAACAAATACATTGACATTAGTGTCCGTTATGAGGACTATAATAAATTTAATACCAATCAGGTGGCTTTACGTTTAGCCTATGGTTTTAAATTATAAAAAGACAGGTTTATTTTATTTTTTTGTTTTTGGTATAAACCCGACAGATCGCATAGTCTGTCGGGTTTAGTTGTTTATATACCTTTGGTCAAAACAAAAGTGCCATTAGTCAAATGATTTTTTAAGATTGATTCAGAACGCGGTAATTCGCAGAAAAATTAATCAAATCATGAACAAAACAGTTTTTTACCTCTCGCAACTTTTTCTTTTATTATTAGTTGCAATGTCGGCAAGATCACAATCCGTAATCTCAGGAGAATTCAAAGTCGATTATGTTCCTTTTTCTAAATATGTACGGCCAATGGACAGTACTAAAACCAATGCCGAAAGTAATTTTAAAAGAGTTCAAATAGCTTTTGAAGTACCACTTTCTTTAGAAATGGACAAATACAATCACCCAAGGCTCTGGTCTGTTTTCCTAAATGGAAGTTATGCCAGAATGGAAAACAAAAATTACGAAATTCAAGATCTTCCGGTACAATTTCAAGGCGGATTTCCTACTGAATTATTGAATGCACAAATTGGAGTAAAACATTTACGATCGATTTCTCCATCCTGGTCTTTGTTAATAATGGCATCTGTTGGGGTTTATACGGATATGGTCGAAATTAACAAAGATGATGTGCTTATACAAGGTGGTGTGCTTTTTATCAAGCAATTCAATCCTAATCTGGCATTAGGTTTAGGGCCCGTTTTAACCAATAGTTTTGGTGTTCCTATGGTACTTCCGGGAATTTATTTTAATTGGGAGTCCCGAGGAGCGTTACATTTTAAGATTACTTTCCCGGAAGGTGCAGAAGCAGGTTATCGAATGTCTGATACTTTCGATCTAAAAGCGGTTGTAGAATTAAGCGGAATGACGGCAGAAACCAGAATTAATAATAAATCTTCCTTATTGGGATATCAGCAAATTATTGCAGGTTTACGACCTCAGCTAAAGTTTGGTGAACACTGGACCTTAGAACCTACTGCCGGAACAACTCTGCTTCGTAATTTCTCGACTACCGATAGAAAAATCAAAGATATTTTTAAAGAAAAAGATATAGCAGATCCAAGATTTACTACAACATTTTACGGAGCGATAGCTCTAAAATGGAAATTCTAGCCCCTAACGGCTTAATAAGTTTTTATAGACTACCTCTTTCAGTAATGCTTCACGACGCGTTCTTGAAATAGGTAGTTCTTGTCCGTTTATAAATAATCGTCCGCCGGAAACCGAATCGATATGGGTAATATTTACCAAAAAAGATTTATGAATTCTAAAGAAAATCTCCGCTGGAAGTGTTTCTTCTAATGAAATCATGGTTTGGTGAATCACAATAACTTTATCTTTAAAATGAAGTTTCGCATAATTCTGCATTCCTTCTATATATAAAATATCTACCCAGGAAATTTTCTGAAATCCTTCTTCCTGCCGCACATACAAAAACGGATCTAATTGGTTTTGTTTTGGAGCCTGAATCATTTCGTGCCATTGCTTTGCTTTTAATGAAGCCTGATAAAAACGCTGAAACGTAATGGGCTTTAATAAATAATCAACGACTTGTAAACGATATCCGTCTAAAGCGTGTTCTGAGTAAGCTGTTGTAAAAATAACCAAAGGCGGATTGTCCAGAGATTCCAGAAACTCTAATCCGGATAAATAAGGCATATTGATATCCAGTAATAATAAATCGACCTGTTTTTCCTGAATATATGAAGTGGCTTCTAATGCCGACGCACAAGTACCTGTAACTTCCAGAAAATCTATTTTAGAAACAAAATCGACTATTCCGTTTCTTGCAATAGGTTCGTCGTCGATAACGAGGCATTTCATAGTCATAATATTATTTTTTATCAGGTTTGGTGATTTTTTTTCACGCAGATCTGGCAGATTTTTTTCTATTTTTTTAATCCTTTTAATCCTTTAATCTGTGGCAAAAAATTTAACCGCAAAGAGCACGAAGATTTACGCAAAGTTCGCAAAGTTTCAATTTAAAAAAAGGATGCAAAGGTCACAAAGCAATATGTTAAGATTTTGCAGATTAAAAATTAGTGCTAATTCGTGTAATTCGTGGCGAAAAATCCCTATAATCTGTGGGCTAAAAAAATCATTTTAAATCTAAAACCACTGTAACCGTAAAATCTGAATCGTTTTTATTGATATTCAATTGATGCTTTTCAGTATACTGAATCGCCAGTCTTTTCTTTACATTTTCGAGTCCTAATCCCTGGCTTTTTGATGGGATTTTATATTGTTCTGTATATGAATTCTCTATTTTAAAATGCAATTTCTTATTTGATTGTTCGCATGACAAATGCACATAACCTTTTTGATTTGGAAGTCTTGAAACATGTTTAAAAGCATTTTCGATTAATGGAACCAAAAGCAGTGGCACAATCTGCAGTTGCCCGTCTTCGATATTCCATTTACTTTTAACTTCTAATTCATTCCCCCAGCGGGTTTCTTCAACAGCAATTAAATCTTTCAGATACTTGATCTCAAGATGTAAGGGCACGTATTCTTTATTACATTCATATAATTGATAACGTAAAATATCCGAAAACTGAACCAATAAATCCGAAGCTAATTTTACATTGCTTTGCATTAAAATATGAATGTGATTCAGCACATTAAACATCAAATGCGGATTAATCTGATCCTGCAAGATTTTAATTTGTGCTTCAAGATGAACTTGCTGTAATTGTGCATGGTCTTTTTCAATAACACTATGTTCCTGATAAAACCGAAGCCCGCAAGCGGTACCGTTAATTAAAATAGCTGCCGGAATACTTCCAAAAAATCGTGACCATAAAAAATGAAAAGAGCTTAAATCACCATCACCGGGATATGCCCGAACTCTTGAAATTTCATCTGAAAAAACAGTATAAATCAAAGCCAGACAAAATGATAAAAGTAGTATAACAATAATGCTTTGTACGGCAAACCAATTCATTTTGTTTTTTTTTAATGCATTTGGCAATATAACATCGCTCAAAAAATGAGCTAAAAAAACAGAGCATATTATCACTAAAACGGCCTGATAAGTAGCCGACCAAAAATCGAAGTCTTCGATCATTTGTGCCCAGATTGTGATACCCAATAAACACCAAAAAAAGATTAAAAATATCCAATGTTTATTTTTATTGATTGTAATCATCTAAAATAATGTATAAGAAAATTTATATTCAAAATTAACCCTATATTTTTTAAACGAACAGCAAAGAACCAAAAAGATTCTTTACTGTTGGTTAGGGTTAGACGATAAAGTTTAAGTTATAAGAAAATAATTTTTATCAATTTGATACAAAGGAGCAAAAACTTAAAATGCTATTAAAATTAGTTTGATGAACGGCATTGGTGTTTTGACAAACGGAATTAATTTATTTTTTAGCCAAGAATTAGCACATTTTTTTAATCTATAACAAAATATTTAAACGCAAAGGTCTCTTCCACTCTTTCCTCTATTTTCTATTCTCCAAATACCTTTTATCCGTCAACGTTTTCATAAAAGCAATAAGTTGTCTTTTCTCTTGATCTGATAAATTTAATTTGTCTTCGGGTAAAGTTTGGTTTGGAAGATCAAATCCTAAACCCAATCCTCCGCCTTCATTATAGAAATCGATTACTTCTTCAAGAGTTTTATAAACGCCGTTGTGCATATAAGGTGCTGTAAGTTCTATGTTTCTTATCGTTGGTGTTTTAAAAGAATATTTATGAATAGCAGCTTGCGTGATTACAAACTTTCCTAAATCTCCATCGAGTTTTTTAGATTTATTAGGAACACCTAAAGTTTCACTTTCAGATCGGTCAAAATTTGGCGGAACAGTTCCATTCGTTAGCGGAATAAAATGACAGGTTGCACATTTCGCTTTGCCGGCAAATAAATTGAATCCTGCTTTTTCATCTGCTGTAAAAGTGGTTTTGTTCTGCATATAGGCATCAAATTTAGAATCGTAATGACTCAGCGAACGAATGTAAGATGCCAAAGCATTTTTGATTTCAAATTCATTAATTTTCCCTTTCGGAAAAGCCTTTTTAAAATCCTTCACATAATCTGGATTCTTTTGAATGGCCAAAGCCGATTTCTCCAGAGATCCGTGCATTTCATTTTCATTTTTAATAACTGCAATAGCCTGATCTTCCAGATAACTCACTCTTGAATCTGTAAAAAACACACGTTGAAAAGCAATATTGGTTAATGTTGGCGTATTACGCTGAATCATCGATTTTCCGTCTAGTGCAACTGCTCTTTCCAATCCATCGGTAAAAGCTTTTTCGGCATGATGGCACGAAGTGCAGGAACGGGTATTATTTCCGGATAAAACAGGATCATTGAATAACTTTTTGCCTAAAGCAATTTTCTCAGGCGTTGTTTGATAATCAGAAAAACCTGAAAATGCTTCTGCATCAAAAGCATCTTTGTCGAATAAAGTTTGTGCTGTAACTTTTAGACCTCTTTGCTCTTTCATTAACGGAATTCCTAATTCGGCTTGCGTTTTAAAAAGCTCCTTACTTAACGGATTTAAGATTTCTTTGACAAAGTAAGCCCGGTCAAAAGCATTAAAATTGGTATTTGTTTTTAAATACTTTTTCCCTTTCTCCAGAACCTTAAGTACTTTTTCGGCATTCGAAACCGATTTGGTTTCAGTATAAACACGATAATATTTTTCGATTGTTTCTAAGGCTACAGAAGCTTCCGGTAGAGAATTCAGTACCACAGGCGAATCAAATCCGGTAATTCCCAAAGTAATAATTCGATAAACCTCTAACCGCATCGCATCAAAAACATGCCCATCTGTCAATTCATTCGAGCTTGAAACTTTTTCTAACCGAATTAAATTTGCTGATAAAACGCCCAATTCCTGAAGCAGTTCTTTTTTAATCTTTTTGTTATATTTCGGAAAAACCAATTCCTCCACAACCTGAAAACCTTCGGGTGGAACTGTCATTTTATCATTTTCTTCAAACTCAGGAATCGCTGGTCCGTTGATCGATTTAGAAACGGCTGGCGAATAATACTCACTGATCATTTCGACCTTTTTATAACTTTTATGTGCTTCCAGAAATTGCCGCTGAATTTGCGCTTCGGTAGAATCCGCTTGTACAGAATATTTAAGTTTGGCTACTTTTTCAGCCAATAAAATAATATCAGCCTGAAACAACTCATTTATTTCCTGATGTTTGTTTTTTTTCTGACAAGCAACAAATGCCACTACGAACAACAAACAATATATTTTTTTCATGATCTGATAACGATTAAAAGAGGAATATTCAGAAAAACAGAAACCACTATCTCAAATAGAAATAGTGGATGACTGTTTTGTAATGATTTAGAAATTTATCTCGCCAAACCTTTTATAACTACAATTTGACTTGCTTGGTTTTCTTCAGGACGGTTTGTTCCGCCATCAGGTTTTAAATATTTTGTACCAGTCCATGAATGCGGCTGTATACTTAACATAAAAGTATCCGGAATACCCAATTGTTCAGATACATCAATTAATGCTCCATATTCCCAAACTCCTTTTTTGCTTGGATCAAGGTCCTTTGTAGCTACATTATATTTTGCTGCATCAGTTGCCGTACGACGGTGATCTAATTCTACCACAACTTTCAAATCTTTAGTCGCTATATTATATTGATAGATGTAAGCATCATGAGTTTCGTCTCCATATCCGTTTGCATCTTCCTGAACGTAAACGTAGTTTTTAGTCACACAAATATTATCCGGATTCTGGAATTTACCCGCAATTCCAGAACGGTTATCACCGTCAAGAATAACTTCAAGAGTTCCTTTTAAAGGGTCGGCAGCATCAAGATTTAATCTGTAAACTCTCCCGTATTTCGTTCTTGAAGCATCGGCATTCGTTTTTGTAATATCCTGTCCAGTTACATTAAAATACAATTCGCGATCGGCATTTTCTCCCCCTTTACGGTAATCTAAATCTTCTACACGACCAAATTTAATCGCTTTCAAAGTATTTACCGCTGCATTAATCTGAGCGCCTGTAAGCGTTGTATGATTTTCGATTTTCACAAAAGAAACCGGATAAGTTTTCGCAACTTCCATATCTTTCTCTCTTTGGTTGTCGTCGTTTCTTTTTAGCATGTATAAAGAACCTCCGGTTAAATCACCAACAGTATTTGATACATACATAAAAACCTGACCTCCATAAGTTCCAGAGTCATCATCACCAATAACAACTACCGTTTTACCTTTGTAAGCATTAGTGCGCAATGGCAAAGCATTTTCGGCACTTAAACGACCAAATCCTACCAATTCTTTAGATACTGATGCAGAACCTGCGCTTCCGTAAGGATCTAATGCATGCGTACGAGATTCTTCTCCAGATTCTCCACAAGTCAAATAAACCGGTCCAAAACCATTTTCGGCCTGAGTTGCCATTGTTGCACCGCATAATCTCCAGGTTCCTCCGCTAGAATTTAGCAAATATTCCCCTTTAACAGGTTTAAAGGTTTTGTCAAGTGTAATTCTCGAAACAGCAAAATTATCTTCGTTGTTTACTAAAAAAGTAAAAGTTCCGTCAGTATTTTTTAATAAACCGGAACCATCAGCAGAACCTCCAAAAACAAACTTAGGGCTATCTGGAAAAACGTCGTCTGAACTAAAAAGAGAATAAATTTTTAAATTCTCAAAACCTGCCTGCGCCTTTAATAAACTTGGCGTAACAGATTGATCCTTTAATACAACGCTCGTTGGTTCTGTCTCATCTTTAGAGTCGTTATTGTTACAAGATGTAAGTAACGAACCTAAAAAAATTAGGGGTAGAATAATTTTTTTCATTTTTGTTAAAAATTGGTTTTATTTTTTTTACAAAGTAAATCCCTACTCTTTAACTTAAAATGATTTTGATATTATCAAAAAAATAAACTCTTAGCAAAAAAAAGTGCAACAGGGTTAAAAAAATTAACATTAAATTAGTAATACAAAACACTCATAAACTTATAGTAACATTAGAACAAAAAAAAGAGCCTTATTTTAAGACTCATTTTCTAATTGTTGTTTATAAACTCCGATATTTTCTTTAATATTTTCCGGTAATTCCGGTTCTTTAATATCCGTATGCTTCTGCATTTCTTCCCAAATGATTTTAGCTACAATATAGCGTGCCATTTCTTTATCATCAGCAGGAATTACATACCAAGGAGCATCTTTAGTCGATGTTTTATTTATTGCATCCTCATAATATTCCTGATATTCATCCCAATGTTCACGTTCCTTTAAATCCCCTACTGAGAATTTCCAGTTATGTTTTTCTTCTTCCAATCTGCGTAATAAACGTTGTCGTTGTTCTTCTTTACTTAAGTGAAGAAAAAATTTCAGTACAATAATTCCGTTCTGCGTAATATGTTTTTCAAAATTATTGATTTGCTCGATTCTGTTCTTCCAAAAATCCTTAGGGATATCTTCTACTTTTTCTATTCCCGGCAGATTCTCCGCTAGAATAAATTCCGGATGTACACGGGTAACCAAAACATTTTCGTAATGTGTTCTGTTAAAAATCGCATATTTCCCTTTTTCAGGCAAAGCCAGATAATGTCTCCATAAATAATCATGTTCCAGCTCTGTAGAATTAGGAGTTTTAAAACTATGCACGACGACTCCACGCGGATTAAACTCTTTAAAAACTTCACGTATCAAACTGTCTTTCCCCGAAGTATCCATTCCTTGCAGGCAAATCAAAACGCCGTACCTGTTATGTGCGTACATGGTATCTTGCTGTTTGCTTAATTTAGATTGCACTTTATCCAGTTTTTCTACCTTTTCATCATCATCCACTTTTATTTTTAATAAGGTCGGAATCTTTGATAATTTTATTTTATCTGTCACTTTAAAATCATTCGGATCTATCGATTTCATATTTCTGAGTTTTTATATTATAAATATAGTAATTTTACGAAGCATATTCCTGCTATTCATTGCAATACTTTTTCGATAAATTGTTTTTTTCAAGCCATTACAAGAGCTTTCTCCGGTCGCTTTGTTCTGTCAGAAAAAAATACAATTTCTCTTCAAAGCATTTTCATTGCTATCAGGGCTAGGCATTATTAGTTAAAAGAACATTCATGGAAAAATTTACATTAGAAATATTATTTCAAATCATCGGAATCGGTTCGGCATCAGGATTATTTTTCAATAACGATTCCCTTTATATCATTGGCGACAACAGCGGATTTTTATACGAATACAATATGCAAAATCAGCAATTAAACCAACACGCTTTGATTGACAATCCGTCGCAGAATATCCCAAAAAACCTAAAACCTGATTTTGAATCCTTAACCCATCATAACGATACCTTATATGTTTTTGGTTCCGGTTCTACCGAAAACCGAAATAAAATGATCGAGTTCGATCTTAAAAATAAAACTGTTTTACAAAAAAACAATCTGGTCGATTTATATGCCGTAATGCAAAGTTTCGGATCTATAAAACCAGAAGATTTTAATCTCGAAGGTGCCATCTTTGATGGCGAAAACTGGTATTTATTCAATCGCGGCAACGGAATTTCCAACAAAAACACCATTTTTACGATTCATGCTAAAAATCTGGGAGAAGAATTTGCATTGGTCGCTACCAACTATAAATTGCCAAAAATAAAAGGCGTTCGTTCGAGTTTTACCGATGCTATTTTGGTCGACGACAAAATCTATTTCCTGTCTACTTCAGAAGATACCAAATCAACTTACGACGATGGCGAAATTTTAGGAAGCTTTATTGGCAGAATCGATCTTAAAACCATGAAAATCGATTTCACGCAAAAAATAACGGCAACCAATAAATTTGAAGGTTTGACTTTCTACAAGAAATCAAATGATAAAATTGAGTTTTTACTTTGCGAGGATAATGATACAGAGTTGTTAGAGACTAAGATTTTTAAATTGACATTACCGGTTAAGTAAGTTTTAGACGCATTTTATTTCATTCCGAGGAACGAGGAATCTCCTTTGCAATATCGGACAAAGGTTATTGCTTTTGATTGTAGAATTACTTGTGAAGATTCCTCGTTCCTCGGAATGACAAAGTTTACCAATATATAAAATTGTAGAATAACCAGATGAGATTGCTTCTTTCCCTGCAATGACAATGATTATGAGGAAACAAGATTAAGCATATATTCACACCAAAATTCCGTAGAGGCGCACAGCAGTGCGTCTCTCGCAAAGCATATCCGCCAAAAAACACAAAGAAAGAAGACACAATGCTGTGCGTCTCTAAAACCTTTGCAACTTTGAACCTTAAAAAAAAAACTTTTTTTTACCACCGTCCCAACCTTTTTATCTTTTTAACCCTCTTTAGTATAAAGACAACAATTGTGATAAACGAAACGCTAATTTCTAACTGCAAAAAAATGAACCGCGATGCTCAGCGTCAGGTTTATGAGCATATGGCTCCAAAATTGTATCGCCTCTGCAAACGATACCTCAAAAAGGAAGAAGAAATTGAAGAAGCTATGGCTGACGCTTTCTATACCATATTTACAAAACTGGAACAGCTCAAAGAAGTTCTGGCTTTTGAGGCCTGGGCGCGGAAAATAACGGTCAATCATTGTTTGGCAACCATTAAGAAAAATACCAATTTCAATATGTATCTTGATGATGTCAAATTGCTTTCGCAACCTTTTACAGAAGAGATTAATTCGTTAGAAGAAGAAGACTTGCTCAATTTACTAAACCATATTCCGGACGGCTGCAAAACTGTTTTTAACCTTTTTGTTATAGAAGGTTTTGGTCATAAGGAAATTGCCGCAATGCTAAATATTTCTGAAGGCACATCAAAATCACAATTGAATGCCGCTAAAACCAAGCTAAAGGAATTAGTAAATAAATTGTATTACCAAAAAGCAAAATAGTCATGGACAATCAAGATAAAATATTCGATAAATTTAAAGAAGCCGCAGAAAATTCGGAACGAAAAGACTTTCCGGGAATGGAAAAAGTCTGGGCACGTGTTGAAGATAAACTGGACAAAAAAGAAGATAAGAAAACCATCGCATTGTGGAAAAAAATTGCCATTGCAGCTTCTCTCTTGTTACTTATTTCGATAGGATCACAGTTTATAAAATCAGACCAAGCAACCACACTACAAACGCCTAAAGTTGTTGTCAATGAAACTAAAAAAGAAGCTGTTCAGGAATCTGTAACCGGGAAAGATAATGCAGTTATTTCTTCAGATTCCCCAATTGTACCAAAAACTGAAGCTGTTAAAATTTTAAACAAACAAATTAAACAGCAACAACAAGTTGCAATAAACGAAGTACAAGGTTCTTTTGCTGCAGAACCTGTAACAGCCCAAGCACCTTCTCCTAAAATTACTGCCGAAGCTGTCGCTGCACCAATACAATCTTCTTATCCTAACGAGGAGGAAAGTTTTGTAACAAAAAATAAAGCAGTTCAGGATTTTGGATATTCCGGAAATACCGGAAGAGAGGCGGCTAAAATTGCTTATGCTGATAAACAACCTCAAATGGCTAAAAAAAGCGCTCCCTTATTAATCATAAACGGAAATGCAATATCGCATAAAGATGACGAAAAGAGGTATAAAATGATGCAGGCAGAACTTTCTAATTTACAACCTGAAAATGTAGATTCCCTAGTTGTTTTAGATCAGCCTTTATATATTATTGACGGAATTTATTATTCAGAGAATGATTTATTTGGCAAAAATCCAACAAGTCCTTATGCCCCTTTAAATAAACAGGAAATTAAAACTATTACAGTTCTTCAGGATCTTGAAGCCACATCAAAATATGGCGAAAAAGGAAAAAAAGGAGTTGTAATAATTACTACAAAAACAGGAAAACCAGTGGCTAGAAACTAGCAAAAAAAACAAATTTCTAATTTAAAATTTACTATCATGAAAAACGTAAGACTTATTTCATTAGCCCTTTCTATGCTTATATGTTTCGTATCGATGGCACAGGAAAAAACAATTACCGGAACTGTTAAAGATAAATCTAATATTCCTCTTCCGGGTGTTAGTATTACTGTTCAAAAAACAAAAACAACAACACAAACAGATTATGACGGAAATTATTCTATTAAGGCGCAAACCGGAGATGTTTTGACTTTTAGCTACATTGGCATGAATACGGAAAATGTTACCGTTAAAAAATCCAATGTGATCAATGTAACGATGCAGGAAAACAGCAGTCAATTGCAGGAAGTTGTCGTTGTAGGTTACGGAACAACACAATACGAAGATCGTAGTTATAGTCGTGCTGACAAAAGAACTACTAAACCAGCTCAGGCACTTCAAGGCAAGGTTGCCGGTTTACAAATTTCTTCAAATTATATTGCCTCTTCTCCAAATCAAAATGTAGTAATTAGAGGAACTGAATCTATTTCTGCTAAAAATGAACCTTTATATATTATTGACGGAATACCTGTAAAAGCAAAACAATTCGCTAAGATCAATCCGAATGATATACAGGATGTAAAAGTTTTAAAAGATGAAACCGCAACTTCTATTTATGGAAGTAAAGCCTCAAACGGTGTTGTAATTGTGGATACAAAAAACGGAATCTACAAAAATCTTACAGAGAAGGAACTTGATGCCAAATTGAAAATTATAAGTCCTTCATCAACTGTTGCACCAAATCAGGAGGATTATGACACCTTTGTAGAGAATGCATTCGAAAGTCCAAAGACAGCACCGCTTTCTACGTTTTCAATAGATGTTGATAATGCTTCTTATACCAATGTGAGACGTTTTATTAATAACGGGCAGGCAGTTCCTAAAGATGCTGTTCGTGTAGAAGAAATGGTGAATTTCTTCAAGTACAATTATCCACAGCCAAAAGATCAAAATCCGTTCTCTATCAACACAGAATTAAGCGATTCTCCGTGGAACTCGAAAAACAAAGTGCTTAAAATTGGTTTACAGGGAAAAAATATTCCAACGGAAAGTTTACCCGCTTCGAATTTGGTTTTCTTAATTGATGTTTCCGGTTCTATGAGTGATATCAATAAACTGCCACTACTTAAACAATCACTGAAAATACTGGTAAATGAGTTACGAAAAAAAGACAAAGTCGCCATTGTAGTTTATGCCGGTGCTGCAGGTTTGGTTCTTCCCCCTACTTCCGGAGATGAAAAGAAAACAATTTATGATGTGCTGGAAAATTTAAATGCCGGAGGAAGTACAGCCGGAGGAGCCGGAATTGAACTGGCGTATAAAACTGCAGCGGAAAATTTCATTAAAAATGGAAACAACAGAGTAATTCTCGCTACAGATGGTGACTTTAATGTGGGTAGTACTTCTAACTCTGACATGGAAAAATTAATTGAAGAAAAAAGAAAAACCGGTATTTTCTTAACATGTCTGGGTTACGGAATGGGAAATTATAAAGACAGTAAAATGGAAACATTAGCTGATAAAGGAAATGGAAATTACGCCTATATCGACAATATCCAGGAAGCAAATCGTTTTTTAGGAAAAGAATTTAAAGGTTCTATGTTTGCCATTGCAAAAGATGTAAAAATCCAGATCGAATTTAATCCAAAACAAATTCAGGCTTACCGATTAATTGGATATGAAAACAGAAAACTACGTCCGGAAGATTTTAAAAATGATGCTATTGATGCCGGAGAATTAGGAAGCAATCATACTGTGACGGCTTTGTACGAAATTATTCCTGCCCGAGTTAAAAGCGAATATCTCGAAGCACAGCCGGATGACTTAAAATATACAAAAGTAAAAGAAAACAGTAATAACTATAATGATGAGCTTGCCACTATAAAATTCCGCTACAAAAAACCGGACGGTGATAAAAGTATCGAAATAGTACAAGTGATCGAAAACAAATCTGTTGCCATAGAAAAAGCTTCTGATGACTTTAAATTTAGTACTGCTGTTGCATGGTTTGGATTGAAACTCAGAGATTCTAAACTGATTTCAAATAAATCTTCTGAAGATATTTTAAAATTGTCCAGACAAGGGCTCTCAAATGATACTGAAGGTTATAAAGCCGAATTTATTCGTCTTATTGAAGCTGCAAAATTCGATTATTAACGAAGATTTTTTTACATTTGAATTGCTTTTGAAATCCTTCAAAAGCAATTCAGTTAAAAATTTACAAATTAATTTCAAATAAAATTTAATGAACCCAATCTTAAATCAAAATCTATTTCTTGTAAAAGAACATATTGGAATGTTTAAAGCCGCTAATAACTACGATATTTATAATCCGGAAAGCAATGAGATTATCATGAATTGCAGAGAAAATAATCTGGGCTTTTTTACCAAAATATTCCGCTTTACAGATTACAAACGAATGACACCTTTTGATATCGAAATTACTACAGCTTCCGGCGAAAAAATAATTTCAGTAAAACGTGGTATCGCCTGGTTTCGTTCAACAGTAGAAGTTTTTGATGAGAAAGATCGTTTAGTGGGAACATTCAAACAAAAAATATTCTCTATTGGAGGTAAATTTGAAATTCTGGATAAAAACGAAAGATCGGCTGCAACCCTTCAGGGAAAATGGACCGGCTGGGATTTTAAATTCAGCCACGAAAACAAACAATTGGCACAGGTAAGTAAAAAATGGGCCGGAATTGGTAAAGAGTTTTTTACCAGTGCTGACAACTATGTACTGCAAATTGAAGAAACTGTAGCACAAGACAGTCCGTTGAGACAATTAATTCTGGCAGCTGTTATGTGTATCGACATGGTTCTGAAAGAATAAAAAAGTTGTTAAACTTAGATTAAGAAAATAGCTGAAAGCATCATTTTAGGAAGCAAAAACTGTATTTTTGTGTAACTAAAATGATGCTTTTTGCATTTCTAAAAAACAAATCATGACAGACTTAAAAAATAAAAATGCCCTGATTACAGGAGCAGGAAAAGGAATTGGAAAAGCAATTGCAATTGCTCTTGCAAAAGAAGGTGTAAACTTAATTTTAGTTTCAAGAACACAAACTGATGTTGATCAGCTGGCTGGTGAAACTGCTGCTTTAGGCGTTAAATCACTGGCTTTATCTGCTGATGTTTCAGACATCAACTCTATCAATAGTGCTGTTGAAAAGGCTTTGGCTGAATTTAAATCTATAGATATTTTAATTAACAGTGCAGGAATTGCTTCTTTCGGAAAGTTTCTGGAATTAGAACCGGAGGCCTGGGAAAGGATTATTCAGGTAAACTTAATGGGAACCTATTATACAACCCGCGCCGTTATTCCTAATATGATTGAAAGACAAACCGGTGATATCATCAATATTTCTTCAACGGCAGGATTAAACGGAAATGCTTTGACCAGTGCTTATAGCGCTTCAAAATTTGCAGTTCTTGGACTTACAGACTCATTAATGCAGGAAATGAGAAAACACAATATTCGTGTTACGGCTTTAACACCAAGTACTGTAGCAACTGATATGGCAAAAGATCTGAACCTTACAGATGGAAATCCTGAAAAAGTGATGCAATCTGAGGATGTAGCTGAATTGATTATAGCGCAATTGAAATTGAGCCGTAGAGTTTTTATCAAGAACAGCAGCATTTGGTCTACTAATCCTTAAAAATAAAACTAATAATTTCCAATCTTTTTAAATTCCAATTCCTGAAGTTTTTACATTAAAATTTCAACAATTGGAATTTGGAATTTTTAAAAAAACCATATGGAACAATATTTAAGACAATTAATTGCAATAGAATTTACAGATAAAAAAGAACTTTTTACCGGATTTCTTATTGACTACTCCGACGATTGGATTTTACTACGAAACAACCCCGAAGATTTTATACTGGATGGTTTTGTGATTTTGAAAAATAAAAATGTCGAAGCGGTTCACAGAGATCAGGATCTTGAATTTACGGAGAAAGTAATTCGCTTAAAAGGTTTAAAAACAAATGCCGAAGATATTATCCCAATCAGGGATTTAAGTTCAATCCTGAATTATGTAAACAGCAAATACGGTATTTTTCAGATTTCTAAAAAATCAGCAAAATCAGCTTATTTAGGAAAATTAATCGAATTAAACGACGAGGAATTAACAATTGATTTCCTTGATATAAAAGGTCAGTTTGGTGGCGAATTGAGTTTTAATCCGCAGAAAATAAGAGTTATTGAATTTGACACAGATTATATTAATTCTTTGAAATTGGTAATTCCGGAAGATCAGAAATAGTTTTTCCCGAATATTTATACAAAAAAACGCATAGCTTTTTCACGAGAAAGAACTATGCGTTTTTTTGTCATCCTGACGAAGGAAGGATTTTCGCAAGAAATTCCATCCCGAAATTCATCCATCTTTACGGGGCTACTTGCGAAGATTCCTCGTTCCTCGGAATCAAAATATTCGGGTAAATTGTCAAAAATTGATAAACTATACCTCCGCCAATTTATTTAAAAACTGTAAACGAACACTTCCGTCTTCGTCGATTTTTGTCAAATTGATTTCTTGTAAAGTATTCACTAATTCAGGATTCCAGGGTGTTTTTACTTTCACGTAATTTTCGGTAAAACCATGAATGTATCCTTCTTTATTTTCGCTTTCGAACAAAACTGTTCTGTTAGTTCCTATTTGGCTTTCGTAAAAAGCACGGCGCTTTTTAACGGATAATCCACGTAACATTTTACTACGTTTTGCTCTCACATTTGCCGGAACAATTCCTGGCATATTGGCAGCTTCTGTATTGTCTCTTTCAGAATAGGTAAATACGTGCAAATACGAAATATCCATTTCATTCAGAAAATGGTAGGTTTCTAAAAAGTGCTCATCGGTTTCACCTGGAAAACCTACAATAACATCCACACCAATACAGGCATGCGGCATTACTTCACGAATTTTATTTACACGCTCTGTATAAACTTCACGTAAATAACGGCGTTTCATTAATTTTAAGATATCGTTGCTTCCTGATTGCAGCGGAATATGAAAATGAGGTACAAAAGTCCGGCTTTTTGAAACAAAATCAATTGTTTCATTTTTCAGTAAATTAGGTTCAATTGATGAAATTCGCAAACGCTCGATTCCGTCAACTTTATCCAAAGCCTGAACTAAATCCAGAAAAGTATGTTCATGTTTTTTATTTCCGAATTCTCCTTTTCCGTAATCTCCAATATTTACGCCGGTTAAAACAATCTCTTTTATATTTTGAGATGAAATTTCTTTGGCATTTTGCAGGACATTTTCTAAAGCATCACTTCTGGAAATTCCTCTTGCCAACGGAATCGTACAATAGGTACATTTATAATCGCAACCGTCCTGAACTTTTAAGAAAGCACGGGTACGATCACCAATAGAATAACTTCCAACATAAAAATCTGCTTCGGAAATTTCACATGAGTGTACTTCACCCATATCATTTTTACTCAAATCCTGAATATAATCAGTGATTTTAAATTTTTCAGTTGCTCCCAAAACCAAATCGACACCATCAACAGCTGCTAATTCTTCCGGTTTTAGTTGCGCATAACAGCCTACCGCAGCAACAAAAGCCTTATCATTAAGTTTCATTGCCTTTTTTACAACCTGCTTAAATTGCTTATCAGCATTATCTGTAACCGAACAGGTATTGATAACATAAATGTCTGCTATTTCTTCAAAATCAACACGATCAAAACCTTCATCATTAAAGTTTCTGGCGATTGTAGATGTTTCTGAAAAATTCAGTTTGCAACCAAGCGTATAAAAAGCAACTTTTTTTCTATTTTCCATGGGAATAAACTACGTTTTAAGTAGTAAGATATTATATTTACATCTCTTTTAAAGAGTTTGCAAATTTACATACAATATTCTTTAAAATAAAATCAATAATATACTATATATCAATATTTTGAACGAAACCAATATTTTAGTACGTATAAAAACTATAAATTAAAAGAATCAAACAATGGGTAGAATTTATTTGCAAAAAATCGCAACCTGATTTCAATAAGAATTAAATGACAAAAATATCGATTAAGTGCAAATATTATCGATTAAATACATTTTTTTTACTGTTAAATTGAAATTTTCTTACATTTAACTTTGTTTGAATCGTTTTTAGAAGTAATTTCACTTCATTAAAAAAAGACCAAGTAAAATTATATTATTTAAATAATAAATAGCACATAACAATTTTGATTTTCCCTCGTTATGTTGTTGTTTTGTTATTATAAAAAATGGGAAGGCCGAAAACCAGAAAGAGTAGGCAAAAATTAAAAATTAAAACTCCATATGAAAGCATTTTTACCCACAATCTGCTTGATGTTCTTAACCATTTTTAGCTCGCAAGCGCAAACAAATGCTACGACTACTAATCCATTTCCATCTATTAGTACATTGACAACATGGGCGAGCTTAAACTCTCAATCACAATTTGATATTGCAATTCGTGCGGTTGGATTTAAATTTGAAGTAAAAGAACCAGGTGAAGGATCAACAGCTTACACTTATATTCGTAAAGTAACCGTAAATGAAGTAAACTATACTGATAGAATTGTTTACAGAATTACTAGTAATAATTCAGCAAGTATCATCTCTTTAGTGACAGCTTCTACAGATTTAGTAAGTTTATACACGCCACAATTGTCTACTTTTAAAAACAACAATTGTAAAACTGAAATGTCTAAAGATAAAAACACTACTTGTACTTGTTACGAAAGTGCCAATTTTGCAATTGATCTTTGCGACGAGCGTGTTAAACTGACAATGGGTGACGGAAATAAATATTTTGTTTCTGTAGCTAAAAAATAATACCTAATATTAAATATTAGAAACTACGAGCTGTTTTCCAAATCTTTGTAAGCCTTAAATAAGTAAGACTGTAAAGATTTGGAACACATTTCCTAGGAAATTTAAAAGTTTGGATTTTTTAATTCATACCAAACTTCCAGTTCGTCTTCGTATTCAAAAGAATTGACGTAGCGTAAACCAAGCTTTTCCAGAATTCTTCTTGAGCCTTCGTTTCCTGCATCTGCATAAGCATAAAGCGTATCTACTTTCATTATATTAAAAGCGTGATCTATAAAAGCTTTTCCGGCTTCGGTAGCATAACCTTTGCCCCAATGCTTCTCGATAAAACGATATCCTATTTCATAAAAATCTTTATGATTATTGATTTCATTTGTAATGAATTTAATTCCGGACCAACCCAAAAACTCATTGGTTTCTTTTAAGATTACAGCCCGGCGGCCGGTTCCAAAAGCTGCGTATTGCTGCTGAATATTTTTAATCTGATCCAGACTTTCCTTACTGTCTTTTACAGGTTTATTCCCCAGGAAAACATGCACATTGGGATTAGAATCCAATTCGAACATTCCATCAACATCCGAAAGAAGTAATTCCCTTAAAATAAGACGTTCTGTTTCTATTGGCTCTTTCTCTTTCATCCCAAATAAAATTTAATTTAAAATATAGCGCTGCACAACCTCGGCAACTCCGTCATTATTATTTGATGCCACAATAAGATCGGCTCTGTCACGCAATTCAGGCGTCACGTTATCCACCCAAACTCCAAGTCCGGCATATTCGATCATTGTTAAATCATTTCCTGCATTTCCTACAGCTATAATTTCACTTTGATGAATATTGAGCTTTTCAGCCAAAAGTTTTAAGCTTGCTGCCTTATCAATTCCATTCTGAGCTGCTTCCAGGAAAAAAGGTTTTGACATCGCAATACTCAAATGGGGCATTGCTGTTTTTAAATCTTTTTCTACTTCTTTTAGATAAGAAGGTTCTGCCAATAGAATACATTTTACTGCAGGTTTAGTAACTGCTTCTTTAAAACCCGGAACTTTATGATGTGGTAATCCTGTGATTTCTTTTTCGATTTCGATGTACTCAGAATCTGTTTCGCTTACAATTTCTCCATCAATATAAGTAATGATGTGCGTTTTCATTTTTACGCTATAATCGTATAAATCATGAATTTGCTCTGGCGTTAAACATTGCTCAAACAATACAAGATCATCTTTTACCGTACTAATTACAGCTCCGTTAAACGAAATAATATACGAATCGTACAAATCAAGCTTTAACTCTTTGGCATAAGCTGTCATTGCAGATGTTGGCCTGCCTGAAGCCAGAACGACATGAACGCCTTTTTCCTGAGCTTCAAGAAGTACTTTTTTATTTAAATCTGAAATTTTATGATCGTCTGTCAACAAGGTATCATCCATGTCGAGCACTAGCATTTTATACTGCATTTTTTTTTAGTTTTCAGTTTCAGTCGCAGCAAACAGTTCTCTACTGAGACTAAAAACTGAGACTGAAGACTTCTTTTTAAATACTCATTCTGAATTCTTCAATAACGGGATTTGCTTTTGCAAAATCCGTTTCCTGAATAAATACCTCAACGGCTAAATCAGATTGTCCAAAACCTCCTAAACGGGCAGACTGAATATTATCTTTTTTTACGGTTTCTACTCCAGCTTCTTCCAGCCTTTCCTGCAGAGCAATTGCTAAAACTTCACTTCCTGAATACACCTTCATTAATCCCATAACATTCTGTTTTTATTATTTTTTTATTTCTATTGTAATATTAATTTCAGCTGATTTTGAAAATCGCTGTTTTCATTCATACCTCCGTGTTCCTGATCTCTGAGCGGATAAAAATGTCCGTTATTTTTCAAAAGTTCACTTAACCGAACTGAATTTTCATAAGGAATCAATTGATCTTTCATTCCATGAAAAATATAAACCGGTTCTTTAATTTTTGGCAAATATTCGTATGTTTCTAAACTAAACTTCTTTAGGAAATCAGGAAAAAACGGAACTTTACTACTCGATAATTCTGTAAAACTATAATAAGGTGCCTGAAGAATCAAAGCTTTTGGATTATTCTCCGAAGCTAAAATTGTTGCAAGCCCGGAACCAATTGAATAACCTGCAATAATAATTTTATTTTCAGGATATCGCGAAGTCAATGTTTTATAGGCAATCGAAACATCTTTATTTAACTGTTCTTCATTTTCAATTTCTCCTTCACTTTTACCAAAACTTCTATAATCTAAGATAAAAATATCATATCCTAAATTGGTATAAATTTTAGCAATCCTGCCCCAGGTTTCTAACGTTCCTGCATTGCCGTGAAGATAAAAAATTAAACCTTTGGATTTTTCAGCCTTAAACAATAAGCCATTTAATTTTGCCCCGTCAAAAGACTGAATATTTAGTTCTTCAAATTTATGGTGATAATCGAACTGATAATCTTTTGGAAGTCTGTCACTATGAAAAACCATACCAACCTGACTAAAATAAACATAGAAAACAATAATTATATAAATAATAACAAAAAATGCCAAAAGCACAATCGTTAAAAATTTAAGCGTTTTCAATATCTCCATAAATTATATTTAGTTTCCGGTTTTCAGCCTGAGACTCAAAACTGAGACTGAGACTTCTTTTTATTCTTCTATTAAACCTTCTTCTTCGTCAAGCTCCTCTTCACCTTCTTCATCCATATCAAATAAATAAGGTTCTAACATCATTTTATCAGCTAAAATTTCAATGCGCTCTGTTAATGTTTCAGCAAAAATAATTCGCTGTGTTTTTGTGATACTGTTCGAAATACGCATGATTTTAGTTTCATGACGCAATTTCAAAATGGGATCTGCATCATCGATAATAAACATTTTTAAACGGTTTACATTATAACCCGCTGTAGTAAACATATCACTTAATTTATTTGGCGTACCAATCAAAACGTCAATTCCTGTCGAAATATAATTTTTATCATAATCCATATCGCCTTTGTCATGTACACCATAAACTTCAAGCTTGGAATATTTTCCATATTTCTCAAAAAGTGCTTCCATTTCTAACACCTTAGCTTTATCTTCTACAAAAATCAAAGCACGAGGAGATTCCTCTGTATGACCTGACAATTGCTGAATTACATTTATAACAATCGTAGTCGATTTTCCGCTTTTTGCAGGAGAAAGAATGATACAATCCGCACCACTTTTTATAGTCGAAAAAGTTTCCTGCTGCAAAACATTTGCTTCGGTTAAACCATTTTCAATTAATGCATCTTGTAACTTTTCGTTTATTTTTTTTAGTTTCATGTTTATTATGCTTTAAGCTTTAGGCAATAAGCCAGAAGCAAAAATTATTTTTAATTTTTATTACCCTAAGCTTATAGCCTAAAGCCTATTGCACGAAGTATCTACTTGCTTGCAAACATTTTTACATCGGTTTCAGAAATTTCTGTCCCTCCCAGAATGATTAATCTTTCGATTACATTTCGAAGTTCACGAATATTTCCAGTCCAATCGTATTCCTGTAATAATTTTATGGCCTGCGCCGAAAATACCTTAACAGCATTTCCTTGTTCTGAGGCAATTTTCTCGGTAAAATGCGTAATCAAAGCCGGAATATCATCACGTCTTTCGTTCAATGGCGGAACTTTAATCAGGATCACCGCCAGACGATGGTACAAATCTTCACGAAAACGCCCTTCGGCAATTTCTGTTTTTAAATCTTTATTGGTTGCAGCCACAACACGAACATCGACTTTTATATCTTTTTCAGCTCCAACCCTTGTAATCATACTTTCCTGCAAAGCACGTAAAACTTTGGCTTGCGCCGAAAGACTCATATCTCCAATTTCATCCAGAAAAATAGTTCCTTTGTCTGCCGCTTCAAACTTTCCTGCGCGATCTTTTACTGCTGAGGTAAATGCTCCTTTTACGTGACCAAATAACTCACTTTCGATCAACTCACTCGGAATCGCAGCACAGTTAACTTCGATCATCGGAAAATTAGCACGTTCGCTTTTTTCATGCAATTGATGCGCTACCAATTCTTTTCCGGTTCCGTTTGGCCCGGTAATCAAAACCCTTGCTTCGGTTTGCGCAACTTTATCAATCATCACTTTAATATGACTGATTGCTTCGCTTTCCCCTACCATTTCGTAGTTTTTGCTCACTTTTTTCTTGAGGATTTTATTCTCAACAACAAGTTGTTTTTTATCTAAAGCATTACGAACAGTATTCAATAAACGATTTAAATCCGGTGGTTTCGAGATATAATCAAAAGCTCCCAAACGCATGGTATGAATCGCCGTTTCCATATCGCCATGACCGGAAATCATCACCATTGGAATTTCAGGTTTGATTTTTTTAGCTTCTTCTAAAACCTCAACACCATCCATTTTTGGCATTTTGATATCACACAAAACCAAATCGTAATCGTTGTTTTTTATTTTTTCAAGACCGGCAACTCCATCTTCTGCTTCATCTACCTGATACGTATCATTCTCTTCTGATAAAATTTTCACCAAAACTCTTCTGATCGATGCTTCGTCTTCTATAATTAGTATTTTACTCATTTTTTTTGAGGTTCTAAGGTTCTAAGTTGCTAAGGTACTAAGTTCTTCTTTTCTGCGTAAGCTAAAAAGCTTAGCAACTCAGAACCTTAGTGTCTTAGCAACTTAAAAAATTAATATTTAAGCCATCTGTACAATTCTTTCCAGGTTGGTTTTTTGCCATACATTAAAATACCTATTCGGTAAATTTTGGCGGCGAACCAGACTACAAGTAAAAACGTTGCAAACAATAATGATACCGAAATCACAATTTGCCACCACGGCACTCCAAACGGAAGTCGCATTAACATTACTATTGGCGAAGTCAACGGAATCATCGAAAATACAACTGCAACTGTTCCGTGAGGATCATTGACAACTGTAAAAAATCCGATATAAACACTTAAAATAAGTGGCATTAAAATTGGCAAAAGAAATTGCTGAGAATCAGTTTGATTGTCAACTGCGGCTCCAATTGCAGCATAAAACGAACTGTACAAAAAGTAACCTCCAATGAAATAAATTACAAAACCAATTAGAATACTTGCAATTGGTAAATTCCATAATTCACGAATATACATTTCTGCCGTTCCTGACATTTCGTGCTGTGCCGATTGCATTAATTCTGGTGAAATTCTTGCCGTTGGCCCAACATTTACGCCAAAAAATGCCGACGCTGCAAACATCAGCCCTAAACCAATTATCGCCCAAATTATAAATTGCAATAATCCCGCAAGCGAAGTTCCGACGATTTTACCAATCATTAACTGAAATGGTTTTACCGATGAAATAATGATTTCGATGATCCGGTTTGTTTTTTCTTCAATAACACTTCGCATTACCATGTTTCCATAGATGATAATAAACATCATGATTAAATAACCAAATGCGCCGCCAATACCAATTTTTATTTCATTTAATCCTTTTAAACTTTCTTCTCCGGAAGCTTTTACTAAATGAATATTAACGGCAGATTGTGCTTTTTGAATCGCTAAAGTATCCAGTTTTGCATTTTCGAGATTTATTTTAGTAATTTTTTCACCTATAACGTCCTGCGTTTTTTCGATAAAAGAAATACTTGGACTGTTGTTCGAAATAAATTCAATTTTACTTTCTAAATCTTTTAAATTATTTGTTTTGGGAATAATAATTAAACCATCAAAACTTTCATTCGTGATACTGTCTTTTAGTGCTTTTATATCAATTTCAGATAAATTAAGATATTTAAATGCTGCTTCTTTTTTATTCTGCTTTACAAAATCATTTGCAAATAAACCTGTTTCGTCATGAATGGCAATTCGTTTGGTTTCTGCTTTCATCGAACTCAAATAACCAATAAATCCTGCAATTGCAACAAACAGCAACGGACTCAAAAAAGTCATGACAACAAAAGATTTATTGCGGACTTTTGCAATAAATTCTCTTTTTATAATCAACGAAATAATACTCATTTTTTAGATTAATTAGATTTTTAAACTTCTTAGATTATTAGATTTTTTTTTAGATTTCCAGATTCAGACTACGAATCTAAGAAGTCTAACGATCTAAAAATCTATCCAGTAACTGTTTGAATAAATATATCGTTTACACTCGGGATTTTTTCTACAAAATGCGTTACTTGTCCTCTTTGTGTCAGGATATTTAATAACTCATTTGGTGTTGCATTACCAATTTGAATATCTAATTTCAGGTCATCATTTAATGATTTAAAATTAGCAGGTGAAACGGTAAACTTCTGTGTGATATCATACATCAAACCTTCGACATTACTTGTCAAAATTCCGACCTCAAAACTATTAGTTCTAAACTGACGCTTGACATCGCTTAGTTTTCCTTCTATTAATTTATTTGATTTATGAATTAAGGCAATATGATCGCAAAGCTCTTCAACACTTTCCATTCGGTGTGTCGAAAAGATAATTGTTGCGCCCTGTTCTTTTAATGCCAGAATTTCATCTTTAATAACATTTGCATTTACAGGATCAAATCCGGAGAAAGGCTCATCAAAAATCAGCAATTTAGGTTTATGCAATACACAAACCACAAACTGAATTTTTTGTGCCATTCCTTTAGAAAGTTCCTGGATTTTCTTGTTCCACCAACCCTGAATTCCCAGGCGGTCAAACCAGTATTCCAGTTGCACTTTGGCTTCAGCTTTAGAAAGTCCTTTCATTTGTGCCAGATACAAACATTGTTCCCCTACTTTCATAGAAGTATACAAACCTCTTTCTTCAGGAAGATAACCAATAGTCTGAACATGTTTTGGCTGCAATTTTTCTCCATCTAAAATTATTTCGCCACTATCTGGCAATGTAATCTGATTTATGATTCGGATAAGGGAAGTTTTTCCGGCTCCATTTGGACCTAATAGCCCATAAATACTACCTTTTGGCACATTTAATGAAACTTCGTTAAGCGCTACATAATCACCGTATTGTTTTACGACCTTATGTACTTCGAGTAAGTTGCTCATGCTATTTTTAAGATTTTTTACGTCAATTTGACCTTTATGGTATCGCGTGTGTAAAAGTAAATAATTCGTAGCGAAACTTTACATTATTAATGCAAAAAACCCATCCTAATTTACACTAGAATGGGTTTTAAAATTTATTATTTAAACATTTTCGAAAAGTTCAGCTTATGAAAACATATCTTTTACTTTTTCAAAAAATGATTTTTCAGATTTTTCAGGACTTGGAACAAAATGTTCGTCGTTTAAAGCATTTTCAAAAAATTGTTTCTGCTCTTTATTCAATGTTTTTGGAGTCCATACATTTACGTGAACCAATAAATCACCGCTTCCGTAACCGTTTATACTTGGAATACCTTTTCCTTTTAATCTTAAGATTTTTCCGGATTGAATACCTTCTTCTAACTTAATACGAACTTTTCCGTTGATGGCTTCAATATCTTTAGAAACTCCTAAAACTGCTTCCGGGAAACTGATGTATAAATCGTAATGAATATTTTCACCTTCACGTTTCAAAAATTCGTGCTCTAATTCTTCGATAGCAACAATTAAATCTCCGGGAACGCTATTTCCGGGAGCATCGTTTCCTTTGTTAGAAACTTTTAACTGCATACCATCAACAACTCCGGCTGGAATTTTGATTGAAACCGTTTCGTCTTCCTGAATCATTCCCTGAGCATCTGCTTCAGAAGGTCTTTTATCTAAAATCTGACCGGAACCTCCACAAGTAGGACAAGTTGATGCGGATTGCATTCTTCCTAAAATAGTATTGGTTACACGCATTACCTGTCCCTGACCGTTACAAGTCGAACATGTTTTGTATGTTACTCCTTTAGCCTGAACTTTACGTTTTACTTTTACTTTTTTCTCAACACCATTTGCAATTTCTTCTAAAGTCAATTTTACTTTGATTCGAAGATTGCTTCCTTTAGCACGACGAGGGCCGCCTCCGCCTCCACCAAAACCACCAAATCCGCCACCAAAAATATCACCAAACTGGCTGAAAATGTCATCCATATTCATACCACCGTGGCCACCACCAAAACCTCCTGAGCCATCAAAAGCCTGATGTCCGTACTGGTCGTATTTTGCTTTTTTATTAGGATCGCTTAAAACTTCATAAGCTTCTGCAGCCAATTTAAAGTTTTCTTCTGCCTCTTTGTCGCCTGGATTTTTATCCGGGTGATATTTCAACGCACTTTTTCGGTAAGCCTTTTTAATTTCGGCAGCATCAGCATTTTTTGAAATGCCTAGTATTTCGTAAAAATCTTTTTTCATAATTAGGTTTAAATTCCAAACTATAGATTCTAAATCTCAATAATTAAAGAATTGGTTTTTAGAATTTTATTTGCATTTTTTAGTTTCCGATTACTACTTTAGGAAAACGAATAATTTTGTCTCCTAATTTGTATCCTTTTTCAATAACATCAACAATTTTCCCTTTTAATTTCTCAGACGGAGCCGGAATTTGGGTAATTGCCTCAGCAAAATCAGCATTAAAAGCATCACCTGCTCTTACTTCAACTTGCTCTAAACCTTTAGAAACCAAAGTACTTTTTAATTTTTCATGAATCAGCTCAACTCCTTTTTTCAAGTTTTCATCGTCAGATTTGTTAATCTCTACTGTTGCTCTGTCAAAATCATCCAAAACTGGAAGCATTGCTAACAAAACTTCCTGATTTGCTGTTTTAAACAAATCCATACGTTCTTTTGAAGTTCTTTTTTTGTAATTTTCAAATTCAGCAAATAATCTCAAAAACTTATCTTTTTCTTTCGCCAAGTCTTGAGCCAATTGCTCTTCAACACTTAATTCTTCAACAATTAATTGTTCACCGTTGGCATTGTTCTCTAACGTTACATCATCTAATTCCTGATCGAACTCTGTATTTTCCGTAGTCATATTACTTTTATTTTTAAAAATATTCTTAAACTTCATTTTTTATTCTTTCTTTTGGATTGCAAAAGTACTGCCAAATCTTTTAAAATGTCAAATTGTCACTTTATTGCAACTGAGCCTTTTAAAAAAACAAAACTGCCAAATAAAATTTAATACAATTTTAAGACTATTACGTTTTAGTTTATAGTATATTTGATTTCCAAATTGGAAACTAAATTTATTACCTATCAAAATTGAATTTAAGGGTTGGCCTCGGCTTCAAAAATAATTATTAATTCAAGTTTACCTTATATTAAAAAAAGCTTCGCCTATTTCAGACGAAGCTTTTTTTTATGTTTTTTAACTAGCAAAAAATTTACCGCAAAGAACGCAAAGTTTTTTTTACTCTTATGCTTTTAAAAAAGAAAAAGTTCGCAAAGCTTTGTATTGATTTAGCTTTGCGAACTTTATGATTTTTAAAATATTCTAAGATAAAACATTGCACGGGCGGAGGGATTCGAACCCCCATCAACGGTTTTGGAGACCGCTATTCTACCCTTGAACTACGCCCGTAACTTAAGGCCGCAAATTAAAAGTATTTTTTCTTTCCCGGCAACTATTTCAGGCAGATTTAAAAAGATTTTAAGGCGATTTACACAGATAATTCACTAATACAATCACTACCAAAGCTTTGCGAAATTTGCATTTTTCTTTCAAAACAAAACTCTTCGAAATAACCACAAAGTTCACTAAGATTTTTATAGGTGTGGCTATATAAAAACACAAAGTTCGCAAAGCTTCTGATCTAGCTTGGCGAACTTTGTGTTTTCTATGCGTGAAGTAAAGTATATCTTAGCGCACTTTGCGATTAAACCCTTATGCTAATAAAGCATTTTTCAATCCTTCAAAATCAACAGAAACCTGTTCTCCCGTCACTAAATTTTTAAGAGAATATGAATTTGATGCGATTTCCTGATCTCCGGCAATTACTGCAAACGGAATCAAACGTTTATCTGCATATTGAAATTGTTTACCCACTTTTACATTATCAGGATAAAGCTCTACTTTTATATTTTCTTTTCTCAGTTTCTGAATTGCTTGCGAAGCATATAAAGCTTCAGCATCTCCGTAATTAATAAACAGCGCTTTTGATGTTGCGGCAACAGTTTCAGGGAATAATTGCAATTCTTCCAAAACCAGATAAATACGATCCAAACCAAAAGAAATTCCAACTCCGCTCATATTTTTTAAACCAAAAATACCAGTTAGATCATCATATCTTCCACCTCCGCCAATAGAACCCATTGCAACCGTTTTTGGTGCTGCTACTTCAAAAATAGCTCCGGTATAATAATTCAGTCCACGGGCAAGAGTCACGTCAAGATCTAAAATAGCTGTTGACAACCCTAAAGTTGCCACATTGTCACAAATAAATTTAAGTTCCTCCACTCCTTTCATTCCTTCTTCTGAGTCAGCTAATAAATCTGAAAGCTGGTTTATTTTATCTGCGAATGTTCCTGTAAAGCTAAAAAGCGGCTGTACTTTAACCAAAGCTTCTTCGGCAATACCTTTCTCGATCATTTCTTTTTTAACGCCGTCTTCACCAATTTTATCCAGTTTATCCAGTGCTACCGTAAAATCGATCAATTTATCTGAAGCGCCAATGACTTCAGCAATTCCGGATAATATTTTTCTGTTATTGATTTTAATCGTTACGCCTTCTAAACCTAAAGAAGTAAAAACAGTATCATACAACTGAACCAGTTCTACTTCCTGCCACAGCGATTTTGAACCTACAACATCAGCATCACATTGATAAAATTCTCTATAACGGCCTCTTTGTGGTCTGTCAGCTCTCCAAACCGGTTGAATCTGATATCTCTTAAAAGGAAATTCAATTTCATTTTGGTGCTGTACCACATATCTCGCAAACGGAACTGTTAAATCATAACGCAAAGCTTTTTCTGAAATTTTTCCGGTAAATTTATTCAGCTCAATTCTTTGGCTAAGATCAATCGTTTCAGCAGAATTCACTTGTAGGGATGCTATAGATTCCGGTAATTCTATTTTATTTTTATTAAAGAAAAAATTACCCGAATTTAATATTTTGAAAATCAATCGATCGCCTTCTTCCCCATATTTCCCCATTAAGGTATCTGAATTTTCAAACGAAGGAGTTTCGATGGGCTGAAAACCAAATTTTTCAAAATTATTTTTTATCGTCTGAATAATATATTGACGTTTTGACACCTCTGCAGGTGAAAAATCTCTTGTTCCTTGTGGTATACTTGGTTTTGAAGCCATTTTTTAGATCTTTAGATTATTGGATCTTTAGATTGTTAAATTTCATTTGCTTGAAGTCTTACATCTAAATGATCTTTTATATTATTGGATTTTCTCAGAAGTTAGATTTCTCTTAATTCTAATCGACTGCAAATATCTTATTTTTTAAAATAAATAATGCCAGTTCGAAAACAAACTTGTAACAAAAACCGTATTTTCGTGACAAATTGGTCATGATGCTAAAATTATTTAAAGAAAATATCCGAATTGCTTTTGGTTCTATCAAAACACAATTATTGCGTACTATTCTTACTGTATTAATTATCGCTATCGGAATTACGGCTTTGGTTGGAATCCTAACTGTTGTAACAGCACTTGAAAATACAATTTCGACCAATTTTGCTTCTATGGGAGCGAATACTTTCAACATTAACCAATACGAAAACAACCTTAAAAATCGCGGAAGTAATGAGCGCGAGATCATAAACCCGATTATTTCATATCCTGAAGCAGTTGCTTTCAAGAACAAATACAAATATCCTTTTACTGAAACTTCTTTATCTTTTACAGCTACAAAAACGGCAGAAGTTAAATTTGCAGACAAAAAAACAGATCCGGAAATTACCATTCTTGGTGTCGACGAACATTTTATCTCTAACTCCGGTTTAGAAATAAGTTCGGGTCGTAGTTTCAATCAATTTGATATTGAGAATAATACCTATTCCTGTGTAGTTGGATCAGATTTCGAAAAAGGTTTATTAAAAGATGTGAACCCAATTGACAAAATAATTTCGATTCGCGGCGCCCGTTTTAAAGTCATTGGTGTTTTAAAAGAAAAAGGATCCACGTTTGGAAACAGTCAGGATTTACGTGTTTTAATTCCAATTCAGGTGGCACGTTCGTTATTTACTGCCCCAAACATCAATTATACTCTCAGCGTAATGGTGGCTAAAAAAGAACTTTTAGACGAAGCCATAGACAATGCAACAAGTACAATGCGAAGAGTACGAAAACTGAGTCCAACGCGTGACAATAATTTTGGAATGGGCCGAAGTGATGATTTGATAAACCGTATTTTAGGAATTACAAAATATTTAGGCTGGGCATCCTGGATTATCAGCATTATTACCATTTTAGGATCTTCAATTGCCTTAATGAATATTATGATTGTTTCGGTTACAGAACGCACACGCGAAATAGGTGTCAGAAAAGCATTAGGAGCAAAAAAAGTAACTATTGCCGTTCAGTTTTTTATCGAAACTTTATTGATTGGGCAAATTGGCGGTTTAATAGGTATTATAATAGGTATTGTTCTGGGATTTGCCATTGCGACTGCCATGAATTTTGCATTTGTGATTCCGTGGGTAGCCATTTTTGCCGCTTTTGCAACCAGTTTTACCGTTGCCATTGTTTCAGGTTTATATCCTGCAGTCAAAGCTGCCAAATTAGACCCTATTGAAGCTTTGCGATATGAGTAGTTAGTTTTTAGTTGCAGCTTTCAGTTCACAGTGCTGAAAACTGCAACTAAAAACTAAACAATCCCTTTCATCATTCTGTCATTGTCATAAATATCTCTTCGTAATTCGATATTTTTAAAATTCATTTTTTCTAACAAATCCTTCGTTTCATCACCTAAATACTGGTTGATCTCGAAATACAATTGTCCGTTTTCTGAAAGATTTTGTTGTGCTAATATGGCTATCTTCCGGTAAAAAACCAAGGCATCGTTATCTTCTACAAAAAGTGCCAAATGCGGTTCATAATCCAGAACATTCTTTTTTATTTCCTCTTTCTCTAAATTACGAACATACGGGGGATTAGAAACAATTATATCAAAATTACATTTCAATGCTTCGGTTTCTAAAATATTCTGAAGCATAAATGTTACTTCTGCTTTGTTATTAAAAGCATTTCTCTTGGCAGTTTCTATTGCTTTTTTCGACACATCAATACCGTAAACTTCGGCATTAGGAATGTTTTTGGCCAAGGAAATTGCAATACAGCCACTTCCGGTCCCGATATCCAGGATTTTGATTTTTTTAGACTGATCAGTCTTTGAATTTTCGTTGATCACCCATTCTACCAATTCTTCCGTTTCAGGTCTAGGAATCAAAACGTTTTCATTGACTTCGAAATCCAAACCATAAAAATTAGTTTTACCTAACAAATATTGTATCGGAACTTCTTTTTTTAACTGAGCCAATAATGAATCCCAAACTACAAAATCAAGTTCGGAAAAGGTCAATTCGTGATTTAATGCCAAATCAATTTGTCGCAATTTATTTTTGTCTTCTAAAATTAAATAGAAAAAATTCTCCGCTTCGTACGCGTCGTAAAAAGGAGATAATTCTTTGATAAAATGAGTCCGGTATTGTTTGATTTTCATTGTGGGTATTTGAGCATTATTCATTTAGCTAAAACCAATCTTATTGCAACATAAGTATCGTAAAATAAAATATAGTTACAATTTTAATTTACAAAACTTTCAACATCCATACCGGGCAAGAACTGTGCCCTGTATTTCCCAATGGAGCTTCTAAATATTCAAAACCTGATTTTTTATATAATTTTTGAGCAGCATGCATAAAAGGCATGGTCTCTATATAACATTTTTCGAAGCCAAAAATTTGAGCTTCGGCCAAGCATTTTTCCATCATTTTAGAGCCAATTCCTAAACCTCGTGTTTCAGGCAAAAAATACATCTTTTGCAATTCACAAATTTTGGGATCTCCATTTTCTAAAGGTGCAATTCCTGCACAACCTACTATTTTACCTTCATTTTCGACCACAAAATAAACCGACTTGGGTTTATTGTATTCTTCAAACATGAGATCTAAATAAGGATCTTCGTACGCTGTTCCCACTTTCGGTATTTCCATTTCGTCAAAAACCGATCGTATTAATTGAGCAACTGCCTGATTGTCTTCCTTTTTAATTGCTCTGATAACCCAATTTTTCATATTTATTTATTCGTGTAACGTATTTACAAAAGTAAAAATAGTTTTTTGATAGTTTCTTAACTTAATCCTAAACTCAAAAATAACTACTTTTGTACTGTGAATATACATGAAAAATACATAAAACGTTGCATTAAATTAGCACAAAATGGCTTTGGAACTACATATCCCAATCCAATGGTGGGAAGCGTAATTGTTTACGAAAATCAAATCATTGGTGAAGGCTGGCATAAAAAAGCGGGAGAACCACATGCTGAAGTTAATGCAATTCGCTCTGTAAAGGACAAATCGTTATTAAAAAAAGCGACCATTTATGTAAGCCTGGAACCTTGCAGTCATTTTGGCAAAACACCGCCCTGCTGCGATTTAATCATAGAGCATAAAATTCCGAATGTAGTTGTAGGAACTGTCGACCCTAATGAAAAAGTGGCAGGAAATGGCATTAAAAAATTAATTGCTGCCGGAGCAAATGTCACGGTAGGAGTTTTAGAAAACGAATGTAATGAACTTAACAAACGTTTTTTTACCTTTCATCAGGAAAAAAGACCTTATATAATATTGAAATGGGCAGAAAGTCAGGATGGCTTTTTATCTCCTGAAAAAGAGATTGATCAGGAAAGAAAACCTGTTTGGATTACGAATCAGTATTCCCGACAATTGGTGCATAAATGGCGCAGCGAAGGACAGGCTATACTGGCAGGAACTCAAACTGTTGCGAATGATAATCCGAAGTTAAATACCAGAGACTGGTCAGGAAATAATCCGATAAGAGTTGTTTTAGATCAAAATAATCGCATTCCGAAAGACAGTTTTATTTTTGACAATAGTATCAAAACCATTGTATTTACAAAATCTGAAACAAGCCTTTCATCAGAAAACACTAACTTTGAAGTAATTGATTTTAATCAAAACATAATACCTCAGATTTTAGCCGTTTTGTATCAAAACCAAATTCAGTCTATTATTATTGAAGGCGGATTACAGACTTTACAATCTTTTATAGATCAAAATCTTTGGGATGAAGCCCGGATTTTTATTGGAAAAACTACTTTCGGAAAAGGTACAAAAGCACCTGTTATCCAAAAGAAAAGGGTAACTAAAACTTACATTCAAAGCGACGAATTAATATATATTAGCAATCATGATTGATACTATAATTTTTGATTTTGGAGATATTTTTATCAATTTAGATAAACAAGCAACAGTTTCGGGATTGCAACAATTAGGTATGACAGAATGGAATGCCGAACTGGACCGTTTGAATCTTTTGTTCGAAACCGGAGATATATCGTATGATGATTTTCTGGCCGGTTTTCAAAAAGAACTTCCCAATGCTTCTATTGAAGAAATCCTGAAAGCCTGGAATGCTGTTCTGGCAGATTTCCCTTTGTACCGCTTAGAGTTTTTACAAATGCTTTCTCAAAAATACCGCTTATTTTTATTGAGCAATACGGATTCTATACACATTCAGACTTTCGAGAATAAAAGTGGAATTTCTTTTTACAGTGATTTCTACCAGTGTTTTGAGAAAGTTTATTTTTCATTTGAAATTGGAATGCGTAAGCCAAATGCAGAAGTTTTTCAATATTTGATCAATAAACATGAATTATCTCCAAAACGCACTTTGTTTGTAGATGATAAAAAAGAAAACACAGATTCTGCCGCAGCTTTAGGCTTTCATGTATGGAATTTACAAGTGGGTCATGAAGATGTTGTTGATTTATTTGAGAAAAAAATACTTTAGATCTTTTGCCACAGATCGCACAGATTAATATGATTTTTTTTGAGCAGATTTAATTTAAATTATAATCTGTATAGTTCAGCTTAGATCGTTTTAAATCTGCGTAAAAAACGTAGCCACAGTAAAAAATAATATAAAAGAAAAATCTTTTTAATCATTCTAATCTGTGGCAAAAAAATAAACCTATAATTTAGAAATTTACTTTTGGAATACAACGATACATACAATACGATAGCTTTTGCATCAGAAGAAATGCTTTTTAAAGAAAAAGGAAGCAAGTTTTTTGGTTACGCTTTTCCTATTGAGAACGAAGATGAAGTAAAACCGATAATTGAAAACCTTAAAAAGCAACATCCTCATGCAGTTCATTATTGTTATGCCTATCAATTAGGGACGGCTCCAAAAATTTCTTATCGCGCCAATGATGATGGCGAACCAAGCAATACTGCAGGAGCACCAATTTACGGGCAAATACAATCTTTTGGCTTAACGAACGTTCTGGTTGTTGTAGTTCGGATTTTTGGCGGAATAAAATTAGGTGTTGGCGGATTAATTGCTGCTTATAAAACAACCGCACAAATGACTCTTGAAATTTGTGAGATTATAGAAAAAACAATTGATGTTCATTTTTTAATCTCTTTTGATTACAAAAACATGAATAAGGTAATGCGTGTTATTAAAGAAAAAAAGCTGGAAATTACTTATCAGGAAATGGAAATTGATGAAGATTCAGGATTACCAATTGGCAAAATTAAAACAAAAACGCGCAAAAAAAATGCCGAATCTGTATTCGACATTTTTGATTTAATGTTCGAAATCGACATTAAAACTATATAAATTAATATAAAAACGTGTATCATTTTAACAATTATACAAGTGTTTTAAACAATTCTAAAATATAATCCGGAGGGGCAGTTGGACGACCTGTTTTTAACGAAATAAATACTAAAATAAACACGGCAGTTGTTAATAACTCATCTGCTTCATTATAAATCGCACAGTCAAATTCAATCTTAACAGAGGACTGACTTTTGAAAGCAGTATGAATCGTAAGAAGCTCATCATAGCGGGCTGATTTTTTATAATTTATTTGCATGGAAACAATCGGCAGTCCAATACCGCTTTCTTCCATACTTTTATACGAAATCCCTTTATTTCTAAGCCATTCCACTCGTCCTATCTCAAAATAAGGGACATAATTCCCGTGATAAACAACCCCCATTTGGTCTGTTTCTGAGTACCGGACACGCACTTGCGTTTGATGATTTTTCATTATTTATATATTAAAAAAGATTAGGTTCTTAAAGTTCACTTACAACATTTTTTTATAAAATTAGACTCCAAAATATTTTTTTTTACAGAAATTTGTTCACATATTTGTTATCCCGAAATACGGAATAAAATTGCTCCTTTTTTATTAGGAGAATCTTTATCAATAATAAAAAAATTTATTTGAATCTATGACTAAAACTGCTCAATCGGTATGGGAAAACTGTTTGTCTTTTATAAAGGACAATATTCAAGATCAAGCATACAAAACTTGGTTCGAACCAATCAAATCAGTTGAGCTAACCGACAACGCGTTATATATTCAAGTACCAAGTAAATTTTTCTACGAATGGTTAGAAGAACATTACGTTAAATTATTAAAAGTTGCACTTACCAAAGAACTGGGAAAAAACGCAAAGTTACTCTATAAAATTAAAATGGAGAACACTTATGGCAATAAACAACCGTTTACCGAACAGTTGCCAAGTGCCAACAGAGTACCAATGAAACCGCAAGAGGTTGATGCTCCGTTTAAAAACTTAAATCCAGAACTTAAAAATCCGTTTGTAATTCCCGGAATCAGAAATCTTAAAATTGAATCGCAATTAAATGCCAATTACAGTTTTGATAATTTCCTGGAAGGAGATTCAAACCGTCTGGCCCGTTCTGCAGGTATGGCTGTTGCCAATAAGCCCGGAGGAACATCATTTAATCCGTTATTGATTTTTGGTGGCGTTGGTCTAGGAAAAACACACTTGGCCCACGCAATAGGTGTAGAAGTAAAAGACAAATATCCTGAAAAAACGGTTTTATATATTTCTGCCGAAATTTTTACACAACAATATATTGATTCGGTAAAAAAGAATAATCGTAATGATTTCATTCACTTTTACCAATTAATCGACGTTTTGATTATTGATGATGTTCAGTTTTTATCTGGAAAATCAGGAACTCAGGACGTATTCTTTCATATTTTTAACTATTTGCACCAAAACGGAAAACAGGTAATTTTAACTTCGGACAAAGCACCTGTTGACATGCAGGATATTGAGCAGCGTTTATTATCTCGTTTTAAATGGGGATTATCTGCTGAGTTACATCAGCCGGATTACGAAACCAGAATTTCGATCCTGAAAAACATTTTATATCGTGATGGTGTAGAAATGCCTGAAGATATTATAGAATATGTTGCCCGCAATATCAAAAGCAATGTTCGTGAACTTGAAGGCGCTATTATTTCGCTAATCGCACAGTCTTCTTTCAATAAAAAAGAAGTTACGATTGAACTGGCAAAAAGTGTTGTTGAAAAATTTGTAAAAAACGTAAAGAGAGAAATCTCTATCGATTATATCCAAAAAATTGTGTCCGATTATTTTCAGTTGGATATTGAAACACTTCAATCTAAAACCAGAAAGAGGCACGTGGTTCAGGCGAGACAATTGGCAATGTTTTTTGCAAAGAAATTTACTAAAGCTTCTTTGGCAAACATTGGCTCACAAATTGGGGATCGCGATCATGCAACAGTATTACACGCTTGTAAAACAGTTGACAATTTAGTTTCTACAGACAAACAATTCAAGAAATTTGTCGAAGACATCAATAAAAAATTAACGCTATAAACGCGCATCATGCCGGTAAAAATCTTAATGGTTTGCTTGGGTAATATTTGCAGATCGCCTTTAGCCGAAGGTATTTTAGCATCAAAATTACCTGAGAATTTTATAGTTGATTCTGCTGGAACCGGATCCTGGCATATAGGCCGCGAACCTGATAAACGCTCTATTGCTGTAGCCAAAAAAAACGGATTATCTATAGAAACTCAAAGAGGCAGACAATTTAAAATTACTGACTTTGATGAGTTTGACTACATTTATGTAATGGACAGTTCTAATTATAGCGATGTAATTCATCTTGCAAAAACTCCTGAACATAAAAACAAAGTTCAACTTATCCTGAATGGATTATTTCCGGACGAAAATGTAGATGTTCCTGATCCTTACTATGGTGTAGCTAACGGATTTGATAATGTATATCAAATGCTGGACGAAGCAACAGATATCATCGCAAAAAAGCTCATCGAAAAACATTCATAGCTTTTTCTTTTCTAAACAATATAAAAAACCGCACATGAAACTTCCAGGAAAATTATATTTAATTCCAACTACAATGGGCGAAAGCGATCCGATGGATGTTTTGCCACAAACAGTAAAAAGAAGTATCGACTTTATAGATTATTATATTGTTGAAAATGAAAAAACAGCAAGAAAATCGATAAAAGCAGTTTCTCCAGAGAAAAAACAATCTGAACTTATACTTTTCACGCTTAACAAGCGTACAGAACCAAGTGAACATTTAGACTTCATCAAACCTTTATTAGAAGGAAAAAATGTGGGCTTAATGAGCGAAGCCGGTTGTCCCGGAGTAGCTGATCCCGGTGCTGTAATTGTAAAATTAGCACACGAAAAAGGAATTCAGGTCGTACCTTTGGTTGGACCTTCCTCTATCCTATTAGCCATGATGGCTTCCGGAATGAATGGTCAAAGTTTTACTTTCAACGGATATTTACCAATAGATAAAGACGAGAAAAAATCGGCTTTGAAACATTTTGAAAAATTATCTCAGGATAAAAATCAATCTCAAATTTTTATTGAAACCCCCTATAGAAACAATAAACTAGTTGAAGATATTTTGCAAATTGTAAATCCGTCAACCCACCTTTGTATTGCAACCGATATTACTTTGCCAACAGAATTTATTAAAACAATGCGTGTTGCAGATTGGAAAAAACTGAAAGTGGACCTTCATAATCGACCAACGATTTTCATTATACATAAAATGTAAGCTAACTTTAAAACCATCATCTATGAAAAAGCTTTTTATTCTGATTTTGATTTGCTTTGCGCAAAGCGTATTTTCTCAAACTAAAACAAAAGATTCTTCTGTTAACCTTGATGACATACCTTATAAACCAGTCGCAGCAGTTATTGAAGAAGAAAACCCAGTTTATAATACTGCAGGCATAGAAGTCAGACCAGAATTTCCTGGAGGACAAGAAGCATTTGATCATTTTATAAAAGAAAATTATAAGAACCCAAAAAATCAAGAAGTAAAAGGAAAAGTATATATGACTTTTATAATAGAAAAAGACGGTTCCTTAAGTGATATTAAAGTTTTAAGAGATATTGGTTTTGGAACTGGTGCAGAAGCTATTCGTGTTTTGAAAATGTCTCCAAAATGGATTCCTGGAAAACAGAATAATAATGTGGTTAGAGTACTTTATTCAATACTAATTTCTGTAAATAATTTCGTAAAGTAATTATTCAACAAAATAAAAATTGGCTTATATTGTACTCACAAGTTTTCCCTAACCCAACTTTTACATGAGTAAACTTCCAAATGTCACCACCAGTATTTTTACGGTAATGTCAAAAATGGCAGCCGAATATAATGCGATCAACCTTTCGCAGGGATTTCCAAATTTTCCTGTTGATGAAAGATTAACGGACATTATAGCAAGATTAGCTAAAGAAAATGTGCATCAATATACACCAATGGCAGGCTTTCCGCCATTGATGAACCAAATCGCAAAATTGGTTCACAGTTCCTACAACAGAAACATTATTCCTGAAACAGAAATTCTGGTAACAGCCGGCGCCACTCAGGGAATCTTCACTTCAATTCTTGCTTTGGTAAAAACGGGTGACGAAGTTATTATTTTAGATCCGAGTTATGATTCATACGAATCTCCAGTTTTACTTTGTAATGCAAAACCTGTTAGGGTAGCCTTAAACGATGATTATACGCCAAATTGGGAAACAATTGAAAAAGCATGTTCGCCAAAAACCAAGATGATTATCATCAATAATCCGCATAATCCAACTGGAAAAATTTTAACAGAAGCTGATTTTATTGAACTGGAAAAATTACTATCCAACTATCCGGACATTATTGTCTTATCTGATGAAGTGTATGAATACATTACTTTTGAAGAAAGACATATTTCAGCACATACTAACGATTTTCTTCTGAACCGTTGCATAATGGTTTCTTCTTTTGGAAAATCGTTCCATATCACAGGCTGGAAAATTGGCTATACCGTTGCCCCTGAACATTTAATGAAAGAAATCAAAAAAGTACATCAGTTTTTGGTTTTCAGCGTTAATAGTATTTCTCAGGCTGCAATAAGCCAATATCTGGATATTGTTGATGTAAATCTTTTAGGCAAATTCTATCAGGAAAAAAGAGATTACTTTCAAAAACTCCTTCAAAACAGTCGATTCGAATTAAAACCCTGTGAGGGAACTTATTTTCAGGTGGCTTCTTATGCTAACATTTCAAATGATGATGATGTTACGTTTTGCAAAAAACTAATCACAGATCATGGCGTTGCAGCAATTCCTATTTCTTCTTTTTATTCTGATCACAAGGATCAAAATTTAATCCGTTTTTGCTTTGCCAAAGACAATTTTACATTAGAGGCAGCTGCAAAAAAATTATGTAATATATAAAGTTTATTAAAATTTTATAACATTATTATGCGTGCATCCTATTTATTTAATTAATATTGTAGTAAAAAAGAGAAAAATATGAGTTATACAGATAAAATGTTAAGAGATGACGCTTTAAAAGGTAAAGTTATTGTAGTTACCGGAGGCGGAAGTGGTTTAGGAAAAGCAATGACAAAATATTTCTTAGAATTAGGAGCTCAGGTAGCGATTACTTCAAGAGATTTAGACAAGCTAAAAGCTACTGCAACCGAACTTGAAACGGAAACAGGCGGAAAATGTTTACCACTTCAATGTGACGTTCGTCATTATGAAGAAGTAGAAAACATGCTTCAGGAAGTTTTAAAAGCTTTTGGAAAAGTTGATGTTCTTTTGAACAATGCAGCTGGAAATTTCATCTCTCCAACAGAACGTTTATCTGCAAATGCATTTGATACTGTTATCGATATCGTATTAAAAGGTTCAAAAAACTGTACGCTGGCTTTTGGAAAGCACTGGATCGACACCAAACAAACATCAGCTACAATTTTAAATATTGTGACTACTTATGCCTGGACAGGATCAGCATATGTGGTACCAAGTGCTACGGCAAAAGCCGGAGTTTTAGCAATGACACGCAGTTTAGCTGTAGAATGGGCCAAATACGGAATCCGTTCTAATGCAATCGCTCCAGGGCCATTCCCTACAAAAGGTGCCTGGGACAGATTATTACCTGGAGATCTAGCTGAAAAGTTTGACATGGCCAAAAAAGTACCTTTGAAACGAGTAGGTGATCATCAGGAATTGGCCAATTTGGCAGCTTATTTAGTTTCTGATTTTTCGGCTTATATAAATGGAGATGTTATCACAATTGATGGCGGCGAATGGCTAAAAGGTGCCGGACAATTTAATTTATTAGAAGCAATTCCTGAAGAACTTTGGGATCAGCTTGAAATGATGATAAAAGCAAAAAAGAATAAATAATTTTACGTGCTTACTAAATTCAGAATATTTTATTAAAACTATACTGACTGCACAAATCCCGAAGGTTCTGCTTTCGGGATTTTTTTATATTTTTCACCATATAAATAATAATCTTTTAACCATATAAGTAATATAAGTTCAGTTAAGTACCATTTTGTTTAAATATCCTGCCACTTACATTTACTTATATTACTTATATGGTTTAAATAAATAATATGTCTGGACAATTCAGTTAAATTATTATTTTTGCCAAACAAATATCAAACAAAAAATATATGCTCATTATTGGAATTGCAGGAGGAACAGGAAGTGGAAAAACAACAGTAGTACACCAAATCATGAATGAATTACCAGACACTGAAGTTGGCGTAATTTCTCAGGATTCCTACTATAAAGAAACCCATAATTTGTCGTTCGATGAAAGAGCATTAATCAATTTTGATCATCCGCGTGCGATCGATTTTGAGTTATTGGTAAAACATTTAAAAGCTCTAAAAGCAGGTGAAACTATCGATCAGCCTGTATATTCATTCATACAACACAACAGAACCGACGATACGGTATCAACGCATCCCAGAAAAGTAATGATTGTTGAAGGAATTTTGATTTTGACAAATCCTGAACTGCGTGACCTCTTTGACGTTAAAGTTTACGTTCACGCTGATTCTGACGAAAGATTAATTCGTCGTTTAAAAAGAGATATTTCAGAACGCGGACGTGATATTGATGAAGTTTTAACACGTTATCAAAATACTTTAAAACCTATGCACGAGCAATTTATTGAACCCTCAAAAGCTTTTGCAGATATCATTATTCCTAATGATAAATATAATACTGTAGCGATTGATGTGGTTCGCGCTGTAATTAATCAACGAATTTCATAATTTTTATCGTAAATTTATTCCATAAAAATCAGGTGCTATTTCCCGCTAATCGTTCCAGGCGGCGACAATGAACTAACGAAGTCATCTTTTGTGCCTCCTGATAGCTATCTGGACCGGCACAAAAGAATTTTCACTTCAAACGAAGTTCACATAACGCAAATAAAAAATAGTAACCTAACTACAGTAACAGGGACTAGAACACCAATCGACATTATAAGAAGTAATCGGTTAAATAAAATGAAAATGAAAAATCCATATAAAGACAAACGGTGGTTCAAATTAATGAGCAATAAATATGTTTGGGTTTTGCTCTTTTTTGTGGTTTGGATGTTATTTTTAGATAATTACTCTTATTTTGATCATCGTTTTCTGGACCATCAGATCAATGAATTGCAAGACAATAAAAAATATTATCAGGAGGAAATAAAAAAGGATCAGGAACAGATCAAGCAACTTAAAAATCCTGAACAAATAGAAAAATATGCTCGCGAAAAGTACTTCATGAAAAAAGACAGCGAAGATATTTACATCATCCAATTTGAAGGAGATACTATTCAAGATACTAAAGAATAATCAGAAAAAAGCACCTAACTACAATGGCTACTACCCTATTCGACGATTTTAATCCGATTTCATCCAAGCAATGGAAACAAAAAATTCAGTTTGAATTAGATGGAGCAGATTATAACGAAACCGTAATTTGGAACTCTCCCGAAGATATTCAGGTAAAACCATTTTATCACGTAGACGAATTCTCTAAAGCAGCTCCGGTAAAAACTCAGGCTTCAGATTTTAAAATCTGTCAAAACATTTTTGTCTATGATATCGAAAAATCGATTCAGAGAGCTATTAATACTATCGAAAGAGGTGCTGAAAGTTTACGTTTTACGATTGAAAACGAAAAAACAGATATTCAAAAATTACTGGAAACTCTTCCTTTAGAAAATAGAATCGTTTACTTTAATTTGGCATTTATTTCAATCGATTTCGTAAAATTATTAGACACCATTTCGATTCAGAAAAAAGCTGTTTTTTATTGTAATATTGACCCTATTGGCCATTTTGCAAGAGAAGGAAACTGGTTTACAACACCGGATAAAAGTAATTTCGAAACGATAGAAAAAATTTCAAAAGCAACAACAAATCTCTCTTTACTGAGTGTAGATTTAGGTTTATATCAAAATGCAGGTGCTAATATTACCCAGCAAATTGCCTATAGTTTGGCACATGCAAACGAATATTTGAACCGCTTACAGGATATTGCAAAACCCATTGTTTTTCAAGTATCCGTAGGAACAAATTATTTCTTTGAAATTGCAAAACTTCGTGCTTTACGAATGCTTTTCAAACTAATTGCTTCAGAATATAATCCTGATTTAGAATGCCATTTATTGGTTACGCCAACTAAACGCAACAAAACCATTTACGATTATAACGTTAATATGCTTCGTACCACAACCGAATGTATGTCGGCTATTTTGGGTGGTGCAGATGCTGTCGCGAATTTACCTTACGATTCATTATACCACAAAGACAACGAATTTGGTGACCGAATTGCCCGCAATCAACTTTTGGTTTTAAAACATGAAAGTTATTTTGACAAAGTTAATAATCCAGCCGATGGAAGTTATTATATAGAAAGCCTGACGCTACAATTGGCAGAAAAAAGTCTTACTTTATTCAAAGATATTGAGGCCAACGGAGGGTTTCTGAAACTTTTGAACGACGGAACAATCAAAAAGAAAATTCAGGAAAGTGCTGCTAAAGAGCAGGAATTATTCGATTCCAGAAAAGAAGTTCTTTTGGGTACCAATAAACATCCTAATAAAGATGACAAAATGAAACACGATCTGGAATTGTTTCCTTTTGTAAAAATAAAACCAAGAAAAACATTAATTACACCTATTATAGAAAAAAGATTAGCCGAAAAACTGGAACAAGAAAGGTTAGAATTAGAATAATCCTTTTTTAACGTAATTAATTAAACCTACTCAAAAGAGTATCCATGATAAGAAAAGACCTTACACATATAAAGTTAGATATAAATAGTAAGAAATTAGATGAAAATCTGGCGACTGACAGCTTTTTTACAGCTGAAGGAATTGAGCTCAAGAAAACCTACTCAGAAAAAGATATTGAGGATTTAGAATTTCTTGATTTTGGAGCAGGTTTTGCACCCAATTTACGCGGGCCTTATGCAACTATGTATGTGAGACGCCCGTGGACGATTCGACAATATGCGGGTTTTTCTACTGCTGAAGAAAGCAACGCCTTTTACAGAAGAAATCTGGCAGCAGGACAAAAAGGACTTTCTATTGCTTTTGATTTACCAACGCATCGCGGTTACGATTCAGATCACGAAAGAGTTGTAGGGGATGTTGGAAAAGCAGGTGTTGCCATAGATTCTGTAGAAGACATGAAAGTTTTATTTGATCAGATTCCACTTGATGAAATGTCGGTTTCGATGACTATGAATGGCGCTGTTTTGCCTATTATGGCCTTTTATATAGTGGCAGCAGAAGAACAAGGTGTAGCTATTGAAAAATTATCAGGAACGATCCAGAATGATATTCTTAAAGAGTTTATGGTTCGTAACACGTATATCTATCCGCCAACACCTTCTATGAAGATTATAGCAGATATATTTGAATTTACAAGCAAGAAAATGCCAAAATTCAATTCTATATCTATTTCAGGATATCATATGCAGGAAGCCGGAGCAACTGCCGATATTGAATTGGCATATACGCTGGCTGATGGCTTAGAATATATCAGGACCGGACTTTCTACAGGAATGACCATTGATGAGTTTGCTCCCCGACTTTCTTTCTTTTGGGCAATTGGAATGAATCATTTTATGGAAATCGCTAAAATGCGGGCCGGCAGAATGATATGGGCAAAACTGGTACAGCAATTTAATCCTAAAAGTGATAAATCTTTAGCTTTAAGAACGCATTGCCAAACCAGCGGATGGAGTTTAACAGAACAGGATCCTTTTAATAATGTTGCCAGAACTTGTATCGAAGCAACAGCAGCAGCTTTTGGTGGAACCCAGTCATTGCATACCAATGCTTTAGACGAAGCTATTGCATTACCAACTGACTTTTCGGCAAGGATTGCACGTAACACACAGATTTTTTTACAGGAAGAAACTAAAATTACCAAAACAGTTGATCCCTGGGGAGGAAGTTATTATGTTGAAAACCTAACGAATGAAATCCTAAAAAGTACCTGGAAACTAATTGAGGAAGTAGAAGAATTGGGTGGAATGACAAAAGCTATTGAAGCCGGCATTCCAAAACTAAGAATTGAAGAAGCGGCAGCCAGAAAACAAGCCCGAATAGACAGTGGTCAGGATATAATTGTTGGTGTAAACCAATATCGATTAGATAAAGAAGACCCTTTGCACATTTTGGATGTTGACAATCAAATGGTTCGTAAACAGCAAGTAGAAAGACTTGCTGAAATAAGAGCAAAGAGAAATACAGAAAAAGTAAATCAGTCACTCGAAAAATTAATACTTTGTGCCAAAACCGGAGAAGGAAACTTATTAGAGATTGCTGTTGAAGCAGCTCGAAACAGGGCAACATTAGGTGAAATCAGCGATGCTCTCGAAAGTATCTTTGGGAGGTTTAAAGCACAAATTAAATCCTTTAGCGGTGTGTATAGTGCAGCAATAAAAAACGATGAGAATTTTGAAAAGGCAAAACAGTTAGCAGATGCCTTTGCGAAACAAGAAGGAAGACGTCCCAGAATTATGATTGCCAAAATGGGACAGGACGGTCATGATCGCGGTGCAAAAGTAGTAGCAACGGGCTATGCCGATGTAGGTTTTGATGTAGACATTGGCCCACTTTTTCAGACTCCTGCCGAGGCTGCCAAACAAGCTGTCGAAAATGACGTACATATTTTAGGTGTTTCATCATTGGCAGCAGGCCACAAAACATTAGTTCCGCAAGTTATCGAAGAGCTTAAAAATCACGGACGTGAAGATATTATGGTTATTGTTGGCGGAGTAATTCCTGCTCAGGATTATCAATTTTTATTTGATGCCGGTGCGGTTGCGGTTTTTGGTCCCGGAACTAAAATCAGTGAGGCAGCTATTAAAATCCTGGAAATATTAATTGACTAAAAAGCATAAAAAAATCCCGAATAATTCGGGATTTTTTTATGCTTTTAAATTTGATCGTGAATTGTTGCGTCACTATCTGCCTCAATACGAGAAAGATCATAACCTGCAAACGCTCTCATATAGCTTTTTAATGAAGTTCCGTAAGCATCCCTAAAATGTTTGCTCCCGTTGTTTTTGAAAAAGTTTTTAACTGAACCTGCTCCTCCAAGATGTGCAGCAGCCAAAATTCCGGATTCGGTAATCTCAACACCGTTGACAATTTTTCCTTCATACTTTTCAATTTCATTACGTAAAATCCATTTGTTTTTGGATAATAAAGCAATAAAAGCTTTTTCCTGTAATGCCGGATCTTTTAAAAAGGCTTTGTTATTGTAAACACCAATAGCTCGTAAAGCTTTAGAACCAAATTGATATTTTCCCATGTAACCAAGTGAATTTACCAATCGGTATTTTCCCTGAGATTCTTTAAAAGCAACTGCTTCTTTAAAACTTATAAGGCGTTTTTCGGTAAACAGAACATTTACCTTTTTTACAACAGGATAGTCATCCTCTTCTTGTGATGGAAATAAGTATTCAGATCCATCTGTTTTTTCTATTAGAAACCAAGGTTTAGTTTCCAGATTAAAGGGTTTGAAACCCAAACTTAAAAATGTAATAATAACGATCAGACTCGCATAAAAATACCACTTCTTTATCATAAATTGTTTTTCTTCAAAACGCTGTCACCCTCTTGAAATTTCTACGGTGCAAAGATAAGAAATACAAAACAATACTAACAATCAGTCAGTTACATGTTTTTAAAAACATCAGTATAGGCGCTAATCCCTTTATTGATGCAGTTTTCGACAATTTAAGTATAGTGCTGATTTTGCTAAAAAAGTGCCTAAAAAAAAACTCAAAAAATGCAATTTTTATCAAATTTTTATCAAATTTATTAAAATAGAAAGATTAAACCTACAATATTTTTACTTTTTTTAACCATATTTCAAGTCATCAAAATCTGGTTGCCGAGTCAAATTACTCAAAAAATAAATTTTATTTCTAACAAATTTCACTTTTTGCGAATAAATAAATTTTAAAATATGATTGCATAACATATTTAAATATAATTTTAAAATTGCTATTAAAAATAAGAAAACCGCAAATTGATATTTTTTACGAGTTTGAAAAAATATCAATTTGCTGCAAAAACTTTAAAAATAAAAAACCGAAGCTTTAAAAGGCTTCGGTTTTTTATATAGATCTAATTATTTAAAAAATTATCTCGTCACTCCCTGGCTAGCAATCCAGTCTGAGTATTTCTTTGCGTTTATAGTATGTTGTTCATAAGTAGAAGCAAATTCATGATATCCAAAACGATCGACACTGGCACAAAAATAAATATAATCGTTTTTTTCAGGTTTTAAAACTGCTTCCAGGGCTGTAATATCTGGCATTGCAATCGGGCCTGGAGGAAGTCCTATATTCACATACGTATTGTATGGTGACTTCATCACCAAGTCATTATAAAAAACTCTTTTAATAACCTGATCAAAATTATTGTCTCTTAATTTTAAAGCATAAATAACCGTTGGATCAGCTTGCAAAGGCATTTCGAGACGCAAACGATTTAAATATACTCCTGCAATACGGGGTCTTTCATCTTTTTTAACGGATTCTTTATGAACGATAGAAGCCAAAATAGTCGCCTGAACAGGAGTCAATCCTTGTTTTTTTGCTTGTTCAATCCTTTCAGCAGTCCAGAAATTATGATACTCTTTGATCATTTTATCACGGAATTTCTCCGCAGAGGTATTCCAATAAATTTCATAGGTGTTCGGAATAAACATCGCAAAAACATTTTCTTCGTTAAAGCCATTTTCCTTTAGAAAAGCAGGATCTTTGATCGCTTTCATTAATGACAAACTATCGGCTTCAATTTCGGATCCAACTCTTCCTGCAAAATTTTCTAAACGTTCCTGATTGTTAAAAGCTAATTTTACAGGAATATTAGCGCGCATGGCACGAACCAGATCAATATTGTTCATGTCTTTTTTAAGCAAAAACCGGCCTGATTTTACATTTTCCGGATAACTTCTTTTATTAGCGACCATCTCAAAATTGTCGAAATTCTTAATATAAGGTTCTAATATTTTTTTTACATCAGTATAATTTGCACCCGTTGGTACATATACATAAAGTTCTTTTTCTTCGAATTTGGTATTGGCACTGAAAATTTTATTAATTAAAATAAATCCATAAATCATTAAAACTGAAATTACGGCTATAGCACCTATTGTGATGATTTTTTTTAGGCTCAAAGTATTAAGTTTAAAGTTGTTTGTTAATTAACTGAAAGATTGCTTCGTCTTGATAGTGGTTATTCTGCAAAATCCAGTCTTTTTTAATTCCTATTTTCTCAAAGCCAAATTTAGTAAAAAGTGCTATACTTGCTACATTTCCTACAGCAATATTTGCATACAATTGATGTAAATTTAAATTATGAAAAGAATACTTAATTAAAAGCTCTAATGCCTCAGATCCAATATTTTGATTTCTATTTTCTCCTTTCTGAATGACAATCCCAACACCTGCCCTATTATTTTTAGGATCAAATTCGAACAAATCAATCAATCCTATAGCTGGAAAATCCTGATCCTGACAAATTGCCAATCTTAATTGTTTGGCCTCATAAATATCCTGCTGCGCATTTTCAAGATATTGGCGAACTAAAAATCTACTATAAGGCGTTTGTGTGTTACTGACTTCCCAAATGCTTTCATCATTTTCCATTGCATAGACAAACTCTAAATCATTAGGTTCTAATGCACGCAGATAAATATTTTCTCCTTTGAGTGTAATCATTGTTGATTGTAGATTCTAGGTTGTAAATTTTAGATTTTTAAAACTTGGATTTTAAATCTCTATTGTTCCTTTAAACACAAATTTTGCTGGTCCGGTCAGGAAAACATTCGTAAAATGATTTCCTAATTTATCAAAAGAAACTATTAATTTACCTCCTTCTACATTCAAATTAATCGAAGTCTGATCTGTTTCTCCAATTGCATTCATGGCAATTGCAACTGCTGTTGCGCCAGTCCCGCAAGCCAGCGTTTCATCTTCAACCCCTCTTTCATAGGTACGAAGTGAGAAAGTAGCATCATCCACTTTTTTTACAAAATTAATGTTACTTCCTTTTTCTCCATATAATGCTCCATAACGAATTGCAGCACCGTTTTCTTTTACATTATAATGTTCTAAATCATCAACGATCTGAACGTGGTGTGGCGAACCTGTATTTAAAAAAGTATAAGATTCTTTCTTCTGTACATCATCTACATCAATCATTTGCAATGAAATAATAGCATCATCCCCTACAGAAGCGTGATGCAAACCATCTGTTGCAATAAAGGTTGTTTTATTTTTAATAACCCCCAGTTGATTCGCAAATGCCACTAAACAGCGACCACCGTTTCCGCACATTGAACTCTGATTTCCATCTGAATTATAATACACCATTCTGAAATCCGTTTCCGTATCATTTTCAAGTAGGATAAGTCCATCTGCTCCTATCCCGAAACGTCTGTCACACAGTCGTTCAATCAATTTAGTATCTTCTTTTGGGAAAAAATCTGAACGGTTATCAATCATTACAAAATCGTTTCCGGTCCCTTGATATTTATAAAATTCTGCTTGCATTTTTTTTACATTAATAGTACAAAAGTACAAACAAATAATTAATGAAATGTTAATCAATGTTAAAGAGCGTTAAACCATTTTATTCGTTAATTTTTTGAATTATTTTTACATAAAATAACTTAAACATAAATTATAACTATGAAAAGACTTTCAACCTTATTTTTGGTTTCACTACTTAGTGGTGCTGTTACCCTTGGTGCTTACAAGTTATTATTTGAAAGCAACAATTCCTTTTTTGGAAGACAAAATTCTGTTGTTACTCTTGCCCCCAATTCATTTGGTAAAAATGTTGCTTTAGCTGCTGAAACAGTAGATTTTACGGCTGCTGCTGATAAAACAATTCACACTGTTGTTCACGTAAAAAATGTCTCACGAAGAACAGTCAGTAATCCTATGATGGAATTTTTCTATGGTTATGGTGGCCAACAGCAGCAAGAACAAGTAGGAACAGGATCTGGTGTTATTATTTCGGAAGACGGATACATTGTGACGAACAATCACGTAATTAAAGATGCCACGGAAATCGAAATCACTTTAAACAATAAAAAGTCATATAAAGCAAAATTAATTGGTACCGATTCTAAAATGGATATTGCATTATTAAAAATCGATGCGGATGAAAAATTACCTTATACTGCTTTTGCAAATTCCGACTCTGTAAAGGTTGGTGAATGGGTTTTGGCTGTAGGAAACCCTTATAATTTAACTTCGACTGTAACTGCCGGAATTGTTTCGGCGAAAGCCAGAAATTTAGACACTAACGGAATTCAGTCTTTTATTCAGACTGATGCTGCAGTAAATCCCGGAAATAGCGGTGGTGCACTGGTAAATACAAGAGGAGAATTAATTGGTATTAATACTATGATTTCATCTATGACAGGTTCTTATGTTGGATATTCATTTGCTGTTCCTTCTAATATCGCCCGAAAAATTATCGAAGATATTATGGAATTTGGAAATGTTCAAAGAGGAATTCTGGGCGTTGAAGGTGGAGAACTAAACAGTACTGCCTCAAAAGAATTAGGCATTACTGAAACTCAGGGATTTTATATAAGTAAAGTTTCTAAAAATTCCGGTGCTGAAAAAGCGGGTCTTGGTAAAGGAGATATTATCATAAAACTGGACGATCAAAATATTGCAACTTATGCTGATCTTTCTGGTTATATCAATACAAAACGTCCAAATGATGTTGTTAAAGTAACATATGTTAAAGATGGTAAAACCAAAACAGTTCCGGTAACATTAAGCAAAAACGAATTTTTCAGTACCGAGTTTAAAGGAATTGAATTGGAGAATATAGATGCTGCTGATAAAAAGAAATTCAGAATTGATTACGGTGTAAAAATCAGAAATATCAATAATGAGAATTTAATGCAATATCAAAACGAATTGCAAGGCAATATTATCTTAAGCATTGATAATGTAAAAGCAACAAATATTGAGACCGTTTCTAAACTTTTAAATAAAAAAGATGAAAGTCAAAGCGTACGTCTGGAAATGATCAATAAAAACGGAGAAATCCTTAGAATTATTATTTAATCATGGTTTACAATCTTAGTATTCAGTCGCAAAAATCTGAAAACTGAGACTGTGACTGAAAGCTGTAAAAAAGCCATCTTAGAAATAAGATGGCTTTTTTTATTTCAAAATAAATCATAAAATAGTTTACGAAATCGATTGAAATGGATACTTTTGCGCAAAATTTAAAAATATTCGTGTATTTATTTTTTCAATTTAATCAATTATGAGTAAACAATCTTTATACCAAAAAGAGGTATCATTACAAGTCGACCGAAGAAGAGCTGGTGTCGAATTAATTAAAATCATAAGCGATTTATGGTATGACAAATCCATAGAAATGGTTTTATTCAAGAATCAATTATTGGATAAAAATGTCAGCGATATTATCAATTTGCATCAATATGCAGGTGAATTTGTAGGCAAGCCTATCACCATTTTTGATTCGGTTGAAATCGCAAAAGTTGTTTTATCTTTAGATCTTCCGCCTGCGAAATTAGATCTTGGAAAACTGACTTACGAGTATCGTTTAGAGGATGAAAAATATCCCGATGCGAGATATTTTGTAATCGACAAATTGAAAAAAGCCAAATCATCAGAAGAAATTCAACCAAAAGATGTTGTTTTATATGGTTTTGGAAGAATTGGCAGATTATTAGCCCGAGAATTAATGTCTAAAACAGGAAAAGGAAATCAATTGCGCCTGAGAGCAATTGTAACCCGTGACAAAAATGATGCATCTACTTTAGAGAAACGAGCTTCTCTTTTGCGATATGATTCTATTCATGGTGACTTTCAAGGATCTGTAATAGCCGATCCTAAAAATAATGCGCTTATTATAAACGGAACTACTGTTCATATTATTACCGCAAATTCTCCGGAAGAAATTGATTATACACAATATGGTATCAATGACGCCTTAATAATAGATAATACCGGAGCTTTTACTACTGAAGAAGCGTTAAAAAGGCATCTGACTTCTCAGGGTGTTAGTAAAGTTTTATTGACGGCACCTGGAAAAGGAATCCCAAATATTGTTCACGGTGTAAATCATAATGAATATAATCCGGATCAGATTGATATTTTTTCGGCTGCATCTTGTACTACAAATGCCATAACACCGGTTTTAAAAGTGATTGAAGATACTTTAGGAGTTGTAAAAGGTCACTTAGAAACTATTCATGCCTATACAAACGACCAGAATCTGGTTGATAATATGCATAAAAAGTACCGTCGCGGAAGAGCTGCGGCTTTAAATATGGTTATAACCGAAACTGGTGCCGGAAATGCTGTAGAAAAAGCATTACCATCATTACAAGGAAAATTAACTTCGAATGCTATCAGAGTTCCGGTTCCAAACGGATCTTTGGTGGTTTTAAACTTAGAAGTTAAAAAAGCCACTTCGATTGCTGCTATTAATAAAATCATGAAAAAATATGCTCTCGAAGGAGAATTAGTAGAGCAAATAAAATATTCATTAAATAATGAATTAGTTTCATCTGATATTGTTGGTACATCTGCTCCATCAATTTATGACAGCAACGCAACAATTGTTTCTAAAGATGGAAAAAACATAGTACTCTATATTTGGTATGATAACGAATACGGATATAGCCATCAAGTAATTAGATTAGCAAAATATATTGCTAAAGTAAGACGTTTTACTTACTATTAATATAAAACCAAAACCAATTCTTTATTCAAACCATCAAGTATCACTTGGTGGTTTTTTATATTTAGTCACAGATTAATAATTAGAATGATTTCTTAAAAAGAATTTATGCAATCAGTTAAAGTTTAAATAGGTAAAACGGTTGTACTCTTCACTTCTGAGATTACAAAAACGGTGTTTATTAAAGAAACTTCGGGCAATACAGATAATTTTTTTTGATGAAACTGATGGTAACTTTCCATATCCGGAATGATAATTTTAAGCATATAATCAAAATTTCCTGAGACATAATTACACTCCACTACTTCAGGTAAATTCAAAATAGATTGATTAAATCCTTCTGATGTGTCATAGGTTTGCTTTGTTAAAGTCACCTGACAATAAACAGTAAGGTTATTACCGAGCTTTTTCTTGTTCAGAATCGAAACATATTTTTCAATAACCCCTTCTTTTTCAAGGCGTTTAACACGGTCGTGAACAGGAGTTAGCGACAAGTTTATTTTGTTTGCAATATCTTTTAATGTGTAGTGTGCATTTTCCTGCAAAAGTCGTAAGATTTTTTTGTCAATTTCATCTAAAGCCATAACGAAAACGTTTTCTGTAATTAATAGAATTTAGTCATTTTTTCTTTTTCGGGAAGCTGCAAAGCTTTTAAAAAGAATATTTTTCTGTAAAAGTATTAAATAAAATAATATTTTCTTATTTATCACCTATTAATCCATAATATATTCTCTATCTGTAGTTTTGTAAAACAATTTCAATAAAAAACAAAAAAATATAAAAAGATGATTATAGGTGTTCCAAAAGAAATAAAAAATAATGAAAACCGTGTGGCTTTAACTCCAGCAGGTGTTTCTGAAATGAAAAAACATGGACATACAGTGTATGTTCAGGCAACTGCCGGTTTAGGAAGTGGCTTTAGTGATGACGAATATGCACAAGCCGGAGCAGTAGTTTTAGCAACTATTGAAGAAGTATATGCTATCGCTGAAATGATCATTAAAGTAAAAGAACCAATTGCATCTGAATATCCATTGATCAAAAAAGATCAATTATTATTTACTTACTTCCACTTTGCTTCATCAGAACCATTAACTCATGCTATGCTTGAAAAAGGTGCTGTATGTTTAGCTTATGAAACAGTTGAAAAAACAGATCGTAGTTTACCTTTATTAGTTCCAATGTCTGAAGTTGCTGGTCGTATGGCTATTCAACAAGGAGCTAAATATCTTGAAAAACCGTTAAAAGGAAGAGGAATTCTTTTAGGTGGTGTTCCAGGTGTACCTCCTGCTAAAGTTTTAGTTTTAGGCGGAGGAATTGTTGGAACTCAGGCAGCAAAAATGGCCGCTGGCTTAGGAGCTCAGGTAACTATTATGGATTTAAGTTTGCCACGTTTACGTTATTTAGATGACATTATGCCTGCAAACGTAACTACACAAATGTCAAACCACTACAACATCACTAAAGCAATCGCTGATGCTGACTTAATTGTTGGTGCAGTTTTAATTCCTGGAGCAAAAGCACCTCACTTAATTACTCGTGATATGCTTAAATTAATGCGCCCGGGAACTGTAGTTGTTGACGTAGCTGTAGATCAAGGTGGATGTATTGAGACTTGTACTCCTACAACTCACGAAAACCCAACTTTTATTATCGACGATATAGTTCACTACTGTGTGGCTAATATGCCAGGTGCAGTTCCTTACACATCAACTTTAGCTTTAACAAATGCTACTTTACCATACGCAGTACAATTAGCTAACAAAGGATGGGAAAAAGCTTGTAATGAAAATGAAGAATTGAAAAAAGGATTAAACATTGCTAATGGAAAAATCCTTTACAAAGGAGTTGCAGAAGCTTGGAATCTTCCTTTCAATGAAGAATTAGTGTTAGCAAACGCATAGTGCTAACATTAAAATAAGTGCTTACTAAAAACACTATAAAAGACTTTTCTTAATTGAAAAGTCTTTTTTTTTTAAAACATAAAAAAACCTGTCATAGCTTATGACAGGTTTTAATTTTATATAAAATAGAGAAAATTATTTTTCATCTAAAACTTCTTGCAATACTTTTGCTTCGGTTCCATTTGGAAAAGTAACTTTAATTTTCTGTGCTATTGTTGGAGCAATTTCTGTAATAGCCTTTTTATCGTAAGATTCTCCCTTTTTAATATGCCATCCGTAAAAAATTGCAGGTACATGAGTATCATAAGCATAAGGTGTTCCATGTGATGTTCCTGTTGTTGAATACTCAATATCTCCAGGCTTATCGATAATTACTAAATCACCGTTCTGAGTAACATCATACCCCTTAGCAACAAAATTTAAATAGTAATCATTCCCTGAATTGGCTAAGATCTCTTCTTCAGTATATACTTTCTTAACTTGTGGCTGTGAAATTAAAAACTCTTTAAACGCCTGTTTTACTTTTACTAACTCTAAACCTTTATCCTTAATAATTTGTTTATTGAAGAAGATATTAAAGTTTGAGTAATTTAAAATTAAATCAACTCCATAAGTTTTTGTGGAGAAATCCTGTAAACTCTTTTTAACATCTTTAGATGGATAATTGTCTACATTATACTTGTGGTCTTTTAAGTAGATTACATTTTCAGCACCAGCATGGTCAGCAGTCAGGAAAAGCAAATAATTGTCCTTACCTACCGTTTTATCCAAATAATTTAAAAAATCAGCTATAGTTTGATCTAATCTTAAATAAGTATCCTGAAGCTCCATAGAACGTGGTCCAAGTAAATGACCTACATAATCTGTAGAAGAAAAACTCACTGTTAAAAAATCAGTAATATTATCTTTTCCTAACTCTTCCTTTTCTATAGCTTTCATTGCGAATTCAGCTAAAAGGTCGTTTCCGAAAGGAGTAGCTCTTAAAATTCCGGCATCATTTTTCTCATACATTTTTTTCAAATCATAAGGAAAAACAGGAGCAGCACTTCCATATAATTTACCTTCGTATGGATTGTTATCGGGTAAACTTTCATTATAAGTTGAAGCCGGTTTATATAAATCCCAGCCTTTATTGATGTATGGCATATAATGCTTCTCACTATTAAACTGAGAAACCCATTCCGGCAATTTTTCTCCGTAAAAAGTACTGGAAATAAAAGAACCTGTTTTACTGTACCAAAAGGCCCAGTTAGCAAAATGGCCTGCTGGTAAAATTGCACCACGATCTTTAAGGCTTATTCCTATAACCTTTCCTTCAAAATTAGTCGCCATTCTTACTTCATCAGTAATTGTAGTGCTTTGAAGATTTTTTGGAGACATCGCCCCCTCTTCCGCAGTACCATCTCCTACAGTTTTCACACCAGCATCGTCTGTACAATACATTTCTTTACCAAGTGTTCTACTAAACCATTCGTTACCCACAATTCCGTGTGTAGCAGGAGTAGTACCCGTATAAATCGACGCATGGCCAGGAGCAGTATATGTAGGCATATAATTATAATGCATATTCTGAAAAGTATAGCCATTATTCATTAACCTCTTGAATCCATTTGGAGAAAAATCATCTGAAAACCGATATAAATATTCCATTTTCATTTGATCTACTACAATACCTACTACCAACTTAGGGCGCTGTTGAGCACTTAAATTTGAGATAACAAACAATGTCAACAATACAATACTTTTTTTCATACTTCAATTATAATATTTAATACAAAAATACAGATTCACATTTAGATAGGCTAACACAGCATAATTTAAAACTTAAAAATGATTATAATTTAACAGAAATTGTTATAGAAAATTACATTGGAATTGCCGTAGGCATTTCCCTTTGGGTCGGGCTGCCTGCTAAATCTTTTGCGATAGTAGTTTTGTCCAGGCTTTGCCAGAAGTCTAAAAGATCGCAAAAGGTATATCTAACGAATCTGAGGCCAATAAAAATACAATCTTCAGAAGCAATTCCAATTTTAGATCCCAACCCAAATATTCCCCCAATAAGCTTTGCGAACTTATTTACTCAGGATATTTAAGACTCCTTTGCGTTCTTTGCGGTTAAATTACCAAGGATGGTAAAAACAAAAAATCCCTCCCGATAAATCGGGAAG